>Ga0209148_1000052_pt1 | contig 399449 bp, 281 predicted proteins | sample AraplaCol_mMF_r2_2_FD_184288 | JGI IMG/M metagenome (GOLD analysis project Ga0209148, IMG submission 184288) | Arabidopsis root microbial communities from North Carolina, USA - plate scrape CL_Col_mMF_r2 (SPAdes) (version 2) | ecosystem: Host-associated > Plants > Roots > Endosphere | place... | reverse complement strand
GAATCTGCTGGATTGAGGAGCCACCGAGAGGTGGCGCTACGAGGTGGGGCCGCGTTAGCGACCCCGTAAAGCCGCTTTGAGCGGCTCACAACGTTAAAGCCCCCGGCTTTGCCGGGGGATACTTACTCCACTATCAAAGATAGCGGCGTAGGTTGGGGTGAGCGTCACGCGAACCCCAACATCCCCGGATGCTTGCAGGCCATGTTGGGGTTCGGCTACGCCTCACCCCAACCTACCTGTCGCGCGAGTCGCATATGAGCTCCTCAGATCAAGAACTTCCTCGCGCCTACGGGACACCGCCGTTGACGGCGGTTCTGCGCAGCATTCCCGAAGACTTCCGCGTCGAAGAAATCCTCGGCTACGAACCCGACGGCGAAGGCGAGCACGCCTTCCTATGGGTCGAAAAGCGCGAGGCCAACACCGATTGGGTCGCGCGCGAACTGGCGCGTTTCGCAGGCGTGTCGACGATGAATGTCGGTTATGCCGGCCTGAAAGATCGTCATGCCGTCACACGCCAGGCGTTCACCGTGCAATTGCCGGGCAAAGCCGATCCGGACTGGAGCGCCTTTCCACATGCCGACGTAAAAGTGCTTTCGAGCACGCGCCATAAACGCAAGCTCAAACGCGGTGCCTTGCGCGGCAATCGCTTCGTGCTGGTGTTGCGCGACGTGCAAGGCGATCGGTCACGTGCCGAAGAAGTGCTGCAGGCCATCGCCACACGTGGCGTGCCGAATTACTTCGGCGAACAACGTTTCGGCCGCGAAGGCGGCAACGTGGCGCAGGCGCGTGCGATGTTCGCCGGGCGCCGCGTGGATCGCGACAAGCGTTCCATCCTGCTATCCGCTGCACGCTCGCATATTTTCAACCATGTGCTAGCCGCACGCGTCGAGCGCGATGCCTGGGACAAGCCGTTGGAAGGCGAAATCTGGTCGCTGGCCGGTTCGCGTTCGTGGTTTGGGCCGGAGCCTTTCGATGATGTGCTTGCGGCACGCCTGGCCCAGGGCGACATCCATCCCTCTGGACCATTGTGGGGCCAAGGCGATTTGCATGCGGTTGGCGCCGCCGGTGAATTGGAGCGCGAGGTTTCCGCTGCATTTAGCGATCTGGCAGACGGACTTGTCGCTGCCCGCATGGATCAGGAGCGCCGCCCGTTGCGCTTGCTGCCTAAAGACTTGCGTTGGCAGTGGTTGGAGGACAACACGCTGGAACTGAGCTTCGAATTACCCGCCGGCGCGTACGCCACCGTCGTTGTGCGCGAGTTGATCGCCTAGTCGTTTTGGCTTGGAGTAGGCTGGGATGAAATCCCAGCACTGTCATGCATGGCGATGCTGGGATTTCATCCCAGCCTACGCGTGACTCAAGGGATCGGCGTCGTATGAAATCGTCTGCTTCGCATCCACATACACCCAGGCTTGCAATCCTGAAGCCAGCGTCACTGCCACACGCTTATAGTCATCCACTTCGTACGCATCCGCCTGCGCGAGTTCGGTGTCGGTGATATCGAATACCGTGCCGTTGACGTGATCCGCGGCGTGATTGGTGAAAACCAGCATAGGGTGATGCGTCTTTCCACTAGTACGGACGACTTCGGGATCCTCGATCTCAATCTCGGTTTGAATGAAACCGATGAGCTGATCGGCCTGGCCGGCAAGCCGACGACCGAACGTCGCGAGCTGCACGTTTTCCTGCTGCAGTGTGCCGTATGAGAAGAGTTTGGGCATGACGATGTCTTATTCCTTGCTGCTATTGGGCACTTCTACACGTATTAGCTACGGAATTCCCCGTCACAGTAAGAGCCCGCTTACTGACTGCAAGTTGGTGCTATTGAATGTACAAAGAAGTGGGGGTCTGGGAAGACATAGGGAGGAAATTTGTATGTATTGCAGGGAAATTCTCCGCGCACTGAAGCGGCTGGGGATACTAGTGCTGGCAATTACTTCTGTGGCGGCGGCCGCAGCAACGCCAGAGAACGATACAAGCCAGCCTCTTGAAGTGGTATTGAGTCATCCTTCGTCGTCGACTAAGGCTGAGTCTGGGATTATCGTGGTGACATTGATCAACCATGGAGCAACGCCTATCTTGATGCCAATACAACGAACGCCAATTTCAGGAATGGTGAAGGGGCGCTTGATGGGGGACATTTTGAAAGTAGAAGATAACGCAGGTAAGCAAGCTCGATATATTGGATCGTTTTTCAGGCTTATGCCGGATAAAACTACCAGGGATCAATTATATACGAGGATTGATCCGGGCCAAACAATTGACGGAGAGATTAACCTTTCACTCGATTACGATTTGAAGGCAGGTGGGGGTTATAAGGTGAGTTACGAACAAGACTATGGTGGAATAGAGTTGTTGGCGGAGGGTAATATACCTAGTAAAGTTTCAAAAAGTAACGTATTGGATATTTGGGTCAACACAAGTTTAATTGGATCGATGTCTCTTGTTGCGCCACTGGACAATGGTGAGCGGGAATGCACGACGCTCGAAAAAACTACGTTGGATCTCGCAAAAATATCGGCTTCTAGTCGTTTGAGTGCTGCATTTAGTAAGGCGACGAGTCTTTATCGTAATGTCTGGAATATGAGTGCTAATCTTCAGACGGTAACTTTAGTGCCTGATGATCTTTACACGATCTGGCAGGGAGAGCCCGTTAATAATATAGCTCCGTCACCACCTAGCCTATCGCTTCGAGATCCGGAGGTGTGGAATAACGTTGATTTTATTCCGTTGCACCTTGCATCGCTCAATGCGGAGAGAGTGTCGAAGTTGTCCTTTAAATGTGGTTGTCCAAGTAATTTTGCTGCAACGGTGGGGGCGGTGGCGCGTACTTCCAATCCTTATGAGGTTAACGTTTGTGACATTTTTTTTAGCGTTTCGATGAATGATCAGATCATGACGCTTGTTCATGAGACATCCCATTTCAAAGACGAAGAGGATCCTGTATTTACTCAGGACTTTGCTATTGGTATGGAGGAGGCGCGCAACTTGGCGCGAACTAACCATGCAAAAGCAGTTTTAAGTGCGGACAACTTCGCGTATTGGATCATGCTGCTTAGTCAGCCCCAGTGATTCTTCTCTTAAATGGCGTTACATCATTTAGTGTTCTGGGGTAAGGTCGCTGAAAACGTTCCAAAAGTTGTCTAGTAGATTGCCCAGCAGCTATGCGATAGCTGCTGGGTATCACGGCTTTAAAAGGACGACCACCGCTCCGGTCCCTCCCTGCATGGGGCGCGCGGAAGCAAAGGCAATCACGTCATTACGACGGCGCAGCAACCGATCGGTCAGAACTTTCAGTACCGGGCCGGCGGCTTTCGAGCGCAGCCCCTTGCCGTGCACGATGCGTACACAGCGCAATCCGCGATCGTTGGCTTGCGCGAGAAATTCGGCAATCGTGGCCTGCGCCGCTGCGGCATTCATCTGGTGCAGATCGATGTCGTCCTGCACGCTGAATTGACCGCGCTTGAGTTGGCGTAGCAGCTTGGGCGGATAGCCGTCGCGCAGGTAGCTCAGTTCCTCGCCGACTTCCATCAGGCCGGGGTCGAAGGCCATGTCCAGCAGTTCGCCGGGTACGGCGGCTTCGTCGGCTTCCAGCATGTAGGGATGCGGTTCCGGCTTGGGAAGTTCGGGCGGCGCGGCGACGGGTTCGAACTGGCGGATCTCCCCGATGGCCTCGCGGAACAGGCGGCTGTCCTCGTCGCTCACGATGGCGGGGGTACGGCGTTTCATGCGCGTCATCGTAGCGAAAGGAACGCGGCGATGGTGAAGAGAAGGTTGCGAAAATCGCCGGTGAAACGAATGGTCGGCTCGGTTAGACTCCAAGGTCCAGAATGCGTGCGACCGCCTGCGGGCCGCCCGCCAGTTATTAGCCTTTGAACGGATCATGATGCGAGTACTGGTCAGCAACGACGATGGCGTGGATGCGCCCGGCATCCGCGTACTCGCCGAGCGCCTCGGTGCGGTCGGCCAAGTGACGGTGGTAGCGCCGGACCGAGATCGCTCCGGCGCCAGCAATTCCCTTACCCTCGACGCGCCGATCCGCGTCTTGCGCATGGACAACGGCTATTACCGCGTAGCGGGCACGCCGACTGACTGCGTGCATCTTGCGCTAGCGGGCATGCTCGATGACGAGCCGGACATCGTCGTTTCCGGCATCAACAATTCCGCCAATCTCGGCGATGACGTGATTTACTCCGGCACCGTGTCGGCAGCAATGGAAGGGCGCTTCCTCGGCTTGCCGGCGATTGCGGTGTCGCTGGTCAGCAAGGATCACCAGGGCGAGCATTACGAATCGGCCGCCAAGGCCGTGCTGCGGTTGATGGAACGCCTGCTGGTGGACCCGTTGCCGGCCGACACCATCCTTAACGTCAATGTGCCGGATCGCCCGTGGGAAGAGATCCTCGGTTTTGAAACCACGCGATTGGGCAAGCGCCATCGTTCCGCGCCATGCATCAAGCAGAACGACCCGCGCGGCCGGCCGATCTGGTGGATCGGTCCGGCAGGTGATGTCGAAGACGCGGGCCCTGGCACCGATTTCGACGCTGTGCGGCGCGGCTACATTTCGGTGACGCCCATCCACGTCGACCTCACGCGTTTCCAGGCCCTCGAAAAAGTGGGCCAATGGATAAGCGCATTGAGCGAAGGCATGAGCCATCACGCCAACGGTAAGGCCGCATGATTCATCCGTTGCCGCCATCCGCATTGAAAGGCGAGGGCATGACCTCGCAGCGCGCACGCGACCGGCTGATTGCCAAGTTGAAGGAAGAAGGGATTCGCGACCAACGCGTGCTCGACGTGATGCGCAATTTGCCGCGCCATCATTTCATCGATCAGGCGCTGCATTCGCGCGCTTACGAAAACACCGCCTTGCCGATCGGCCACGGTCAGACCATTTCGCAGCCGTGGGTCGTGGCGCGCATGACCGAAGCCTTGCTTGAGCTGTTCGAGCCGAAATCCGGCCGGCCGCAGAAGGTGCTGGAAATCGGCACCGGTTCCGGCTACCAGGCGGTGGTGCTGTCGCAACTGGTGCCGCAGCTTTATACGGTGGAACGTATCGAGGAATTGCTGCGCCAGGCGCGTCGACGTTTTCGCCAGCTCGGGTTGGAGAACATCCGCTCGCGTCACGACGACGGCAAGCTGGGTTGGGCGGCCGAGGCGCCGTTCGACGCCATCATTCTCACGGCGGCGGGCGATGCCATCCCGTCGCAGATTCTCGATCAGCTGGCCCCGGATGGCGTGCTGGTCGCGCCGGTCGGTTCCCCCAGCAGTCAAACCTTGATCCGCATGCGCGGCGATGGAAAGGGCGATTTCATGCAGGAAGAACTTGGCGCGGTCAGTTTTGTACCTTTGCTGGGCGGTATCGGCTGATGCGGCTCTTCGGGAAGCTTTATGCGCGCGTACTGGTGTGGGCGCGGGACCGTCGTGCGGTCTATTACTTGTGCGGCTTGAGTTTCGTCGAAGCCTTTATCTTTCCGGTCATGCCGGAAGTGATGCTGGCGCCGATGATGCTGGGCAAGCGTCATCGTGCGTTCTTCTACGCGAACTTGAGCCTGGTGTTTTCGCTGCTGGGATCGTTGGTGGGATATGCGCTCGGCCACTGGGCTTTCCATGCGTTGACGCCGCTGCTGCAATCGCTGCATTTGTACGATCCGATCGAGCGCGGCGTGGAAAGCCTGCGTACGCAAATGAATCAGCACTGGCTGGAACTGCTGCTGGTGCTGATGCTGGCGGCGATCCAGCCGGTGGTGCCGATGAAGTTCGTCACGTGGGCGTCCGGTATTGTCGGCGTACCGGTGATGCCGTTTCTGGTGTGCATCCTGCTCGGGCGCGGCAAGCGCGTGTGGTTGCTGGCCTTGCTGATCCGCCTGTTTGGCGAGCGCGCCGAGCAAATCCTGCACAAGCACATCGAATGGATCGGCTGGGCCGCGGTGGCTGTGTTGGTGGTGTTTGGTGGTTGGTGGGCGATCAAGCATTAACAACAGGCGATCGTTCCGTGTTCATGGCATGAAAACTCCAGGCGACCTCGCTATGCTGACGCGCATGAATGGATTGACGCGATGGCTCTCGCTTGCCGCTATAGCCCTATTGATGACCGGTTGCAGCACGGTGGTGGTGCAGCCGCCGTCGGGTGCATCGAGCAGTGTGCGAGCTGCGCCAGCGCAGCATGAGGCTGGCACCTACACCGTCGTGAAAGGCGACACGCTTTATTCCATCGCGTTCCGCAACGGCACGGATTTCCGCGAAGTCGCCAGGTTGAACAACATCGCACCGCCCTACACGATCTGGCCGGGGCAGGTGCTGAAATTATCGGGACATGGTCCGACACCCGCAGCCGAGCACGGGCCGCCACCGGTTGCCGCCAAGGCACCACCGCCGACTGCAGCGTCGGCACCCGTGTTCGAAACGGTGGAAACCAAGCCGGTCGTCGCCGCACCATCGCCCGCGCATGCAAGTTTGGTTGCTGCGACGCCTGCCGCTGTGACGCATCCCGCACCATCGCCGGCAAGTGCAACGCCTGCGCCACCCAGCAATCCGACACCGGTTGCAGCTCCCGCAGCTGCCGCACCGGTGGTGGCAGCCAGCGGCGGAACCCGTAGCGCAGGTGGCGTGAAGTGGCGTTGGCCGGCGTCTGGCCAAGTGGTCAGCCGTTTTCAATCCAGTGCGGCGATTCCTGGTATCGACATTGCCGGCAAGGCGGGCGACCCGGTGGTGGCCGCCGCGGACGGCACGGTGGTGTACAGCGGCAATGGCTTGGTGGGCTACGGCGAGCTGATCATCATCAAGCACAACGACAGCTTCCTTTCCGCCTATGGCCACAACCGCAAGCGGCTGGTGACGGAAGGGCAGCAGGTTAAAGCCGGGCAGCAAATTGCCGAAATGGGCTCAAGCGGCAGTTCGCGCGATGAGCTGCAGTTCCAGATTCGCAAGGATGGCAATCCGGTCGATCCGCTGGACTATCTGCCGTCGCGTTAGGTGGGCCATTCCCCTTGCGGGAGTGGGTTCGGGTGAGGGGGCAATCTGGTGATGAAGCTGTTTTCGGCGCGTCTAGGCTAGATAGAGCTTTCGCCAAGATTGACCCCTCACCCAAACCCTCTCGCTGTATAGCGGAGCGAATGTTCAGGCCGCGGGAAGAATGAAAGCAGCCACCACGCGCCGCCCTTCGCCGGCGAGCAGGTCGTAGGTCCGGGCTGCTGCCGCGTTGTCCATCACTTCGATGCCGATGCCTTTGCGCAGAAAACCGGCCATGAAAGCGGCCGGCGGAAATTGCTGGCGCACGCCGGTGCCGAGCAGTACCACTTCGGGTTTCAACTCGAGCACAGCCTCGACGTGGTCATCCGTCAGCGCCTGGGCCTGCGTAACAGGCCATTGCTCTACTGCGCGTTGCGGCGAGAGCAGAAAGCTGGCGGTCAGTTCGCGATCGACCACCGTGATGCTGCGCTCCGTGACGCGGCGGACGAACAGGTAATCGCCATGGCGGTCCAGCGAGAGATCCATGACAGCCTCCTCAGCGTGGCAGGGCCAGCCGGGGATCGTCCTCGTTGCGGCGGAACAGCACCACCACGTGTCCGATCTGTTGCACGCTTTCCGCGCTGGTGCCGTCGAGCAGGATCCGGATTTGCTCCTCGCGTTCTTCCTTGTCGCCGCCGGAGAGTTTCACTTTCACCAGCTCATGGTGCGACAGCGCGAGATCCAGCTCCTTTACCACCGCCTCGGTAGCGCCCTTGGCGCCCAGCAGAATCACTGGATGGAGGTCGTGGGCGAGGCTGCGCAGATAGCGCTTCTGTGAAGGAGATAGGGACATGCGTTCAGTCTCGATGCACTGCAAAGTAGCCGTAAAGGGTATCATGCCCATCCCCTGTTCCCGGTCCATTTTGCCGACCCATGCCTCGCAGCAAGAGCAGTTCCCGCTGGCTGCGGGAGCACTTCGACGATGTCTACGTAAAGAAAGCCCAGGCCGAGGGCCTGCGTTCGCGCGCGGTATTCAAACTGGAAGAACTGGTCGAGCGCGATCAGCTGCTCAAACCAGGCATGCGCGTGGTCGACCTGGGTGCTGCCCCCGGCGGGTGGTCGCAGTTCGTGCGGCAGCGCCTGGGGGATAGTGGTACTGTGGTGGCGCTGGATATCCTGCCGATGCAGGGTATTGCCGGCGTCGATTTCCTGCAGGGCGACTTCCGTGAAGAAAGCGTTTTGAGAGCATTGGAACAGCGCCTGGATGGCCAGAAGCTCGATCTTGTGCTGTCGGACATGGCCCCCAATATGAGTGGCGTGGCACTGGCCGATCAGATCCGGGCGATGGACCTGGCGGAACTGGCGCTTGATTTCTCCCGGCACTGGCTGAAACCAGGCGGAGCGTTTTTAATCAAGTTGTTCCAGGGAACAGGCTTCGATGATTACTTGCGTACCTTGCGCGCCGAGTTTTCGCGCGTAAGTATGCGTAAACCCAAGGCCTCACGCGCGCGTTCGCGTGAGGTGTATGCGTTGGCCACCGGATTTAAGTCCGTCGGCCGGCAAACTGGCGAGAACCGCGCATGAATGAGACATGGAAAACTTTGTTGCTCTGGCTGGTGATCGCGGTGGTATTGATCACCGTGTTCCAGAGCTTCAACCCGCACGGTGGCGCCTCTTCGGACCTGCCATACAGCAGCTTCGTGCAGAGTGTGGATAGCGGCAACGTCGCCACCGCCAATATCAGTGCCGAAAACCCGGCCACCATCAACGGCAAGCTGAAAGACGGCAGCAACTACCGCACGGTGGCGCCGGTGCTCGGCTTCTCCACCAACTCGGTGGTGAAGCAGATGCAGGACAAGAACGTCACCGTCACCCAGGATTCCGGCACCGGCTTTTCGCTGATTGGCCTGTTGGTGAACTGGCTGCCGGTCATCCTGATCGTCGGTGTGTTCATCTGGTTCATGCGCCAGATGCAGCAGGGCGGTGGCGGCCGCGGAGCGATGAGCTTCGGCCGTTCGCGCGCCAAGCTGCAGGGTGAGGACCAGGTCAAAGTCAACTTCAGCGACGTCGCGGGCTGCGACGAAGCCAAGGAAGAAGTGGGCGAACTGGTTGAGTTTCTGCGCGACCCGGGCAAGTTCCAGCGTCTCGGTGGCAAGATTCCGCGCGGCGTGCTGATGGTGGGCCCGCCCGGCACCGGCAAGACCCTGCTCGCCAAGGCGATTGCCGGCGAGGCCAAGGTGCCGTTCTTCTCGATTTCCGGTTCCGACTTCGTCGAAATGTTCGTCGGCGTGGGCGCGTCGCGCGTACGCGACATGTTCGACCAGGCCAAGAAGCATGCGCCGTGCATCATCTTCATCGACGAAATCGATGCCGTGGGCCGTCATCGCGGCGCTGGCCTTGGTGGTGGTCACGATGAGCGCGAGCAGACGCTCAACCAGTTGCTGGTGGAAATGGACGGCTTCGAAGGCACCGAGGGCATTATTGTCATCGCCGCCACCAACCGTCCGGACGTGCTCGATCCTGCACTGCTGCGCCCGGGCCGCTTCGACCGCCAGGTGGTGGTCGGCCTGCCGGACGTAAAGGGCCGCGAGCAGATCCTCAAGGTGCATATGCGCAAAGTGCCGGTCGCGTCCGACGTGGATGCGATGGTGATCGCGCGCGGCACGCCGGGCTTCTCCGGTGCGGACTTGGCCAATCTCGTCAACGAGGCTGCGCTGTTTGCGGCACGCGAGAATGCCCGCGAAGTGCGCATGACTCATCTGGACAAGGCGCGCGACAAGATTCTGATGGGTACCGAGCGTCGCTCGATGGCGATGAGCGAGGACGAAAAGAAGCTCACCGCCTATCACGAAGCCGGCCATGCCATCGTCGGTCGCCTGGTGCCGGAACACGACCCGGTCTACAAGGTGACGATCATTCCGCGCGGCCGCGCGCTGGGCGTCACGATGTATCTGCCGGAAGGCGACAAGTACAGCATGAACAAGACGGCGATCGAGTCGCAGCTGTGCTCGCTGTACGGTGGCCGTGTTGCTGAAGAGCTGATCTTCGGCACCGACAAAGTCACCACTGGCGCTTCGAACGACATCGAGCGCGCGACCAAGATGGCGCGCAACATGGTCACCAAGTGGGGCCTGTCGAACGAGCTTGGTCCGGTGACATACGGTGAAGAAGAGGATGAAGTGTTCCTCGGCCGTTCGGTGACGCAGCACAAGAACGTCTCCAACGAAACCGCGCGCAAGATCGACGAAGTGGTGCGCGAAATCCTCGATCGCGCCTATGGCCGCAGCAAGCAGTTGCTGACCGAGAACATCGAAAAGCTGCACATGATGGCCGACGCGCTGCTGCAGTACGAAACCATCGACGCGCGCCAGATCGACGACATCATGGCTGGCCGCATACCGGGCCCGCCGGCGGATTGGTCCAAGACCACGCCATCAAGTTCGGTGCCGCCACCGCCGCCGCGTAGCGATGCCGGGGCCAAGGTGGGTGATCCGGCCACGCAAAGCCGAATCTGAGCAGGCCAGATGAAACGATAAAGCCGCCCAATGGGCGGCTTTTTTTATGAGGCAAGAAATTTTACCCGGGTGATATTGCTTTGTGTATTTTTATCCGGGTATTATTCGCGACTCCACAGGAGCCGCCATGACTCATTCCACCTCATCCTCTTCCTATACCAGCTTCCAGAACCATCGCCGCCTTGCCTCAGGGCCGCTTCATGTCGTTGCGCTGGCGGTCAAATTGGCTAGCGAACGCGACAGCACCAAGCCGATTTTGATCTTCGACGACAGCACGGGCCGCTCCATCGATATCGATACCCGCGGCAGCGATGACGAGGTGTTGGCCCGCTATGCACGGACACTTGCCAGCGAAGAAGGGGAGACCGAAGTAGCGCTCGAAGTTCCTCGGGGCAGGGGCCGTCCCAAGCTGGGCGTGGTGCCACGCGAGGTCACGTTATTGCCACGGCATTGGGAGTGGCTGGCCGCGCAGCCGGGCGGCCCGTCGGTGGTGCTGCGCAAGCTGGTAGAAGAAGCGCGCCGCGCCCACGCCGAACGCGACAAGGCGCGCGCCAATCAAGAGCGTGCCTATCACTTTATGTCGGCGATGGCTGGCGATATGCCTGGTTTTGAAGAAGCTACGCGCGCCTTGTTTGCGAACGACGCAGCGACGTTTGCCGAGCTGATCGCCGCATGGCCCGCCGATGTACGCGATCACGCCACACGGCTGGCTTTTACGTCATGACGCGAAGAGAAGGTGTTGCTATGGCTAGCTATCTGGAACCGACATGGGAAGCCGGGCGCGCGTTTGCGGCGCGGCAGATCCAGGGGAGCATCGTGATGCTCAACCTGCTGCGTTTTCGCGATCGGGCCGATTATTCCGCCACGCCCGCATTGACTCCGCCCAAACCCATCAGCGGTGCCGCGGCGTTTCAGCGCTATATCGAGCACACGCTGCCGTATTTGCGTGAGAGTGGCGGCGAATTGCTGTTTCTTGGCAGCGGCGGTGCTTTCCTGATCGGGCCGTCGGAAGAACGTTGGGATATGGCCATGCTGGTGCGGCAGCAGAGTGTCGAATCGTTCTTTGCTTTTGCTTCGCACGAAGCTTATTTGGCCGGCATCGGGCATCGCACGGCGGCGCTCGAAGATTCGCGTTTGCTGCCTTTGTCGGCAGTGATGTCATCGAGCATCGTGTCGTAGGCTGCGATGAAAGTGCATTCCTCTCTCTGATCCGTCGCCCCGGCGAATGCCGGGGCCCAGCGACTTTTCTGGAGTACCTGAAAAGCCAAAGACACTAGGCCCCGGCATTCGCCGGGGCGACGGTGGCCATCGGCAAGTTAGATCAGCTTGATAGCTTTGAATGCGGAATTCAGCACAATTCATTTGCGACACTGCAGCACAATGCTGGAAGGGCACTTGCATCCCTATCCACAATAACCCTTAAGATGCCGCATTGAACTGCACAATCGTGCGACTGAGCGTTACCATCCCTTGGCCAGCCGGCATCGTGTCGCCATGAAGATTTCTGCCGATGAGTTGGAGCCCTTGTTCGACGTTCTTCCGGACGTCGTCTTCTTCGTGAAAGACATGGAAGGGCGTTACACGCATGCCAATCTCACCTTGGTGCGTCGTCTGGGGCTCAAGCAGCGGAGCGACGTGATCGGCAAGGACGTCACCGAATTGTTCCCCAGTGCGATGGGTGGTTCTTATGCGGTGCAGGATCGGCGCGTGTTGAGCGGCGAGATCATCGAGAACCAACTGGAAGTGCACATCTTCGCCAACCGCGCGCCAGGATGGTGCCTTACCTGCAAGCGTCCACTGCGTGTGCGCGGCCGCATCTGTGGTGTGGTGGGTATTTCACGCGATCTTGGCCTGCCGGACGGACGCCATCCCATCTACGATCGCTTGAAGCGCGTGCTGACTTACATGCAGGAGCACTACGGCGATGGCGTGCGCATTCAAGCGTTGGCCGAGCAGGCCGAACTTTCGATCGCGCAATTCGAGCGGCATTTTCGCCGCGTTTTTCAGCTCACGCCGCAGCAGGTGCTGACCAAGCTGCGCATTGAGGCGGCAATGCGGATGCTGCACAGCGACGACAGTGTCGCTTCCATCGGCGTGGCATGTGGATTCGTCGATCAGAGTGCTTTTGCGCGACAGTTCAAGGCGACGGTGGGGATGACACCGCGGGCGTACCGCGCGTTGGCGCAAGAACAAGAAGGCGTGATGCCGGCGTAGGTTGGAGTGAGCGCAAGCGAACTCCAACATCGTAGGCTCGAGCATGCGCCAGAATGTTGGAGTTCGCTTGCGCTCACTCCAGCCTACGCGAGGATGTCGAGCACTTTTTCAGGTGGGCGACCGATCACCGCTTTGCCGTTGGCGACCACGATGGGCCGCTCGATCAGGCGCGGGTGTTTCACCATCGCGGCAATCAGTGTTTGCTCATCAAGCGATGGATCGTCGAGCTTCAACTCCCGATATTCATCCTCGCCCGTACGCAGCAATTGCCGCGCCTTGATGCCGAGTTGCGATAGCAACGCTTTCAACTCGGCCGCGCTGGGCGGCGTTTCGAGATAGTGGACGACTTCGAACGGCTTGCCCTGCTGTTCAAGCAAGGCAAGCGCACTGCGCGATTTCGAGCAGCGGTTGTTGTGATAAATGCGGATCACAGCGGCTTAGCGATTGCCGGAACGATTGCCGCCGCCACCGTGCCCTTGTGGGCGATTGCCACGCTGCGGACGGCCACCTGCGCCGCCGCCAGGACGATTGCCACCAGGACGGCCACCGCGGTTGTTGCGGTTGGTGTTGCCACCACCGGCATTGAAGCCGCCGTAGGGACTCGAACCACCCGCAGCGCCACCACCGCTGCGGCGATTGCCGCGCGCCTGACCACCGCCACCAGCCTGGCTACGTCCACCTTCGCGATTTTCGCCGGCAAACCAGGTGCGTGCGGGCGGCAATTCCTGGCCGGGGCCGATGCCGCGCTTCTTCTTGCGCACTTTGTTCTGGCGTTCCGGCGCAGCGACATTGCCGTTCACTTCGCGGTTCGGATTGCGGCGCTTCTGTTGCTTGCCACGTACGGGTTCTTCGCGGATACGGTCGAAGGCGCGCAATTCACGTGCTTCGTCGTGATAGCCACCGCTCCATGCGGCGGTACCACCCTTTTCGGGACGATATTCGACCACGTTGCGCGGTGCGCGGCGCTGGTGCAACACGGGGCTCAGCGTCAGCACGGGTTGCGGTGCGCCGAGGCCGGCGGTCTTGCGCAAGTCTTTGACCGAATCTTCGCTCAGCGCTTCGCAATCGCCACGACGCAGCATACGCGGCAGTTCGATGCTGCCGTAGCGGATGCGCTTGAGGCGGCTGACCAGGAAACCTTGCGAATCCCACAAGCGACGCACTTCGCGGTTGCGGCCTTCGCGGATTACCACGCGGAACCAGCTATGGCTGCCGCCGCGGCTGATGACGGCGATTTCGTCGAAGCGGGCGGGGCCGTCTTCCAGTTCGACGCCGGCTTTCAGTTTTTCGATGATTTCATCGGGCACTTCACCATGTACGCGACAGAGGTATTCGCGTTCCATGCCGCTGCGCGGATGCATCAGTGCATTGGCGAGCTCGCCATCGGTGGTGAGCAGCAACAGGCCGGTGGTGTTGATGTCCAGCCGACCCACGGCGACCCAGCGCGCGCCTTTCAGTCGCGGCAGCTGTTCGAATACGGTGGGGCGGCCCTCGGGGTCTTCGCGCGTGGTCACTACGCCTTCGGGCTTGTGATAGACCAGCACTTCGGCATCGTCGCGGCTATCGGTGGCAACGACAAATTGCTTACCGTCGATCACTACACGATCGCCCGCGCGTACGCTGGCGCCGATGTTGGCAGGGCTGCCGTTGACGTCGACTTCGCCGGCCTGGATGCGTTGCTCCAGCATGCGGCGCGAGCCGAGTCCGGCGTTGGCGAGTACCTTGTGCAGGCGCTCTTCGATCTGGGGGGCGTTTTCAGGCGGCGTGGCGCGCTTGAGGCTCAATACGGATTTTTGCGGCGCATTCATGCGCGGTACTCCTCGGTGTCTTGCTCGGCGGTGCCTTCGGGGGCATCCGCGGGATTCGCTGCCTCATCGGCAGTGGAAGGATGGGTTTGGTTTTCGTCGACGGCGTTCGCTTCGTCAGCGGGTTCGTCGATGGGAGATGGGGCGTGTGCTGTTTCTTCTTGGTGGAGCGAAGGTGCGGGATGTTCCGGCGTTTCGTCCAAGGGTGCTTCGTCGGCGGGCGAGTGGTTGGTTTCTTCCGCCTCGGCGTGTTCTTCGTGTGATGAAGTTTCTTCGGCGTGCGCTTCGTCCGTGTGTGCTGTTTCGCCGTGCTCTGCTTCGGTGTGTTCGGCTTCAGCGTGCGCTTCGTCGGCGAGCGTTTCACCTTCGCCTTCGTCAGCGTCCGGATCGATCGGCAGATGCACCACTCTGGGCGCGGGCGGTGCCGATTCGTTGTCCAGCCGCATCTGCGGATCTTCCATATCGCGGATTTCGGACAGCGGCGGCAATTCGTCCAGCGATTTGAGATTGAAGTAGTCGAGGAAGGCGCGGGTGGTGCCGAAGAGTGCGGGTTTGCCGGGTACGTCGCGGTGGCCGACGACGCGGACCCACTCGCGTTCTTCCAAGGTCTTGATGATGTTGGAGGAAACCACCACGCCGCGGATCTGTTCGATTTCCGGTCGGGTAATCGGTTGCCGGTAAGCGATCAATGCCAAGGTTTCCAGCAGGGCACGTGAATAACGGCTGGGCTTTTCCGTCCACATGCGCGACACCCACGGGTGCACGTCCTGCCGTATCTGATAGCGGAAGCCGGAGGCCACTTCCTTCAGTTCCACGCCGCGGCCTTGGCAATCTTCCGCGAGCTGCTCGAGCGCCATCGCAATCTGCGCGCGATCGACCTCGTCTTCTTCGACGAACAGCTCGCCCAGCTGTACGACGGTCAACGGCTGGCTCGCTGCCAGCAGGGCGGCTTCGATAATCGGTTTGAGTTGCTCGATCTGCATAGCCTTAGGATCAGGTATCCATAGCAGTGGCGATGTTTGTGGTTGGTGCCATTATTCGCCGCCCGAGGCGGCATCCGGTTGCTCGAAGACGTCGTCACCACCGACGTCTTCCTCTTCCATGATGGCCGCTTCCCCGCCTGCGGAGGTGTTGGCCTTGACGTAGATCGGCGCCAACGGTTCTTCTTGCACGATGCTGACCAGGAATTCCTTGGCCAGCTCCAGCATGGCCAGGAAGGTGACCACCACGCCCAGGCGTCCTTCGCTTGCGTCGAACAGCGTTTCGAAGCGGTGGAACTGATCGTCTTCCAGCCGGCTGAGCAACTCGCCCATGCGCTGGCGCACACTCAGCGCCTCGCGCTTGATGGCGTGATGCCCGAACAGCTCGGCCCGACGCAGCACATCCTTGAGCGCCAGCAGCATCTCCTTCAGATCCAGCGGGGGCGGCAGCTTGATCACGTTGCGCTCGCCCGTATCGGCCTGCGCCAGCACCGTGTCGCGTTCCAGCCGGGGCAGGGCGTCGATATCTTCCGCCGCCTTCTTGAAACGCTCGTACTCCTGCAGGCGGCGTACCAGCTCAGCGCGCGGATCTTCCTCCAAACCTTCTTCCGTGGGTGGGCGCGGCAGCAGCAGACGCGATTTGATCTCTGCCAGGATCGCTGCCATCAGCAGGTATTCCGCGGCCAGTTCCAAGCGCATCACGTCGCGCATCATCTCAATGTATTCCATGTACTGCCGGGTGATCTCGGCGATCGGAATATCGAGGATGTCCAAGTTCTGCCGTCGGATCAGATACAGCAGGAGATCCAGCGGCCCTTCGAACGCCTCCAGGATGACTTCCAGTGCATCCGGAGGAATGTACAGATCCTGCGGCATTTGCAAGATGGGTTCGCCACGCACAATGGCCAGCGGCATTTCCTGCTGCTGCGGAACCCCTGCAAACGCGTCTTGCGTTGCTTGTATAGGCTGAGACTCGGTTGGCTCAGTGCTCATCAATGCATGTCATTGGCCCGCCCGAGGGGCTGGCGTTCGTTCTGTGGACGACTCAGAACTCTCTTCCCACACGGAAACCAAAGAGTTCATGCCTGGAATGCCCGTCGCTGTTTGAGGCCATTCCCATAAAGCCAATCTGCGCAATGCCCAGCCGAGCGTGCGGCTTCCCGCGGTTGCTGGCCCCTGATGAACCCCACAGTTATGTGGTTCGTGTCAGGCTGGCGGTCTCCGGATGCCGGGTCGGTAACGCACTATTCGCGTTACTGATACGACCAAGCAGGAACCGGTGTGACGCCGTTGGCGTCGCCCGCGATTCGTAAAGGTCGGCTGAGTACATCAGGTGGAGGTCATTTCAACCGGGGCTCCCGGCGATCGTCCCTGCATGGCTCCACGCGCGGGTTACAGATTAACGGCACGGGTGCAGCATGTCCAGCGAGGGCTTTCAGCTGCGGTAGCGGGTTGTCGATGCTATTTGACGAATGCAGCAGGAGATGAAGTGACGGTGCGGAAGGGACTGCGCAAGCTGCGGCAGCATGTGACCTTGAGTGTCGGACGCGGGTCAGTGGCGTAACCTGTCACGGCTTTGTTCAGTGATGAAATGCAGTTGTAGCAGTGGCATGTAGCTTGCTTCATCATACGCGCGCATCCGGGGGACACCAGCGGAACGACGCTGGTGCTGACCGCCGCCATTGCCCGCCTTGAGGGGAGTAGTGGCCAAGGTCGGGTCAGGACGCCGCGGTGACGGCGTAAGCTGTAGGGAGATGAAAAAGATGACGACAAAAGATGGGCACGCCATGGATGGTTCCGAGCGGGAGCATTTGCGCCCGGCGCGCATGCGCATCAAAACGACGGTATTGATGAGCCATGGCGATGAGTCCCATCCGACCGACCTGATCGATATTTCCGCGACCGGTGCCTTGCTGCGCCGTCCGCGGGAATGGAACGGCCAGTCCGGCGAGAGCTGGGTGCTCGACATGATCTTCGGCGGCGACCTGCACATCCATTTGGAGGCAAAGGTGGCGCGCGTGTCGGAGCGGCACATCGGTTTCGCCTATACGCGTATTCCGGAAGACAAGCAGGTGCCGCTGTGGAACCTGCTTGGTGGTTATGCCGACATTCTCGAGATGTGGCACGACGAATAAAAACACGTAGCCTGGGATGAAATCCCAGCAGCTATGCCACACGATGCTGGGATTTCATCCCAGCGTACGTTATCAACCGGCTACGGCAGGTTGCTTCTTCTCATCCCTCAGCTCGCGCCGAAGAATCTTGCCCACGTTGCTCTTCGGCAGCGCATCGCGGAATTCGATGGTCTTCGGGCGCTTGTAACCGGTGAAGTTCTCGCGGCAGAAATCCTTGAGCTGATCGACGGTAAGGTTGGGGTCCTTACGCACCACGAACAGCTTGACGGCTTCGCCGGAATGCTCGTCGGGAACACCGATGGCGGCAACTTCCGCGACGCCGGGGTGCTTCATCACCGTATCCTCGATCTCGTTCGGATACACGTTGAAGCCGGACACCAGGATCATGTCCTTCTTGCGATCGACGATGTAGACGTAGCCGTTCTCGTCCATCTTGGCGATGTCGCCGGTGTGCAGCCAGCCGTCGTCGGTGAGCACCTTGGCGGTTTCGTCAGGGCGCTTCCAATAGCCCTTCATCACTTGCGGGCCGTGCACCATCAGCTCGCCCACTTCGCCGATCGGCAGCGGCTGGTTGTCTTCGGACCAGATCGCCACGTCGGTGGAGGAAATCGGCAAGCCGATCGAGCCGTTGTATTCCTTTAGATCCAAGGGATTAATGCAGGCGGCCGGCGAGGTTTCGGTCAAGCCGTACGCTTCGGCCAGCGTGCAACCAGTCACCTTTTTCCAGCGCTCGGCCACCGCGCGCTGCACCGCCATCCCGCCACCCAGGCTGAGGTGCAGGTTGGAGAAATCCACGCTTTCAAAACCGGGCGTGTTGAGCAAGCCGTTGAAGAGTGTGTTGACGCCGGTGATCACTGAGAAGCGCGAGTGCTTGAGCTCCTTGACGAACGCCGGCATGTCGCGTGGGTTGGTGATCAGAATGTTCAAGCCGCCCAGGCGCATGAACACCAGGCCGTTCGCGGTCAGCGAAAAGATGTGATACAGCGGCAACGCGGTAATGACGATCTCGCGTTCTTCCCTGAGGTTCGCACCGATCCAGGCGCCGGCCTGCATCATGTTCGCCACCATGTTGCCGTGGGTGAGCATGGCGCCTTTGGCGATGCCGGTCGTGCCGCCTGTGTACTGCAGGAAAGCGATGTCGTCGTGGGTGATGGTCGGCTTCGGTGCAGGATGTTTTGCACCCGCAGTCAAGGCATCCTTGAAGCGCACCGCATGCGGCAGGGAATAGGGCGGCGCCATCTTCTTGACGTGCTTGAGCACGAAGTTGATCACCGCACCTTTGAGGCCAAGCAGATCGCCGAGCCCGGTAGTCACGATGTGCTTGACCTGGGTTTCTGCAACGATCTGTTGCAAGGTTGCGGCGAAGTTGTCCAGCACCACGATGGCGACGGCACCGGAATCTTCCAGCTGATGCTTGAGTTCGCGCGCGGTGTACATGGGGTTGGTGTTGACCACCACCATGCCGGCGCGCAGTGCGCCGAACAGCGCGATCGGATACTGCAGGTTGTTGGGCATCATGATGGCGACGCGGTCGCCCTTGGCGAGTTTCAATTCACCGGTCAGATAAGCAGCGAATTGCCGACTCAGCGTCTCGATAGTGCCGTAGCTCAGCCGCTTGCCGAAGCTGGAGAAGGCATCGCGCTCGCGGAAGCGTCCAAAAGCTTCTTCCAGTACGGCGACCACCGAAGCATATTGGTTGATGTCGATCTCTGCGGGTACGCCATCCGGATAGTGACTCAGCCACGGACGCTGATTGCTCATGTTCGATCCCAGGTTCCCTGTATTCATGCCAATGAGTGACGATCGTGCGCATCAGGCATCATGATGGCAAAGCATTGGAGCATACGCCGGCGTACAGCGGCAAGCCGCGTCGCAGCGAGCTCTGCCTGGGGAAGCCACGGGATGCTGAGCATGAAATATCTGTACCGATGTTCGTTGATTGCCTTCTTGATCCTGACGGTGGTCGGATGCCATCGTGCGCCGGATGAAGTGCTGATCCGGCAGGCTATCGACAAGGCAACTCAGGCCGCCGAGCAAGTCGATGCGTCGGCGGTGATCGCGCCGCTGACGGATGATTTCGATGGTAACAGCGGCGCGATGACACGACAGGACATCGGCAACTTGCTGCGAGCCGCGAAATTTCGTGGCGAGACATTGCACGTGGAGTTGGGGACGGTGGATGTTCAGCCGCGCGGCGAGCGTTACGTGGCGAGCTTTACCGTGACATTGACCAGTGGTGGGAAACTGTTTCCATCGCAACTGGGTGTCTACAAGGTGGAAACCGCGTGGCGCAGGGAAGGGCATGACTGGCGGTGTTACAGCGCGACGTGGACGCAGCAGCTCTGAAAGCATCGCGCATACCCCAGATGGCCGTCATTCCCGCTTTCGCAGGAATGACGGCCGTGAGGTGGCGTGATCAGGCAGCCTTCTTGCTCGCCAGCTGCCGCAATACGTATTGCAGAATGCCGCCATGGCGGAAGAACTCGCGTTCCTTCGGCGTCAGCAGCAGCACCTTTACCTTGAAGGTCTTTTCACCCTTGTCGCCCTTGGCCACCACCTTGGCTTCTTTCGCTTCGCCATCCGTAAGGCCGGTGATCTCGAACGTTTCCTTGCCGGTCAAGCCGAGCGATTTTGCGTTCTCGCCATCCTTGAACTGCAGCGGCAGCACGCCCATGCCAACCAGGTTGGAGCGATGGATGCGCTCGAAGCTTTCTGCGATCACCGCTTTTACCCCGAGTAGCAGGGTGCCCTTGGCCGCCCAATCGCGTGAGGAGCCGGTGCCGTATTCCTTGCCAGCGATCACGATCAAGGGCGTCTTGCCGGCCTTGTATTTCATCGCCGCGTCGTAGATGGACAGCTGCTCGCCGCTCGGCACGTACAGCGTGTAACCACCTTCCACGCCATCCAGCATCAGGTTCTTGATGCGGATGTTGGCGAAGGTGCCGCGCACCATCACATCGTCATTGCCGCGACGCGAGCCATAGGAGTTGAAATCTTTCGGCTCCACGCCTTTGGAAACCAGGAAGCGTCCAGCAGGGCTGTCTTTCTTGATCGAGCCGGCGGGGGAGATATGGTCGGTGGTGATCGAATCGCCGAACAGGCCCAGTACGCGGGCGTCGTGGATGTCTTCGAGCTGCCCCGTCTCCATCGTCATGCCGTCGAAGTAGGGCGGGTTCTTGATGTAAGTGGAGTCGGCCCACTTGTACACGGCGCCTTCCGGCGAGGGAATGCTGTTCCAGCGGCTGTCGCCCTTGAACACGTCGGCGTAGTTCTTCTTGAACATCTCCGGGCTCACCGCGCCGGCGATCACATCGGAGATTTCCTTGTTGCTCGGCCAGATGTCCTTCAAGTACACCGGTTTGCCGTCACTGCCGGTGCCGAGCGGATCGGTGGCGAGATTGACGTCCAGCGAACCGGCGAGTGCGTAAGCGACGACCAGCGGCGGCGAGGCCAGGTAGTTCATCTTCACTTCCGGATGCACGCGGCCTTCGAAGTTGCGGTTGCCCGACAGCACGGACGCCACCGCGAGATCGCCTTCACCGATGCCCTTGCTGATTTCCTGCGGTAGCGGACCGGAATTGCCGATGCAGGTGGTGCAGCCGTAGCCGACCAGATAGAAGCCGACTTTCTCCAACTCTTTCAGCAAGCCGGTTTTTTCCAGGTAATCGGTCACCACCAGCGAACCGGGCGCGAGCGACGTCTTCACCCACGGCTTGGCCTTCAATCCTTTCTCGGCCGCTTTCTTGGCCAGCAAACCTGCGCCGAGCATTACCGCCGGATTGGATGTATTGGTGCAGGACGTGATCGCGGCGATCACCACCGCGCCATCGTGCAACTGAAAGTTCTGACCATTCATGGACACGTGCTGACCTTGCGCCAGTGCGCTGGCGTCATGGCCCACCGCTGTTCCGCCACCTTCGCCGGCAAGACGCGCTTCCGCGCGCGCTTCGCTGCCGTTCTTACGGTTGGCCGTGAGCGCGCCAAGGCTGTCGTGATAACTCTTCTTGACGTCTTCGAGCAGCACGCGATCCTGCGGACGTTTTGGACCGGCCAGCGACGGTTTCACGTCGGCGAGGTTGAGTTCCAGCGTGGCCGAGAACTGCGCGTGCGGCGTGTTTTCGTCATGCCACAGGCCTTGCGCTAGTGCGTAGGCTTTGACCAAGGCGATCTGATCATCGCTACGGCCTGACAAATGCAGATAGTTGAGCGCTTCCTGATCGATTGGGAAGATGCCGCAGGTCGCACCGTATTCCGGTGCCATGTTGCCGATGGTGGCGCGATCGGCCAGCGGCAAATGCTTCAAGCCGTCGCCGAAGAACTCCACGAATTTGCCGACGACACCGAGCTTGCGCAGCATCTGTGTCACAGTCAGCACCAAGTCCGTGGCCGTCACGCCTTCGGGCAACTTACCGGTGAGCTTGAAGCCGACTACTTGCGGAATCAGCATGGATGACGGCTGCCCAAGCATCGCCGCTTCCGCTTCGATGCCGCCCACGCCCCAACCCAATACGCCCAGGCCGTTGACCATGGTTGTGTGCGAGTCGGTGCCGAACACGGTATCCGGATACGCCCAATCGGCGCCGTCCTTCTTGCCGGTGAAAACCACGCGTGCCAGATGCTCCAGATTCACCTGATGCACGATGCCGGTACGTGGCGGCACGACTTTGAAATTGTTGAAGGCCTTCTGTCCCCAACGCAGGAACGAGTAGCGCTCGTGATTGCGCTCGAATTCGATCTCGACGTTCTTGTCCACGGCGGAAGGCGAACCGAAGACATCCACTTGCACCGAATGGTCGATCACCAGTTCGGCCGGAGCGAGCGGATTGATCTGGTTCGCATCGCCACCCAGTTTCACCACCGCATCGCGCATCGCGGCCAAGTCGACCACGCAAGGCACGCCGGTGAAATCCTGCAGCACCACGCGTGCAGGCATGAAGGCGATTTCGGTATCGGGCTCCGCCTTCGGATCCCACTTGGCGACCGCCTCGATTTCCTTTTGGGTGACGTTGACGCCATCCTCATGGCGCAACAGGTTTTCCAGCAGGATCTTCATCGAATAGGGCAGGTGTTTCAGATCGAAGCGCTGGCCGAGCTTGGCGAGGCTGGCGATCTGATACGTGCTGCCGTTGATCTTGAGGGTATCGCGGGTGGCGAATGAGTCCAGCATGGGGAGAGCTCCTGTTGCTTGAAGACTTGGAGACGCGCGCGGCGCAAAGCGGCAATGCTAGAGCAGCGGACGTTAGGGGAATTGCAAGGCGATCGCGTTCCGGTTTGGGAATGCCCGGAAGTTTGAGCCAATTCCTTGCGCATGCAAGTTGCGGTGGCATTGCAAGATTTCGAACGCAGGCGGAAACAGCTTGTCGTTGCTGCGGTTTGGGGGCGGCTGGCAAAATAGCGGGCTTCGCAGCCCTCCCTTTCGGGTAAGGGCTGCTCACGGCAAACGCCATCCCCCGAAGGACCCGATCGCATGCTCAACGCCTATCGCCAACACGTTGCCGAGCGCGCCGCGCTGGGCATTCCCCCGCTGCCGCTGTCGGCCCAGCAGACCGCCGACCTGATCGAACTGCTGAAGAACCCGCCCGCGGGCGAAGAGGCCTTCCTGGTTGATCTGATCACCAACCGCGTGCCAGCCGGCGTAGACGATGCGGCCAAGGTCAAGGCTTCCTATCTCGCCGCCGTGGCGTTCGGCACTGAGAAGTGCGCACTGATCAGCCGCGAGAAGGCGACGGAATTGCTCGGCACCATGCTCGGCGGCTACAACATCCATCCGCTGATCGAGCTGCTGGATGACGAGCAAGTCGGTAGCATCGCCGCTGATGCGCTCAAGAAGACGTTGCTGATGTTCGACGCCTTCCACGACGTCAAAGAGAAGGCCGACAAGGGCAATGCGAACGCGAAGGGCGTGCTGCAAAGCTGGGCCGACGCGGAGTGGTTCACCAGCCGCCCGGCGGTGCCGGAAAGCCTCACCATCACCGTGTTCAAGGTGCCGGGCGAAACCAATACCGACGACCTGTCGCCGGCGCCCGATGCCACCACGCGTCCGGACATTCCGCTGCACGCACTGGCCATGCTGAAGAACAAGCGCGACGGCGCGCCGTTCCAGCCGGAAGAAGACGGCAAGCGCGGCCCGATCCAGCTCATTCAAGACCTCGCGCGACAAGGCCATCTGGTGGCCTATGTCGGCGACGTGGTCGGTACCGGTTCCAGCCGCAAGTCCGCCACCAACTCCGTGCTGTGGTGGACGGGCGAAGACATCCCCTTCATTCCCAACAAGCGCTTCGGCGGCGTGTGCCTGGGTAGCAAGATCGCGCCGATCTTCTACAACACGATGGAAGATGCCGGCGCGCTGCCGATCGAGCTGGACGTTTCCGGCATGGAGATGGGCGACGTGGTTGAGCTGCGTCCCTATGACGGCAAGGCGCTGAAGAACGGCCAGGTGATCGCCGAGTTCCAGGTCAAATCGGACGTGCTGTTCGACGAAGTGCGCGCCGGTGGCCGCATTCCTTTGATCATTGGCCGCGGCCTGACCGCCAAGGCGCGCGAAGCGCTGGGCTTGCCGCCGTCGAACCTGTTCCGCCTGCCGCAGAACCCGGTCGATACCGGCAAGGGCTACACACTGGCGCAGAAGATGGTCGGCCGCGCCTGCGGTTTGCCGGAAGGCAAGGGCGTGCGTCCGGGCACCTATTGCGAGCCGAAGATGACCTCGGTGGGTTCGCAGGACACCACCGGCCCTATGACCCGCGACGAGTTGAAGGATCTGGCCTGCCTGGGCTTCTCCGCCGATCTGGTGATGCAGTCGTTCTGCCACACCGCTGCCTATCCGAAGCCGGTGGATGTCAAGACGCATCACGAGTTGCCTGCCTTTATTTCCACTCGCGGCGGTATCAGCCTGCGTCCGGGCGACGGCGTGATCCACTCCTGGCTCAACCGCATGCTGCTGCCCGATACGGTCGGCACCGGTGGCGACAGTCACACGCGTTTCCCGATCGGTATTTCGTTCCCGGCCGGTTCCGGCCTGGTCGCCTTCGCCGCGGCAACCGGCGTGATGCCGCTGGACATGCCGGAATCGGTGCTGGTGCGCTTCAAGGGCGAACTGCAGCCGGGCGTGACGCTGCGTGATCTGGTCAATGCGATTCCGCTCTACGCCATCAGGCAGAACCTGCTCACCGTGGCGAAGCAGGGCAAGAAGAACATCTTCTCCGGCCGCATTCTGGAAATCGAAGGCTTGCCGAATTTGAAGGTGGAGCAGGCGTTCGAGCTGTCCGATGCATCCGCCGAGCGGTCTGCGGCCGGCTGCACGGTGAAGCTCAACAAGGAGCCGATCATCGAGTACTTGAACAGCAACATCACCTTGCTGAAGGTCATGATCGCGCAGGGCTATCAGGACGCACGCAGCCTGCAGCGCCGCATCAAGGCGATGGAAGCGTGGCTGGCCAATCCGCAGTTGCTCGATGCCGACAAGGATGCTGACTACGCCGCAGTGATCGAGATCGACCTCAACGATATCCACGAGCCGATCGTGGCGTGCCCGAACGATCCGGATGACGTCAAGACGCTGTCCGATGTGGCCGGTGCGAAGATCGACGAAGTGTTCATCGGTTCGTGCATGACCAATATCGGCCACTTCCGCGCGGCATCGAAGCTGCTGGAAGGCAAGCGCGATATCCCCACGCGCTTGTGGGTAGCCCCGCCGACCAAGATGGACCAGAAGCAGCTCACCGAGGAAGGCCACTACGGCGTGCTCGGCACGGCCGGTGCGCGCATGGAAATGCCAGGCTGCTCGCTGTGCATGGGCAACCAGGCGCAGGCGCGCGAAGGCGCCACGGTGTTCTCCACCTCCACGCGCAACTTCCCCAACCGCCTGGGCAAGAACACCAACGTGTACCTGGGTTCGGCGGAACTGGCTGCCATCTGCTCGCGCCTGGGCCGCATCCCGACCCGCGAGGAATACCTGGCCGACATCGGCGTGATCAATGCGAACGGTGACAAGATCTATCGCTACATGAACTTCGATCAGATCGCCGATTTCAAGGAAGTGGCCGATACCGTCACTGCGTAAGCATGTTTGGAACATGACAGGAAGCCCGGCCAAGTGCCGGGCTTCGTCGTTTATGCTTGGGTGAAACGCACTTGAGGCGAAGGGATGATTTCCAGCCACTTATCTGCCGTGTCATTGCGCGACCTGATCCTGGTGCAGGCCGTGCATCGCCATGGCAGCTTCAACAGCGCCGCGCGCGCGATGCATATCAGTGCATCCGGCCTCTCGCATCAGGTGCAGAAAGTGGAGCAGGCGCTTGGCGCACCTTTGTTTGAGCGCGGTGGACGACGCGTGGTGCCGACGGCGGGTGGGCAACGTCTGCTGGAGCAGATTGATGCAGTGCTGCTTGCCGCCGAGCATTTACAGCAAGCCGCGCGTGCCGGCGAAACCGCCTTTGGCGGCGAACTGCGCTTGGGCGTATTGGCCACGCTAGGGCCGTACCTCTTGCCGCACCTGATCGAACCGTTTCCGCAGCATTTTCCCGGCGCGCGATTGAGCCTGTCGGAGGGCAAACCGCGGGGTTTGCTGCGCCGGCTGCACGAAGGCGAGCTCGATGCCGTGCTGGCGCCACCCGCATCGTCGTTGAGCGGCATTGTGATGTGCCCGCTGTTTTTCGAGCCATGGGAAGTGCTGTTGCGCGCCGATCATCCCTTGGCCGGCAAGCGCACCGTGTCCATGGAACAACTGGATGCCAGCCAGGCGATCCTGATGGCGGAAAGCCATGCTGATGGCGAAGGCTATGTGCAAGACGTGAGCCTGGAAAGCCTCGCTGCGCTGGTGACACTGCGTGGCGGGCATGCGCTGGTGCCTGCGCTGGCGCACGATCGTCTGGCCTCGATGCCCGATATCGCGCTGGCGAAGATCAAAGGCGAAGCGCCAGGCAGGGAGATTGCGCTGTATTGGCGCGAAGCTTCGCCGTGGCATGGGGATTTGCAAGCGTTCGCAGGGTTATTGCGCAAGCTCGCAAAACAACGGCCTGGCTTGCGCCTTATCGAGGCGGCGTAGGTTGGGTTACCCCCGGATCAAGTCCGGGGCAACCCAACCTACAAAGTTGTGCCGGTGAGCAGCCCGCGCGCCAGCATCGTGCATTGCCGCCGATGCAACAGCATCTGCCACTGTCGCCCGCCAATCTGCCGCCACAACACCGCGGAGCGTACCGCCGCCAGCAGGCTCGCACGCACACGTTCCACCAGCACCGGCTGCTGCAGCCATTGCGGATTGCCGGTCACCATCACGCGTGGCCTGAGCGTCGACAACGTGCCGGCGTACAACTCGGCCAGACGGCTAAATACCTGCGGCGAATTCAAACCAAAGTGATCCACTTGCCGCTTGGTAGAGACGATGCCTTGCTGCAGTTGCTCAAGCAGATCCTTGCGATGCGCCAGGCTGCGTTCCAGGCGCATGATGGTGACCACCATGCGCGTAATCGCCATGTCACGGCCGTTTTCGTCCAGCTGGCCGATCAGCGTGCGCAGGCCCAGGCGGATGCCCGAGACATTGCCGTACACGCCGACCACCGACGGCGCGTCGATGCGGAACACGCTGGCCAGGCTGGCATCGAGGGCCAAGTCGTCGCAGCGCCCTTCGTTGGCCAGTTGATGCGCCAGGGCAGAGGCCTGGAACAGTCCGGCCAGGGCCAGTACCCGTTCCTCATTAATGGCAAACACTTCAAACACGCTGCGGTATTCCCTCTGCAGTTTCTTGAACAAGGCCGCCATAGGCAGCGTCAGTGGCGGCGATCACCGCGCCGCCCAGGCATTCGTCGCCGGCGTAGAACACCACCGATTGGCCGGGCGTCACGGCGCGCTGCGGTTCGTCGAACCGCACTTCCAGCCGGTCATTGTGTACTGACACCACACAAGCTTGATCGTGCTGTCGGTAACGGGTCTTGGCTGTGCAGCGGAATGCTTGCGCCGGCGGCGCGCCAGCCACCCAGCTTGGTGTTTCAGCAGTGAGCCGATGCGACTGCAGCCATTCGTTTTCGCCGCCCTGAGCCACGTAGAGCACATTGTTGGCGACATCTTTGCCCACCACATACCAGGGCTCGCCGCCGGCATTTTGACGGCCGCCGATGCCAAGGCCGTTACGCTGGCCCAGGGTGTAATACATCACGCCCTGGTGCTCGCCGATCAGGCGTCCTTCCGGGCTGCGCATCTCGCCGGGACGGGCAGGGATGTATTGCGTCAGAAACTGACGGAAATCGCGCTCTCCGATAAAGCAAATGCCAGTGGAATCCTTCTTGGCGTGAGTAGGCAAGGCGGCGGCGCGCGCCATCTCGCGCGCCTGCGATTTTTCAATCTCGCCCACTGGGAACAGGGTGGCGGCCAATTGATGCTGCCCCAAGGCATGCAGAAAGTAGGTTTGGTCCTTGCCGGCGTCGACTGCGCGCAGCAGGCGGTAACGGCCGTCCAGGCAGTCCACCCGCGCGTAATGGCCGGTGGCAATCTTTTCCGCGCCCAGGGCGCGGGCCTCGTCCAGGAAGGTCTTGAACTTGATTTCGCGGTTGCAGAGCACGTCAGGATTGGGCGTGCGGCCGGCGCGATATTCGGCCAGAAAATGCTCGAACACCCCATCCCAGTATTCCGCGGCAAAATTGCGGGCGTGAAACGGAATGCCCAATCGTCCACAGACGGCGACGGCGTCCTTGCGGTCCGCATCGGCAGTGCAGGGGCCATTGCGGTCATCCTCCTCCCAGTTCTGCATGAAGAGGCCCTCCACCGCATAGCCGGCCTGCTGCAGCAGCAGCGCGGCGACCGAGGAGTCCACGCCGCCGGAAATCCCCAGCATCACTTTCATGGCGATGGGCCGTCCGGCATCAGGCTGGTCACGATCGACAGCGGCAGCCGTTGCCCGGCCAGCCAGTCGTCGATGCTCATCAATACCATGGGGCTGCGCAGGCGCTCACCGAGCGCCGCAATCTCCGCACGCGTGAGCCATAGCGCTCGCCGGACGCCTGTATCGAGTGATTGCTCAGGATCGTGCGTTAACGGTCTGGCGGCAAAGGTGAAGCGCACGATCACATCGCCATGTTCCGTGCTGCGCCATTGATGCACGCCGACCAAATGTGTCAGCGCCACCGTCCAGCCGGTTTCTTCACGGGTTTCGCGTATGGCGGCCTGTTGCAGGCTCTCGAAGTCATCCAGATGCCCCGCCGGCTGGTTGTAAGCGATGGCGCCGTTGACCTCTTCTTCAACCATCAGGTAGCGGTCGCGATCGGTCACGACGCAAGCGACGGTCACATGTGGACGCCATACGTCATGGCTGGAGTTGCCGGGTGTTGTCATCTTCGGGTCAAAAAATCTGGGAAAGAGGCACTGGAAATGGCGTTATTGTGCCATCACCTCAAGCGCAGCCGCCGGGGGTAGCAAAATGGATAGAGCATTTCTACCCGCGGCGTATACTGCAAACGAACAGGCCCGAATCCACATTTAAAGCATGGCGAACGAATCCGAACACGAACACGGCAGTGGCCATGGGCTCACCGTCGAAGTATCGAAACCCGAGGTGGCGCGTCCGCCTTTGTTTCAGGTGTTGCTGCTGAATGATGACTTCACGCCGATGGACTTCGTGGTTGAAGTGCTTCGGATGTTCTTTGGCATGGATCAGGAGAAAGCGGTACAGATCATGTTGCACGTACACACTCGCGGTAAGGGCGTGTGCGGGGTGTTCACCCGCGAAGTGGCAGAAACCAAGGTCACCCAGGTGAACGAATATTCACGTGCCAACCAGCATCCTCTGTTATGCACGATGGAAAAGGTTTGAGGAACTGTTCAAATTTTTGTCAAGGCGGCTCTGCCGCTGCGATATTGATCAGGCCCTTTTGGCCCCCATCTTGCATCCATCGCGGTAAAAGCCGCCCAACATTAGCAGTGGAGTAGGTCCGGATGTTCAGCAAGGATCTCGAAGTCACCATCGGCCAGTGCTACAAGCAGGCCCGCGAGCAACGCCACGAGTTCATGACCGTGGAACACCTGCTGCTCGCCCTCACGGAAAACCAGTCAGCGCTGGGCGCCTTGCGCGCCTGCGGAGCCGACCTTCCGCGACTGACCCATGAGCTGGAAAAAATCATCGCCGAGACCGTGCCGGTATTGCCGCACGGCGACGAGCGCGATACGCAGCCCACGCTGGGATTCCAGCGCGTCCTGCAGCGCGCGGTGTACCACGTACAGTCTTCCGGCCGTAAGGAAGTCACCGGTGCCAACGTGCTGGTGGCGATCTTCGGCGAAAAGGATTCGCACGCGGTGTACTTCCTGCACCAGCAGGAAATCACGCGCCTGGACGTGGTCAACTACATCTCGCACGGCATCGCCAAGATCGGCGATGAGCCCTCCAGCGGCATCTCCGGCAGCGAGCGCGACGCCGAGGAAGGCGGCGAGGGCAAGGGTAACCCGCTCAGCGAGTACGCCACCAACCTCAACGAACTGGCGCTTGAAGGCAAGATCGATCCGCTGATCGGCCGCCAAGACGAGATCGAACGCACCATCCAGGTGCTATGCCGTCGCCGCAAGAACAACCCGCTTTACGTTGGCGAAGCCGGCGTGGGCAAAACCGCCCTGGCCGAAGGCCTGGCCAAGCGCATCGTCGACGGCGAGGTACCGGAGGTGCTGGAAAACGCCACCATCTGGGCGCTCGATCTGGGCGCGCTGGTGGCCGGCACCAAGTACCGCGGCGATTTCGAGAAGCGCCTGAAAGCCGTCATCGGCCAGCTGAAGAAGCAGCCAGGCGCGGTGCTCTTTATCGACGAGATTCATACCATCATCGGCGCCGGTTCTGCTTCGGGCGGCACCATGGACGCCAGCAACCTGATCAAGCCGATGCTGGCTTCGGGTGAGTTGCGTTGTATCGGTTCCACCACGTTCCAGGAATTCCGCGGCATCTTCGAGAAGGACCGCGCCCTCGCGCGCCGCTTCCAGAAGATCGACGTGGTCGAACCCAGCGTGGCCGACAGCCTGGAAATCCTCAAGGGGCTGAAGACCCGCTTCGAGGAACATCACAACGTCTCCTACACGCTCGAAGCGCTGAAGGCTGCGGTGGATTTGTCGGTGAAGCACATTCCCGACCGCCTGCTGCCGGACAAGGCCATCGACATAATTGACGAAGCCGGCGCACGCCAGCGCCTGCTGCCCATTGAACAGCGCACCGGCAAGGTCGATGTGCCCGAGGTGGAATACATCGTCGCCAAGATGGCGCGCATCCCGGCCAAGCAGGTTTCGGCATCCGACCGCGATGTACTGAAGAATCTGGAGCGCAACCTCAAGATGGTGGTGTTCGGACAGGATCCGGCCATCGAGGCGTTGGCGGCGTCCATCAAGATGGCGCGTTCCGGCTTGGCCGATCCGACCAAGCCGATCGGCTGCTTCCTGCTCGCCGGCCCGACCGGCGTGGGCAAGACCGAGGTCACCAAGCAGCTTGCCATGCAGCTTGGCATCGAGATGATCCGCTTCGACATGTCCGAATACATGGAAGCGCATTCGGTCTCGCGCCTGGTCGGCGCACCTCCGGGCTACGTCGGTTTCGATCAGGGCGGTTTGCTGACCGAGGCGGTCACCAAGCATCCGCATGCGGTGCTGCTGTTGGATGAAATCGAGAAGGCGCATCCGGATGTGTTCAACATCCTGCTGCAGGTGATGGACCGTGGCGTGCTGACCGACACCAACGGCCGCGAAGCGAACTTCAAGAACGTGATCGTGGTGATGACCACCAACGCTGGCGCGCAGCAGGCTTCCCGCCGCAGTATCGGCTTCGTCAAGCAGAACCACTCGATGGATTCGATGGAAGTGATCCGCCGCACGTTTACGCCGGAATTCCGCAATCGCCTGGATGCGATCATCCAGTTCACCCCGCTGGACTTCGACCACATTCTGCGCGTGGTCGACAAGTTCCTGATCGAGCTGGAATCGCAGCTCAGCGAAAAGCACGTGTCGCTGGACGTGGATGCCGATGCCCGCCGTTGGCTGGCCGAGCACGGCTTCGATCCGCAGATGGGCGCCCGCCCGATGGCACGTGTGATCCAGGAAAAGATCAAGCGTGTGCTGGCCGACGAACTGCTGTTTGGCAAGCTGGCCGAGGGTGGCAAGGTCAGCCTGAGCGTGAAGGATGGCGAGTTGGCGGTAAGCACCGAAGCCGCCGAGCCGGTACCGGCAACGATCTCCTAAACGGGATCGTTTGTCGCAACGAAAAAGCCGCGCCTCGCAGCGCGGCTTTTTTCATGGAACCACCGCGACGTTTATTTCATGCGGTAGGTAATGCGGCCCTTGGTAAGGTCATAAGGTGTCATTTCCACCTTGACCTTGTCGCCGGTGAGGATGCGAATGTAATGCTTGCGCATACGGCCGGAGATATGGGCAATCACGACGTGGCCGTTTTCAAGCTTTACTCGAAACATGGTGTTGGGCAGGGTCTCGATGACCGTACCATCCATTTCAATGACGTCGTCTTTGGCCATGCGTTCCGGGATATGGGCGCGGGCCACCATGGCCGCGTAAGCCATCCATTATGCCACGTAACGGGGGCGGGTCAAAGAAATTGGCTTTCGACCTAATGAGGCTGACAGCCGCTCAGCTGAAATGCTCGTCCAGCTTGCGCCGGATTTCCTGCTCGATCATGCCTTTGAGCGGTGACAACAGCATGCCCAGCTCCGCGCTCACGTGGATTTCATCGGCGGCGATGGCGATCTTGCCGCTGATGCCCGAGCGCTGAAAGCTGAGGGTGGTGTCGTTCTGCCACTGCGTCGTCACCTGGAATTTTTCCCGCATGCGTGCGGCCACGTGATCGATCACGGCATGCGCTTCAGTGGATGACAGGGTGTGCGGGCGGCGGATGTCGATGGTAGGCATGATGGTGCTCAAACAGATGAACTGCGCATCATAAACGCAAATACTGTCGATATTTTCTGTGCATCTGCTAGAGTCCCGCCGTCACTTTGCAGGCTCTTATGCGCATCGAGTTTCCCAACTCCACCAGGGCTGTTGTCAGCTGGAATCAGCCGCTGTTGCGCATCGGCAGCGATTCCGACAATGACGTGGTCCTGGCCGCTGGACAGGTTGCGCCTCATCATCTTCGTATCAGCCTGGACAAGCGTGGCTGGGTGCTTGATGTGTTGCCCGACGCTACGCGCATTTACGTCAATGCGCGTCCCGTACGCGAGCGGGCCATTTTGCGCGCTGGCGATACACTGAGCGTGGGCGATTGCCGCATGTTGCTCTGTGCGGATGAAACCCCGGTTGCGCGTACCTCGCCCGACATGCCCGAGCAGGAGCGCTGCACGGTGGCATTGCGCGCCGTCGCTGGGCCGCTATCCGGCCAAGTGCTACCGCTGGCCGATCGTCTTGAGTTGGGACCGCAAGGACGTATCCCGCTTGATCTCCCACAAGGCGAGCCCGCTACCGTGACGATTTTCTGGCGCGATGGCCAATTGCGGATGGAAAGCAGCCAACCCGTCGACGGGCGCTACCCGGTGCGGGTGAACGGCGTCGCGGTCCAGCAAACGGTTTTGCTGCCGGATGACCAGATCGGCATCGGCATGCACCGCTTTGTGATCGATGCGCCTGGCTTGGCACCCGAGCCGGAAATCGTTCTGCCGCCAGACCCTGTACCCCTGCCGGAAGATACGGCTGGCCCACGCGGGGAAGTCTGGTGGCTGATCGCCACGGCGGCCGTACTCGCCTTAGGCATAGCGCTCCTATTGTTGTTGCACGCACATTGACGTTTGGTTGCTGCGTCGCGGCATAATGCAGTGATCCCTCAAGACAGGAACCGGTGCGTGAGCAGGGTTTGGAATTTCAGCGCAGGTCCGGCGGCATTGCCGTTGCCGGTGCTCGAACGTGCGCAGCGCGAGCTGCTGGACTGGAACGGCAGTGGCGCGTCGGTGATGGAGCAATCCCATCGTGGCAAGCGCTTCATCGCCATGGCCCAGAAAGTGGAAGCCGATCTGCGCCAGCTGATGAACATCCCCGATAACTACGCCGTGTTGTTCGAGCAGGGCGGGGCGACGCAGCACTTCGCGCAAATCCCCATGAACCTCGCGCGCGAAGGCGACAGTGCTGACTACGTCATCACCGGCCATTGGAGCGAAAAAGCCGCGAACGAAGGCGCGCCCTACGTACACGTGAATGTAGCGGCCACCAGCAAAGCCGATAATTTCTTGCGCATGCCGCCACGCGAGACTTGGCAGCTCGATCCCCAAGCTGCCTACGTGCACATCGCCACCAACGAAACCATCCACGGCGTGCAGTTCAAAGAAGTGCCTGACGTGGGCGACGTGCCGCTGGTGGCCGACATGTCCTCCGACATTCTTTCCGGTCCCGTCGACGTCAGCCGCTACGGGTTGATCTATGCCGGCGCGCAGAAAAACATCGGCCCCTCCGGTCTCGTATTGATCATCATTCGCCGCGATCTGCTCAATCGGCCGATGCGCCCGACGGCGAAAATCTTCCGTTACGCCGAGCACGCGGCTAACGATTCGATGCTCAACACCCCCAACACCTGGGGCTGGTACCTGGCCGGGCTGACCTTTGAGTGGTTGAAGGACAACGGCGGCCTCGCCGCGATGGCCGAACGCAATCGCCAGAAGTCGGAACTGCTTTACACAACCATCGACGGCTCCGGCGGTTACTACCGCAACCCCATCGATCCGCCGGTGCGCTCGCGCATGAATGTGCCGTTTACCTTGCACGACAGCGCGCTCGACGCTGCTTTCCTGCAGGAATCGGAGGCGGCTGGATTGATGGCGCTCAAAGGCCACAAGGCGCTGGGCGGCATGCGTGCTTCGCTCTACAACGCGGTGCCGCTGGAAGCCGTACACGCGCTGGTGGATTTCATGCGCGATTTTGCGCGCCGGCATGGCTGATACACTGCAAGGCCGGCAGGGACATCTTTACGTCTGGACATCCATCGCATGAACGAACCCAAGCTATCGCTGACTCAGGTGCGCGACCGCATCGACAGCATCGACCGGCAGATCCAGGAGCTGATCTCCGAGCGCGCCAACTGGGCCCGCGAAGTGGCCAAGGTGAAAGGCGAGGGGCTTTCGGCGATCGACTATTACCGTCCCGAACGTGAAGCGCACGTGCTGCGCATGGTGGTGGATCGCAACCACGGTCCGCTGTCTGATACCGAGATGGTGCGGCTGTTCCGCGAGATCATGTCCTCCTGCCTGGCGCAGGAAGATCCGCTCAAGGTCGGCTACCTTGGTCCCGAAGGCACTTTCAGTGAGCAGGCCGTGCGCAAGCATTTCGGTCATGCCGCTTACGGATTGCCACTGGGCAGCATTGAAGAAGTCTTCCAGGAAGTCGCCGCCGGCCACGCGGACTTCGGCGTGGTGCCAGTGGAGAACTCCGGGCAGGGCATGATCCAGGTGACATTGGACATGTTCCTGACGTCCGAAGCGCGCATCTGCGGCGAAGTGGAGCTGCGCGTGCATCAATGCCTGCTGTCGCAGCGCGATTCGCTGGAAGGCATCAAAAAGGTCTACGGCCATGCGCAGTCGTTGCAGCAGTGCAAGACCTGGCTGCGCGTCAACCTGCCGGATGCGGAGTGCATTGCCGTGCAAAGCAATGCAGAGGGCGCACGCCTCGCACGCGATGCCGATGATGCCGCGGCGATTGCCGGCGCCATCGCCGCGAAAGTCTATGGTTTGAAGATCGTCGCCCAGGCGATCGAGGATCGCGCCGACAACACCACCCGCTTCCTGGTGATCGGCCGTTCGCTGTTCCCATCATCGGGCAATGACCGCACTTCGCTTTTGATCACCGTCAACGACAAACCGGGCGCGCTCTACGAAATTCTGAGTCCGTTCGCCAAACATGGGGTCAGCTTGAACCGCATCGAATCGCGCCCGGCGCACACCGGCAAATGGCAGTACGCCTTCTTTATCGATGTTTCCGGCCATATCGACGATGCGCCGCTGCAGGCAGCGTTGAAAGACATGGGGCCGCATGCGGCGCAAGTGCGCGTGCTCGGTGCTTACCCGGTGGCGTTGCCATGAGCGGTCCACAGCGTTTGGATTGGGTGAGTCGGCCGGCAAAGGCACTCCATGGCAACGTGGTGGTGCCGGGTGACAAGTCGGTCTCGCATCGCTCGATGATGCTGTCGGCCATTGCCGAAGGCACCTCGCATATTCGCGGTTTCCTGGAAGGCGAAGACACTCGTGCAACGGCCGCCGTACTGGCTCAATTGGGCGTGCGCATCGACGCCCCCTCGTCCGGCGAGCGCATCGTGCATGGGGTGGGTCTGCACGGTTTGCGCGCATCGGCGAAGCCGCTCGACTGCGGCAATGCCGGTACCGGCATGCGCCTGCTGGCTGGTTTGCTGGCGGGGCAGGCGTTCGATAGCACGTTGATCGGTGATGAATCGCTTTCCAAACGTCCCATGCGCCGCGTTACCGAGCCTTTGGCAAAGATGGGCGCACAGATCGATACACCGGATGGCTTGCCACCCTTGCACGTGCGCGGCGGTCGCAAACTGCACGGTATCCGCTACGAACTGCCGGTGGCCAGCGCACAGGTGAAATCCGCGCTGCTGCTGGCTGGTTTGTATGCCGACGCCAGTACGGAAGTGATCGAGCCGCATCCCACGCGCGATTACACCGAACGCATGCTGCAAGCCTTCGGTTGGCCGATCGAGTTTTCCCCCGGCCATGCCAAGCTCGAAGGCGGTCATCGCTTGCGCGCCACGGATGTAGTGGTGCCGGCGGATTTTTCCTCAGCGGCATTTTTTCTGGTAGCGGCCAGCATTCTGCCGGGCTCCGTCTTGCGCTTGCCGGCGGTGGGATTGAATCCGCGCCGCACCGGTCTGCTTGAAGCCTTGCGCTTGATGGGTGCGGACATCCGCATCGAAAACCAGGGCGAAAGCGGTGGCGAAGCCGTGGGCGATCTGGTCGTGCGTCATGCACCCTTGCATGGCATCGAACTGCCGGAAGCGCTGGTTCCGGACATGATCGACGAATTCCCCGCCTTGTTCGTCGCGGCGGCAGTCGCGAAAGGGCGCACGGTGGTGCGTGGCGCGGCAGAGCTGCGTGTGAAAGAGTCGGACCGTATCGCCACCATGGCGACTGGCTTGCGCGCGCTCGGTGTACAGATCGAGGAAACACCGGATGGCGCCATCATCGACGGCGGCGCCATCCAAGGAGGCACGGTGGACAGCCATGGCGATCACCGTATCGCGATGAGCTTCGCGGTAGCGGGTTTGGTAGCGCGCGCTGCGATCACCATTGGCGATTGCGCGAATGTCGCGACGTCGTTCCCCGGCTTTCTGGAATTGGCCAATAGCTGCGGCTTCGCGCTGGGCTGAATACGTAGGCTGGGTTCCCCGGACTGGATCCGGGGGTAATCCAGCATGTCGATATTTCCGCGGGCCTGTTGGGTTACGCTGCGCCAACCCAATCTATGCAAGCACGTATTGCACGCCAGCCATGTCCAACTTCGTCGTCGCCATTCCCGCTCGCTACGGCTCCACCCGACTGCCCGGCAAACCCCTGCGCACGATCGGCGGCGTACCAATGGTTGTGCGCGTGGCGCAGCGTGCCCAGCAGGCCGGCGCGATGCAGGTAGTGGTCGCCACGGATGACGAGCGCATCTCCGATGCTTTGGCGACGCAGAACGTAGACGTGTGCATGACCCGCGCCGATCACGCTTCAGGCAGCGATCGCTTGGCCGAATGCGCCGCCTACTACGGCTGGTCACCCGAGACCATCGTGGTGAACCTGCAGGGCGATGAACCCTTCGCACCCGCTGCTGGCATCCGTGAAGTGGCACATGCGCTCGCTGAAGATCCTGCACCCATGGCAACGCTCGCGACGCCGATCACCGATGCGCACGAGCTGTTCGATCCCAACGTGGTGAAGCTGGTGCAGTCGTCCAGTGGACGCGCACTGTACTTCAGCCGCGCGCCGCTGCCCTGGGCACGCGATGCCTTTGCAGCCGATCGACACGTGCTACCGGAAGGACTGCCGTTTCTGCGCCATATCGGCATTTATGCCTATCGTGCAGGCTTCCTGCAGCAATACACCGGGCTGGCACGCACGCCGCTGGAGCAGGCCGAATCACTGGAACAATTGCGCGTGCTGGAACATGGCTACGCTATCGCCGTTCGCCTGGCGCCTGAGCCGTTTCCGCCAGGCATTGATACGGAAGCCGATTTGCAGCGCGCCGAAGCCTCGCTAGATAGGTAATGGTTACCTGGCGTTTGCAAGCACTTCTTCGACCCACTCATTGATGCTCTTGCGATGAACGGCCGCTCTTTTGGCGACATGTGCGTGAGTATCAGGCGAAATGCGTAACATGAGATTGCCTGAGTACGATCTTTCAGGCTTGCGGCCCGTCGCTTTGCAATCGGCCAGGTAATGGTCGATGGCGGCATGAAAATCTTTGGTCAGTTCACTCACGGACTTTCCATGGAAGCTGATGTTGTCTTTGATGGCTAGCACGCGCCCCACAAAGATACTGTCGCTTTCATCGAAGTCGATGCGCGCGGTGTAACCCTTGTACGTCATGCTGTTCATGACTTGATGCCTCTCTCGATCAGCCATTTCCGCAATTCTTCTACCTCATACTTCTTGGCTTCTTTTCCCGGATGTGGGCGGTGCAGATAGATGCGTGAGCCCGCCAGCTCAAAAGCAACGCGGGAGCCGCTGCCTTCTCGAATGTCTCCACCTAGAGCCACGATCAACGTTTCAATGTCGGCGAAGATGATGCCGCCGAGAGTAGGCGTGGCGTAGATGGATTCCAGCGTCCTGCGATGCTTGGCCTTCATGGCATGATTGATAGCGTATTATGCTATCATGTTACGTAATTTATCTTTGAACTTCAAGGCGTTGAAACGTGACCATTGAGTCAGTCTTGTTTATTTGCCTCGGCAACATCTGCCGCTCGCCCCTCGTCGAAGCCGTAGCCCGCAAACACCTCGCCGAAGGCGGTCTCGACATCCACGTGGCGTCTTGCGGCACTGGCGGCTGGCATGCCGGTGAACAGGCCGATCCACGCATGCGCGCCGCCGCGGCGAAAGCCGGCTATGACCTGGAACCTCATCGCGCACGCCAGCTCCGCGCCGACGATGCCGAGCGCTATCACCTGCTGCTGGCGATGGACAGCAGCAACCTGCGCGACATGCGGCGTGTATTCGGCGGCAAAGCGGACGAACGGCTGGCGTTGTTTCTCGATTGGGCCGGCGCCGCGCCGCCACGCGAATTCCCTGATCCGTATGACGAGGAGCTCACCGCCTTCACGCAATCGGTAGCGCTGGCCGAGCAGGGCGTGCGCGGCCTGATCCAGCGGCTGCGCCAGGGATGAGTCCAGCCCGCAAGGCTTGAAAATGCAGCAAACGGGCTAAAATCTTCCCCATGCAGCCCGCCCCCTCCCAGGCCTTCGACGGCAAGGCTTTCGTCAGTACGCTCACCACATCGCCCGGCGTCTATCGTTATTTCGACGAGGACGGCGAACTGCTGTACGTGGGCAAGGCCAGCAGTCTCAAGAAGCGCGTCGGCAGTTATTTCCTGAAGCCGCGCATGGAGCCGCGCATTGCGGCGATGGTGTCGCAGATCGCTCGCTGCGAAATCACCGTCACTCGCACGGAAGCCGAAGCACTGCTGCTGGAATCCCAGCTGATCAAGGCCTTGAAGCCGCGCTACAACATCCTGCTGCGCGACGACAAAAGCTATCCGTACATCTATCTCTCCGGCGGCGAGGATTACCCGCGGCTCGCGTTTCACCGCGGTGCGCGCAACCAGCCGGGGCGCTACTTCGGTCCGTTCCCCAGCGCCTTCGCCGTGCGTGAAAGCCTCAACCTGATGCAAAAGCTGTTCAAGGTACGCCAGTGCGAGGACAGCTATTTCCGCAATCGTTCGCGGCCTTGCCTGCAATACCAGATCGGCCGCTGCACCGGACCTTGCGTGGGTTTGATCAACACCGAGGACTACCGCAGCGACGTACGTCACGCGGAGATGTTTCTGGAAGGTCGTGGCAGCGCGGTGATTGATGAACTGGTCGCCGCGATGGAGCAGGCCAGCATCGCGCTGAACTTCGAGCGCGCCGCCGCGTTGCGTGATCAGATCGCCACCCTGCGCAAGCTGCACGCGCAGAACCACGTGCAGGGCGCCACGGCAGACATGGACGTGATCGCCTGCCGCATCGAATCGGGCATCGCTTGCGTCAGCGTGCTGTTCTTCCGCAACGGCATCAGCCTGGGTACGCGCGATTTCTATCCACGCCTGCCGCTGGATGCCGAGCCGGCCGACGTGCTGGCCCAATTCGTGGCGCAGTACTACCTGGATCGCCCGGTGCCGCGCGAGATCATCCTGGGCGAACCGATCGAAGACGAGCAGCTGCTCAGCGAGATGCTGGCGCAGCAGTGCGGCCACGCCGTGGAGATCAAAACGCGCGTGCGCGGCGATCGCGCGCAATTCCTGCAGATGGCCGAGCGCAATGCGCAGGCATCGCTCACCTCGCGTATCGCCAGCCGCCAGACGCTTGGCGCGCGTTTCGACGATCTACAGAACGTGCTCGGCCTGGATGAGCCGCCCAAGCGCATCGAATGCTTCGACATCAGCCACACGCGCGGTGAAGCCACGGTGGCATCGTGTGTGGTGTTTGGGCCGGAAGGGCCGGAGAAATCGCACTACCGCCGCTTCAACATCACCGGCATCACGCCGGGTGACGACTATGCCGCCATGCATCAGGCGCTAACCCGGCGTTTCCGCAAAGTGGCGGAAGGCGAGGGCGTGCGGCCAGACGTGCTGTTGATCGACGGTGGCACGGGGCAGGTGGCGCAAGCGCTGGATGTATTGCGTGAGCTTGGCATCACCGGCATCGAAGTGGTGGGTGTGGCCAAAGGGCCGGGCCGGCGCGCCGGCGAGGAAACGCTGGTGCTGGCTGGTTCCAGTCGCGAGATTCACCCTGGGCCGACATCGCCTGCGCTGCACTTGGTGGCGGCGGTGCGCGATGAATCCCACCGTTTCGCCATCAGCGGACACCGCAAGCGCCGAGAGAAGGCACGAGAACGCAGCGTGCTGGAAGACGTGCAGGGCGTCGGCGCACGGCGCCGCACGGCGCTGCTGAAAGCGTTCGGCGGTTTAGCGGGCGTGGAAGCCGCGGGCGTGGAGGAATTGATGCAAGTGAAAGGCATCGACCGCAGCCTGGCCGAGCGCATCTATGACGCACTCCATGCCTGATCACACGCGTTCGTGAGACACTGCACTCTTATTGGAAGGAGCCCATGCGCATCAATCTACCGACCTGGCTGACGCTGTTCCGCGTAGCGCTGCTGCCGGTGATGGTGCTGGTGTTCTACCTGCCGTTTCGCGGCCACAACATTACCGCCGCCATCGTGTTCGCGCTGGCTGGCGTCACCGATTGGCTCGACGGTTATCTCGCCCGCCGCCTGAACATGACCTCCAAGTTCGGTGCCTTCCTGGACCCCGTCGCGGACAAGTTGATGGTGGCCGTCACGCTTTTCCTGCTGGTGGCTTCGCATCGTGGGGATTGGTCGGGCATTGTGATGGCGGTGACGGCAGCGATCATCGTAGGTCGTGAGATCAGCATTTCCGCGCTGCGAGAATGGATGGCCGAGGTCGGCATGCGCGCTACCGTGCGCGTGGCCTTTATCGGCAAGCTGAAGACGGTCATGCAGATGGTGGCCCTGATCGTGCTGATCCTGCAGCATGAAAAAGAAGCCGAAGCCTTGCGTCTGTACCACATCGGCGAAGGTTTGCTGGTAGTGGCCGGCGTGCTCACCATCTGGTCGGGCCTGCATTATCTGCGTGCCGCCTGGCCGGCCCTGCACGACGATGCGCGCGCCATGTCGCCAACGGCGGAGCAGGATAGAAAAGCTTGACGGTTTCGTTGCAGTCGCTAAAATGCGCGGCTCCGATGCGGGAATAGCTCAGTTGGTAGAGCACGACCTTGCCAAGGTCGGGGTCGCGAGTTCGAGTCTCGTTTCCCGCTCCAGTTTTCCAGACAAGGCCCCAGATAAACCCTGGGGCCTTGTTGTATCAGTACTTCAAGCATGTGCGGCAAGTGGCTTGAAACGCTGAAAAAAAGCCGGGGCAGCTATTCACATCCAAACGGCTTCTGCTATAGTTGCACGCTCCGATGCGGGAATAGCTCAGTTGGTAGAGCACGACCTTGCCAAGGTCGGGGTCGCGAGTTCGAGTCTCGTTTCCCGCTCCAGTTTCAAGCAAAACCTCGGTGAGCCGGGGTTTTGTTTTTTAAAGCGGACCTTGACCTGCTAAGGTTGCGGTTCAGCGCAATGGCCAGGTGGCAGAGTGGTCATGCAGCGGCCTGCAAAGCCGTGTACGCCGGTTCGATTCCGACCCTGGCCTCCATTGCGGTAACGAGAAAGCGCCTTTGCGGCGCTTTTTTCTTTTGTGGTCACGCACTCGCGCGATGCCGAAACAAGCGAGACCAGAGCCAGAGTTCGCACGCCGCACCCGCGGCAAAAAGTGCCGACGCGCCGGTAATCAGGCCAGCGCCGTACAGAGCGAGTGCGGTGATAAGAAACGCGGTCGTAAGAAGATGGCGTTGCATGTGACCTCCGAAACAAGCGGCGGAGTAGCGCAGTCGTTTGCGCGAAGCGATCATCATCAACGCGTGGTAGCTGGGACGTGATGACGATTCACTGGATCCCTGACGCCGCGCAACAGCAGCCATAAGCCTATGATGATTTCATACACGCCCGCCGGCATATCGAAATTCCCGCCGACAGGATTATCCGGCCAGACAATCGCGGCGACCGTACCTATCAGCATCGCCACATAGGCCAATAATCCGAAACCTGCAAGCAAGCGCGGAATATAACGGGATTTGAAAAACAGCCAGCTGAAAACAATGCAGCCGAGCGACAGAAAAATCAGGCCAATGTTGTAGCCCGCATCGTGCGTGTCATTGAAAAGCCAGACCAGGCTTTGCAGTTGCTGAGCCGAAAAGACGGTTGCATAGCGCGCATCGGTCAGCAACAGCATCATGGTGAAGCTGTTGAGCGTGATTGTGCCGAGCACTGCCACCTCAGCGATCCGCCAAAATGCGGCAAGCAACGCCAGGTGTTTGCTGATCGGCCGAAGCAATACGTACAGAGCGACTGCCATAGCGACGTCGCCGGCAAAGGCAGTGAGATCGCTGAGGATGCCGAGGCGAAACAGCAACAGATGATCGACGATATGTGCTGCCGTTTTGGCCGGATCGTTATCCACGATCAGGCTGCCGCGGCCCTGGTACTCGCCAAACACGCCGCAGGCCATCAGTAGCAAATAGAGAAAGCCCGCTGCTCTGGCAGCGGTACGCTGGGAACGATCGATCGCGATGCTTGCCATGCGCTTCCCCTGGCTGTCGGTTAGAGCGATCTTGACCATTTGAGGCTAGCACCCGCGCATGCAGCGATGAGTGCCAAAGGTCACCGATAGGGCGAAGGTCATTGCAATGGGAATGTGTATCCGTCCATGTCCGGTTTTAACCCTGCCGGCTCGGAAATATATGCAATGCCCGTTCACCGGTTAAATGTTTTGTGCGGGTTTTGGGCATATCACTTCTCAGGCGAATCGTCGCAAGAAATGGTTGCGGGAACTTGCCACGATTCAAGTCGATATGTCGAAGGATGAGGTAGTCAAAAAAACGTGAACGCGCTATTGGTTTTATTGTGCCGCTGAATTTTGGCTATGCGGGCCTGAAAAATTCTTCAGCTTATACACGAATCGCCTGCTACATTTTGACTCCCGGTAGGCAACCTACCATCACCCCAGGGGAAGCCCATGTCCCGTAATCAAGGAAGTTTTGTCCGTAAAGCAGCGCTCGCCAGCTTGGTTGGTCTTTGCGTAACGTCCGTAGCCTTCGCCCAGACCGCCGCGCCGGCGACTGGACTTGGTCAATCCTGGCCCAATGCTGCAGACGTAAGCACCAATCCCAATTGGCACGTTTACGTGTTTGTGTTGAATGGCGTCAAGTACATCCAGGTCAACGATCTGAATGGCAACGTGCACGCAGCGGTAGGTACTGCCGGCGGCACGTCGATCGTATTGCCGGTAGGTGTCGATTCGCAGAACGTTGCAACAGGAGCACAAAATGCACCGGCGTCAACATCGTCCAATGCACTTAGTGCAACGTCCAGCGCCGCGCAGACGGTTTATCAAGACAGCAGCACTACCGTAACGGCAACGCCCCAGAGCAGTGGCGCGACGAAGTTTACCGTTCTCAATACAGTAGCTTGCCCGAGTTCGTGTTCAGGAGGTGGCGGCTCCTGAGGATGTGAGTTATTTCACCCACAGTCGTAGCGGAGGGGCAGGGCGAGCATCCAAGCCTTGCTCCTCCCGCATGGCGTCATGGAGAAGTGCCGTAATTTGCAGCTGGCCTGAGGGCATGCGAACGTGCAATAGCCCATCAAAAATACGCACGTGATCGCGCAATTCGGGAATATCCAGCATGCTCGCCCCTAATTTGCCGGCCAGACGCTTGCGTTCTTCGGAATGGAAGACGGCGCTGGCAACGCCTGTTTCTTCAAGCACTCCCTCCACGCGCAGCATGACCCAGCGCTTGCCATGCGTTTCTCCGCCGCGAAGTTGAAGATTCACACGCGTGCAAGCAAGCCGGGACGTCACATACACGATAGCCTCGCAAGCCGTGCGATACGTGGCGGTGAGAACGGCTGGTGCCAGGCGAGTGAAGCCACGGCCACTGATTTCACAGCGGTACGCGATATCAGCTTCGTCGAGTGCGCGAGCAACCGTTTCATTGAGCGCTGCCGGCAGTCCACGCTCGCGCCATGCTACCGGGTGCATGCTTTCTGCCAAGCGATACACCTGATTCTGCGCAGCGATGGCTTGCTTGTAGAAAGCGTGGCTCTCGACGTTCGGGACGATTCGGCGCATTTGATCAAGCAGGCGACCGTTCGTGATGTGCAAGGTGCCAGCCAGGTATTCAAGCGCCTGCGACGTTTGCCGCATGCGCTGCTCGCTGAGCTGCAAGCTCTGTCTTGCCAGTCGTTGGACGTTGAGGGTGCTGTTCCTATCGTTTTCTTCTTGCATCAGTTGAACGCTTATGCGTCCACCAAGTGCAAACAGGCAGGTCACGCCTATGGCCAGAAACGTTTGGGTTGCATAGGTTTTTGAATCGAAATCATCCAGCACAGGTATTGATAGAGCGGTGCAAGCGATAGCCAAGGGAGCCGCAATGGCGATGGCGCGCCAACCATGTTTCAGCGTAAGCCAGGCCATTGGCAAGAACATGGCGAGAGAAGCAACTTGTTTAATCTCGTCATTGCCGACGAAATTCATCCATGTCAACACCGCAAACGCAGGTGCCACCAGCGCAACGGTGTCCAAAAACAACCGGCTGGTAAACATTTGATTGAGTTGTTCGCTTAGGTGACCGTGCCGGTAGTTGATTTTGACCATCAACACCCAGGGCACGATGGAAAGAATTCCCAGATATGGGCCTAAAAAGAAGCCGAGCGCGCTTATCGGAGCAAATGCCGTCGTCGGATGCGTTTCTACGGCATGTGCAATGGTGCTGTATCCCATGCCGGTAATGGATACGAGCAATCCGCAAACGAGTAAGGCCTTGATGTCAACCAGGTTCTTCGACGGAAACGGAGGTAACCAAGTGCGGCACGCCCAAACGACCGGCATCGCCACGGCAAAGGGCGGAATGGATCGAATCGCCACCCAGGTAGGGCCTAGCGAATCGAGGCACGGGAAAACGGCGTATTCGTTTGGTATCGCTTCGCCAATAAGAAGCGCAAACCAGTACCGGTAGGGGACCAGCAGTAAGCACGCGAGGCGTACACCGGCGTGTACGGGCCAGTACGAGCTGGAAAGCGGATGTATCGTGAAATAAAGAAGCCCGTAGCCAACCGCCACCCCCACCTGCAGCAGCCAGTCGTTAGTCCACCAGCGCTTCCCCATGCGTTTTCCCCTGCAAATTAAATTCACAAGTGTGTTGGCGATCGACCCGCTATTTCCCGCCAGATTAACTTAAGGATAAGACAATGTTGGCCGTGAAGTCTGTGTGAGTATGGCCAGTGATCAAGCAGTCGTACGTCACATTTATGGAGCAAGCTCTGTCGTCGGCACAACTTCTTGCGAAGGCCGGTGTTCCGTCAGCCCGGCGAAGGGACTCGGAGACTTATCGGCCGCCGGCCGAAAATCTTGATGGTGCAAAGAAAAGCTCTGGGCCAAGCAAGGGCAAAGTATGGGCTAAGCAAACGCCATTAGCCTTGTATCCGACCCAAGACCTGGAGGCCAGCAGGTGCGGCTGTTTCGTAAGGATTTACCCCATCGTCAAGCAACACCCCTCGCGCAGGCGCTGCGGCTCGGGCTGGTGGCATGCCTCGTAAGCCTGGCAGGGTGCGCCACTTATTCGCGCTTGCCGCTGGGCGAGGGGCAGGGGGCCAAGGATGTGTCTCGGCTCTCGGTCGATACCTCGACCATGCCACTGCCGGCACTGCGCTCCCATCCTTTCGATCTTTCCCATGGCATGGACGTTACCGACGTGGCGATCCTGGCGGTGGCCAACAGCCCGGATCTGAAGGTGATGCGGGACCAGTTGGGCATTGCGCGCGCCCAGGCCTTTCAGGCGGGGCTGCTGCCGGATCCACAGCTGTCGATCAACCAGGAATACCTGACCCACCCCATTCCCGGTTACCGCACCGCATTCGCATACGGCATCAGCGAGGACATCACCAGCCTGCTGCTGCGCTCAACCCGCAAGGCCGCGGCCAATGCGCAGGCTGACCAGGCCAACCTGGATCTGCTTTGGGCGGAGTGGCAGACCATTGTCCAGGCGCGCCAGCTGTTCAATCAGGTGGTGTCCTTGCGTGAGCAGCAGCAGCGGCTTGCCGCGGAGCAGGCCGCGCTGTTGCCGGTCGACGGCTACGTGCGCAAGGCGCTGCAGCAGGGCAATCTCACCTACGACGCCGCCAGCGCCGGCTTGAACGCCTACGCCGATGCCACCAAACGCCTGTCCGACAGCACCGTGCAGTTGCATCAGGCCGAACACGACTTGCGCGTGCTGCTTGGCCTGGCGCCGGATGCCAAGCTGGATCTGATTGGCGACCCGTTCCAGACCTCGCCCACCGCCGAGCAAGTGCAGGCCGCGCTGGCCAGCTTGCCGCAACGCCGTCCGGATTTGCTGGCGTTGCAGGCCGGCTATAAATCGCAGGAAGCCACTTTGCGTGGCGCGATCCGTGCGCAGTTTCCTGCGCTGACGTTTGGCGTGGATCGGCAGGGCGACAATTCCGGCGTCCCTTCGCATGGCATCAACATCGGTATCACGCTGCCGCTGTTCGATCGCAATCGCGGCAACATCGCGATCGAAAAAGCCACGCGGCAACAGCTCAAGGATGACTACGAAAACCGCGTGCTCACCACCCGCAACGACATCAACCAGCTGATGCTCGATCAGACCACGCTCGTCCAGCAGCGCGCGCAATCGCAGGCCCAGGCCAAGCGCCTGGATGAAGCCAGCCGCGCCGCCGAAAACGCGTGGCAGAAGGGTCTGCTCGACTGGCCGACGTATCTCTCCATCCGCGCCAACGCACTCAGCGCAGACATGGACGCCATTGCCGCGCGCGATCAGCAATCGCAGCAGGCGATTGCGCTGGAAGCCTTGCTCGGCAGCACCGATCTTCAACCGCCCCCCGCATCCACGGCCAAACTATGAATCGACTTGTCTTGACGCGTGCCGCGCTGGCGGCACTGATGCTTGTTGCACTGGCCGGCTGCGGCAAAGGCGGCGCCGGCGATGACGATGAGGCGCCAGAGGTGAAGGGCACGGTGCTGGTGACCACGGCGTCGCCGCTGAGCCAGACCTTCCATGACACCATCCAGGTGTGGGGCACCGCAGTCGGCGATCCGCACCGCGTCAGCACGATCAGCCTCGGGCACGGCGGGCAGGTGATCGGTTTGCTGGTGGCGGGCGGGCAATCCGTGCAGCGTGGGCAGCCGCTGCTTCGAGTCGCGCCCGATCCGGTCGCCCGCAACGCTTACCTGCAGGCGCAAAGCACACTGGATCTCGCCACTGGCGAACTCAAGCGCACCGAACAGATGGCCGCGCAGCATCTGGCCACGCAGTCGCAGGTCGCCGCCGCGCGCAAAGCGCTGGACGATGCCAAGGCCGGGGTCGAGGCACAGCGCGCACTCGGCGGCGGTAGCGCCGAGGAAACCATCAACGCGCCAGCCGATGGCGTGGTGACGGCACTCAACGTGAACCTTGGCGATCGCTTCCAGGCCGGCACGGCGCTGTTGAACTTCGCCCCCTCCCAGGCATTGATCGCGCGCCTTGGTGCGCAGCCGGAAGAAGGTGCGCATCTCAAGCCGGGCATGCCGGTAAGCGTGCAGGGAGCTTACGGCTCCGGTGAAACTTTGCATGGACATGTCGATGTGGTCGGCCATGCCATTGACGCGCAAACGCACTTGCTTCCCGTGCAAGTGAGCCTGCCGCCGGATGCGGGCAATGTGTTGGTCGCAGGCTCGCCCGTGCAGGCCAGCATCGATTCCACCAGCTACACCGCATGGGCGTTGCCGCGCGATGCAGTGTTGCAGGATGACAAGGGCGCGTACGTGTTCGTGGTCGACCAGGACAAGGCCAAGCGCATCGACGTCAGCCTGAAGCATCCAGATGGCGATACCGTCGGCGTGCAAGGCCCGTTGGACGCCAAGATGCAGGTCATTGTGAGCGGCAACTACGAATTGAACGACGGCGATGCGGTGCGCGAGGGCGACGAACCGGCCAAGACACCGCAGGCATCTGGCAAGGCCGCGCAGGAGTCCGCCAAGTGAACATCACCGCTTGGATGCAGCGACATTGGCGTTCACTGCTGTTTCTGGTGGTCATGCTGACGATCGGCGGTATCGCCAGTGCCGTCTTCATGCCGGTGGCTTTGTTTCCGAACGTGCAATTCCCGCGCATCATGGTTTCGCTCGATGCCGGCGATCGTCCTGCCGACCAGATGGCGATTGCGGTCACCACGCCGATCGAGACCGCGTTGCGGCGCGTGCCGGGCGTGCGCGACATCCGCTCCACCACCAGTCGCGGCAGTGCGGATGTGTCGATCACCTTCGACTGGGGCACGGATATGAGTCGTGCCTTCGGCGACGTCAGCGCCGCCGCTAGCCAGGTGCTGCCGGAGCTGCCAGCCGGTACGCAGCTCACCACGCGCCGCATGGACCCCAGTTCGTATCCTATGCTGGCCTACAGCCTGCGCTCGCACACGCTATCGCCCAGCGCAATGTACGACCTGGCGCAATATCAGTTGCGTCCCTTGCTCAGTGGCATTCCGGGCGTCGCGCGCGTGGAAGTGCAGGGCGGTGAGGTCGCGGAATTCCATGCCGACGTCGATCCCAAGCGCCTGCGCGCACAAGATCTCAGCCTTACCGACGTCGCCACCGCCGTCAGCCGTGCGGCGACCATCGAAGCGATGGGGCACGTTTCCGATCACTACAAGCTCTACTTGTTGCTGGCGCAGAATCAGCCACGCACGGTGGATGCGCTGCGTCAGATCGTAGTGCGCGCGGACAGCCACGGTATCGTGCGTCTGGGCGACATCGCCGACGTGACGCTCAGCCACGTGCCGCAATGGATACGCGTCACGGCCGATGGGCAGGACGCCGTACTTATCCAGATCCTGCAGCAGCCAGACGGCAACAGCGTGCAGATCGCGCGCGATGTGAAGCAACGCCTGCAGGATTACGCACCGCAGATGCCGGCCGGCGTGCAGGTGGCCAACTGGTACGACCAGTCGCAGCTGGTCACCGGCGCGGCCGGGAGCGTGCGCGATGCGATCCTGATCGGCATCGTGCTGGCAGGTTTGGTGCTGTTCGTGTTCCTGCGCAATACACGCGTGATTTTTATTGCGATGCTGGTGGTGCCCGCCGTGCTGGCCATCACCGTGTTGCTGCTGCACGTGCTGGGCATGAGCTTCAACATGATGACGCTCGGCGGCATGGCGGCTGCCGTGGGCCTGATCATCGACGATGTGATCGTCATGCAGGAACACATCATGCGCCGGTTGCATGGTGCCAGTGGCCAGGTCAGCGAGCGCATCGGACGCGCAGCCTGGGAATTCACGCGTCCGTTGACGGGTTCCAGTGCGGCGACGGTGGTGATTTTTGTGCCGCTGGCGTTTCTTACCGGCGTGACGGGTGCGTTCTTCAAGGCGCTGTCGCTCACTATGGCCAGTGCGCTAGTGATTTCCTATCTGTTGACCTGGATCGTCGTGCCGCTCCTGTCAGAACGACTGCTGGATCAGCGGCATATCGCTGACCACGAGGGCGGTGCGTTGTCGCGGCGGATCAAGCACGGCTACGAACGTGTGCTGCAACGCTGGTTGAAGCGGCCAGTGTGGATAGCGGCGTTTGTGTTGCCGTTGATCATCGTCGGTGCACTGGCTTTCAGCCAGGTTGGCACCGGCTTCATGCCGGCCATGGACGAAGGCGGTTTTACGCTCGACTACATTTCCAAGCCGGGCACGTCACTGGAAGAAACCGGGCGCTTGCTCAACCAGGTAGAGGCGATCATTCGCGCCAATCCGAATGTGGATACCTATTCGCGCCGCACCGGTTTGCAGCTTGGCGATGCTTTGACTGAAGCCAATACCGGCGACATCTTCATTCGCTTGAAGAATGGCTCGCGACCATCGACCGAAGAGGTGATGAACGACATCCGCCAGGAAGTGGAAACCAAAGTGCCGGGCCTGGACGTGGAAGTGTCGCAGCTGATGGAAGACATGATCGGCGATCTGGTGTCCGTGCCACAGCCGATCGAGATTCAGCTCTATAGCGACGATCCCAACGTACTTAACGACACGGCCCAAAAAGTCGCCGACGCGTTGGGCAAGATTGGCGGCGTCAACGGTGTGCTGCCCGGCATCAATCCTGCTGGCGATGCGCTGGTCATGACGGTGGATCCTGCGAAAGCGGCCTTACAGGGGTTGGATCCCACCGCCGTGAAGGAACAAGTCGACACGGCGATCGACGGTGCCGTCGCCACGCAATTACCCGCCGACGGTAAGCTGATCGGTGTGCGTGTGCGCTTGCCGACGTCCGCGTACAAGCGCCTGGAGCAAGTGTCCGCTTTGCCGATTCGCGCAGCGGACGGACATTTGCTGCCACTGTCGCAAATCGCGAGCTTGCAGATCGTGCAAGGACAGCCGGAGATCACGCGCAGCAATCTCAAGCGCATGGTCGCAGTCACGGCACGTATCAGCGGACGCAGCATGGGTTCGGTGATCAACGATGTGAAAGCCATGCTGGCCAAGCCTGGCATGCTGCCCAAAGGCATGTATTACCAGCTGGGCGGTCTTTACCAGCAGCAACAGGAAGCCTTCAAAGGCCTGACCATCGTGCTGTTTGCGGCCATCGCGCTGGTGTTCACGCTGCTGTTGTTTCTCTACGAAAGCTTCCGCGTGGCCTTGGTGATCATGCTGATGCCTTTGCTGGCAATCGGTGCCGTGTTCGTCGGCTTGTGGCTTACCGGCATCGAGCTCAACATCTCCGCAATGATGGGCATGACCATGATCGTTGGCATCGTCACCGAAGTGGCGATCTTCTATTTCTCCGAACTGGAAGAAGCCGGCACCGACATGCCATTGCACGAAGCCTTGCTGGAGGCCGCGCGGCATCGCATGCGCCCGATCCTGATGTCGACGATGGCGGCGATTCTCACCTTGCTACCGCTCGCTTTGGCGTTGGGTTCCGGCTCGCAGATGCAGCAACCGTTGGCGGTGGCGATTATCGCCGGCTTGCTGGTGCAGGTGCCGTTGGTGTTGCTGGTGATGCCGGTGTTGTATGCGGTGTTGATGCGTTCGCGAAAGGTTGTGCGGTAGCGTCGTAGGTTGAGGCGAGCGGAAGCGAACCTCAACACTCCGGAGGCTTGCAGACCATGTTGGGATTCGGCTACGCCTCACCCCAACCTACGTGGCTTTGGAGCAACTAGGGCAACTTAGAACGAGCCTGTCCCTCTTTTCCCCGTGCGACTGCGTGACGATATGTGATTCGTTTGGCAGAAGCAGGCCTGGAAAATAACCATCATCGGGCGAGTTGTCGTTAGCTCCGTAGATTCCTTTTGCTTCTCATGCATGCCGATTTCTGCAATCTTGCATCAAACCCTCGAGTGCCATTCGTAAGCCAGTGATAGCTACTCGCTATGGAGATGCCGAGTCATGTCTGTCTACATGGATGAGCAAGCGAATCTGAAAAAGAAGGTGTATGACGGCCTCGCATGGCGTCTCTACGAGATGGTGTCATGGGGGGATAAGGCAGCCCCGCCGCTTTATTGTCCCATCGTCGAGCGGGATGACACCGGATTGGTCAATGAACTCGATAAAAGACTAATCGCATGGGCGCGTGAAGTAGGCTTCTCCGCCGATTATCTGGACAAAATGCGCCGCGCCAGTTTTGGGCGTCTGATTGCCTTGGCGCACAACGATAGCAATGACGTGGATCGATTGCTGCTCGCCGCGGAAATCAATACGGCGCTGTGGGCGGTGGATGACTATTATGTGGACGACAGCGCAATGGGGGCGGTGCAAGAGCAGTTGCCCACGCGACTGGTGTCAGCCATGGCAGCCATGGAACCGCTGCCGCAGGCCGGTCCCTACATTCATGCGTTGGAAGCCAAGTGGACGAGTGATCCCGTGCTCATGGCGTTGCGGTCCAGCACCGACTGGTTGCGTCAACTGGCATCGCCATCGCAATCAGCGCGACTGTGCCACGCAACGTTCTCGTTATTCGTCAGTAGCACGGCTTATGCGGAATGGCGGATCAAAGGCGCATTCCCTCCGTTGGCTCATTATCTGGCCATGCGGCAGTTCGACAGCTTTTATATCTCGATGATGCTTATCGATGTGGTGGGTGGTTACGAGCTTGCTGCGAATCTCTTCTACGACCCAAGGGTTTGCCGTGCAGCAAGGCAAGCAGGAACGGCATCGACACTTCTCAATGACTTGTATTCGGTTGACAGGGACGCGGCAGACGAACGGCCCGTATGCAATGCGGTTTTGATCATCGCCGCAGAGCAGGGATGCTCGCTTCAGCAGGCTACCGCGCAGGTAGTGGACCTTCATAACGCGCTGGTGCGTGATTTCGAAGCATCGTGTCGAGCACTTGAGGGCGTGCCCTCCATGGAGCTCCAGCGTTACCTGCATGGATTGCAAGCGTGGATGGGCGGGGCGTTTGCGTGGCATGACACATGCCCGCGGTACAGGCATCCGTGATCTAAGGAGGAAAAGGATATGGCTGAACAACATCTGGCGCGCGAGGTCATCAAGAGCCGGTATCAGCAATCGATTGCTGATTATTGGAACAAGGAACACAACCCGGTGAACATCCGGCTCGGCGAGGTCGACGGCCTGTATCACCATCATTACGGTATTGGTGACGTCGATCAGGCGGCGCTCGAAGCGGAAGGCGAGGATGGCCGCCACGAACGGGTCATTGCCGAATTGCACCGGCTGGAGTCAGCGCAAGCCGGTTTCCTGCTTGATCACCTGGGCAACATCCAACCGGATGACTACCTGCTCGATTCGGGTTCTGGGCGCGGTGGTACTAGTTTTATGGCGAACCGGCGTTTCGGATGCCATGTGGATGGCATATCCATCTCACAGAACCAGGTGGATTTCGCGAACCATCAAGCTTTGGATCGTGGCGTGTCGAGCCGGGTGCAATTCCATTTTCGCAACATGCTGGATACCGGGTTCGAGGATGCGCGATTCAAGGCGGTCTGGAATAACGAGTCGACGATGTATGTCGATCTTCCTTCCCTGTTCAAGGAATACCGGCGAATCATTCGTCCGGGTGGACGTTACGTCACTATCACCGGCGCATGGAACGAGGAATTCGGCATGTCACCGGAAGCGGTCAGCCTCATCAACGCGCGATACGGATGCAATGTGCATGCGCGTGGCGAGTATCTGAGCGAATTGGATGCTCAGGGATTTGAGGTGCTGCAAATGGTGGATCTCACAGCGAAGACATTGCCGTACTGGAAGTTACGCGCATCGTCGTCGGTGGCGACGGGAGTGGAAGGGGCCTTTATCACCGCGTACGAGGAAGGGAGTTTCTTTTACCTGCTGATCGCCGCGGACAGGAAGTAACGAAAGAGAGGCGGTTGCCGCGTAGGCTGGGATGACAATCCCAGCTTCTGCGGCTTCCCCAAGCTGGGATTTCATCCCAGCCTACGTGGTTGCTTCCGCCGTTGTCGTTTTCGCCACGCGCTTCAACAACCACGCGAGAATTGGCGGCGTCACCATCGCCGTCAGCAGCGACATCGCCACGATGATCGCGTACATCTGGTCACTGAACACGCCCGCGGCAAGCCCAAGGCTGGCGATCACCACGCCCACTTCGCCGCGCGGCACCATGCCGAAGCCGACGATGGTGGCGCCCATGCGGCCCAGCGATAGCGCGCCGAGAAAACCGCCCAGCAGCTTGGAGATGATCGCAATCACGGTCACTACCAGCAGCGCAATCAAGGCGTCGGTGTTGGCGAGCTGGTGCAAATCGATCTTGCTGCCGGTCAGCACGAAGAAGAACGGCGTGAGCAGGGCGAGCAAGGGTTGGATCTGATGCTCCAGCGTGTGCTGCTGGCGTGTTTCGGAGGCGATCATGCCGGCCAGGAACGCGCCGATGATGGCGGCCAATCCAAACAGCGTGGACACGTAGGCCAAGCCCAGGCACAACGCCAGAACGATCAGCAGTGGCGAATAGGTGGCGTGCGGTTTTTCCAGCCAGGTGGAATTCCAGCGCATCACGCGCGTGCCACCCCAGCCGATCACCGCGATAAAGCCTATCGCGCCGCCCAGCACGATCACCAAGTGCATGGGGTCGAAACCCTTGCCGCCCTGCAACGACACCACCACGCCGAGCAGCAGCATGGCGAGGATGTCGTCGATCACCGCAGCGCCCAGGATCACCTTGCTTTCCACGCGCTGCAGCACGCCCAGCTCCTGCAGCACACGTGCGGTGATGCCAGCCGAAGTGGCGACGAACGCAGCCGCCACGAACAGCGACTTACCCAGGTCAAAGCCGCTGGCATGCGCCCAGAACCCACCCATGCCAAAGGGCAGCAGCACGCCGAGCACGCCCACCAGGAAGGCGGACTTGCCCACTTTCTTCAGATCTTCCAGCCGCGTTTCAATGCCCACCGCGAACAGCAGCAGCACCACGCCGATTTCGGCCAACACATCCAGCGGCGTGCCGGGTGCGATCTGCTCGGGTGTGATCCAGCCCAGCACTGAGGGCCCGATAACACAGCCTGCGGCGATTTCGCCGACAACCCCCGGCAGCTTCAGTCGCTGCGCGATTTCCGCGCCAATTTGCGCGGCGACGAATACGACGAATAAGGTGAAGAGAATTTCGTTGGCGTGATGCATGGTCGGCATCCTTCGATCATGAGCATCCCGCCATGCTACTGGCTCATGCAGTAGAAGACACGCGTTGGCCTGTAGGCGGTGTCTTGTCCAACCGGGCAAAGACGCGACTCGCGACGGCAGTGATGACCGCCAGCACCACGACCGTCCAGCGGAATGCCGCCACATAGGCCTCATTGTTCTGGCCATGCAGCAGCGTTTGCATCAGGATCGTCGCCAGCGCGATGCCAAAACTCATCGACAGATATTGCGTCGTGGACGCCATCGACGAGGCCATTGACGCGTGCTTCACGTCCAGGTCGGCGTAGATCAGGGTGTTCATCACCGTGTATTGCGTGCCCATGAAGCCGCCATAGACGAACACCAGCAGCGTGATTAGTGCAATCGGCGTGTGCGGTCCGAGCAAGGCGAACATGGCCAGCAAGGCGGCCACGATCAACGTATTGCCGAACAGCAGCCGCCGGTATCCCAACCGGACTAAGGTGCGGTTGACCAGCCATTTGCAGCAGATCGAACCCAGCGCCTGCGGCACCATCATCAAGCCTGCCGCCATCGGCGACCAGCCGCAGCCGACCTGCAGGAACAATACGATCAACAGGAACATGCCGCTGACGCCCAGCCGCGTGAGCAGGTTGCCCGACAACGCCACCCACACGCTGCGCACGCGCAGCAGGGTGAGATCCGCCACCGGGTATTGGGTGCGATGGCTGTGCCACACATAAGATGCGCCGAAGGCGATGGCGAGTGCCACCAGCAGTCCCATCTGGCCCCAACGCACGGTGGCGTCCGCGGCGAATTCCGAAGCGGTCAGCAGCAGGGCGGACGACGCGGCAAACAGCATGAAGCCGAACAGATCGAAACGATGCGCCGTTTCCAGGCGGTACTCGGGCATTTCCCGATAGTTGAGCCACACGCCCACGATGCCCACCGGCACATTGATCAGAAAGATCAGTCGCCAGTTGGCGTATTCCACCAGTGCACCGCCCAGCAGCGGTCCAAGCACCGAGCCGAGCAGGCCGAAGGTGGAAACGGTACTCATCACTTGCACGAAATCGCGCTTGTCGATGGTGCGCACCAGAATGTAGCGGCCCACCGGCATGAGCGCTGCGCCCCCGATGCCTTGCAGTACGCGCGCCAGTACCAGCTCCTGCAAGGTCTGCGAGAGGCCGCAGAGCAGCGAACCGATAGCGAACACACTGATCGCAGCCCCAAACACGCGGCGCGTACCGAAGCGATCACACAGCCAGGGTGTGGCTGGAATCAGAATGGCCAGGGTGAGCACATAGCTGGTCAGCGCGCTGCGCATGTTCAGCGGTGTCTCGCGCAAGGCCGCGGCCACCGCGGGCACCGCCGTGTTGACGATGGTGGAATCCAGCGATTGCATGAAGAACGATGCCGCCACCAGCCAGATCAGGCCGCTGTAGCGTTCGCGTGAAGGGAGCGTTGCGAGGTCGTCCGCCGTGGCTGCGGTAGCTGATGAAGCGGCGGGCGAGGAGGGCATGGGCGGTATGATACCTGCTATGGCAGTTATCAGGATTAAAGAACGCCTATCTGCACGACCGGGCTCGTCGTGGATGAGGATGAACCCTCTCAAGGCCGTCATTCCCGCGAAAGCGGAAATCCATTTTCAAGGAGGCATCAGAGCACGTGGATTCCCGCTTTCGCGGGAATGACGGCCATGAGGCGAGGGCGTGTTTCATGGCAACCTACTATGGGGCGGCTGGCCGGAGAGGGAATAACGACATCGAATCGTTACACTTTGCGCATGAGCAAACCGTCAGCATCCCCACTACCCACCGACCGCGCCGCCGATCTGCGCAAGCGGATCGAAAACGCCAATTACCGCTACTTCGTGCTGGACGATCCGGATATTCCGGACGCCGAGTACGACCGCCTGATCCGCGAGCTGGAAGCGCTGGAGGCACAGTACCCGCAACTGGCCACGCCCGACTCGCCCACCCGCCGCGTCGGTGCGCGCGCCATCGGCGGTTTTGCTGAGGTGCGGCATGCGCTGCCCATGCTGTCGTTGAGTAATGCCTTCGAGCAGGAAGGCGGCAACGATCGCGAGCGTTACCGCGAAGTGGCCGAATTCGAACGCCGCATCGAGCAGACGCTCGGGCGCAGCACTCCTGTGTTTTCGGTTGAACCCAAACTGGATGGCCTGGCGATCAGCCTGCGCTATGAAGACGGTGTATTCGTGCAGGGCGCCACACGCGGCGATGGCGAAACGGGTGAAGACGTTACCTCCAATCTGCGCACCGTGCGTTCCATCCCGCTGCGTCTGCGCGGCAACGATTGGCCGAGTGTGCTGGAGGTGCGCGGCGAAGTGATCATGCTGCGCAAGGATTTCGAAGCCTTCAACGCCCACGCACGCGAGCATGGCGAACGCCCGCTGGCCAATCCGCGCAATGGTGCCGCCGGCTCGCTCAGGCAGCTCGATCCAGCCATCACGGCCAAACGCAAGCTCAGTTTCTACGCGTATGCAGTGGGCGTGGTGGAAGGCGCGGAGTTGCCGCCGACGCATTCCAAGACATTGGAAAAGCTGCGCGAGTGGGGTTTCCCCGTATCGCCGGAGGTGAGCACGGCCAAGGGCTTCGATGGACTGCTCGCATACTTCAAGCACATCGGCGCCAAGCGCGACCAGTTGCCGTATGACATCGACGGCGTGGTGTACAAGCTGGACGATTACGCCGGTCAGCGCGACATGGGCTTCGTATCGCGCGCACCGCGCTGGGCGATTGCACACAAGTTTCCCGCACAGGAACAGAGCACGACGGTGGAGGCTATCGAGATCCAGATCGGCCGCACGGGGGCAGCTACACCCGTCGCACGTCTTACACCGGTGCAGGTGGCTGGCGTCACCGTCACCAACGCCACGCTGCACAACGCCGACCAGGTGGCGCGATTGGATGTACGCGTGGGCGATACGGTGATCGTGCGCCGCGCGGGCGATGTGATTCCCGAAGTCGTGCGCGTGATCCCCGACCGCCGCCCGCCCAAAACGCATCCATGGCACATGCCCACGCACTGCCCCGTATGCCATTCCGCGCTGGTGCGCGAGGAAGGCGAGGCGGCATGGCGCTGTTCGGGCGGCCTGGTCTGCGCCGCGCAGCGCAAGGAAGCTCTGATCCACTTCGCGGCCCGCCGCGCGATGGATATCGATGGCATTGGCGAACGCTTTGTCGATGCGCTGGTGGATTTCGGCTACGTGCACACGCCGGCTGATTTGTACAAGCTCACGCTCGAGGATTTTCTCGAGATGAAGCGCCGCGCGGATGAGCGCGACGGCACCACGCCGGAGACCGTCAAGGCCGGCAAGATCGCCACCAAGTGGGCAGAGAATCTGATCGAAGGCATCGAAGCCAGCAAAAAGACTACGCTGGCGCGTTTTCTGTATGCGCTGGGCATCGTGCATATCGGTGAAAGCACGGCCAAAACGCTAGCCAGCTGGCTGGGGCGGCTCGAATGGGTACGCAGCATGCCTGCGCCGATCCTGCGCGAGCTGCCGGATATCGGTGCCGAAGTGGCCGGCTCCATCGAAGCGTTCTTCAAGCAGAACGGCAATCGCGACGTGGTCGATGCCCTGCTGAAAGCCGGTGTCACGCTGAGCGATGAAACAGATCCTTCGCCACGCCTGCAACAAAAGCTCAGCCTGGCGGTATTGCTGGAAGATGCGGGCGTCAACGGCCTGGGCCATCGCAATGCGGAGTTGCTGGCGTCGCACTTCCCCACCATCGCCAAACTGCATAGCGGTGGTGCTACGCATTGGATCACCGCCGGCTTGTCACAGAATGCCGCGGCCAATCTCGAACAATACCTTGCCGATCCCCATCACCTGTCCGCTCTGCAAGAAGCGGAAGCCGCCATGCAGCGGCTGCTTGCCGCTGTTCCCAAGGGTGCCAAGGTAGAAGCCTTGCCATTGACGGGGCAAACGGCTGTGCTCACTGGCACGCTGTCCAGCATGGGGCGTGACGAGGCCAAGGAAAAGCTGGAAGCGCTGGGCGCGAAAGTGTCCGGCAGCGTGTCGAAGAAAACCAATTTCGTTGTCGCGGGCGAGGCCGCCGGTTCCAAACTCGAGAAGGCGCAGGAGCTTGGTGTGGACGTATGGGATGAAGCGCAATTGCTGGCGCTGTTCAAGCAGCACGGAGCCTGATCACGATGGACACCACCATCAATAACGTCGCACCGTTCCGTCAGCGCTTGCAGGGCCGCGCCAAGCTGTACACCGTCATCCGCAATTTTTTTGCCGATCGCGGCGTACTGGAAGTGGAAACGCCGATTTTGTCAGCCGCGGGCAATACCGATCCGAATATCGAAAGTTTCCATGCGCCGTTCCACGGTCATGTCGATGCCGGATCGCGCGAGCGCTGGTTGCGCACCTCGCCGGAATATCCGTTGAAGCGCTTGCTGGCGGATGGCGTCGGCGATTGCTACGAACTTGGGCGAGTGTTCCGCAACGGCGAGGCGGGGGAACGACATAACCCTGAGTTCACCATGCTGGAGTGGTATCGCGTCGGCTGGACCCATCGGCAATTGATGGAAGAAACCATCGCGCTGGTGGAAGCCGCGCTTGCGCTGGTGGGACGTCGCGTCGAGGTATTGATCGAAGGTTATCGGCAGCTATTTCTCGACGAGCTTGGGCTGGATCCGCTGCATGCCGACATCGACGAACTACGTGCGCCGCTGGCCCAGTACAACATTCATCCGGATGGCCTGACTCGCGACGATTGGCTGGATCTCTTGATCACGCACAAGCTGCAACCGGCGTTTCCGCGCGATCGCATCACCGTCATCCACGACTATCCCGCGAGCCAAAGCGCACTGGCGCGCATTCGCCCCGGTGATCCGCCGTTGGCCGAGCGTTTCGAGCTTTATCTGGGGCCGTACGAGTTGGCAAACGGCTATCACGAGCTCAATGACGCTGCGGAACAACGCTCGCGGTTCGAACGTGACAATGCTCGTCGCCGCGAACGTGGCTTGCGCGAAATGCCTATTGACGAGCAATTATTGGCGGTGTTGGAGCGCATGCCTGATTGCGCCGGCGTGGCGATGGGCATCGAGCGTTTGCTGATGTGCATGGCGGGTACCGACAAGATTGCCGATGTTTTGGCGTTCCCGTTTTCGAAAGCGTAGACAGCGTTTTTGTAGGCTGGATGCAATCCCAGCACTGCCATGCATGGTGATGCTGGGATTGCATCCCAGCCTACGAGAGCGTCGTCATGAGGCATGCGGGCCTTCCCAACGCAGCAGAATCTTCCCGATATGCGCGCTGCTTTCCATCAACGCATGGGCGCGCGCCGCTTCATGTGCCGGAAACACCTCATGGATCACCGGACGCAGGCGCCTTTCCGCAAATAACGGCCACACATGTTCGTGTAACGCTTTCGCAATGGCCGACTTGAAAGCCACCGGCCGCGCGCGAAGGGTAGAGCCCGTCATGTGTAGACGCCGGCGCATCAACATGCCAACGTCGATGGTCGCTTTCATGCCACCGAGCGTGGCAATGACCACCAGTCGGCCATCATCGGCCAGAGCATCCAGTTCGCGCGGTACGTAATCGCCGGCAACCATATCCAGGACGACGTCGACGCCACGGCCATCGGTTTCGCGTTTGACCCGCTCGACGAAATCCTCGTTGCGATAGTTGATGGCACGCGCACCGAGCGATTCGCACGCACGGCACTTTTCATCACTGCCTGCCGTGGCAAACACTGGATGACCAAACGCATGCGCAAGCTGGATCGCCGTCACGCCGATGCCGCTGGAACCGCCTTGCACCAGCAGGCTTTCTTTTGCGCCATCCTCGCGCAGCCCCAGCCTGCCGCGATCGAAAACATTGCTCCACACGGTGAAGTAATTTTCCGGCAGCGACGCGGCTTCAAGCACGCTGATGCCGGATGGTATGGGCAAGCATTGGCCCAACGGCGCGACGGCGTATTGCGCGTAGCCGCCGCCAGCCAGCAAGGCGCACACGTTATCGCCACGCTTGAGTCCGAGCGGATTGCTGCCGCTGAAATCGCCTTCCACCACTTCGCCGGCCACTTCCAAGCCGGGCAAATCGGAAGCACCAGGTGGTGGTGCATAGTGTCCTTGCCGTTGGAACACATCGGGACGATTCACGCCCGAGGCCGCGACCTTGATCAGCACTTCGCCGACGCCCGGTCGCGGCACCGGGCGCTCGATGCGTTGCAGGACTTCCGGGCCACCGAAATGGGGAATGTCGATGGCCTGCATGGTTGTCATCAATGAAGCTCCTGAGGTGTGCTCGTGGTGCGTAGGCTGGGGTTCATCCCAGCCTACGATTTCATCCCGGCCTACTTAGGGGCTTGAATCGACCAGGATCAGTTCTGCGTCTTCCAAAGCTTTCACTTCCAGCGTCGTTTCATCACGAATGGCGACGCCATCGCGTGCATCGATGCGCACACCGTTGACTTCTACGGCGCCTTTGGCCGGCACAAGATAGGCGTAGCGTTGTTTGTCCAACGTGTACTGCGCTGTCTCACCCGCTTTCAGCGTGGCGCCGAGCACGCGGGCGTTGGTGCGCAAGGGGAGGGCATCCGTGTCGCCTTCCATGCCGCTGGCCAGAGCGACGAAGCGCCCGGAACGTTCACCCACCGGAAACGGTTTTGTACCCCACGAAGGCGCGCGACCCTGTTCGTCCGGAATGATCCAGATCTGGAAGATGCGTGTGGTGTCCGATTCCAGGTTGTATTCGCTGTGCGTGATGCCGCTGCCTGCGCTCATTACCTGCACGTCGCCCGCGACCGTGCGGCCCCGGTTGCCCAGGTTGTCACGGTGCGTGATGGCGCCTTCGCGCACGTAGGTGATGATTTCCATATCGGCATGCGGATGCGGCGGAAAGCCGGTTTGCGAGGCGATGGTGTCGTCGTTCCACACGCGCAGCGCGCCCCAGCCCATGCGCTTGTTGTCGTGGTAGCTGGCGAACGAGAAATGATGCTTGGCCTTGAGCCAGCCGTGATCAGCACCGCCAAGGCTGTTGAAAGGACGACGTTCGATCATGGAACACCTCGATTGTTTCGGATGCCGCGCAAGATAAGGCTGTCTATGGCGATAGAGAACGCTTGCCAGGGAAACAGTGTGTGTCGCTGACTCAGCGATGGCGGTGTCCGCTCATTTCGTGGCCGGCATCCGGCGCAAAGGCGCGATGCCAATAAGTGGAACTGAGCGAGATCAGGGTGACGACCCCAAACGCCACCGAGAAATTCAGGCGGCTCGGCTCGGTGTTGTGGCTGGCAGCCATAGCCAGCTTGAGAATCAGCGCGCCGCAGCACACGCCCACCGACAACATCAGTTGCTGCAAGGTGGAATAGAAGCTGTTGGCGGCACTCATGCGATCGGTCGGCACGGCTTCGTACGCGATGGTGTTGTACGCGGTGAACTGCACCGACATGATCACGCCGCAGCACACCAGCAAGCCGAACATCAGCCAGAACGGCCAGTCCGCGCGGAAGAACGCGCACACGGCGTAACTGAAGCCTGCCAGCACGCCGTTGTAGACCATCACGCGGCGAAAACCGATCCAGCGCAGCAGACGGGTCGTAAGGGCGCGGGCCAGCAGCGCGCCGACGGAAATGGCCAGGATCAGCTGTCCGCTGCGCAGCGCCGAGAAGCCAAGGCCGATCTGCAGCAACAATGGCAGCAAGAATGGCTGGGCGCCTTGGGTGATGCGCATCAGTGCGCCGGAAATCACGGATAACCGAAACGAATCGATGCGCAGCAAGGTGAGATCCACGGCCGGATGCTCGCGGCGCCTGGCGTGCCTGATGTACGCCAGGCACGCGGCGGTGCCGATGGCCACCAGCACCATGCCGTTGCGCGCGTCGGTGTTCTGGCCGAACAGCTCCAGGCCGAACAGCAGGCAGCTCAGACCGATACTGCACAACGCAAAACCCAGCCAGTCGAACGGTGCGGGACGGGTTGCGGCATGCACCTCCGGCACGTAGCGCCGCACCAGCCAGTAACCCAGCAAGCCGGTCGGCACATTGATGTAGAAGATCCAGCGCCAGTCGAAGTATTCGACGATGAAGCCGCCGAGCGGCGGCCCGGCCATGGTGCCGAGCACGGCCGGAATCAGCGTCCACATCATGGAAGACACCAGATGCTTGCGTTCCACTGTGCGCAGGATCACCAGCCGTCCCACCGGCCCCATCATCGCGCCGCCGGCGCCTTGCACCAGCCGCGCGGCCACCATCATCGGCAGGTTGTGCGTAAGCGAGCACAGGATGGAGCCGACGATGAACACCACCATCGCACTGTTGAATACGCGCTTGGCGCCGAAGCGGTCGGCAATGGCGCCGCTTACCGGAATGAGCACCGCCAGCGCAAGCAGATAACTGGTAATCGCCACGCTCATGGCCGGCGCGGAGACGCCGAAGTCGCGCGCCATGGTGGGTAGGGCGGTGGCGAGCACCGTGCCGTCGACCTGTTCCAAAAAGATCGCGCAGCCGACGATCAGGGAAATGACGCGGTAATCGGGATAGGCCGGCTGATCGGTGGCCGGCAGCTCCAGCTTTTCCTCACTCAACGCGCTCACGACAGTTCCTGCAACGAGCGCGACGGGTCTACGCCTGAGGGCGAGGAGGTCGAAAACGCTCGGGATGTGGGCGCATCGGGGTGTGCGCCGCGACGTGTCGCATTATTCGCTTGGTGTGAGATGAGGACAAGCGTTTGAGGTCACACCCTCGTCGCCCCGGCGAAAGCCGGGGCCCAGTGTCTTACGTCGCCATCAAAGTCGCTGGGTCCCGGCTTTCGCCGGGACGACGGTGGTGCGACGGCAATCAAACCGCTTCGAAGATGCCCGCAGCACCCATGCCGGTGCCAATACACATCGTCACCATGCCGTACTTCTGCTTGCGACGGCGCAGACCATGCACCAGCGTCGCCGTGCGGACCGCACCGGTGGCACCCAGCGGATGGCCCAGTGCAATGGCGCCGCCCAGCGGATTCACCTTGGCCTGATCCAGGCCCAGATCGCCGATCACCGCCAGCGCCTGCGCGGCAAAGGCTTCGTTCAGTTCGATCCAGTCCAGTTGATCCTGCGTGATGCCGGTCTGCTTGAGCGCCTTCGGAATCGCTTCCTTCGGGCCGATGCCCATGATGTCCGGACGCACGCCGGCCACCGAATAGCCGACAAAGCGGGCGAGGGGCGTGAGGCCGTAGTCCTTGATCGCCTGCTCGCTGGCCAACAGCACGGCGGCGGCGCCATCGGAGGTCTGCGAGGAGTTGCCGGCGGTGACACTGCCGCCGAACTGGCCGTTGCGGAACACGGTTTTCAGCTTGCCCAGCACCTCCGGCGTGCTACCGGCGCGTGGACCTTCATCGGTGTCGATCACGCGGCTATCGGTCTTGATGCCGCGGGTGGCGAGATCGGGGTAGTGATCGTCGAGTTGGAACGGCGTGATCTCGTCCTTGAATTCGCCCGCCTTGATCGCCGCCAGCGCGCGGTCATGGCTTTGCGCGGCGAAGGCATCCTGCGCTTCGCGCGAAACCTTCCACTGCTTGGCGACGTTCTCGGCGGTGATGCCCATGCCGTAGGCAATGCCGATGTGTTCGTTGTCGAAGATGCCCGGGTTCATCGCCACCTTGTGACCCATCATCGGCACCATGCTCATGCTTTCGGTGCCGGCGGCGATCATCACGTCGGCTTCGCCAAGACGGATGCGATCGGCAGCCATGGCGACGGCCTGCAGCCCAGAGGAACAGAAACGATTGATGGTGACGCCCGGTACGGTGTCGGGCAGGCCGGCCAGCAGCAGGCCGATACGCGCCACGTTCATGCCTTGCTCGGCTTCGGGCATGGCGCAACCGACGATCACGTCGCCGATGCGATGCGGATCGATGCCCGGCGCCTGTGCCATCACGGCGCGGATCACGTGGGCGAGCAGGTCGTCCGGACGGGTGTTGCGGAATACGCCGCGCGGCGCCTTGCCGACCGGGGTGCGGGTGGCTGCGACGATGTAGGCGTCTTGCACTTGCTTGGTCATGGTGTTTGCTCCGTGGCGTCGCGCGGTGCGCGGCGACGCGCTTTGGTTGCTTTTGCCGTCATCCCGGCGAAGGCCGGGATCCAGCGTCTTTGTTTAGTGTGGGTGCGGAAAGTCGCTAGGCCCCGGCGTTCGCCGGGGCGACGGGTTAGTTACGCAGCGGTTTGCCGGTGGTCATCGTGTGGGCGATGCGTGCCTGTGTTTTCTCGGTCTGCGCCAGCTCCACGAAATGCTTGCGCTCCAGCGCCAGCAGCCATTCCTCATCCACCAGCGAGCCGCGCTCGATCGCGCCGCCGCACAACGTGTCGGCAATGCGCGTGGCGATCGCTACATCGTGTTCGGAAGCGAAATAACCGGCTTGCAGATTGGCCAGCGAGGCCTTGAAGGTGGCCGTGCCCACGTCACCAGCCACCGGAATGTTGCGGGCGTACAGCGGCGGGCGATAACCGCTCTCGGCGAGCGAACTGGCCACCTGCTTGGCGACGTACAGCAGTTCGTACGCGTTGAACACCACCACATCGCTGTCGCGTAGCAGGCCAAGTTGCTTGGCCTCCAGCGCGCTGCCGGAAACCTTCGCCATCGCCACCGTCTCGAACACTTTCTTCAGTGCCTCGAACGGATCGCTGGGATTGCTCTGCGCTGCGCGAATGGCCAGCTCATGCAGGCCGCCACCGGCTGGCAGCAAACCGACGCCGGCTTCGACCAGGCCGATGTAGCTTTCCAATGCAGCGACGGTGCGCGCCGAATGCATCTGGAATTCGCAGCCACCACCCAGGCACAGGCCACGCACGGCCGACACCACCGGCACCAATGCATGCTTGATGCGCATGCTGGTGCGCTGGAAGTTGGCGACCATCGCATCGAATTCCTTGACCTTGCCGGCTTGCAGCAGGCCCAGTGCGCCCTTCAAATCCGCGCCGGCGGAGAACGGTTCGCTGGTCTGCCAGATCACCACGGCCTTGAGCTTTTCTTCCGCCACGCCGATCGCGTATTGAATGCCGTTCAGCACCTGATCGTTGACCGTATTCATCTTGGTCTTGAACGAGATAATGCCGACGTTATCGTCGCCAAGCGTCCAAAGGCGGATGCCGTCGTTTTCCCATACGGTGGTGCCTTGGTCGAAACGTTCGCCGAGGATCGCATCGGGGAACAGCTGACGCTTATAGACAGGGTGCTGCGAGCGCGGCTTGTCGGCATTGGCGGCAGCCGAGTACGAGCCGTTCTTGCCATGCACGCCATTGCGGCCGTCCGTCACCCACTTCGGTAGCGGCGCCTTGCTCATCGCCTTGCCGGCGTCGATGTCTTCCTGGATCCACTGCGCCACTTGCTGCCAGCCAGCGGCCTGCCAGGTTTCGAACGGGCCGAGTTTCCAGCCGTAACCCCAGCGGATGGCGAAGTCGACGTCGCGTGCGGTGTCGGCGATATCGGCCAGGTGGTAGGCGGTGTAATGGAACAGATCGCGGAACGTGGCCCACAGGAACTGCGCCTGCGGATCGCCGGAGGCGCGCAGCTTGCCGAATTTCTCGGCCGGGTCCTTGATGGCGAGGATCGCCGATACCTCATCCGAAGCTTTCTGTTCGGAAGCGCGGTAGTCGCGCTTGGCCACGTCCAGCACCACGATGTCCTTACCGGCCTTACGATAGAAACCGGCGCCGGTTTTCTGGCCGAGTGCGCCTTGTTCGATCAGTCCGCTCAACCACACAGGTGCTTTGAAGTACCCATGCCACGGATCGTCGGCCAGCGTATCGGCCATGGTCTTGATCACATGCGCCATGGTGTCCAGGCCCACCACGTCGGCGGTGCGGTAGGTGGCGCTTTTCGGGCGGCCGATGGCGGGGCCGGTCAGCGCGTCGACCGTGTCGAAGCCGAGCTTGAACTGCTCGGTGTGGTGCATGGTCGCCAGCATCGAGAACACGCCGATGCGGTTGCCGATGAAGTTCGGCGTGTCCTTGGCGTAGACCACGCCTTTGCCGACGGTGGTGGTCAGGAACGCTTCCAGACCTTCGAGCACGCTGTGGTCGGTGAGCTTGGTCGGGATCAGCTCGACCAGATGCATGTAGCGCGGCGGGTTGAAGAAGTGCACGCCAGTGAAGCGATGGCGCAGTTCTTCCGGCAACGCTTCGGCCAGGCCGTTGATCGACAGGCCGGAGGTATTGCTGGCCAGGATGGCAGTGGGCGAAACGTGCGGGGCTATCTTCTTGTAGAGATCCAGCTTCCAGTCCATCCGTTCGGCGATCGCCTCGATCACCAGGTCGACGTCCTTCAGCTGCTCGAGGTCTGTCTCGTAGTTGGCGGGGATGATGGCGGCGGCACGGTTGCCGTCAGCCAGCGGAGCGGGCGAGAGCTTTTTCAGGTTCTCGATCGCCTTGAGGGCGATGCCGCTCTTGGGGCCTTCTTTGGCGGGCAGGTCGAACAGCACGGTTTCGACGTCGGCATTGGTCAGGTGCGCGGCGATCTGCGCGCCCATGACACCGGCGCCGAGCACCGCGGCCTTGCGGATGCGCAGCGCGGACTTCGTTAATGATGGAGCGGTCATTGGCTTCTCCGTAGTACGAATGCGTAGCAGGTAAGGAAAGAGGTGCGGGGGCGCGTGACCCCCCGATGACAAAAATTCAGGGCGCGCGCAGGCCGGATGCGGCGAAGCGGATCAGGTGCTCGGCCGTTTGTTCGCGATGGACGACTTCGCTGACGTCGCTTTTGCGCTGGATGATGCCGAAGCCCGACATGGCGTGAGTCAGGGCGCCGGTCACTAGGTCGATGCGCCAGTACAGCTCTTCCTTGCTGAGATCGGGCAGCAGGCGGGCGAACTCGGCGGTGAACTGCCGCATCACGTGGCCGTAGTTCTCGGACAGGAACTTGCGCAGGTCATCGTCGTGTTCGGCAAAGGCGCGGGCCAGCACGCGCATGAAAAGGCCGCCGCCACCATCGTGGGAGAGGTCCAGGGCAGGGCGGATGAAGGCGGCCAGCACGTCTTCCAAGGTCGTCTCCGGTTGGCCGGATATCTGCTTCAGGGCGGCGAGGCGGCGGGCGTTGAGCTGGTCCAGGCGACGCTTGAAAACCTGCTCGACCAGATGATCCTTGGACCCGAAGTGATAGTTCACGGCGGCCAGGTTGACGCCCGCGGCGGCAGTGAGCTGGCGAAGCGAGGCTCCTTCGAAGCCGCGCTGGGCGAACAGCGCTTCGGCTGCGGTCAGGATGCGTTCCTTCGTGGAGGCAGAACTGTTCACGGGCACGTGCCTGTCGAGTAGTTCAAACGATCGTTTGAGGATACGCGCGGCTCCCTCGAGCAGTCAAACAGTCGTTCGTCTCGGGCTCGGTGCGGGGTTGCTTATGGGCTAGAATCTGTCAAACTTTCGTGAGCTAAATCCGCATTCCCATACGAATTTAGTTCTATCTTTCCTTCTGACGCAGTCCTGTCAGGCCGCCCTTTCAATCAGTCCGCATAACCGGAGCAGACGCATGGCGCTGGAGCGCACCCTTTCCATCATCAAACCCGATGCCGTTGCCAAGAATGTTGTCGGTGAAATCTATGCACGCTTCGAGAAGGCGGGCCTGAAAATCGTTGCAGCGAAGATGAAGCATCTTTCGCGCAAGGAAGCAGAAGGTTTCTATGCCGTGCATCGCGAGCGTCCCTTCTTCAATGCACTTGTGGAATTCATGATCTCCGGCCCGGTGATGATCCAGGTGCTGCAAGGTGAGAATGCTGTTCTCAAGAACCGCGAACTGATGGGCGCGACCAATCCGAAGGAAGCCGCCAAGGGCACGATTCGCGCTGATTTCGCCGAATCGATCGATGCCAATGCCGTGCATGGTTCGGATGCTGCCGAAACCGCTGCAGTCGAAATCGCTTATTTCTTCGCTACAACCGAAGTGTTTCCGCGCTAACGAATAACGCAAGTGAACCAGGTGGAAAAAGTCAATCTGCTCGATTTTGATCGCCAAGGGCTGCGTGAATTTTTCGCGCAGCTCGGTGAGAAGCCGTATCGCGCCGAGCAGGTGATGAAATGGATTTATCACCGCCTGGAAGACAACTTCGAAAACATGACCGACGTGGGCAAGGCGCTGCGCGCCAAGCTCGAGGCTACGTGCTACGTCGGTCCGCCCAAGACGCTGTTCGACAAAGGCGCTGCCGATGGCACGCACAAATGGCTGTTGGGCATGGATGGCGGCAACGCCGTCGAAGCGGTCTATATCCCTGAGCCCACCCGCGGCACGCTGTGCGTGTCCTCGCAAGTGGGCTGCGGCTTGAACTGCCAGTTTTGCTCCACCGCCACGCAGGGTTTCAACCGGAACCTCGCGACGTCCGAAGTGATCGGCCAGATGTGGGTCGCTGCGAAGCACCTTGGCAACGTCACGCACCAGAACCGCCGCATTACCAACGTGGTGATGATGGGCATGGGCGAGCCGCTGTTGAATTTCGACAACGTCGTGAAGGCGATGAGTCTGATGCGCGACGATCTCGGCTTCGGCCTTGCTTCCAAGCGCGTCACGCTTTCCACCGCCGGCCTGGTGCCGATGATCGACAAGCTTTCCGAAAGCATCGACGTATCGCTTGCCGTGTCGCTGCACGCAGCCAACGATGAGTTGCGCACTGAGCTGGTGCCGCTCAACAAGCGCTTCCCGATTGCCGAGCTGGTGGCCGCATGCCAACGCTGGATCGACCGCAAGCCGCGTACTTCCATCACGTTCGAATACACCTTGATGAAGGGCGTGAACGACCAGCCCGAACATGCGCGTCAGCTGATCAAATTCATGCGCAAGCTGCCCACATGCAAGGTCAATCTGATTCCGTTCAATCCGTTCCCGGGCACGCGCTTCGAGCGTTCCGAGCCGGATGTCATTCGTGCGTTCCAGACACAACTGCTCAACGCGAACATTCTGACGATGCTGCGCCGTACGCGTGGTGATGACATCGACGCAGCATGCGGCCAGCTCAAAGGGCAGGTGCTCGATCGCACGCGTCGCCAAGCCGAATTCCGCAAGCGTTTGGACGAGGGGACTGCCCATGCGGCGTAATCGCATCATCTTGCTCGGTATCTGCCTGACAGCATTGCTGGCGGGCTGTCACCGGTCGATGACGCAACCCACTCCGCCGCCCGAGCCTGCGCTACCGAAGCAGACCAAGGCGGAAAAAGCACAAAGCGCCGCCGACGTACATACGCGCCTGGCGCAGCATTACATCGAGATCGGCAACCTCCAAGGTGCGCTGGAGAAGATCAAGATCGCAGAGCAAGACGATCCGACCTTCGTGCCGGCACAGACGGTGATGGCGTACATCTACGAGCGCATCAACGACGTGTCGAATGCGGAAGCGCATTATCGCCGGGCGCAGGAGTTGCAGCCTGACAAAGGCGACACCAACAACAACCTGGGCCAGTTCCTGTGCCGTATCGGCAAGGGACAGGACGCCATGCCGTATTTCGCCAAAGCGTTGGCCGACCCGTTCTACAAGACGCCGGACGTGGCTCTCGCCAACCAGGGCATCTGCCAGTTGCAAATGGGTGATCAGGCCGGCGCCGAGACCAATCTGCGCCGGGCAGTGCAGCTCAATCCGAAGAATGCAAATGCCTTGTTGCAGCTCGCCCACGTGCTTTATCTCAAGCAGGACTACTTCGACGCCAGCGCGTTCCTGCAGCGCCTTGACGCCATGGGGCAGTTCAATGCCGACTCGTTGAAGCTCGGCTACGACATCGAATCTCACTTGGGTAACAAGGATGCCGCCCAGAACTACAGCAAACGGCTGCTTGGCCAGTTCCCGGATTCGGAACAGGCACGCGCCCTCAATTCATCCGTACACCCATGATTTCCGAGCAGTCCAATCCGGCAGCGCATGAGGACATTTCCTCCGAAACGCCCGCCACGGCCGCAGCGAACATGGAACACAACGCTGCCGAATTCCGCTTCAACGAAGTGCCCGGTTTTGGTTCGCGCCTGCGTGCAGCGCGCCAAGCGCGTGGCCTGGATCTGGAAACCTGCGGTCACGCCCTGCATCTGCCGGTGCGTGTGCTGAGCCAGCTTGAGGGCAACGATTTCAGCGGCATCGACTACCAGGTTTATCTGGGCGGGTATCTGCGTACCTACGGGCGATATCTTGAAATCGACGAAAGCGAGATCGAGGCAGCCGTCGCCAAGCTCAAGCCCGCGCAGCCCAAGCTGGTATCCACCGGTGGCGTCTCGCACTCGCGCTATCTATTGGATCAATACGCCAAGGCTGCCACCTACGTCGTACTGACGCTGGTGATCGCGGTACCCACGGTATGGCTCGGCATGCGCGGCACGCTTACGCGCGACATGAGCCGCCTGTCGCCGCTGGATGCCACGCCAGTGGCGCAGCAGGATGCACCGCCACCAGCCGTGCCCGCGCCTTCCAGCAGCGTGGCCAAAACCATGCCAGGTACAGCAGCCCTGGCGCAGGCCCCAGCCTCGGCGCCTGCGATGGCCGCTTCCGCACCGAACCCGGCCGCTGCGCAGCAGCCGTTGCTGGCATCCATGGTGCCAATGCCCAATCTCGACAACGAACCGGCCATCACGGCACCCGCCGCTGGCAATGCACCGGAAGCAGCGGTCGGCAGCGGCGCGCACAGCCTGACGCTCAGCCTGCCCAGCGCAAGCTGGGTCGAGGTGATCAGCAAGGACGGCACGCGGCTGGAATACGGCCTGTTGCCGGCCGGCACCACCAAGACCTATCACAGCGATCAACCGCTGGAAGTGCGCATCGGCAATGCGAACGGTGCGCAGGTGACGGTGGACGGCCAGCCCATGGCACTCGATACCTATCGCCGCGCCAACATCGCGCATTTCCGCGTCGACATTCAGGACGGCAAGGCAACGCCCGCGGGTGCCTGAAAGGCCGATTCGGTAGCCTTCACCCCCCTTCGATCGGTTATGCTTGCGCATTGTCCGCCCGCCGGGCGGTCAATGCCGCCGTCGCTGGATAGCGGCGGCTACAGAACGCCTTTTCCACGCCTTCCGGCGTTACCTCGCGATACGGTGATTGCATGGCATTCAATGCTTACGACGACTACGAACAGAGCGAACGCGTACAAAAGTGGCTGCGGCAGAATGGCCTGTCGATCGCTGTGGGTGTCGTCATTGGCTTGATCGCCATCTTCGGTTACCAGCAATGGCGCAGCCATCGGGCTGAGCACCAATTGCAGGCATCGGGTCTTTACCAGCAACTGCAAACGGTGCTCGACACGGGCAACACCAATGCTGTCGATGTGATCATCCAGCAGTTGATGAAAGACTACTCCGATACGCCCTACGCACTGTTCGCCGTAAGTGATCGTGCGCGCCGCCAGACCGAAGACAAGCAGCTCGACAAAGCGCTCGATTCGCTTGCCTGGGCCGAACAGCATGCGCCCAGCCCGGAATTGAAGGCATTAGTGGAATTGCGCATCGCGCACGTGCAGATGGCCAAGGGCAATGCCCAGGAAACCCTCAACGCACTGGATCGCATGCCGCCCAAGAGCTATGCCATTGAGGCCCAGGAACTACGCGGCGACGCGCTGGTCAAGCTGGGACGGCGCGACGATGCCCTCAAGGCCTATCAGGCTGCCGTGAGCGCGATGGGTCCGAACGTATCCCAGGACAATGAAGTGCAAATGAAAATCGACGATCTGGCCACGGCCGGGAAGCAGGGTGCATGAAACGTTTTTGGCTGATCGTAGTCACCGGCTCGCTGGTAGCGCTGGCAGGCTGTCATTCCTTCAAGAAAGAAAACATCCAGCCGCCAACACCGCTGGCCAAAGACTTCAAGCCGACCGCGCAAGTCACGCGGGTCTGGAAAGAGCGCGTGGGCCACGGTGCTGGCATGAGTGGTGTGCGCATGCAGCCCACCGTGGTCAACGGCACGCTCTATGCCGCCAGCACAGATGGTGCGATCGCGGCGCTCGACGCCAATACCGGCAAGACCCTGTGGGAAACCAAGAGCCGCACGCACGGCTGGTTCGGCTGGGGTGACAAGAAGCGCAAAGATGCTTTCTATGCGGGTGGTCCGGCCGTGGACGGCGATCTGCTCGCCATCGGCACGCTCGATGGCCACGTGTATGGCCTCAGCTCCAAGGACGGCAGCCAGCGCTGGGTCGCTACGCTGCCTTCGGAAGTGATCGATTCGCCCACCATCAGCAACGGACTCGTGCTGGTACGCACGCAGGATGGTCGCGTCTATGGGCTTGACAGCAATACCGGCGAACGCCGCTGGGTGAATGACCAGGGCAGCGTGCCGCTGCTCAGCCTGCGCGGCAATGGCCCGTTGCTGGCCACCAATGGTGTGGTGTTCTTCGGCAGCGACGACGGCAAGCTGATGGCGTTGCGCCAGGACAATGGCGAAAAGCTGTGGGAACAGAAACTGGCGACCGGTGAAGGCCGTACCGACATCGAGCGCATGAGCGATGCCGATGGCGGTGTCGTGCTCGATGGCAGCACGCTCTACGCCTCGGCGTACCACGGCAGTCTCACCGCCGTGGAAGGTCCCAGCGGCCGCCCGCTGTGGGCACGTCCGTTCTCCACCTATACCTCTGTGGCGCTTGGCGGCAACAGCCTGTTTGGCGTCAATGCCGACTCGCAGGTGTGGGCGTTCGACAAGAGCAGCGGCGCCGACATGTGGAAGAACGACGATCTCAAGTACCGCTGGTTGACTGCGCCGGCCGTGCAGGGCGACTACGTCGTGGTTGGCGACATCGAAGGCTACGTGCATTGGCTGCAGACCGGTGACGGCGCGCTGGCCGCACGTGAGCGTCTTTCGAAGAAAGCCATCCGCGCGGAGCCGGTGGTGGCCAATGGCCTGGTCTACATCGAAGACGTACAAGGCCATATCGCCGCCTATCGTCTCGGTGCGAAGTAATCACTGGAACGATGTTTCGTGCTGCCCGTCATCGCCCTGGTCGGTCGTCCCAACGTCGGTAAATCGACCCTCTTCAACGCGCTGACGCGCAGCCGTGACGCCCTGGTGGCCGACATGCCGGGCGTCACCCGCGATCGCCACTACGGTGTGTGCCGCACCGGTCCCAATCCCTTCGTCGTCGTCGACACCGGCGGCTTGTCCGGTGTCGAAGAAGGTCTCGACGCACTCACTGCACAGCAGGTGCGCCTCGCCATCGACGAGGCGCAGGTATTGGTGTTCGTGGTCGATGCGCGCGATGGCCTGCTGCCGCAGGATCGCAGCATCCTTGATGAGCTGCGCCGTAGCGGCAAGCCGATCATTGCCGCGGTCAACAAGACCGACGGCCTCGACGTGCAAAACGCATTGGCCGAGTTTGCGGTGTTCGGCATTGCCCAGACATTGCCGTTATCCGCTGCGCACAATCGCGGCACCGAAGAGCTGGTCGCTGCCGTGCTGCCGTTGCTTCCCGAAGACGCGCACGAAGAACTCGCGCCGGAAGACGACGGCAGCATCCGCGTCGCCATCGTTGGCCGTCCCAATGCCGGCAAATCCACGCTCATCAATCGCCTGCTCGGCGAAAACCGCCTGATTGTCTCCGACGTCGCCGGCACCACGCGCGATCCGATCCGCGTACCGCTGGAACGCGATGGCAAGCGCTACACCTTGATCGACACGGCGGGTGTGCGCCGCAAGTCCAAAGTCGATGAAGGCGTAGAGAAATTCAGCGTCATCAAGACACTGCAATCGATGGCTGCCGCGCAAGTCGTGGTGGTGATGATCGACGCGCGCGAAAACCTTGCCGACCAGGATCTCACCCTGATCGGTCATGCGATCGACGAGGGCAGGGCGCTGGTGATCGCCGTCAACAAGTGGGACGACATGGAGCCTTACGCGCGCGAGCAATGCCAGCGTGCGCTCGAACGCCGGCTCGTGTTTGCAGACTGGGCCAAGCAGGTGTTCATCTCCGCCTTGCACGGTTCGGGATTGCGCGAGCTGATGCGCGCGATCGTACGTGCGCATACGTCCGCGACCCGCGAGCTTAGTTCTTCCGATCTCACCCGCACGCTTGAGCGCGCGTATCAAGGCTATCAGCCGCCGCTGGTCCGCGGACATGCGCCCAAGTTGCGCTTTGCGCATCCCGGCGGCAGCAACCCGCCGACCATCGTGATCCACGGTAGCCGCACCAAGCACATTGCGCCTGCCTATCGCCGTTACCTGGAAAACTTCTTCCGCCAGCGCTACAAACTGGAAGGCACGCCGATCCGCATCGACTTCCGCGATGGCGAGAATCCTTTTGCGGGCAAGCGAAACGTGCTCACCGAAGGGCAGCAGCGCAAACGGCAGCGCATGATCCGCGAGATGAAACGGCGCAAGCGCTGAACCTGCGCCTTCATCGTTATCTCAGCGGTTGATTTAATCTTGGCGCGATCAATGCCGGCGTAATGCCGGCATCTTGCAAGTGCATGGGCAACGTCCGGCCCAGCGCAAGATGCGCGCAGCTTTCCCCCATCGCCGCACTGGTCTGGATACCGTAGCCGCCCTGGCCGGCGACCCAGAAGAAACCCTCGGCATCCGTGGCGAAACCGCCGACCAGATCGCCATCCGCAACGAAAGAGCGCAAGCCAGCCCAACTGCGGATCGGCCGATGAATGGTCATGGTGGTGGCTGTTTCAATGCGATGGATGCCCAGCGCGATATCGAAATCCTCCGGCTGCACATCATGCGGATGGACGTCGTCGGCATTGGCGGGTGAGCCGAGCAGCAGACCCGCGTCGGGTTTGAAGTAGAAGGTTTCGTCGATATCGAACACAAACGGCCAACGCGCCGTATCGATGCCCGCCGGTGGCTCGAACAGAAAAGCCGTGCGCCGCCGAGGTTGCAGGCCAATCGGCTGTACGCCGGCGAGTCGCGCTACGTCATCGGCCCAAGCGCCCGCTGCATTGAGCAGCACCGGTGCGCGAACCCGGGCTTCGCCGCACTCGAGTTCCCAATGCGCTTGCGTGCGCTCGATGCGCGTGATGTTGATGTCGGTCAACAGGCGCCCGCCTTTTTCGCGCAGGCCGCGCACAAAACCCTGATGGAGTTCGTTGACGTCGATATCCGCGGCACCTGGCTCATACAGCGCGGATTGCGCAGCTTCTGGCTTGAGTACGGGAACCATGGCGTGCAAGGTGGCGGCATCGAGCATACGCAGTCCGCGTGTATGCGGCGCGGTGCTCTCGTACATGGCACGCACCTGTTCGGATTGTTCCGCTGTGCCGATCACCAGCATGCCGCGGGGCGAAAGAAGAGGATGCGCGGCAAAGCCGGGCGGTGGCTGCTCAAGAAACGGACGCGTGGCGCGCGATAGTGCGCGTACCTGGGCAGAGCCGTAGGTTTCACTGAACAATGCCGCCGAACGGCCCGTGGCATGCATGCCCGGCCACGCTTCGCGTTCCAGCACGAGCACGCGCGCATGCGGTGCGAGAAACCAGGCAACCGAAGCGCCGGCCATGCCGGCGCCGATGACGATGAAGTCGAAGGTCTGGGTGTGCATAGTCCAAGTCACGTTATGGTCAATGGCGCTAACTTGAGGGCGGTGCTCGCGTAGGCTGGGATGAAATCCCAGCATCGTCATGCATGGTCATGCTGGGATTTCATCCCAGCCTACGACTGCAAGGAGAGAGAGCCTTCACTCAAGGCTCCAGCATGTGCTGGATGCGCTCCAGGTTGGCCATCCACTGTGCGCGTCGCACGTCATCGGCTTCACACAGGCGCACAAAGACGCCATCCAGCAAATGCTGCAACGCCGATTGATAAAGCAATGCCTGGATATAAGGCCGGTCATCATGCGCGGACACCAGTAACGCCATATCCGCCAGCGCGCGCAACGGGTTGGCGGTGTGGCGGGTGATGCTGATCACGCGGCCGCGGCGTTCGTGGAAGTAACGGCTGATCTTGCACAGCGCGGGATGATTGCCATGCTCGGAAAACACCACCAATACATCGTCTGCCGTTGCCGTCGAAGCATTGGCAATCATTCTCGCCGTGTCGAAGTTGTGCACGGTAAGCATGCCGAGCAACGATAGTTTCAATGCAAAGCTACGCGCATGGATATCGTCTTCGGCCAGGCCAATGATGAACACCTTGCCGCGATCGCCGGCATGGCCGATCGCCTCGGTGACGGCAGCCAGCGTCTGCGGCGGATTGATCAGCCGGGTGGCCTCTTCGGCTTCGGATTTCAACCACCATAGATTGCTGGCGAGCGATTCATCGGCAGCGCGGTCCGTGCGGCTTGCGGCTTCCTCGTTATCGCCATTGAGGGCGCGCGCAATCGCTTCACCCACCGAATACTTCAGATCGGGATAACCCTTGAAGCCCAGCTTCTGGGTGAACTTCACCACGCTGGATTGGCTGATGCCCAAGGCATTGGCCAACTGTTGCGACGAGTAGTCGCGCAGCAATTGCGCATTGTCGAGGATGAAGTCCGCAATGCGGCGTTCCACCGCGGACATCTGGTCGCGCTCGGAGCGGATCTTGACCAGGGGAGACATGTCAGGCCGCAGCGTGGGTGACAAGGTTGCGGATCTCGCGAATGCCCAGCCCCGGCGCATCGGTAATGGAGATTTCCGATTCGTTGAAAATCACGCCTCCCTCCACCGGGTTGTACTGGCACAGTGACGGGCCATCCAGATCGACCTTGGTAATCACATCGGCCTTGGCCACCGCCACGTGCACGGCAGCTGCCACGCTGATACCCGATTCCAGCATGCAGCCGATCATGCATTCCACGCCATGCATGGCGGCGATGTCGGCGATGCGGATCGCATTGGAGATACCCCCCGTTTTCATCAGCTTGATGTTGATGATGTCGGCGGCACGGAGACGGATCAACTCGATCACTTCCATCGGCCCGAAGACGCTTTCGTCGGCCATCACCGGCGTATGCACGCGCTCGGTGACGTAGCGCATGCCGGCCAGGTCACGGGCCTTCACCGGCTGCTCGACCAGTTCCAGCTTTACGCCCGCATCTTCCAGCGTTTGCAGCGCGTAGACCGCCTGCTTGGCGGTCCAGCCCTGGTTGGCGTCCAGGCGCAGCAGCGCGCGGCCCTCGACTGCCGCGTAGATCGCCTTGACGCGTTCGATATCCACACCAATGTCCTTGCCCACCTTGATCTTCAGCGACTCGAAGCCGCGATCCACCGCGCTGATGGCGTCGGCCACCATCTTGTCGATGTAATCCACGCTGATGGTGATGTCGGTGGTAATGACCGGGTCACCGCCACCCAGCAGCTTGTATAGCGGCGCGTTGTACAGCTGCCCCCACAAGTCGTACAGCGCAATTTCCACCGCCGCCTTCGCGCTGGAGTTCTTTTCCATCGAGGATTGGATCGCCAGCGTCAGGCGATTGAGATCGGCCACGTCCTGGCCGATCAGGCGTGGCGCGATGTAGTGGCGGATCGCATCGATGATGGAACCGTGGGTATCGCCGGTAATCACCGCCGTGGCGGGTGCTTCGCCGTAACCGGTGTGGCCGGTATCGGTGGTGATCATCACCACGATGTCGTCAACCTGATTGACGGTACGCAGCGCCGTCTTGAACGGCGTCTTGAGCGGAACCCGCAGCATGCCGAATTGGATGTCAGTGATTTTCATGGTCGAAGGCGTCGGTGTGATTCGGTAAGTGTTGGTGCGGCCGGTGCATGTTGCCGTGCGCGCGCAAGGCAGGGCTATGGCGCAGCGCGCGCATCGTTGGCTGCTTTATCGCGCACGGATGCCCCCATGTACACAATGCTGGTCATGTGGTCGATGAAAGTGCTGCCGTCCTTGCCGTACAGCATCGGCAGCAACGGTGTGACGGAGACCGAGTTGAGATCGATGTCGGCCAACGAACCGTCGGGTTTGCGGTAGCTGATGCCGCCTACGTCGTGGATCACCCATGGCTGCCCCTTCCACTGGCCCAGCACCATCATCACGTGGCCAGGAATGTAGACCAGGTCGCCAAGCTGCAATTGCAGCGCTGCCTTCAGGCGTGCCTCGTGGTTGTCGGCATCAGTGAACAGGCGATGTGGCAGTGCGGGGCTTTTGGCCTGGTCGCCGGTATTGCGCGGCATCTGCACGCCCATGCTGCGGTAGACGTCGGAGACGAAACCGGAGCAGTCGCGGCCGTCGTAGGAATGCCCCCAGCCATAGCGCTCGCCAAGGAACTTGAACGCCTGCGTGATCAGATGGCGCGGCGTCAGAGACGGGTAATCGGCGGCGGTATCGGTGTTTTTCTGCAATAAGGCGGGCACTAGTTCCAGGCTGCCATCGTCTTTGCGAACAGGTAGCTGCAGTGTGTAGGCGGCATACGCGGTCTGGCCGTTGACCGGCTGGTCGGGCGGCAAATCCTGCAGTAGGGGGACGCGCGTACCCATATCCAATTGCAATTGCGACACGGCGGGCTGTTCGGGCGTAAACACGGTGCGGACGCTGTCGCCGGTAACGATGCGGTACGGCGTCTTGGCGGCATAGCCGAGCGCGACATCCTTGGACGTTACGGCAACGTATTGCCGCTGCATCCACGCTGCGTACCGCGGACTCAGCACGAACAACCACTGGCCGTCGCGGCTGGCATGGATGATCGCCACCGGCGTGCCGGGAAATTCGGCGCTTTCCTGGAAGCGATCAATATCGGTATCGCCGCGCCGGCTGAAGACGCGCAGCGTGGTGGGAAAGCTGCGCAGCGCGGCGCGTTGCACGACCAGGCCGTAGCGCACCGGTTGCTGTTCGGGAATCGTATCCAGTGCGACGCCGTTGACCAGACCATCCAGCGTGCTTGCGGGAACGACTTGGCCGTGTACGTCGTACAAGGTGCGCGTCGGGCGCTGGGAAAAGTGTTCGATCCAGCCGGTCACTTGCGCTCGCGACAGCGTATCGGGCAGGGCCGCCAGCTCGTGCATGGTGGTGTCTTGCGCAAACAGCTTGGCGTTCCGTGCATCGATCTCGGCGCGGGTGAGCATGGGTTGGTCTGGATGCGCTTGCAGGCCGATCCAGAAATCCGGCGTCAGTTGCGCGTCGCCCACGCCCAGTACGCCGTGGGGAGGTATCGGCAGCGTGTCCGGTGGCGTGGCGTACACCGAGAGCGGCGACAGCGCCAGTAGAAGGCCCATGGCGATGATGCGGATGGAACGGGCCATTCTCTTTCTCCTGCGTGGCCGGATAGCTGGGGCGTATTTTCCAATGGATTGGCATGCACGCGCCGAACGCGCGGTCGTGCTTGCCGCACCGTTGGATCTTGCGATTGAGCCCGCCTTGTTGGCTTTACTGAAGCAATCACCCCTGGCGAAAAATATTTATTTCTTCGTAGATACAATCAAAGCATAAATTATTGACCGCCGATTGCAAGCATGCTACACCAGCACCTCCGGGGAAGTAGCGGGGAGGTTCTTCTCATGCGGGTAAAGGCAAGTGCTACGCGCAACGCCGCGCAGCTCAGGCTTGGCGTGGTGATGGCGCTGGCCCTGTTGTTGGCGCCATGCGTCATGGCGGGCGATGCGCTGGGCGACGTCGGCAGGATGGTCGATGCGGGGCAATTCAAGGCAGCCACTACGGCCATCGATCAACGCTTGGCCCAGCCCGGGCTGGATGCCGCGGCACGCGATGCACTGTTGTTCCAGCGCGAGCGGATGCGCCGCATCCTGCTCGATTTCACGCTGGATGCCGAAGGCGTCAAGACACGCCTGCGCAAAGAGATACCCGATTTGCGTGACGACGAATTCCAGCGTTGGGACGAGCAAGGCTTGCTCGAACGGATGGTGATCGACGGCCGCGTGCTGTACTTCAAGCGCGATCCCTCCAACCTGTTTCGGTTGAGCGCCGAAGCCGCTGCACGGCGTGCCCACCCCACGCCATTCGACGACAGCCCGCTGGAAGTACTCAGCGATTACCACCGTACCGTGCGCCAGCAAGCGTTGGCCGAGCATCGCCACAGCGTATCGCCGCATCGCGTACGCATTACCCAGACGTTAAAGGTGGATGCCGATGCGGTGCCGGCCGGACAAACCGTTCGCGCGTGGATTCCTTATCCGCGCTCGTTGCCGGGGCAGCAGGAAAACATCCGCTATGTGAGCAGCGAACCGGCGCAGCATGACATTGCGCCGGATTCGACACTGCAACGTACGATCTATGTCGAAAAGACGGCGCGGGCAGGCAAGCCCACCACGTTTTCGGTGACCTATGAGCTCACCATCTACGCGCAGTATCAGGCCATCGACCCGGCCAAGGTAGTGCCTGCAACGCTAACGCCGGAACTGAAGCCGTATGTCGCCGAGCGTCCGCCGCATATCGTGTTCACCGAACCGATGCGCTTGTTCTCGCGGCAAGTGGTAGGCAACGAAACCAACCCGTATCGCATCGCCCAGAAGCTGTTCGCTGCCGTGGATGAGATTCCATGGGCGGGGGCGCGCGAATATTCCACCATCAGCAATATCAGCGACTACACGCTGCATGCCGGCCATGGCGATTGCGGCCAGCAAACCTTGCTGCTGATCACCTTGTTGCGCATGAACGGCATTCCTGCGCGCTGGCAATCCGGCGCGATCTTCGCCGACGGCGATTACAACGACATCCACGACTGGGGCGAGCTTTATCTCGATCCCTATGGCTGGGTGCCGGTGGATGTGACGTTCGGACGGCTGCATCCCGCCGCCTCGGATGACCAGGCGCTGGAATGGTTTTACCTCGGTGGACTGGACGCCTACCGCGTGGCTTTCAATAGCGATGTCGGCCAACCCCTGGTACCGGCCAAGCGCTTCGTTCGCTCCGATACCGTGGATTCGCAGCGGGGCGAGGTCGAGTGGAACGGGGGCAATCTCTACTACGACCAGTGGCATTACGACTTTGCATGGAAGCCGGTGCAGGACAACGCACGTCCATGAATCAACGCTGCTAAAGCATCCATTGGGGAGTAGGGGACATGAGTAATCGGGGATATTTCCTCAAGACCGTGTTGGGCATGGCCATTGCGCTTGGCCTATCGGCGCAGGTCATGGCAGGCAACAACGACGGTGCGGTGGTGGGGCACACGCAAGCCAACGCCACGGTCACCATCACCAACCCGGGCACCGGTTTGACGCGCACCATCGTTGCGGATGATCACGGCAATTATCGCTTTCCCTTTTTGCCGATCGGCAATTACACGCTTACCGCCAGCAGCGCAGGCAAAACGCTGGGTGAGCCACGGAACGTCACCGTATCGCTCGGCAACACCACCACGGTCGACGTAGGCACGCAGCCTGCGGTCAAGGAATTGGCCACCGTTAACGTGGTGAGCACCACGCAGCCGGTGATCGACGTGACCTCCACCGAGTCGGCCACCAACCTCACCCATGCGCAGTTGGAGCGTTTGCCGGTGGAACAAAACGTGGCCTCGGTAGTGCAACTCGCACCTGGCGTGGTGAAGGGCAATGCCGGCTTTGGCGGCATTTCCTTCGGCGGTTCGTCGATTGCGGAAAACGCGTTCTACGTGAACGGCCTCAATGTCACCGATTTCTACAACCGCAACGGTTTCTCCGAAGCGCCGTTCGATTTCTACCAGGAATTCCAGGTGAAGACCGGCGGTTATTCGGTGCAGTTCGGCCGTACCACCGGCGGCGTAGTCAATGCGGTGGCGCGCTCGGGCACCAACGTCTTCAAGTACGGCATTACCGAGACCATCGAACCGGACGATTGGCGTTCCGCGGCGCAGAATCACTACGACGCCAGCGGCAATCGCTATATCACCTCCAGTCGCGATGGCGAATCGCTGTACAAGACCAACCTGTGGGCCTCCGGACCCATCATCAAAGACAAACTGTTTTTTTTCGCCATGTATGAGCGGCGCCAGCATCCGTACAACAACACGGACAATCTTGGCGACGTCATGAACGACCATCACGACAACAACGGTTTCTGGGGCGCCACCATCGACTGGAACATCACCGACAAGAACACCTTGTCGCTGATGGCGTTCTCCGACAAGGACCGCGACACCGCCGACGTCTACGAATACGACTACGGCAGCGATACGCGCGGCAAGCGAAGCAATGTCGTGCATGACCAGACCGGCGGGCGCAACTGGGCACTGACCTGGAGCAGCTACCTCACCAACGACTTTTCGATGAAGCTGATGTTCGGCCGGAACCAGCGCATCGCCAACACCGTTTCGCAGCTGGACCAGGCCTGCAATCGCGTGGTCGCCACCAATGACATTCTGGCGGCGTTCCCGCCCGACGCGGCGCTGGGATGCACCACCAGTTCAACCGTGTATGCCCGTACCGATACGCGCACGCAGTATCGCGCCGACTTCGAATGGACACTGGGCAGCCATCTGCTGCGTTTCGGCTACGACCACGAGAAAAACGTTTCCGTGTACGCGCAGCATTACGCCGGCCCGGATGGCTATTACTACAACGTGTATGCCGCTTCGCCTGGCAGCACCATTCCCAACGGCGGCGTGGTGCCGCCCAGTTACGACGGTTACGTGCGCGCGCGCCAGTACGTCATTGCGGGCACGTTTCCCAGCATCAATTCGGCGGTGTATCTGGAGGATAACTGGTCGGTCACGCCCAATGTCGTCATCAATGCAGGGGTGCGTAACGACAGTTTCAACAACGAGGCGGCCAACGGCGCCAGCTATATCAAGATCAGCAGGCAGATCGCGCCGCGCCTCGGGTTTTCCTGGGACGTCCGCGGCGACGCCAGCATGAAGCTGTTTGGCAACCTTGGTCGCTACTATCTGCCGGTCGCGAACGTGATCAACATCAAGCAGGCTGGCGGCTTGCTGGATCGCCGCACTTATTACGCTTTCGATGGCTGGGACACGCTCACCCTCAACGGCGTGCCGTATGTGATACCCAAGCTTGGCCCGCAGTTGGGTGCCGTGGATGAGTCGCAGGGCAACGGCACGGTGGGCGACTTCCGTTCCGAAGTGTCCCGGCACATGGATCCCGTGTATCAGGACGAGGCCATTCTTGGCTTCCAGCAATTGCTCACCCAGCAATGGTCGTGGGGCGTACGCGGCATTTACCGGCGCATGCACAACGCGATCGACGATATGCAGATCAGCGCCACGCCGCAATGCGGCGGCAATGGCTATGTGGGTTGGGTAATGGCCAATCCGGGCAAGAACGTCACGGTGTGGGGCGATACGCATTGCACCGGCAAGGCCGATGGCTGGATCACCATCGACACTTCCAAGTACGGCTGGGCGATGTACGACGCCGACGGCAACTACCTTGGGCAGCGCGGCTGGGTCAAACCCAAGCGCACTTACGGCGCCATGGAATTCCAGGTCGACCGCGCCTGGGACGACAAATGGGCACTCAATATCTCGTACACGATTTCCTGGAACCGTGGCAACGCGGAAGGTCCAGTCAACTCCGATACCGACTTCGCCGATACCGGCCGCACCGAAAACTGGGATAACCCCTATGTCAATCTCGCCGACGGCTTTTTGCCCAACGATCGCCGCCATCAAGTGAAAGCACGCGGTACCTATGCATTGACGCCGCACTGGCAGCTGGGCGCCGATCTCAATTTCGCCTCGGGCGGTCCGATTACCAGTTACGGCGTGGGCAACCCGTTCGACGCCACCAACTACTACAGCTATTACATCTGCGTGGACAAATGCGGCTTCATTCCCGGCCAGGTGGATGCGAGCGGGAACCCTGTGCCTTATCCGTCCGAGCAGCGCGTCTATCGCCAAGTTGGTCGCGGCAACTATGGCCGCCTGCCATGGACCTACACGGTCGATGCCAGCCTTACGTATCTGCATCCGTTCTACGGCGGCAACCTGCGCGTGAAGCTCACGGCGTTCAACCTGTTCAACCAACAGCGCACGGTGCAGGTGGACCAGAACATGCAGAACAGTATTTCCTCGGACATCAGTAGCACCTTTCTGCAACCACTGATTTTTCAGCCGCCGCGCTATGTGCAATTGATGATGGCGTTGGATTTCTGAGAAAGAATGCTCTCGCGCACATCCACGCTGGAGGTAACCTGCGAAGGTATGTTCAACGCGAGTCGATGAGTTCACCGCGAACGGCTCCCTCCCCTGCTTGCAGGGGAGGGTTGGGGTGGGGTGAGTACTTGCCGGAAGCCTTCTCGCAAATTTCGCACCGCCACATCAACCGGAGACCGCATGACACCCATCGCACTGCCGTTGTTCGCCCTGGGCATGGCCGTTGGCGCCGCGCAGGCCGGTGATCCGCCGATCACCATCGACACCCACGTCGATATCCCGTTTACCTATATGCGCGAGCCGCGTTTCGACGCGGGCAAGGACACGCCGCTGCTGGTCGACCTGGGCAAGATGGAGCGGGGTGATCTCAACGCGGCCTTCTTTGTGATCTGGGTACCGCAGGGTCCACTGACGCCCGAAGGCTATGCCAAGGCGGTAGACCAGGCAGAGGAAAAATACGACGGCATCGGCCGCATGCTGATGCAGTATCCCGATCGTATCCGGCTCGCCACTACGCCCGCACAGGTCATGGCCAATCGCCATGCCGGCCTGCTGTCGGCCATGATCGGCATCGAGAACAGTTACTCGCTGGGACACGATCTGCATCGTCTCGATGCCGCCTACGACCGCGGCGCGCGCTATGTGGGCCTGGTGCACGTCGGCAACAACGATTTGTGCAGCAGTTCCTTGCCCAATGCCAAACTTGGCGAGCCTGCAATGAACAGTGCGGCGGATCATGGCATGACGGCGTTCGGCCGGCAGGTGGTGGAGCGCGCGAACCAGCTCGGCATGATGGTCGATATCTCGCACGCTTCCGATCGTTGCGTAGGCGACGCGCTGCGTTATTCGAAGGCGCCCCTGATCGCGTCGCACTCCGCTGCACGCGCCGTGCTCGATCATCCGCGCAACTTGCCCGACGATCTGTTGCGTGCCATTGCCGCCAAGGGCGGCGTCATCCAGGTGGTGGCGTACAAGGAATTTCTGAAACACGATCCAGGCCGCGAGGCCGCGGAGAAGGCATTGCAGCAAACAGTGGCCAAAGCCAACGGCGACGCCGAGTACGACAGCGACAAGCACGACTATCTGCCGGCGATGGTCACGGGCATGGCGGAGATCGAAAAACACTACCCGCTGCCCACGCTGGATGATTTCGTCAATCACATCGAACACGTGGTGAAGGTCGCAGGCATCGATCACGTTGGCATTGCGTCCGACTTCGATGGCGGCGGCGGCATTACCGGCTGGATCGATGCAAGTCAGACACGCCATGTCACCGCCGCCTTGCGCAAGCGCGGTTTCAGCAATGCGGATATCGCCAAGCTGTGGGGCGGCAATCTGCTGCGTGTGTGGGGAGAGGTTGAGCGTGTGGCGCAACATGAGGCCCGCTGATGAACGCGTTTTCGCCGGAAGGAGATTCCTGGGCATAAGGTCGCTGGGTAAAAGCTTGGTGCTGCTTGCACTCAGCTTCAGCATGCCTTGCGCCGCTGCGCAATCATCCAACCCCTTCGATGGCATCGTCGATGCAGTAATGGCGCGCTATCAACTGCCGGGCATCGCCGTTGGCGTAATCGACCATGGCAAGGTGATCTACGTTGGCACGCGCGGCGAAACCATCGCCGGTTCGGGGCAGAAGATCACGCCGCAAACCCAGTTCAAGATCGCCTCAAACAGCAAGGCGATGACGACGGCATTGCTTGCGCGCCTGGTCGATCAGGGCAAATTGCATTGGGATGATCCGGTCACCCGTTATTTGCCGGATTTCCGCATGTACGATCCCTGGGTCACGGCCAACATGCGGGTCGCCGACTTGCTCACGCATTCCAGCGGTTTGCCTGAAGGTGGCGGCGACTTGATGTTGTGGCCGCAACCCAATCGCTTCACTCGTGCCGACATCATCCATGGCTTGCGTTTCATCAAGCCGGGTTACAGCTTCCGTTCCAGATATGAGTACGACAACCTGTTATACGTGGTGGCCGGCGAAGTCGCTGCCGCCGCGGGCGGCGCTTCTTATGAAACTTTGATGCGCCGCGAAGTGTTCGAACCGCTGGGCCTCTCCCGCTGCGTCGTAGGCGAGAGCAGTGGCGATGTGGCGCAGCCGCATGAACGCGAAAGCGGCCGCAATATTCCCTTGCATGAGGATGCTTCCGCGGCGGCCATGACGGTTTCCGCGGCGGCGGGCGGCATTCGCTGCGATCTCGACGACATGCTGACCTGGGCACGCAACTGGCTGGCGCCGACGCCAGCGCAAATGCAATGGTTGTCGGCACAGCAGCGGCAGGTGCTGCAGTCGCCGCATATGCTGATCCCGGTATCCGACCAGCGTCGCAACTGGGATCATGCCCACGTCATGGCTTATGGCTACGGTTGGCGCATGGCCGACGCCGATGGCATGTGGACCGTATGGCACACCGGCACGCTGAGCGGCATGTATTCCGAATTGATGCTGCTGCCGGACCAGCAAAGCGGCTTCGTGTTCTTGATCAATGGCGACGCGGAAGATGCGCGTACGGTGCTGGGCGAAGTCCTGCTCAAGCATTTCACCGCGCCTGGCGATACGCGCGACGTAGCCTGGTATGCGGATGCGCTGGAGAGTGCCAGCCAAGCGCAACGCACTCGCGCTGCGGTACCCGACAGTGCCGCAGCGGCGCCGGTCGAAGCCAGTGCATTGACGAGCTGGACCGGCCGCTATCGCGATCCATGGTTCGGCGAGATCCTGCTTTGCCCACGCCGTGATCGCGTACATGTCGCGGCGATCAAATCGCCCCGCTTCAGCGGCGCGGTGATGCGTCTGGGTAAGCGCTATCTGCTGCGATGGGATGACCGAAGCGTATCGCCTGACGCCTGGCTCGACTTTCATCCGGAGACGTCGGATCAGCCGGCTTCGTTGACCATGGCGAAACTCGATCCGCTGGGTGATTTCAGTTCCGACTACGAGGACCTGCGTTTCTCGCGTGTGGGAGACTGCCCATGAAAGCTTGATGGTTGCCGTATTGCGTGATCCATTCGCGTCAGTGTTGTCCATGCACGGAGCTTCGCCATGCGTTTCGCGGTCTTGTTCGTGATCTTGTTCTTTATCGGCGGCGTCACCCATGCCGCGTCTTCCGATGCTGTCGGCAACGCTGACCGGCTGATGCAGCCCTACACCGGTGACGTGCCTGGCGCGTCGCTGCTGGTCATCAAGAACGGCAAGATCCTGCTTCGCCGCGGTTATGGCATGGCTGACCTGGAACACCACGTGGCTGCCACACCCGTCACGAACTATCGCTTGGCTTCCGTCAGCAAGCAGTTCACCGCTGCCGCCGTGCTGCTGTTGATGCAGGACGGCAAGCTGAAACTCGACGATTCCATTCGCCATTGGCTGCCTACGCTGCCGTCTTTTGCGGATCAGGTGACGCTGCGGGAATTGCTCAGCCACACCGGTGGCTTGCTCGATTACGAAGACTTGATGCCTGCCGGTACCACGCAGCAGCTCAACGACCATGACGTGCTACGCATGATCAGCGCCACCACCCACACCTACTTTCCGCCCGGTACAGCGTATCGCTACAGCAATACCGGCTATGTGCTGCTGGGTTTGGTCATTGAGAAAGCATCTGGCATGAAGCTGCAGGATTTCCTGCAACGGCGCATCTTCGCGCCCTTGCACATGGATCACACGCTGCTTTACGTGCACGACGACAGGATCGTGCCGAATCGCGCTTACGGTTACAGTGAAAGCGATGGCAAGTGGCAACGTACCGATCAGGATCTCACCAGCGCCACGCGTGGCGACGGCGGTATCTACTCCAGCATCGACGATCTGGCGAAATGGGATGCCGCGCTTTACGACGATCGCCTGTTGAGCGATGCCTCGCGCAAACTCGCCTTCAGTCCGCACGCGAAAGTGGTGGGCGAGCCCTACGAAGCCGATTACGGTTTCGGTTGGCGCATCACCGGCGATACGCTGTGGCATTCCGGCGAAAGCATCGGCTTTCGGAATGTGATCGTGCGCTGGCCGAAGCAACAGCTTACGGTGATTCTGCTCAGCAATCGCAATGCGCCTGAGCCTTATCGCACCGTGCTGGCGATTGCCGCACCTTTTCTGGATCATTGAGCTTGGGAGTGCTGAGCATGTCGTTCAAATGCCGCGCTGTTTGCCGCATGGCGATCGTATCGATCATGCTTGGGCTATTGGCTGCTTGCGCGCACGCGCCGCCGCGTAATCCGTTGGCGACCTGGGTACCTTCGCGCAATTACGACGTGCGAAGGCCCGTGTTGATCGTGCTGCATTTCACTGAACAGCAATCGGTGCAGCAAAGCCTGGATACGCTGCGCGGGAGCAACAGCGGTGGTCCGGTGAGCGCGCACTATTTGATCGGTCGCGATGGACATATCTACCAGCTCGTGGCGGACGAGCGGCGTGCCTGGCAGGCGGGGCAGGGGCGCTGGGGCACGATCACGGATCTCAATTCGGCGTCCATCGGCATCGAGCTGGACAATGATGGTCAGACCGCCTTCGCTCAGCCGCAGATCGACAGCCTGTTGCGCCTGCTTGCTGATCTCACGGCGCGTCTACGCATTCCGCCCACGCAGATCATCGGTCATGAAGACCTTGCCCCCGGGCGCAAAATCGATCCGGGTCCGTTGTTCCCTTGGCAGCAACTGGCGGATGCCGGCTTCGGGCTGTGGCCACGTGGTCCGCTGTGCGATGCGCCGGCAGATTTCGATCCGTGGATGGCGCTGGCCGTGATCGGTTATGCCTTGGACGATCGTCCCGCGGCCGTGCGTTCGTTCCACCATCATTTCCGCGGCATGGATGGCGATACGCTCGATGACCAGGATCTGCGCATCCTGCAAAACCTGGCGCAACAAATCACGTCGGGCGTGAATACGTGCCCCGTGCCAGCGGTAATGGGGGAGCGCTGAGGAATGCAGGCCAAGTCATCCCAGCGCGAGTTCATGGGGCATCCGATCGGGCTTTCGGTGTTGTTTCTCACCGAAACCTGGGAGCGGTTCTCCTTCTACGGCATGCGCGCCTTGCTGGTGTATTACATGACCAGGGGGCTGGACATCGGGCAGGCGCATGCCTCGCTGATCTATGGCGCCTATACCGCGATGATTTATTTCACGCCGGTGTTCGGTGGATGGATCGCGGATCGATGGCTGGGTAATCGCCGTGCCGTGATCATCGGCGCTGCCACCATGGCCCTCGGTCATTTCATGATGGTGTTCGAGCCGCTGTTTTATTTCGCCTTGATCGTTCTGGCGATCGGCAACGGGTTTTTCCTGCCGAGCCTTGCCAGTCAGATTCGCGGGCTGTATCGCAGCGACGATCCGCGCGGCAAGAGTGCTTACAACATCTACTACGTGGGCGTGAACATCGGTGCGTTTGTGGCACCATTGGTATGCGGCTTTCTCGGCGAGCGCTACGGCTGGCATTGGGGTTTTGCGATGGCGGGTATCGGCATGCTGACGTCCCTGGTGTTTTACCTGACCGGCCTGCGTCATCTGCCACCCGAACCCGCGCGCATGGCGCTGGTTTCGTCGCAGCGGGCATCGTGGATGCCGCACCGCCAGACACTGCTGCTTCTTGTGGGTGTGGCTGCCATCGTGGTGGTGTTTCGAGGCGCTTACGAGCAGGTCGGCAATACCATCGCGCTATGGGCGGAAGTGGATGTGAACCGCGACATCGGTTCGGGCTGGAGCATTCCGATGGCGTGGTTCCAATCGCTCAATGCGTTTTCCGTGTTTCTGCTTACGCCAGTGCTGCTGGCGCGCTGGGATCGCCTGGCCAAGCGCGGCGTGGAAACGCCGTTGCTGCACAAGATGGCTTTCGGGGCGGTGGTGGTGAGTGTTTCCTATCTGGTGCTGGCTGCGGTCACGGGTTGGACCGAGGCTCACGCCATGCACGCGCACTGGGTGTGGCTGGCGGGATGGTTCGCGCTGATGACCCTGGGCGAGCTGTACATATTGCCGACCGGCCTGGGCCTGTTCGGCCGCATGGCGCCCGAAGGCCTGCGTGCCACCTGCATTGCGCTGTGGTACTTCGCGGGCTTTTTCGGCAACCTGCTGGCCGGAACGCTGGGCACGCTGTGGAGCAAACTGCCGCACGCGGAGTTCTTTGTGATCATCGCCGGCGTCGCCAGTGCGGCTGCCGTGCTGTTGTTCCTGGTTGGGCGGCGCGTGGGACATGTGGAGCGGCGGGCGCCGTCCGCGTCGATGACCATGCATTGAGCCTCGCCTCGATTTTCCGCGCGCTAGACTATGCGGATGAGCTTCTCTCTCGACCGCGAATCCTGGCTCGCCGATCTACGCCAGCGGGTACCCGAGCTTGCCCCCGCCGAAGCGCTGCGCAAGCAGGCGCAAGGCGCGCTGCTCATCGATGTGCGCGAAGACCATGAACGCGCCACGGGCTTGCCCGTTGGCGCGTTGCCGTTGTCGCGCGGGTTTCTCGAACTGCGCATCGAAAGCCAGGAACCGGATCGAGACCGGGAAATCCTCACTTTGTGCGGCAGTGGTGTTCGCTCCTTGTTTGCTGCCGAAGCGCTGCAGCGCATGGGCTATCGCCATGTCGCTTCCGTCTCCGGTGGTTTCGAGCGGTGGAAAAGCGAAGGCTTGCCGATCAGCGCCGCACAACTGGATACGGATTCCGCCGAACGCTATGCGCGCCAACTGCGGTTGCCGCAGGTAGGCGAGGCCGGGCAAACGAAACTTGGGCAGGCCAGCATCGTGCTGCTCGGCGCCGGTGGCCTGGGCGCACCCGCTGCGCTTTATCTCGCCGCGGCCGGAGTAGGGCGGCTTACGCTGATCGATGACGATCGCGTCGAGCGTTCCAATCTGCACCGCCAGGTTATCCATGCTGACGCACGCGTCGGCATGCCCAAGACCGAGTCGGCGCGCATGAGCTTGAATGCACTCAACCCGCGCGTGAGGGTGGAACTGCGTAGCGAGCGCCTGCGTGCGGACAATGTCGAGGCATTGCTGCGCGGCCACGATCTGGTTGTCGATGGTGCGGATAACTTCCCCGCACGTTACCTGATCGCCGCGGCGACACGGCGCTTGAACATGCCGATGGTATACGGCGCGGTCGAACGGTTCAGCGGCCAGGTGGGCGTGTTTGATCCGCGCCGCGATGATTCGCCGTGCTATCGCTGCCTGTTCCCTGAGCCACCCGATGCAGCCGATGCGCCCAATTGCGCGGAGGCCGGTGTGCTGGGCGTGCTGCCTGGCATCGTGGGGCTGCTGCAGGCGACCGAGGCGCTGAAGCTGATCCTTGGCATCGGCGAGCCGCTGGTTGGCAGGCTGTTGTCTTTCGATGCCTTGGGCATGCGCTTTCGCGAGACACGCTTGCCGCGCGATCCGGGCTGTCCGGGCTGCGGGGCAACCGCTGAATTCCACGGTTACGAGGACATCGAGCGGTTTTGCTCAGCGGGATAATCGCTGGCGCTTCGGCGATAATGCACACCTCGCCAGCCAGGACCCGCCATGACCGCACGCATACTCGACGGCAAACGCATCGCCCAGGAACTGCTGGAACGCATCGCCAAACGCGTCAGCGAGCGCAAGGCGCAAGGCAAAGTGGAACCGGGTCTGGCCGTGGTACTGGTCGGCAATGATGCGGCGTCTTCCGTCTACGTGCGCAACAAGCGCAAGGCCTGTCATCAGGTGGGCTTCCGTTCTTTCGATTACGACCTGCCGGCCAGCGCCACGCAGGAAGAGTTGTTTGCGTTGATTGATAGGCTTAACGCCGATCCCGAGGTACACGGCATCCTGGTGCAATCGCCACTACCGGATCACATCGACGAAGACGCGCTGGTCGATCGCATCGATCCCAACAAGGATGTGGATGGCTTCCAGGCCATCAATGTCGGTCGCCTTGCGTTGCGCCGGTTCGGCTTGCGCCCGTGCACACCGCGCGGCGTGATGACGTTGCTTGGCCACACCGATCGTCCGGTGCGCGGCCAGCATGCGGTTGTCGTAGGTGTTTCCAACCATGTCGGCCGCCCCTTGGCGTTGGAACTGTTGATCGCCGGTTGCACCACCACGTGCTGCCATCGCTTTACGCGCGACCTGGAAACCTACGTGCGCCAGGCGGACATCCTGGTGGTGGCCGTGGGCAAGCCGGGCCTGGTGAAAGGCGAGTGGGTCAAGCCCGGCGCGGTCGTGGTGGACGTGGGCATCAATCGACTGGATGACGGGCGCCTCGTCGGCGACGTGGAATTCGAACCTGCCGCCGAACGTGCCAGCTGGATCACACCGGTGCCCGGTGGTGTGGGCCCGATGACCGTAGCCACGCTGATGGAAAACACGCTGGAAGCCGCTGAGGCGCGCGACCTTCCGTAGGCTGGGATGCAATCCCAGCATCGCAGTGCCTGATCATGCTGGGATTCCATCCCAGCCTACGTGCCATCGCCGGACGACAAGACCAAAGCAAAACTCGCGCCGAATCGAACTCCCGCGTATAATCCTCTCTTTGCAGCGGGACTTTTCCATGCGCATACTCGCCGAGGCCCTTACATACGACGACGTTTACCTCGTCCCGGCCCATTCCCAGATCTTGCCGCGCGACGTGGACACCTCCACCCGACTTACGCGGAACCTCCGGCTCAATATCCCGATCGTGTCCGCCGCCATGGACACCGTTACCGAAGCCCGCCTCGCCATCACCATGGCCCAGAACGGCGGCATCGGCATCATCCACAAGAACATGACCGCCGAGCAGCAGGCTGCCGAAGTGCGCCTGGTCAAGAAATTCGAAGCCGGCGTCATTCGCAGCCCGATTACGGTTACCCCGCATACCTCGATTCGCGACGTGCTCAAGCTCACCCGCGCGCACAACATTTCCGGCGTGCCGGTGGTGGAAGGGGAGCAACTGGTTGGCATCGTTACCAGCCGTGATCTGCGCTTCGAGCGCAAGCATGACGATCCCGTGCGTAACATCATGACCCGCCAGGACAAGCTGGTTACCGTCAAGGAAGGCGCGAGCCAGGACGAAGTGCTGCAGCTGCTGCACAAGAACCGTATCGAAAAAGTGCTGGTGGTGAACGACGCATTCCAGCTGCGTGGCCTGATCACCGTCAAAGATATTCAAAAAGCCCGCGACAATCCCAACGCCGCCAAAGACGCGCATGAGCGTCTACTTGTTGGCGCAGCCGTTGGTGTTGGCGGCGATACCGAACAACGCGTCGCCGCGCTGGTGGAAGCCGGCGTGGATGTGATCGTGGTGGATACCGCGCACGGTCACTCGCAAGGCGTGATCGAGCGCGCTGCGTGGGTGAAGAAAAACTTCCCGCAGGTGCAGTTGATCGCCGGCAATATCGTCACTGGCGATGCGGCACTCGCATTGCGCGACGCCGGCGCGGACGCCGTGAAGGTTGGCGTGGGTCCAGGTTCCATCTGCACCACGCGCGTTGTCGCCGGTGTGGGTGTGCCGCAGATCACCGCCATCGACATGGTCGCCACCGCACTGAAAGACAGCATCCCGCTGATCGCCGATGGCGGCATCCGCTACTCCGGCGATATCCCGAAGGCGCTTGCCGCCGGCGCATCCACCGTGATGCTCGGCTCCATGTTCGCCGGCACCGAAGAATCGCCGGGCGAAGTGGAGTTGTTCCAGGGCCGTTCCTACAAGAGCTACCGCGGCATGGGTTCGCTGGGTGCGATGGCGCTGGGTTCCAAGGATCGCTACTTCCAGGAAGAAGCCGACGCCGACAAGCTCGTGCCCGAAGGCATCGAAGGCCGCGTGCCGTATCGCGGTCCGCTGCGCAACATCATTCACCAGCTGATTGGTGGCCTGCGCGCGTCGATGGGTTACCTCGGTGCCGCGACAATCGAAGACGTGCGCAACAAGGCGCAGTTCGTGAAAGTCACCTCGGCAGGCGTTACCGAAGCGCATCCGCACGATATTCAGATCACGAAGGAAGCGCCGAATTACCGGCTCAATTCGTGATCCACACGGGCGCTTTTTCGCTCGTCATTCCGGCGAAAGCCGGAATCCAGTCAGGTACGCGTGTGAAGCACACTGCATCGATTTTGAGTGCTTCGCACGGCGTGTTTTCACTGGATCCCGGCCTGCGCCGGGATGACGATGAGGTACTTTTGACTTTTCCCTGATTCCCCGATTGCGCTGCCATGACCAATATCCACAGCGACAAAATCCTCATCCTCGATTTCGGCGCGCAGTACACGCAGCTCATCGCACGGCGCATTCGCGAAATCGGCGTCTATTGCGAGATCTGGGCGTGGGACCATAACCCCGCCGAGATCGCCGCGTTCGGCGCCAAGGGCATCATTCTTTCCGGCGGCCCCGAATCCACCACCGTGCACGGTGCGCCGAAAGCGCCGCAGGAAGTGTTCGATTCCGGCCTGCCGATCCTCGGCATCTGCTACGGCATGCAGACGCTCGCCGCGCAATTGGGCGGCGCCACGGAAGCGGCCGATGCGCGCGAATTCGGTCATGCACGCGTGGACGTGGTTGCGTCGGACAAGTTGCTCGATGGCCTTACCGATCACGATTCCTTCCAGGCACTGGATGTGTGGATGAGCCACGGCGACCACGTCGCCAAGGCACCGCCCGGCTTCACCATCACCGCCACCACCGATCGCATTCCGGTCGCGGCGATGTCGAATGAAGCCAAGCGCTGGTACGGCGTGCAATTCCATCCGGAAGTCACGCACACCAAACAGGGCACCGCGTTGCTCAAGCGTTTCGTCACCGACATCTGCGGCTGCCAGACGCTATGGACCGCCGCGCACATCATTGATGACCAGATCGCTCGCGTACGCGAGCAGGTCGGCAAGGATCACGTGCTGCTTGGTCTTTCCGGCGGCGTGGATTCTTCGGTGGTTGCCGCGCTACTGCATCGCGCGATCGGCGACCAGCTCACCTGCGTGTTCGTCGACACCGGCTTGCTGCGTTGGCAGGAAGGCGACCAAGTGATGGCCACCATGGCCGAGCACATGGGCGTCAAGGTCATCCGCGTCAACGCCGCCGAGCGCTACTTCAAGGCGCTGGAAGGCGAGGCCGATCCGGAAGCCAAGCGCAAGATCATCGGCCGCCTGTTCGTGGAAATCTTCGACGAGGAATCGGCCAAGGTCACCGCTGCCGGCAACGGCCAGGTGAAGTGGCTGGCACAGGGCACCATCTATCCCGACGTGATCGAATCGGCCGGCAGCAAGACCGGCAAGGCGCACGTCATCAAGAGCCACCACAACGTCGGCGGCCTGCCCGAGCACATGAAGCTCAAGCTGGTCGAGCCGCTGCGCGAACTGTTCAAGGACGAAGTGCGCCGCATCGGCGTCGAACTCGGCCTGCCGCGCGAAATGGTCTACCGCCATCCGTTCCCCGGCCCGGGCCTTGGCGTGCGCATCCTGGGCGAAGTAAAACCCGAATACGCCGAATTGCTGGCGCGTGCCGATGCTATTTTTATCGAAGAACTGCGCAAGGCCGATCTCTACGACAGCGTCAGCCAGGCCTTCGCCGTATTCCTTCCGGTGAAGTCAGTCGGTGTTGTGGGCGACGCCCGTGCCTACGAATGGGTGATCGCATTGCGCGCCGTCGAAACCATCGACTTCATGACCGCGCATTGGGCCGAATTGCCGTACAGCTTCCTTGGCACGGTATCCAACCGCATCATCAACGAGATACGTGGCGTGTCACGCGTGGTGTACGACATCAGCGGTAAGCCGCCGGCGACGATCGAGTGGGAGTGAACTGACGTCCTTCGGCGGTGCGCCAGCTGCGGCTGGGCTGTTGCCGAAACTGGGGCTGAAGCTGACGTTCGCGTACTAAAGGCTAACTTCGATCGCTACGCGGTCCCGTGCACGCGCAGGCCTACCGCGAGCGGTTGATGCGATGACGCTGGTCCCGCGCATGCGTGGGGCGTTCATGGCAGGGATCGGGGTTCAAGCGGAGTAGGAAAGAGGCCACCTGACCTCTCCTGCCAGCTGGGTCGAAGGGTAAGTGTTTGGATATGTTGGCATTATCGTATCCAGACTACGACTGGAAACGTCATATCAAATTGACTTGTACTTGAAAAAGTTTTAGAAGTCGTAGCATGGCTACGACCAGTTCAAGCAAGTTAAACGCTCTATACACCCGGCTGACGCCAGGAGCGCCGCTGACCTCCGAGGACTTGGCGGCGCTGGACATCTCCGCCGACTTGGCAGTCCACTACGTCCGGGCAGGCTGGCTCACGCGCTTGGCGAGAGGGGTGTACAGCCGCCCGAACGACACGCTGACACTCCATCCAAGCCTGCTGTTGCTGCAGCGAAGGCTCGAGGGGCTGCACGTTGGTGGCAAGTCGGCGCTGGACTGGTATGGCGTGCGGCAATACGTGTCGCAGCAGCCCGTGCTGCACCTGTATGGCTGGACGGCGGCGCGTCTGCCGGAATGGTTCACCGAACGCTTCCCTGCCGAGTACCACCGCAAGCGCCTGTTCGACGAACAACCCGCCGCCTTGCTGCACGTAAGCCCGTTCGAGCAGCGCAGCGGGGCGCCGCAGGTGTCGGCACCGGAGCGCGCATTGCTGGAACTGTTGAGCGAAGTCGGCGTGCGCCAGCCCTTGCAGGAGGCCCGCGAACTCGTCGAAAGCACGTACAGCTTGCGTGCTGGCGTGCTGTGCGAGTTATTGCAGCACTGCACGAACGTCAAGACCGTCCGGCTATGCCTGCAACTCGGCCGCGAGGCGTCATTGCCCTGGGTGTCCAAGCTTGACCCGGCCACGCTGCCGACGGGCAGCGAGCGGCCCTGGGTGTCCCGATCAGCCGATGGCCTGCTGGTGCTTAAGCCATGAACCAGGTCTATCTCGATACAGCGCGCCTGCTGACACAGGTGGCGCCGCTGGTGTTCGTGGACGACACCTTCGCGCTGAAGGGGGGGGCACTGCGATCAATCTGTTCGTGCGCGACATGCCGCGCTTGTCGGTCGATCTCGATCTGGTCTTTCCCGATCACACGTTGCCGCGCGTTGAGGCGCTGACGCGCATCAACGAAGCTGTCAGGCAAGCCACCGAGCGGTTGAAGAAGCGAGGCTTTCAGACGCACGCGCCGGCCGCAGTGGCAGGGGAGACCAAGTTGCTGGTGCGTCGAGGGTCGATCCAGGTCAAGGTCGAAGTCAACTTTGTTATGCGTGGCACGGTGCAGCCAGTGCGTCGCGCTTCGGATATCGGTTGGGCAAGCCCCCTCGCACTTTGTCTTTTCGCGGCCGGCCTGATGTTCATCACCCTCTTTGTCTTTGTAGAGCACCGCAGCAGCGACCCGCTTCTTCCGCCTGCGATGCTAAGCAACAAATACTTGCGAGTGGCGCTGATCTCTGGCGCGCTGTTTATGGCGACCTTCGGGTCAATCCTCTATTTTCTGTCGATATTCTTTCAAATCGTGATGGGGTTCGACGCGCTGCAGACGGGATTTGCCTTCCTTTTGCCGACTGTCGTCGTGGTTGCGTCCTCCACGCTGGCCGGGCGTGCAGTGACGCGCTTCGGATTGCGAAATGTCATGGCGTTCGCGCTTGGAGTTGGATCGCTGGGTGCCGTGGCGCTGGGACGGATGCTGGCACGAGGGGAGCCACTGCTCGCCCTTGTCCCATGTCTTGTCGCAATAAGTATTGGAGATGGGACGATGTTCACCGCGATTTTCATCGCCGCCGCCACAAAGGTTCCTGATCGCCATCAGGGCATCGCATCGGGGATGGTTTCGACGAGCCAGGGGATTGGTGCTGCAATGGGATTGGCCGTGCTTGTGCTGATCGCAAACGCCGCGGGACCAGACATGGCCAGCAAGAGTCTGCGTGTTGCGACGGAGCAGGGTACTGCTCGTGTCGCTTATGCGATCGCGGCGGGGATGCTGCTGACTTTGCTGATTGTAGCCGTGCTCAATCCAATGAAAGCCCAGGATGCTGCACGAACGAGTGCAGCCAAACAGGACATATCATGAAGGTAGGACCCGCCACCTAAATGGGCGCCGAGAATGTGGCCGGTTTAGCGATAGAAAGACGAGCTTCAACGGTTAGGCGTTGACGTCTGGAGTGGCCAGGCTTGGAAGAGGATGGGCACTTTCCCCGGCATTCGATATGAATCCGGTTGCGCATGCAGAGGGTCTGAAGCTCAGTATCAGCGAAACCGACAAGGCCTTGGAGGTGGAGTTGGTTCTAGCGGTAGCCCTTGTTTCAGGGTTTCTCTCGAGCAAGCCCACACTATTATCTCGAACCAGATACAGGTCGTTTCACAGTGGCATGTGCTGGCTGATTCGCTAAAGATCCCTGCGAGAGAACAACTGTAGATGGAAGCGGCCTTTCGCCTTGCTGCGGTCGCTTGAATGTCAAGCGGACACCAACGCAATCCACATTTTTTGTACCTTATCCCGTGGATAAGGGAAGCAACTCAATTGTGCAGCAGTCCGCTGCACAAATTACGGCTTACTATTGAAGACCTGTATGCGACGCGCTGAAATTGAAGAGCAGAACCAATACCTGTTGAAGCGGCAACGTGATTTTCGCCTGGCCGCGGACATCGTGACTGACGCATTGGCCCCCTTCGAGGAAGTCGAAGCCATCTCCCTGATCGGTTCAGTAGCCAAGCCGCTATGGAAAGAAATCCCTCGCTTCAGGGAATTCCGCGATGCCCGCATCAAGGTCTGGCATGAATGCAAAGATCTCGATCTGGCGGTATGGGTTTCATCGCAACACCGGTTGGGCCCAATACGCCACGCCAAGGATGTCGCGCTGCGTGACGGTTATGAACGTGGTGTCGGCCCAAGCATCGCCAGTCATGAGCTGGATATCTTCCTGATCGAGCCGGGCACCGACCGGTACCTGGGGCGGCTGTGCCGCTACAACGCCTGCCCCAAAAACAAGCCGAATTGCTGGGTGTCAGGCTGCGGGGCCATGCCGTTCAACAAGGTGGTGGATGGCTTTGTTGCCGATGCCACGCTGCTGGCGCCTGCCGCTTACGCCATGCTGTATCGGCGCGGCGAAGGGCGGTTGCGTTCGGCGCTTGATTTGCCGGCTACGGACGATACTGAGCCAGCCTGAGGCCGATCCAGCCGACGCAGAACTCGTCCAACAAGCTGTTGGACGATTGCCGTGTGGCGACGATGGGCCTGCGGGCAGGCGATAATCGCCGCATCACAGCATCCTTCCGAGTTTTCCCAGGCATGACGGATTTGACTACGGACACCACGCCGCCGAACTTCACCCCCGAAGACGAAGCCTATATGCGCCGCGCGCTGCAGCTGGCCGAGCATGCGCGCGATGCGGAAAACGAAGTACCCGTGGGTGCCGTGCTGGTGCAAGAGGGGCAAATCGTCGGCCTGGGGTGGAACCGCAACATCACGCTGCACGACCCCACCGCGCACGCGGAAATCATGGCCTTGCGTGCGGCGGGGGAAAAACTGGCGAATTACCGCATCGTGGGCGCTACGCTGTACGTCACCCTGGAACCATGCGCGATGTGTTCGATGGCACTCGTGCATGCGCGCGTAGGGCGCGTTGTTTACGGCACCACCGATCCCAAGACCGGCGCGGCCGGTAGCGTGTTCGATACGTTGATTTCAGAACGTCACAATCACCGCATTACGGTGCAGGGTGGGTTGCTGGCGGACGAATCGGCGACGCTGCTGCGCGACTTCTTCCGCGCACGCCGGTAGCTTGTGTAGGCTGGAATGAAATGCCAGCTTTAATGGCACGGTGATGCTGGGATTTCATCCCAGCCTACAAAAAGGCCAAGGCTTCCGCGCAAGATTGTTCCACTTTCAGGCTGAGCAGCGGATCAGCACGCGTGCGTCCCAGGTTGACGGCGGCAATCGGCTTGCCGGCCTTGGCGGCGGCATGCGCGAAGCGGTAGCCGGAAAACACCATCAACGATGAGCCGACCACCAGCATCGCATCGGCCGCTTCCAACGCCTGCATCGCGGTTGCCACGCGCTCGCGCGGTACGTTCTCGCCAAAGAACACCACATCCGGTTTGAGTAGCCCGCCGCAGTGGGGGCAGGGCGGTACGATGAAGTTGCTGAAATCGTGGCCGTCCAAGTCGGCGTCACCGTCCGGCGCGTCGATGGCATCGAGCGTGGCCCAGGCTGGATTGAGTTCCAGCAAGGCTTGTTGCAATGCATGGCGCGGCGAACGCCGTTCGCAACCCATGCAGCGCACGGTATCCAGCCGCCCATGCAGATCCACCACTTGGCGGTTGCCCGCTTGCTGGTGCAATCCATCGACATTCTGCGTGAGCAGCAATTCCACATTGCCGAGCTGCTCCAGGCGCGCCAATGCGTGATGGGTGCCATTCGGCAGCGCCTTGCCGAAGCGCCGCCAGCCGACCAGGCTGCGTGCCCAGTAGCGTTGGCGGGTGAGCTCCTCGCCCATGAACGCTTGGTAGGTCACGGGCTGGGCGCGCTTCCAGCCACCGTCGGCATCGCGGTAATCCGGAATACCCGAATCCGTGCTGCAGCCGGCGCCGGTCAGTACGAACAGGCGGCGATGTCTGGCGACGAAGCGCTGCAATGCGTCGTCACTCGTGGCCAACGGCTCGGCTTCCGCCAATGTCATGGTTACCTCAACGGTGCAAGGAGTTTTGAAAATGGGGCGCAGGCAGCATTAACACAAGCGAAAACCGCCTGGCATCCGCGAAATACATGCCATGCCTTTCGTTGGCGGGGTGTAAAATCCGCCTCAAGTCGGGCCAGGCCGGTGATTGATCCATCACAGCCATGGCCGACGCAGCGAAGAAAACAATGCGTTCGGTAGGGGTTCTGTCCCGAAGGAGGCATCATGTTTTCGCATATCCTGGTTCCCACCGATGGCTCCGACCAAGCCTTGCACGCCGCGGAAGTCGGTATCGAGCTGGCGCATTCGTTGGGCGCACGCATCTACGCTTTTCACGTGTTGGCGCCGCTTGCTGCGGTGGCGTATTTCTCCGATGTCATTCGCCATGCGGAAGATTCGCACGCAGAGCGCGCGGTAACGCGCGCGCAACAGCGATTGGCGGAGATCGAAGCGATGGCAAACAAGGCCGGTGTGGCGTGCCACGGCGGTTATGCATTCGATAAGCGTCCCTACGTGGCCATCGTTGGCGCGGCCAAGATGCAGCATTGCGATTTGATCGTGATGAGCATGCATGGTTATGCCACGCTGGATCGCATGTTGCTGGGAAGCGAAACCAACCGGGTATTAGGCTGCTGCGATATTCCTGTGCTGGTGTGTCATTGAGAACGCTCCGGTTTATTCGAGCGACATCAATGAGGCGCGTAGGCTGGGATGAAATCCCAGCATGCTTGTGGCTCCCGACGCTGGGGTTTCATCCCAGCCTACGCGGGCGCTGCTACCGCGCGGCGGCATTATGCTTGCGGTTCGGCTTTCGACCAGCTTGCCGCTTTTGATTTCAGCTCGCGGCGCAATGCCAATACCTTGGCCGAATCCGGCAACGTTTCCACCGCGCCCAGGAAGATCTGGAAATCCTGGCGCCAGCCGAGCTGATCGGTCAGTGTGGAAAGGTGTTTGGCCTGTTCGCCATAGCGCTGCGTGCGTGCTTTTTTCATGCCCGCCATGCGGCGTGCCTTGCGCACGAAGTCGAGCTGATAACGCAGCTTTCGCGCTCGCCGCCGCCAGCGATGCGACGCGGTGGGCGTGTGCAACGCATCCGCTTTTTTGCGCGCTTTCTTTACGCGCTGCCTGCTGCGCTTGAGCGCTTTCTTGGCGATAGAAGGGCGAATGTCCTGCCATGGCAGCGCCTGGATCGCGGCCATGATGCGCTTTGCCTCGGTGCGCCGATGACGCCAATGCGGATCCTGCTTGAGCGCGGCGTCGATCGTTTGTTCGCAATGTCGTTCGAGCGCGTGAAGCACCTGAGGGGTGACCGACGTTGCGTGGGCAGTCGCCAACAGCTTCGCCGTGCGCGCTGCGATATACGCATCACGCATTGGCGCAAGGCTATGCGCCAGGTCCCGCAGGCCATGATCCACAGCGTCAATCGGCTGTTCGGGTGGCAGCAAGGGCAGGATGCTGCGCAGGCGGCGGCAGGATTTACGCGCCTCGTGGATGCCTTCCTGCCGTTGCTTGCGCATGCCCAGTGCGCGCAACAATCGCCGGCACTCTCGCGCGGCGAGCGTGCCCAGGGAGGAGCCCATGGTCGGCAAGTTGTCGTGCTTGGCCTTGTTGATCATCCCAGCTCGGCTCCGGGAGTAAGCCTGAGCTTGTTGCTCAGGCGGCCATCATAGATCGCCCTTGACCTTGCCGGCAGAGGTCGGGGGCGGCAGATTGCTGCAGCCGGGGTAGGTAGGATCGGGCCATGCATCCCAATGGGACTTGGTGACGGGGGCATCGCAAGTCAAGCGTTGCACCGCCAGGAAGTCCTGCCGTGCAGGGTCATTGCGGTTTTTGGTGTTCCAGCGCTGGATGGCATACACATCCACTTGATATGCAGGCTGGGTCGGGCTGGTGTACGTGGTGAGGTATTGCACCACGATGCGCTCGCCGAGCGCCGCGGCGTTTTGCTTGCTCAGGTGCACGTCCGGTGTTGCCGGAGGCGCAACGTGTGCGCTGGATGAGGCCGCAGGGATCGCGAGATAGACGTAAGCGCCCGGCACCTCTTGCCAGCGCAGCTGTCGCGGTTGGTGCTCGACGAATTGCTGCAGCAGTACTCGCCGTGGCGCCACGCCTGGCTGGCGCGCGAGATCCAGGGCAATTTCCAATGCACTGGCTTCATCGAGGTCATGGATACCCCAGGCCAGCAGGCTGCAGCCGCCGATGTCCGCATTGGCGGCGCGCGAGGCGAGCAATGGTGGCAGTTCCGCTACCGGATGCCGCGCCGCCAGCTCCGCCGGCATGTATGCGTGGATCGGTGTGCCCGGCGGCATGTAGTAGCCGTAGAAATCATTCGCGGCGAGCGCACGGAAGTAGGGCGTGGCGTGGCCGAACCGATACGGCAGCACCGCCGGTACCAGCTGATCCGTGCAGCCAGGCAACTGCGAAATGTATTGCGCCGATGCGCGCCAATTTTCGCGGCGCGGCAATTCGCGCCCCGGCAGACGCTGCAGGTAGCTGCCGACCATCACCATGGCGAGCACAGCGAAGATGGCACTGCCGCGTGTGTATCCGCGTGGACCTGCCGCATCGTAGAGGCGTCCCACCAGCAGCCATGCAAACGGCGCGCAGGTAAGCAGATTGCGATCTGAAAACGAAGGCGCGACAGCCAGCGATACGCCAATGCCGCAAAGGGTGACGCCGACCAGCACGAAAGCCGCCAGCCGCGTTGCCCAGCGCGTGTCCTGTGCGTCCTGCATGAAGTACGGCTCGCCGGCCAGCTTCTGGCGAATGCCGAACAGCATCAGCAACACAATGACGATGATGGTCTGCCGCTGCATTACGCCATACAGCGCAAGGCGGATCTGCTGTTTGAAAAAGCCGGCGTCGTTGCTGAACCACAGATTCTGCAAATCCAGCCGCGAAGCGTGGACGAGGGTTACGTAATACCCCACGTTCACCGCCAGTATGAGCAGTCCCACGGCGATCAGCGCGAGGCGAATTCGCCAGGACGGAAGCGTGAGCAGAAGAAACAGCAGCACCATCCCCGTCGCAAGCAGCAGATAGGCATGTGCAAGGCTACCGACGAGGCCCAGCAAACCCAATGCGATCAAGTGCGCGAACGGCACGTTCGACTGCGCCAGGGCGCGTCGGCGGAAGGCGAGGGCCATGGACAGCAACGCCGCGCAGAGCGCAAGGCAAAGCCCATAGCTGCGGGTATTTTGCGATTGCTCGAACCAGAATTCGGAAACACCTGCGACGGCGCAAGCGAAGGCCACCGCCGTACGGCTGAGCACACGCCGCGTGCCCCAGGCAAAGATGGCGATGGACGCTACCGCCAGCACCGCACTCGGCAGGCGTAGCGCGGTTTCCGAAAAGCCGGCAACGCGCGTCCATGCGTACATGGCGACGTAATACAGCGGCGGATGGACATCCGTCAGCGCGCGCCGGAACACTTCGCCAAACCCGTCGTGATGATGAATCACATAAACGGAAAACAGCTCATCGATCCATAAGCTGCTGGCGGAAAGTCCGATAAAGGCCCCAACACAGGCCGTCAGCGCGATCAATCCATAAACAATGGCTTGCCAAGGGGCAGGCGCTCGAAACGTATGGTTCACGCGGTGGCTCTCACATCAATGCACAAGTGGTTACGGATTCCACCCATAACGCTCGGCGGCGATCAAAAGGGTACGACCCGTCCCGACGCCTTGGTCGACCATGGCGTCGCAACATGTGTTCCTTACGGACTCCCCCGTTCGGCGGCGCGGTAGGGCTATCGCACACCGATTGCGAAACAGGATTCTGGCAGAAAAGCCTTGTACAAGGCTTTCATGACAATTGATCTTCAAGTTTCCGTGACGCGAAATGCGATGTGGGCCGCAAGCATGCAGGCTGGGATGAAATCCCAGCATGCTTTGCCTTCCGATGCTGGGATTTCATCCCAGCCTACGAATATCAGCGTTTCTGGCCAACGTTAAACAACTGAAACTCCCGAATGCGTGCGGTGCAAACACTCGAAAGAATATTCAGGCGTACTTTGGATGTGGTAACCGGCGCAAAGCGATCGATCTTCATATGACCGATCGCCTGGGCACTGGCGACGGCCTTCCATGCGCCATTCACCCATGCTTCCACGGCGTATTTCTGCACGCATTGGCCCTCGTTCAACCACTCCATCGTCAGCGCGTGATCGAACGTGATGGGCTGTGCGAAATCCACTTCCAGCGTGGCGTGGCGAGAATTGTCTGGCATTGACCAGAAGGTATCAGGATCGCCGTCCAAGGCAGCGGCGGCGTTCTGGTCCTCGGGTAGCCTGACGAGGCGATGGCGTACCAGGTTCTTGTCCGCGCCATAACGCGCCTGCAACGCCTCACCAAATTCCTTCAACCGCTTCACGTCGGCATCCGGCAACAAGCCATGGCGATTCGGCGCAAGGCCAAGCATCAACTGTCCACCGAGACCCACGCTGTTCTCCCAGATATCCATCAGCTCATCCACGCTCTTGAGCGTCTGGTCGCTATCCGGATGCCAGAACCACTGCAGCTTGTGCAGCGGCGTATCCACTTCCACAGGACGCCAGCGCAAGTCGCCGTGGCGATCGATCACGTTCCAGTTCTCGCCGCGGATATGGCCGTCTTCCTGGCCGACCCAGCGGATGTCGCCATAACCGAACAGGGCCACGTCAGCAAATACCATCGTGTTCGGTTGATAGGTGCGCAGTTCTTCCAGGTATTTCTTGAAGTCGTAGACATGGCCCGCGCTGCCGGCGCCATCCAGCCACCACTCCACCAGCGGACCGTAACCCTGCACGAGTTCATCCATCTCCGCCATGTAGAACTTGTCGTAGGCGGCGGAATCCTTGTAGCGCGGTTCGTGGCGGTCCCACGGCGACAGATAGACGCCGAACTCCATGCCTTCCTTGCGCACGGCTTCCGAGGTCATTTTCACCAGGTCGCCTTTGCCACCCAGCCATGGGCTGTGTTTCACCGAATAATCGGTTTGCTCGGTGGGCCATAGCGCGAAACCATCATGATGTTTCGCCACCAGCACCAGGTATGTCGCACCGGCGGATTTGGCGGCGCGCGCCCATTGATCCGGGTCTACCTGATCGGGATTGAACACTTTGGGATCGGCCGTGCCATCGCCCCATTCGCGATCCAGAAACGTATTGGTGCCGAAGTGCACAATCACGCCGAACTGCAGATCCTGCCAATGCGTCTGCTGCGGCGAGGGTTTGACGTCGACGAAGTTCTGCGCCGTGGCGCTACCAGTGAACAGGGTGGCGGCCATCGCGGCGGCCAGCAAAACGCTACGGCGTATCTGCATGGTTTCAGTACTCGCTTTCAGGTGGTGCGTGAGGAACCGAACTGCAGCGCTTCGGAAATGTCGCGAGTCGCCTGCAGCAGGGCGGCGATCACGTCGTCCATGCTTTGCGAAGCGTTCTGCTGTTCGATGTAGGGAATGGTGAGCGCGCATACGGCGCTGCCGTGCTGCAGGATCGGCGCGGAAAGGTCAGTGACTGCATCCACCACGTGGCTGCGCTCGCAGGCATAGCCGCGGGTGCGCAACTGGTTCACCAGGCGCATCAGTTTCTTGCGATCCAGGGTGGGTTCGAAGCGCGTGATCAGGTCCAGCCAGCGTTCGCGTGTCTGTTCTTCCTGAAAGGCCAGCAGTATGTGGCCGGAAGTGGATTGCGACATCGGCCGCCGATGTCCCACACGCACCACCAGGGCTACTTCACCGGGTGGATCGACGCGTGCCACCACCACGATCTGCTCGCCGGATGGCACCACCAGATGGCAGGCCTGGCCGCTGGTATCGGCCAGGTGGTGCATGACCGGCATGGCGGTTTCTATCGCGCTTTTTACGGGTGGCTGTTCCATGCCGAGGCGGAACAAGCGTGGTGTCACCGAATATCCGGCGTCGCCTTCGCCGCGGGCGATGTAATCGCGCTCTTCCAGGACCTGCAGCATGCGGAAGATTTCGCCGCGCGAACGGCCCACGCCTTCGGAGATTTCTGCGATGCTCAGCGGGCGGCTAGAGGCTGCCAGCAGTTCCAGGATATCCAGCCCCTTGTCGAGGGCGGGGGCACGATACTTGGGCGTTTCAGTGGCCATGATTCTCCCCTAGTTCGAGTTATTCGCATCGCGCCATCTTGCCGAAAATCCTGCCCATGTTGCAGCGCGACTTGTGCTATCTATGAATAACCGTTTCATATTTGCACAATTGAGCAGGATCGTCACCCCAGGGGCCTGCCGCAACGCGTAGGAGAACCAGGTGGAAGCGCAAACCGTGACCGAAGACGCCCCCATGCCAGCCACCGACGCATCGCACACCGGCCGTATCTGGTTGCCGCTGGTGCTGATCGTCAGCCTGTTCTTCCTGTGGGGCGGCGCCAACAACCTCAACGACGTGCTGATCGCGCAGTTCAAGAAAGCCTTCGTGCTCAGCGATTTCGAAGCCGGCCTGGTGCAGAGCGCGTTCTACCTTGGTTATTTCCTGATTGCCATGCCGGCAGGCATGTATATGCGGCGCTTTGGCTACAAGAGTGCGGTGGTGTTCGGGCTGATGCTGTACGGCATCGGCGCGCTGCTGTTCTGGCCGGCTGCGGAAAAAGCCACCTATGGCATGTTTCTGTTTGCGCTGTTCGTGATCGCCAGCGGCTTGGCGTTTCTGGAAACCTCGGCCAATCCGTTCGTGACTTTGCTCGGCCCACCGGAAACTGCCACCCGCCGGCTCAATCTGGCGCAGGCGTTCAATCCACTTGGCTCCATTGCCGGCATCTTGATCGGTCAGCATTTTATTTTTTCCGGCGTTGAACACACGCCGGAACAGCTGGCGGCGATGAGCGAGGTGCAACGCACCGCGTACTACGTCAGCGAAACCAAGGCGGTGCAATGGCCGTACCTGGTGATCGGCCTGGTGGTGCTGGCTTGGGCTGCGCTGATTCTTGCCACGCGCTTTCCGAAAAGCGCAGCGCCCCGCGCTGAAACCACGCCAGCAGCAGGTTCTGGCGTACTGAGCCGATTGCTGCGCGACAAGTTTTTCATCGGCGCCATGCTGGCGCAGTTCTTCTACGTCGGCGCGCAAGTGGGCGTGTGGAGCTACACCATCCGCTACGTGCAGGCCACCATGCACGGCACGTCCGCCAAGATGGCGGCCAACTTCCTCACCGCCGAACTGATCTGCTTCATGGTCGGCCGCTTTGCCGGCGCCGCCTTGATGAAATACGTGGCGCCGGTGCGGCTTTTGTTTACGTTCGCGGCGATCAACGTTGTGTTGACGCTATACGCGGTGATGCAGCCCGGCAGCAGCGGTGCGTACGCGCTGGCCGCGTGCAGCTTCTTCATGTCGGTGATGTATCCCACCATCTTCGCCTTGGGCGTGGAAGGCCGCAGCGACGACGAACGCAAGCTCGGCTCCGGATTGCTGGTGATGACCATCATCGGCGGCGCGGTACTCACCGCGATCATGGGCGCGGTTTCCGATCATTCCAGCATGTCCGATGCGATGATCGTGCCGTCCTGCAGCTTCGCCATCATCGCGCTGTTTGCCTGGCGCCGCCGCACCGTACGGAGTGCCGTCTGATGCAACGCTATTACTACGCCCTGGATCTGAAGGACGATGCCGCCGCCATCGCCGAATACGAACGCTGGCATCGCCCCGGCGTGGTGTGGCCGGAGATCGTCACCTCCATCCGTGCCGCTGGCATCGAGGACATGGAAATCTTCCGCACCGGCAATCGGCTCGTGATGATGGTGAAGATGGCCGACGACCACGTGCCCTCTGCAAGGCGCGAAGCGGATGGCGATGAGAAAACGCAGGCATGGGAAGCGCTGATGGACCGCTACCAGCAACGGCTGCCATGGGCCGAAGCAGGGCAGAAGTGGGTGCCGATGGGGCGTATCTTTTCGCTGCAGGAGTCGCTGAAGGCGCTGTAATCGCCCCATGGTCCGTAGGTTGGGTGAGGCGCGAGCCGAACCCCAACGTGGCCCGCAAGCATCCGGCAATGTTGGGGTTCGCGTGCCGCTCACCCCAACCTACGCGGCCATCGTTGATATTCACCAAGCTTCGTAGGTCAGCAGCCTTTTCATGGAACTGTCTCCATAGCAGATTCTTCACGCCGCGGCCGAAGCCAAGGCGGATCTTGCGCACGTCGAGCAGCTCTATCAGGAATCGCTGGCCGCTTCCATGCCGCGGGTAGCGACGTGGGAGCACGCTGTCGAGCACATGCTGTGAGTCGGGTATCCGCCGAAGACATCTGGATGTTTATCTGACGGCTGCACGCAAGTTGCATGAAAGCGATTTCGATGAGTTCACAACGAACAGCTCCCTCCCCTGCTTGCAGGGGAGGGTTGGGGTGGGGTGAGTGCTTGCCGGAAGCCTTCCCGCAAGGGTTCACCCCCTCCCAACCTCCCCCTGCAAGCAGGGGGAGGAGTTCGTTCCAAGCATGATTTTCGCTCTCCCGCATGTTGCGAAATTTTCTTGGACAGCAATGCGCAAAAGCGGGAACCAACCTTCGCTTTATGCATTAGAGCAAATGGATTCCCGCTTTCGCGGGAATGACGGCCTATGGAGAGTTCTGGCCGATGCCTTGGAGCCGCATGGATGTTGGGATAACGCAAGCCGCGCACAGCAGTGACATGCGGTTTGCAGGATGGTTATTCTCCGAGCCATGACCATCAAGCTCGCCATCTTCGACTTCGACGGCACCTTGGCCGACAGCTATCCGGTCTTTGCCGATTCCGTCAACGTGCTGGCAGCACGTCACGGATTCCGGCAGGTGCAGTTGCATGAGCAACACACGCTGCGCGGCATGAGCGCGCGCGAGTTGATGCGTGAGTTGCATTTGCCGGCGTGGAAGATACCGGCGGTGATGACGGATTTTCGCAATATTCTGCAACGACGTATTCACGATGTGCATCCGTTTCCCGGGGTGATCGATGCCCTGCATGCGTTGTTGGACAAACGCATACAGTTGGCGCTGGCCACGTCCAATACGCTGCAGAACGTTACGGCCGTGCTGGGAGAGGCGCTGATCGGCCGCTTCGCCACGGTCGAGTGCGGCACCAGCCTGTTCGGCAAGTCACATCGTTTGCGCCGCATCTTGAAGCACACGCATATGGCCAGCACGGAAGCCATCTACGTCGGCGATGAAATCCGCGATGCGGAGGCGGCGAATGAAGCGGGCATGATGTTTGGCGCGGTGACATGGGGTTACACCACCACGGAAGCCTTGTTGCGCACCAAACCGGGAAGATTGTTCCAGATGCCGGCCGACATGCTTGAGCTTGAGGAAAGCGACCGTAGGCTGGGATGAAATCCCAGCATCGCCATGCCGATAAAAGCTGGGATTTCGTCCCAGCCTACGTGGCTACGTTCGGCACGGAATGCCGGAGTCCTCGATGTTGACGATAGGGAACAAACCATCGCCCGGTTTGCGCCAGATGATGTCCGGCGAAATGCGTCGCACATCGGTCTGCCCAGTCAGCGCCATGCTCACGCTCAGCTCTTTGCGGATCAGCTCGATGGTCTTGCTGACACCGGCTTCACCCATCGCGCCCAAGCCATAAAGAAAGGCTTTGCCGATCAAGCCGGCATGCGCACCGTAGGCCAGCGCCTTGAGCAGATCCTGGCCGCTCTGGATGCCGCTGTCGAACAGCACCTGCATGCGATCGCCGACCGCCTGCACGATGGAAGGCAGCACGTCGATCGTCGCGGGCGCACCATCCAGCTGACGGCCGCCATGGTTGGAGACGACGATGGCATCGACGCCAAGCGAAGCCGCAATGCGCGCATCACGCGGATCGAGAATGCCTTTGATGATCAGCTTGCCGGGCCAGATCTCGCGTATCCATTCCAGGTCTTTCCACTCCAGCGTGGGATCGAACTGATTGGCGATCCATTGCGCCAGCGTGGTGAGGCTGTCGGTGTTGTCGATGCGCCCTTGCAGGTTGCCGAAGGAGCGGCTCGGCGCGCGTAACATGCTCCACGCCCAGCGCGGCTTGCTGGCCATGTCGAGGATGTTGCGCAGGGTGATCTTGGGCGGCACCGACAGCCCGTTCTTGATCTCGCGATGACGCTGGCCTTGCACGGTGAGATCGGCGGTGAGCATCAACGCGGAACATCCAGCGTCCTTGGCGCGCCGGATCAGGTCACGCGTGAAGCCACGGTCGCGCATCACGTAGACCTGGAACCAGAACGGCTTTGCCACCGCGGCGCGCACTTGTTCGATCGAGCAGATCGACATGGTGCTCAGACAAAACGGAATGCCAGCTTTTTCGGCCGCACGCGCGCCGAGGATTTCACCGGCGCCGTGCTGCAAGCCAGTAAGCCCCGTTGGCGCAATCGCCAGCGGCATCGACACCGGCTGGCCGATGATGTCGGTAGCCAGCGAACGGTTGTCCACATTGCTCATCACCCGTTGCCGCAACGCGATGCGCTCGAACGCGGCGCGATTGCTGCGCAGCGTGACTTCATCGTAGGAGCCGCGGTCGGCGTATTCGAAGAAGGCACGCGGCACGCGGCGCTTGGCGAGGGCGCGCAGGTCGGCGACGTTGGTAATGGGGCTGCTCATGTCGATGGGCTCCGCGTTTTATGCTCCTCCCGCTACTTGCAGGGGGGCATTCTTTTCTTTCTTCTCTTGCAAGCAGGAGAAGGTGGGAGGGGGTAAGTACTTGCGGAACGCTCCTGGCAAGTACTCACCCACCCCAGCACTCCCCTGCAAGCAGGGGAGGGAGTGGTTTCTCGTTGCGTGCGTACCGAGCGCGATCATGGCGCAGTCGCAGCGTCGACAGGTTCACACCACACAGGGCCATCCGGAAAACGATATTGCGCCAGCGTCTCGGTGTGCATCTGCGCGGAAAAACCCGGTGCGGACGGCGCGATGTAGTGCCCGTTGCGGATCACCACCGGATCGACGAAATGCTGATGCAAGTGATCGACGAACTCGATGGCGCGGTCTTGCTTCTTGCCGGTGATCGCCACGAAATCGGCCATCGCCAGATGCTGCACCAGTTCGCACAGGCCGACGCCGCCGGCATGCGGATACACGCGCACGCCAAACTTGGCCGCCAGCAACAGAATCGCCAGATTCTCGTTCACGCCGCCGACGCGCGCCGCATCGATCTGTACCAGATCCACCGCGCCGGCCTGAAACAGCTGCTTGAAGATCACGCGATTCTGCGTGTGCTCGCCGGTGGAGATCGGTACCGGCGCCACGGCGCGGCGGATGGCGGCGTGGCCGAGCACGTCGTCCGGGCTGGTGGGTTCTTCCACCCATTCCAGGCCGATGTCCTTCAACCGGCTCAGCCAGGCGATCGCATCGGGCACGTTCCAACGCTGGTTCGCATCGACGGCGATGGCGATGTCCGGCCCCACCGTGGCGCGCGCAAGGTGGCAGCGGCGCACGTCGTCTTCCACGTTCATGCCCACCTTGAGCTTGATCGTGCGGAAACCTGCCGCTACCGCTTCGCGCGCCAGGCGCTGCATTTTTTCGTCGGAATAGCCGAGCCAGCCGGGCGAGGTGGTGTAGGCGGGATAGCCTTCCGCCAGCAGTTGCTCGATGCGCCGGGCCTTGCTCGGCGCGGCGGCGTGCAACATGGTCAAGGCTTCTTCCGGCGTGAGTGCGTCGGTGAGATAGCGGAAATCGATGGTGGCGACGAGTTGCTCCGGCGTCATGTCGGCGATGAAACGCCACAGCGGCTTGCCGGCCATGCGCGCGGCAAGGTCCCACGCGGCGTTGACCACGGCGCCGATCGCCATGTGCATCACGCCCTTTTCAGGGCCCAGCCAACGCAACTGCGAATCGCCGACCATGCGCATCGAAAAGCCGCCGAGGTCGTTGATCACGTCCTGCAAATCCAGGCCGACGACGTGATCGGCCAGCGCGTCGATCGCGGCCTTCTGCACGTCGTTGCCGCGCCCGATGGTGAACGCCAGGCCATGGCCGGCAAGGCCGGGCTGGTCCGTGCGCATCACCACGTATGCGGCGGAGTAGTCCGGATCGGGATTCATGGCATCCGAGCCGTCCAGTTCGCGCGATGTCGGAAAGCGAACGTCGTAGGTGTCCAGCGCCGTGATCTTGCTCATCGAGTGGCTGTCCTTGCATCCAGAAAGTGTGGGTTAGGGGTGGTCATGCGTGGCTTACCGGTCATTGGGATGCGCAACCACGCGCTGTCGTTGTGTACCGAGGCCGTCGATGCCGAGCTCGATCGTGTCGCCAGGTCGCAGATAGACCGGCGGCTTCAAACCCAGGCCAACACCCGAAGGCGTGCCTGTGCTGATCACGTCGCCAGGCAGCAGCGTCATGTAGCGGCTGATGTAGCTCACCAGTTGCGCCACGCCGAAAATCATCGTGCGCGTGTTGCCGTTCTGATAGCGATGCCCGTTCACTTCCAGCCACAGGCCGAGGTTCTGCGGATCGGGTACGTCGTCGGTGGTGACCAGGAACGGGCCGATCGGGCCGAAGGTGTCGCAACTTTTGCCCTTTACCCACTGGCCGCCGTGTTCGAGCTGGAATTCGCGCTCGGAAAGATCGTTCACCACCACGTAGCCGGCCACGTGCGACAGCGCGTTTTCCATGCTCACGCTGCGGGCGGTTTCGCCGATCACCACGCCGAGCTCCACTTCCCAGTCGGTTTTCACCGAGCCGTGCGGAATGATCACGTCGTCGTTGGGACCGCTGAGGGCGCTGGTGGCCTTCATGAAAAGAATCGGCTGCTCCGGAATGGGCGCGCCGGTTTCGGCCGCGTGTTCGCTGTAGTTGAGCCCCACGCAGATGAACTTGCCGACGTGCGCCACCGGCGCGCCGTAGCGCTGTTCGCCGGCAACCAGCGGCAAGCTGTGCGGATCGATCGCGGCGAGCCGCGCGCGGCCTTCGCGGCCGAGCGCTTGCGCGTCGATATCCGTGATGACGGCGGACAGATCGCGCAGTGCGCCGTCTTTATCGATAAGGCCAGGTTTTTCCTTGCCGGCGGTGCCATAGCGTACGAGTTTCATGGCGTGTCTCTTGGTCAGTTGGACCAGCCGCCGTCGATGACGTGCACGGTGCCGGTGGTGAAGGACGATTCGTCGGAGGCGAGATATAGCGCCAGCGCGGCGATTTCTTCGGGCTCGCCCAGGCGGCCCATCGGTTGGCGCTGCACGAAGCTGCGCCAGTTGCTGTCTTCGTCGCCGGCCAGGGCGCGCACGCGATCGCCGAGCGACGGCGTTTTTACCGTGCCGGGACAGATCGCATTGCAACGCACGCCGCGCGTCACGTAATCGGCTGCGATCGAGCGCGTAAGGCCGATCACGGCGGCTTTGGTCGCGGTGTAGGCGAAGCGATTGGGCACGCCCTTGATGCTGGACGCCACCGACGACATGTTGATGATGCTGCCCTTGCCACGCTCAAGCATGCTGGGCAGCACGGCTTTGCAAAGATGGAACATGCTGTCGACGTTGATCGCGAACGATCTGCGCCAGCTCGCGTCGTCGGTATCCAGGATGGTGCCCGCGTGCACGTAGCCGGCGCAATTGAACAACACGTCGAACGGTGCGCTTTCGTTGATCAGCGCGTGGATCTGTTCGGCCTGCGTCACATCGAGCGTGCGCGTGGTGATGGATGCATGCTCCGCGGCAAGGCTGGCCAGCGCATCGGCGTTGATGTCGGTGGCCAGTACCTTGGCGCCTTCGTTTGCAAAAGCGAGCGCCGTGGCGCGGCCGATGCCGGCGCCCGCGGCGGTGATGAGTGCGTATTTGCCTGAAAGGCGGCCGCTCATGGGTTTTTCTCCTTGCTTGGATGCGCGAGCAAAGTCGCTGGGTCCTGGCCTTCGCCGGGACGATGGTTCAAGGTTTTCGGTTGGGATTTCAGATCGACGTCCAATGCATAAAAACGCACCGCATTGGCGGCAAACACATCCCGTTGCGAGCCGCTCGCGTAGCGCTCGGTCAGGATCATGGCGACGTGCAGCCAATGCGCGTAATCGGCGCGCATGGTCAGCACCGGCCAGTCGCTGCCCCACATCAGGCGTTCGCTGCCGAAGTGCGCGAAGAGATCGGCGACATAAGGCTCGATGGCATCTTCATGCACCGGCTCGCCAAGCAGCGTAAGCAGGCCGGAAAGCTTGCAATGCAACGGCGGATGCTGGGACAGCTCGTCGATCCAGCACGTCCACTGATCGAAACGTCCTTCATCGATCGCCGGCTTGCCGGCATGGTCCAGCACCACGTTCAAGTGTGGATGGCGCTTCAGCCTACGCAACAGGGCAGGGAAGTGGCGCATGTCCACCAGGGCATCGAAGCTGAGGCCAGCGCCCTGGATGCAGTCGAAGGCGCGATCGAGCGATGGCCTGGCCAGCCACTCCGGATCGGTAAGGTCCTGCGCCATCGGACGCAAGCCACGCAAGAGACCATGGCCGTCGCGAATCAGCGCGTCGATGCGGGCTTCGACGTCGCTCGCTTCCATATCGACCCAGCCGACCACGCCCACGACACCAGCATCTTCGCGTGCCAGATCGAACAGGTAACGCGTTTCCGCTTCGGTCGGTGCTGCCTGCACCAAAACGCTGTATTGCACGCCGACCGCGGCGCGTTGCGCACACAGATCGCGCGGCAGAAACGCCCGTTGCAGCATGGTCGGCGCTTGCGCGAGCCAGCCGTAATCGCCGCGCTCAGGCTGCCAGTAATGCTGATGGGCGTCGACGATGATCATGGTGTCGGTACGCTCTCCTGCAAGAGGCCGGCTTCGCGCAAGGCACGCCATGCATCGGCAGGAATGGTGGCCTGGATACGCGCCGCAGCCTGGTCGACTTCTTCGATCGAGCGCAAGCCGCACACCACGCTCGCCACCGCCGGATGCGCCAGCGGAAACTGCAAGGCCGCCGCGCCAACGTCGGTATGCGTGCGGGCGAGCACGTCGTAGAAGCGTTGCGCGCGCGCCACGGTTGCTGCATCGGCCGGCGCGTAGTTGTAGAACTTGCCGGGACCGTGTGCGTCGCCAAGCAAGCCGGAGTTGTAAGGGCCTGCTGCCAATACGGCAACACCGCGTGTTTGCGCCTGCGCCATCACGGCATGGCTGTCTTGTTGCTCGAACAAGGTGTAGCGACCGGCCAGCATGATCACGTCGAGCGGAAAGCGCGGCATCACTTCCAGGCACACCGCTTCTTCGTTCACGCCAATGCCGATCGCGCTGCACAGGCCTTGCGCGCGCAGTTCCGCCATGGCCGGCAGCGCTTCGTCCAGTGCCTGGCGCAGGATCGCCGCGTGATGCTCGCCATGCGTGAGTGCGCCGATGTCATGCAGCAGCAAGACGTCGATGTGGTCGGTGCGTAGACGCTGCAGGCTTGCTTCGAACGAACGCAGTACGCCATCGCGGCTGTAGTCGAAACGTGCGCGATGGCCGTCGACGATAAAGCCGTCGCTGTGGCTGGTTTGTTGCGCATCGTCTTCGATCAGGCGCCCCACCTTGGTCGACAAGGTAAAGCTCGCGCGCGGCACGCCGCTCAGTGCAGCGCCGAGCCTGCTTTCGCTGAGACCGTAGCCGTAGTAGGGCGCCGTATCGAAATGCCGGATGCCGCATTGCCATGCATGCGCAATGGTGGCGGTGGCGGATACATCGTCCACCGATGCGTACAGATTGCCGACCGGCGCGCCGCCGAACGACAGTTGCGAGGCCAGCCAGACATGTTTGCGCGTGCTGGTCGGGTCCTGATCCGGCTTGGTCGTTGATACCGCCATTCGTCCTCACGATGACTCGCTGAGTCGCCCACGTCGAAGCGGTTTTTGCCGCGTCGCCACCCCTTTATCCGCGCATCATCGCGCATCTCTTTATCTGTGTATATATAAACAATTGATTTACAGGTGCTGCAACTTGTCCTTGCAGGCCGGGCGAAAAAAGTTGTTGCAATTGCGTTTCTCTCGATCTAAAACATATATGAAATTCCATTTTGCTAATGAACACGTGACTAGCGAGGGGTCGCCAAGCGTGGTCAGGCGGGGAAGCGGGAGAGACGGTCCTATGCGATTTCCGAGAGAATGGCTGGCTGAAGGCGCCGTTTTTGACGTTCCGGCGAGCGGCGTCGGGGCGTGAACACGATGGCCGCGACCGCGCTACGGCCGGTTCCACCCACCACCGAACGGTTGGTTCTGGGTAACGCGGCTCCCGCAAATAGCTGCGATGACAGCTTTCTCGCGGCCGACATTGGCGGCACCCATGCCCGGCTCGCCTTGATGACGCGGATGGCGGGTCAACAGCCGAGCATGACGGCCTATCGGGTTTATCCCTGCGCCGACCATCCGCATCTGGAAGACATCGTTCGTTGCTTCTGCGCCGACATCGGCGTGCAGCCGCGCGAGCTGGTGCTGGCTTGCGCCGGCTACGTGCATGCCGGTTCGGTGATCAACAAGAACCTTGCCTGGCCGGTGTTGCTGCATGCATTGAAGGAACGGTTGCAGCTCGACCACGTGTGGTTTCTCAACGATCTGCAGGCGCTTACCTATGCCATCGGCCACGGGGCGGCGAACGATGCCGTGGTGCTGAAAGCGCCGATGGCGCACGACGGCCTGGCAGGCCCGATGGTGGTAGTGGGGCCGGGCACCGGCCTTGGTGCGGCGGTGTGGTTGCCGGGCAAGCCGGCACGCGTGATCGCTACCGAAGCCGGCCATACGCAACTGGCGGCGCGCATCGGCAGGGAACAACAGGTGCTGGCGCATCTTGCGCAGCCGGACACGCATGTTTCCTACGAGATGGTGCTCTCCGGCCCGGGCCTGCATCGCATCTACACCGCGTTGTGCGCCATCCATGATCGCTATCCCTCCTTGCATGAGCCTTCTGCGGTCACCGCCGCGGCCATCGCCGGCCGCGACGAGATCGCGCACGAAGCGCTCACGTTGTTCTGTGGCTGGCTAGGTTCGTTCGCGGCGGATCTGGCCATGCTCTACGGCGCCACCGGCGGGATTTATCTCGCCGGTGGTTTTCTTTTTCAGATGACCGATTTCCTGCGCAGCAGCCCGTTGCTCGAGCGCTTTCTCGACAAGGGCGTGATGCGTGCGTTTTTGCAGAACGTGCCGATCCGCGTGATCGACCACAGCCATCACGGCGTGATGGGCGCAGCGGGCTGGCACGTTGATACGCATAACGACGCTCGTACGGGAGACGAGCGCGACGCCTGCCTCGGTCAAGCCGATGCAGTTTTCACTCCAGGCCGTTGAGGAAGTCGCGGGGACGATCGGCAGCCTGGATCAACTAGCAGAAGTACTTAAGTTCGGGGAGAACAAGGTATGACGTTTCGCAGGTCGGTTTTGACCGTAAGCATTCTTTGTGGGTTGAGTCTCGGAGTTCACGCGCAGGACGCGGCACAAAATACCAATAACACCAACAACAGCACCTCGTCACAACAGCACAGCGAGAAAAAAGACACCAGGACGCTGCAGACCATCACCGTCACCAGCTACCGCGGCAGCCTGGACAAGGCGCTGAACATGAAGCGCGAATCGGGCGCCATCGTCGACGCCATCAGCGCGGTGGACATCGGCAAGTTTCCCGATACCAATGCGGCCGAATCGCTGGCGCATCTGCCCGGCATCACGGTCGACCGCCAGTTCGGCGAAGGCGAGAAGGTCAGCATCAACGGCACCGATCCGGCGTTGAACCGCGTATTGCTCAACGGCCAGACGATTGCCTCCGGCGACTGGGGTGGCAACCCTACCGACACCAGCGGACGCACCTTCAACTACACGCTGCTGTCGCCGGAAATCATCGACACGATGGAAGTGTACAAATCGCCCGAAGCGCGCATCGACGAAGGCAGCATCGGCGGCACGGTGATCATCAAAACGCGCAAGCCGCTTGATCTGCCGGCCAATACGCTGCGCGGTTCGGCCGGCTACAACTACAACGATCGTTCGGGGCAGGGCAATCCGCGCGGCTCGGTGCTGTATAGCTGGAAGAACAGCAGCGATACCTTCGGTGCGCTGGTGTCGGTCACGCACGACAAGGAGAACCTGTCGCGCGCGGGTATCGAGTTCTTTGGATACACCACTGGCAGTGGCATTCCGAGCACGGCTGCTGTCACTGGCAGCGGTGACGTGGCAACGGCCAAGTTGCCGGTCGGTATCAACAGCTCGTACTTCCAGCAGACGCGTGAGCGCAACGGCCTGCAGACGGCGCTGGAATGGCGGCCCAACGATAAGAATGAGTTCAACCTCACCGGCCTGTACATCAAGGGCACGTACAACAATTACAGTGAATCGGAGTACGTGTGCCCCGGTTGCGGCGATCTCAACAAGATCACCGCGGCGAACATCAACGGCGGCTACATCACCTCGGCAACGGTGTCGCCGAACACCGGCAATGGTCAGCCCTACGCCGAGCTGGATGCCAACTACCGCGTTTCCCACGTCGACACCAAGAGCCTGAACCTCAAGCACGATTACTACGGCGACGTATGGACCTTCGAAAGCCAGGTGGGCTACACCAGCGCCAGCGGCGGCAAGGATCCCGAGTACCTGATGAAGTACCTGCTGCAATCCGGCGGCTATAACTTTGCGTACAACGGCGTCAACACCAGCGTCAATTACGACAATCCCAGCGCCAGCAATTGGGGCCTGGCCACCGGGCAGCAGGCTGGCGGCATCTATTACCAGCGCACCGGCGACCGCGAGAAATACGCACAGTTCGACGCCACGCGCGATCTGAGCTGGGGGCCCTTCACCGAAGTGCTGGTGGGTGCCAAGTACCTCGATCACGACAACGACACCAACGCCTACGGCAACTCGATCTACGCCACCAACAACATCCTGCTGACGCAGTTCAACCCGGGCGGTACGCCCAATGGCCTGTTCGACGGCCTTGGCGCCACCGGCAATCTCACCAACTGGGCCACCGCCGATCTTGGCGACGTGCAGAGTTACCTGAAGTCGCTGCCGCAGGGTGCTTACCGCATTGACTACGGTTCGTCGTTCAATGTGCGGGAAGTCACCAAGGACGTCTATGCGCAGCTCAACTTCAAGAGCGACATCGGCCTGCGCGGCAACTTCGGCCTGCGCTACGTCGATACCATCGATCACGCGCATTACTGGAACAGCCCCGACAATGGCGCAACATGGGAGCAGGCCAGCAAGAGTTCCAGCTTCAAGCGGCCGTTGCCCAGCTTCAACCTGATCTACGACCTGGACAGCGACAAAGTGCTGCGTTTCTCGGCCTCGAAGGTGATTGCGCGTCCGCGCTATTCCGATCTGGCCGGCTCTTACAGCATCGACGACAGCCAGCACACGGCGAGCGGCGGCAATCCGAACCTGCGTCCGTACCAGTCGACCAACTTCGACTTTTCCGCCGAGTGGTATTTCGCGCCGACCAGCTTGTTGTCGACCGAGTTCTTCTACCGCCACATCGGTACGTACATCATCACCAAGACCACCGATCAGCAGTTGTATGACGTGACCACCGGCCAGGTGTCGACCTACAGCGTGAGCTCGCCGGTCAACGCCGCCAATGCCGACGTGCGCGGCATCTCGCTGCTGTATCAACAGGAAATCGGCCTGGGCTTTGGCGTGCAGACCAACTTCACCTATGCGCATGCCAACACCACCAACGGTTACAACATGCCGTACCTGTCGCGCGACACGGTCAACATCATTCCGTACTACGAGCACGGTCCGTGGTCGGCGCGCGTCAACTACAGTTATCGCTCGCCGTACTTCACCCAGGTTGGACGTCTGGATTCGCAGGTGTTCACCGATGGGTACAAGCAACTGGATTTCACCGTGGCCTACCAGCTCAACAACTGGATGGGTGTAACAGCCAGCGCCACCAACCTGCTCGATTCCACCTACTACTGGTACAACGGCGTGAAGTACGCGCCGATCGGCATGTACAAGAACGGCCGCACGCTCTCGCTGGGGGTGAACTTCAAGCTCTAAGTTTCGCAGTACCGATCGCGGACAGCTCTCTTCCCCTTACTGCCGCGATCGGTTTTTTTTATTTGTATGCTTCGTTCTGGGGAAATGGGCGAAGATTGTCGTAAAGATAGCTACTCCGTATGGCCGTCATTCCCGCGAAAGCGGGAATCCATTTATAAGGGGTGCGTCAGAGCAACATGGATTCCCGCTTTCGCGGGAATGACGGCCATGCGGCAGACTTGTCATCACGCTTGTTGCTGGCATGATGAGTCGTTAACCACATGGGAAGGTGCTGCATGAAACGGTCTTTGTTCTACCTCGGTGTCGCCGTGGCCTTGGCAACAGGCACCGCCATCGCGCAGCAATCGCCAACTGCGCCTACAGCCAAGACCCTCTCTCCTCAACAAGCCGATCTGATCTGGCAAAAAGCCACGGCCCAATTCGAGCCGCAACGCAAAGCTATTCTTGCGCGCGTCGCTCAACACGACAACGACGGACCGTTCCGTCCCGACTGGGTTTCGCTGCAGCAATACAGCGCACCGCAGTGGTACGACGATGCGAAGTTCGGCATCTTCATCCACTGGGGCGTGTATTCCGTACCGGCATCCGGCAGCGAGTGGTACTCGCGCAACATGTACCAGCAGAACATGGCCGATTATGCGCATCATGTGGCTACTTACGGCCCGCAATCGAAATTCGGCTACAAGGATTTCATCCCCCTGTTCAAGGCGGAGCATTTCGATCCGCAGGCATGGGCCAAATTGTTCAAGCAGGCCGGCGCGCGCTACGTCATTCCCGTAGCGGAGCACCATGATGGCTTCGCCATGTACAACTCGCAGTTGTCCAAATGGACCGCGGTGAAGATGGGGCCGCATCGCGACGTGATTGGCGAGCTGGAAAAAGCCGTGCGCGCGGAAGGCATGCATTTTGGCGTGTCGTCGCATCGCGCCGAGCACGACTGGTTCTTCGACGGCGGACGCCAATTCGATTCCGACGTGAACGATCCGCGCTATGCAGGCCTTTATGGCCCGGCCGAAGCGCATCTGGCGAAGGACGATCAGGATCTTTATCACGACTGGACCTACGTCTCGCAGGCGTGGCTGGACGACTGGCTGGCGCGCACCGCCGAATTGATGGATACGTACCACCCGGACATCCTGTATTTCGATTGGTGGATCGGCCATCCCACCTTCCGCAATACGTTGCCGAAGATGCTGTCGTATTACTACAACGAAGGCGCCAAGCGCGGCGGCGTAGTGGTCAATTACAAGCTCGGCGAATTTGCCGATGGTGCCGGTACCTTGGATATCGAGCGCGGGCAACTCACCGGCATCCAGAAGGATCACTGGCAGACCGATACCTCGATCAGCAACGCCTCCTGGGGCTACATCAAGGGCGATACGTATAAAACGCCGAAAGAGTTGATCCATCTGCTGGTGGACGTCGTCAGCAAGAACGGCAACCTGCTGCTCAATATCGGTCCGCGTGCGGACGGCACCATTCCGGAAGACGCGCAGAAGATCCTGCTGGCGATGGGTGGCTGGCTGAAGGCCAATGGTGATGCCATCTACGGCACTACGCCATGGCGCACCTTTGGCGAAGGCCCCACCGAAGTGGTTGGCGGCACCTTCCAGGACACCAAGACCAAACCGTACACGGCCGAGGATTTCCGCTTCACCAGCAAAAACGGCGTGCTGTATGCCATCGAGCTGGGCTGGCCGGAAGGTGGCAAGGCGGTCATTCATTCGATCAAGCCCGATGACCACGTGCGCGCCGTCAGCTTGGTCGCCAACGGCAAAACCATCACGTGGCAGCAGCAGGCAGATGGTTTGCACCTGACGCTGCCGGCACAACCAGAGGGCGATTACGCCTATGTCTACCGCATTGAACTGGCCAAATAAGATGAAAAAGTTCGTGTGTTTTCTTGCCGCTGCGCTCGCGTGCAGCGTTGCGTATGCAAAGCAGCCGACGGCGCTGTTCTATTTGATGAGTACGCAGAAGTCGACCAACTCGTTTACCGCGCACATCGACAAGATCGGCTTGCTGGTGCCCACCTGGTATCAGGTTGACGGGCAGGGGTTGGTGAACGGTGCGCCAGACCATTACGTGCTCGATCTGGCCAAGCAGCATCGCCTGCCGGTAACGCCGATCATGTCCATGTCGGCCGGACGCAAGGGCTTCCACGATCTGCTGCATGACGAAACCGCCAAGCAGCACCTGATCGAGTCGATGCTGCAACAGGCGGCCGAGCATGGCTATGCCGGCTACCAGTTCGACTTCGAAAGCATCTCCTGGACCGATCGCGATGCCTACACCTTGCTGGTGAAGCAGACCGCCGAAGCCTTGCACAAGCACGGGCTGACGCTGTCTATCGCGGTGGTGCCCAATGGCCCTGGGCATGCGGGGCAGGGCGAATTCTCCAAATGGATGTGGCAGTACTGGCGTGGTGCGTACGATCTGGCCGCGCTCGGCAAATACGCCGACCTGATCTGCTTGATGACCTACGATCAGCACACGCGCTGGACCACGCCGGGACCGGTGGACGCCATGCCATGGATGCTCGATCAGCTGAAATACGCCTTGACGCTGGTGCCCAAACAGAAACTGTCGCTCGGCATCGCGCTGTATGGCTATCGCTGGTACACCGGCAACCCGGTGCGCGAGGATGGCACGGAGGCCTCCAATATCTCCGCCACGTATATCGATGCGGATGAATCCATTCCATTGGCGAAGGAACAGAACGCCGTTGTGCAATGGGATCCGGTGGAACACGAGTCCTGGTATTACTTCTATCGCGACGATATGCGCGAGTGGGTGTTCATGCCGGATGCGCACAGTTTCCGCGATCGCTATGCGCTGGTGAAGCAGTACGATCTGGAGGGATTTTGTTCCTGGGTGTTAGGGGCGGAAGATCCCAAGGTGTGGGACGAGTTGCCGGTCGTGCAGCGCTGAGCCGTAGGTTGGGGCGCATGCGAACCCAAACGTTGCCGGTACGCACTCGCCATGTTGGGGTTCGGCTGCGCCTCACCTCAACCACGTCATCATACGGTTTGCGGATAAAGCCATAAATAAGGAGTGACTGAAACGATGCGTATGAACCTATCGCGCGCCATGCTCCTGGGCATTCTGATTGTTGCTAGCAGCGCCACATGCGCGCAGGACGAAACACCGCAAACCAAAGCCGCAGCGCTCGTCGCCAAGATGACGCTGCCCGAAAAAGTCGCGCAAGTGCAAAGCAGCGCTCCCGCCATCCCGCGCCTCAACGTCGCCGCGTACGACTGGTGGAGCGAAGGTCTCCACGGTATCGCGCGCAACGGTTACGCCACCGTCTTCCCGCAAGCGATCGGCCTGGCCGCCAGCTGGGACGCGCCGATGCTGCAACAGGTCGGCACCACCGTATCCACCGAAGCGCGCGCCAAGTTCAACGCGACCGGCGCCGGCCATGATCATGCACGCTATGACGGCCTCACCATCTGGTCGCCGAACATCAATATCTTCCGCGATCCGCGCTGGGGCAGAGGGCAGGAGACTTACGGCGAAGATCCGTTCCTCACCGGCCAGCTTGCCGCGCATTTCATTCGTGGCATTCAAGGCGACGATCCCGATCATCCGCGCGCCATCGCCACGCCCAAGCATTTTGTCGTGCATAGCGGCCCGGAGGCCGGACGGCATGGTTTCGACGTGGACGTCTCGCCGCACGATCTGGAAGCTACCTATCTGCCCGCGTTTCGTGCGGCGGTGACGGAAGGCCACGCCGATTCCCTTATGTGCGCATATAACGCGCTGCACGGCACGCCGGTGTGCGCGGATGGCGATCTGCTGGCGACGCGGCTGCGTCACGACTGGGGGTTCAAAGGTTTTGTAGTGTCCGACTGCGATGCGGTCGACGACATGACCAAGTTCCATTACTTCAAGCCGGACAATGCGCAATCCTCCGCTGCATCCATCCAGGCCGGCACGGATCTGGATTGCGGTTATGCCTATGCCGATCTGCTCGATGCCGTGCACAAGGGTTATGTGCAGGAATCGGTGCTCGATACCGCATTGACGCGATTGTTTGCGGCGCGCTATCGACTGGGCGAATGGGGCGACGGCAAGAGCCCGTATGCCGATATCGGCATGGATCAGGTCGACAGCGCCGAGCATCGGCAGCTCGCGTTGCAGGCCGCGCTGGAATCGATCGTGTTGTTGAAGAACGAACACGGCACGCTGCCCTTGCGAGCCGATACGCGCATTGCCGTGATCGGTCCCAATGCCGATACGCTGGAGACACTGGAAGCCAACTATCACGGCACTGCGCGCGCACCCGTAACGCCGTTGGCCGGATTGCGCGAACGCTTCGGCACCGATCGCATTCGCTACGCGCAAGGCGTGCCGATCGCGGCAGGCGTGCCGATCACGGTGCCGGAAACCGCCTTGCAAACCGCAAGCGGAACCGTCGGTCTCACTGGCGAGTATTTCGACAACGTCGATTTCAGCGGCAAGCCCATCTTGACGCGCACCGATCGCGTGATCGATTTCGACTGGGACCAGGTCACGCCGATCGATCACCCGCACAGCGATCGTTACGCCGTGCGTTGGACCGGCCAATGGCTGCCGCCCGGCGCGGGCGATTACACCCTGGCGATCCAGGTGGATCGCTGCTTCGACTGCAACAACCAGCACGATCCAGTGCGCCTGACTATCGACGGCCGCGAAGTGCTTAACGACAACGGTGACGGTGCGCATCTTGAGACCGTGCTGCATATTGCCGATAGCCGCCCGCATGCGATTCGCCTTGAGTACGTGCACAGCGGCCAGGATCAGGGCGTGCGCCTGCAATGGCTGGCACCCGAGCAGGCGCAACTCGCCAAAGCAGAAGCCGCCGTGCGCGATGCCGACGCCATCGTCGCCTTCGTTGGCTTATCGCCCGATGTGGAAGGCGAGGAGTTGCAGATCGACGTGCCCGGCTTCAACGGCGGCGATCGCACCGATATCGGCTTGCCACAGGCGCAACAGGCCTTGCTCGAACGCGCCGCAGCCAGCGGCAAGCCGCTAGTGGTCGTGTTGATGTCGGGCAGTGGCGTGGCCTTGAACTGGGCCAAGGCGCACGCCAGCGCCATCGTGGCGGCGTGGTATCCAGGTGAAGAAGGCGGTCGCGCCGTGGCAAAGGTATTGGCCGGCGACTACAACCCGGGCGGACGATTGCCGGTGACGTTCTATCGCTCCACGCGCGATCTGCCACCGTTCGTCAGTTATGCCATGAAGGAGCGCACCTATCGCTACTTCACCGGCACGCCGCTCTATCCCTTCGGTTATGGGCTTAGCTATACGCACTTTACTTATGCGCAACCGCAGTTGTCGGCCGCGTCGCTAGCAGCGGGCAAGACGCTGACGGTGAGCGCCACGGTGCGCAACGATGGCGATCGAGATGGTGACGAAGTCGTGCAGGTGTATCTCGATGCGCCCGATGACGCGCTCGCACCACGCCATGCGCTGGTGGGCTTCCAGCGCGTGCACCTGCGTGCCAAGGAAAGCCGACGCGTGACGTTTGAACTGGCGCCACGCCAACTCAGCCATGTCGATGCGCTTGGGCGCCGTGCGGTAGAAGCGGGGCATTACCGTCTGTTTGTCGGCGGTGGCCAACCGGGTGATGCAGAAGGCGTCACGGCAGCGTTTACCATCACCGGCAATATGTCGTTGCCAAAGTAGAAGCTTGTCCTGTGGCCGTCATTTCCGTGAAAGCGCACTACTGTCCGGCAAGAAATATGCGTGACTGCCATAACACCTCAAGGCCGTCATTCCCGCGAAAGCGGGAATCCATTTTGCCTTTTGCATCCGAGCAAATGGATTCCCGCTTTCGCGGGAATGACGATAAGGCACTACGGGGCCAGCAAGTAATGCATAAGCATTTGTTCTTTCCAAGGCGAAGAACGCACCGTCTATCACACGCATATCGTGCACTTGTCTTGCTGCTCGGCATGCCCATCGTCGCCATGGCCAACCATAGCCCCATCGTCCTGCGCGAATTCATCGCCACAAACCCGCCCACCAAGCAAAGCCACGCCTCCACCCTCGCCGAAACACCAAACGGCCTCGTCGCCGCCTGGTTCGGCGGCAAACAGGAACGCGACCCCAGCGTGGGCATCTGGCTCTCGCGCCATGTGCAAGGCCACTGGAGCACACCCATCGAAGTAGCCAATGGCGTGCAAGCCGATGGCCATCGCGAGCCGACGTGGAACCCCGTGCTGTTTCTTCCGCACCACGGACCGCTGCTGCTGTTCTACAAAGTCGGCGCGGATCCGCAGCACTGGCGCGGCATGCTCAAGACATCCAGCGACAACGGCGTGCATTGGTCAAACGCGCGCGCGTTACCGAATGGTGTTCTCGGCCCCATTAAAGATAAGCCGGTGCAACTTGCCGACGGCAACATCATCAGTCCATCAAGCACCGAGCTCGGACGCTGGACGATTCACTTCGAGCTTTCCAGCGATGGCGGTGCGACCTGGCAGCAAAGCAGCGCAGTGCCCAATCCTGCAGGCATCGAAGCCATCCAGCCCAGTCTGTTGCCCTGGCCGCATGGCAAGCTGCAGGCAATCGGGCGCACCAAGCAGAATCGTCTGTTCAGTACCTGGTCGACCGATGGCGGGCGCACCTGGTCTGGCCTGAAGCTGCTGGATGTGCTCAATCCTAATTCCGGTATCGATGCGGTGATGCTCGCCGACGGCCGCGCCTGCCTGATCTACAACCCGACGGAGCACGGCAAGGATTGGTGGAACGGTCGCGGCACCCTCGCGGTAGCTATCTCCACGGACGGAGCGCATTGGAAACAAGTGCTTACGCTGGAAAACAGCCCGGGCGCCGAATTCTCCTATCCCGCCGTCATCCAGGCCCAGGATGGCCAGATACACATCACCTATACGTGGAAACGGCTGCGCATCGCCCACGTGGTGCTCGATCCCAAGCAGCTTTGAGGTTTTGCCCGATCGTTCGGGCGAGCGCAAAAGACAGAAAAAGTTCCATTTCTGTTGCGTCGCGACTTGCCACGATCTAAACAGGGCGTATAAGCTTCAGATCACATAAATATGAACTGGACGTTCGTATATGAATGATCGGGAGGATCAGCGTTGGGGGAGTTATGAGGGTTGCCGTGCCATTGCAGAAGATCAGCTCAACGCGACCGGTTAGCGGAGCGGGGTGGCAACGTGCGTGACGACAGCAATTATGAAGGATTTCGCGCCGCGCGACATGCTTCCTCTTCGGATGCGATCCTTGCTGAGGTCACCTCACACGGCGAAACCCTATCGTCGGCAACCGTGATGACTTCTGCCGCCAGACAAGATGCTTTCCTTGCCGCCGACGTTGGCGGCACGCATGCGCGCATCGGCCTGATTGCGTTCCAGCCCGGGCAGGGCATTCCCACGACGCTGGCGTACCACGTATACAAGTGCGCGGACTTCCCCAGCTTCGATGCCATCGTGCAGGCGTTTTGCAAAGACTACTCGACCAAGCCGCAGCGCCTTGCGCTGGCGTGCGCGGGCTTTCTGCACGAAGGCTCGGTGGTCAATAACAATTTGCAGTGGCCCATTGTTCCGGCCGAACTGGAAAAGACGCTCGCGCTGCGCGAAGTGAAAGTGCTCAACGACTTCGAAGCGCTGGCCTACGGCACGGCGTATCTCGATCCCGCCAGCATGGTCACGTTGCACGATCCACGCCGCAGCAAGCCGGCCGAAGACGGCCCGGTGGTAGTGGTTGGGCCGGGCACCGGTCTTGGCGTTGCCGTGCGCCTGCCTGGTGCACCGCCGCAGGTGCTGGCTACCGAAGCGGGGCACATCCAACTGGCGGCGCGCGTCGGTCGGGAGCAAACTGTGCTTGGCGAACTGGTGGCGCCTGATACGCATATTCCTTACGACTCGGTACTGTCTGGCCCTGGTCTGCTGCGTTTGTACCAAGCGGTGTGCCACCTGGATGGTGTGTCGTGCGAATACGACGAGCCGGCCGCCATCACTGCCGCCGCATGCGCCAACACGAACGCGCAAGCGGTAGAGGCATTGCAGTTGTTCTGCGGATGGCTAGGTTCTTTTGCAGGCGATCTGGCCATGCTTTATGGCGCGACCGGTGGCATCTACGTTGCGGGTGGCTTCCTGTCGCGCATGACCGATTTCATGGCGAAAAGCAGTTTCGTCAGTCGCTTTCTGGACAAGGGAGTGATGCGTCCGTTCCAGCAAACCGTACCCGTGCATGTCGTGGATCACGCGCAACTGGGCGTGATCGGCGCGGCCAGCTGGTTGATGAATCACGCCCCACAGGCTTCGCAGGATTGATTTCCAACGCCTGCATGCAGGCGTTGCATAGGCGCATCGACGGGATGGCGATGTTCTAAAAAACCAGACTGGAGGAACGTGCAGATCTTCCACACACCCGATGCCGTTTGACCCATGAAGCTTTGGCGCAGCCGAAGCAAACGTATAAACAGACCCATATATGCCAGCTACGACTTGATCGCGTGATCAGGGAAGCCGAAGCGGCGAGCAACAGTGTTTTTTACCGGGAGGGGACAACATGAAAACCATTCACGTACGCCGCGGCGTATTGGCTAGTTCTTTGGCGATGGCGCTGTTCGCGCCGTATGCCATCGCGCAGACGTCGACGACGTCGGGTAGCGATCAGCAGCAGAGCACGTCTTCCAGCAATCAGGCGAACAGCAAGCAGAACCCGAAAGAGCTGAAGACGGTCGTCGTGACCGGTTCGATGATTCCGCGCGTAGAGGTCGAAGGACCGACGCCCGTGGTTTCCCTCACCGGCACGCAGATCAAGGAGCAGGGCTTCACCACGCTGTATGAATTCCTGGATTCGCTGCCGCAGGTCGGGCAGCAGGTATCGGACCCGGCCTCGTGGGGTTCCAGCTCGGTCAATGCGCGCTCGGTCAATTTGCGCGGCGTAGGCCCTGGCTTCAGCTTGCTGATGATCGATGGGCATCGCATCGTCGATTACCCGCAGCCGCTGAACAAGCAGAGCAACTTCCAGAACTACAACAACATTCCGATCGGCATGGTCGACCATGTCGAAATCCTCGCCTCCGGTGCTTCGTCGATCTACGGTTCAGACGCGGTGGCGGGTGTCATCAACGTGATCCTGAAGAAGAACTACCAGGGTGACGATCTGCAGGTGACTGGCGGCGGCTCTACCCGCGGCGGTCGCGCCTATGGCGACATCAATCTCGTGGGCGGCCACTCCGGCGAAAACTGGCACGTCACCTACAACTTGGAAAAGTCCAACCGCACCGCGTTGTGGGGTTCGGATCGTCCGTATCAGGACTCGGTGGCCGATGCGGGATACGGTTCATGGGGCCCGGCTGATCGCATGTTCGGCTACCAGTATGACCAGCGCGGTTCCATTGCGCTCTCGGCACAGGACGGATCGGGCAACTACCTCACGCCGCCGACGGGCACCTGCGGGAAGTTCACCAACTCGCAGTTGAGCCACTCGTACGTCACCACCACCAACGGTACCCAGGTCACCGGCGTGACCGACCGTGGCTTTTACTGCTCGCAGCCCACCATGTGGCAGAACTGGGTGCTGACGCCCGGCAGCCGCAGCAACAACGCTTACGTTTCCGGCGAGTACGACTTCAAGAACGGCCTGCAGGTCTACGGCTCGGTGGCCTTGTACAACACGGTGGGTATCTCCAACACCCAGCTGATCGCGACGGGCACCGGCCCGTTCTACGACCAGACCACCGGCCAGGTCATCAGCCAGGCAGTCCGACAGTTGACCGCGCAGGAAATGGGCACGGCGGCCAATACCCACGATCGCGAGACGAACTGGAACATCCAGACTGGCCTGCGCGGCACGTTCCTCGACAGCCGCTTCAACTGGGACTTGAACCTCAACTCCCAGAAATACATCGTGCGCGAGGACTACACGGGCATAAACCAGGACGGCATCAACAACTTCTTCCTTGGGCAGCAGTTGGGTACTACCACCGTCTCTGGCTACAGCGCCATCAATGGTGGTAAATCCACCAGTATTCCCATCTATGCCATGAACTGGCAGCAGTGGTGGAACCCGATTACGCCGCAGCAATACAGTCAGTTCGCGGTCAATGGTGAGGACACCGCTACGTCGTGGCTGAACCAGGTGCAGTTCCGCGTGAACGGCGACCTGTATACGTTGCCCTGGGTGCATGACCAGCCGATCGGTTGGGCGGCGGTACTGGAAGCGGCGGACAACGGCTACAACCTTTCGCCCGATCCGCGCGGTGCGAACTCAAGCACGTTCGTGAACCCGTTCTATGCGTACATCCTCGGCGGAGGCACCCGTCAACGCTATTCATTCGGCAATGAGTTCCGCGTGCCGGTGCTCGATTCGGTGACCTGGACCATCTCCGGCCGCATCGACAAGTACCACGACGCCAGCAGCGCCGATATCGCACGTACCTGGGGCACAGGTCTGGAATGGCGTCCGTATGATGGTCTGCTGCTGCGCGGTAGCTACGGTACCAACTTCAAGGCGCCGGACATGCAAGCGATCTACCTGAAGGGTTCCTCCTCGCCGGTTGGTCTCTACATTGATCCCTTGCAGTGCATTAACGACCTTAAGGCCGGCCTGCAAACCAGCACATGGTGTCAGGCGGTGCAGCGCCCAAGCTCGCAGTGGTACACCGTAAACACGAATGGCAGCCGCTTGTTGTTGCCGGAGACCGGTCATTCCTGGACGTACGGCTTCGTGTGGCAGATTCCGGGCGTGCAGGGCCTGTCGTTCTCTGCCGACTACTGGCACATGGGCGTAGACAACGCCATCGAGTACCTCGGTGCAGATACCGTGCTGACCGACGAGGCCGGGTGCCTTACTGGTTTGCAGGCAAACGGCACGACGTTGTCGCCTTATACGGCGCATACGCCGGGTTCGGCGTATTGCCAATTGGTGACCAAGTACGTCCAGCGTAATGCGGCTGGCCAGATCGTCACGGAGCAGTCCGGCCCGATCAACGAGGCTTCGCTGTACGTCGGCGGTATCGACGCCTCGTTGGATTACAAGCTGCACACCGACGATTGGGGTGACTTCCGCGCCAACATCAACTACACCGACAACCTCTCGTACAAGCAACGCGTGCTGGCTTCGGACCTGTTGCAAAACACCCGCTACAACTATGCGGCGAGCAGGATCTCGTGGATTGCCGACTGGCACAAGGGCGACTGGAGCGCATCGATCTCCGGCGTACGCATCGGCGGCATGCGCGCACCGAACTACGGCGGTTGTACCGTGTTGCCGAACGGCATCCAGCCGGGCATGGTGACGGTGCAGAACGGCACCGAGTCTGTCAGTACCGGTGTTTGCCAGGTGACGCAAGATGGCAACCTGGTCACGGTTCCTCAGAGCACCACGTACCAAGGCCATACGCCGGTGTGGATCACCTGGAACGGCTCGGTCAGCTGGCAGATCAACCACATGACGCAGCTGAAACTCGTCGTGAACAATATCTTTGACCGCGTCTCTTCCATTCCGTACTACGCGGGTGGCTTCGAGTACGTCACCACCGGCCAGACCGGCAGTGAATACAACGGTCGCGAGGTATTCCTCACGTTCGACTACAAGCTTGATTGACGCAACAAAGCGAGCCCGGCCTAAAACCGGGCTCGCTGCTTTTTGATGTAATGAACGTGTTGCCGTGATAGTTGTTTGCCTCATGGCCGTCATTCCCGCGAAAGCGGGAATCCATCTGCTCTGATGTATTCCTGAAAAATGGATCCCCGCTTTCGCGGGAATGACGGCTTCCTGGTGGTTTTCATCATGGCGGATGCCATGACGCCGCGTGACTGTTAGGGAGTCCCTCTCATGCTTAAACCCCTCCTGGCCTGGTGCCTCGGCCTGTCCATCGTTGCTCTTAGTAGTTCGGCACTTGCGGACATCACCATCATCCCCAAGCCGCAGCAGATGGAAGCAGGAGAGGGCAGTTACCGTCTCGATGCGCATACCGGCATCGACGCGCCGCAAGGTGCGCGCGTGCAGCAGATCGTCGGCCTCCTGCGCGATGCGATCCACGAACAGACCGGCATCGAGCTTTCGCGCAGTTCGCACGCGCACGGCATCGTGCTGGCGTTCGATCCCACCGTGAAAGGGGATGAGGCCTACCGCTTGCTGGTCACCCCGCGTGGCGTGGTAATCCAGGCATCCAGCGACAAGGGCCTGTTCTGGGGCGTGCAGACGCTACGCCAATTACTGCCATTGGAGCATGCCTCGTCCGTCGATATTCCTGCCGTTAACATCAAGGACGCGCCAGCGTTTGCCTACCGCGGTTTCATGCTCGATGTAGGGCGCCATTTCTACCCTGTCTCCTTTATCAAAAAGCAGCTCGACCTGTTGAGCTATTACAAGATCAACGCGTTCCACTGGCATCTCACGGAAGACCAGGGTTGGCGCATCCAGATTCGCCGCTTCCCCAAGCTGACCGACGTGGGCGCATGGCGCACGGAAGAAGACGGCAGCCGCTATGGCGGCTTCTACACGCAAAATGAAATCCGCGATGTCATCGCCTATGCGCGCCAGCGCAACATCACGGTGATTCCCGAAATCGAAATGCCAGGGCACAGCACTGCCGCGCTGGCCGCCTATCCGGAATATTCCTGCACCAAGCAGCCGCTGGCCGTGGCGCATACCTGGGGCGTGTTTAAAGACATTTACTGCGTCGGCAATCCGCAAACCTTCACCTTCTTGCAGCACGTGCTGGATGAAGTGATCGCACTGTTCCCATCGCCCTACGTGCATATCGGCGGCGACGAAGCGCCCAAGGATCGCTGGAAAGACTGCGCAGCCTGCCAGGCTTTGATGCACGAACAAGGCTTGAAAGACGAAGACGGTCTGCAGAGCTACTTCGTCAAGCATTTCCAGAGCTATCTGGAAAGCAAGGGCAAGACCATGATCGGCTGGGACGAGATTCTGGAAGGCGGCGCGGACAAGAACGCCATCGTGGAAGTCTGGCGCATGTGGCTGGGCAACAGCGTGATGCACAAGGCGCTGCTCAACGGCAATCGCGTGATCATGTCCGGGCCGTTCTACCTGGATTCGCCGCTGGATAAGTTGACGGTGAAAGATGTCTACCGCACTGACATCACCAAGCCCGCCTCGCCAAGCACGCCGGAAGACGACCAGCTTTTCGCCGAGCACCGCGCGCAGATACTGGGTGGCGAAGCGCCGCTGTGGAGCGAACACGCCAATCCCTTCAATGCCGAATCCAAAATTTATCCGCGCATGCTCGCACTCGCGGAAAATCTCTGGGCGGACAAGCATGACGATGCTGCCTACGCCGATTTCGAGCAGCGCCTGCAAGCGCAATACCGTTGGCTGGATGCACAAAACGTCGCCTATGGCCCGGAAAACAAGCCGGTTGCGACGTACACTGTGGACTACGACGCGCAGCAAGGCGGTTGGCAGTTGCATGCAAAGCGCGGCTTCGACGATCTGCAAAACCATTACACCGTAAATGGCGCCGATCCCACCGCGCAGTCGCCATCCTTTACCGACGAGGTAGGAATTCAACAGGCTGGTACGCTCAAAATCGTGCCCTATCGCCACGATCTGCGTTACGACAATGCCACCAGCTTCGCCTTGGCGCATAACCTGGCATCCGGGCATGCCGTCACCCTTGCTCAGGCGCCAGACAGTTCCTATGCACCGGCCAGCAGCTTGGTGGATGGCGTGCTGGGCACCTCGGAACTTCACGACGACCGCTGGGTTGCGTGGCATGACACCAACCTCGATGCCACCATCGACTTGCAGAAGGACACCGCCATCCACGCCATCGATGTCGGTTTCCTGCAATCGCTCGATTCACGCGTGCTGTTGCCGGAGAACGTGACGTTCCTCGCATCAGAGGATGGACAACATTGGACCACGCTGTACACGCATGCCTCCGCTTTCGATCCTTTGTTGCTCGGTGGCGTACAGCGATTCCGGTTCCAGCCGCAGCAAGCGGTGACGGCGCGCTATATCCGTATCCAAGCAGATCAACGCAAGACGTTGCCTGCGACATTCTCCGAAGGTGCCAAGGACCTCTGGCTGTTCTCGGATGAGATATTGGTGCAGTAAGCAGGTGGGTTGGGGTGAGCGGTACGCGAACCTCAAGACACGCGCCATGACGAAGCCCAGCGAGGGCCGTCATTCCCGCGAAAGCGGGAATCCATTTTCAGGGATGCATCAGAGCAAATGGATTGACCAGCTTCGCTGTTGAAAAGCGCCTCCGCTTTCGCGGGAATGACGATGTGAGGGAGGCGTGTTTCATGGCAACCTACAAGTTCATCGGCAACTCCCGAACAAGCCGACGAAACACAACGCATTTCCCCCGCACGCCATAAGGCTTTTCGCGCATAGGTTTGCTGTCGCTTCCTAACCGAAGATGCACAGCACAACCAACGGAAGGCTCGCGCCGTGTCGGGCGTGGACAGCGTGCAGGATGCTTCCAATCCGCATGACATGCCCCTCGGCGAGACAGCCTTGCATCGCAATGGGGAGTAAGCATGATCATGTTTCGCGCACGTCGTCGCGTTCTGGCCAGTTCCTTGTGCCTGGCGCTGTTTGCACCGTTTGCCATGGCGCAGACATCGCCGCCATCCAGTGATGATGCGCCGTCCGGGAGCAAGACGCTCGACAAGGTCATAGTGACCGGTTCGCGCATACCCCGCTCGGAAATCGAAGGTGATGCACCAGTCTCGGTAATCACCGGCGAGCAGATCAAGGCGCAGGGCTACACCACGTTGTATGAATTCCTGGGCTCCATGCCGCAGGTATCCACGCCGGAATTCGGCAACGGCATTTCCACCTGGGGCAACAACGCGGCCAATGCGCGCTCGATCAATCTGCGCAATCTCGGTGCCGATCACACGCTGTTGCTGATCAACGGTTATCGCGTTCCCGATTATCCGGTGCCTGGCACCTTCGGGCAGAGCACGTTCCAGAACTACAACAATATTCCGGTCGGCATGGTCGACCATATCGAAGTGCTGGCGTCGGGTGCGTCGTCCATCTACGGCTCGGATGCGGTGGCCGGCGTGATCAACGTCATCCTCAAGAAGAACTACCAGGGCGACAACATCAAGCTCACCGGCGGTGGCGCGACGCGCGGTGGCCGTACCTATGGGGATTTTCTCTATACGGGCGGGCGCTCCGGCGATAAATGGCATTTGCTCTACACCTACGAACACACCAATCGCTCGCCGTTGTGGGGGCGTGATCGCGCCTATACCGATTCGGAAGCGGATGCCGGCTATGGCGCGTGGAATCCGAGCCAGCGCCTGTTCGGTTTCAACAACAGCACCGGGCTGTCGCTTACCAACGGCGACGGCAAGTACATTGCGCCTCCCGCGGACGCATGCGGGCAGTTCGGCAACAACTTCAGCCTGCGCCATCAGCAGACCGTGAATACGCAAGGCAATCAGGTGCTGCCGGGTGTGAACGATCTTGGCTATTACTGCCAGCAAAATGCGGTGTACAGCAACTGGGTGCTTTCGCCCGGCCTGCGCGCCGACAATGCCTATGTGGCGGGCGATTATCAGCTCACCGACACGCTGCAGGCATATGGCTCGGTTGCGTTGTTCACCAACACCGGCACCACCAACACGCAGTTGCCGGCGCTTGGGCCCATCGCGGGGTTGCCCGGTTCCGGCGGAACGTCGTTCTACGATCAAACCACTGGCCAAGTCATCAACAACTACACCCGCCAGCTCACCCCGCAGGAAATGGGTAGCTATGGCAATACGCACACGCGCGAACAAAGCTGGGACATCCATGCCGGCCTGCGTGGCACGGTGCTCGACAGCCGCTTCAACTGGGATGTCAACTTAGGCACTGCCAAGTACATCGTGCATCAGTCCTACACCGGCTTGAACGAGCAGGGCATGTTCGATTTCTTCTTCGGGCCGCAGCTCGGCAATACCACCATCGGTGGCGTGGCCATGCCGGTGTATGCGCTCAATGCGGATAGATTCTGGAATCCGATCACACCGGCGCAGTACTCCACGTTTGCGGTCAACGGCACCGACAGCGCCTATACCTGGATGAACCAGGCCGTGTTCAACCTCAACGGCGATCTGTTCGAGATGGGCAATGGCCAGTCCGTGGGTTTTGCCGGCGTGCTGGAAGTGAATCACCAGGGCTTTCATCTGTCGCCGGACGCGCGCGGCAATACGCTGGATTTCAGCAACCCCTTCCAGAACTACATCACCGGCGGCGGCACGCGCACGCGCTATTCGGCTGCCACCGAGTTCCGCGTGCCCTTGCTCGATACGCTTACCTGGACCATTTCCGGTCGCCTGGACAAATACCAGGATCACAGCATTGCCAATATCGCCAAGACCTATGGCGTGGGCATCGAGTGGCGCCCGATCGACGGCTTGCTATTGCGTGGCACCTACGGCACCAACTTCCACGCGCCGGGCATGCAGGCGATCTATCTCAATAATTCCCAACAGACGGTGGGCTTTTACGCCGATCCGTTGCGATGCATTCAAACCGGCGATCGCAGTTGCCAGGACTTCCAGCACTCCACGTATTTCCCGCAATACCAGACCGGCAGCCGCGATCTGCTACCCGAGACCGGCCATTCCTGGACCTATGGTTTCGTGTGGGATATCCCTGGCGTGGAGGGCTTGTCATGGTCTGCTGACTACTGGCAGATGGGTATCGACAACGCCATCAAGTGGATCGGGCGGGGCGCTGCCTTGGCGGATGAAGCGGGCTGCCTCACCGGCTTGCAGGTCAACGGCGCGCCATACATCGCACATGCGCTGGGCTCGGCTTACTGCCAGCAGGCGGTCCAGAATGTGACCCGCGACGCGGGCGGCAACATCATCGGCTTGCGTACCGGCCCCATCAATGTGGCATCGCTGTATGTCAGCGGCGTCGATAGCACGCTGACCTACAAGGTCAACACCGCCAACTGGGGCAGCTTCAAGTTCGACCTGAACTACACCAACAACCTGTCGTACAAAGAACGCGATCTGCCGTCTGATCCACTGCTCAATACGCGCTACCAATTCCCGGCCACCAAGACCGTCCTCAACGCGAACTGGCACCTCAACGCCTGGGACTTCACCTTGCATGGCGAGCGCACCGGCGGCGTGCGCGCACCCAATTACGGCGGTTGCGAAGCGCTGCCCAACGGCATCCAGCCTGGCGTAGATGATCCCGCTTGCGTGATCTACAAAGGGCATTATCCGAACTGGGTAATCTTCAGCACAGCAGCTTCCTACGCCATCAACGACAAGCTGAAGGTGGGGCTCAACATCTCCAACATCTTCGATAAGGTCGGCGTCATTCCTTACTACGCTGGTGGCTTCGAATACATCGCCACCAACCAGGGCGCAAATTACACCGGGCGCGAAGTGCTGCTGTCGCTGGATTGGAAGATCGACTGACGTAGGCTGCCATGAATGTCGGCTGCTGGCGGGCTGACTGTAGGTTGGGTTAGCGCAGCGTAACCCAACAGTTTCGAAGCAATTCGTTGGGTTACGCTGCGCTAACCCAACCTAAGCTCATTCATCATGGTGGGTCCGCGGCGCTGCATGATTGTTGGGGTGTAGCAAAGCCGCACCCCAACATTCCTCGCAACTGTCAGGAAATGTTGGGGTTCGCGTTCCGCTCACCCCAGCCTACGCTCAATAATCGTATGTCGCCGTCAATCGTACATACCGCGGCAGCTGCCGCGTCACTGCCGATCCATACAAGGGGTCAGGTGTTCCCGGCGAGATCTGATAATACGGATATGCATTCAAAATCGCCTGCGAATTGAACAGATTGAACACGTTCAACGACAGCGCAAGCTTGCCGACGGGCACAGATGGGATGTACGACACGCCCACGTCGACTTCTTTGTACCAGGGTAGGCGATAGGTGCCGGGCGGGGAGGGCTGACCGCCGCACCAATGGTAGTAGCTGCCGTAGCCATCCGGATCGGTCTGGTTCGGGCCGTAGTAGCCAAGGCAGTTGCGTGGATTGCCGGAAGACAACTGCACGCTACCCGAGACCAGCCACTGTGGCGTAATCAAGTAATAGCCGTACAGCTTGAACTGATGCGTGTGATCGTTGCTCTGTGCGCCGTTGCTGGAAGACATCAGCTCCGGAAAATCCCAGTCGATGCTGGTCGAGGCCGCGGTCTGCTCGATGTCCGAGCGTAACTGTCCTTCGGTATCGCCGTAGCTGCGCGAGAACACATAGTCCACCTTGCCGTACCACTTGCCGTCGAAGGGGTGCTCAAGGAAGGTTTCCAGCGCGTAGTACTTGCGCTTCATCTGCGGGAAACCCATTTCCGCGTTGGTCAACGGCACGCTGCGATAATTGCCGCCTGCATCGATCACGGTAAAGATGTTTTCGCGGCCGGGATTGATCAGGTAGCAGCTGTTGGTGGCATTGACCGTGTATCCCAACGCCGCCGCCTTGTTTTCGATCGCCTGCACGTCGCAGTAATCGTCGATCACGGTGCGCAAAATGCGGCGCGTCAGCTTGGCGCCGTAGACCCATCGGGTATCGATGGATTTACTAAAACCGAGGATGAATTCGTCCTGGTATTCCGATTTCAGATTCGATGCCGTCACCGTTTTGGGATCAGGCAGAATGCCGTAGGTGTTGTTGGACGACACCGCATTGGAAAACGACGTGACGCCGGTGGGCGTACCATCCGCCGCGATGCCGCCATACGTGTAGTACTGCTGCGTGGACACATACGCGCCCGCGGCGTTCAATGCCGGGTTAAGCGGCATGCCTAAGTAATAGCGGCCGACATTGCCATACACCTTCAAGCTGGCGTCGCCAAATACGTCCCAGCTGAAGCCCAGCCGCGGCGCCCATTGCGGCTTGGTCTGGCGGATGAAGGGCTGCGAGTCGGCGTTGTAGTTGGTGAACTGGTCGTTGCGCAGGCCTAGCGACACAAGCCAGCGATCCGTCACCTGCCACTTGTCTTCGACGTATTGCGCACGCTGCGCCGAACGCACGCTGGCGATGGAGCTGTTGACGTTCTTGATGGCGTAGTAGCCCGAGGCGCCATTGGGATAATCGGCCGGCGCACCGACGCCGAGCGAAGGAATCAATGCCGCCGTGGGCGTGGTCGTATACGCGTATTGCCAGTAATAACCCGGCCCGGATGTCTGGCTGCCTTGATCGATCGCGCTTGCGTTCTGATTGTCGATACCTGCCGAAATCGTGTGCTGACCGAGTTGATAGGTCAGGTCGATGCGCAGATTGTTGCCCTGATTATGGCGATTGGGGTTGTAGAGCGATCGCACGACCTGGTTGTTGCTAATGGGTATCCCGCCATTCAAGGCTGGATTCTGGAACTGAATTTGATTGAGATACGTCAGGCTGCCGTCATAGCCAGCCGGTACGTCATAGTTGTCCAGCCGCATCTTGCCGTACAGCGCGCTCAAGGTGAGGTTGTCGGTGATGTAGCTGGTGAACTTGGCAGTGTACAGATCGCCGCCGGTCTTGATGCGATCGGCATCGGCAATGACATGGCCCGGTTGCAGCGTATTGTAGTCGTAGCTGTAGATCGTGCCCTGGGTTTGCTCGCGGTTCGACACGCCAGTGACTTCCAGGATGTTGCTGTCGGTGATGTTCCAATCCAGCTTGCCGTACCACTTCGGGAACGTGTTGTTGTATCGCACGTACGGCTGCGCGTTCGACACGCTGTTGACGGTGGTGCCGTCCTGCGTGGATGTTTCGCCAGCCAGGAACAAGAACAGCTTGTCCTTGATCAGCGGTCCGCTGACGTAGGCGTCGTAAGTGCGCGTCCACTGCCGGTTCTGGCTGCTAGGCTGGTAAAGATTGCCAGCAACTGGCGATGTGGGCAGGCCGTTGGTGTAATACGTGTTGGTGCCATTGGCGCGCGCAAAATCCGGCTCCCACAACACTTGCGCACCAGCATGCCATTCATTGCTGCCGCGCTTGCCCACCATGTTGACCACGCCGCCATCCGAGCGTCCGTATTGCGCGCTATAGCCGCCGGTATAGATTTCTTCCTGATCGATCGCGCCGTAGGGCAGGGTAAGGCCGCCCATGCCGCGCTGCGTTTCGGTGACGTTGAAACCGTTGATGTAATACGCGTTCTCGCTCGCCGCCGAACCCGCGAAACTCACCAGCGATTGCCCGGTTGGCCCGGTATAGCCGCCACTGTTGTTGACGACGCCTGGCGCAAGCTGTGCGATGGCCTCGGCGGAACGCAGCAACGGCAACTGCGCAAGTTGCTTGGAGGTGACCACTGTGCGCGAATCCACGCTGGTGACGTCGATGGGTGGTGTTGCATTGGCCGTTACGTTTACCGCGCCGAGATTCTTGGCGGCCGCTTCGTTGAACGACACTTCCGTGCCCGCGCCCACGTGCAGGTTGATGTTGTCGCGCGTATCGACCACGGCGCCGTTGCGCAGCAGCGATACCGTATACACGCCCAGCGGCAATGCCGTGGCGACGTAGCGCCCGCGGTCATCGACCGTCACCGTGCGTGCAATGCCGGTATTACTTTTGATCTGCACGCTGGTCCCGCTCGCTACTGCAACCTGCCCAAAAATACTGCCGGTGGTCGATTGTGCCAAAGAAGCCGTGCTTGCCAGCGTCAGGCTTGCGGCGATGGCGAAGGTCAATGTCCGGCGCGAAAAAGCAAATGGAGTTTTCAAGGTCAAGGCTCTCGATGTCGCTCACAGAGCAAGGCGTTGCGATGCGCGCAGGATGGGGATGCCTGTGCACGTTGCTCTGGATGAAGTAAGTGGGTGTGCTTTACGTCCCCTGATGCGTCATCGCATTGGCGGAAAGCTGGCTATATAGATACTTTGCTGCGACGCAGAAAGATACGTCTTGCAGATGAGCGTTCTGACTGTGGGTATGACGAGGAGTGATATGCAGGTCGGGATGAGCGAATGCGAACCCCGACATCGTCATGCACAAGGCTGCGTTGGGGTTCGCGTGCGCTCAGCGCAATAGTCCTGCGGCTCCGAGGCGCCTGCGATAGTGAAACTCGCCAAGAACCGTCACTCCCGCTTTCGCGCATGGCTGTCCAAGAAAAATGCTTTCAGCTCATGCGCTCCTCAGCGGGAAACCATTTTTTTCCACACATTCAATGCTACCGATTCGTCGCCCCGGCGAAGGCCGGGGCCCAGTGACTTTGACGATCTTCAAGTCGCTGGGTCCCGGCCTTCGCCGGGACGACGGTTCCTATAGCGATTTGCGCAAGACGAAAAAATCTTCCTTGGACAGCAATGCGCTTTCGCGGGAATGACGGCTTTAAGGCAAGGACATGTTTGTGGGCAACCTGCGCATTTCAACTTCTTCGCCAAAATGGCGTTTTTTTTGTTGCTTTTATCGTAACGTTACGATAAATTTGGGCCGCCCAAACTCAAGGAGTTACGCCATGGTCGACCCCAAAGACCCAGGGACGATCGCCATGCTGCTGCGGCCGCGTCGTGGGCGTCCGTCAAGCGGCAAGGCGAAGTCCGCCGCCGAGCGCATGCGTGCGTACCGCGCACGCCATGTGACGGTAAAAAGCGATGTGCTTCGTTCGGTGATTGCGCTATGCCAGGAAATCCAGCAGTTGCTGGAGAGCAATCAGGGATTGCGTAGCGAGCTGGACGCGGCTTATGCGGAGATAGCGCGGCTTCGTTCGGAAAAGTAGAGAGTGCTATCTCTCTGGATGTTGGGTTGTAACCCAACCTATGGGGAGCGATTCGTCAGGTTGGCCCCAATGCGCTAACTGAAGGGCGCTGCGCGGACTTGGCCAGGATGCCTTGATTTACCCCACGCCGCTGGCTGCGGTCGTAGGCTGGGATGAAATCCCAGCACCGCCATGCATGGTGATGCTGGGATTTCACCCCAGCCTACGTGAACGCCGTCATCTCAGCACTGCTCATTACGTACTAGCAACGTCAGCACGCGCATCGTTCTCCGTCGCTTGCTGCGCCTTGCGCCGGAAACGCTTGTCCGCCACAAATCGATTCATGAGTATCAAGTTCCGGGTGCGGATGACGCGGCTGCCAACGCGCACAGCATCGAGTTCGATCGGAATAGGGCGCGCATTGATGCCCAGTGTGTAAAGGCTGTATCCATAGCCGCAGACTTCCTGCAAGGCATCCAGCAGATCACCCCACGCTTTTCCGGCAAGTTCTTCCACCGCCTTGACGATCACGTAGTCGACGCATTGCCGGCTGAGCAGACGCTTGGCGCCGCGCAAGACGTAGGCTTCCTGTCCTTCCGCATCGATTCGCAGGCAGGTAATGGGAAGGTCGTATGGGAATTCATCATCCAGGGCGACGATGGACGTGTTGACCGCTTCGTCGTCGCCTAGATATTCGATGGTTCGGGTGCGCGCTTCGACATGCGCGTCGTCAGCGATGGTGGCATCGCCCAGGCGCGAGGGATTGAAGCGCAGAACGGCGTGCCCCGGCCGCTCACCGACGGCAACGTTGGAAACGATCAGGCGCTCGTGCATCCAGTTCATAGTGGCCGAGTGCTTGAGCATGTCCGCGGCGAGGGGATTGGGTTCGTAGGCGTACACGCGGCCAAACGGGCCGACCATGCATGCGGCAAGCAAGCTGAAGGCGCCGACGTTAGCGCCCACGTCCACGAAATAATCGCCGCCGCACAGCACTTTTTTCAAAAAGAGCTCTTCGCGAAGTTCGTAATAACCGTGGTGAGCGATTTTAGGTGTGACGGACAGATCCTTGCCGGAGAGAACGATGCTCGGTCCGTGCACGGTCTTGCGGATCAGCTTTTCGGAAACCGGATAAGCCTTTGCTTTGCGTGGCAAGAACAGGCGGATCACCACTTCATTGGAGTGGATCCACTTTTCGCATTCCTTGGCGATACCGCGTGCGCGGCGTAGCCGAAGCAATTTCAGATGGCCCTGCCAGCCGAATTTGCGCACGAGCTTGACCCAGCCGCGTATCCACGAGCCTTCCCACAGATGCGTACCGAAAGTGTGTGGATGCGGATCACAAGGTTTGTCGTTCCAGTTGTAGGGATAGAACGTTGCCCGCGGCAGTACTGCAATGTCCTTGCGCCATTTGAGTATGCGCGAAAACAGGACCGGCCCGGTGGTCACGTTGGGTGGCAACGACCAGTCGGGCGGGTTGCGGTCCAGGTCGTCGACGATCTTGGCGAGCGCGGGGTGTCCAGCCACCGCGCCAAACGCGGCATTGGTCAGGATCAGTCCATCCTCGCTTGCTATGAAGAAGTCGTGAGCTGCCGCAAGCTCATCGAGCGGCCGGTGCATGATCACATCGGAATCGAGATAGATGCCACCGTAGTTCAGCACGGCTTCGATGCGTACCAAGTCGGCCTGCTGTGCGCCGCTGCGGGTTTGCTTCCAATATTTGGCGAGCCTGAAACCCTCCGGTGCGACCGGGTCCTGCCAGATCATGATTTTCCAATCCGGATGCAGCCGCCTGGTTATCTCGATCGCTTCCTGCTGCGCGCTGGTGGCAGGGTTGGGAATCTTGAAATGGATGATTTTAGGGATGGGCATGTTCGAGGCGTCTTGTCTGTACGAAGTAATGCCGTTGGATGATGGCCAGCGCGCGCATAGGGCTAGTCATTGCGCAAGCGCTTCGCCATGAAAGCGTTCGCCTGACGCTGGCGCGAGTGTTCTGTCATCGCCAGTTAGCCATATCAATGTTGCACGACGTCATTCGGCTCGTTGGATAAAAAAGGGCGCCGATCCCACGGCGCCCAAGTAAGAAGAGCATCAAAGAAACGCAAGGGCTGTCGTCAATCAAAGTCCGCTTGAGCCATTGCCATGGGCCAAGGCAGCGCTGCTTACCAGGCTACCCAGCGGTACTAGCTGGCTGAGGAAGCGGCTCCATTGGGTAATGGCCGAGGCGCCCACCCACACCACATCGCCGGGCTGTACGTGGAAGTTGTCCGCCAGGACATAAGCTTGAGGAGAACGGGCGTTGAGCTGGTAGACCGTGGCTGGCGTATGCGCAATGTCTTTGACGCCACGAATCACGTAGACCGATTTGCTGCCGGACGTGACCGGATCCAGTCCGCCGACGCGCCCCAGTGCCTGGGTGAGCGTCAGGTCGTCGGTGCGGAACGTTAGTGCCTGCGGACGCATCACTTCGCCCAACACGTAAACCTCCTTGTTGTCGTTGTACGACAGGTACAGACGATCGCCAGGCTTGAGATAAATGGCTTGCTCCGTGGCGTGATTGAGCGTGTTCAGGTCGAGATGAAAGTCACGGCCATCACGCGTCAGCACCAGATCCGACATGTTGGCGTGGGTGAGATCGATACCGGCGGTGCCGATCGCTTGTGCAAGCGTCAACGGAACCGTGGTGGCCTGTTGCGGATCGTTCTTCGCAAATGCGCCTTGGAAGGTGATCAGTTGACTGCCGTAACTGGTTACGGCCACGTCCACCTGCGGATTGGGCACGAACTTGGTGAGCTTGCTGGTCAGTTCACTACGCAACTGATCAATCGTCATGCCTGCCGCCTTGACGGTGCCGGCATACGGATAGAACAGCGTGCCATCTGAACGTACCAGGCGGCTGTTGGCGCTGGTCTGTTGCTGCGAGCCAGCCGGCGCCGTCAGTTCGGGGTGATCCCACACGGTGATGTAAAGCATGTCGCCGGGGCCGATCTTGTATGACTCCGGCTGATAGCTCAGCAGTTCCTGCGGCACCGTTTGCGGTTGCACCGGGGGCTGGCTGGCCAGCCAGTCCGGCGTAATCTGAACCATCTGAACATGACCGTCCTGAGCCCCGCCCATCGACATATGTTGTCCAGGAATGGCCGCGCATCCGGATAACGCGATGACTGTTGTTATAGCTATCACAGCAAATGATGCTTTCATGTTCACCCCGCAATGTGTGGTGTGTGTTGCCAATAAGTGCTGATTGCGTGCAATCGACCAAAGGCGGTTTCGTGATAACCCGACGGCCGGGAAATTTCTGCATTAATTAAGCTTGCGAAGTCGTCGCGGCTGCGTCAACGAAGCGTTGACGAGGGTGTGGTTTTTTCGTCACGTGTGTGCACGAAATGTTTTTGTTGTGATTTGGTTAGGGAAAATCCATGCGGATTTGACGCGGACGGGTATATACATCGTCCATGTTCGCTTATTTAGTTCACCCGCTATCGACACGGGCATCATGATGATGATGAGCGCTGCGCACATGTGCGGTGATTGGCGTGAAGATGAAGGTTCACCGGTCCGACTATGTGATCAACTGATGAAGAGGACGGAAAGACCCATGAGCGTTCTCCATAGCGCCGAATCTCAACAGCCGGTCTTCATGGTTACGGCCTTGACGGGGAATTTCGAGGCTCGCTACCCATGAGGATGAATTTTTTCCTTCATACCTGCGGAGAGAGTGCCGTTATACGTGTTCAAGCACATCTTGGTTATTTGTGTGGGAAACATCTGCCGAAGTCCCGCCGCGGAATTTTTGTTTCGCGACAAGCTGCGTCATCGCGATATTCAGGTGAGCAGCGCGGGTTTGAAGGCCATGGTGGGCTATCCCATGGATGACAACGCCATGCGAGTGCTCAAGGCGCGTGGCATCGATGCAGCCGAGCACCGCGCGCGGCAGCTCAATGCGGACATGTTGCGCCAGGCCGATCTGGTGCTTGCCATGGAACGGGAGCATCTGGCTGGGGCCTCGCGCCTGGCGCCGGAAGCAAGCGGGAAGTTGTTTCTGCTGGACAAGTGGCGCGACGCGAGCGACATCCCGGATCCGTATCGCCGGTCGCCGCAGGTGTTTGAGCATGTCCACGGCATGATCGAGCGTGGTGTAGAGAGCTGGTTGAATTATTTGTAGTCACGAATGTAGTAACGAACATCCGATTTCCATTTAGGAATTTCCTTGTTAGGAGTGGCCCATGACCACCAAACAAACCTTTGCAACACGCGAAGAAGATGTCGATCTGCGAGCGTTGCTGGGCACGCTGTCCGATAACAAATGGCTGATCGGCGCCATCACCCTGGTGTTTCTGCTGATCAGCGTGCTCTATTCCATGCTGGCCACGCCGGTTTATCAGGCCAGCGCCTCGGTGCAGGTCGAGCAGAAAGCACCGACTTTGCCGGGCATGGCCGATCTGTCGGAGACGCTTGGTATCTCCACCTCGCAGGCAACGACGGAGACCCAGCTGCTCACTTCGCGCAAAGTGATCGGGCAGGCCATAGAGAACCTCAAGCTTGATATCGGCACCAGCCCGAAACGCTTCCCGCTGATTGGTTCGTATCTGGCGCGCAAGTTCGTCGCCAACCACCCCGGGGAGCTGGCTTCGCCGCTGTTCGGATTGAGCCGCTACGACTGGGGCGGATCGCAGCTGGATATCCAGCAGCTGGATGTGCCCGCCGCGATGCTCGATGAGAAGATGATGCTGATCGCCGGCAACGATGGCACTTACACGCTGCAGGATTCGAGCGGCAACGTGCTGCTCAACGGCCATACCGGCCAGGCGGTCACAAGCAACGGCATCACCATGCAGGTGCAGGCCTTGCGAGCCAACCCGGGCGCGCGCTTCGCGGTAGTCCGGCACTCGCACATGGACACCATTGCCATGCTGCAAAAGGCCGTCGTGGCCAATGAACAGGGCAAGGATTCGGGCATCATCCAGGTCACGTACAACAACGCCGATCCGATGCTCGCCACCAACTTCCTCGACCAGGTCACCAGTTTGTATGTGCGCCAGAACGTCGACCGCAGCGCCGCCGAAGCGGCGAACAGTCTGCAGTTCGTGCGCGAACAACTCCCGAAAGTGAAGCAGGAGCTGGAACGCGCCACCCAGGCGTTGAACGCGTTCCAGCTCAAGGAGCGTTCAGTAGACCTCAACATGCAGACCCAGTCGCTGTTGAGCCAGAACGTATCGATCGATACCGCACTCCAACAATTGCATATGCAGATGGCCGAAGTGCAGCGGCATTACACGCCCGAGCACCCGGAATACCGCGCGGTGGAGAAGCAGATCAGCGAACTGGAAGGCGAGAAGGGCTCGCTGGAACACAAGATCGGCCTGCTGCCCAACACCCAGCAGGAATTGCTGAAGCTCAACCGTGACGTGCAGGTGAGCAACCAGACCTATACCAACTTGCTCAATCAGGCCCAGCAGCTGGATATCGCACGCGCCGGCAGCGTCGGTAATGTACGCGTGATCGACCAGCCGGCAGTGAACCTGGCCCGTCCTTGGTGGCCGCGTCCGATGTGGGTCATCCCCGGTGGCCTGGTGCTTGGCTTGATGGTGGCGCTGGGATACATCTTTGTGCGTCAGTTGCTGACACGCGGCGTGGAAGATCCGGTGGAGATCGAGCGGCTCGGCTTGCCGGTGTACGTGTCCATTCCGCTTAGCGATACACAGCGCAAAGTGTTCACGCGTCAACAGCATCACCGTTCCAGCGGCCGGCACGTGCTGGCGCTGAGCGCGCCGGCGGATCTGGCCACCGAAGCCATGCGCGGTCTGCGCACCAGTCTGCATTTCGCGCGGCTGGAAGCGAAGAACAATGTGCTGATGATTTCCAGCCCGAGTCCAGGCGCGGGCAAGAGCTTCGTGGCATCCAACCTTGCCGTGGTGATGGCGCAGGCAGGGCAGCGCGTGCTGCTGATCGATGCGGATATGCGCAAAGGCTTGCTGCATCGCATGCTCGGCAGTCGGCCGGACAACGGCTTGTCCGAATTGATCGCAGGACAGGCGCAGATCAGCGACGTGGTTCGCCCGGTGGAAGGCGTTGGGCAGTTGATGTTCATTCCGCGCGGCAAGATTCCGCCCAATCCGTCGGAACTACTGATGCACGCCAACTTCAGCTCGCTGCTCGATACGTTGCGGCCGCGCTATGACCTGATCATCGTCGACACGCCGCCGGTCCTGGCGGTCACCGATGCGGCAGTGATCGGCCATCATGCCGGTACCAGCCTGCTGGTCGTGCGTTTCGGCGTCAACCAGATACGCGAGGTGGCATTGACCAAGCAACGCCTCGAGCAGAACGGCGTGATGATCAAGGGTGCCATCTTCAATTTGGTGGAGAAGCGCGCGGCGGGTTACTACGCCTATGCGTACTACGCCTATCCGTCGGCGAAGGTGTAGCGGTTTTGGTTTGGTTTTGCGCCGTCCTCTCGCTGGGAGAGGACGGCTTAGGGCGTAGGTTGGGTTGGCGCAGCGTAACCCAACGCACTTGCGCGACATCATTTGCGCGACATCGTTGGGCTACGCTGCGCCAACCCAACCTACAAAAGCTTCCCGACATCCGTTGCTTTTCCCCTGAACCTGGACTCTCTCTCGCAGGCGAGAGGAAACTGGCTGCCCCAACGTGAACTCTTCAGCTTCCTCCATCCCATTCCTGAATCGCTTGCCACGCGAATGGCGTAACGCACTTGGCGCCATCTCGATGCTGTGGATCGCCACCGCCATGGGCGCGGTGCTGACCTTTCTTACGCAAGCCTTGCTGGCGCGCAAGCTTGGGCCATCGGAATACGGTTTGTTTGCGTCGTCGCTATCGACCATCACTATCGTTGCGTCGCTGGCCGGATTCGGCTTGCCGGCTTATTGGCTGCAGGTGTACGGGGTAGAGGGCTGGCAGGCCAACCGCTGGTTGGGACCTTCATGGCGTTTCATCGTCATCAGCACCGTGGCTAGCCTGGTCCTGATCGTGGTGTGGTCATTGGCAGGCGCTACGCCGGATGCGCGCCCGATATTGCTGCTGCTGTTGCCGCTGGTGTTCGGCGTGCTGGTGGTCAATCTGATCAGCAGCCAATTGCGGTTGGAGGAGCGCCATCAATCACTGGCCTGGTGGCAATTGATCACGCCAGGTGGTCGCGTGCTCGTGGCGGGTTTGCTGTGGCTATTGCCTGGTGTGGACGGGCGTGTGGCAGCAGTTGGTTTCAGCGCCACGTCGATCCTGATGGTCATGCTCGCCTGGCCGGAATTGCGCGCCATGATGCGCGGCGATATCCAGTTGTATGGACACGGCCCGCGGCCGGAGCAGCTGGTTGCCCTCCCTGCGCCGAGCATGGGCAGACTCTGGTCACTCTCCTGGGCCTACGGCCTGGATGCTTCGCTGTATACGATCTTTTTTTCGATCAGCATCGTGTTGTTGAAGTACCTGAGCGGCAACGCGCAGGCGGGCATCTTCGGTATCGCGCTGGGCGTGATGATGGCGATCTACCTGATCCCCACCACGATCTATCAGAAGTTTCTTCTGTCCAAATTGCATCGGTGGGCGGCGCACGATACCGATAAATTCTGGAAAGCGTTTCGCTACGGCAGCATGGCCATGCTTGCCTTGGGCCTGCTGGTGGGCGGGGCGCTGGTGGTGGTGTCGCCGTGGGTGGTGCCGCTGATCTTCGGCGAGAAATACCACCAAGTGGCCCAGGTGTTGATGATCCTGGCGATATGCGTGCCGGCGCGCTTTCTTTGCACCGTCATGACCACGGCCCTGCTCAGCGAGAAGCACACGCGTTACCGCGTCGGGGCGACGGGCTTCAATGCCCTCGTCGTCGTGGTGTTCAATGTGCTGCTGATTCCCCACTATCACGTGATGGGTGCGGCCTTCGCCACGGTGCTTGGCGAGCTGTCGTCGCTGCTATCGATGTACCTGGGTGTGCGGCGGTTTCACGCACGTTGACGATATGGCCCTCATTCCCGATTCGCGGGAATGAGGGCAAGGGCCAGAGCTTCTTACTTCTTCATCGGCGTGATGGTATTGCCGTACTGCGTCACACCGCTTGCTGCGCTGGAGATGGTGATGTCTCGCAGCACGTAGCCGAGCGTAAACACCGATTCCCCGTGCGCCACCAACCACGCCGCACCGTTGTAGTTGATCGTGTTGTTGCCGAGTGACACGTTCTGCGTGCCGGCGTCGACGTTAACACCGAACAAGTAGTTCTCGGTGAGCCAGTTGTTGGTGATGGTCACGTTGGCTGGGCCAAGCATGTAGATGCCAAAGCCATGGTTGGCTTTGCTTGTGCTGCCGGTCACCGTCAGGCCATACACGGCATCGTGCACTTCCAGGCCACAGCCCATGTTGTTGGAGAAGCCGGACTTCTCGATGCGAACGCGCGTGGCGCTGCCGATGGTCTGCGGCTCGATGTCGATGCCGGCCTGCGGGGCCGTGCCGTTGGAGCCATTGAAGCTGCTGTTCACCACGTACACCTGGTTGGCGGCGGTGATCGTCAGGCCTTGGCGACGACTGTTGGTGACGGTCACTTGGTTCAAGGTGACGTTCGACGCCGGCGTGAATTTGCGCCAGCCACTGGTGGTGCCGACCAGCACGCCATCGCCCCAGCTGTCGGAAACAGTGATGTCGTGCACGTAGACCGTATCCGATTCCTGGATGCTGAGGCCGTAGCCCAGTCCATTCGTGCCTTGATGATGGTTGCGTTCGCCGATGATGTGGCCACCGACAACCTCGACGTTGCTGGCATTCCACACCTTCACCACCGCAGCGAAGCTGGCGTTATTGGGAATAGCCTTGAGGTAAGCATTGCTCCAGAGCGAAAGACGCACGTTGGAGCGCAGATTGATGCCCTTGGTCGCGTCGATCATGTACGTGCCGTCCGGCACGATGACGGTGCCGCCATTGGCCGGCAGCGCATCGATGGCGGCCTGGATGGCGGCCGTGGCATTCATGACGCCATTGCCGATGGCGCCGAATTTGGTGACGTTGACGACCGTGGGGCCGATGTAGATGTAAGGCGTGGGGCTCCACCAATTGGCGGCGGAAGCGGGAAGTGCCGCGGCCAGCAAGGCTAGCGAAGCGCCGATACCGACGAAGCGTTTGAGGTGGCGTGAAGAGCGGGAAGGGTGTGAAAGGGAAGGGAACGGGCCCTTGTGCGGGATGGTTTTCTCTTGCGTGTCACGCAGCAAATGCCTTTTTTTAAGCACTGAAGAAGCCTCTTGTTTGTCAAAAGTCCGTCTAGGGTAATCGTTCACGTCCTACATGCAAATGTGAAACGACGCACTAGATCACACTACGAGGCACTGACTTGTGCTTGCCATTTTTCACACTAATTCGTGTCGCTACGAAGAATAGGTGCGCGTGATGCACGCAAGATGGCAATGAAAATGTCGATGAATGAATGATTGCGCGTATGGCGAAATGGCGCTTTTCGCCTATGCGTCTGTGTTTTTTTGTTCTGCTGCCAGCGTGGCACTGTGCGCAGCCGAGCTGACGTTTTTTACGGTGTCCATCGCTCCAAATCATCGTTTGAATGATGACTCGCACATAAATAATGTTCGCGTGAACGGTGTCTCTTGCGCGGAATGACAAAAACCAAATGTGTTCATAACTTCACGTTTGCATTTATCCGCGCTGCGGATCGATGCGCTGGTTAGCTGGAGCGATCAATCCACGTCATGGGCGCGCGACGCATCGCGGAAGCGGGAGTTCGCGTTCCGCTCACTCCAACCCACGGGCCGTGTCGAGTCACTTCACGACGTTTGCGGCACTACTCGATCGGATAGCCGATCGGATCCCCAAACTCTTCGTCCGGATCGCGCTTGTTCGTGTAAGTGTTGTTGCGCAGCCTCACGTTGGTTGTGGTGTTTTGCACCAGCAAATCGGCTCCGGTCGATTTATCCGGATCCGGTTCAACGCCTGCCAGGATACCCATCGCGTTAGGCGAAAGATCGCCGTGCGACGTTGCCCATTCGTCGTAAGGATTGTCGCTATCCGAGAGCGGAAAGCGAAATCCATTGCCTACCAGGATATTGTCGGCGAGCAGTACGCAATCGGTCTTGCCGAGAATGATCGTGCCGTGCAGCCCGTTGCGGGTAACGTTGTTGTGGGTGAAGCTGAGGCCGGTGAGTTCTTTCTCTCGCCACCATTGATTGGATTCTTCGTGGGTGACGAAGCCGTAGCCGAAGTTGTCGCAGATCGTGCAGTTGTGCACCGAAACACCCACCGCGTTGCCGTGGATTTCCATGCCGGTACCGCGATTGCGCGTCATGATGCAGTGGCTGACGACGACGTTGCGCACGTAGCCTTGGCCCTGCGGCTCGATATCGATGCCGGCCATCGGGTCGGTCGCTTCTTGTGGGCCGGGACCTGGGCCGCTGAAGCTGAAGGTGGAATTGGTCACCATCATGTTTTCCACCGGTCCGATCGAAAGACCCTGGCGGCGGTTGTGCGTGGATGTCACGCGGTTGATCAGCACGTTGTCCGAGGGAACGTGCTTGGGAAAATCGGCGTACTCCTGGTTGAACCGCTCGTCCCGTTCGCTGCCGAATGCGCCCACCCATATGCCATCGCCCCAGAAATCCGAGATGTGCACGTCGCTGACGACGACGTTGTTGGAACTCTGGATGCTGATGCCGAAGCCCTGTTCGTTCTGTCCCGGGTCCGGCAGTACCGGATCGGTGTTATGCAAACGCCGCTCGCCCACCAGACGGCCGCCAACGATGCGCACATTGGACGCGTGCCATACGCGGATCATGCGATACAGCGGCGTGTTGGTGGCAAGCGCGGCCAGCGTCGCGGCCGGGTCCATCAACAGCAGCATGTTCGAATGCAGCGCGATCGATTGTTCGACGTTGATCCGATAATCGCCGCGCGGCACGACGAGGGTGCCGCCCGTTAGCGGCACGGCGTCCACGGCGCGCTGGAAGAATTCGGTATCGTCGGTCCGGCCGTCGCCTTTTGCGCCCAACTCTCGCACGTTGATGATGGGGCCGGGGACGCCGGCCTGCATGTCGTAGCCAAAACTGGAAACGGGAATCGGGTTGAGCTGAGAATAACTGATCATCGCATGCGCTCCCTCTCTGCAGATCCGTTCGATGTGTAGCCGGCCCTATCGATTGGCGCGGCCGCTCGTGTGACTCAACAACCACGGTAGAACAATGGCGAGCAGATAAAATTTGGATGCAAAGAACTTGTTGTCCATCAGATTGCGATGCGCGTCCAGCCATCGCGTCGCGCCTGGAAGCAGTGATCTCACTTCTTCGGCATAGGCATAAACCTTGTCGAAACGAAGCTTGGCCAGTCCGCATAAATCAAAGCGGAAGCTGCCCTTGGCTTTTACATAAGGCAACTGTTCAAAGCACTCGGCAATGTATTGCCGCATCAGGACCTTGCTTACGCCACCGGGGCCGATCAATCGATCATCCGGCACCTGGTTAAAGACCCAGTCGCGGAATTGCGGATCGGCATACGGATACGCCAGGTGCAGCGACATCGCGCGGGCCGCGTACATGCCTTTGCCGAGATTGGAGGATTCCCCGATCGCCACCGCGAGCCTGCGCTGCGCTTCGGGTGTATCAGCGGCGGCGATGTCCGTCTGGAACGCTTGCATGCGCCGTCGCGACCGCGCTGCGATGTTGTCACCGAACAAGTCGTCGACTTCGGCATCGCTGAAACGCGAACCGGGGAAATTGCGTTCGAAGCGGTCCATCTGCAGCGTGGACAACGCCACGCAAAGCGGGAAGTTGTGGCTGGCCAGGCGGAACAGGCCGGGCGGTACCTGGATGCCGCGTGCCAGCATGGACATGATGCGATCCTGCCGCCGTAGCGGCACGCCGAAATACTGATCGGCGCATTGCGCATCGATGATGCCGTCGCCCTGGTGCCGGGCCACTTCAGTGGCCAGGTCGGCATAGGAGAGCGCGGCAAAATCCGCGCAAAGCAACGGCAGGCGAGGGAGCATCGCCAGATAGCGGTCGTAAGCGCGGCCCGGATCGCACACCAGCACTTCATGCCGAAGCCCCAGGTGTTGCGCAACGAAACGCGCCGAGGCAACTTCGTCTTCCTCTTTGCCGCCGAGGTAGGTGAGGCAGGTCGTATCCGGGCGCGCCTCCGCCAGCGCGATGGCCATGGAGGTGGAATCCTTGCCACCGCTTTGCAGCAGCCAGGGCGCACGCATGTTGCGCGTGGCGCGTTTGATGGACTGGCAAAGCAGCCGGTGATAGGTCTCGATCAGCACATCATCTTCGACGTCTTCCGCACGGGGGCGCGCTGCCGCCCTGGACGTCAGGTACGCAAAATGGAAATGCGGATTGGCATACATGTCCTGCGATGGATCGAAGCCTGTCGCAGCAATCTTCACATCCGCATAGATAGTGTGCGGTGGATACACAAACGCGTTGCGGAGTATGTCGGCGATTGACACGCGGTCGACGGCGGCAATGTTCCGTTCGTGCCTGATCAGTGGACTGAAATCAATTTCCCCGGAAGCCGGAGACGTATTGATCTGGATCTTCGCGGTGGTAGCCGGTCGCGCGCGATGTTCCGTGCGAGGTACGTTCATACTGAGCCCTGGTTAGCTGTGGAGTAATGAAAGCGCATCAATGCGACCTGCTCCCCCGCGCCGCCAGGCAGGATGCTGAAAACGTGCCGACAAACGTGAGCAACACCATGGCCTTGACCAGTTTGGCGCAACTTCAAGAGTGTCGGTGTGTGCATGCTTTAACCGACGATGCGCGTGAAGACTGCACCGCCGTGCAACGCAGCATAGTCGCGGAAATGTATGCGTTACGCCACAAAAGAGTGGAGAAACTGTGGAGGGATACATGGTATGTGGAATAGATCACAGCATGCTTGAGGGCAGTCCTCTGAGTGCACTGAAGTGGCGATGCTCGCGTAGGCTGGGATGAAATCCCAGCATGCATGCATGGCGATGCTGGGATTTCATCCCAGCCTACGACTGCAAGGAGGAGAGGAAGCGATTTTTTCGCGACGATCGAGATGCCGGCTTCAGCGGAAAGCAATTTATAGAAGTGTCCTTACGGCCAATGGCACTAACTTAAGCCGAGAAGCTTGACGCTTGCGGAGATCAGCTCCCTCCCCTGCACGCAGGGGAGGGGAAACACATCCCTGCGAGATTGAACAAGCATGCTCAAGTTAGTGACGTTGCCCTTAAGGTACCGTCCGCATGGCTTCTTCATCGCTGCTGTCCGGGTGCAACAGTTCGGCATACACATCGAGTGTCTGTTGAATGACCAGGCGCTCATCGAATTTTTTCAAGGCTTGCTCGCGCGCACGCTCCCCGAGTTGCGCAAGCCAGTCGCGATCGTCGTCCAGACGGGCGATGCAATCAGCCAGGGCCTCAGCGTTGCGCACTTCCACGCGCAAGCCATCCACGCCATCTTGTGTCACCACTTCGCGGCAGCCAGGTCGATCGGTGGTGATCAGCGCCAGGCCGGCGGCAGCGCCTTCGATCAATGATTTGGGTACGCCTTCGCGGTAATAGCTGGGCAACGCCATCACGTGCACGCTGCCGAGTAAGGCGGGCATGTCATCCACGTGTCCCAGGCAACGTACCAGTCCGGCCTCCGTCCAGCGACGCAATTCATCACGGGAAATCGAATGTGGGTTGCCCGGATCCGGCGTGCCGGCAAGCACAAATTCGATGTCCCGTTCACGCTTGCGCAGAATCGCGGCGGCCTCGATGAATTCACGCACGCCTTTTTCCTCGAGCAGGCGCGCGGCAAGCAGCACGCGTAGCCGCTCGTACCGATGCGTGGTTCGATTGGATGGATGAAAGCGGAACGTATTGACGCCCGAGCCGAGGATGACGCGCACCTTGTCGGGTGCCACCAGGCCGGCCTGGGAAAACGCCAGGGCATCGTCATGATTCTGCAGCACCAGCAGTGAGCGCTTGCCATTCAGGGCGATACGCAGCAAGGTCTTGACGAGTGGCCGCAGCAATCTCGCCTTGAGCGTATCGCTGGTGAACACATAGCCCATGCCCGATACCGCGCTGACCATGGCCGGAACCCGTGCGATGCGCGCGGCGATGGTGCCGTAGATGGCGCACTTCAACGTAAAGCCATGCACGATGTCAGGCCGCTCGCGCCGGAACACACCGATGAGCCGGCGCAACGTGGCGATCTCGCGCAACGGATTGAGGCTGGCGCGTTCCATCGACAACGGTATCCAGCGGCAGCCATGCTCAACCAGGCGTTTGCCGAATTTGCCAGGCGGCGACACCATGACAACTTCGTGCCCGTCGCTGATGAGGCGCTGCACCGTGGAAAGACGGAAGTTGTACAGATACCAACTGGTATTGGCGAAGAAGATGAATTTCATTGAGTGGCGCCGTTTAAGAATCTTGTTTTTAATTCCTGGCTCGCATGTCGCCGTCGATCGCGATCAATAACGCGCCTGGCTATGCCAGCGCCAAGCGCTTCGCACGATATCGTCGATGTTCGTAATGGCCGGCTGCCAGCCAAGCTGCGCGCGAGCTTTCGCGTTGGACGCCACCAGCACGGGTGGGTCGCCAGCGCGGCGCGAAGCCCGCTCGAACGCAATGTCCGCACCGGTGACGCGTTTGGCGGCTTCAATGACCTCAAGCACGGTAAAGCCCGTGCTGCTGCCGAGATTGAAGCAATGCGCGCCGTCATGCTTGTCCAGAAAATGGATGGCACTGAGATGAGCCTCGGCCAGGTCGTTCACATGGATGTAATCGCGCACGCAGGTCCCGTCTTTGGTGGGGTAATCGTCGCCGAAAATCTTCAGCGAAGAACTGTGCCCAAGGGCGGTGCGCAGAATATTCGGAATCAGATGCGTCTCCGGATCGTGCGATTCGCCGATCTCGCCGGAAAGGTCCGCGCCCGCAGCATTGAAGTAGCGCAACGACACCGAGCGTAGCCCGTAGGCGGGCGCCGCATCGGCCAGGATGCGTTCGACCATCCATTTGCTTGCGCCATACGGATTGATCGGGCGCGCGGAGTGCTCTTCGTCGATCAGCAGCGCGGCGGGTTCTCCGAACACGGCAGCGGTGGACGAGAAAACCAGTTTCGTGACGCTGGCCTCGCGCATGGCATTCAGCAGGCACAGCGTTCCACCGACATTGTTCTGGTAATACTCATAGGGTTTTTTCACGGATTCGCCAACCAGCGAATGCGCGCATAGATGAATGACAGCGTCGAAACGGTGCTCGCCGAATGCCATGCGCAATGTGTTGGCGTCCCGGATGTCGCCAACGATCAACGGCGCATCCGCAACCGCTTCGCGATGGCCGGTCGATAGATTGTCGTAAACCACTGGTTCGTGCCGATGCGTGAGCAAGCAACGCACCATGTGCGAACCAATATAGCCAGCCCCGCCGCAGACAAGCACCTTCATCCCTAGATTCCTACGTTCAGGCCAGAACAACGCAGCTCCCACTAATCGGAGGCGCCGACGTGATTAACCGATCAACGATACGTATCGGCAATGCAAATCCAGCTCCTTGCCCCGTGTATAGGGGTGGTCACACAAAAACACAGCACCCATTAGGCCCGCCAGCTTGTCGCGTGGATGTAAACGATGCGTGCGCAAGCGCGGGCTTTTTCATCACGTGTGTGTACGAAATGCGTCGGGCGGACCGGCGAGGAACCAGCCTTGTCACTTCGATGACACATGGCTGAACATCAAGAGGCGGAGCGCGATGCCGAGCCGATCGCGTAGGGCGTCGTCAGCTCGCCATACACGTCGATGGTTTTCTGGATTACCGCGCGCTCGTCGAACTCCCGCAACACTTTCTGGCGTGCACGCTGGCCAAGCTCGGTAAGCAGGTTGCGATCGTTGTCCAGCCGCGCAATGCACTTGGCCAAAGACATGGCATTTTGTGCTTCGACGTGCAAACCATCCACGCCGTCCTTGCTCACGACCTCGCGGCAGCCGGGCCGATCGGTGGTGATCAGCGCCAATCCGCACGCGGCGCCTTCAAGCAGCGACTTCGGCACGCCTTCGCGGTAATAGCTGGGCAGCACCATGACATGCACGGTGTTGAGCAGGCCGGGCATGTCGTCGACGTGGCCAAGCCAGCGGATCAGGCCTGCATCCACCCATTCCCGCACTTGCTCTTCCGGGACGGAATGCGGGTTGCCGGGATCGGGCGTGCCGGCGAGCAGGCATTCCACATCGTGGCCCCATTGGCGCAACAGTGCAGCGGCCTCGGCAAATTCCGGGATACCTTTTTCCCGCAGCAGGCGTGCCGCAAGCAACACACGCAGGCGGCCGTCCGGGTGCAGCGGCGGTACCGGCGGATGGAACATCATGGTGTCCACGCCGGTGCCGCGGATCAGGCGGATGCGCTCGGGCAGGATCAGGCCACCATCGCTAAATGACATCACGTCGTCGGGGTTCTGCAGGATGAGCAGCGAGCGGTGATCGCTCAGAGTCATGCGCATCAGCAACTTGACCAGCGGCCGCAGCATGCGTGCCTTGAGCGCATCGCTGGTAAAGACGTAACCCATGCCGGCCACGGCATTGACCACCGCCGGCACCCGCGCAAGACGTGCGGTCAGCGCACCGTATACGACGCACTTCATGGTGTAGTTGTGCAACAGATCGGGCTGTTCTTCGCGCAGTATCGAGATCAACCGGCTCAGTGTGGCCGCCTCACGCAGCGGATTGAGGCTGGCGCGATCCATCGGCAATTGAATCCAGCGGAATCCGTGCCCGGCGAAGCGCTCGCCGAACGGACCGGGTGGGGACAACATGACCACTTCATGCCCGTCCTTGCGCAACCGCAAGGCAGTGGAAACGCAGAAGTTGTACAGGTACCAATCGGTGTTGGCGAAGAAGATGAGCTTCATAAGGGCATCCGTGGTGTAAGTGACAGAACTTGGTTCCCGGTATGGCGGCGTGGCGGGATGGTGCACAGTGCGTGCCGCGCATGCTGTTGCGTTAAGTCACCGCGCAGGACAGACGCGTCCATGTCGTGTCGACGATGACGTGAATCGGGTTGCCCAATGGGTTGGATTGCCTTGCCGTGCATATTCGCGACAGACATGTTCTCGACAGACGAATCACGAAGCGGCGTTACGCCGTGCCAACACCAGTTCGTCTCGGCGGCGCATGAGTGTGATCACCCAGCGGCGCACATAGCGGATCACACCCACGGCATCGGCAAGCCGCCAAAGCCACCAGCTCAGCAGTCCTTGCTCGTGCAGCGTCCGACGCACCTCCACCACGGCTTTGTTCATGGCGACCAGGTCATTGCTGAGTCCACCTGCGCCATAGGGCGCCTTGTGGTACGACGCCAATACCTGGTTGAGGCGTATGCAGCGGTGACCGGTCAGCAGTATCTGCGACCACAGCAAGAGATCTTCCGCGAGCCGGCGGGATTCATCGAAGCGAAATGGCAGGTCGCGACGCAGCATGATCGACGCAGTGGGGAATTGAGTGCGCAGCAGGAACAGGTGATGCGCAAGCACGTGTGTTACCACCAGCGGATAATCCAGCGCCGGTGCTGGCGCGGTGCGTGACTGCACATTCATGTCGTGGGCGATCAGCGCCGCCCGCGGATCCTCGGCCAACGCCTCCATCTGCAGCTTCAGTTTCTGCGGATGCCAGCTATCGTCGGCGTCCAGAAAAGCGATCCATGGCTGGCTTGCATGATACCAGCCGCGGTTGCGTGCCGCCGATGGCCCGCTATTGCGCGGCATGGCGATCACCTTCACCCAGCCTGGCGGATAGCCGCGGGCGACACGATGCAATTCTTCCAGCGTGCCATCGCCGCTACCGTCTTCCACCAGCAATACCTCGGCGGGTTTCAGCGTCTGCGCAGCCACTGATGCCACGGTGTGTTCGATGACGCGTGCGCAGCGATAGCACGGTATCACCACGCTTACCGGTGCGATTTCGTCAACCGGCAAGCGCGGCGCATCATCGCTGCGCTCGGACGGTCGGCTAACGTACGTTGCCGATGGATCCGTGGCGGGCGTGTGATGGGTTGGCTGCATAGCGTCGGTGCTCCGCGTTATTTTCAAGAGCAAGATTGCTGGTTGCGGTGTGCATGGTCCGTGCAGGTTTTGTTTTTCTCATGCATGCGCCTCGTGACGTGTTTATGTCGGGAGTCGTAAATCGTGATCACCTGATTGACAATCGTAAGGTGTTCGCAAGCTTTCCTTGAGGCGCGCGCATGTTCCCGTCAATGCCAATCGGTTTGCGGTGAGAAGGTGTTGCTATCGGTGGTGATTTGATTGGCCGCGTCTTTCACCTCCAATTGCCGGCCGCGAATGAAGCTGGCGTTCTTTGCGGTGGGCGAGTCCGTCTTCATCGGATAACGCGCGCTGTTGTTGCCGAGCGTATTGCTGGTGGCCCGCACATAGCTGCTGTGCCCGGCAAAGGAAAGCCCGGCCAGGCCGTTGCCGGTGATGGTGTTGTTGTTGATGGTCACCTGCGTGGCGGCATCGACGGTCAATACGCCATAGCCGTAGTTATTGGTGATGCTGCAGTTCTTCACCGTGACATTGCTGACGTTGCTATGTATTTCCATGCCACTGCCGCGGTTATCGATCAGGTTGCAATGGTCGATGGTGATGTTCTTCGCCTGGCCCTGGGTTTGCGGCTCGATGTCGATTCCCGATTGCGGCATGGTGCCTTCGGTATTGCTGAAGGTGGAGTTGGTGATGGTGACGCCGTTGACCGGGCCGATCGAAAGTCCCTGGCGCCGGTTGTGAGTGGAGACGATGTGATCGACGGTGACGTCGGTCGACGGCACGGCATTGGGCGGCTTGCCCAGCGCGCCGATCCACATGCCATCGCCCCAGCAATGGGAGATGTGCACGTTCGACACGCGGACATGGTTGGACGCCTGGATATTGATGCCGTAACCCCATTCGCCGCCCACGCCCGTGTGACCCTCGCGTTCGCCGATGATGGTGCCGCCGGTGATGCTGACGTTGTTGACGTTCCAAACCTTGATCATGTACGACCGTTGCGAGTCATTGGGCAAGGCGGCGATCGTGGCGTCAGGCGCCAGTTGCAGCACCATGTTGGAACGCAGGTTGATCGAGCGCATCGCATCGATCATGTATTGGCCTTTCGGCACGATCACGGTACCGCCGCTTGCCGGCAGGCTGTCGATCGCCGATTGGATGGCATTGGTATCGTCGTGGACGCCATCGCCTTTGGCGCCTTTGTCGCGCACGTTGATGATGTTCTTGGCACTGCTTGGCTGCGATCCTGCAAAAGCGGAGCTACTCCATGCGTACAGTGTGATCAGCGGCAAGGCCAGCCAGGCGGCGCACAGAAAGGGATGGCACGGCATGCAGGTGCGGGAAGGGTGGGTCGTAGGCATCATGGTGTAAACGCTTTTTGCGGCGGCAACGTCGCCCGATCGGGCGGATGAAGATTCATGCGGCTGGCCATCCACGGCAGCGTGACGGCGAGCAGATAGAACTTTGAAGCGAAGAACTTGTTGTCCAGAAGATGCCGATGGGTTTCCAGCCATCGCGGCGCGCCAGGCAGAATGGCGCGGGTCTGCTGTGCAAACGCGTAGACCTGGTCGAAGCGCTGCTTGGCCAGTCCGCGCAGATCGAAACGGAACGATCCTTTGGCTTTTACGTATGGCAGTTCGCCGAAGTGCTCGGCGATATGCTCACGGACCAGCAGCTTGTTCACACCGCCCGGTCCGCTCACTCGATTGGCCGGTATCTGGTGGAGAACGAAATCGCGCAGTTTCTCATTGCAGTACGGATACACCACGCGCAACGACATCGCCTTGGCCGCGTACATGCCCTTGCCCATGGCGGGAGCCTCAAGCAAGGTGAACGCGATGACGCGCCTGACCTCATCCGAGCCGGCCGCCGCAAGTTCGGCGCGGAACATGTCCATCCGCTGCCGCGAGCGCGCTGAAACATTCCACCCGTAGATGGCATCCACTTCCGCATCGCTGAAGCGAGAGCCGGGAAAAAAGCGCTCGAATTTATCCATCTGCACAGTGGCGAGCGCAAAGCACAGTTCGAATTTGTTTCTGACCAGCGGCCAGCGAAACACGCTGGCGGGCAGTCGCAGGCTACGCGCAAGCATCGACAGGACGCGGTCCTTGGCATGCAGCGGCGAGCCGAAATAGTGATCCGAGCCCAGCGCATCGACGATGCTCTCGCCACCCAGTCGGTGTACTTCGGTGGCGAGGTCCGCATAAGACAAGGCGGCGAAATCAGCGGTCAACAAGGGCATGCGCGGGAGCATGGCCAGATAGCGGTCATAAGCGCGGCCTGCGTCGCACACAAGCACTTCATGCCGCAGGCCCAGTTTCCTGGCGACGAAGCGCGCCGAAGCCACTTCGTTTTCTTCCGTGCCGCCAAGGTAGGTAAGGCAGGCAGTGTCGGGACGCGTTTCGGCGATCGCGATCGCCATCGAGGTCGAATCCTTGCCGCCGCTTTGCATCAGCCACGGCGCGCGGACGCCATTGAGTGATTGCCTGACCGCGTCGCATAGCAAGCGATGATATGCCTTGGTCAGCGACGCTTGATCTGCTTCACCAGCATGGGATGACGAGCTGGCATGGGTGGCACGAAACGGAAAACGGAAGGCGGCATGGCGATGCAGATCGCTGGATGGATCGAATCCCGAAAAGGCGACCTTCACGTCCCGGTAAATGGAATGCGGCGGGTAAACGAAACTGTTACGCAGCAGATCGGCAATTGATACGAGATCCAGCGGCGCATTGCCAGGTTCGAGTTCGTTCAGTGGCGAGAAATCCACGCTGCGCTGGTAGGGCGACGCATTGACCTGGATCCGTGTTCGGTGCGGGCTACCCGGCAGATTTTGCGAAGTCGTACTGGAGCGCATGGAGGTCACCGGAATCGTAGGTCGAGAACCGATGTCTGTCCGCAACGTCTCCGTCGTGGTTGCCCGATGGACGGTTTCATGAGGCAACGGCCTCGGCGTTATGGAAATCGTCAACCGGCGACGTATGCCGCATGCGGCTGTGCAACCACGGCAGCACCATTGCGAGCAGATAGAATTTCGACGCGAAGTATTTATTGCCAAGATGGTGACGATAAGTTTCCAGCCAGCGCGGCGCACCCGGCAGCAGTGCCTGGGTCTGTTGCGCAAAGTCATGGACCTGATCAAAGCGTTGCCGCGCCAGGCCGCGCACGTCAAAGCGGAAGCAACCCTTGGTCTTGACGTATGGCAGATTGTGGAAATGCCGGTCGATGTACTGGCGCATCAGCACCTTGTTCACATTGCCTGGGCCGATCAGCAGTTCGTCCGGAACATCCTTGAAAACCCAGTCGCGGAATTGAGAATCGGCATAGGGATAAGCGAGTCGCAACGACGTCGCCGCCGCCGAGTACATGCCCTTGGCCAGGTGCGCGGATTCGCCAATCACCAGCGAAAGACGGCGTACGGCTTCGTCCGAGCCCGCTGCGTCGAGATCGGGCTGGAAAACATCCACGCGCTGGCGAGATAGCGATGACAGCGGGCGCCCAAGCAATGCATCCACTTCCGCGTCGCTGAAACGCGAGCCTGGGAAGTAGCGTTCGAACTTGTTCATCTGCAACGTGGCCAGCACGACGCAGAGCTTGAAGTTGCGTTTGACCAGGCTCGATTTGAATAACCATTGCGGCATACGCAGATTGCGGGCGAGCAGGGCGAGCACGTGGTCTTGCCAATGCAACGGCACGCCGAAGTATTGGTCCGAGCCCAGCGCATCGATCATTCCATCGCCTTGCTGCAGGCTTATTTCGGTAGCGAGGTCCACGTACGACAAGGTGGCGAAATCTGCCGTCAGCAACGGCATGCGCGGCAGCATGGCGAGGTAGCGGTCGTAGGCGCGTCCGGGGTCGCATATCAGGGTTTCATGGCGCAGGCCCAGCTTGTGCGCCACGAAGCGCGCCGAGGCGACCTCGTTTTCCTCCCTGCCGCCCAGATAAGTGATGCAGGTGGTATCCGGCCGCGCTTCGGCCACGGCGATCGCCATCGACGTGGAATCCTTGCCGCCGCTCTGCAGCAGCCACGGTGCGCGCATGCCGGCAGTGGAGCGCAGCACCGCCTCGCACAGCAGGCTGTGATACGTATCCAGCAGCTTCTCGCCGTGGATGGCATCGAGAGGCGGGCGCGGCGCGGCCAGGACGGGCTGGTATAGGTAATGGAAGCGCGGACGATCGAACATGTCCTGCGATGGATCGAATCCGGTCGCGGCTATTTTTACGTCTTTGTAGATGGTGTTGGGCTCATAGACGAACCCATTGCGGAGAATGTCCGCGATCGATACTGGGTCGATCGACGCCAGCCCCTTTCCACAGACGGCGAGTGGCGAGAAATCCCATGCGTTATCGTTGGGCGAGGTATTGATCTGGATTCTTTGGCTCATGGAGACAGGTACGTCCTCACACCACAGCGAAGCATTCATACGAGGACCTGATTGGATACGTAGTAATAAAAGACCGCGCAGGACACGATGAGTCCGATGCGCAGCAGGATGGGATTGCGAAGCATCGATAAGCGGCTATGAAAAAATATGGCAGCCACGATTAGCGATATGGACAGATAGGCCGAAAGCAGGTAGCGATTGGAGAAATTACCCCAGCCAAGCAGAAAGAACGGCAGCAGCATCACCAGATAAACCGCGGTGCTGTCCTTCAGGCGCGTGCCGTAGGGCTTGCGCACCAGGCCCGACAAAAGCAGCGGCAGCAGGTACCAGAAGATCGAAAACAGCGCGAAGTCGATACGCACGCCCGACTTGTATTTGGAACCGAGCTCATAATCCATTACCGCGTCATACAGCGACGGAACGGCCGAGCGTACGACGATCAAGGTGAGCCCGCTGCAATAGGCGATGAAGCCGATAATGGCGGCAATCCGCAAAAATTTCAGATTGATAAGCAACAGCGGCGCACAGGCCAGATACACCAGCGACGAATAGTGGAAGCAGGTCGCAACCACGCCGAAAATAAAAAAATCCCGCCATTGCCGTTGATGAAACGCCAGCAAGGCCATGAACACCGGCAGCGACGCCAAGCCCTGCCGCACCGCATTGATCGATGCGTTCACGAACATGGGCGAAAGCAGCATGAACATCAGGCTGGCGCTAAGGAACGTAAGATAGCCGCGCGAACTGCCCAGGTAATCGAAATACCGGCGCGACGCGAGCACCACCATCACCAGCAGCAAGCCGAACAGCACGCATTGATACGTCTGCAGACTGACGCCGAGTCCGCTCAGCAGGCGGGTCAATAATAGAAAGCCGGGTTCGAAGCGCGATTCCACCAAGTGGTTGCGCAATTCGCTGAACACTTTCGCATACACCGCGGTATCGCTGCCTACGTCGATGCCGCGCAGCCCGACCACCAGGTCGGTAAACAGAAATACCGGTACCAACAGGATGATGCTCAGCACCACTCGCGCGTTGGTGGTGATGTTGGATGGGCGTGAGTACCCGACGTAAGAGGCCGTATGGGTGGTCATGTTCGATGCTCAAACGCCGTAGCGGGTGGGTTGTGTGCCTTGCGGCGGGTAGCGGCCAGCACGCGCCGCCGTAGATGGCGCAGCCAGGCCACGGCTTCGACCAATTGCCATTGCCACCACCCGAGCAGGCCCAGTTGGTGCAGGTGGCGGCGAACGTCAATGGCGGCGAGGTACATCGCATTCATGTCGCCGCTGAGTCCACCGGCTCCAAACGGTGGCTTGTGGTAGGAGGCGAGCACCTGATCGAGCTTCGCACAGCGATAGCCGGACAGCAGGATCTGCGCCCACAACAGAAAATCCTCAGCGCGCCTGCGCGATTCGTCGAAGCGGAAGGGCAGGTCGCGCCGCAGCATCAGCGATGCGGTCGGGAAGGGGTTGCGCGCCATCAGCAAATGGCGCGCGATGATCTGCACTTTTGCTGGCGAACGCAGGGGTGAGGGCGATGCCGAGCGCGGCTGCACGTCCATGGGGTGCGACACCATGGCGATCTGAGGATCTTTCGCTACGGCTTCCATCTGCAACTGCAGTTTTTGCGGATGCCACGTATCGTCCGCATCCAGAAAAGCGATCCATGGCTGCTGCGCGTTATCCCAACCACGGTTACGCGCAGCGGACGGACCGGCATTGCGCGGCAGGGCGATCACCTTGATCCAGCCAGGAGGAAAATGTTTTGCGATTGCTTCCAACTGCCGCAGCGTGCCATCGCCACTGCCGTCATCGACCAGCAGCACCTCGGCCGGGCGAAAGGTCTGCGCTGCGACCGATGCTACGGCCGGTCCAATGGTGTGTTCGCAGCGGTAGCAGGGGATGACCACGCTGACCGGCGCGATGCCGGAACGGATGCCATCACCCTCTGCGCCGCCGCCAAAAGCTGCTGCCGCAGAGGACGATGGCGACGACGCCGTTCGGTGTGTCGTGCTTGCTCGGTCACTGGTAAGCAAGGGCATGTTTCTCCATCGATGATGACGACACGAGTGATGGACGCGATCATGCGTTCACGCCTGCTGTTGCTCCGATGACTCCACGCTTTCCTGATCCGTTTCGGTTTCGTGCTCCTGATACGGCCCCACGGTGGTGGATTGCAGCGGCGCGGCAAGCGACAGCTTCTGTGATGCCCCAATGGTTCGCGCGGTGGCGACCATGGCTTTGCTGGCCTGCTGTGCGCGGTAGGTCCTGCCTAGCAGCACGACATAGATGGCGGTGACCGACGCAAAGGCGAGCAGGTTGCTGCCCGGTGTGAGGTGGCGCGTCCACGTACCGACGTACACCAGCGTCATGGCCAGCCCCACCAGCATCACCAGCGTGGTGTGCGCGCTGAAGCCGGCATTCATCATGACGTGATGGATATGGCCGCGATCGGGCTTGAACGGCGATTTGCCTTCGCGAATACGGCGCACCATCACTTGCAAGGTATCGAGCACCGGCAGTGCCACGCACCACAGCACATCGACCGTTGACAGATGCGGTTGCGCCTGCTGGCTGAGTTGAATCAACGTCCACGCCAGGAAATAGCCGATCATCATGCTGCCGGCGTCGCCCAGAAATACCTTGCGTCCGAGCAGATCAAGATTGGCAGCCAGGTCAGGCAGCAATGCCGCCGCGAGCAGCAGCAACAGAATGACGCTATGCCATTGCGAAACCCCCTGGTACACGGTGATGGCGCCGATGCTCACCAGCGTCAGCATGCCGGCCAGGCCGTCGATGCCATCCATCATGTTGAACGCATTGAGCAGACCGATCACCGACAGCAGTGTCAACGGAATGCCGAATGCGCCCAGCTCCAGGTTGTAGCCGAACAGATGGCCGAGCGTGTGGATGTAAGTGTGCGTGCAATAGATCATGGTGAGCACGGCGGCGGTCTGCACCAGCAACCGGCTGCGCACGCTGAGGTCGAAACGATCGTCCAGGGCGCCGGTAAGTGCAAGCACAGCGCCGGTGCCAAGCAGCGCATTGGTGAACAGCAAGGATTCGCCTTCGAAACACATGCCGGCGATGACGCCGAACAAGGCGGAAAGTCCGCCGATCAGGGGAATGTTCCCCACATGCCGCTTGCGTTCGCTTGGTTTATCCACCAACCCGATCGACTCGGCGTGATGGTAGAGAAATATCAATGCGACTGCAGCAGAAAGCATGGCGATGACGCAAGAAATAAGCGCGCGGTAACTCATCGGTTCTCCCAACTACAGACAGTTTTGAATGTGGCGCGAAGCCCCTGCTTTCCTTCGCGATGAGCCAGGTGATATATGTGGCGACGCTTTAGACTGTTAAGCGCTCCTGTGAATCAAACGTGGGATGCGGTGTTCCAGCGAGTTTCCTCGCAACGAATGACTCTTTCGGCATGTGCGTGGTTATGAAGGCGATGTGACGGCATAAGGTTGCACGGCTCGAATGAAGTGATCAGCGGCGCTTCCCGCTTCGATAACGAAATTTGCATACGTGAAGACATAAAAGGATGTGCTCAGCGTGGATTCGTTGCGCAATTGTCGCTATGGGTACGTGTGCGTTGTGTGTGCAATGCGACATGGAATGTGTGGCATTCATGCACATTCATGAATGTGCTTGGTCACGATGATGTGTGCGATACGTCATGCAGAACGTCAAATTGCGAGCATGTTTTTGCTAAACCACCTCATGCGGGCTTTTATCCTGTGATGAAGGCGTCGTCGTGCGTGCTTTGTATGCATCAGCTCGACTCCTGCGCGTGGAAGAGCTCGTTAAAAAAACGGCCGCTTCTTCACGTGGCGCGTTGGCGCTTTCGCTGCGTTGCGTTGAGCGATGATGCGGCACGCCCGCATTTCGCTTGCGTCGAACTTACGATACAGGCGTTCAGGTTTTCACAAAGCCTGGAGTAAAAGACGACGCAAAGGGGCGCGGAGAAATTCCGTCCACAACGATCGTGCCCCGTGGCCGTCATTCCCGCGAAAGCGCACTGCTGTGCAAGGAAACTTTTTGCTCGCCAGATCAGCTCCCTCTCCTACGTGTAGTAGGGGAGGGTTGGGGTGGGGTGAAGCACGCTTGCAAGAGAGTTCATCATCTCTAAGGCCCATTCCAGCGCAGCGGGAAGCGAGCTTCGCTCGCCTCACCCCACCCCTCCTCCCCGATCAAGTCGAGGACAGGCTCTGCACGCAGGGGAGGGAGCGGTATGCGACCCGTGCATGCATGCTGTCTTGAGCAAACATGTCTAAGTCTCCTGCCGCCCGACGTCATCCAGACGCGTTGACCCCGCAGGCATTCGTTCTTCTTGCGCGAAGTTTCCTTGGACAGCCGTGCACGTTCGCGGGAATGACGGCTGCGGGCGTACGCGAGCAGGGAGCCGAGTTCAGTTCGCCGGCTGCAACAGCGAATGCGCTTTGCTCAGCAGGTCGCTCATGTCGAACGGCTTGAGCAGGGCCTGCGTGGCTTCGCCCAGATCGTTCTCTTCCAGCCACTCCGCATCGGCATAGCCGGTCATCAGGATCACGCGCAGATCGGGCAAGCGTTTTCGCGCCTGGGAGCACAATTCATAACCGTCGAGGGCAGGCAAGTCGATATCCGACAGCAAGAGGTCCCACGGAACCTCGCCGGTAAGCAGCGACAAGGCCTCATTGCCGGAGGCGGCTTCGGCCACTTCACTGCCCAGTTGCCTAAGGCGCGTGGCGACGGCATGGCGAATGGTCTCGTTGTCTTCCACCACCAGGATGCGAAAACCATGCAGGTCCGGCGCCGGGGTTTCACTTCTCATCGGCACCGTTTCCGCGGCGCTTGCGCTGTCACAAGGCAAGTAAAGCAACACGCAGGTGCCGCTGCCGGGAATGCTGCGGATATCCACGGCGCCGTGGTATTGCTCGACGAAGTCGTAGACCATCGACAGGCCTAGGCCGGTCCCGTGGCCCTCCGGCTTGGTGGTGAAGAAGGGCTCGAAAGCGCGTTGCAGCACGTCTTCGCTCATGCCGGGGCCATCGTCGACGACAGCGATCTCCACATACGTGTGATGGGTGGGGCCCAGCGCCACGCGCACGTCGGGATCGTTCTGCGTGCAGAGGCGGCAGCGTATGTGCATATGTCCGTGCCCGCCCATGGCGTCCCGCGAGTTGACGGCAAGGTTGACCAGCGCGCTTTCCAATTGATCGCCGTCGCACACCAGCAGCGGAAGGTCACCGGCCAGCGATACCTCCAGCGTGATGTCGTCGCCAAGGGTGCGGCCGAGCAATTCGCGCATCGACTGCAGCACTCTGGAAATGTTGGTGAGCTGGCTCGGCGAAGTGTGCCGGCGCAATAGCGACAGCAGCCGTTGCGTAAGCCGGCCCGCATGCGTGGCGGTATGCAGCGATGCCGTCATGTGGCGCTGAGCTTGCGGAACGTTGCCCGCATCCAGGCTGAGCGACCCCACTTCCAGCGAACTAATGATGCCTTGCAGGGCATTGTTGAAATCGTGCGTGATGCCACCGGTAAGGCGGCCGATGGCTTCGATTTTCTGTGCATGCACGAGCTGGGCGCGTGCTTCGCGCAGGCGGCTTTCCATCAGTTTCTGCTGCGTGCAGTCGTGGATCAGCGCGGCGAAACCGATCAGCGATCCGTCGCTTTCATGCACGGCTTGCACTTCGACGTCGGCGGGAAGGCGCGAACCGTTCGCGTGCAGCAGTTCGCATTCGACCTTGACCGGATTTTCCGATGCGGCCGCCTGCAACAGTTTGGTGGAAAGCGGCGGCTCCTCGCCCGCGTCGGGAAAGAAGGCCGCGAAAGGGCAGCCGACGATATCGTCGGCTGCAAAGCCGGTGATGCGCCGCGCGCCGGGATTCCAGTCCAGCACGATACCGTGTCGGTCGAGCATGCAAATCGCATGTTCTGGGGTGCCTTGCATGAACAAGCGCAGGCGGCGCTCGCATTCGCGCAGGCGATCGTGGGTCAGGCGATTCAAATGCAGGTCGCGCAGAATCATCGCGAAGCCATGGGCATGCGCGCGGTGCCCTTTCAACGGATGGATGGCTATTTCCAGCCGAATGCGGCGATCGTGCTTGCCGGATATCCAGGTCTCAAACTGCGCTGCTTGGCCGGCGCTATCGGCCTTGAGTGCCAGGTCCAGCAGATCGGCGTCGGGCGGAGTGGTGTAGATGCTGGTGTAATGCTTGCCAAGCAAGTCGCGCGTCTGTCGTTCGCCGAACAGCAGATGGCTTTGATGGCAGGCCAGGATGTGGCCTTCAAGATCCAGGATAAGAATGGTGTGGTCGGTCTGGGTGGAAGTGAGCAGTGCGTGATCCGATGCAGCGTTTTCCATAATTTTGCTCACGGGACACCGATTGCGATGGGTCATGCAGCGTCATTCCATTAAGCCGACGCTGCGCTCTGGTCTTGCGCCCAACGGCCGACATTGCTTACCCATAACCCCGGCAGCCGAAGTGTTTGCTTCGACAACGCACGACGTCCTAGGGGCGTAAGCACGCCATGTCAACGCGTCAGCATCCAATCGCAACGGCCTTGCCCCCCTTTTGTCGTATAAAACGTGTCGTAAAAAGACGCGCCTCACGACAACGGCAGCCTCCTGCTGCCGCAAGCCCCTTACCGTTGGTCCCATTTAAGATGATGGGGATACTGTGATGAGGTCGTGAATGTCGTGCATTGGCCTAAGCGCGCATGACGAAATCTTTCATGACCCCGTGACGGGTGCGCATATGGAAGGTATTGGCCTAGGAAAAACAAAAAATGTAAATGGAATGCGTGATGGGCACGTTAACCCCAAGGCCGTCATTCCCGCTTTCGAGGGACGGCCTCTGCGATTGGAGATTTCGTAGGCTGGGATGAAATCCCAGCATTGCCATGCTTAATAGTGCTGGGATTTCATCCCAGCCTACCGCTCCTATGGCAAGCACTCAGGCTTTCGTTGCCCTGGCTCGATACAGCGCCAACGATCTTGCGGCCAACGCGACCTGCTTATCGCGGATGGCTGGCTGCTCGCTTGCGGTACTGATCAACAGGCGCCACTCCAGCTCGCTGGCGTTGTCGGGCAGCATGAAGTTCACGTCTTCGAAGTGGCCGTTGACCAGCAGCAACAGCGTGGTGTCGGCCCCCGGACGTTTAATGCCAGTCGGTTTGGCGCGTCCATCCAGCAGCATGGCCAGGCAGCGTTCGCTGGGGTTATGCCACTGCGCTTCGGTGAACTCACGACCGTCATGTGTCAACCAGGTGACATCGCGGATGCCGGATTCTTCATCGATCAAGCCCTGCAGAAAACGGCTGCGGCGCAACAGTGGGTAATCGCGGCGCAGGCGGGTGAGCCGCCGTACGAAATCGGTGAGCGCGCGTTGCTCGCCGGCGGCGGGCCAGTCAAGCCAGGTGACGTTGTTGTCCTGGCAATAGGCGTTGTTGTTGCCGCCCTGCGTGCGCGCGAATTCATCGCCGGCCAGCAGCATCGGCGTGCCTTGCGAGAGCAGCAAGGTGGCGAGCATGTTGCGCATCTGCCGTTGACGCAGGCCGAGAATGTCGGGGTTGTCGGTGTAGCCCTCTTCGCCGTGGTTCCAGCTCAGGTTGTTGTCGGTGCCATCGTGATTGTTTTCGCGATTGGCCTCGTTGTGTTTGTTGTTGTAACTGACCAGGTCGTTGAGCGTGAACCCATCGTGCGCGGTGACAAAGTTGATCGATGCGTTTGGCCGTCTACCGCGTTGATCGAACAGATCGGCCGAGCCGGTGAGGCGCGTGGCGAAATCGGGTAGCCAGCCTTCGTCGCCGCGCCAGAACGCACGCACCGCGTCGCGGAAGCGATCGTTCCATTCCGCCCAGCCGGGCAGGAACTTGCCGACCTGGTAACCGCCTGGGCCAATGTCCCACGGTTCGGCAATCAATTTGACGCGGCCGAGAATGGGATCCTGCCGGCATGCATCGAGAAATCCGCCGCCCTGGTCGAAGCCGTGCGATTCGCGACCCAGGATGGTGGCGAGATCAAAACGGAAGCCATCCACGCGCATGTCGGTGGCCCAATAGCGCAGCGAGTCCATCACCATCTGCAGCACGCGCGGATGACTGAGGTTGAGCGTGTTGCCGGTGCCGGTGTCGTTGATGTAATAGCGGCGCTCGTCGGCGAGCCGATAATAGGTGGCGTTGTCGATGCCGCGCAGCGAGAGTGTGGGACCTAAGTGATTGCCTTCGGCGGTGTGGTTGTAGACCACGTCCAGGATCACTTCCAGCCCCGCATCGTGCAGATGCGCGACCATCTCCTTGAACTCCGCCACGGTGGAGCTGGCCATGTAGCGCGGATGCGGCGCGAAGAAACCGATGGTGTTGTAGCCCCAGTAATTGCGCAGGCCTTTGTCGAGCAGATGCTTGTCGTCGACGAAAGCGTGGATGGGCATCAGCTCCACCGACGTCACGCCCAGCGAGCGGATGTAATCCACCACCGGCTGATGCGCGAAGCCGGCGAAGGTGCCGCGCAGCGGTTCGGGTACTTGCGGATGCAGCATGGTGTAGCCGCGCACGTGCGCTTCGTAGATGATCGTTCGATCCCACGGCACGCCGGGCCAATAATGGTTGCCCCAGGTGAAGGCAGGATCGATCACGCGCGACTTGGGCATGTACGGCGCGCTGTCGCGTTCGTCGAAACTGAGATCGCCATCAGGATGACCGATGGTGTAGCCGAACAGGGCGTCGTCCCAGGTCAGTTCACCGATGATCTGCTTGGCGCACGGATCAAGCAGCAATTTGTTCGGATTGAAGCGGTGGCCGGCCTCCGGTTCGTAAGGGCCATGCACGCGATAGCCGTACAGCTGTCCGGGTCGTGCATCCGGTAGATAGCCATGCCAGATTTCGTCGGTGTATTCGGGCAGCGTCACGCGCTCGGTTTCATTGCCGTGCTCGTCGAACAGGCAAAGCTCGACTTTGGTGGCATGGGCGGAAAACAGCGCGAAGTTCACGCCGAGCCCGTCCCAGGTGGCGCCGAGCGGGAAGGGCAATCCTTCGCGCAGGCTGTGGCTGTGGGAGGTCGTTCCAGTGACGACATGGCGCGGAGGAGTATTTTTTTTCATGGCGTCCATCGATGTGTCACCAACAGTACTTGACGTAAAGACATCAGCATTAGGCGTTATGTTTGATACACCGTCGCCACGATGTTCGCCACAATGCTCCGAACTTAAGCTTTTTCAGTTGCCGGAAACTTTTGCTCGTCATTCCAGCTTTTGCTGGAATGACGGGTTGGGGTTCTACGGCGTCGGAAAACCCTTAAGTTCGAAGCATTGGCCTTCACTGGGCGACGAATGAATAATGCTGCGTCTCTCGCAATTTGGTATTGACGAATCATCGTTGCGTTTTCTTCTTACCATTCTCGCGCTGCGAAGCATGCCGCTCCTCCGCCAGCACCAGCTTTTCGGCCATCAGCCAATGACGCGTTTCCTGGCCTGCCGGACGCCCTTCCGATTCCCAGATGCTGTGGGCGATCTCGCTGATGCGCGCGTGCCGTTCGGCGGTGGAGCGTGGAGTATTCACAGGTGCGGTTTACGCTATCAACACAGCAACAGGCCAGTCGGAAAACAGAGTTTGCGCGGGCAGCCCCTGCGGATCGCCCTGGTGCGCACGATGAGTAAATAGATCAGTGAAGGTGCAGGCGCCGTCATTAACGGGAAATGCCACCGTGGTGTCACCCCAGAAATCCTTGTCCACCATGGGGCGATCGTCATTCACCATGCCGTCGGCGCACAGCCGTGGTACGGCTACCAGCAGCAAATGGCTCTCATGGCGACGCAGAAACGCGACGACGTGGTTGCGCCGCCAGCCGGTAACCTGCAGCGGCTCGTAGCTGGCGCGCAGGAATAATTCCGGCCAGCGGCGGCGTGCGCGCAGCAGGCGATGGATAAGCTGTTGCTTGATCACGCCGTTGCGATATTCCGCCAACAACTGCTCCGGCAGCAGATTGCCGTCGAAACTGGCGCGGCGTGCCGCATAGTCGACCGGGCGGCGATTGTCGGGATCGACCAGTGATTGATCCCAATAATCGGCGCCCTGATACAGATCGGGAACGCCAGGCGCGGTCAGGCGCAGGGTAGTCGCGGCGAGGCCGTTCAAGGCGCCCGCCGCATCCAGGCTTCGCGCGGCGGCGTAAATGTCGCGGCGCAAGTGCTCGTAACGCGACGAAACAAGCAGATCGCGCACCGTCGCCTTGCAGGCTTCTTCGTAGACCGGATTAGGCGTGGTCCAGCGCGTGTGCAGCTTGGCTTCGCGCTCGGCTTTCAGCAGCCATTGCTCGATGCGTTCGGCAAAGGCATGCAATCCGTTTTCGTCATCGGCGTGCAGGTTCAGCGGCCACGCACCGAGCAAGGTTTGCAGCAGCATCCACGACGCGCCGGGCGAGGGGCGATTGGGCCCTTCCAGTTCGCACAGCCAGCGGCTGGCCTGGTCGACGAACCACGGCGCGCGCTCGCTCAACACGGCGAGCCTGGCGCGCACGTCTTCACCACGCTTGTGATCGTGCGTGGCGGTGGCGAGCAGCGAGCGCGGCCAGGCGTCGACACGCTGCTGCATGATGGCGTGAAAGCGGTGCGCATCGATCGCCGCGATGCGCGGGTCGCTGCCGACCTCGTTGCGCGACAGCAGTACGCCATAGCGGTAAAACGCGGTGTCTTCGACCGCCTTGGCGTTCAAGGTGGTAGAAAGCTGCTCGAACAGCCGCCGCGCCATTTGCAGGTGACGGCGTTCGGACAGCGTGTTCAACCAGCGGGCCTTGGTTTCTAGCAGGTATTGGCGCAAGTGCGCACGATGCGTGACGAGGTCGGGATCGCCATCCTTCATCGCGCGCTCGAACACGTGCTCCAGCGTGTGGCGGTCTTCATCGCTGACCGTGCCGCTGCCCAGGTACGTGCGATAGACCGGCATCTGTTCCAGCAGCTCGCTCAGCGCGCGCTGCAGCGCCCACGGCGTGATGTCGCCGGCTTCGGGGGTGTCGGCCACATAGCGGATGAGCGCGCGCATGCAGCGGGCAAGGTCGGTCGCGAGCGACGTTTCCAGCATCTGGCGGCGCGCCGCGCGCTCTTCCTCGCCAAAGTGTTTGGAGCGGCCGCTCAACGCTTCCCACGCACGGGCAAGCTCGGCATGGCCTTGGCTGTCATGCAGCAGTGCGCCCACTTGGTCCATGAAGTCGTAACCGGTGCTGCCATCCACCGGCCATTCATCGCGCAAGGTCTCGCTATGCGCGAGGATCTTTTCCACGTGCAAGGTGATGCGCCGTACCGGCTGACGCGGATCGGTGCGCGCCGCGCGATCCGCACGCAAGCGCAATTTGCGCAGGTAGTCGCGCGGATGGGCCAGGCCATCGACATGGTCGATGCGCAAGCCGTCGATCATGCCTTCGCGGATCAGGCGCAAGGGCAGGGCGTGCACGGCATCGAACACGTCGTCGCGTTCGGTGGCCAGCGCCACCAACGAATCGATATCGAAAAAACGCCGGTAATTGATGACCTGGTTGCCGCTGCGCCACCACGCCAGCCGGTAATGCTGCAGGTCCAGAAACTGGCGCATCAGCGTTTTATCCTGATGTAGCTGATGGATGGCGCGATCGACCGGCGCGTGCAGGTTTTCATCCTGCATGGCCAGCCGCACCGCATCGATTGCATCGGTGGTGGTCTTGGAGCGGGGCAGTGTGTGGCCCGCCAGATCGAACAACAAACGCAGGCTTTGTTCGGAAATCGGCAGCTTGGTGCCCGGTACGCCGAGCGCAAGCGTGGTGCCCCCGATATGCCGCTCCACCTGCAGCTCGCCACGTGCAAGCGCCTGTTCCAGCGGCACGGCCAGAATCGGCAGCCATAACTTGCCGTTGGTATGCGGCGCATGCCAATCGATATCGAAGTAATGCGCGTAGCGGCTGGCGCGCCCCATCGCCAGCACATCGTTCCACCACGGATTGGCGACGTCGGCCGCCATGTGGTTGGGCACGATGTCGAGGATCGCGCCCATGCCGTGCGTATGCAGTGTCTGAATCAACCTGGCGAGCGCCGGTTCGCCGCCGAGTTCCGGGTTGACGATCATCGGATTGATCACGTCGTAACCGTGCAGGGAACCGGGTCGCGCCATCGCGATCGGCGACAGATAGACGTGACTCAAGCCGAGCGCCGCGAAATAGGGCACGTGTTCGGCCGCCGCGAGAAAGTCGAACGTGTGATTGAGTTGCAGGCGGACCGTGGCGCGCAGTTCGTTCATGCGGACATGGCCTGCTTGATGTGCGTGTCGATCGATGGCAGCACGGGTTGCAGCAGGTCGATGGTGTTGTCGGGCATGCGGTGTTGCCAATTGGGATGGCTGTCGACGGTGCCGGGCAGGTTGGGTTGTTCCTTGCGGGCGAGGGCGTCTTCGAGCGGGATGAGGATCAACGGGGATGGGGTTTGGGCGAGGAAGCCAAACACACGTTGTTGATGCGAATTGCCCCCTCCCCTGCTTGCAGGGGAGGGTTGGGGTGGGGTGAGTACTTGCGGGAAGCCCTCCCGCGAGGGTTCACCCCCTCCCGACCTCCCCCTGCAAGCAGGGGGAGGGGCTTGATCATCGCCTGAGCCGGCATTCGGGCAAGGTGCGGACAACACCGCATCCAACCGCGCCACATCCTTCTCCCGCTCCTGCATGCGCTCCAACAACACCTCACCACTCCAATCACGCGCTTTCGCCATCTCGCTCAAATCCATGCCCACTCGCCAGCCTGCCAGCGGCGGCAAATCATGGGTGGTCGTCATCGCCACCGCGTTCTTCCGCCAGAACGGCGGCGCCAGAAAATCACCGCGCTCGTCACGCGTGAACAGCAGCACGTCGATGCCCATCACGCCGCGCGCAGCAAGCACGTCGCGCAAACCGGCTGGCACCGTGCCCAGGTCTTCGCCGATCACAATGCAGCGATGTCGCCAGGATTCCAGCGCCGTTATGCGCAGCAGATCCTGCAATGGCTGACGGATGTAGCCGCCTTCGGCAGATGGCTGGCCCTGTCGCAATATCCACAGATGTTGCAAGCCGATGATGTGGTCGACGCGAAGGCCGCCACCGCGCGCCATGTTCGCGCGCAGCAGTTCGATGAAGGGACGAAAACCGCTGGCCTGCAAGCCCCATGGCGAATAAGTCGTAATGCCCCAGCTCTGTCCGTCGGGATTGAAGGCATCGGGCGGCGCGCCCAGTTCGAATCCTTCCAGCACGTGCTCGCGCCAGGCCCATGCTTCGCTGCCGCCTGCCTCGAAGCCGACGGCAAGATCCCAGATCAAGCCGATGCGCTGGCCCGCGTCACGCGCGAGCGCAGTGGTTTTGTCCCAGCTGCGTGCGGCGAGCCATTGCAGGAATATCTCGATATCTACGTCAGTGGCATGCGTGTCGGCAAACTGGCGTGCGGTCGCTTCCTCGCGCCACTGTTTCCATTGCTGCCATGCCGTGGATTCGCCACGCAAGGCTGCTTCGGATTGCCGCGCGGCAACCCAGGCATGGCGTTGCAGCGCATCGCCGCCTTGTGCGGTGAAGCGCGCCAGATCATCCCGCAAGTTTTGCTGCGCATGCGCGAGTTGCGCGTGCAACACGCCGAACACCATGCGACGCAAGGCATAAGCTTCGGGCCAATTGACCAGCTTGCCTTGCTGCGCGAGTTGCCAGGTGGAAGCGACGCCGCTTTGCCGGATCGCATCGTCCAACGCCGACTCGCCCAGCACTTGCGCGGCATCGGCATGCATCCAGTTGAGAAAGCCGCGATGCGAAGGCGAATACGGGCTGGCATGCCCATGGATCGGGCTCATCGCATGTACCGGGCTGAGCGCCAAGGCATCACCGCCGGCATGGCCGATGCTTTCGGCCAGTTCCGCCACCGCACGGCTATCGCCCACGCCGCCATCGCGGGGATGACGCAACGCATAGACCTGCGCCGCCAGACCCCAGGCGCGATGTTGTTCCAGCCCCAACGCATCATTCACGCCGAAACAGCGCTGCGGCGCCACGGCGAGCATCAGTTGTTGCGATCCCATGCTTAGCTGGTAATAACCGGCTTGCAGCGGTGCGCGGCATTTGCCGTCGCCGAGCAGTGCGAGCGGTTGTTCCTTGCCTTCTTCGTCGCTAGCCGTCACCACGCGGCTGCCACGCGCAGCGAGGGGCAAGTCGAATACACCGCCCACGTCGGCCGTGATCAACGCAGGCACGCGATGGGCGCGCTCCTCGATCGATCTCAGGCTTGCCTGGCGGTTCGCTGCGTCATGCGAAGGCAATTGCATGGCATCGAGCAAGCTGTGCAGCGTGTTGTCCGACAGCGATCGATTCTCACCATATGCATCCTTCCACTGCACGCCGATACCGGCGGCGAGCGCCAGCTCTTCAAGCGAAGAGTCGTTCACCTTCCAACTCCCCGGTATGAGCCGATCCCTTCTGAGCGGGTGTCACCGTTACTGTCTGCCCGCAGGCCACAGGACCGTCGGCGAAGGCAGACTGGCTGTCTGTCGAGCCGGCGGGCCGAAGGCCTGCGGGCAGACAGTAACGGCCCGAAGGGTGACGCCCAGAACGCCCGCAGAGCGCGCCGCGCGGCTTGAACAGACGGCCAGTCTGCCCTGCGCCACGCAACACGCTCTACGGGCGTTCTGGGCGTCATGCCACCCACTCAGAAGGGATCGGCTCATACTCCATCGCGACCGCGGTGTGCGACGCGAGCACGCCGCGATCCAGCGCATCCATCGCGTCCTGTGGTTCGATCCAAAGTACTTTGGTGGCCGAATCACGCGGCAGCGATACGTCGCGGTCCGACAGGTTCAAGGCGATTTCCCAGCGATGCCCGTCGCTCAGGCGCCAGCGTGCGTAGACCGCCTTGTCGCCGAGCACTTCGCAACCGAGCGCGCAGCAGTTGCCCAGGCGATCGACCAGATAGCGCTTGCGTAGCTGCAGCAGGCCGGCAAACCAGCGCTTCCACTCCATCGCCTGCATGCTGTCTTCCACGCGCGGGATGGAGGCGGCATAGGTGTCTAGCGCATTCGGATCCGGAATTAGTTCGCGCCGCTCTGGATCGGTAAATCCTGAGAAATGCGCAAATTCCGCACGCCGGCCCTCGCGGACTTTCTGCGCCAGTTCGCCGTCGTAGTCGGTGAAGTAATAGAACGGCGTGCGGCAACCCCATTCCTCGCCCATGAAAAACAGCGGAACCATCGGGCTGAGCGCCGCCAATACCGTGGCCGCGCGCAGGTTCGCTTCGTTCGTCAGGCACGTCAGCCGTTCGCCCAAGGGACGGTTGCCGATCTGGTCGTGGTTCTGCAAGAACAGCACGAATGAAGACGGCGGCAGATCCTGGCTGGGTTCGCCGCGCGAGATGCCGCGGCGGTCGTGCTGGCCCTGAAAGATGAAACCTTCCGACAACGCTTTGGCAAGATCCTGCGTGGGATGCTTGGCGAAATCGGCGTAATAGCCTTCGTGCTCGCCGGTAAGCAGCACGTGCAAGACGTTATGGATGTCGTCATTCCACTGCGCGTTGTAGTCACCGCGCAACAGGCCTGCACTGTTGTGTTCGTTTTCCAGGATCAGCCACACCTCGCGTCCGCGCGGCAGGCAGGTGCGGCGAATGGCGGCGCCGAGTTCTTCCAGAAACGCTTTCGGCTGGATGGCATGCACGGCATCCAGGCGCAGGCCGTCGATGCGGTATTCGTTGACCCACATCAGCGCGTTGTCGATGAAATAGCGCGCCACCTGCGGACGGCGGAAATCGATGGCCGCGCCCCATGGCGTGTGCGCATCGGCGTTGAAGAATTCCGGCGCGTAATGGGCCAGTTCGTTGCCGACCGGACCGAAGTGGTTGTAGACCACGTCGAGAATCACGGCCATGCCCAGCCGGTGCGCTTCGTCGATCATCGCCTTGAACGAGTCGATGCCGCCGTACGAGGCATCCGGCGCATACGGCAGCACACCGTCGTAACCCCAGTTGCGATCGCCCTGGAACGAATTGACCGGCATCAATTCGATGGCGGTGTAGCCGCAGGCGGCCAGGCGCGGCAACGCCTGGCACACGTTCGCGAAGCCGCCCATCGCGCCGACATGCACTTCGCAGATGGCAGCGTGATGCCATGGCATGCCGTTCCAGTCGTTGCACTTCCACACATAGTCACGCGGATCGACCACCATGCTGGCGCCGAGTACGCCGCCGGGTTGCGCGCGCGAGGCCGGGTCGGGCACTTGCCGATCGCCGACGCGATAGACGTAGCGCGTATCTGGATCGACTTCGACCAACAGCGTGTGATTGCCTTCGTCATCGCGCTGCATGGGGAACGAAAGCTCGTCGATCACCAGTTCGACGCGTTCGATGCCGGGTGCCCACAGCCGAAAACGAGTGGTGCCGTCGTTGAGCACCTGCGCGCCATACGTGCAGTTGTGGCAGGACGTGGCGGGCGATTTTTGAGTAATAGGATTGGCAGACATACACATCGCACCGCTGTATTGGGTCGGGAGTCGCGCGGGGTGGGAGGCGAACCTCCGCATCGGCAGAGTTTCCATCACGGGGCGTAGGGGTTTGCACCCTGAGGTATCCCCACGTTTTTGCCCGCTAGTCTGGGGGAGTCCACCGGTCATATCAGTTCCATGTAGAACCGAGTCGCCATTACCGGCGAAGGCCACTGCTGTCCAAGGAAATTTTTGCTCGCCGGATCAGCTCCCTCCCCTACGTGTAGTAGGGGAGGGTTGGGGTGGGGTGAAGCACGCTTGCGAGAGAGTTCATCATCTCGAAGGCCCATTCCAGCGCAGCTGGAAGCGAGCTTCGCTCGCCTCACCCCACCCCAGCCCTCCCCTGCGCGCAGGGGAGGGAGCGGTCTGCGACTCGTGCATGCATGCCGTCTTGAGCAAACATCTCCGAGTCTCCAGCAATGGCCCTTCGCCGGAATGACGACTCGCTTTGAAACAACCTTATCGTGGACTTCGATTTCCCTGGTCACCCTCAGCTCCTTTCCGGTCGCAAGATCAACGTCGCCAGCGGCGGCAAGACCAGGTTCAACGCATGCGGCTGACCGCGGCAGCCTTCGGCATCGGCATGGATCAAGCCGCCGTTGCCCACGTTCGAGCCGCCGTAATGCGCGCTGTCGGTGTTGCACAGCTCCCGCCACAGGCCGCCCTCGGGTACGCCCACGCGGTAATCGCGGCGCACTTCCGGGGTGAAATTGCACACCGCCAGAATCGGCGGCACGCCTTCACCGCCGAAGCGCAGGTAGGCATAGACCGAGGCATGTGTGTCGTCGCCGACCACCCACTGGAAACCGCCCGGTTCATGGTCGCAGCGGTGCAGGGCCGGTTCGTGTACGAACGCGCTGTTGAGATCTGCCACCAGTTGCTGCACGCCGCGATGCAGCGGGTCATCCAGCAGGTGCCAATCGAGCGGACGGTCGTGATCCCACTCGCGTTCCTGCGCGAATTCGCCGCCCATGAACAGCAGCTTCTTGCCTGGATGCGTCCACATGTAACCAAAGTACGCACGCAGGTTGGCGAACTTGCGCCAGCGATCGCCCGGCATGCGTGCGATTAGCGAACCTTTGCCGTGCACCACTTCATCGTGCGATAGCGGCAGCAGGAATTTCTCCGACCACGCATACACCAGGCTGAAGGTGAGGTCGTGGTGGTGATAGCGGCGATACAGCGGATCGCGCTTCATGTATTGGAGGCTGTCGTGCATCCAGCCCATGTTCCATTTGTAGCTGAAACCCAGGCCGCCGTCGCCGATGTGGCGTGTCACGCCAGGCCAGGCGGTGGATTCTTCCGCAATCACCAGTACACCGCTTTGTTCGCGCGCGACGGTCTGGTTGAGGGCGCGCACGAAATCGATCGCTTCCAGGTTTTCGCGGCCGCCATGCTTGTTCGGAATCCATTCGCCTTCCGGACGGCTGTAGTCGCGATACAGCATGCTGGCGACGGCATCCACACGCAGGCCGTCCACGTGATAGTGGCGCATCCAGTGCACGGCGCTGCCGAGCAGATACTGGCGTACTTCATGGCGGCCGTAGTTGTAGATCAGCGTGTCCCAATCCTGATGCACGCCTTCGCGCGGGTCGCTGTGTTCGTACAGCTTGGTGCCGTCGAAATCGCGCAGGCCATGGTCATCGGAAGGAAAGTGCGCACTGACCCAGTCGATGATCACGCCGATACCGGCCACGTGGCAGGAATCCACAAAACGCGCGAACGCGTCCGGACGGCCAAGCCGCGCCGTGGGTGCATACATGGCGATGGGTTGATAGCCCCAGGAGCCGCCGAACGGAAATTCGGTGATCGGCATCAGTTCGATATGCGTAAAACCTTGCGCCTGCACGTAGGGAATCAAGCGCGTGGCGAGCGCATCCCAATCGAGCGGCTGGCCTTCTTCGTCCCATTGCCAGGAGCTGGCATGCACTTCGTAGATGGAAATAGGCGTGCGCTCGTGATCCACCGACGCGCGATGCGCCATCCACGACGCATCGTGCCAGGTGATCGACAGCGGAGCGGCCACCACGGACGCGGTGGCCGGCGGCAGTTCGGTCTGCCGTGCGAACGGATCGGCTTTCAACGGCAACAAGTGCCCGTTGTGGTCGAGCAATTCGAATTTGTAGAGCGCACCGGCCTTGACGCCGGGCACGAAGATTTCCCACAGGCCTTCGTGATCGTGACGGCGCATCACATGGCGGCGGCCGTCCCACTGGTTGAAATCGCCAACCACCGACACCCGCCGCGCGTTCGGCGCCCATACCGAAAAGTGCACGCCGCTCACATCATTGAGATGCACCACGTGCGCGCCGAGGATGTCGCCCGGATGGCTCAATTCGCCGGCGTGGAAGGCGCGCAGCGTGCCTTCCGTAAGTAGCGGCGCAAAGGCGTAAGGATCGCCGAACATTTCGGTGCCGGTCGGCCAATGGATGCGCAGCCGGTAGTTCTCCGGCTTGTGCGGCAGCGTGGCGATGAAAACACCTTCGCCCTGGCGCTGCGCCAGCCAGGTCTTGCTTTCACCCAACAGCACGACTTCCACCGAGGCCGCGCCATGCGCCACCGCGGCGACATACCAGCCATCGCCGTGCTGATGCGGACCCAACCATTCGAACGGATTGCCGCAGCGGCCCTGGTCCAGCGCCTGAAGCACGTCGGCGGGAATGCAGGAGGTGGCAGGGCGTGTTGCCGGGATCACGGCCATGCTGTTGCCGGCCCTCACGCGGCGGCCTTCAAAAACCGGGCCCGGGCTCGAGGCACGCTGCGCTCATGTGCAAACGGATCGTGCGGTTGTGCATGGACGCGCATGGTTATGCTTGCTCGCTCAGGAATGGGCATACGCATCCTCTTTGCGCACGGACGGCGTTGGTTGCACCGACGCGCCTGCCTGGTTTTTGTTGGAGAGCATGCGGCGATACAGCGCCGCGTATTGGCCGCCCGGAATATCCCAGCCGTGCTTCTCCAGCATCGCCGCACCGCGCATGGCGTTGAGCAACAGCGGCTCGGCGTAGATGCGGAACGCACGCTGCAGGCAACGGCGCAGCTCCGACACGGTGGCATCGCGGAACAAGAGGCCGGTGACGCCATCCTCGATGGTGTCGACGAGGCCACCGGTGGCGTGCGCCAGCGGCAGGCAACCATAGGCCTGCGCATACATCTGGCTCAGGCCGCATGGTTCGTAGCGCGAGGGCATCAACAGGAAATCCGCGCCCGCGAACATGCGTCGCGCCAAACCTTCCTCAAAGCCGATATGCGCCACGACGCGCCCGGGAAAACGCCGCGGCAGGCGTGCAATGGTGCGCTCGATCGCCGGATCGCCACGGCCGATCATCGCAAGCTGGCCACCGGCGGCGATAATTTGCGGCGCGGCTTCGCAGATCAGGTCCACGCCTTTCTGTTGCACCATGCGCGAGATCACCGCGAACAGCGGACCGTCTTGCTGACGCAGCCCAAGCTCATCGCGCAACTGCCGCATATTTTCCTGGCGCTTGTCCCATTCGCCGATGGCGAACGGCGATACCAGTGCTGTGTCGCGCTGCGGATCCCAGCTGCCATCGATGCCATTGACGATGCCGGTCAGGCGACCCTCCTGCGAGCGCTTGCGCAGCAGCGTGTCCAGCCCACAACCGCAGGTCGGTTCGGTAATCTGTTTGGCGTAGCATTCACTGACCGTAGTGAGGTAAGTCGCTTTGGCGATGCCTTCATGCAGGAACGAGATGCGGCCATGGCGATCGTGCTCGATGCGGCGGCGTGGCGACATGCCCACGTGCGTGGCGGTTGTTGCCGGAAACACGCCCTGGTAGGCCAGGTTGTGAATGGTCAGTACGGTTGGCACGGCGTCGCTTTGGCCATCCAGATAGTGCGCCGCCAGCGCGCAGGGCCAGTCGTTCAGATGCAGCACATCCGGCCGCCAGCTCATATGCGTGTTCTGCAAGGCGATTTCGGCCGCCGCGCGCGACAGCGTGGCGAAGCGAATGTCGTTGTCGGGCCATTCGTGTCCGCTCGCATCGACGTAAGGTGAGCCTTCGCGCTCATACAGCTCGGCATTGCGCAGCACCAGTACGGTCAATCCATCGCTCAACTGCGCTTCGGCAATCTCGCAAGGCGGCAGCTTGTGGTAGCTGCGCATTTTGCCGACTGGCTTGAGTGCATCGCCGAATACGGCGAGCACGCTGGGATACCCCGGAATCAGCACGCGTACATCGTGATGCTTGGCGACCGCGCGCGGCAGGGCGGCGGAGACATCGCCCAGCCCGCCCGCTTTCACAAAGTCCGTCATCTCGGTGGTGACGAACAACACGCGGGCGCAGCTGCGCTCGCCACGCGCGTCGGTGGCGGCCAATTCAGGTTTGCGTCGAATAATGCCGGCGTCGCGTTTGGCGTGACGATGCGGCGGATAAGTCCTGTGTACGGATTTGGTAATAGTCATCCAATCGGTCTCATAAAAAGTCTGCAAGGCGACGATTCGCCGATATTTGCAGTGGCTTATGCTTGAGGTTAGGGCGCGAGGGATCAAACTTCCGTACAGCTGGCGGTGTGGCAAAGTGAAGACGGTGAGACGAATGCACGTGAAGGTGCAGGCAAAAATTCCACTGTCGCGTGCGATATGAATGCGTGAACAACTTTTTGTGCACGCGACGTTTACGGTGTGCAGTGCACGGTTGGGTGAGGTTGATGACGGCTTGGAGGTATTGCCACATCAGGTGGTGCTTATCTCGCTCGTCATTCCGGCGCAGGCTTAAATCCAGTGCAGACACGTCGCGCGAGGCACTCCGCATACAACGATGTCGTGTCCTTCGGACGCTTCATTTGAACTGGATTCCGGCCTGCGCCGGAATGACGAGGTTGAGGCGCATAGGCAAATGGCAATACGCACACCGCAGTGAATGAAGCGCGCTTTCCCGTTCGAAGACATTGCCGAAATACCATCCGGACCCTTGTTATAAGTCTGTTCGCCGCGATGTGCGTGGCCATCGCGCTGCCTCTCCACGCAGCCGATCCTGCCGCCGCATCCACCAGCGCCAGCGCGCCGTGCATTCAATCCGGCACGAATGACCCCCACGCAGCCAATCAAAATCAGGTAAGCAAAACCTCTTCTGCGCCAAAGGCCGCGCCGGCAAACACCGCCGCCAAGCCCGCAGCCAAATCCATCGTGCCGCTCGAGGCCAATGGCCTGATCGCACGCAGCCTGCGCCAGATCAGCCTATGGGCTGATGGTGTCACGCATCAGCTGGATGACGCGCGGCGCTCGTTGGTGGCGTTGTTCGCGATGTTTGTGCGTTCCGGCGGCCATATCGCCAACGCGACGGATCGCGATCTCTTGCTGCAAACGGGGGGCGCGTTGGCAGGGGTTTTTGCCGCGGGCCTGTTGTTCGAGTGGTTGTTGCATTTTCTGTTGCGCCGGCCCTTGCGCGCACTCATCGCCAAATCGAACGCGGTGGAACAGCGTGACCGCGCCAACGAAGCGCACGAGCAAGTCGCCGCACGGCGCGAGGCGAAAGCGGCGCGGGTGTCGGAGGCGGCCAAGACCGAGCAGGCGAAAGCAATGGCGGGCGTGCAACCGCCCGCCGCCGACGTGGCGCTGGTACACACGCACGAGCATGGTGTCGACAAGGTGGAGCCGGTGCCGGTGGGCGAGAAGAACTCGGCAGGCAGCCCGCCTGCGGTGGATGCCGCTGACGCCAAGCCGCGCAAACCCGCGTCGCATGCCAAACCGGCGCGCTATGTGAGCACGTTGCACCATCTGCTATTCGCTGTCGCCGCCTTGCTGATCAATCTGCTGCCGCTGGGCGTGTTTTTTGTGGTCGCCGGACTGGTGCTGCGCGGGGTGGGCGGTGACGACGAGCACGTGCACGACGTGGCCAGCAGCTTCATCAATGCATACATCAGCGCGCGCATCACCATGGCGGTGCTGCGTTTGCTGGTTTCGCCGGAAGGGCCTGGCATGTGCGTGCTGCGGGTCAGCGACCACACCACCCGCACTGTGTTGCTATGGATGGGCTGCATCGTCTTTACCGCGGCCTTCGGCATGGCGCTGGGCGATGCGCTGGCGGACCTGGGTGGCGGCGAAGCGAGCCGCATGGCGTTTCTCAAGCTGGTGTCGTTGTTCGTGCATATCGCCGCGGTGATCCTGATTTTGAAGCTGCGCGGGCCGGTGGGGCGGGCTATCGCCGCTTCGCCCAACGCAACTGGCCCGATTGCCGCCATACGCAATTGGCTGTCGCGCGCATGGGTGCTGTTTGCGGTGGCGTTCGTGATCGGCGTATGGGTGGTGTGGGCGCTGGGTGTGGAAGACGGATTTCCGAAACTCATTCATTTCATAGGCATATCGGCCGGCATCCTGATCCTTGCGCGAATCGCGACCATTCTCGTGCAAGGCGCGCTCGGTCGCGCGTTCCGGTTTCGCAATGGCGGCAGCGCGGCGGCCAACGATGCACGCAGCAGGCTTTCGCGGCGCTATTACCCGATCGTCAGCCGATTGGTGTCGTTCTTCATCACCGTGTTCACCATCATTGCCTTGCTGGAGGCGTGGGGGCTGGATGCCATCGGATGGCTGGAGCATGGCGCGGTCGGGCGCAGTCTCACCTCGGCCGTGTTGACGATTATGGTGGCGACGGCGATTGCGATTGCGGTGTGGGAGGCGGCGAGCCTCAGTATCGAGCGGCGCATCACTGTGTGGACCGAGCAGGGCGACCTGATGCGCGCGGCGCGCCTGCGGACGCTATTGCCGATGATGCGCACAGGCTTGCTGATCGTGGTGGTGCTGGTGGTGGGACTTACCGCGTTGAACGAGATCGGCATCAACACGACGCCACTGCTGGCTAGTGCGAGCATCGTCGGTGTCGCACTGGGTTTCGGTTCGCAAAAGCTGGTGCAGGATTTCATCACCGGCATTTTTCTGCTGATGGAAAATGCCATGCAGGTGGGCGATTGGGTCACCGTGGCCGGCGTATCTGGCACGGTGGAATACCTTTCCGTGCGTACGGTGCGGCTGCGTGGCGGCGATGGTTCGCTGTACACGATTCCTTTCAGTTCCGTGACGACGGTGAACAACACCAATCGCGGCATCGGCAATGCGGCGATGGCCGTCAACATCGCCTATGGCACTGATGTCGACCGCGCGATGGCTGAACTGGCCAAGCTCGGTAAGGAATTGCGCAGCGATTCCGCCTTCCGCGATCTGATTCTCAAGGATCTGGAAATCTGGGGCGTCGATGCGATGGACGGCTCGAAAGTGACCATCATCGGGCAGATGCAATGTCGCGACACTGGACGCTGGGGCGTGCAGCGCGAACTCAATCGGCGCATCACCTTGCGTTTTCGCGAGGCAGGCATCGAGTTGGCCAATCCGCACACCAGCTTTCTGCTTAGCCCGCAGGACGCAAAATCGCCGCCCCCAGGGCCTCCGCCAAGCGAACCTGCACAGGAGTAGCCGAAAACGGGGCTGCGGCGACGCCCTCTTCATCGCCACCACGTTAATTTCACCGGAAGACAGGAGAAACCCATGAGCATGCTGCAGGTCGAAACGGATAGTCTGGGTCGCCCGATCGAGCTGTATTACGAAGATATCGGCTACGGGCCGCCTGTCGTGTTACTGCATGGCTATCCGTTCGATCACGCCATGTGGGAAGAGCAGGTGTTTACGTTGGCCAGCGGCGGCTGCCGTGTGATTACGTATGACCGCCGCGGTTTCGGTAAATCTTCCAAGCCTGCCGATGGCTACAACTTCAATCGCTTTGCCGACGATCTCAAAGCCGTGCTGGAAACGCTCGATCTGCACGACGTGACCTTGGTGGGTTTTTCGATCGGCGCCGGTGAAGTCGTGCGTTATATGAGCCGGCACCTTGGCCAGCGCGTGACGCGTTTTGCACTGGTCAGCGCGGTGACGCCCAGCATGATCAAGAGCAAGGACAATCCCGATGGTGCGGACGACGCCAGATTCGATGACATCTGCACGCGCATCCGTGCCGATCGCTTTGCTTATCTCGATCAATTCGTCGACCAGATATTGGGCGGCACCGGGGTCAGCCGCGTGATGGTGGATTGGGTGAAATCACTCGCCGAACCCGCCTCGCGCATCGCCATGATCGGTTGCGTGCGTGCGTTTGCCGATACGGAATTTACCGGCGACATGGGCGCTGCCATCAATCTTCCGTCGCTGGTGATCCATGGCACCGAGGATCGTGTCGCGCCGTTTGCGACGAACGGAAAGCGCACGGCGGACATGTTGCCCGGAAGCGTGCTGCGCGCGTATGAAGGGGCAGGGCACGGTTTGTTTGCAACACATGGGGCGATGCTGAGCGAGGATCTGCTGGGATTGGTGCGCACGCCGCCGTCGCATACCTTGCCGCCACCGGTGTTTTGATTCGCGCAAACCCATGTAGGCTGGGATGAAATCCCAGCATCGCCATGCCAAAACATGCTGGGATTTCATCCCAGCCTACGTGCTACGCGTTACCAACGGCCGTCATTCCCGCGAAAGCGGGAATGACGGCCTTGAGGTGGTGGGCGTGTTTCAAGGCAACCCATGCGGCTCAGAAAAACGTCTGCACCACATCCACGAGGTTGTATGCATCATCAACCACCGCAATCTGCCGCCACTTGTCGAAAGTGAGGCAAGGATGCGAAATATCGAACGCAATCATGTCGCCGATACGGATATCGTCACCATCGGCAATGGTCATGTACGCGTGTTGGTCCATCATGCCGGTGACCTCCCAGTGCTTTGGCGCGGGCGAGGGCGCGCTTTGGCCGGGGCGGAAATGTGCGGCCGGCAAGGGCATTCCCGCATCGAACGCGGCATCGCGTTTTCCGAGTGCCACGATGGCGCGCCCCGGTTCCGGCAGGGATTGCACATAAGCCCACACCTGCAAGGCCGGCAGCAAGCTTGCACGCATGTTGTGGGCGACCGGATTGCGCGTTTCGATCTGCGCCTGCGCCGTGCGATAAGCACCCACGTCATGCGTGAGATAACAGCCCGGACGCAACACCACGTCCAGCGGCGCGCCGATATCGGCCTTAGCGAATTCTTCGGCAACCACGTCATACCAGGCCGAACCGGCGCCGCTGAGCACAGCGGGTGAACGCTCGATACGGCCAGCAACAGCCAGTTCATGCAACGCCGCTACCGCACGTTTCAGCAACGCACGAATGGCTGTTTCATCCTTCAACACACCTTCGTAGACTTCCACGCCGGCCAGTTTCACCACGTGTCTGGCCTGGGCCAGCGCATCGAGCAGTGCGTGCCATTGCGCTTCATGACGCACGCCGGTACGCCCGCCGTCGGCGCCCAGTTCGATCAATACCTGGATCGACCGGCCTGCCGCGCTGAAATGGGCCGCGAGTTGTTCGACCTGATCGGGCGCATCGACCAGGCAGAAAAATTCGAACGAAGGATCGGCCAGCAGCTCGGCGATGATCGCTATGTTGCGCCGGCCGATCAGCTGATTGGCCATCAGCACGCGCCGCACGCCATGCGCGTACGCCGCGCGGGTCTGATGCGCCGTCGCCAGTGTGATGCCCCACGCGCCCGCGGCGAGCTGCTGTGCAAACAACCGCGGTGCCATGGTGGTCTTGCCGTGCGGCGCAAGCTTGGCGCCGTATTCGCTGGCAAAGCGCTGCATCCACGCCAGGTTGTGCGCCAGCCGCGATTGCGAGAGCACCGCGGTGGGCAGGCTGAGATCTTCTCTCAACAGGTTCCAGCCGTGCGCGGCAATCGCCTCCGGCGGACACGGCGTTTCCAGCGCGCCCAGTCCTTTGTCGAGTGGATCAACGACAGATGTGTGTGCGCCGGCTTGGTAGTTTTGATCATGCATGGGAATCGTCCTGAATTCCTGGTGGTGTTTGACCGGATATTAGCCAGGAATCTACGCTCGAGGCCATGCACTTTCTTCCAACCTGAGGACTCTCCATGAGCGATTCCATTATGCGATTCGGCGTTGAAGGCGGCGCCGGTACTGGCGGCCAGCATCTTCCCTTTGCCCGCGCAGCCGGTGCCGACGGCTGGCTGTTCGTTTCGGGCCAGACGCCGATGGTGAACGGTGAAGTGATCCACGGCGGTATCGTGGAGCAATCGCATCAAGCCATTCGCAATCTGATCGCCATCTTGCAGGAGGCCGGATACGGTACCGAGCACGTCGTGCGTTGCGGCGTGTGGCTGGATGACCCGCGCGATTTTCAGTCGTTCAATCGTGTGTTCAAGGAGTACTTCGGCGCGAATCCGCCGGCGCGTGCGTGCGTGGTGTCGAGCATGGTGGTGGATTGCAAGGTGGAGGTGGATTGCGTGGCTTATAAGAAGGCGGGGTAGGCTGGCTGACATTAACCCAAGCGTGCATCCTGGTGCTCGCGAGGATGCGTTCCCTCCCCTGCGTAGTAGGGGAGGGTTAGGGTGGGGTGCGAGCGTAGCGAGCGGCGCAAGCCGACACTATCGCGAGATGGATGTCATCGCGTGCTTCTTATTAACAAGAAATACGGCAGCAGTTGTCTGCACGCTAAAGTCCAAGCAACCCGCCCCAACCCTCCCCTGCCGCCGCAGGGAGGGGGCGATCTCGGCAAGCATCAACCCTCTCCGCTCAACTAGGCATCATGATTGTCAAAGCAGAGAAACGATGACCCCACCGCAAACCTCCACCTTCTTGCACGGCAACGGCTTGCTGGCCGCCGCCGCACTCGCCGTGCTACTGCTCATCTATCTGATCGCCGTCCGCAAGCTCAACCCGTTCGTGACGCTGACGGTCGTCTCGCTGGGCTTGGGCGCGGTAGCGGGCATTCCGCTCAAGGCCCTGGTGAAAGCTTTCGAAGCCGGCGTCGGCAATACGCTGGGGCATATCGCACTGTTGATCGCGCTCGGCACCATGCTCGGCAAGATGATGGCCGAATCGGGTGGCGCCGAACGCATCGCGCGCACGCTTGTCGCGACCTTTGGCGAGCGACGTGCGCATTGGGCGATGATGCTGATTGCCTTCATCGTCGGCTTGCCGGTGTTTTTCGAAGTCGGCTTTGTGCTGCTGATTCCGCTGGCTTTCAATATCGCGCGGCGCACGGGCACGCCCATCTTGATGGTTGGCTTGCCGATGGCTGCGGGCCTTTCAGTGGTGCACGGCCTGGTGCCACCGCATCCGGCCGCGCTGCTCGCCGTCACGGCCTATCACGCGGATATCGGCAGAACCATTGTCTATGCGCTGCTGGTCGGATTGCCGACGGCAGCGATCGCCGGGCCGATCTTTGCCAAGCTGATTACGCGCTATGTCAGCGCGGATCTTGAGCATCCGCTCGCCAGGCAATTTCTGGAGGCCGATGATCCATCACGCGAACTCCCCGGTTTCGGCATCACGCTGTTCACCATCCTGCTGCCTGTGCTGCTGATGTTGCTCGGTAGCTGGGCGGATGTACTCGCCGCGCCAGGCAGCCCGGCGAACAACGTGCTCGCACTGCTGGGCAACTCGGTGATGGCGGTACTGCTGGCGACGCTGTTGAGTTTCTACACTTTCGGCGCGCGGCGCGGCTTCAGCCGTGACACCGTGCTGGCTTTCAGCAACGACTGCCTGGCGCCGACCGCCACGGTGGTGCTGGTGATCGGCGCGGGCGGCGGCTTCGGCCGGATATTGATCGATTCGGGCATCTCCGATGCCGCCATCGCCGCCACGCAATCGGCCCATCTATCACCGTTGTTGTTTGGCTGGCTGGTCGCCGCGCTGCTGCGCATTGCCACCGGTTCGGCTACCGTTGCCATGGGCACCGCCTGCAGCATCGTCGCACCGATCGCGGCAGCGGCGGGCAATACCGTGCATCCTGAGTTGATGGTGCTTGCCACCGGCGCCGGCTCGCTGATCCTTTCCCACGTGAACGATGGCGGTTTCTGGATGGTGAAGGAGTTCTTCAATATGTCGGTGACGCAGACGTTGAAGACCTGGACGGTGTTGGAGACGCTTATTTCGGTGGTGGCGTTGTTGTTGACGTTGGGGTTGTCGGTGATTGTGTGATCGGAGTGCCGAGGCGTGACGTCGCGACGTAGGCAGGGATGAAATCCCAGCATCGCCATGCGTATCCATGCTGGGATTTCATTCTGGCGGACTGTCATTCCGGCGAAGGCCGAGGCGCTTTACAACAGCGAAGCTGGTCAATCTATTTTGAATCTTGCGTGGAGTTTGGGTTTGTCGTGGGTGGATGCATTGCCTGCGGCGCTTTCGGTCGCCAAGCGACCGAGTCACTTTCTCTTGCGTGCCCAAGAGAAAGTAACCAAAGCGAAGGGCGCCCCAGCAAGTGCGCTTGGCGGGCATCCATGCCCGCCAAGTCCGTGAAGGGCCGGAGGGGCTTTTCGACAGGGCATCCTGCCCTGACGAAAAGGCATGGGCATCCATGCCCATGCCCCCTGTCGGGGCCTTGTCCTCCGTCCCTTCACCGCATCCGATGGGCCCGGGAAGAGCGAGCGCGCATCCCTGCGCGCTGACACCGGCGCACGCGCCGGTGTCGTAGCGATGCATGGCTTTTGTAGGCTGGGATGAAATCCCAGCATGGATGGACATGGCGATGCTGGGATTTCATCCCAACCTACAACGACAACTCCCCGCGCGACGCCAGCGCTTCAATCCTGTCCGCCGTCCGACACGCGATCGCCTGAATCGTCAGCGACGGGTTGACGCCACCTACCGTCACGAACACCGAGCCATCGCAGATCCACAAGTTGGGAATATCCCAGCTGCGGCAATCGGCGTTGACCACGCTGGTGCGCGGATCGCTACCCATGCGGCAGCTGCCGTTGATGTGGCAGGTGTCGTCGGTTTCGCGCCAGATGTTTTTGGCGCCGGCAGCGGCAAGAGCCTTGTCCATGAAATCCAGTGCATGGTTGATCATGCGGCGGTCGTTGTCGCAATACGAATGCGTGACGCGGGCGATCGGCAAGCCGTATTGGTCTTTCTCGTCGGCGAGGGTGACGCGGTTGCGTTCCTGCGGCAGGGTTTCGCCGACCATCTTCAAGCCGACTTGATGGTTGTAGTGCTGCATCTCCTGCAGCAATGCCTCGCCCCATAAGCCACGGCGGCTTTCGGTCATGGACCACAGCACGGGCAGCGGGCCTTGCGACATGTAGCAATAGCCGCCGAAGAAATCCTTGCCTTCGTCGGTGTAGTTCCAATGTTCGGTCAATGACAACGAAGGCGGCCCTTTATACGCGCGGATTTCCTCGTCCATCAAACCCCATACCGCCTGGTTGGACTGCACCATGAAATTCTTGCCGACCAGGCCTGAGCTGTTGGCCAGGCCGTCGGGAAAACGACCGTTGGCGGAGTTCAGCAGCAAGCGTGGCGTTTCGATGGCATAACCGGCGACGACGACGTTCTTGGCGCGCTGGAATTGCCAGCGCCCTTCGCGGAAATATTCCACGCCGGTGCACAGGCCCGCATCGTTGACGACCACGCGGCCGACCATCGCCAGGTCACGAATTTCCGCGCCGGCTTGCACCGCGCGCGGAATCCATACGTTGAGCGTGCTTTGCTTGGCATTGGTGGCGCAGCCGGAAACACAGAAGCCGCGATACGCGCAGGGATGCGCCAGACCGCGCGGCGCGGAGAGGGTGGAGAGCGGCGTGGGTGACCATTTGATGCCCATCGCTTCCGCACCGCGTGCCAGCACCAGCGCGGCGGCATTCAATTCGTGCGCGCGATAGGGATAGCGGCCTCGATGCGGACCCCACGGATAATTCACCGGCCCGGAAATTTTCAGCGCGTCTTCCACCATGGCGTAGTACTGCCACATCTCGCGCCAATCCAACGGCCAATCCGCACCGTAGCCGAGCGCGGTGCGCGCCTTGAACCATTCGGGGCGAAAGCGCAGCGACACCATCGCAAAGTGGACCATGCTGCCGCCAACCGCTTTGCCACTGTTGTTGTTGCCGAGCTTGATAGGGTCTTCGCCATCGCACAGGCGTTCGTCGGTCCAGAACAGGTTTTTCTGGTGTGATTCGTCGGAGGCGAATTCTTCCAGCGGGCGCCACCATGCGCCGGCATCGAAGGCGACGACCTTGAAGCCCTTTTCGGCGAGCCGGCAGGCAAGCGTGCCACCGCCCGCGCCAGTGCCAACGATAGCGAAATCGACCGCTTCATCCTGCGGGTATTCGCGCATCGGCATCCAGCCACCGACGCGGAGCACATCCGGTGCGCGACCGTTCTTGCCGCGCGGTTCGTGTTGCGGATCAGCGGACACGGCGGTTTTCCCGCAGGGCTTCCCGTTCTTTGCCCGGCTTGGCTTCGGCCGATTCCCATGGATCGCGCCGGTCGTAATACATGCGCACGTAGCCGCGCGGATTGGCGGGGCCGCCGAAGCCGATCTCGTTCCAGGAGTACGGATGCGAGTAATACGCGCCGCAAATGTCCGGCAAGATACGTTGCGAAAAGAACAGCTGCGGATCCATGCCTTGCCAGAAGGCGCTGGCCAGTTCGCCGTGCTGGATCTGTTTCAGCAAAGCGTTTTGCTGCTCGCGCTCGATGCTGGCGAACGGCAGGCCATGGCGGACTTTGCTTTCTTCATCCAGTGCGGTGAGGCCAATGCCCCACGCTTCGCGCAACGGCGGCAGCCGCGCATAGCGAAAACCGTCGCCGGCATTCGCCTTCAAGCGCGTATCGATCATGCCGGCCAGCGGTACCTGCAGCCGATCCGAAGGTTGCGGGATGATGCACGCGCACAGCGCTTCCAATGCGCGCCAACGCACCGTATCGAGACATAGCGGATCGGAAGGCGTGGCCAAGCGTTGTTCGATCACTTTGCGCGTGATGTCGTCCCACGATGGCGTGTCGCGCCGTTGCAGTACGTCGTAGCCGGGATAGCGCGAGGTGTACAGGTTCATCGCCGTTCCCTCTCTCTCAATCGCAACGCCGCCAACCCGGCCAGCGCAAGCGCGGCGAAACTCGGTGGTGCGGGCAGGGGCGGGCCGTTGTAGATGTTCTGGCTCCAATTGCGCCAACCACCGTGATGGCGCGCCACGCCGCGAATGTGGAAGGCCGCGCCGAGCCAGCCGATCAACCACGTCAACTGCAACACCACGCGCGCCAGCCAGCGCGGCTGCGGTTTGCTGAGCGAGGCATGCAGCAATAACGCCGACGCTGCCGGCGGCACGCTGACCGGCGCATACATCGCCTTGTGCTGGAACGAACCACGAAAATGCAGCAACGCCGCTTCGCCTGCGGTGCCGGCAAGACCAATGCCGCTCAACAGACCCAATGCCTTGCCTGCTGGCATGCTAAGCAAACGCGGTGCATGCGCGGGTTGATTGCGCAAACGTTCCGCTGCGGCGCCCAATGCGCCCGACAACAGCAAGGCCGCCGGCGCACCGAGTGGCGCTGCATAGAACAGGTTCTGCCAGCTCCAACCACCGGGCCGTTTCATCACGTTGTAGATATGAAAGCCGGTGCCGGCGACGCCGGTGAGTGCTGCGCCCCAATAAATGGCGTGGCGCACCGTATGCGTGCGGGCGTTGTGATCGGCGCCACCGTGCAGTCCGGCGAGCAAGGAGAATGTGGCGACTACCGGTGGGATATACATCGCTGGATTGGAGAACGAACCACGGTAGTGCTCCATGGCGCTGTCGGTGAGCACGGAGCAGGCGAGCAGGGCGGAGCTGCGGTTGAAGGCGCGCGAGGTTTCGATGTGCATCCGGCGCGCCGGGGTGCGTTGGCGGCGCATGCCTGGGGTATAGCGGACCAGTGTTGCGGCGGCTGCTATACCTGCCAGCGACCAAGCGATGGTGGTGCAGGATGGGCGATTGATCCTCATGGGTTAACCGTGCATCTGCTGCGCTCCCGCCCCTGCGACAGTAAGGGAGGGCCGGGGCGGGGTTGCTTGGGCTTTAGCGTCCAGCCAAAGGTTGCCAAGATGTGGCTTGCGGTGGAATCCAACTCCGCGAAGCTCGCTTCGCTCGCACCCCACCCTAACCCTCCCCTGCAAGCAGGGGAGGGGATAGTTTTTCGTAGCGATCGAGATCGACGCCTCACTCACTCCTTATCCTTATGCCCCGGCAACACCGCACTCAACACCTGCCGCGCCGTATCGCGCAGCATGCTCCCTTGCTCCGGATCGCCCGTCATCAAGGTCGACGCAAACGCCTTCGCCTGCGCCAGCGTGATGTGCGGCGGCAGCGGCGGAATTTCCGGATCGGCCTTCACTTCGATCACCACCGGTCGATCGGATTTCAACGCTTCATCCCACACGGCGCCGAGCCGTTCGGGATCGTCGACGTAAATGCCGCGCAAGCCGATAAGTTCGGCAAAGCGGTGATAAGGAATGGAAGGAATCTCCTGCGATGCCTCGAACTTGGGATCACCTTCCATCACACGTTGCTCCCAGGTCACCTGGTTGAGGTCGGAGTTGTTGAGCACCATGCAGATCCAGCACGGGTTGCTCCAGTCCTTCCAGTACTTGGCCACGGTGATCAGCTCGGCCATGTTGTTCATCTGCATCGCGCCATCGCCGACCAACGCAATCACCGGGCGTTGCGGGTAAGCAAATTTCGCTGCGATCGCATACGGCACTGCCGCGCCCATCGACGCCAGACCACCGGAGAGCGAACACATCATGCCGCGCTGCACTTTCAAGTCGCGCGCATACCAGTTGGCGACGGAACCGGAATCGCTGGTAACGATCGCGTTGGCGGGAATGCGCGGCGAAAGCTCCGAAATCGTGCGCTGTGGGTTCACACCGTTCTCCGCCTTGGCCCTGGCGCGTGCATCGAGCTTCTTCCACCAATCGGCCGTCCATGTCTCGATGCTTTGGCGCCACGTTCGATCTTCCTTGTTATGCAACAACGGCAGCAGTGCACGCAGCGTTTCTGCACTATCGCCGATCAGGTTCACTTCCATCGGATAGCGCAGGCTCAGCATGTCGGCCTTGATGTCGATCTGCACGCCGCGGGCTTGGCCTTCCTGCGGCAGGAATTCGGAATAGGGGAAACCCGAGCCGATCATCAGCAAGGTGTCGCATTCCATCATCATCTTGTAGCTGGGCTCGGTGCCGAGCAGGCCGATCGAGCCGGTTACCCACGGCAGGTCATCCGGCAACGCAGCTTTGCCGAGCAGCGCTTTGGCCGCACCGGCGCCCAGCTTTTCGGCGACGGCGATCACTTCATCGGTAGCGCGCAATGCACCGGCGCCGACCAGGATCGCCACCTTCTTGCCGGCGTTGAGCACATCAGCAGCGCGGCGCAATTGATCGTCATACGGCACCGTCTTGGGCTTGTTGTAGCCCACGCCCGAATGCACCGTGCCGTGTTTGCGTCCTGGTGCCTCATAAGGCAGTTCCTGCAGATCGTTCGGCAACACGATCGCCGTCACCGTGTGCTGTCCCAGCGCGATGCGCACGGCGCGATCCACCATATGGCGCACTTGCGCCGGCACCGCGGCGGATTGCACGAAGGCACCGGCAACGTCCTTGAACATGGCCGGCAGATCCAGTTCCTGCTGATAGTGGCCACCCAATGCCGCGCGCGCCTGCTGCCCCGCAATCGCCAGCACTGGCATGTGATCCAGGCGCGCGTCGTAAAGCCCGGTGATCAGATGCGCCGCACCCGGGCCGGAGGTGGCGATGCATACACCCAACTCGCCGGTGAACTTCGCATGCGCCGAGGCCATGAACGCCGCCATTTCTTCATGCCGCGCCTGGATGAACTGGATTTTTCCGTTCGCGCGATTCAACGCGCCAAACACACCATTGATGCCGTCACCCGGATAGCCATAGATGCGGCGTACGCCCCATTCGTGCAATCGCTCGACGATAAAGTCTCCGACAGTTGGCTTGCTCATGCGCTGAACTCCGGTTGTGCGTGACGCTGCCGAAGTAGCTGTGATTACGTGCAGCGTGCGTGGATGGCGTGCGTCGTGATCGCTCGACGCGAGTCGTCTGCGAAGCTAGGCAGAGTGGTGTGCAGGGGTTGTGCAGTTTTTGTGGCAGAGGCATCACGTTTTTAGCCGGCGGCCTCGGCCGTTCGTGGCGTGTCGCCAAACTCATCTGTAGGCATTTCATCCACGCATGCAGTGGAAAAATCCATCGCACCTTCCGTAGCGCGTGAAAAGAGATGTGGCGCTTATCACTCGAAGCCATCCTGCTCGGCGCCATCTGTTTGCTGTTTGCTGGCAGCACGTCGCTCCCAGAAATCCTCGTTGCCGCCTTTGCCGGCTGCGTGGCGGCATGGGTGCACGCGCGATTGATGCATCGCTCCGCGTTTCGCTTTATCGGCGCTCCGCAACCGCTTCACTTTCTGAAACTCGCTGCAAAAGGTGCTGTGCGTGACGTTCCGCAAGGCGCATGGCATATGCTCGCCGCAGTGTGGCGGGGGCGCTTCGGCAAGCAGGTCATAGAGCCGGCGCCGCTGTTGGTGCGCGGTACGGATGTGCGCGTGATCCCCAAGCGCCGCGCGCTGGCGATTCTCGCGACATCCTTTGGTCCCTTGGCGTACACCATCGAAGCACACCACGACGCGTTGCGGGTGCATCGCGCCGAAGGGACGCGCAGGTCGGAGTAATGGCATGTACTGGATAGCGATTGTCGCCTTGATGCCGCCGCTTTTAGCGGGTTTGATCGTGGCGCGTCGCGGGCCATTGCGCACCAGGCCGCTGGCAATTCAATTCATCAGCACGATGGTGGCGATCGTTTTTGTGTTGATTGCGCTGGCCATGCAGCAGCCCTCGTATATCGATCTGGCAATGACGCTGACCTTGCTGGGATTGCCGGGAACGCTCGCATACACCTTCTACATGGAGCGCTGGATGTGAATGTGCTGATCGCCATGGCGCTGGTGTTGCTGGTGGCATGTTGCTGGGTGGCGGCGGTAGCCCTGCTGCGGCTTCCGCACGGCATGGATCGCCTGCATGCGGTGAGCTTTGCGCCGTTGGCGTCATCGCCCTTGCTGTTGATCGTGACCGGCCTGCAAACCGGCATGAGCCTCGGTACGGCGAAAGTGGCCTTTCTGTGGCTGGTCAATGCCTTGGTGAGCATCGGCATTGCGCATGCGCTGGGCCGGCTGATGCGCCCGAGCAAGGGAGGGGAGGCATGAAACTCGCCGTGGCCGGTTGTTTGATCCTGGTGATGATCAGCGGCGCGCTGGTGGCGTTGACACGTCGCCCCGTACGGCAGGTGTTGATGATCAGCGTGCATGGCTTGTTTCTCTCCATGCTGTTTTTGCTGTTGCAGGCGCCCGACGTCGCCTATTCGGAAATCGCCGTGGGCACCGCGCTGGTGCCGGTGATGTTTCTCACTGTATTGGCCTCTATTCGTGGCGGCGGTCGCAGGAACGTGCCGCGATGAAGTACCGAAGAGCGCTGCGTTATGCATTGTCCATTTTGGCACTGATCGTGCTGGCGCCAGCAGCGGTACTGGTGGCGTTGCATATGCCGGCGTTCGGCGATCAGTTGCCGGCCTATGGCGCCACCGTCAATGCGCACGTGCCCTCTATGCAGCAGGCCACCAACGTGGTGACGGCGGTCATTTTCGACGTGCGCGGCGTGGATACGCTGGGCGAGGAATTTATTTTCGTCGCCGCCATTGCCGGGCTGGCAGTGTTGCTGCGCGGCGGACGCGGTGAAGATGCCTCGCGCAAGCCCATCCATACCGACGGGCGCCTGCTGCCGCCGCGCAGCGAGGCGGTGGCGCTGCTGATCCGCTGGATGCTGCCGGCGATGATCGCGTTTTCCATCTATGTCATGGCGCATGGGCAGTTGACGCCGGGCGGCGGTTTTCAAGCCGGTGCGATGCTTGCCTCGGCGTTGCTGCTGCTGTTCCTCGGTGATGGTTATCGCAGCTGGCGGCAAGTGGTGCCGCCGATTGTGATGAAGACATTGGAGTCGTTGGGTGCTGTCGGCTGCGTGGCGGTTGGTCTGTTGCCGATGCTGCTGGGCGCGGGCTTTCTGGAAAACGTGCTGCCGCAAGGTCAACCGAAATCGCTCACCGGCGGTGGCTTGATTCCGTTGTTCAATGTTGCGGTAGGCATGGCGATTACCGGTGGCTTCGTCAACGCGTTGGTGGAATTTCTGGAGGAAACGCGCGAGCCGGAGGAGGGTGAGGCCTGATGTTGCTACGTCTACTGCCCTGGCTGGCGGCTGCATGGCTGATGGCAATCGGCATCTACGGCATGATTACCAGTCGCCATTACGTGCATCTGATCGGCTGCCTGTCGGTGGTGCAATCGGGCACGTACGTGGTGTTGCTGGCGATAGGCTTCGTGTGGCATGCCGGGCCGCCGATCTTCTATGACCATCCGCCGGGAACGCCAGCGGTGGATCCAGTGATGCAGGCGCTGGTGCTTACCGACGTGGTTGTTGGGGCCGCCGTTTCAGCTTTGTTGCTTGCCTTGGCGTTGCAATTGCACAAGCGGCGCAAAACGCTCGATCCGGAAGAACTGGAGCCCGTTCCTTGAACCTGCTGCACTGGATACCGTTGCCAGTGGTGGCGCCGCTGCTGGCGGCAGCACTGGCCCTGCTGCTGGAAAAGCTGGTGCCGCGCCGCGCGATCGATGCGCTGGCGGTGCTCGTTTGTGCGGCTATCTGTGTGGAGTGCATGTTGTTGGCGCATGTATCCGCCCATGCTCCGTTGGCGTACTGGTTTGGTGAATGGGGACCGACGCGCGGCTCCGTGCTGGGCATCAGCTTTGTGGTGGACAGTGCTGGCGCTGGTGCGAGCGCCTTTATTGCGGGCCTGTTCGCGCTCACCTTTTTATTCGTGTGGCATTACTTCGAAGAAGTTCGTGCGCATTTCCATGCGCTGATGCTGATGTTCTGCGCGGCGATGATCGGCTTTTGCCTGACGCACGATCTGTTCAATATTTTCGTGTGGTTCGAGACGATGAGCGTGATCGCCTTCGCGCTCACCGGTTATCACCTGGAAGACGCTTCGCTGGAAGGCGCGCTCAACTTCACGGTGATCAACACCATCGGTAGCTTCCTGATGATGGCGGGCGTGGGTTTGGCCTATGCGGCAACAGGCGCGCTGGATATGGCGCTGGTCGGGAAGACTCTGGCGGAGCGCCACGCCGACGTGCTGGCTTGCGGTGCGTTTGTGTTGATGAGTGCGGCGATGCTGATCAAGGCCGCCGGCGTGCCGTTTCATTTCTGGCTGCCGGATGCGCATGCCGTGGCGCCGTCGCCGGTATCGGTGATTTTTTCCGGCGTGATGGTGCCGGTGGGTTTGTTCGGGCTCGGCCGCCTGCTCACCATCGTGTTTGCCGGCGTTCCAGCGGTGGTGTCGCTGGCGCATGCGTTGCTGGTGCCGTTGGGCGCCGTCACCGCCATCATCGGCGGATTCATGGCTTTGCAGCAGACGCATTTGAAGCGCTTGCTGGCGTATTCCACCGTGAGCCACGTTGGCGTGATGTTGGCAGCTTTGAGCTTGATCACCATGCATGGCGCGACGGGATGGCTGCTCTACATGCTCGGCCACGGCATGGTGAAAGCATGCTTGTTCATGGCGGCGGGCATGCTGTCGGCGGTGCTCGGTAGCGTGGATGAGTTTGAACTGTATGGCCGCGCGCTTGGCCGCCCCGTGCTTGCGTGCTGTTTTTTCGTGGCCGGCTTGTGTCTGGCGGGTTTTCCCATCGGCATCATGGGTTCCGGTGCGGAGGCAGTGGAAGGTGCGGCAAAGTTGATGGGCGACGATTGGCTTGGGCCGATCATCATTATCTCGTCCGCGACTACCGGTGGCGCGGTGTTGCGCGCGGGCGTGCGGATTTTCCTCGGAAAAGGGGAGTTGCCTGCGGGCAAGTCGTCGTTGCCGAATGAATCGGAACGAGGCCATCGACCTTGGTTGCTGATGCTGCTGCCGGCGCTGGTGCTGGTATTCGCAAACGTGAGTGCTGCGATGCTGCTGGAGCACATGGCGCGTGCTGCGGCAGCGACGTTCGTGCATATGCCGGCGTGGGATGTACTCAGCGCCAAGCAGGCGTATGCACCGCCTGCCGTGCCGGCAGAAGTCAGCAGCGGCGAATTCTCCGGCTGGCTGGCGGTCGGCATCGCGCTGGTGATTGCGCTGGCACAGCTGTTCTTCGCCAGCTTGTTGAAGAACCGTGTGCTGTGGCCAGCGCACATTTCCATCCACGCCTTGCGCGTCTTGCATGCCGGGTGTGTGGGCGATCAGATCGCGTGGCTTACCGCAGGGTTGGCTATGTTGACGGTCGGTATCGTCGCCATGAGCGTGCTGCACTAGGCGGTCATATGCCAGAAGGTCCTTCCATTGCCATTCTTTGCGACGAAGCGTCGGTCTTCGTCAACCAGGTGGTGCTGCGCGCCTACGGCAATGCCAAGATCCCCATGCAGCAGATCGAACAGCAGCGCGTGCTGGATCTGCGCAGTTTCGGCAAGCAGACGCTGATCCTGTTCGATGGCTTCTACGTGCGCGTGCACTTGTTGATGTTCGGCAGCTACCTGATCAACGAGCAGCGCAGCATCGTGCCGCGGTTGGGGCTGGTGTTCCCGAATGGATCGCTCAATTTCTATAACGGTTCGGTCAAGCTGCTGGAGGGCGACGTCAACGAGGTCTATGACTGGCGCATGGACATCATGTCCGACGAGTGGAGCGAAAAGCTGGTGCGCAAGTTGTTCCGCGCCGAGCCGGATACATTCGTGTGCGATGCCTTGCTTGATCAGGATGTATTTGCCGGTGTCGGCAACATCATCAAGAACGAAGTGCTGTACCTGTGCAAGGTGCATCCACTGTCGCGCGTGGGGGCGCTGTCGGCGCGCAAGGCCAACGAGATCATGGCGCAGGCGAGGGCGTATAGCTTCCGGTTTCTGGATTGGAAGAAGGCGCACGTGTTGCGCAAGCATTGGCTGGTGCATAACCAGAGCTTATGTCCAGTGCATCAGATTCCGTTGTCGCGGGGGTATCTGGGGACGCGCAAGCGGCGGAGTTTTTATTGTGTGAAGTGTCAGCGGTTGTATGAGGGGTAGGTTGGCTTAGCGACGCTGGCACCAACTTACCGGAAACTCTTTTTCGTCATTCCAGCGAAAGCTGGAATCCAGTGCCTTTGAGCTTCAACGTCGCTGGATTCAAGCTTTCACTGGAATGACGGGGTGGGGTCCTGCTCGCTCCGAACCTGCAGGGTTACCCTCTGATCAAGTCCTGTCTCCTGATCACAAATTTGGCGCAGCTTGAAAGTTCAGCCTTGCGAGGATTGCTCCCTCCCCTGCGGCAGTAGGGGAGGGTTGGGGTGGGGTCGCTTGAGCTTTAGCGTGTTGCCGAATGTCGCGATGAATTCCGGTGGCGTGAATCATGTGGCGACATACCACTTACGGTGACGTGTGGCCCGCGCCGCTCGCTTCGCTCGCACCCCACCCTAACCCTCCCCTGCATGCAGGGGAGGGAACTGGTTTGCGGCGTTTTGCAGCTATCGAGCTCTGATCAGCAAGAGTCCGGGATAACCAAACCTACGACCTTCGCTTCGCCTTTTCCCGCAAGCGCCGTTCGCGCCACGCCAGCAACGGCTGGCAACTCGACCCATGCACCACGATGCTCAGCACCACCAGCGTAGTCACCATGCCGGTAAGCCGCGGCGCCACGGATGAGGGCACCCCGTGCGTCAACGCATAGCCAAGATAATTGAGGCTGCCGATGCCGCGTATGCCCAGCCATCCTGCCAGCAGGCGGCGTACCGGTGGCATGCGTGCGCCGAGGGTGGCGATCCATGTGGAGAGCGGGCGTATTGCTACGAACAGCAGCAGCGCCATCAGCGCGCCGTCGCCGCTCCATCCGCTGGAGCACGCAATGCCCACCAGCAAGACCATGCCCACGGCAAGCAAACGCTCCAGCGTGTCGCCGAACGACAGGGCGTCGGATACCACCAGGCCGATGGTGGCGGACGGTTGCTCCAGCGCTACCTCATCGCGTTGATTGGGATTGACCAGCATTTCCGCCGGCGGATGAACCTGGTCCTGCTCCTGCCCTACATCGGGATGCGGATGGCGTGATACCACGCGCCACTCGGTATGGCGCAAGCCGACACCGGCGGCGAAGGCGGCCAGGAATTGCGATGCGTCGAATGCCTCGGCAAACGCATACGTCAGCGCAATCAATGCGAGCGCAAGAAAATCGCTGGGCGCGCGATCGCCACTGGCCATCTTGGCGCGCGTGGCGATGATGCCGATCAGGCGTGCCAGCAAAAATCCGATGGCCAGCCCTGCCGGCAAGGCCCAGCACACGTCGCGCCACAGCCAATGCCACAAAGCTCCGGTATCTGTCTTGCCCGAATGCAGCAGCAGGCCAAGCAGCAGCAAGGGCATGGCGGTGCCATCATTCAAGCCCGCCTCGCTGGACAGCGCGACACGCAACGCGTCATCGTCACGCGCGTTGTCGACCGATACCAGGCTGGCCAGCACGGGATCGGTCGGTGCGGCGATGGCGGCAAACACCACGGCGATCGGCCAGGAAAGTGCAAGCAGTGCGTGGCTGGCCCAGGCGAGTCCCGCCACACTCAGCACCATCGCCGGCACAGCCAGACGCAATCCTGCACGCCAGGCGGGCTGGCGCCATCGCACTCGCAATTTCAGCCCGGTGAGGAACAGCGACACCACCAGCACGCCCTCGCTGATGGCGCTTAGCCAGTGCACGTGCCCGATAAGGTCGATGCGCGCATAGCCGAGCAACATCGGGCCGAGTACAAACCCGGCCAGCGCATAGACCACGAACGGCGTGACCGGCATGCGGCGCAGCCAGCCCGCCGACAACGACGTGGCCAACAACAATGCACTGAGCAGAAACAGCCATCCGAGCGAATTCACCAGCGCTTCCGATGACGGTGGTCAGTGATGCCGCTTGTTGATGTCGCTGCGCTCGTAGCCGGATTGGGATGACGGCGTTTTTTCGACGTCGCCCGGTGCTGCGTCGTCGGCAGGTTGTGCATGCGCGTGCTGCGGCTCGGCTTGTTCTTTCGCGCCCGGCCAGGTGGGTGTTTGTTGCGCCTGCTTTTGCTTGGCGTCGACGAGATTCTGGATGGTTTCGGCGGGGTTGGGTTGGTGCGGTTTTTTGTGGGTCATGGCAAAACTGAAGTGGGAGATGACGTGCCCGCAGCGTCACCCACCTCACGTTGCCCAAACGTCAACTTTTCCTGTTGGCACTGCTGCCAAAACAACGACGTAGTTGCGACGCGCACGCGCAAGCACGCTGGGATTTCGTCCAAGCCTACGTAACCCGTCAACGTTACCGATGCCCCAAAATAAAACAGGCCGCCTTGTCGGCGGCCCGGTCGGGCATCGGTCATCCATGTTGAGGAGGGGCCCCTCCTCGGCGCCTGACTTCCCGGCGCGCCATTTATCGCATATCAGGGTGTCAAAGTCAGGTATTGCGTAGCAATTTTATCTTTCACGGCGACTTCACAGGCCGCTATGAGCATGCCCGATAGCGGCCCACAACTCGCTGGCGGACTGGCGTGGATCGGGTGTGCCGCAGATCGCCGAAACCACCGCAAGGCCATGCGCGCCAGCGGCGAAGACTTCGCTAACGTGCTGTCTTTTAAGGCCACCAATGGCCACGGTGGGGACGGGGCAGGCCGCTACGATGCGGGCCAGGCCGGCAAAGCCGATCGGCTGTTCGTGGTCGGGTTTGGTCGGCGTGGCGAACACGGGGCCGATGCCTGCGTAATCGACCAACCGTGGATCGACCCCCCGCGCCGCGCCTTCCGAGTTGACGGAAAGGCCCAGCAGCATGTCCACCCCGATGCGTTCGCGTGCCAGGGCAGGGGACATGTCGCGCTGGCCGATATGCACCGCATCGACCCCGGCTTGCACGGCCGCTTCGATGTCATCGTTCATCACGATCAATGCCGGTGTATCGCGCAGCGCCTCTTTTACGCTACGTGCGAGGGCAATGCGTTCGGCGGTCGACGCGCGTTTGTGTCGCACCTGTACCACGGTAACGCCGCCGGCCACGGCTTCGCGTGCAGTTTCCACCATGGAGTGCTGCCGGCAAAGATCCGGATCCAGCACCAGATACAGCGAAAGATCGAACAGCTTTTTCATGCGAGCGTGACCTGTGCCTGCGCTTGCAGCACGTTTCCATCCAATGCGGCCAGCGCATCGATAAAGCGCCAGGCGAATGAACCGGGGCCGGTGGATTGCAGTGCGGCTTGTGTACCCGCGACCTTGAAACACGCCAGTGCGCTTACTGTCGCTTCCCATGGTGTTGTTGGCGCGATCGCTATGAACGCGCCTACCCCGCCGGTGAGTGCGCAACCCATCGCCGTCACCTTCGGCATCAGTTCGCTACCGCCGGCAATGCGCGCGGATTGCTGCCCGTCAGTCACGAAATCGACTGCACCTGTCACGGCCACCACGGCATCCGTTCGCTGCGCCAGCAGCAGCGCCGAGGTTTCCGCGCGCTCCACGCTGTCGCCGCTATCCACGCCGCGCCCTGAGCTGGCATCGCCGGCCAGCGCCATGATTTCCGAGGCATTGCCGCGAATCACCGTTGGTTTCAACGCCAACAGTTCCGCCACGGCTTGGCGGCGAAACGTCGTGGCAAAATGCGCCACCGGATCGAGCACCCACGGCTTGCCGCTTTCGTTCGCCGCTTTGGCCGCGGCATGCATGCCCTCCAGCCATGGTGTCGAGAGCGTGCCGATATTGATGGTGACGGCGCTTGCCAGGCCGGCAAATTCACCCGCTTCTTCCGGCGCGTGCACCATGGCAGGCGATGCGCCGGCCGCGAGCAGCACGTTGGCGGTGTAGTTCATCGCCACGTAGTTGGTGATGCATTGAACCAGCGGGGATTGGCGGCGCATGTGGTCGAGCCGTTCGCCGCAGGAAGAGACAAGAGCAGAGGTCATGGCGCAGCTTTGAGATGGGGCATAGCTGCGTGATGGTACCCCTTATTCGCCGTTGTAGGCTGGGATGAAATCCAAGCATGTTTGGCATGGCGGTGCCGGGATTTCATCCCAGCCTACAGGGCAGGCACTACCATGGCGTACATGGCTGCAACGCGAAAACCCCAAAAACTCCCGCGCTCCTTCTACAACCGCGACCCGTTGATGGTCGCGCCCGATCTGTTGAACAAGGTGTTCCGCTGCCACGATGGCCGCGCCGGGCGCATCGTTGAAGTGGAGGCTTATCGTGGCGGCGACGATCCTGCCGCGCATTCTTATCGCGGCGTAACGCCGCGTACCGAAGTGATGTTCGGCAGGCCAGGGCATCTCTATGTGTATTTCACCTACGGCATGCATTGGTGCGCGAACGCGGTATGCGGACCGCAAGGCGCGGGCAACGCGGTATTGATTCGCGCACTGCAGCCGATCGCAGGATTGGATTTGATGTATGCGGCACGTCCACTGGCAAAGCATGATCGCCAGTTATGCAATGGCCCGGCTTGCCTTACCCAGGCGATGAGCATCACCAAGTTGCAGAACGGCATCGACCTGGTGAGCGGCGATACGTACACGCTGCTGGACGATGGCACGCCACCATCCGAACAACCGGTACAAACCACGCGCATCGGCCTGAGCAAGGCGATGGATTATCCGTGGCGTTGGTACGTGGAAGACAGCGCGTACGTGTCGAAGAAATAAGTTCTATATGTTGCGATGAAACCCATCCTCCCCCATGGCCGTTATTCCCGCTTTCGCGCACTACTGTCCGGCACGCGTTTTGAGGGTGACAGCAAAAATGCAGTGGAGCCGGCGATTGATGTCATCAGCCGGTGCGGAGACTCAAAAAGCGCCATAAACCTCAAGGCCGTCATTCCCGCGAAAGCGGGAATCCATCTTGCCTTTTGCATCAGAACACCATGGATTCCCGCGTTCGCGGGAATGACGGCCATGAGGCGATTGATCGATTCACGCAAAAATCTTGCCGGACAGTAGTGCGCTTTCGCGGGAATGACGGCCTTTGGGAGTATCTCCATCAATGTTGGGGTTCGGCTGTGCCTCACCCCAGCCTACGCGGGTATTACTGGCGCACCGGCGAGATGACATTGTTGGACTGCGTGACATTCACGGCCGTGCTGTCGATGGTGATGTCGCGCGGCTGGTAGCCCAGCGTGTACAGCGATTCATTGTGCGCGACGAGCCAAGCGGCGCCGTTGTAGGTGATGCTGTTGTTGGTCAGCTGCACGGTATTGGTGCCGGCATCGATATCCACGCCAAACAGGTAGTTCAACGTCATCGTGTCGTGGTCGATGGTGACGTTGTTCGTGCCGAGCATGAAGATGCCGAAGCCCTGGTTGCTCTGCGCGGTGCTCCCGACTACCGCTACGTCGGTCACGTTGTCATGAATTTCCACGCCGTTGCCAATGTTGTTCGACATGCCGGAGCTTTCGATGCGGATCTGCGATGCCGGGCCCAGCGTTTGCGGCTCGATATCGATGCCCGCTTGCGGCGCGGTGCCGTTGGAACCGTCAAAGGTGCTGTACAGCGCGTACACGTGATTGGCTGCCGTGATCGACATGCCCTGGCGGCGGTTGTTGCTGGCATGGACGCGAACCAGCGTGACATAGCTCGACGGCGTAAACGCGCGCCAGCCGGAGGTGGTGCCCACCAGAATGCCGTCGCCCCAGTTGTCGGCGAGGGTGATGTCATGCACGTAGACCTGGCTCGCTTCCTGGATGCTGATGCCGTAGCCCATGCCGTTGGTGCCCAGGTGCTGGCTGCGCTCGCCTTCGATTTTGCCGCCGAGAATTTCGACGTTGCTGACGTTCCAGGCCTTCACCACCGCAGCGAAGCTGGCGTTGTTCGGAATGGCCTGGAGCGTCGCGTTGCCCCACATCGAAAGACGCGTGTTGGAGCGCATGTTGATGCTCTTGGTCGCGTTGATCATGTATGTGCCGCCCGGCACCACCACGGTGCCGCCACTGGCGGGCAGTGCATTGATGGCAGCCTGGAAAGCGGCGGTATCGTCCGTTACGCCATTACCCATGGCGCCAAAGTTGCGCACGTTGACGGAGTTGCTGCCGATCGAAATAGCCGGCGACTGGCTCCACCAAGTAGCGGTTGTCGCAGAAGCAGGCATCGCTACCGTACCGAGCGTCAAAGCAGCGGCGATAGCCGTCAGGATTTTGGCGCGCGTCGAAAAACGTTGACCACTGAATTTAGAGACAAAGCGCCCTTGTGCGCCCTGCGGCGCCATTTTGGTTTTCATGGATTTGAACCCCTGTTTTGGATAACAACTAAGAATTTTTTTGCAGCCTTTTCGCTGCACAGTTTTTGTTTACTGCGTGGCTAAGATGCGTCATTGCCGGGTGATGAAGCAAATGTGAAATGCCGTCTTTGCTCACACTGTTCAAAAGGAGCGCTTGCTTTCGCCCTTGCACCGGCAATCTCGTGAACGGGGTCGCAAAATTCCTTAAGTTTTAACGACTTGCGCACACGCCAGGATTGGACCTTGGTGGGCAGACATCAACCATCAACGCCACTTTTTGCCCCAAAATGCATGCCTTCTGAATATCGCCAAGCAATGCCGTGACAGCTAAATGGTCTCAAGCAAATGCCTTGGCTGGAAAATCGGTGCATTAGCTGCGTGGGTTGGGATGAAACCGCAGCATCGATATTGCGCAGCATGCGGGGATTTCATCCCAGCCTACGATTATCGGAGTGACGACGCTTTTGCCGCGACACATACGGGCGACGAAACGTTTCGTAACGGATGGGGCCGATGTCATGCATTGTCATCGACACGGTTTGCCACAGGGAACCCATGCGACCACGCACGTCCACGCCACGCATCGCCGCGGTTGCAAAGCTTCATTCCGTCCCTATGCCTGTCCGCACATGGACTTTTGCAACTTTATAAGCGTACCCTCGGGTATTAGTCATACAAACGATGGTTGGCGGCGGAAGCAGTATCCGCCGCACCGGCGCCGTCGGGCGCGCGGAGCAGGGGACAGGCATGGTTGAAGGCACAAAGGGCAATGTGCTCGTCGTGGAAGACGACGCACAGTTGAGAAACGATGTTCTGGTACCGGGTTTAAAGGCGTTTGGTTTCAACGCCGTAGGCGTGGGCACGGCGGCCGAGCTTTATCGCTCCATCGCCGTCGAACGCTATCGTTTGCTGGTGCTGGATATTGCACTACCCAATGAAGACGGGTTCAAGATTGTCAGCCAGCTGCGCGCATTGTCGGACATTGGCATCGTGGTGTTGTCCGCGCTGGATTCCACCGCGCATCGCGTGCGTGGGCTGATCGAGGGGGCCGACGTCTATCTCTCCAAGCCGGTCGATGTGGAAGTGCTTGCCGCTTCGCTGCATAGCTTGCGTCGGCGGGTGAGCAATGCCGCCTCATATGAGCTTGCTTCCACGGGCTGGCATCTGGAATCGGGCGGATGGCGTCTGGTTGCGCCCAATGGCGTGATCCTGGCGCTCTCGATGCCGGAGCGTTTGCTGCTCAACCGGTTGGCGGCATCCTCGCCCGAACCCACAGCGCGCGCCCTGTTGATCGATGAATTGGCGGCGGTCATTCCCGGTTTCGATCCGGCACGGCTGGAGATGCTGATCCATCGCTTGAGGCAGAAGGTCGCGAAAAAGTCCGGCGAAGTACTGCCGTTGATTGCCGTGCGAGGCGTGGGTTACACCTTGGCCTTGAATTGAAAGGGTCAACGCTTCAAACGACTTAACGCTTGCAAGGAAATGCAAGAAACGGTGAGAGTTTGAGATTGTGGGAAGAGCGCCGAGTACTTACAGTTCGCTCGCTGCGAAATGGCGCATAAAAGACAAGGAAGGGCGGGCGGCATTGTCGCCGGAATGTCACCTAGGGAAATGGGTACGACGTCTCGTTTTAAGCAGCAGATCTTCACTTCCGTGAAAAAAGCCGAGGGAACAGGGGGAGATCTCATACGCACGTTGTGACTCGCGGACGAGTCATGCGTGTTACGTGAGGTCTGGGCGAGCCAAACAGGGGTCGCCTATCAATACACCACGCGTCATTGAACTGACTTGAGTCAGCGCTTGTTTGCGGCCGTTTGCTTCGGCTGCAGCAAGAGGCGGATTCAAGCCGGAACGGTGTGCTGCGCGTGTCATATGGAACGTGCGCGGGCAAGCAACCGACCGCGTCACGCGTGACCAGGCTGCCAATCCCAAAACTTGAATCAGGTGTAGTGCTATGAGTTCTAGCCGTCGTTTGTGCCGCGATCGCTTCGGTGGGCGCGCTGTCGCCGTGCCCGATGCCAGTGCTTCTGTGCCTGACACAGCGTCACGCATTCATGTCATCGGCCGCCGGTTTGTCGCGCTGTCGCTGCTGGCCACCGCGCTGGGCATGACGGGTTTGGCGCAAGCCAGCGGTGGTCCGGTCGGCGGCCAGATCGTCGGCGGCTCCGGGCAGATCCAGCAGGTGGGCAACACCACCACCATTCGCCAGAACAGCCAGACGCTGTCGCTGAACTGGCAGAGCTTCGACATCGCGCCGAACCAGACGGTGAACTTCCTGCAGCCGGGCAGCGGTTCGATCGCGATCAATCGCATTTTCAGCAGCACGCCGAGCGAAATCTTCGGCCACCTCAATGCCAATGGCCAGGTGTGGCTGATCAACCCGAACGGCATCCTGTTCGGGCAAAGCGCGCAGGTAAACGTGGGTGGCCTGGTGGCCTCCACGCTCGATTTCGACGACAGCACGCTCGGCTCGAACGACCGCCGTTTCAGCGGCAATGGCAAGGGCAGCATCATCAACCGCGGCAGCCTCACCGCGAACAATGGCGGCTACATCGCGCTGCTCGGCAACCAGGTTTCCAACCAGGGCGTGGTCAGCGCGCAACTGGGCACGGTAGCCATGGGCGGCGGCAGCGCCGTCACGCTGACCTTCTCCGGCAATCAGGTGGTGCACCTGCAGGTTGATCAAAGCACCTTGAACAACCTGGTGGAAAACCGCCAGCTGATCGTCGCCGATGGCGGCCGCGTGATCATGACCGCGGGCGCGAAAGACAGCCTGCTCGCCAGCGTGGTGAACAACACCGGCGTGGTGCAGGCGCAGACGGTGCAGAACCACAACGGTGAAATCACTTTGCTTGGCGGCATGACAGCGGGCCAGGTGAATGTGGGTGGGACGTTGGATGCGAGTGCGCCGAAGGGTGGCAATGGCGGCTTCATCGAAACCTCCGGTGCGCAGGCGCACGTCGCCGATGGCTCCGTCATCACCACCAGGGCTGCCGGCGGCAAGGATGGCATGTGGCTGGTTGATCCCACCGATTTCACTATCGCCGCCAGCGGCGGCGATATCACCGCCAGCACGCTTGAAAGTGATCTCGCCGCCGGCAACGTCACGTTTACTAGCGCAAACGGTTCCGGCGGTACCTCCGGCAACGTCAACGTCAATCAAGCGGTGACGTGGAACGCCAATACGACGCTCACACTGACTGCAAGCAACAACGTCAACCTCAACGCCGCTATCAAAAACACCGGCGCCAGCGGCAAGACAGTGCTGAATGCGGGCAACGCCTTCGTCAACAATGCTGGCACTCAGGGTCTGGTTGGCAACTGGGCGATCTACAGCGCCAGCCCTACGGCCACAGGCGAGAACCTGGGCGGCCTTACGCCCGGCTTCATTCAGTACAACGCGCCGATCGGCACGGCGGCGGCAGCGGGTGCCACGGGCAACGGTGTGTTCTACAGCGTGGCGCCCACGCTGTCGGTCTCGGGCCTCACCGGCACGGTATCGAAAACGTATGACGGCACCAGCAGTGCCACGCTCGCAAGCGGCAACTTCACAGACACCGGCCTGATCAACGGCGATACGATTAAATCGGCCACTGGTACATACAGTCAGTCCGACGTGGGCACTGGCCTCACGGTGACTTCGCCGTCCTCCATTGCCGGCTTCAGCATCGTCAACGGCAGCACGCCCGTTTACGGCTACGCCCTGTCAGGTGCATCCAAGACGGCGAGCATCGGTCAGATCATGGCGGCGCAGTTGTACGCCACCATCATCGGCGACCCCACCAAGGTATACGACGGCACCACCACGGCCACGCTGACTTCTGCCAACTATTACATCACCGGTCTCGCCGCAGGGCAGAGCATCACGGTGAACCAGCCCAGTTCGGTGGGCTACGCGAGTGCCGACGTCAACACCAACGGCGGCACGACGCCGGGCGGTGGCCAGGTGGCGATCAACGCTAACTTCACCAGTACCAACTTCGTCGCTGGCTCTGGCACCAAGCTCTCCAACTACATCCTGCCGACGGCCACCTCCATCACCAGTGCCGCGCTCGCTCAGGACGCGACGGCCGGCTATGGCGTCATCACGCCAGCACCAGTGCAGCTGAGCGGCGTACTGACCACCAACAAGACTTACGACCAGACCACCCACGACACGCTGGATACTAGCAACGCCAGCATCTTCGGCGTGCTCAGCACCGATCACGTCACGCTCGACAAGAGCAACGCCGCCGGTATCTTCGCCAGCGCCAATGCCGGCAACAACATCGCCGTCACGCTCAGCGGCTTCGCCTTGGTGGATACGGTGGATCCGAACGCCGCTACCAAGGTCGCGGACTATCAACTGATCGCACCCACCAACCTCACCGCCAACATTGCGCGCTACGCGCTCTCCGTCAGCGGCATCACCGCGAACGACAAGGCGTACGACGGCACCACCGCGGATACTCTGAACACCAACGGCGCCCAGCTCAGCCCTGCATTGAGCGGCGATAGCGTGCATTTGACCGGTACGGCCACGGGGACTTTCAGTCAGTCGGACGTTGGCACCGGCTTGGCGGTCGCGGTCAACGGCTTGTCCGTCGACAACAGCAACTACACTGTCAACGCGCCGACCGGCCTCACCGCGAGCATTACACCGCGGGTGTTGGACATCGAGTTCAACGGCAGCGCCGACAAGATCTACGACGGCACCAATTACGCCACGCTGTCCACGGGCAACTTCACGGTCAGCAACGTCGTAGCGGGACAGACCGTTTCGGTGAACCAGGCGCCTTCTGTCTACTCCGGCGCCAGTGCGCCCAACGTTGGCACCGACACCGTGACGGCGACGCTGCAATCGTCGGATCTCAACTTCGCCAATGGCGCCAAGGCCGGCAACTACACTTTCAACACCAGCGTCGTCGGCAGCGGCCACATCACGCCTGCGCCGCTGACGTTGACCATCAACGGCAATCCCACGCGCACGTATGACGGCGCCAGCGACACGTCGGCTTCGCTGTCCGGCGTCAGCTACACGCTGTCCGGTGTGATTCCAGGCGAAAGCATCACGGTGAACGGCCCGGGCACGGGCAACTACTACGACACTTCCAACGGCGCTGCCCCAGGTCCGGCCAGCTACGAGGGCAACGCCGGCGTGTGGGGCGTCGTCGCGGCGCTGTCCAGCAGCAACTACACGGCCAACGGCAGCACCTTGCTGTCGAACTATTCGTTGCCGACTCAGGCGCTGGGCTACGGCACCATCAATCCAGCAGGACTGACGGGCCTGCTCGTCACGGGAGCCAGCGGCAGCAAGGTCTACGACGGCACCACCGCGATCGCCATCACCGGATCGAGCCTCACCAACCCCAGTTCGATTCCGCTGGGAAGTGCAGTACTCGTGCTCGGCGGCGCGCAGGCCGGCGATAGCGGCATCGCTCTGTCCGCGAGCGCGAATCTCATCGGCAATTTCGCCAGCGCCAACGTCGGCTCGCAGCCGCTCAGCGTAAACAATCTGACATTGGCGGATTTCACCTGCACCGGCTGCTCCGCCAACTGGCAGACCAACTACACCTTCCCGGAAAGCGTCAGCGGTCTTGGCAGCATCATCGCTAAGAATCTGTACATCACGCTCAACGGCGTCACCAAGCAGTACGACGGCAACACCACGGTGCTGCCGCTCTCCAACAGCAACTTCACCGTCTACGGCTACGCCAACAACGACACCAGCGGCACGAAGGATAGCGGCTGGGTCAGTGGACAGGGCGCCACCATCACGCCTACGGCATCGTTCACTTATGCATCGCCTAACGTGGTTCGCGACGGCAGCGGCAACGTGCTCAGCAACCAGATCGGCGTCACCGGCACGCTCACGCAGAACAATTACGCCGCCACTGGCGGCACGCTGCTGACCAACTACAACCTGGTCTACAACGTGAGCGGCATGGGCACCATCACGCCGGCCCCGTTGTACGTCACCGGCGTGTATGCGCAGAACAAGGTCTACGACACGACCACCAACGCCAGCGTCAACATCGCCAATGGTCAGTTGGCCGGCCTTGCCGACGTGGACAAGACCAATGCAGCCATCACGCTGACCATCGGCAACGCCACCACCGGCAGCATCGCCGGCAATGGCGCCGTCACCGGTTCAACCGTGAGCGGCACGTTTGCCTCGTCGGAGGCGGGCAACGGCCAGACGGTGTCCACCGTCTTCAGCCTCGGTGGCAGCTCGGCCGGCAATTACAACCTGGTGCAGCCTGCACTCGCCGCCGACATCACGCGGGCGCCGTTGACCATCAGCGGCATCGTCACCAACAACAAGGTGTACGACGGCACCACCATTGCCACGTTCGGTGCCGGCAGCAGCTTTACGTTCGATACCCAGAGCGCCACGCTCAACGGCTTCGTGGGCGCGGACAACGCGAACGACGTCGCCTTGTCGGCCACCGGCGCCACGGGCAACTTCAGTACGGCCAACGTCGGCAGCAACCTCAGCGTCACCGGCGTCAACGGCTTTTCGTTGAATGCCGGCACGGGCGGCAACAAGTCCAATGACTACTATGTGGTGGATCCCGCCGGACTGACCGCCAGCATCACGCCGCGCCCGCTCAGCGTCACCATCACCGGCAACCCCACCAAGGTTTACGACGGCAGCAACTCCGCGACGCTCACCGCCGGCGACTACACCATCGGCGCCGTTACGGGCGATCCCAACAGCGGCTGGGTGAGCGGGCAGGGCGCCACGCTGCCACAGTCGGCGACGGCGAATTACGCCTCGGCCAATGTCATGGGACTCAATGGCAGCACCGTCAATTCGACGTTGGTGTCGTCCGACTGGAAGGTCAATAACGCCAGCACTCTGCTGTCGAACTACATCCTGCCGACCTCGGCCACAGGCAACGGCACCATTACGCCATACGTGCTCAACCTCAGTGCTACGCGCGTATACGACGCCACCACCAACATCTATTCCAGCCTCTCCGGCAACGTCACCAACGCCGACAACGCCAACGTGTTCGGTACCTTGACCGGCCTCAATGGCGACCAGTTCACCGTGACTGGCACGGGCGCGACGACGAGCAAGAACGTCGGCACCTACACCGGCAGCTCGTTCTCCCTTGGTTCGCTGGCTCTGGCCAACGCAGGCAGCAACGCCGGTACGGAGAAGGCCAGCAACTACACCCTGGTCGGCGGCACAGACAGCTACACCATCACCAAAGCCCCGCTTGATATCACTGGCGCATCGGTGACCGCGAAGGTTTACGACGGCACCACCAGCGCAACGGTGACCGGTGCGACGCTCACAACAGGCAATGCGTCGGGTGACGTTCTGACCGGTGACGACGTCCAGGTGAGCAGCGGAAACATCGCCGGTACGTTCAACAACAAGAACGCCGGCACGGGCAAAACTGTCACCATCAACAGTGGCGACATTACCGGCGGCGATGCCGGCAACTACGCCCTTGTGCAGCCTGCGGGCCTGACCGGCACCATCAACCAGCGCCTGGTCACCATCAGCGGCGCGCGCGCATACGACGGCAGCGCCACAGTGACCGGCAACAGCGGCGCCATCACGTGGGCGGGGCCTGGTGCTGTCTCCGGCAATGCGAACTCCGGCGTGGTGGCCGGCGACACGGTCAAGGTGAATGGCGGCAGCGGCTCGTTGGCGCTCGCGGACGTGGGCACCTACAACTCCGACGGTTCGGGCAGCGGCACGTTCACCGCTACCGGCTTGACCTTGAGCAACAGCAACTACGCGATTGCCACCACCGGCAACCAGTTCCAGGTCACGCCCTTCGTCCTCAACTTTACTGGTTCGAGCACCTACACCGGCAACTCTACGGTCAGCATCGGCGCCGGCAACTTCTTCAACGGCAGCAATGCCGTTTCCGGCACGGGTTCCTTTGCCACCGGCATCGGCACCGAAACGCTGACGCTCAATGGCCCGTACACGCTGGCCAACAACGGCAATGCCGGCACCAACGTCACGATGGTGAATGCCGGCAGCGGCGCCGGTCTCTCCTTTGCCAACGGCAGTGGCAACGCCAGCAACTATGCAATCGGCAAGGTCACGTACACGGTCAACCCTTATGTGCTCAGCTTCAGCGGCTCGCGCCAATACGACGGCACCACGAACGTCGACGGCAGCGATCTGCGTGACGCGACGACTGGCAACGCCACCTTCACCGGCCTCAACGGCGATACGTTCACCGTAAGCGGCACGGGATCGCTGAGCAGCGCGAACAAGGGCAACTACGGCGGCAATGCCAGCGGCACCAGCGGCGCGCCGAGCGGCAGCACGCAGATCGGCGTCAGCGGGCTGACACTGATTGGCACCGGTGCCAACGCAGGTACGGAACTGGCCAGCAACTACACCTTTGTGGGCGGCAACGACACGTACGACGTCAACGCGAAGCTGGTCACCATCACCGGCACGCGCCAGTACAACGGCGGCACCAACGCCAGCGGCGGCCAAGCGGGCACCACGTGGCAGGTGATTGGCGTGACCAGCGGGGATGCGTCGAACCTGAGCGTGATCGGCACCGGTTCGGTGTCGAGCGTAAACGTCGGCACCTACGGCGACAGCGGTACCACCGGCAGCAACGTGTTCAACAGCAACATCGGCGCCGGCGGCCTGAGCCTTGGCGGCAGTGCGGCCGGCAACTACACGCTGGCCACTACGGGCAATACGTTCATCATCAACCCGTATGTGTTGAACCTCACGGGTTCGCGCACCTACGACGGCACCAAGAACATTTACAGCGACGGCACCAGCGGCAGCAGCTTCAATCCCATCACCGGTTTCAACGGCGACACCTTCACGCTGAGTGGTCAGGGTTCGATTTCGAGCAAGGATGTGAATGGCAGCACGGCCTACACGGGCGCCGGTTTCAACCTGGGCACGCTGGCGCTGGTGGGCGCCAACGCCAGCAACTACACACTGGTAGGCGGCACGGACAAGTACACGCTGAACCCGCTGGCCATCACCGTGAACACCACGGCGGCGAACAAGGTGTACGACGGCACGAGCATCGCGACGGTGACCTCGCTCACCAGCAGCGGCATATTGGGCGGCGACACGGTGAACTTCACCAACACCAGCGCGAGCTTCGGCAGCGCGAACGTGGCGCACGATGGCAGCGGCAACGTGATGGCGCAGACGGTGACAGTGGGCGGCATCGCCGCGAGCGGTGCCGATGCGGGCGATTACAGCGTCAACACCACCGCGACTACGACGGCGACGATCTCGCCGTACGTGCTGAGTTTCAGCGGTACGCGTCAGTACGACGGCACGGCGAACGTCAATGGCGCCGATCTGCATACGTTGAGTGGCGTCAATGGCGATCAGTTCACGGTGAGCGGCCAAGGCACGTCGTACAGCGCGAATGTCGGCACCTACAGCGCCACCAACCTGTCAGGTGCGCCCACGAGCACGCAGCAGATCGGCGTGGCTGGGCTGACGCTGAACAACGCAGGCGCCAACGCGGGGACGGAACTGGCGGGCAACTACACGCTGACCGGCACGCCGACGAATGGCCAGACGGACACGTACACCATCACCCCGCATGTGATCAGCCTCACCGGTTCGCGCACCTACGACGGCACCAAGAACATTTACAGCGACGGCACCAGTGGCAGCAGCTTCAACCCCATCACCGGCTTCAACGGCGACACTTTCACGCTGAGTGGTGAAGGTGTGCTATCGAGCAAGGATGTGAACGGCGGCACGCCATATACGGGCACCGGCTTCGGCCTGGGCACGCTGGCGCTGGTTGGCGCAAACGCCAGCAACTACACGCTGGTAGGCGGCGCCGACACATACACGCTGAACCCGCTGGCCATTACCGTGAGCGCGACGGCGGCGAACAAGGTGTACGACGGCACGAACATCGCGACGGTGACCTCGCTCACCAGCGGCGGCGTCTTGGCCGGTGACACCGTGAGCTTCACCAATACCAGTGCAAACTTCGCCAGCGCGAACGTAGCGCATGACGCCAGCGGCAACGTGATGGCGCAGACGGTGACGGTGGGCGGCATCGCCGCGAGCGGTACCGATGGGGGCGACTATGCCGTCAACACCACGGCCACCACGACGGCCAGCATCACACCCGTGGTGCTGAGCCTGACGGGGTCGCGCACCTACGACAGCACGACCAACATCTACAGCAACGGCACCAGTGGCAGCAGCTTCAACCCCATCACCGGTGTGAATGGGGACACCTTCACGCTGAGCGGCGAAGGTTCGTTGTCAGGCAAGGACGTGAACGGTGGTATCGCATACACGGGCATTGGTTCGACGACCAGCACGACGCAGGGCTTCAATCTCGGCACGCTGGGGCTGGTTGGCGTCGGCAGCGCCATCGCCGGCAACTACACGCTGGTGGGTGGCACGGACACGTACACGTTGACGCCGGCCACGCTGGCCGTGGTCGGTACCACGGTCAACACCAAGACCTATGACGGCACCACCGCGGCAACCCTCAGCAATGCAGCACTGAGCGGTGTACTGGGCAATGACCACGTGACACTGGGCAACGACACCAGCGGCACGTTCGCCACGCCGAACGCAGGCACGAACATTGTCGTGACCCCAGGCACGATGACGATCGGCGGCGGTGACGCGAGTGACTACACGTTGGTGCAGCCCACCGGGCTCACCGGCACGATCACGCCGGTGGTACTGGACCTCATCGGCACGCGCGTATACGACGGAAAGACCGATGCCAATGCCAGCCTGTTTGGCAGCAACGGCGTGCTTACCGGCGTAAATGGAGAAACCGTCGATCTCAGCGGTTCGGGCGTGCTTGCGAGCAAGCATGTCGGCACGCAGCCGTTCGCCAATGTCGGCACGCTGATGTTGAGCAACGGCACGGGCCTCGCCAGCAACTACACGCTGGTAGGCGGCACCGACCAGGTCACCGTCACGCCGCTGGCCATCACTGTCGGCGCAACCGGCCACGACAAGACGTATGACGGCAACACCACCGCCGGTGTCACGCTCGCAAGCAATGGCGTGCTCGCTGGCGACACAGTGAACTTCGGCGACAGCGCTGCGAATTTCAGCTCGCCGAACGCTGGCAACCATGTGGCGATCACGGTCAATGGCATTACCGCGACGGGTGCGGATGCTGGCGACTACAGCTTCAACAACACGGCCACGACCAGCGCCACCATCAACCCGTACGTGCTAAGCCTCACCAGCACACGCGTCTACGACGGCACCACCGGTGCCGACGCGAACCTGTTCGGCAACAACGGCGTCATCAGCACCGGCGTGAACGGCGAAACGGTGAACCTCAGTGGCTCGGGCGTGCTCGTTACCAAGAACGTCGGCTCGCAGCGCGCGTTCGCCAACTTGGGTTCGCTGATGCTGGGCAATGGCACGGGCCTGGCCAGCAACTACACGCTGGCTGGCGGTACGGATTGGGTGTCGATCACCCCGGCTACGTTGACGGTGATCGGCACTACCACGACCAATCGCGTTTACGATGGCACGCGTATCGATGCATTGAACGGTTCCACGCTGAGCGGCGTGTTCGGCAACGACAACGTGGTGCTCGGCAACGACAGCACCGGTTTGTTCGGTGACAAGAACGTCGGCGATGGCAAGGCGGTCAGCACCGCCATGACCATCAGCGGCGGCGATGCCAGCAACTACATCCTGCTGCAGCCGATCGGTTTGACGGCGAACGTCACGCCACTGGCCATCACCGTCACCGCCACCGGTACCAATCGCCAGTACAACGGCAAGACGGGCGACGTGGTTGCGCTCACCACCAACGGCGTGCTGGCCGGTGATCAGGTAAGTGTTGCCGATGGTGCGGCCGATTTTGCCGATCCGTACGTTGGCAACGGCAAGACGGTGACGGTCAGCGGCATCACGGCATCCGGTGCGGACGCGGGCAATTACGTCATCGCCGATCCGGTCACCACCACCACAGCCAACATCACCAGCGCCGGGTTCGAAGGTACGGGCGTGCAGGGCAGCTGGATCGCGCAGTTGCAAGGCGGTCTGCAGCCGGCGGTCATCGCTACGCCGTACGGCTCCAGCGATGACGATGTGGTGGGTGTGTTTACCGGCAATCAGAAGTTGAAGCACAAGCCGGTGGAGCGCAATCGCGCGCGTGCGGACTTCCGTAGCGGCCTGTCGCTGCAGTTCCAGAACGGTGGTGTGCGTCTGCCTGCGGATGCTTCGCCGTGATCATCAACAAGCACTCTTATTCCAAGCGGTCCAACTTCCCCGGTGAATCCATGAACAACGTGCCGCACACGGCGACACCTCGCCTTACCTTGATCGGCCTTTCGCTCGCCGCGGCGCTGTGCGCGCCGGCGGTGCATGCGCAACACGTCACGCCGCCACAGACCAATAGCGGCCAACTGCTGCAGCAGATGCAACAACCGCCGCAGCAGGCGCCGTCGTCCAATCTCGATCTCGACATTCAGAAGCAAAAGCAGGCACGTTCGGAAGACAGCACCAAGTTCCATGTGCGTTCGATCGAGATCACCGGCAACACATTGATCAAGACCGATGCCTTGCATCCGTTGGTGGCGTCAGGCGAAGGGCAGGAGCTGAGCCTCAACGATCTGAACGACCTGGCCGGCAAGGTCAGCGACTACTACCACGATCGAGGCTATCCGCTGGCTACTGCTTATGTACCGGCGCAAACGCTGCACGATGGCATAGTGCGCATTGCCGTGGTGGAAGCGCGTTACGGCAAGGTGGAGCTGCAGAACCAGAGTGCCGTCGGCCACTACCCGCTCAGTGCGACCTTGTCGCCGCTGCAGTCGGGCCAACCGGTGAGCGAATACGGCCTGGAACGCAGCCTGCTGCTGTTGTCGGATGTACCGGGTGCGATCGTCAATTCGGTGATGCGCCCTGGCGATGCCGAAGGCACGTCGGATCTGCTCGTGAACGTGACCAACGCGCCGCGCTATACCGGTTCGGTGAGCATGGACGATTACGGCAACACCTATACCGATCGCGTGCGCCTCAACGGCGTGTTCGACGTCAACGGTTTGTTTCATCAAGGCGACGTGCTGGATTTCAGCGGCGTCAGCTCCGGCCGCGGCATGAGCTATGGGCACGTCGGTTATCGCTATCTGTTGACGGGGCAGGGCACCACCATCGGTCTTGCTGCATCCGGCCTGGAGTACAAGCTGGGCAATGGTCTGGCGGACCTGCATGCGCACGGCACGGCCGTCACTCAAAGCGTGAATCTGTCACAACCGATCATCCGCAACACGGCCGGCAACCTGTACGCGCAGATCGAGTACGACCACAAGCGCCTGTACGACGACATCGATATCGCCGGCATCGAAACGCATCGCCATGCCAACAGTTGGGTGTTGACGGTGGCGGGCGATCAGCGCGACAGCACCGGCGTCACCAACTTCAACGTCAGCGGCACGCATGGCCGTCTGTATCTGGATAACTTCCAGACCTTGTTCGTGGATTATTTTGGTGCGCGTACCGCCGGCAGTTACGTGAAATGGGATTACTCCATCTCGCGCCTGCAGCAGTTGAACCCGACCAATGCGTTGTACTTCGGCTTCTCCGGCCAGCACGCCAACAAGAACCTGGATACGTCCGAGCAGTTCTACCTCGGCGGCCCCAGCACCGTGCGCGGTTACGACGTCGGCGTGCTATCGGGCGCGCAAGGCAACCTGGGCACCATCGAATATCGCCATGATTTTTCCGTCGCGATGTTGCCGGGGCCGTGGCAGGCATCGGCGTTCGTCGATAGCGGGCATGTGCAGGCCTACAAACAGCCTTTCATTCCTGGTCAGAACAGCGGACGCCTGAGCAGCGTTGGCGTCGGTCTGCATTGGAGCGCGGCGCACGACTGGGTGCTCTCCACCAGCGTGGCCAAGCCCATCGGCAACACGCCGGAGCTGGCAGGGCCGCACGTGGGCCGCACGCCGCGGTTCTGGATTCAGGTGCAGAAAGGCTTTTATTGATGCGCAGGTTGGGGTGAGGCGTAGCCGAACCCCAACATGGCGCGTGCGGATGGCCGGGATGTTGGGGTTCGCATTCGCTCACCCCAACCTACGGGTTTTGGTCAGCAGCGGTTCTATTGCTTGCATCACCGTCGCCCCGGCGAACGCCCTATCTCTTGATCACAAATCCGGCGTAGCTTGAAAGTCCAGCCTTGCGCGGGATTGCTCCCTCCCCTGCGACAGTAGGGGAGGGCTGGGGTGGGGTTGCTTGGGCTTTAGCGTGTTGCCGAATGTCGCGATGAATTCGGCGGAGTGAATCATGTGGCGACATTTACCTTGCAGCGACGTGTAGCTTGCGCCGCTCGCTTCGCTCGCACCCCACCCTAGCCCTCCCCTGCAAGCAGGGGAGGGAATTGGCGCGCGGCGTTTTTTGGCTTTGAGCCACAATCAGAGAACACATCCACACCATTCACGCCGACTCGTGACACACTTTCCGCCACCCACGGAGGTGCCACTCATGAAACCAACCGCCTGGTGGATCGCAGCGCTTTTCCTGCCGACGCTTGCCGCGCATGCGCAGGCCAATCTCGACTGCAATACCGTGCAGCACGCCGATCCGGCCCATGCCACCTACATCATCGAGGGCGACAAGGTCACGCTGGTCAACGGCGCGCGTTCGCAACCGGCGGCACCGGGTTCGCACACCTTGCACGAGACGCGATTGATTCCCGGCACGCAACTGTGCGGCAGCCTGGACGACCAGCCAGTGGTGGTGACTTTGCTCAGCGACGATCCTGGCGGTAGCGGTTCCTTTATCTACGTCGCGGCGGTGCCAAAGGAAGGGCGTAGCTATCCCGCCGCATTGATCGGCGATCGCATCGTGCCCAAGAGCATCGTGATCGATAAGCATCAGATCGTGGTGACGTATCTCGGGCGCACCACCGATCAGCCGATGAGCGCGCCGCCCACCACCACCCTTGTACGGCGGTTTGGTTTGCAGCGTGGGCATCTGGTGGATATGCCGTAGCGGGAATCCCAACCTACGGCGACATCGCAACGATGGCCGCTCCGGGCATCTGCTGCAGCATGGCCTTGGCGACCGCGTCATCGCTCTGCGTTGCCTTCGCCAGCACGGTCATCGTGCTCAAGCTGCCATGTGCATCGCGCACAACGACGCTCAACGTGCGTTTCGCTCCCGCGGGCTGTTTCACCAGTACGCTCGCGTAATGCGACAAGCAATGCGACAAGCCCACGCTTTCCACATCGCAGAAGGCCATGTCTGCCTGTGCCGGGCAATGATCGGCATGCGCTTGCGAGGTAAGGCATACCGCGCTGATAGGTTGCGTTGTGGCGCGTGGATGTACGTACGCTGCGGGTGCGGAAGGCGGTAACGGCGCAGGGGGGATGACGGTGGGATAGATGGATGCTCCAACCCGGGATACATCATGCGCGGTTTGCGCGATCGCGCAGAGGGGCAGGGCCATAACGATCACGGCGACGGCGCGCAGCATGACACTCTCCTTGCCTGCAGGCGCGCGTTGTCGGAATGAGCGCATGCGCCGGCTTGCCTGGACGCTAGTCCACTGGATGGGCTGGCAGCGTATCGGCCGTCACAGAATCGAACATGATGGGAGCGTTCTTCAACCCCGGGCGCCCAAACATGCAAAGCGTGTTATGCCGATGGGCCGGTTTCGTCACGGCATCTTTACGCTTGCGCTTTCGCGTGTCCGCCATGTCGCGGTCGGCGGATTGGGCAAATGCCTCTGCGAGTGTCGCCTATGCGCGAAAACTTGCACATTCTTGCCGAGCACTGTGATGCGCATCACGGCTTTGATGACTGCTCGGTTATGAAAGTATAGTAAGACGAATACAACTGACCTCTTGGGATAAGGTCGTGGAATCAAAGGAGTAAAGCAGTCTCTTGGGGCCGGCGGTATGCGTTTCATGACAGATGCCGGCAGTCAGCAGAACTGCGCCCGTCAATGCATGGTGACAACAACCCTGATCCTGGCAAAGAAACAAGCAGTAATGGGCAGTGCGCGCGTCGGCGTGCTGCGGTGGTAACAGGGCGTAAGCTTTGCGCGGCATGACGCGCAAGGCCAGGAACAATCATAGGGTGAGGCGTGCAGGTCGTTATAGCGGATGACCATGAAGTAGTGCGCATTGGGTTGCGCACCATATTGGAACATTGCGGTGAGGGTTATAAGGTTGTCGGTGAAGCGTCCACCGGCCGCGAGCTGTTGAAGCTGTTGGCTAGCACGCCGTGTGACCTGGTCATCGTCGATTTTTTGATGCCCGGGGAAGATGAAACCGCGCATGCGCTCGATGGCATCGCCTTGCTGCATGAACTACGCAGGGTGCATCCCAAATTGCCGATCGTGGTGCTGACGATGATGCGCAACTCGGCGATCTTCCGAACCATGTATCAGGAAGGCGTGGACGCCGTGGTGGAAAAAGCGCGCGTCGTCGAAGAACTGCTGATGGCAATGCGCACGGTACGCGCAGGCCGCACTTACGTAAGCAAGCAGATGGGCGAACACCTGGTGGACGGACAAGCCATCCGCAGCCAGACCGTGAAAGCTTCACCCGCGCTGTCCACGCGCGAAGTGGAAGTGGTGCGCATGTTTGCGCAAGGACACAGCATTACGGAAATCGCCTCGCTGACGCATCGCAGCGTCAAGACCATCAGCCGCCAGAAGCGCAGCGCGATGGAGAAGCTGGGGCTGAGCAGTGATGGGCAATTGTTTGAGTACGCGCGGACACATGGTTTGGCAGGGTGACGGGATCACCTTGTAGGTTGGGTCATCCCGGACTTGATCCCTGTCTCTTGATCACATCGTTTCGAGCTTGCTGATCATGGCTCGACAGCTGCAAAACGCCGCAAATCCGTTCCCGCCCCTTCGGGCAGGGGCGGGTTAGGGTCAATGCTCCGAACTTAAGGTCTTCAATAGCCGGAAACTTTTGCTCGTCATTCCAGCGAAAGCTTGAATCCAGTGCCTTTACGGCCTCAAAGTCTCTGGATGATTCGCTTCGCTCACCCTTCGGGCCGTCCATTCGGACGTTCTCCGCGCTTCGCGCTACGTCCAGCTTTCGCTGGAATGACGAATTGGGGTTTACGGCAGCGGAAGAAATCTTAAGTTCGGAGCATGAGGGTTAGGGTTGGGTGCGAGCGAAGCGAGCGGCGGGAGCTACACGCCGCCGCACGATGCAGGTTGCCATGTGAGTTACGCCGTTGGAATTGAGCGCGACATTAGGCAACACGCTAAAGCCCAGGCAACCCCACCCAAACCCTCCCCTGCATGCAGGGGAGGGCTCAACATGTCGCAACGATCACCTTGCAAGCGCGCTACATGTGACCCAAAAAATCATCCCGCCATCACGCCCTCTTGACGCTCTTTGAGATTCATCTTATTTCGTTCGATCCAACCGCCACCTATTCTTCACATAAGCCTTTAACGGCGTAGGCGTTCCACCCGATCCGCAATGCGTTGCATGGAAGGACGCGGTGATGGAGCGCATACAGGGGGCATACCGTCATGGATAGAACGGGTGCCATTGGTCACACGATGACTTAAGGCTACAGGGGTGTCGCTCCATGCGTTATGCATATCTTTGCTGTGCAAGATCAGGTGCCATCGGGCACGCGCACACCGGCCGCGTGCGGCACAAACCTCCCACGACTCTGCGGTGATTGAGCGCGGCGCAGCGCGCCGTGCTTCTTTTTGTCCAGTGGCACGCCGCGCGGTGCGCGCGTGCCGCGGTCATCGATCTTGCCTTGGGAGCATCGCATGGAGTCGCCGGAATTCCCCGTCGAACGCAAACTTTTCCTGCCTGGCCTGGCGGTTCTGCACCGCCTGCTGGAGACCAGCCGGCTGGAAGCAGTTTCCCTGCAGGAGGGCGGCCTAAGTGGTGCCTTCGGCAGCTACCAGCACAGTGGCGCCAACTTTTGCAGCTTCGCCATCGATTTCGCCCTGCACGGGCGTTTCTTGATACCGCCAGGACATTATCTGACGTGCTATCTGCACGAGGTGGCGCCCGAAAGCTGGTGCGCAGGCATGTCACTGGCCGCCGAAACCATGTTGCTGGTGTTGCCGGATAGCACGTGCGAATTGATGCTGGGCCCAGGCTCGCGCGTGAGCATGGTGTTGGCGCCATTGCATGGCGGCCCCAAGCGTGCGATCGATGCGCACGCGGATTTCTTCGGCCTGCATGGGCGGCAATTTGCGTTGTTCAAGCCCGAATGCCACCGAGGCACGCCGCTGCGCGCCTTGTACGAGATGCTGTACCAGGGACTGCTGGAGGGTGACAGCCAGCAGTTGTGGCGGTTGGCGGAAAGCGGTTCGACCGAGTTCCTGGCCGACGAACGCGGCATTCGCGCGCTGTCCGACCGCGTTGGATTGTTTTCGCCATTCTCCGCCAACTACCGCGCGCCGTACCCGGCGTTCCGCAAGGCGGTGCAATACATGCGCGACAACTTGCAGCGCGACATATATATGGAAGAGGTTGCCGCCGCGGCGCAGATCAGCGACCGCAGCTTGCGCATGGCCTTCGACGATTTGCTGGGTGTATCGCCCACCCGTTACCTGACCTTGCTTCGGCTGCATGAAGCCAGCCGCCAGCTTTCCGCGCGCGGCGGCGAACGGCTGTCGGTGAAATCAGTGGCGATGAATTGCGGCATCTGGAATCTGTCGCGCTTTGCTGCCAATTACCGGCGTGCGTTCGACGAGCATCCCAGCGACACGCTGCTGCGAGCCTGCAGCTTCGCATCGTAACCGTAGGTAGGGGCGAGGCGCAGCCAAACCCCAACATGGCATCCATACATCTGCCGCACCGCCCTCGTAGGCTGGGATGAAATCCCAGCACCGCCATGCCGATCGAAGCTGGGATTTCATCCCAGCCTACATGGCCATTGTCTAATTAGGCCATTGCTTGATTTTAAAGACAGCTTGTAATGACAGAAAAATAAGCCCTTTTGGATAATCACCAAAGCAAAGGGACAAAAACCTGTCATTTGCTGTTTTTATTTTAGGAATCGTCTGGTCAGAAACCGCCAAGGCCGCGGTTATTCTATGCATCACCGAACGGCAGCACGGCTGCGAGGCATAAGAGTGCACTCGTAAGCGCCGAGTCTGCCGGTTTCCGCACTGAATCCAATCACGTCTGCGTCGACGCCTCGCGTCGGCGTGGGCGGCTGCGTGTGGTTTGCATACAGCGCGTGCGGAAAAAAACCATTTTAAATAACGCAAAGGCCTGTCATGAAAAACATAAAGACGTCCGGTGTTGCCCCCACTGCCAACCTTTCTTCCGTAGCTTCCGATAATCGCGCATGGCCGCAGCATAAGGCTGTCTGCCTGGCTGTCATGACTTCTTTGAGCTTGCTGGCTTCGCACGCCTACGCTAATTGCACTACGGATACTTCCAACAATACGACGTGCGACGCCACCTCGACGTACACCAGCAGGGTCGGTACGGGCCAGAATGACAACACCGCCTCGGTCACGCTGCAACCGAATGCGCAGATCCAGGTGCAGGATACCAACGCCATATCGCTTGGCGACAATGCAACGATCGTGTTGCAGTCGGGTTCGTCGGTGCAGAACAACGCCGTGACCACAAAGGGGACCACGTATGGTTTTGGTAGCAACACCATCGAGTTCAACAACAACAGCACGTTGACGGTGGCGCAGGGCGCCCTCGTGCTGTCGAGCGGCACGGCCAGCGACGCCGAAGCGGTGAACCCGATGGGCTTCGGCAACACCATCACCAACAACGGCACCATCAAGGCCCTCCATAACGCGGCCATCTGGTTCCAGGACATGTCCGCGACCGGCGTTGGCTTGAATACCGTGATCAACAATGCCACCGGCATCATCGAGAGCGATTCGGCCAGCCGCAACGTACTTGGCGCCTCGGGCGCCAACGGTGCAGTGGACTTCACCAACAAGGGCCAGGTGATCGGCAACCTGATATTTGCCGGTGGCGACGATGCCCTGCGCCTGTATACCGGCTCCACAGTGACCGGCAGTATCAACGGCGGCGCTGGCAACAATCTGATCACCTTGAACAGCGATAACGGAGGCAGCGATACGCTGGCCAGTCCGATCACCGGCTTCCAGACGCTGCAGCAGAATGGCGGCACCTGGACCATCGCCAATCCGCTCGATACCAATCTGAAAGGCCTGACCTCGGCCGACGTCAAGGGCGGCACACTGATTCTTGCTGCCGACAGCACGGCCTATAAAGGCGCCATGACGGTGGACAACGGCGGCACGTTGCAATTTGGCAACGGCGGCACGGCGGGCAACATTGCCACCGCCACCATCACCGACAACGGCACGGTCGCCTTTGACCGCAGCGATGCGCTGACCTTCAGCAACGTCCTTGCCGGCAGCGGCAGCGTGGTGCAGATGGGTTCGGGCACGACCACGCTGACCGGCGTCAACACCTATGCCGGCGGCACCTTCATCAACAACGGTACGCTGGCCGTCGGTGCGGATAGCGCGCTGGGCAGCAGCGCGACCGCTGGGACGGGCGGCATTACCTTCAACGGCGGCACCTTGCAGCTCACGCAGAGCTTCGACCCGGCATCGTCGCGCGCGGTAACCATCAATGCGCCCGGCGGCACCATCGATACGCAGACCTTCAACAGCACGTTTGCGCAAGCCATCACCGGCGCTGGCGCGTTGACCAAGGCGGGCAGCGGCACGCTGGTGCTGGCCGGCGACAGCACCTACACGGGCGGCACCACTATTGCCGCGGGTACGCTGCAACTTGGCAATGGCGGCACCAGTGGTTCGATCGCCGGTGACGTGACCGACAACGGCACGCTGGCGTTCAATCGTTCCGACGTCGCCAACTTTGCTGGCGTGATTTCCGGCAGCGGTGCGGTCAACCAGATCGGCAGCGGCACCACGGTGCTGACCAATAACAACACCTACACCGGCGGCACCACCATCACGGCCGGCACGTTGCAGCTTGGCAACGGCGGTACCAGCGGTTCGATCGTCGGCGATGTCACCGACAACGGCACGCTGGCGTTCAACCGTTCCGATGCCTACACCTTTGCCGGCACCATCTCCGGCACAGGCGGCGTGAACCAGATCGGCAGCGGCGCCACCATCCTCAATGGTGTCAATCCCTACACCGGCGACACCAACGTCAACACCGGCACGCTGGTGATCGGCGACGCCAGCAACAGCAGCGCGGCGTTGACCGGCGGTGGCACCACCACGGTAGCTTCGGGTGCGACGTTGGGCGGCTATGGCAGCGTGACGGGCAATGTCACCAACAACGGCACCATTGCCGTGGCCGATGCGCTGTCCGCGCTCGGCAGCAGCACCAAGGGCAGTTTCACCGTCAACGGCAGCTTGAACAATAACGGCATGGTGCAGGTCGGCGGCACCGGTACGGGCAACAAGCTCGTCACCACCAACTACGTGGGCGGCGCGAACAGTGTTGTTGCACTCAATACGTATCTGGGTGGCGACGGTTCCGCCTCGGATCTGCTGGTGATCAACGGCGGCACCACCACCGGCAGCAGCAAGTTGCAGATCACCAATGCGGGTGGCCCGGGCGCGCTGACCACGGCGAACGGTATCGAAGTGGTGCAGGCGATCAATGGTGGCACCACGGCCGCCAATGCTTTCAGCCTGGCTAGCGCGGTGGCGGCCGGTCCGTATGAGTATTCGCTGTTCCGCGGCGCCACCGACGGCAGCAGTGCGAACAACTGGTATCTGCGTTCGCAGCTGGATTGCGCGCTGCTGCCGGGTGCGCCCGCGTGCGCGCCTGCACCGGCTCCGACACCTGCACCGGCTCCGGCACCCGCGCCAGCTCCAGCTCCAGCTCCAGCTCCGACGCCCGCACCGGCACCGGCACCGGCACCGGCACCGGCACCGGCACCGACGCCCGCACCAGCACCGGCACCAGCACCCACGCCATCGCCTTCTTCCAGCGGCACCGGCAGCACCACGCCGCCGCCGAAGACCATCCCGCTCTATCGCCAGGAAGTCTCGCTCTACACCGCCATTCCCTCGATGGCACTCTCCTATGGCCAGGGCCTGATGGACAGCCTGCAAGAGCGCGCCGGTTATTACGTTGCGCAAGCGGACATTGCGGATCACGACGTCAGCAGCTGGGGACGCGTCATGGCGCAGCACGGTTCGCGCAGCGGCGGCGCACTGGGCATCTACGGCGACAAGGGTCCCAGCTACAACGACGACATGTTCGCCGTGCAAGTGGGCACCGATCTGTATCGCGGCCAGCATGACAACGGCTCCGACATCGCCGGCGTCTACGTGGCCCTCGGCCAGATCAGCGGCGACGTCAAGCATTTTGACGGCAGCCTCGCCGGCAACGATCGCTTGAACGGCTACACGCTCGGCGGCTACTGGACGCACTTCGGCGCATCCGGCTGGTACACCGACGCGGTGGTGCAGGGCACCGCCTACACCGTCAAGGCCAGCTCCACGCGCATGGCTCCGCTGAAAACCAACGGCCGCGGCTTCGCCGCGTCGCTGGAAGGCGGCTATCCGGTCTCGCTCGGCAATGGCTGGGTGTTCGTGCCACAGGCGCAGCTGGTGTATCAGACCACCTCGTTCAACGATGCATCCGATGCCGCCTCCAGCGTGTATTTCGACAACGCCGACTCGCTTGCCGGCCGCGTTGGTGCCGAAGCGAAGAAGAACTGGACCCTCGGCAACGACACCGCGCAACCGAAGCAGATCAGCGCATGGCTGCGCGTGGACCTGTGGCACGAGTTCATGGCCAACCCGGGCGTGTCGTTCTCCACCCCGACCACGCCAGTGAACTTCCATTCCGACCTGCAAGGTTCATGGGTGGGCCTGCGCGCAGGCTTGAGCTCGCAGCTGTCACGCAACGTGTTCATCTACGCCAACGTCGGCTATGACATCGGCGTGAACAATCACGGCGATGGCTACGGCGGCAGGGCGGGTATTCGCGTCAACTGGTAAACGCGTCGGGCAGGCATCTTGCTGCTCGCTGCACTCGAAGCCCTCTCCTGCGAAAGCAGGGGAGGGCTTTTTGCGTGTTGGCTCAACCTGTAGGTTGCCATGAAAGTGCGTGCCCCTCTGCTCCGTCACCCCGGCCAACGCCCTGTCTCTTGATCACATCTTTTTCGAGCTTCTTGATGGTGGCTCAAAGCCACAAAACGCCGCGAGCCAATTCCCTCCCCTGCTTGCAGGGGAGGGTGAGGGTGGGGTGCGAGCGAAGCGAGCGGCGCAGGCTACACGTCGCCGCAAGGTACATATCGCCACATGATTCACCCCGCCGAATTCATCGCGATGCCCCCGATACGGATGCGCCGCTCGCCCATCTGCTGTTTGCCCTCAAGCATGAGGGAACGAACATGCGATCAATTCAGGGATAGCGTGCCTGCGCCGGTGTTCGATTTCATTGAAACGGCAACGCGGAAGGTGCTGGATGAGCCGAGCGGGCAGGGCTGAAAGCTTGGGACTTGCATCGCCGACATCGACGTAGGTTGGGGTGAGCGGAACGCGAACCGTGCGCCCGTGATGGCGCTCAATCAGCGAGGTGCAGGTCCTCGTCGGGGTTAGCCCGTAGGCTGGGATGCAATCCTAGCATGTAGTTTCAAGAGCGCTGGGATTGCATCCCAGCCTACAGTTACGGTCACACGTGTTCGACAGGGTTTCGCCGTTACTGCCACGTATGCCCACGCTCGCCGATCCAATTCTCATCGCTCACACGCCTAAGCACCTCATCGATGCGTGCATTAATCGCCTCGAACACGAAGCAAAGTTCGGCGCGGCCGAGGGTGAGGGTGGTGCTGCGGTCTTTATCGTCACCTTCGCTATAGGCGATCTGCGCCATCAGGGTGAGCATCACTTGCAGATCTTTCAGGCTTTCGTAACCGGCTTCGGACAATAGATACAGTTGCGGCCCGCAGCGGCCGCCTTGCATGTCTTCCATGGTGTTCTCCACGCGCTTGGGTCACGCCGCGTATTGCGCGCGGCGTGAAGGGCTTTAAGGAAAATTCCTGCTCGCTAGTGCGGAATCAGCTACTTCCGTTTTGGCGAATGCCCACTTTGGCTCGACGTTGCACAGCCTGCGCAGCGGTGAAGTAGGGGAAATGCACCTGGGCGGGGGCACGTGAGTGTGCGGGTGCCGTATCATGATCGATAACCACTGTTGACTCCTAGATAGTTATGGTGGCCAGCGGATCGTTTGGGGTACCAGCCCAGGCGATCCGCGCTACTTCACATCATGTCGGGCGTGCCGCAGATCATCATCGCGGATGAGCACGCCCGACCACCGCACCTTCGCATGAAACCGGTTTGGCAATCTGTCAGGCGCAGCCGAATTGCTCGCTTGTGAATGCCTACATGCTGTTGCAGCCGTAGGCTGGGATGAAATCCCAGCGCTCCTGAAGTACCCCATGCTGGGATTTCATCCCAGCCTACAAAATCGCCGGTGCCTGCAAGCCATGCCGAGTGTTGTCTTCGCGTGGCCTCCTTTGTCCTTGAATGACAGCCGTCGTACCGCCCTGCATCGCCCCCATTGCCGCTTTTGTATGACGATTGCCGAAAACGGGTGATGTTCTGCCGAATTTGTGCATTCGTTTCCGCTTTGATCGGCTTCAATCACACGACAGCCAGCGGCATGACGCCGACGGCTGCCACAGGGATACGACGCCGGGGGGCACCCATGCATCACCTCGAAGACATCACCAGTACAAGCGGCATGCGCATTGCAGGCGAGCATGCGTTGAACGCCATGCGCCGGCCTTATGGCTCGGCGATGCATCCCCTTGGCCCACCCGAAACCAGTTTGCAATGTTCAGTGCCCGCGCCTGTGCGCGTTCGACACGCGCTGAACCGCTGAAACGTTTTCCCGCATGCCAGGACGGCATGTGTTCGCGAATCGACGCGGACGGCAGGCGATTGACTCCACCCCCCGAGACGACGCCTCAGGATCCTTTGCCTGCCGGGGAAATTCTTTTCGTTGCGCGTTTGAGTTCGCCGCGCCGTTCGATCACTCGATTGTTTCCGTCCGTGGAACCGGATTTGGGAGATAGCTATGAACAGGATCTATAGAAAGGTTTGGAATGCTTCGTTGAAGCAGCTGGTGGTGGCGTCGGAGTTGGCTTCGTGCCGGCAGGGTGTAGTGACGAGGCAGGGCGTGAGTGCGCAGCCTGCGCAACGCCGGCTTTACGCGAGCATTTTGGCTGTGCTGATGGCGACCAGTTGGAGCGGATGGGCCGATGCGCAAGTGATCGACTGTACTAACGCACCCTACAACTTATATAGCGGCAGCTCGACGTGCGCAGGTTACATGTCCAAAGTCTTTGACGCTGGTGGCACTGCGCTGGGCTACAACGCCGACAGTGCTGGGATAAATGCCACAGCGCTCGGTTATCAAGCGATTGCTTCAGGTACCAACGCCCTTTACGTGGGTGCGCGTAGCGCCGCAGGAACCGGAGCGTTGGCGGAGTCGGCGATTGCGATCGGTACAGATGTCACCTCTTCTGGTTCTGGCGACATCGCCATTGGCGTGCAGACCGTCTCTAGCGGTGCTTCGTCAACTGCCGTCGGCCCCCAGGCGCAAGCAACGGGAGACAACAGCGTTGCAACGGGTGTGCATGCTAACGCTATAGCGACGGGCGCAGTCGCAGTGGGCGGCGGTTCCACCGGTTCGGGTTACAACGGTATAGCTGTTGGTGCGGGAGCTACTGCCAGCGGCGTCAATTCCATATATCTGGGTGCTCGCACCGCAGCGAATACCGGCAGCACGGGCACCAGTGCTATCGCCATTGGCACCGATGTCACCTCCAACGCCGACTATGCCACTGCGATCGGTTTCCAAACGGTGGGGAACGGAGCGGCGAGCGTATCGGTAGGCTACATAGCCAATAGCACTGGTACGCATGCCATTGCTGTCGGCTTTCAATCCATTGCCAGCGGCCTCAACGCTGTGTACCTGGGCGCGCGCACGGTCGCTGGTACAGGTGCCACCGCGGCGGGCGCCGTCGGCATCGGTACGGATGTGACGGCTTCTGGTCCGTCATCCCTGGCGGCGGGCACGGTGTCCTCCGCTACAGCATCGAATACTGTCGCATTAGGTGCGGGGGCTGCTGCAAGCGGCACGACCGCACTTGCAATGATGAATGGCTCTAATGCGAGCGGTACAGGAGCGATTGCCGTCGGCGGCCAATCACTTGCTAGCAACGCGAATGCCGTGGCAGTCGGCGTACTTGCCATCGCGAACAACGCACAAGCCATTGCCATCGGCCGTAACGCGAGTGCACAAGCTGCATCGACGGTTGTGATCGGCGACAGCAGCAGCGTGGCGAGTGGTGCAGGTATCGGCTCGTTTGCGGGTGGTTATCAATCGAAGGTACTTGGCGGCAGCGGCGCAGTCGCGATCGGCCAACAGCAAACGGCAAACGGCAACGGCGCGGTAGCAATCGGCGATCCCAACAGCGCTACCGGCAATGGTGCGGTTGCCACTGGCGCAAACGACACGGCGAACGGCAACGGCGCCGTCGCCATCGGTAATACCAACAATGCAACTGGGCAAGGTGCAGTGGCGCTGGGTAATTCATCCAACGCAATAGCGGCGGGTGCAGTGGCGTTCGGCGATACCGCTACGGCTGCTGCCGTCAATGCTGTTGCCGTAGGTAGTCAATCCATTGCCCAGGCCAACGCGGTTGCAGTGGGTCTTTCCGCTAATGCGCAGGGCGGGTGGAGCACGGCAGTAGGTACCCTCTCCAGCGCAGCGGGATTGGATTCCGTCGCGACGGGTTATAAATCCAATGCGTCCGGTTCCAGCGCTTCTGCATTTGGCCCTGGCGCGACAGCATCGGGTGGCAACGCTGTGGCATTGGGTCTTAGCACGAATGCAAGTGGCCTGGATTCCATTGCCACGGGATTCGGCGCCAGTGCGACAGCTACGGGTGCTGTTGCTATTGGCAATAACGCATCGTCGCCGATTCAGAACGCCGTTGCGTTGGGCGTGAGTGCCACCGCAGGCGCGCAAGCGGGTGACGTAGCGCTGGGCTCTGGTTCCGCCACGTCCGCGGTAGTGAATACGCCCAACGTCACACTTGGCGGCACCACATACACCTTTGCCGGTACCAATGCGACCAGCACGGTAAGCGTGGGATCGGGCACGGCACCGCGTACGATTACCAACGTCGCGGCAGGCCGCATCAGTTCCGGCAGTACGGATGCGATCAACGGTTCGGAGCTGTATGCGACGAACCAGGCGCTGCAGTCGTCGATTGCTAGCGGAGCGATTCATTACTTCAGCAACAACGATGGCGGTACGCAGCAAGGGAACTACAACAACAACGGTGCTACGGGTGCGTTGGCTTTGGCGGCGGGCGTCAACGCTGTGGCTAGCGGCAACCAGGCCGTGGCGGTCGGTAATGCCACCAATGCAACGGCGACTCAATCTGTCGCGGTTGGTGTCGGTACGTTGGCTGGCGGTGCGAGCGGGTCGACGGCGGTTGGCGCGGGCGCGCAAGCAAATGCCACCAATGCGCTGGCAGTGGGTGTGTTTTCCAACGCAGCCGCCCAGCTCGCAACGGCGATAGGACCGGGAGCAAAGGCCAGCGGATCGGAGGCTACGTCAACTGGCTGGAATGCCTATGCTTTGGCATCGGGCGCCACCGCGATGGGAGCACAAGCCAATGCTACCGCTGCCAATAGCATTGCCATCGGTATCGGGTCGGTTGCGTCGGGCGCAGGGGGCGCCACCGCTATAGGACCTAACGCCGTTTCCAGCGGTGCGAATTCGCTGGCTGCTGGTACGTCCGCCAATGCTGCGGGCGATACCTCGGTAGCGCTCGGCGTACTCGCCAACGCTTCAGGGCAGAACGGATCTGCGCTAGGTGCCGCTGCCAACGCAAGCGGCGTTGGCGCCACCGCGCTTGGCGTATCTGCGGCTGCATCGGGTAGCAATGCCGTTGCCTTGGGCAACGCATCGGTTGCCAGCAATACGGGCGCTATCGCGATCGGTTCCACTTCGAACGCAAGCGGTGTCGGTGCCGTCGCTCTAGGCAGGAACGCCAATGCAACCTCCACCAATGCAACGGCCCTCGGCAACGGTTCGCAGGCGCTCGCCGCTTCGACGGTGGCGATGGGTGATGGCAATACCGTGGCGGCCACTTCCGGAACGGGTTCCATCGCCGGGGGGCATAACTCAAAAGTGCTAGGCGGTACTGGTGCCGTGGCGTTGGGTGAAAGCCAGACGGTTAACGGCAACGGCGCCGTGGCAATCGGCGATCCCAATACCGCCACTGGCAACGGTGCGGTAGCCACGGGTATGAACGACGTTGCCAACGGCAACGGCGCGGTGGCGATCGGCAATACCAACAACGCCACCGGACAAGGTGCTGTGGCGTTGGGCATCAGTTCTACGGCCACGGCGGCCAGCGCGCTTGCGTTCGGTGATACGGCAACGGCCAGCCAGGCCAATGCCATTGCCTTGGGTGCGGGCGCCACGGCAGGTGCGCAGGCAGGTGACGTGGCACTGGGTTCGGGTGCGACGACGTCGACGGTCGTCAAGACCAGCAGCGCGACGGTGAACGGGGTGACATACGGTGGGTTCGCCGGCACTAATCCCGGCAGTACGGTCAGCGTGGGGGCTACCGGTACCGAACGCACCATCACCAACGTTGGCGCAGGCCGCATTGCGCAGAACAGCACGGATGCGATCAATGGCTCGGAGTTGTACAGCGTGGCCAATACGCTGCAGTCGAATATCACGGCCGCACAAACGCACGATTACAGCGTCAACAGCACGTCCAGCGGTACGGATACCAACTACAACAATGCCGGCGCGACCGGCAGCAATGCGCTGGCTGCCGGTGTAAGCGCCGCGGCGGCGGGCGCGAGTGCAACAGCGGTCGGCAATAACGCCAATGCCAGCAGCGCCAACAGCGTGGCGTTGGGCAACGGCAGCAAATCCACCATCGGCTCGGCGGTGGCGATCGGCAATGGCGCAACAGCGGGTGCAAATACCGGTGACGTGGCGCTGGGTTCCGGCTCCGCTACTGCTGCCGTGGTGAACACTCCCAGCACCATCATCAACGGCAGCACCTATAACTTTGCCGGCACCAATGCGACCAGTACGGTGAGCGTGGGCGCGGCGGGCAGTCCGCGCACGGTCACCAACGTCGCGGCGGGCCAGATCAACGGCAACAGCACGGATGCCATCAACGGTTCGCAGCTGTTTGCCACCAACAGCGCGGTGACCACGGTGGGCGGGCAGGTCACGAACCTGGGCAATGTCGTGACGAATCTGGGCAACACCGTGGCCTCGTCGCTGGGTGGCAGCAGCACGTACAACAGCACCACTGGCGCCGTTACCACCAACCTGAGTTATGGCGGCAACACCTACAACTCCGTGCAGAACGTGCTGAACCAGATCAACAACGCGACCGATGGCGGCGGCATCAAGTATTTCCATGCCAACTCCACCTTGGCCGATTCGCAGCCCATCGGCACCAACAGCGTGGCGATCGGGCCGGTATCGGATGCGACCACGGCCAATGCCGTATCGATCGGCAATGGCGCCACGGCCGGCGCGAACGTGGGCGATGTGGCGTTGGGCGCGGGTTCGGTGACGGCCGCGGTGGTGAATACGCCGAGCGCCGTGATCGCCGGCACCACATACAACTTCGCCGGCACCAATGCGACCAGCACCGTAAGTGTGGGATCAGGTACGGCGCCGCGCACGATCACGAATGTGGCCGCGGGCCAGATCAGCGGCAGCAGCACGGATGCCATCAACGGTTCGCAGTTGTATGCGACGAACCAGGCCGTCAACACCATCAACAACACGCTGACCACGGTGAATGGTGAGTTGACGCATTACTACAGCGTCAACGACGGCGGCACGCAGCAAAGCAACTACACCAACAACGGTGCGACGGGCACGGATTCGCTTGCCGCTGGCGTAAAAGCGTCTGCCACGGCGACCAATGCCACTGCCATCGGATTCAACTCGCAGGCGCTGGCGGCTTCCACCGTGGCGATCGGCGACAGCAACACGGTGGCGGCAGCATCAGGGACGGGTTCCATCGCTGGCGGTTATCAATCGCAGGTGCTGGGCGGTACCGGTGCGGTGGCGCTGGGTAATCAGCAGACCGTGAATGGCAACGGCGCAGTGGCGATTGGCGATCCGAACTCGGTCAGCGGCACGGGTGCCGTCGGCGTCGGCGCCAACAACACTGTGAATGGCCAAGGCGCGGTCGCGCTGGGTGACGGCAACACGGCGACAGGGCAGGGTGCAGTGGCATTGGGCAACGCATCTTCGGCCACGGCGGCGAGTGCGCTGGCCTTTGGCGACACCGCAGCCGCAAGCCAGGCGCAGTCGATCGCGCTAGGTGCAGGCGCGACGGCGGGTGCGCAAGCCGGCGATGTGGCACTGGGTGCGGGCTCGGTCACGGCGACGGTGGTGAATACGCCAAGTGCGGTGATTGCGGGCACCACGTACAACTTTGCCGGCACGAATGCGACAAGCACGGTGAGTGTGGGCTCGGGCACGGCGCCGCGCACGATGACGAACGTGGCAGCGGGCCAGATCAACGGCGGCAGCACGGACGCGATCAACGGGTCGCAGTTGTATGCGACGAACCAGGCGGTGAATGCGCTCAACACCACGGTGAACAATGGGTTGACGCATTACTACAGCGCCAATGATGGCGGCACGCAGCAGGCGAACTACAACAACAACGGTGCGACGGCTGCGAATGCGTTGGCGGCGGGTGTGGCGGCGTCGGCCACGGCGGCCAACGCGACAGCGATGGGTTACAACACGCAGGCTACGATTACCGACAGTGTGGCCCTGGGTTCGGGATCGGTTTCCAATCGTGCGCTCACGCCCGCGAGCGGCACCATTGGCGGCACGATCATTCCGTACAACACGACCGATCACACGCTGCTTGGTGCCGTGTCGGTGGGCAGTTCGAGCACGTATCGCCAGATCACGAATGTGGCGGACGGTACTGCCACGAACGATGCGGTAACTGTGCGTCAGTTGACCGGTGCACTGAGTTCGTTTGCGACCACCACGACCAAGTATTTCCATGCCAACTCTACCGCTCCCGATTCATTGGCGGTCGGCAATAACGCCATCGCCGTAGGTCCCAACTCGGTGACGAATGGCGACAACGGCGTGGCCATGGGCAACGGTGCACTCGTGCAACAGAACGCACCGGGTGGCGTAGCCATCGGCGAAAACGCAACGACGAATCTGCAGGATTCGATCGCGCTGGGGACGAACTCCACGGCGAGCGGTATCCAGGCCATATCGATCGGCGCAGGCAGCTCCACCGTCAATCCGACCGACGTGGCATTGGGAGCAGGCTCGAGCGCAGTCGCACAAGCAGGTGATGTAGCGCTGGGTGCAAATTCGATCACGGCAACCGTGATCAATACGCCAAACGCGACGATTGCCGGCACGACCTACGCGTTTGCCGGTACCAATGCGACAAGCACGGTGAGCATCGGCGCCAGTGGCTCGCCGCGCACACTGACCAATGTGGCCGCAGGACAGATCAACTCAGGCAGCACGGATGCGGTCAACGGCTCACAGTTGAACGCCACCAACCAGGCGGTGAACTCGCTCAGCACCGCAACCACCACCTTGGGCAACACCGTCACCAACCTTGGCGACACCGTCGCCTCGTCGCTGGGTGGCAACACCACCTACAACCCGACGACGGGCGCCATCACCACCAACCTGAGTTACGGCGGCAACACCTATAACTCGGTGCAGAGCGTGCTGAACCAGATCGGCGGCGCGGTGGATGGCGCGGGTATCAAGTACTTCCACGCCAACTCGTCGCTGGCCGATTCGCAACCCGTTGGCACCAACAGCGTGGCGATCGGCCCGGTGTCGACGGCGGGCGCCACCAATGCGGTGTCGATCGGCAATGGCGCCACGGCCAGTGCGAATGCGGGCGATGTGGCGCTGGGTTCGGGCTCCACCACCTCGACGGTACAAGGCACCAGCAGCGTGACGGTGGGCGGCAACACGTATGCGGTCGCCGGCACCGCGCCCACCAGCACGGTGAGCGTGGGCAGCGCGGGCAACGAACGCACTGTCACCAACGTGGCGGCGGGGCAGGTGAGTGCCACCAGCACGGATGCGATCAACGGTTCGGAGTTGTACGCGACGAACCAGCAGGTGAACGCCAACACCTCCGCCATTGCCAACCTCAACACCACGGTCAGCAATATCAACAACGGTGGCAGCAAGTATTTCTCGGCCAATTCCAGCGGCAACGCGGCGTCGGCTACCGGTACCAACTCCGTTGCGGAAGGCCCTTCGTCGACGGCGTCGGGTACGGATAGCACGGCGATTGGCGATGGTTCTTCCTCCAGCGGCAACAACTCCGTGGCACTGGGTGCGGGTTCTACCGACGGCGGCCGTTCCAACGTGGTGTCGGTGGGTTCGTCCACCGATCAACGGCAGATCACCAACGTGGCGGCGGGCACGGCATCGACCGATGCGGTAAACGTGGCGCAGTTGCAGGCTTCGCAAGCCGGTTCCGTACAGTACGACAAGAACAGCGACGGCACGGTGAACTACTCAAGCGTCACCGTGGGGCAGGCCGGTACGCCGGCGCAGATCCACAACGTGCAGGCCGGCACGGCCACCACCGATGCGGCGACCGTGGGCCAGGTGAACCAGGGTGTGCAAACGGCGGAAAACTGGGCGCAGAACTACACCGACCAGAAGCTTGCGGGGATCAATCACGACATCAACGCGATCTCCAACCGCGCCAATGCCGGCGTGGCCGCAGGCATCGCGATGTCCAGCCTGGGCCAGGCGTATCAGCCGAACCTGAGCAGTTTCGGTGTGGGCTTCGGTTCCTTCCATGGCGAAGCCGGCGTGGCGGTGGGCTTGTCCACCATCACCGAAAGCGGACGCTACATCTTCAAGCTGGCCGCTTCATCCGACTCGCGTGGCGACGTGGGCGTTGGCGGCAGCGTCAACGTGGTCTGGTAAGGACAGGGAGACGAACATGACATTTACTTCGACAAGCAAGGCCGTCTTCCTCGCGCTGCTGGCGATGGGCTTGAGCGCCTGCGGCAACGTCAGCCGCAACGTGGCCAAGGATGGCTCCAATGCGCAGGAACTGGTGTGGCCGAAAGTGGATGACGTCACGCCGATGCATCGCGGCGGCACGTTCCCGGAGATCGACCATCTACGCGAGATGCATGCAGGCTTGAACAAGCAGCAGATCTCGCAACTGATCGGCTGGCCGCATTTCGAGGAAGGCGTATGGGGCGTGCGCGAGTGGAACTACGTGTTCAACTTCCGCGATGCCGACGATCACGTGACGGTATGCCAGTACAAGATTCTGTTTGATCACGACAAGCTGGCGCGCAGCTTCTATTGGAAGCCGGAAGACTGCGCGCATTACCTGAACCCGCCGCCGCCGCCGCCCGCACCGGTGGCCAAGCAAGAGGCGCAGGAAACCACGCTGTCGACGGATGCATTGTTTGCATTCGATCGCTATTCGCTCAAGGACATCACTGATGGTGGGCGTGCGCAGTTGGATGCGTTGGCATCGCATCTGCTGGATGAAAAGGACCGCATCGCGCACATCAGTGTTGCCGGATATACCGATCGTTTGGGCAGCGATGAGTACAACCAGGTGTTGTCGCAGCGCCGTGCGGATACGGTGGCGCAGTATCTGGTCAGCAAAGGCGTGCCGCAGGATGCGATCAGTGCGGAAGGGCACGGCAAGGCCGAGCCCGTGGTGCAATGTGCGGATCAGGCACGCGGCAAGTTGATCGCCTGCCTTGCGCCGAACCGGCGCGTGGTGGTGCACGTGGATACCCATTGATGAAAGCCCCTCTCCCTTCGGGAGAGGGGCGGGGGTGAGGGTGCGGCCTTGCGCGATGTCGCTACCCCTCACCGTCATTCCGGCGCAGGCCGGAATCCAGTTTGAATTTGCGTCCGAAGGACACGACATTTTTTATAAAGCGTGCTTCGCACGACGTACTTCACTGGATTCCGGCTTTCGCCGGAATGACGAATAGGCAAGATTGGCGATATGGCCAACGGCCGATCTCTTCGCTGATGGAAGCAGCAAAGAGAGCCGATCGCGCAAGTTCAAATGTCGGATGTTTTACCAGTCGTCTTCAACAGCATTCTCGGGAGCTGACCATCATGCGCGTCATCACGTCTCTTTCTTTCCTGGCTCTGGCTGCCGTTACCGCCAGCGCCTTCGCCCAAGCACCCGCTGCACAGCAGCCCACGCCGCAGGAATATGCCCAGCGCAACCAGCAGATCGAACAAGCTGCGCTGCAAGTGGCCGACCTGGTCGACAAGGGGCAGGAAGGGCAGGTGTGGGATGGTGCGTCCACCATCACCAAGCAACTGATCAACCGCGATGCTTTCGTGAAAGGTGTCAGCACCGACCGCAAGACGGTGGGCACGCTGATTACCCGCACGCCGGCCAATCTTTCCTTCAGCCAATCGGATGGAAAAAAACTGCCGCCGGGCTTGTTTGCCAACGTCGCCTTCGCTACGCGCTTCTCCAATGAAAAGCAGCCGGTGCGGGAGTTGGTGTCGTTTCACCTGGATGGTGACAATGTGTGGCGTGTGACGGGGTATACGTTGCGGTGATGTTGGCGGGCGCGGCTCGCTGCGCTCGCACCCCACCCTAACCCTCCCCTGCAAGCAGGGGAGGGGACTGTCCCTCGCGATGATCTAGCTCTCGCGATGGTCTGACTCCCTCCCCCGCAAGCAGGCGAGGGGGCTGTTCCTCGCGATGATCTAGCTCCCTCCCCTGCGGCAGTAGGGGAGGGTTGGGGTGGGGTTGCTTGTGCTTTAGCGCGCAACCAAATGCCGCCAGATAACTTCCAGCACATCTTCCGTACGCAACAGCACATCATCATTCCAGAACCGCAACACACGAAAGCCGCGCGCTTCAAGCTTGCGAGTTCTAGCAGCATCGTATTCGACAGCATCCATATGCTGGCCACCGTCGATCTCGATCACGAGCATCGCCGATAAACAGACAAAATCGACGATGTAACCAGCCACTGGATACTGGCGCCGGAATTTATAGTCGGCCAGATTTCTATAGCGAAGATGCCGCCACAGGTGACGCTCCGCATCCGTGCTTTCGCGCCGCAATTGTCGGGCGCGACTCCATTTTTCTTTCATCACAATAACGTACCCATACCAACCCTCCCCTGCATGCAGGGGAGGGAGCAGATCTACGTAAGAAGGAAACTCACGGCTCCCACACCCGCCTTCTTTCCCCTTGAATAAAGTGCCCCAGCGCCCCCAACGGCCGCACGCGCTCGCATACAATCTTGAAAATCGCCAGCAGCGGCACCGCCAGCACCGCGCCTGGAATGCCCCACATCCAATCCCAGAACAACAACGACGCCATCACCAACACCGGATTGAGCGTAAAGCGCCGCGCGAGAATCATCGGCGTCACCGCCTCACCTTCGGTAACGTGCACGCAGATGTACAACACCATCGGCATGAACGCTTTCCACAACGGATCCAGGCTCAACATGCCCACGGCCAGAAACATCACCATGCCGGTGAGCGGGCCGAAAATCGGCACGTAGTTGAGCATGAAGGCGGTCACTCCCCACAGCAATGGATCGGGCAGACCCAGTAGCCACATGCCCACGCCCGTTACCACGCCGACGAGGGTGTTCATGATGGTGATGGTGATCAGGTAAACCGAGATATCGCTCTCCACCTGTTGCGCAATATCGATCACTTGCCGCTTGTCGCCGAAGGTGGGCATCAATTCCACCAGGCGGCGCAAGAAGGTATCACCCGCCAGCAGCAGAAAGAACAGCAGCAGAAAGGTCCACACGAAGCCGGAAGCAAAATGGTGCGCGGTGGAGAACAGCATTTGCTTGACGTCCAAGCCGCCTGCCGATGGCTGTGGATGCACATTGCCGACGACTGCGCTTTGCGCATGCTTGAACAACCCGGTCAGCGTATTAATGGGCTGGCTGATGAAGCTCACGCGTTGCTGCAAGCGCGGCAGGCCTTCCGGCAGGCGATGGGCCCATTCCGAAGCGGGCGAACTGAGCAGCTCCACCAGCACGAAAATAATGCCTAGCAGCATGGCTACTGCCAGCAAGGCCGCGATCAAGCGCGGGACGTGCAGGCGCTTCATCAATTTCATGCCCGGTTGCACCAGAAGCTTCAGGAAAAAGGCCAATACCAGCGGCAACGCCACTTCCTTTGCCAGGTATAGACAGGCGAATAGGGCAAGGATGAACAGGCCACCCTGGTAGACGGTGGACGCGTCGTCAGGAAGCGGCATGTCGGGCTTGTTGAGGTGGTCGTCCGGACTTTGGACCACGGTGAATAACCCTGCAGCATGGCGTCGCTTAGACGATGCGCATCAGGTGATCTAGGGTGGGTGAAGCGGCTGTGGGGGAAGTGTCGGTGTGCTTAACGTCTGCGAGGCTGCAGCACCAGTCGATGTCCGGTTGGATCCTGCACTAAAGCCGTTTCGCCAGCTTCGGTTTCGATTACCGTGCGATCGGCCGCCATATCATCCGGCGCCATGGCCACCGCGCTAGCGGCGTGCGTGCGATAGCACAACAACTCCAATCGCGGCGGTTCATCCAGGGCGGCGGCAAGCCCGACCACATCAACATCCGCATCCGCGATGCCATCCAATCGCTGTTGCTCTATGCCCTCGTTGTGCGAACGCGATACCACGCGAAAACCCAGTTGTTCGTAAAACGCCAGCGATGACGGCAAGTCAGTCACCACCATGGCGGTGTGGTCGATACCAAGAAACAAGCCGCCCTCACGCTGCCATCGCGCGTCGCCCGTGCCGTTGGGAAAGTGGATCAGCTCCAGCGGGTGTCCATGCGGATCGCGGAACTTGAATGCCGTCACCGAACCTGTATGTGGCGGCAAGGTTTGCGGGCTACCTTCACTGATCGACTCGAAAGGGTAACGGCAGAGTTGCGCATACGCGGTTGGCATGTCCGCCACCACAATGGCCACATGCTGGAACCAGGGGTCAGCGGCGCTGTGGCGGGAAGGGTAGGGAAATCCGTGCGAATCGAACGCTACCAGGCAAAGTTCTTGTTCGCCCAGCCGCATGCGCGCAACGCGGCTGCCGCTGCCCGGATGGTTGTGCCGTGTTTCTTCGAGCAGGACAAAATGCAGCGCATCGCGATAGAAATTTACTGCCTGCGCCAGGTCGGCGACATTGCGGCTCACCTGTTTTATCCGCAACGCACGCCCGGCATTCATGGCCGCTGCGCGCCGCGGCAATTGGTGTAGATGGCATACAGGGTTTGCGAGGCGCAGATGAACAGGCGGCTGTAGTAGCGTCCACCGAAACACAGATTGGCGGCCTTGCACGGCAGTTTGATGCGGCCGAGCAACGTGCCTTGCGCGTCGAAGCAATGCACGCCATCCGGGGCGGCAACCCATACATTGCCGGCTTCGTCGCAGCGGATACCATCGGCGTGGATGGTCAGAAATCGCTGCCCATTGGTGAGACGAGGCGGCTTGTCTGCGCCAACGTCAACGTCGAAGACCCAGATTTCGCTGCGCGGTTCCGCGGCGAATTGAAGGCCGGATTCCACTACGTAAAGTTTGGTTTCGTCGGGTGAGAAACATAAGCCGTTGGGGCCTTCGAATTGATCGGTGACGACGTGCATGTGGCCGGTGCGCGGATCGATGCAATACACCCGCGACGGCAGTTCACGCTGCTGCTTGCCGCCTTCGTAATCGGTGTTCAAGCCATAAGGCGGATCGGAGAACCAGATGCTGCCATCGGATGTCACCACCACGTCGTTCGGCGAATTGAGCCGCGCATCTTCAAAGCGTTCGGCCAGCACGCTGATGCTGCCATCCCATTCTGTGCGGGTGACGTTGCGCTGGCGGTGCGAGCAGGAAATCAGCCGACCTTGCCGGTCGCGCGTATGCCCGTTTTCGTAATGCGAAGGTTGGCGGAATACCGAAACGCCACCGCTCTCGCTCCAGCGCATCACGCGATCGTTCGGGATGTCGCTGAACAGCAGGCAGTTGTGATCGGCAAACCAGACCGGGCCTTCGAGCCAACGGAAACCATCGGCCAGTTTTTCCAGCGGCGCGTTGGGCAGGATCATCGCGTGAAAGCGCGGATCCGCGACATCGATGTTATCCATGCACGTCTTCCGTCGCATTGGCGGGACGTCCACGCGCACCGGCATATTCAAGCTGCACCAGCATCAGTACCGCGGGCGCATCGCCGAGCGTGCCGGAGCGATGACCTTTGCGCCCTTTGCTGTCGGCCACGCATTGCTGATCGCCGCCGAAGGACACATCCCCTGCGCCCATTTCCACCCGTGCGCCATCCATGCTTTCCACGAACCAGCGCCCTGACAGCGGCACGATCCATTGCGGCCGCGGATTTTCATGCCATTCGCCAACCCAGCCTGGCGGCAGCACGGAGAACACCACGGTGGCTTGGCGAGATACAAGCGCATCGTTCCATTGCGGTGTCGCGCCACCCATGCTCTGTTGCGCGAAGTGATCGAGCACGCAGCGCGATTGATGGCTGACGCCATGTTCATCCGTCCAGATCTGCCAATAATGCAGTGTCGGCGGCGTGTCGGTTTGAAGTTCGGCATTCATGGCGTAGACCTCGCAGAAGAAGGCGCGACCGCGGCAGGCGTATAGACCGGTGTGGAGGCGAGCGGATGCGTGGTGACGTCGTGCAGCGGCGCGAGTTGCGTGCCAAAGGCAATCAACAACATGCCACCGACCAGGCCGAAGTTTTTGAGGAAATCCCAAAAGTGCGCGCGTGCCACGCTGCTGCCCTTGGCCCAGAAATCCGGATGCGCCCAGAAGTTGTGATAGAGCACGGCGGTGATGGCGCAATAGCCGGCCAATAGCAATGCGGCGAGCCGATCGTGCCAGCCGGCGATGATGCAGGCGGAGCCGAGCAGTTCGAGCAGCATGCCAAGGATCAACAACACCGGGCCGCCGGGCAGGAAGCTGGAGTTGGCCTGCTTGAGTGCTTCGTTCCAGTTGATGATCTTGTCGAGTGCGCTGAAAGGGAACAGCACGACGAGGCAGATGCGGATCAGCAGCGGGATGGCGATTGTGTCGAGGGAGGTCATGGGCATTTACTGCTCGTCATTCCGGCCTTCGCCCGCCGCTCGCTGCGCTCGCACCCCACCCTAACCCTCCCCTGCAAGCAGGGGAGGGGATGGTTGCATGCAAGAGTGAAGTGGCGCGCGCATACATAAGCATTGTCATGCGCATCCCTCACGGCGGCCCTGTTTGGTACTTGCGGCGATCTGCTCCCTCCCCTGCAGCGGCAGGGGAGGGTTGGGGTGGGGTTGCTTGTGCTTTAGCGAGCCGTCATTCCGGCCTTCGCCGGAATGGCGATACGCGTTGGAACAACATGGCGGCGACGTAAACATTACTCAGCCACCGCCCAGCCGTTCCTTGATGTGATCCGCCACGCGCAACGCATTCGCAATAATCGTCAAGGTTGGATTCACCGCACCAATCGACACAAAGAAACTCGCGTCGGTCACATACAAGTTATCCAGTTCATGCGCTTTGCAGTGAACATCGAGCACCGAAGTGTTCGGATCGCGCCCAAACCGCGCCGTACCCGCCTGGTGCGCCGTGCCGCCAATGGGAATCTCCTTGCCCATCTCGAATTGCCGTTCGAACGGATGCTTGCCCGCGCCGCGCACGAGTGCTTTCAGTTTCCGTTTCAGCCGTTCGTGCGCGTCCAGGTTGTTGTCGTACAACTCCAGCACCACGCGACCATCGCGCTCCAGGCGCACGCGGTTTTCACGACGTGGCAGGTCTTCGCTGGAAAGCCAGAAATCCAGTGCATGGTGGGCGACTTCCTCAAACGGCAGTTCCGGCAGCCATTCCAGCCATCCCGGCAATGCTTCGCCACGCAATGTGTCCGCGTGGGATTTGCCGGTCATCTGGATCAGGCCTAGCGGATAGGGCCAGTCGTCGGCGCCCAGGTAGTAGTCGCTCACGGCGAGCGTTTTCTGGAACACGGTGTCGTTGCGCTCACGCGAAATGGCCAGCATCACCGACTGGTTGTGCCGCATATAGTTGCGGCCAAGCATGCCCGAACTCTTGGCGAGCCCGTCTGGGTGTTGCGCGTTGGCCGAGCGCAACAGCAAGAGCGCTGAGCTGAGTGCACCGCACGCCGCCACCACGATATCCGCCGAATAGCTTTCGTGTCGTTCTTCGCGTTCGACGTGCACCGCGGTCACGTTGCGGCCACTCGCATCGGTTTCCAGCCGGGTCGCACGGGTATGCGTGAGCAGCGTCACGTTGGGGTGCGCGGCCAGGGTGGGATCGACACATATCACTTGCGCGTCGGCCTTACCGTTGAGCAGGCAGGGATAACCATCGAACGCTGCGCAACGGATGCAGGTGCTGGTGGGTGCAACGCTGCCGTTGTGTTCGTCCAGCAAAATCCCCAGTGGCATGTGAAACGGATGCACGCCCTGCCGGGCGAAATCCTCGTGCAGTTGCTGCAAGCGTGGTTCGTGCGATACCGGCGGAAAAGGATACGGCTCACTGGCCGGCGGTTCGGTGGGATCTTCGCCGCGTTGTCCATGTACGTGGAACAACTGTTCGGCTTGCGTGTAGTAGGGCTCGAAATCGGTGTAGCTGAGCGGCCATGCGGGCGAGATGCCATCCGCATGCTGCAAGGTTTCGAAATCCTGCATGCGCAGGCGGAACAGCGCCGCGCCGTACATTTTTGAATTGCCGCCGACGAAGTAATGCAGGCCCGGTTGGAACGGTTTGCCGTCGCGGCCGTACCAGGTTTCATTTGGCAGATAGGCGTTGTCGACAAAGACGGTTTTGGCGTCCCAGTTTTCGATGCCGCGCTTCAAATAACCGCCGCGCTCGATCAGCAGGATGCGCTTGCCGGTCGGCGCAAGGCGCTGCGCCAGCGCGGCGCCGCCGGGGCCGGTGCCGATCACGATGATGTCGTAGTGCTGGTCTGGCATGGGGAGTGCGAACGGTCTGCGGCAAACATCAGCGCTCAGCATGGGCAAGCGGGTGTGGTGATGGCGCCCACAGGAGAAGAAAGTTGCGTCATCGTTAAGCAGGCGGGCGCAACATGAACTGCTGCTTTCGCACGATTGTCTGGAGCTCATGACTTGCCGCGGTGTTGGGGCTATCGTCCACATCGAAACATCTTGCGCAGCAGAAAGGAGCTTCCATGAGTGCGATCGGCAGAGTTTTGGGGAGCGGGGCGATCATCTTCGCCGTTGGATTCGGCTTGGTGGCAACGCCTATGCCGGCAAGTGCGCAGCAAGGCCCGCAAGGTGCGTATTGCGCCAGCAACGACAATCGCTTCGCGCGCTGCCAGGTGCCCTGGCGCGATGCGGTGCTGGTGCAGCAGGCGTCCAAGGCGCGCTGCATACGCGATCAGACGTGGGGATTCGATCGCTATGGCATCTGGGTGGATAGAGGCTGCCGCGGACAATTCGCGCCGGCATACGGCCGGCCGTCGTACGACCGTCCGGGGCAGGGCTGGGGCCGTCCGCCGGAGCAAATGCAGATACGTTGCGAAAGCCACGGCGGCAATCGTCAATTTTGTCCGGTGGATTTGCGCCGCGACGATCAGGTGCGCATGGTCAATAAACTTTCCGGCGCCGATTGCCGGCAAGGCCGCAGCTGGGATTGGTCGCGCGACGGCATCTGGGTGGATCGCGGCTGCCGTGCGGTATTTGTGGTGGATCGCCGTTATTGGTAGCGACCGTTTTCGGATTTTTGTCGGTTGGGTTGGCGCGGCGTAACCCAACATGCCTCAGAGCATGGCTTGTTGGTTGGCCGCGCATATCCACAAGGAAAAAGGAGTTCATCCATGAGCCGCTATCTTCTTCTCGGTTTGTTGTTGGCCAGTGTCACCGCCCCTGCCGCCACGTCGCTGCGCGTGAACGACAAAGTGCTGACGATCGGCGATAGCGCAGCCTATGTGCAGCAATTGATGGGGCCGCCAACGATGCGCAGTTATGTGCGCCTGGGTGGCAACTCGGCGGCGACGCGAACCTATCCGCGTTGGGCGAATGGCAACCTGCCGGATGATCAGTTGGCCTACGGCGAACAGTGGCAATACGTGCAGGACAACAAGGTGGAGATCATCACCATCGTCGGTGGCAGGGTCACCAATTTCCAGACGGAATACCATTGAGGTGTTGATTACAGGCCGCACGCAACCGCCGCACCACTGGCGTTGGTGCACGAACCGCTATGCGTAAAACCCTGGCCCTTGGTGTAGGTGGTCTGTCCGTTGTAAGTGATACCGGTAGCGGCATTGGTTGCCGTGGTGTCGTGAGTTGTTACGCCGTTGGCGGTGGTGTTGTTGACCTGGTATGAGCCGCGTGGGCCGCTGCCGGTGGCCTGCGAACTGCCCATCAATGCACCGTTGGCAGTGCGCGAATAACTGCCGTTGCCGCTGTAGTTGCCCCCGGCTGCCGTAGTGCCCTGAAAGTTGCGGCTGTTCGATGCCGAACCGTCCGCGTTACGCATAACGTTGTTATGCCCGGCATAGCTGGCGCCGTCGTTACCCTGGAAATAATGCGCACCTTGGTGTGTGAGGTTGCCGTTGCTGACGGTGGTATAGCCGCCACCCAAGGCCGCGCCACGCGGTCCGGCGCCATCGCGCAGATGGAAACGGGTTTGCGCGCTGGCCGAAACGGTGACGAAGGCGGCTGCGCACGCCAGGAGGAGGGAAGCATTGCGTAACGTCGATGACATGGGGCGCTCCTGAAAACGATTGGTCAAGCGCAGGCCGGGTGGCTGCGTGACGCTATCTTCCGTATCCGTGGCGCCAAGGTGTTTCGCGGCTGCGGCAAAGTGTGAGGATGTGTTGCAAACCCTGCGATCGGAAACATCTGCTCATAAATGATTGCAGAGCAGGTTTCACCGCCGTGATGAGGATTCCGGCGGCGACGCAGGTTGGATTACGCTGCACGGATGCCGATACCAACGCTGGTTACCGAACGGTTGATACTTCGCGGCGTCACGGAAGCGGATGCCGAATCGTATGAGCGTCATTTCGTGGACTACGAAGTGATCCGTCATTTGTCGGCGGATGTGCCGTGGCCTTATCCGGCGGATGGCGTGCGCAACTTCATTCGCGAGGCGATCCTGCCCGCGCAAGGACACGATCGCTGGGTGTGGGGCCTGCACCGCAAGGATGCCGACGGCATGATCGGCCAGATCGATCTGCGCCGTCACGGCACGCGGAAAAACCGCGGGTTCTGGTTGGGGCGCGCGTTCTGGGGCAGGGGCTACATGACCGAAGCGGTAAGCCGCGTCAACGATTTTGCGTTCGACGAACTGGGTTTTGAGCGGTTGCTGTTTGCCAATGCCGTAGGGAATGAGGCTTCGCGCAAGATCAAGCTGAAAACGGGCGCCAGGTTTATCGGCGTGGCGCCCGGGACGTTTGTGGATGCGGCTTATACGCAACAGGAGATGTGGGAGTTGACGAAGGAGCAGTGGCTTGCGTGGCGGCAGCATCGTAGGTTGGGTTAGCGCGGCGTAACCCAACGCATCTCACCGAAGTGGCCAGCCTTGCTGGGTTAGGCTGCGCTAACCCAGCCTACGCGCTTCGCCTGTACCCTCACCCCCGGCCCTTCTCCCCAAGGGGAGAGGGGAGTGATCATCACTCGCCAACCTTCACCACCACCTTCCCGAAATGCCTGCTCGCCAGCAAATCGATCAGGCCTTGCGGCGCCTGTTCAAGACCCTCCACGAATTCCTCGCGCAAGGTCACCTTGCCTTGTGCCACCCATCCGCTCATGTCGCGCAGGAAATCGGCAAACTCGGTGGCGTAGTGATCGAGAATGATGAAACCCTCCACGCGCAAACGCCGCGCCAGGATCAATCCCATCAGCTGCGGTACGCGGTTGGGTCCATCCGGCAAGTGGGTGGCGTTGTAGTGGGCAATCAAGCCGCACACCGGCACGCGCGCGCCGATATTGAGTCGCGGCAGCACGGCATCGAACACGGCGCCGCCGACGTTTTCGAAATACACGTCGATGCCTTTGGGCGTGACCGCGGCGAGTTGTTCGGCAAAGTCCGGGGCGCGATGGTCGATGCAGGCATCGAGGCCGAGTGTCTCCACGGCGTAGCGGCATTTCTCCGCGCCGCCCGCAATGCCCACGGCGCGAGCGCCTTTGAGCTTGGCGATCTGGCCGACCACGGAGCCGACGGCACCGGTTGCTGATGCCACGACCACCGTTTCGCCCGGCTTCGGCTGCCCGATCTGGAGCAAGCCGTGATACGCGGTAAAGCCCGGCATGCCCAACACGCTGAGCGCCAGCGAGGGGCGGCTGATGCGGCTGTCTATCGCGCTGATGTCGCTGCCGTCGGATAGCGCATAGTCCTGCCAGCCGCAGGCGCCCACCACCACATCACCCACTTTGAAAGCGGGATGGCGCGATGCTTCCACCCGGCTCACCGTGCCGCCGACCATCACCTGGCCGAGTTCCACCGGTGGCAAGTAAGACGGTGCGTCGCTCATGCGGCCACGCATATAGGGGTCGAGCGACAGGTAGATCGTGCGCAACAGCACCTGTCCCTCGGCGGGTTGGGGAACGGGCTGGTGCTCCAGGCGAAAATCGCTGAGCGCGGGTTCGCCGTGCGGACGTGCCTGCAGCACGATGCGGCGGTTGACGGTCGGTGTCATGGCATTTCCTTTCGGTTTCACAATGTCTTCACGTCGTGGAGGGGGAAACGGTATCGCGCCGACTTATGCCGGCCACCAGACTTGATGCAGAATGGTGCGACGCACATCGCAGCGTAACTCAACGATGTCGTTCCATCAGGGGCATTAAAAGGGGCGAGGGATGGCGGTAAGCATGCGGGCGAATGCGGCTGACGCGGGGCGCTGGTTTCGGCGCTTCAGCGCGAGTGCCGGCACGCGCCGCCGCCTGATCTGTTTCCATCACGCCGGTGGGGGTCCGTCGGTGTTTCGGGACTGGCATCAGCACGTGACGCCCTATACCGAAGTATGGGCCGCGGCGATTCCTGGCCGGGAGATACGCGCCGCCGAACCGCCGCTCTATCGGCTGGATACGCTGGCGATGATGCTGACCGAAGCATTGCCGTTGGACCTGCCGTTCGCCTTCTTCGGCCATAGCCTCGGCGGGCTGATCGGTTTCGAAGTGGCGCGGCAGCTGCAGGAACGCCGTCTGCCATTGCCGCAACGCCTGTTCGTATCGGCGTGTCCCGCACCGCAGTTGTGCCGGCGGGAAAAATCGCGCGCCACGCTCAGCGACGCCGAACTGCTGCGCATGCTGGAAAGCTTTGGCGGCACCCCCAAGGAAATTCTCGGCCATCCGGATTATCTGCAGATGGTGTTGTCGGTGCTGCGTGCGGATTTCAACCTGATCGACAGCTACGTGGTGCCGGAAGGCTGCGACTTGCAGCTGCCCATCACCGCCTACGCCGGTACCAGCGACACGCATACCACGCCTTCGCGCATACTCGCGTGGAAGCGTTGGGCATTGCCGGACTTTGCTTGCCGCAGCTTCGAAGGCGATCATTTCTATCTCTATCATCAGCGCGCGGCCTTGATCGACGACTTGCTGGCGCGCTGGAGCGATGGCGAAACACGACGTGCGCGGCGCGCATGAGCGGAATCAATCACAAGAGGTGAAGCATGTTCGGCAGCATTGTGCTCGAAGCCGCCATCGGCATGATCGTGTGCTTCGGTTCGGTCGCGTTGATTGCCAGCAGCCTGCAGGAGGCGATGGCATCCGTGTTCCGGCTGCGCGCCAGGACGTTGTTGAACGGCATCGACCAGCTTCTGAACGGGCATGGCCTGGTGCTGGACATCTACAACCATGCACTGGTCAATCCGCGCAGCGACGGCCGCGCTACCAGCATCGCCGGCCTGTCCTTGAAGCTGGCGCCGTCGTACATCGTGCCGTTGAATTTTGCCCGCGCCATGGTGGATTCCCTGCAGAAAGGACAGGTGGCGTTTGCCGAGCTGCGCCCGGTGCTGGCAAGCATTTCCGATCCGCAGATACGCAACTGTCTTTGCAGCATGTACGACCGTGCCGCCGGCAGCGTGACTGTGTTCGAAGCGGAAATCGCCGAATGGTTCGACTCCGCCATGGAGAGGATTTCCGGCGCTTACAAACGGCAAGCCCAGTTCTGGGCGTTCGTGCTTGCCTTGCTGGTGGCGATCCTCTTCAACATCGATGCCAGCCATGTGCTGACGCATCTGTGGAAAATGTCCGCCACCGGGGTGTTCCATCTGCCCGCGACGGCGGCAACGCCCGATGCGCATGATGCTTTGTCGTATCTGGAACAGCTGCCGATCGGATGGGGCGATGCGCCGCATGTTGTTGCGGTGCTTTACATGATTCCTGGCTGGCTCATCACGGCCTCGTCGTCGCTGTTCGGCGCGCCGTTCTGGTTTGGGCTGCTGGGAAAAGTCACGAATTTGCGCGGGGCGGGGGATAAGCCCAATACGCCTTGAGGAGCATGGAAGCTGCAGGCGGCCCTTGCTCTTCATTCCGGCCTTCGCCCACTGCTGTCCAACAAAAATTTGCAAACAAAGCAGCAGAGCATTGCGAAGGAGTGCATTCGCGCAAATCCATACTCGAGGCAACTCGCAAAAGATATGTTCAAGGCAAGATTGATGAGTTCGCCGCGAGCAGCTCCCTCCCCTGCTTGCAGGGGAGGGTTGGGGTCAATGCTCCGAACTTAAGGTTTTTCAATCGCCGGAAACTCTTGCTCGTCATTCCAGCGAAAGCTGGAATCCAGGGCCTTTCGGCCTCAAAAGTCACTGGATTCCAGCTTTCGCTGGAATGACGGGTTTAGGTTCTGCGGCGGCGGGAAAACCTTAAGTTCGGAGCATTGCTCCCAACCTCCCCCTGCAAGCAGGGGAAGGGGCCAATCCCAGCGTGATTTTCTCTCCCCCCAATGTTGCAAAGTTTCCTTGGACAGCAGTGGGCCTTCGCCGGAATGACGGTGTGCAATTTATTTGGATGTCTAAATGTCCAAAGCCTCGCAACACAACAGCCGCAGAAGACAAGCGAGTGCATCACTTCGTCAAGACGACGTGAGGATGCTTGTCCACCACTTCACAGTATTGGTCATTGGCCCGGCCGGATAACTCACTGTCCCGGCAAGACGTCGTAACGTTGCTGCGAGGCACGTAGCGTTTCCAGGCGAGGCACGTGGAAACGCGCGATCTTGCGTGTCTCGCATGCATTGCACTAACGCTTGATTCGGCCCGATCGGGTCCTTCACTTTGAAAAGGTGCTTAACCATGAAAACACTGTTTGCTCTCAAGAACCTGTTTGCCCGCGAAAAGAGCCTGAAGGAATACGCCTGGTACATCTGGTACTGAGCGATCGATCCGCGTTCCGAATAGGAGCGCGGTGGTGATGCAGCCCGCGCCGGCGGGTGATTCATCGGCTCGCCGGTGCGGGATTCCCTTATTTTTAAAGAGAGCGATCGTCGATGGACATGCGCATCTCCGGCCGGCGTGCACGTACCACTGTGTTTGCGCCCAGGCTGCAACAGCTCTTGTGCGAGCATCGCGGTGAAGACGTCTTTCGATTGGATCACGATACGGTCGGTGTGGCGGGCGCCGCTTTATCTGACCAGATTCTCAGCGCACGGCCGGCGACGGAGTTCGAGCGCCCCACCTTCAAGCCGCTGCATGGGCGATCCATTCCTCGCCCCGATGCGTTGAAGTCGATGCAGGCCATCGGCCGCGACGTGCGCGCGGCGTTGAAGAAACCTGTGCCTGGCGACGTGGATTTGTCCGGTCCGTGGCCACACGTGGGACATGTTTACTTGCGCGATCTTATTCTCGGCAGCGATCCGCGCCGTTTGCGGTTTCTCATGAATCGCATTTTGGAATTGACGCCCAAACTTACCTGGGCAGTGATCGGCGCAGGCGCCTTGTTGCCGGTAAAGCTGCAGCCGGAAGCGTCTGTCATCGCGGCATCGGTGGCGCAGGCGTCGGGTTATCACGATCGGCGCTATGCCATGGGGCTTTATCGGCGCACGGCGGCGCCGGTCTGCTTCACCATCTCCACGCTGGTGGCGAATGCGTTGTGGCTTGGCGCGCCGTTCGAAGATCAGTGGTCCAATCGCAGCATTCTGTATGAGGCGCTGCGGCTGCTGCCGCCGTCGTGGAATCTTCTGCGTAACGCGTCGCCCGAATATCCCGCGCTCGATGCACGCATCGGCGCGAAGGACGACGTGCTGGTGCTGCCGCTGCTCAGCCACCGCGATCCGGCGCTGTGGGACGAACCGGATGACTTCGTGCCGGAACGCTGGGAAAGTCTCGACCCGGACAGTCATCCCGGCTACCTGCCTTTCGGGCATAAATCCGAACGTTGCTGGGGGCAGCACATGGTGCTGCCGCTGGCGGAGATGTTTCTCGACATGCTGCGCAAGCAGGGGCTTGCGGTGAGCCCGCGGCAGACGACGGCGCACGTGCCGCTTGCCGGTTTGCTCGGCGTTACCGAAGTAAACGTGCGGCACCCTTGACGTAGGTTGGGTCACCCCTGGACTTGATCCCTGTTTCTTGATCACAAATCCGACGTAGCTTGAAAACCCAGTCTGGCGAGGGACCGCTCCCTCCCTTGCGGAGTAGGGGAGGGCCGGGGTAGGGTTGCCTGGGCTTTAGCGCGCCGCTGAATATCGCAATGGATTTTGTCGGCATGAATCAATGCGGCGACATGTGCCTCATGGTGACATGCGGCCTTCGGAGCATTGAGCCTAACCCTCCCCTGCACGCAGGGGAGGGAACTGATTTGCGGCGTTTTGTGGCTGTCGAGCCATGAGCAGCAAGTCTGAAAAAGATGTGATCAAGTCCGGAGTAACCCAACCTATCTCGCAATTGCCTGCTACCCCAGGGCATGCCATCGTTGGCTCGCGCCCCACGGCGCCAAGGAAACCCAACGCTGCCATGCCTGTCATTCCAGAGCCATTGCCCACCCCGCGCGTCACCCATCGCGCCTTGATCGTCATTGCCATCGGCGTGGTACTGGCCTTGTTGTATTTCGGCAAAGACGTGCTGGTGCCGGTCATTCTGGCCATGATCCTGGCGCTGCTGATGGCGCCCTTCGTGCGGGTGCTGCAGCGAATCGGATTGGGGCATGCGTATGCGGTGACGGTTGCGGTGCTGTTGCTGGCACTTGTCGCCACGGGCTTGATGACGGTGATCGCCTCGCAGATCGTGCACTTGGCCAGCAGCCTGCCGCAATACGAGCAAACCATTCGCGCCAAGCTGCAATGGCTGCATGAGGCAACCATCGGTCGGCTGCAGGCGATGCGTGGCGCGGCGGGTCAATTGTTCAACGCGTTAGGTAACAAGGACCATGCAGCGGGGCAGGTGGCGCCGGTTCCGAGTGCGCCCGCTTACGCTGCGCCGGAGGAATTGCCGCCCCTGGGCGGCCCGTGGGATGCGATAAAAAGCGTGCTTTCCTCGTTGTGGAGTCCGCTGGAAACCGCCGGCATCGTGCTGGTGGTGTTGATCTTCATCCTGCTTGAATACGAATCGCTGCGCGATCGCTTTATCCGCGTGATCGGCGGTGCCGATCTGCGTGCTACCACCGTGGCGATCAACGATGCGGGCCAGCGGTTGTCGCGATTCTTCGTGTCGCAGTTCTCCGTCAACTTCGGCGTGGGTCTGGCGATCTGGATCGGCTTGGCGGCGATCGGCGTGCCCAATGCCTTGCTATGGGGAGCACTGACCGCGGTACTGCGTTTCGTGCCCTATGTGGGTGTGTGGTTGGCGGCATTGCTGGCCGCCTTGCTGGCGGCGGCAGTGACGCCCGGCTGGTCGTTGATGGCGTTGACGATCGGTCTGTTCGCCGCGGTGGAAGTGATCGTCAGCCAATTGGTGGAGCCGCAGCTCTATGGCCACGCTACCGGCTTGTCGCCGTTGGCCGTGGTGGTGGCGGCCATTTTCTGGAGCTGGCTATGGGGGCCGATGGGGCTGGTGCTGTCCACGCCCTTGACGCTCTGCCTGGTGGTGGCCGGACGGCACGTGCGCTCGCTCAGCTTGCTGGAAATTTTGCTGGGCGACACACCGGCGCTGACCATGCCGCAACGCTTTTACCAGCGTGCGCTCTCGGGCGACTCGCAGGAAATCATCACCGCCGGGCGGGAATTTCTGCGGCAAAAATCGTTTGCCCGCTATTGCGACGCCGTGCTGCTGCCGGCGTTCCAGCTGGCGCAGATGGATCTACGGCGAGGCGAGATCAATCCGGAACAATTGCGCCGGGCGCGCGGCGTCGTGGTGCGGGTGATCGAAACGCTGGGTCGGGAGGTGGCGGTGCAACCCCGCTGGCGCCATCGCATCTCCGTGCTCGACGATGACAATATCGGCCACTACCTGCGCAAGCAGCGCGAGAGCATCAGCGGACGCTGGCAGGGGCCGCTGGCGGTGGCGCCGGGTTCGATCGTGTTATGCGTGGACACCGGCGTGCGCGAAGACGACCTGCTTACCGAAGTGCTGGCGCGCGTGCTGCGCGAATTGCGCATCGACGCGCGCCACGTTTCCATCAAGGACGTGGAGGAGTTTCAGCAGGAAGCGCATCCGGAAGCCACGCCCAACGCAGTCTCGATGGTGCAAGTGGTGGTGGGCGACGTGGCGGAGGAATGGTCGCGCGCCGATGCGGTGACGCAGGAGCTGCGGCAGCAGTTTACTGATGCCACCATTGTCGTGGTCGTGCTGCCCAATCTGCTGGAAGACCCGGTGCCGCCGGAAGCCGGCTCGCACGTCAATGTCGTCGTCAAATCATTCGAAGAAGCCGCGCAGTACGCGCTCAAGACATTCATGCCGTAGTGCGGCGATTCGCTCTTGTAGGTTGGGTTAGCGCAGCGTAACCCAACGTCTTCGAAGCGGCATCGTTGGGTTACGCTGCGCTAACCCAACCTACGCTTGCTACGATTGGCAGCGCCTGGTCATAATAGTCATACAATATGATTGCGCTGTTATTCCTGCGAGTTATTCATGATTCGAGTCCTCTTTGCCACCGGCATACTCGCCACACTCGGTTTGGCGCATGCGCAAGCGCCTGACATGCAGGCATACGCAACAGCCAACACCGAGCACGTTATAGGCCCCTTGCTGCCATCCGGCCCCGATCCATGGGTTACCCAGCGCAACGGCGTCTACTACTACACCAGCACCGAGCGCGACCATATTTCACTGCGCAAGACGACGGATATGAAGCATCTGGCCGATGCCGCACCTGTCGTGGTCTGGCGTGCGCCACCGCAAGGCCCGCATTCCACGTCGATCTGGGCGCCGGAGCTGCATTACCTCGACGGCAAGTGGTACCTCTATGTCACCGGCGCTGACAAAGCGCATGACGATGATGCGCATCGCCACGTATTCGTGTTGGAGAACGACTCGCCCGACCCCACGCAAGGCAAGTGGACCGACAAGGGCACGCTGAAAACGCATTTCAACGGCATCGACGGCACGGTGTTCGATCATGCCGGCAAACGGTATTTCGTTTATTCCGCCTATGTCGGCGACCACAGTGACTTGATCATCGCACCCATGACCACGCCATGGAGCCTGGGCGAGCCGCAGGTGGATATCGCGCATCCTACCTATGCGTGGGAGATGCAGGGCGGCCGCAAAATTCTTGAAGCGCCGGAATTCATCCAGGGTCCGCACGGCAACCTGTTTCTGACGTATTCGGCCAGTGCTTGCTGGTCGGACGGCTATTCGCTGGGCTTATTGCAGGCCGATCCCCAGGCCGACTTGCTCAACCCCGCTTCATGGCGCAAATCACCCAAGCCTGTGCTGACCAGCTCCGCCCAGCTTGGCATCTACGCACCTGGACACAACGGATTCTTCAAGACCGCGGACGGGCAGGACTGGATCATCTTCCACGCCAACGGCGGCCCGGATTGGCAATGCACCGCGCGCCGCGCACCCTACATCAAACCCTTTCATTGGAACGCGCAAGGGTTGCCCGTCTTCATGGATGGCGCGTAAGGCGCAACGATTCATTCACGCGGCTTGGGGAGGAGTGGAGTAAATGTGCTCCCACCACCGATGGAGGCCCAAGCCATGTCCGATCATGTTTACAAGACGATTGAACTCACCGGTTCATCGAAGACCAGCAGCGACGACGCCATCCGCTGTGCCATCGAGCGTGCGTCCAAGACGGTTCGCGACATGCGCTGGTTTGAAGTGACCGGCGTGAGGGGGCATGTGGAAGGCGGCAAGGTCGCGCATTGGCAGGTGACGGTGAAGGTGGGGTTTACGTTGGAGTAGGGGAATGGTTTTTCGCGACACAAGCTACGCGCTCAAGTAAGCGACACTCACACCGACACCAATTCGCCCACCCGACCCGCATCCGACGGCGGCGCATCGGCCGCGGCATTCACCGGATCATCCAGGTGGCTGAGCAACCACGGCAACGTCACCGCGAGCAAATAAAACTTCGACGCAAAGAACTTGTTGTCCAGGCAATGCCGATGGTCTTCCAGCCACTTCGCCGCGCCTGGCAGCAATGCGTGCCCTTGCTGCGCGAAGGCATGCACTTGCTCGAAGCGCTGTTTCGCCAGGCCGAGTACGTCGAAGCGGAACGAGCCTTTCGAGCGCACATACGGCAATGCGTTGAAGCGCTGTGCGATGTAGCGGCGTACCAGCACCTTGTTGACCCCGCCACGACCGATCAGGCGGTCATCCGGCACGCTGCTGAAAATCCAGTCGCAAAGCCGCCGGTCGCAATACGGATAAGCCACCCGCAAACCGGCCGCCGTCGCGGTGTACATGCCTTTGGCGAATCCCGCCGCTTCCATCACGACCAGCACGATGCGCCGCACCGCCTCGGCCGATTCCGCCGCGTGTATTTCGTCGCGATAGGCGTCCACGCGTTTGCGTGAATCGGCGGCGACGCTGGCGCCCAACATTTGATCCACTTCGGTGTCGCTGAAACGCGAGCCGGGAAAATAGCGCTCGAATCCTTGCATCTGCAGCGTGCCCAGCGCAAAGCACAGCTTGAAGCTGCGGCGCACGAGCGGATGCCGCAGCAGCGCGCTGGGCAGGCGTGCGCCGAGGGCCATCCAGCGCAGCAGGTGATCGCGCCGATGCAACGGCACGCCAAAGAAGGGGTCCGCGCCCAACGCATCGATAATGCCGCCGCCGTTGTGCGCGCCGATCTCGGTAGCCAGATCCACGTAGGCAAGCGTGGCAAAGTCGGCCGTCAGCAAGGGCATCCGCGGCGCCATGGCGACGTAGCGATCGTACGCGCGCTGCGGATCGCACACCCACGCTTCGTGATGCAGGCCGAGCCGGCGCGCTACGAAACGTGCCGAATCGACTTCGTTTTCTTCCGTGCCGCCCAGGTAGGTGATGCAGGTGGTGTCCGGGCGCGCATCGGCAACGGCAATGGCCAGCGACGTGGAATCCTTGCCACCACTCTGCAACAGCCACGGCGCGTGTATGCCGGCGGTGCTTCGTTGCACGGCCTGCACCAGCAACTGGTGGAACGTGCGCAGCAGCGTTTCGTCATCGACGGCATTGGACGCTGGGCGCGACGTGGCGCGTGCGGATTGGTAGGCGAAGTGAAAGCGAAACTCATCCGGTCTACCCTGGTGCAGGGTAAAGCCAGTCTGCACGTTCTTCACGTCGCGATAGATGGTATGCGGCGGATAGACGAAACCATTGCGCAACAGATCGGCAAGCGAAACCGGATCGATCGTGTGAACGGGAGCGCGGCGCGTCTGAAGCGGTGAAAAATCGACGGCGGCGCCATCGAAAGGACTGGTGTGGAGATAGGTCGTTCCGTTCGTCATCCGCCACCATTCCGGCCCATCGAGAAGCGACGTGTCCACGCGATCACCCACGGTTGATTTCAAGAACGCCAAAGCCATCCAGGCCATCACGCGTCGTCACTCAACTCAGTGCCGGGCGCCGATCACTATCGCAGTGCGCCATGGCTGCATCGCAAGCGAAAAACCTGCATGCAACGATCACGCGGTGCCGGATATCATCCAACCGCCACGTGTGCGCACTCGTCGTGAATCTTAGGAAATGCTTTGTCTACGGCCGGTAAAGATTCACAAACCGGAGTGCATATCGATCAGACAGAGCGACATAAGCCTAAGCTTCGAAGAAGGCGAAGCGCGGCAACTCAGGAGCGTGCACCGGCTGCGCCGTCTCGAACGGTTGCAGAGGCGGAAGGGCCTGTTGCAGCGCGGTTGTCGCAATATCCTGCGGCACGTCACCGGGTTGTTGGAAGTCGCGCAGCAATTGCTCCATCACCTCGTTTTGCGCGCGACCGCGCTCATAGGCATAGGCATACGGCAATGTGGTGAAGGTGACCATGCGATAGCGTGACATGAAATGCGTGGGCGTCCACTGCGTCAACAGTGTGCCGAGTTCCAGCTTGGCCAGGTAGTGCGGGTCGGCCACCGAATCGCGCATTTCGACGTAATTCTCCAGCGTCATGGCTGCGATCGCATCCGCATTGGGTTTGCGGATCTGCTGGAATTGCGTGAATGCACCGGCTGTATCGCGGCCGCAGCTGGCCAATAAATCGGCGAGCGCCACGGCATCTTCGAAACCGCAATTCATGCCCTGGCCGTGAAATGGCGCGATGGCATGCGCGGCATCACCCACCAGCACAGCGCGCCCATCGATGTGCCAACGGTCGAGGTAAAGCGTCGCAAGCTTGCCGACCGGATGGCCGTCGAAATCATCGGCCAAGCTCGGCATCAGCGGGAACAGCTCCGGGAATTCACGGCCAAAAAAAGCGCTCGCCGTGGCGGCATCGCGCACGGTGTCGAAGCTCGGATAAGCCCCGTGCATCGGCAGGAACAGCGTGACGTTGAAGCTGCCGTTGATGTTTGGCGTGGCAATGGACATGTAGCCGCCGCGCGGCCAGATATGCAGGGCATGGGGCTCCATTGCAAAGCGGTTGCCGCCAGTGGCCGGCGGAATTTCCAGTTCCTTGTAGCCATGGCCAAGCGGTTCCACCCGGATGCCCAGTGGTTGATAAAGATCCATCGCGGCGCGCAGCGCGGAACCGGCGCCATCCGCGCCGATCAGCAAGCCGGCTTCGTATTCCCGCGGGACGTCCTCGCGGTCCATCAGCGACAGGCAGCGCTCGTCGAGATCGGTTGACACCAGCGTCTGGCCGAAGTGGAACGTGGCACCGGCTTCTTCGGCGGCGTCCACCAGCAGTGCATTGAGGCCGCCGCGCGAAATGGACCAGATCACTTCACTGTCGTCCAGACCATAGCGCTGCAGGCTGGCGCTGCCATCGCGGCCATGCACCAGGCGGCCACGCATCATGACCGACATGCGCAACGCACGATCCGCCAGGCCTGCCGTGCGCAAAGCCTGCCATCCGCGCTCGGCAATGGCCAGGTTGATGGCGCGGCCGCGCGCGGCATTCAACCGCCGCGGATCAGAGCGTTTTTCAAACACCGTAACGGAAAAACCGCGCGTGGCCAGAAGTTGTGCGAGCAGTGCGCCCACCAGGCCACCACCAATCAAGGTCACTGCTTGCCGTGCCATCTCGACTCCTTCAAGAGTTGTTCGAAAAAACATGCGAGTTCGGCGGCGGAGAATTTCAGTGCGTAGATCAAGAGAGAATGAAGACGCTGTCGCGGATCACTGAGCGACGCGTGATGTTGCAGTGAATATCTCGGCAACATCGCGTCCAAAGATGATTGCAATGCAGGCTAATGCGCTGAAATTTGGGTCGAAACAATGATTGGGGAATTTTTACGGAAAAACACACGTAACGTGGACATTGGCGAATCGATGCTGAAGAGCGGTTTTGTTTTGCGAATGCACGCAATCTGGCATGTTGTCGATGCGGCGGCTTGAAATAGCTTCAAGGCAGCCGGGCGCGCGCCAACCCCAGCCCTCAATGTTCCGAACTCAAGGCTTGCCAATCGCCGAAAATCCTTGCTCGTCATTCCGGCGAAAGCCGGAATCCAGTCAAACATGCGTGCGAAGCACACGACATAAAAGGTTTTGTGTGCTTCGCACGACGTACTTGACTGGATTCCGGCTTTCGCCGGAATGACGAGTATTGGGTCTGAGGCGACTGAAAAACCTTAAGTTACGTAGGCTGGGATGAAATCCCAGCTTCTCGATGGCCTGCAATGCTGGGATTTCATCCCGGCCTACGAAGCTTGCCTCAGGCGTGCAAATGCCCATGCATATGCCCCTGGCAGAGACACTCGCCATCCGCATCGGCCGTGTCAAACATATGCCGCAACAACGCCTCGCTGGGGCTCCACTCGCCAATGGCCGGATGAATCAACAACGCCTTGCGCGCCGTCAGCCGCGTATTGTTCAACGCGGCATCGATCGTAGCCCGTTCATACGCCTTTACTGCATGCACCAGCCCGCGCACTTCATCGGGCAAGGGTGCAATCGGTTCGGGAACAATCGAATCGAGACTGATGCGCGCGGCGGTTTCTACTATGTCGCCATCCGGCAGATCCGGCAACGCGCCGCGATTGCGCGTGTTGACCACGATGGTGGCTGGCTTGGCGCCGGTCAGCGCGCTCATCACGTCGATGGCGATGCGGTGATAGCCGGTGGCTACGCGGAACGGATCGACCTGCAGGCTCACATCCGGATCGAACGCTGAACCACCTTCCGCTTCCAGCTTCATGTAGGAGCCGGAACGTTGGTTGAGATACGCCGCATAGGCCGCCACGGCGCCATCGCCATCACCGGCCATCAGGCGGCTTTTCAACGTATCGATCAGCACCTGGTTCAACTGCTGGATTTCCGCGCCACGACTGCCGCCTTGCTGCAACTGGTTGTGCAACGCGCGCCGGCGTTCGTAGTAGAAGAACAGGTATTCGGTGGGGATGAGCCGCAGCGAGCGGAGCATGTTGAAGTCGAACAGCGGTGCGAGATAAAGCTGCCGTAGCAGTTCATCGCTATCGAGCAATGTGTCCATCACATCCTGGCCGCGCACGCGTACGCCACGCACCCAGCCCAGGTGATTGAGGCCGACGTAATCACATTGCACGTCGCTCCACGGTTCGCCCAGGGCCTTGGCGATGTTGTGGAACAACTCGGTCGGCGTATCGCAGATGCCGACCATCTTGACCTTGCTATGGCTGGTGACGGCCTGGGTGATAAGGCCGGCGGGATTGGTGAAATTCACCAGCCACGCATCCGGACTCAAGCGTTCCACCAGGCGCGCTTGTTCGAGCGCTGCAGGCACCGTGCGCAAGGCCATCGCGGCACCGGCAGGCCCGGTGGTTTCCTGGCCCGGATAACCATGCTCGATCGACGCGCGCTCATCCGCGGCGCGTCCGGCAATGCCGCCGACGCGAATGCTGTTGAGCACGAAATGCGCGCCGTCGATGGCATCTTCCGCGGACGTTGCAGCACGCAAACGCAGCGAACCGCCGGATTTGGCGACGATCGCCTTGCCCAGTTCCACCATCACCGCCAGGCGTTCCTGGTCGGGGTCGTAAAGCACCATTTCCGCGGCGCCCAGCGCTTCTGTCGCTTCATCGACACCGAAGATCACCAGCGGGGCGCGCACACCGCCGCCACCGATCAGGGCGATCTTACGTTCCATAGGTTTGCTCATAGATACTCCGCAACGAAAGAGAATCGGGTAGTCCTTCCAGCGCACCGATCCGCGTCGTGCACAGGGCGCCGCAAATGCACGCGCGCCGCAGGCAGTCTTCGGTCGATTCGCCACTCAATACGCCGTCGATAAAGCCGGCATCGAACGCATCGCCGGCGCCGGTCATGTCGATCGCTTCAACGCGCGGCGGCGCCACGCGCAGCAGTTCGCCGTTGACCACGGCGGCGGCACCGGCGGCGCCCAGCTTGATCACGCCAAGGCGAATGGCCATGGACGAGGCCCAATCGCGGAATGCTTCCGCACTGTCGTCACCGCTCAGCAATTGGGCTTCGGTTTGATTCGGGAAAAAGTAATCCACCGCGCGGCAGGTCCATCGGTTCGCCGGATCGCGCAACCAGTCCGGGCTGAAGCCCACGTCCAGCGAGGTGGTGCAGCCGGCCTTGCGCAAGAGGGGAAACAACCGTTCCGCCACGTCTGCCGCCAGCGGCATGGCGAAATGCACGTGACGCGCGGCGATCAGGTCGGCACGCACCGCCGCATCGTCCAGCAATGCAGGCAAATGGCGATTCGCGCCCAGGTAGGTGTAGAACGAGCGGTCTTCCGACGTGGAAACACTCACGGTGAGGCCGGTGCCGAGCGGATCGCTGCGCAAGCCGTCTGCCGAAATGCCAAAGCTCTGCAAGCGTGTTTCGAACCAATTGCGATCGGCTTCACCGATCACGCCGATCAAGCGCACCCTATGTTGCAGGCGTGCCAGTGCGCAGGCGGTGTTGACCGTGCCGCCGCCGAGTTCGCGCACATAATGCTGCGCATGCACTTCTTCACCCGGCGCGGGCCAGTGCTGAAAACCGCTGAAGACGTGATCCGCATACACCTCGCCCACGACTGCGACATCCCAACGTTTCATGGGCTCTGAAAAGGCCATGCTTTCTTTCTCCATGCATCGATCACATAAATCAGCGTGCCGCCCACCATCGTCGCGATGCCGGCCACAATGTGCCGCCCAGGACTGGTGCACACGATGTAGAGCCAGCCGATCACGCTGATCACCACCGGCAAGGGATACAGCGGCATGCGAAACGTATCGGCGTGTTCGCGTCCACGCTGGCGCAGCAGCACGATCGCCAGGCATTGCGCCATGTACTGGAACATGATCTGGATCACCATCAACGCGGCGATCAAGTTATCCAGCGACAACGTGCAAGCCAGCGCCGAGGCTACGCCGGTGAACAACAACGACACGGTCGGAAACTGGCCGCGCGGATGCAGTCGCGCAAACATGCGGAAAAACTGGCCGGATGCCGCCGCGGCATACGGTACGCGCGAGTAACCCAGCAACACCACCAGCGCCGAACCCCAGGTTGCCAGCAGTATCAGCAATACCGCCGTGATACCGCCGGTCTTGCCATAGATCGATTGCATGAAGTCCGCAACCACTGCCTTGGAGTGCGCAGCTTCCTGCCATGGCAGCACGCCAAGCACCGCGATGTTCAAACCCATGTAGAGCAGGGCGACGATCGGAATCGACGTCAGGACGGCCATTGGAATCGTGCGGCGCGGCCGCTTGATCTCGCCGCCCAGCATGCACACGTTGTTGTAGCCGCCGTAGTCGTACACCGCGATCAGGCTGACGGCGCCAAGGCCAAGCCAGAAACCGTGCTTGTTATCGCCGCCGGCGTGCAGGAATTGCGCAGCCAGGTGCGTATCGAAATGCAGCAGGCCGCTCGCGACGATCCACACGCACGCCCCGATCACCACCACGCTCACCAGCAGCGAAAGGCGTTGCACCGAATCCACCCGCCGATACAGCAAGGCGGTGTTGACCAGGCATAGCACGACGGCCGCGGCGATCTGCCCTTGATGGCCCAGGCTGGGAATCAGGAAGGCGAGATACTGCGCAAAACCCACCGCCGCCGAACCGATCGACAACGGCGCGGTAAGCACGGTCTGCCAGAGATAAAGAAAACCAAATAGACGTCCAAGCCCTTCGCTGCCATAGGCCGTGCGCAGGTAGTGATACGGGCCGCCGGATTCGGGAATGGTCGAGCCCAGCTCGGCCCACACCAGGCCATCGCACAGGCACAGCAGGGCACCAGCCAGCCAACCCACCAGCACCATCGGCCCGGCCAGTGCCGATAGCGCCAGCGGAATGGTGATGAACGGCCCCACGCCGATCATGTTCAAAAGGTTGGCCGAAAGCCCACCCCAAAAACCCATCACGCGCGGTGGATTCGCGCCGTGGGTGGGCGTGCCCAGCGTTTCACCTTGCTCACCGGCATGCGCCACGTCGGCTCCGCTCACTTGCCTGGGTACCTGCATCATGCCGCCACCACCAGGTTGTCTGCACAACGTATCGGCGCCGCGGTGGTCTGATGCAGATCCAGAATCACAACGCGGTTGTCGCCTTCAGTCAGCCATTCACTCGGGCAATACAGGCATTGCTGCGGCCCGATATGCCAATAACGCCCCAGCAGGTGGCCGTTGACCCACACGTAGCCCTTGGTCCACGCACGCATGTCCAGGTAAACATCGCCCTGTTTTTGCATGCGAACCATCGCCTGGAAGAGCTGGCCTGGTCGATCGGGATGGGCAATCACCGGTTTCAGGTTGGCGATAAAGGCATCGTCCAGCGGAAGGCCAAATACTTGCCAGTCGTACAACGGTTTGCCATCGAGTTGCACATGGCCCACCAGGCCTTTGCGATCGCCCAGCTGTGGGCCGAAATTGATGTGTCCGAAACTGTCGATAAGAATGTCCAGCGCCATCTCGCGATCGCTGTCGTAGTGCGCCAAGTGCAGATCGGGCGATGAATGCAGCCGCGCATCGTGCATGCGTGAAATACTGCCGCATTCGCGCTGATCGACATGCACGATGGCATAGTCGCGCACGCCATCGATATGCAAATGCCGGCCGCGCTTGATGGTCTTGTGATACACCACCAAGCCCTGGTTCTGCCGCAGCAATTGTTCGTTGCTGGCCGGTAGGTGCGTGGGCACCGGTGCGGTGGGCAGGTTGTCCCACAGCGAAGCAAACGGCGCGGGCAATACGTCCGCGAAAGCGCCACGCGGGCAGGGCGGCGGTATCGCGTTGGCGCTGCCGAGAATGTCGCGCAGCACGTAATAGGCCGGCGTGGGATCGCCACGTTCGTTGATCGGCGCACCGTAGTCGTAGCTGGTGATCACCGGCTGAAAATTCGATCCATCGTCATCCGCGTTGGCGCCGGCGGTGAGGCCGAAGTTGGTGCCGCCGTGCACGACATACAGATTGAAGGAGTAGCCGCCCGCCATGATTTTGCGCAGCGCGTCGGCGCAATCCTTGTGCGCCAGTTCGTGCTCGCCCCAATGCGTCAGCCAGCCGGGATAGGTCTCGCCCACCCATACCGGCGCATGCGGGGCGTAGCGCAAACCTTCGCGCAATTGCGGCGGTTCCGCGCCATCCAGGCCCAGTGCGGCGCCGGGCAAATAGGCGTGACGGCGTTTGAGGTCGGGCGACACGTCGCAAATCGAAAACGGCCCATCGATGCCGTGTGCTCGCCATAGATTACTGAGAGCTTCCAGGTAGCCGACGTTGGCAGCGAATGAGGAATACTCGTTTTCGACCTGCAACATCAGGATCGGTCCGCCGGCATCGGCCATCAGCGGCGCAATCTTCGGCGCGATGGCGTCGATGTAGCGTTGGACGGCTGCCATGTAATCCGGATCATGCCGGTCACGCAGCTTGATGTTCTTGTCGCGCAGCAGATAGGGCGGCAATCCACCCATGTCCCACTCGCCGCAGATGTATGGGCCAGGGCGCAGGTATACCCACATGCCTTCCTGCTGGCAGAGCTGGATGAAGTGCACGAAATCGCGGTTATCCGTAGTGAAATCGAACACACCCGGCTCGCGCTCCAGATGATTCCACATGATGTACAGCGCGATGGTATTGAGCCCCATCGCCTTGGCCATCTGGATGCGGTGTTGCCAATGCGATTTGGGAATGCGCGCGGGATGCATTTCGCCGCTGCGGATCTGGAAGCGCTTGCCATCCAGTAAGAAATCGTGGTCTTGCAGGGTGAAGCGGTGTGGTTTGCCATCGGGCAGCGGCGTTGCGATGCCATGCGCGTACGCGCTGTTCGCAGCGAGGATGCGGCGATCCATGGCCAAGGTGGATAACAGGGCGAAGCTGAGGAATTGGCGGCGTTTCATGCGCAGCGAACCCCTCGTAGGCTGGGATGAAATCCCAGCATCGCCATGCTCAAGCATGCTGGGATTTCATCCCAGCCTACGGGCTCGCTCTCGTCATTCCAGCGAAAGCTGGAATCCAGTGCCTTTCGGCCCCAAAGTCGCTGGATTCCAGCTTTCGCTGGAATGACGGTCGTTAGGTTTTCGACGGTACATGTGCATACGGGTTTCGGCAGGGAAATCGAAATGGATGGCAACTCCGTTTCAGAGCGAATCGTCATTCCGGCCTTCGCCGGAATGACATCCCGCTTCGACCCAACCCTCCCCTGCCAAGCAGGGGAGGGCGCCACGTCGCGTTCTTGGAGATGCGACACCAATCGCATCAGAAGTTGTACTTCACCGTCAGCAACGACGTCATCCCGGTATCGACAATGTCGGAGATGACCAGACTTTGCCGCCCAATGTGCGCCCAATAGCTATAGTTCTTCGCCAGGTTGGAGATGGAAAAATCCACCTGCAAACCGTTGTTGAACGCATAACCCGCATGCAGATCAAGACGCTTGATCGGCCGGATCCACAAGTCGTCCCACGGTGCGCCCTGATTCAATTGGTCGTAATTCGCCAGCCAAGCACTGGTGTAGTGATAGCTCAGGTTGAGCGAGAAGCCGTTCTTTTCGTAGAACACTTCCGCGTTCGCCATGAACTTCGGCGCGCTTTGCATTTCTTCGTTCTGGAAGCCGGGCACACCCAGGTTCACCTTGGTGTTCTGGCGCGTGGCGTTGAAGCTGACGCCCAAGCCATCGAACGGCTCAGGCAGGAACTTGAACTTCTGATGGGTATCCAGCTCGATGCCGTAAACGCGGCCATTGCCGCCGTTTTCCGGCGTCTTGTAGAACACCGTGCCTGCGCCGTTGGTATTGGAGTTGGCCTGTCCGCCGCCGACGTCGTAGATGTAGTGGCTCAGGTGTTTGTAGAAACCGGCCACCGACGCATAGCCGCCGTTGTCGTTGCTCCATTGGCCGGAAAAGTCGAGGTTGGTGGCTTCGATCGCCTTCAGGTTGGGATTGCCGCGCGTGATGGTGGTGACACCCTGCGACACGCTGACCGACGAGCTGCTGCCCAATTGGTATAGGGAAGGGCGCGTGTAGCTCTGCCACAGGCCGACGCGATACACACTGCCGTCGGTGGGGCGGTAATTCAGGAACACGCTGGGCAGCGGTTCGTTGAAGACCGAGTGATTGCTCTGGAAATAACCGAGTATTTCGTTGCCCGAACTATCCTGCGGCACCACCCAGTAGGTGTTCTGGATACCGGTGTGTTCGAAACGCAAACCGGGGATGATTTCCAGGTTGCCGATGTTGAACGTGGCCTTGCCATAAATGGCGCTGACCGCTTCCCTGCCGCGCAGGGTGTCGCAGTTGTAGTTGTTGGCGTAAAGGCTGTCGCCGCAGGTATCCAGATCGCTGGATACCAGGTATTGCTGGATCAAGTTGCTGACCGCCGATTCGCTGACCTTCGGCGATTTCCAGTTGTATTGACCCGGAAAGATCGAATTGTACGTGCCGTTGAAAATACCCAGGTCACCCAGCGTGGTGACGCCATCGTTGATGCCCGCGGTGGACCAATCGCGATTGGTGTAATTGCGCACGCTTTCGGTGAACTTGGCGCCGAACTGGATCGAGGACAGGCTGCCGTTGGCGAAGTCGTAGCGGAAATCGACTTTCGCGCCGCCTTTGCGTTGCCCGGAATAGATCTTGGTAAGTTCGCCATCGTCGTTGGCGTACAACCCGGGAATGTTGTTGACCTGCGCCAGCAACGCGGGCGTCAGCTGCGGGTACGGAAAGCTGCCCGCGCCATAGCCCATCAGCGTGCTGCCGCTGTAGGCAAAATTGGTCTGCGAATACTTGTCTTCGCGGCCGTCGATTTCCACGTGATCGGGGCGATCGTTGTCGCCGAAGCTGTAGAACACGTTCGGCGAAATCGTCCAGCCGCCGACAGTCTTGTCACCACCTGCCTGGAAGGTGGCAAGGTCGGCGATTTCCGGGTTGGTCTCGTACCAGTAGCGGCTGGCGATGCGGCCGATGTTCGGCGTGTAGACGTTGCTGGTGCCGACCTGGTTGTAGGTGATGTTGCGGGGAATCAGCTGCGTGAACGAGGTGTCTTCCGTGGTCTGCGCGTAGGCATAGGTCATGCGCAGATAGGTGCTGAGCGTTTCGTCGACTTTCCAGTCGAACGAGAAATTTCCGCCATAGCGGCGCTCATAGCCAGGCACCACGCCGACGTTCATGCCGGTGCTGCTCAGGTTCTTGGAAGGGTCGAAACCCGGCGCGTTGTTGCCGTTGGCGTCGGTGTGCGCAAATTGCCAGGAGCCATCGTTATAGGCGCTGGTGGCCGCGGCCTCTTCGCTGTTTACGTAAGTGCGGTAGTCGTAATACGCACTGGCATACACGCCGAACTGTTTCGCGCTGCCGAATTTGGTCTGAAAATCGCCGGCAAAACCGCCGCCCAGTCCGCTGTTGCCGTAATCGCGCGCGCGGCTTTCCGAACGGCCACTCACCGACACGCTGCCGCTCATGTCCTTGGCGAAGTCGTATGCCGACGGTGTGCGGAAATCCACCGTGCCACCGATCGCATCACCGTCCATGTCGGCGGTGGAGGTCTTGTTCATCACAATGGTCTGCAGACCCGAAGGCGGCAGCAGACTCAACTGCACGCTGCGGCTGTACGGCATGCCTTGCGCGACGTCGACGCCGTTGATCAGGTTGACGTCGTAATCCGCTGGCAAGCCGCGCACCGTCGCGTAAACGCCTTCACCGCGCGCCGCGCCGTCGATGCCGGAGAAATAACCTGAGCCGGTGTTGGTCACGTTGACGCCGGGAATCAGCCCCAGTGCTTCGGCCACGTTGTGCACGGCGGTGTGCTGCAGGCTCGCCGCCGAAAGCACGTTGGTGGTGTTGGGTGCATCCATCTGCATGGCGGATGCGTCGTAGCGGTTGGCCGCCACGATCAGGCCCTTGAGTTCAGCCACTTTCTTCAAGCTGATGTTGACCGTGGCAGGACCGTTGCTGCCTACCGTCAACGCAGAATGCGTGGTGGCGAAACCCGTTTGCGACACAGAAACGGTATAGCTGCCTGCAGGTACGTCTGCAAAAACAAAATTGCCGTCTTTATCTGCCGTGGCCGTGTAGGCAGTGCCGTCCAGCGACACCTTGGCGTTGGCAACCGGCTGCCCTGAATTTTCTTGTTGTAGATGACCACGTACTTCGGTGGCCAGAGCGGTGGTTGTTGCAAACACGGCAACAAAACCGATCGCGATGGCCACCGCTAGATTTTTACGCTTTAAACCAGCCGTTTTCATTCGGGCTCTCCGATTCAAGGATGCGACCGTCCGACGGGCTCTCCCCCCGCATTGGTTCGGTCTTTAATAAGTGCGACACAACAGCCACGGCCTGCGGTGCAAGCCATGCGCACGAACCGGCGCGATCGAGCAAACTCGATCAACCAGCCGGAAGGCGTGTTGTCAGGTCGATAAGGGCTTTAGGCGGCAAACAACGGCGGCGAATAGCCGGCAATGCACTTGCCACGGGCGCGCAGCGCGCTTTTACGGGCCTGATCACGCACGGAAATCGATTTGCACTGTCCCTTTGCGGCACAGGCACGGGCGACCACTGCCCAAACGCAGCTCGGTGAATTCTCAGCGAGGGAACAGCGGTTCATGTAAATACCGTTCCTACCAAACCCTATGAGCGACAGTGGTCCATAACGAAGGAGGCGAGGCCTCATGGTGACGTGTCTTCTTTTTCCCCATGGAAGAAAACGTCAGTCCATCTACTACAGCAACCCAATCATCCGCATAGGCGGTAAGGTTTTACCCTTTGGTTGTAGTGCAAGTCAACAAGTTTCGCAGGGAAAAAGCGGGTTTTGTTGAAATCGTTTTTTTGGCGTGTTTGTGTCGCGCTGCAATATGGAGTTGCGCGGACCACGTTCGTTTTCAACGCGTTTGGAAAACTTGTCCCTACTGGCTGATGCATGCATCCGTTTGGCCGCTGATGACAGGTGCGGCTTATTTCGAGCTATAGCCATCATCCAACGTATGCAGGAACGCGATGATGTCCTGGATTTCCTGCGACGTCAGCGCAGGTGCATCACCCACATGGCGATTGAACGGTGCGTCGGTGGTGTCCACATTCTTCTGGTACGCAACGGGAATGTCGTTGTACAGCGCCAGCTTTCCACTCGCATCGCGTGGATAGATTTTCTCCGGCGTCACGCTGCGCAAGTTGTAGAAATCCAGCACCTGGGTCAGGTTGCGGTAGACGCCGTTGTGGAAGAGCACGGCGCGCCGGTCGACGTTGCGCAGGGTGGGGGTGAGGAACATGCCGCAGTATTGGGTTTGGCTGGCGAGGTCCTTGCGCAGCGGGCCGCATAGGCCGAGATCGTAGAACTGTGGATCTTTGTTGGGCGCCAGTTCGGGGTTGCGTGGTACGCCGAGTGCTTCGTATTGCGTGTCGGTGAACAGCGGCGGCAGGCCGTCGCGAGTTGGCTGGCTGATGTGGCAGGCGGCGCAGTTGCCTTTGTTCGGGTCGTTGAACAACGTTAGTCCGCGCATTTCATGCGGCGTGAGGCGGGCTTGGCCTTGCAGCCATGCGTCGTATTTGCTGGTGAAGGGGTGGAAGGAACTGTCTTCGATTTCGAAGCGGCCGATGGCGAACATCGCTTCGTCGACGAGTTGCGGCGCGTCGTGCAGGATGCCGGGGCCGAACAATTGTGCGAAGGATTGACTGTAGCGGCTGTTGGCCAATTTCTTGGCGACGTCATCGATGCTGTTGTTGGCCATTTCCACCGGATTGAGTATGGGGAGGATGGCCTGGCGTTGCAGCGAATCGACGCGGCCGTCCCAGAACAAGCCACCTTGCGGCACCATCGGAACGGTGGCGGGTGTTGTGCCGGCTGATTTGTTTTTGCGTGGATCGTTGCGAGTGGAAGCGGCGACGGTGTTGAGATTGACGGGTACGTCGGTGTCGTTGGCATCCGGCCCGATGCTGAAAGGCATCTGCCGATAGAGATACGCCAGCGAGGGTGGCGGACGGAAAGCGGCTTCTTTCATGTGCGCGCCGCCGGGTTGCACGGTGAGTGCATTGGGCGGGTTGTAGCCGTGCTTGGGGTCGTGGCAGGAGGCGCAGGATTGCTTGCCGGAGCCAGAGAGCATCGGGTCGAAGAACAGCGATTTGCCGAGTTGCGCCACGGCGCTCAAGGGTGCGGTGGGTGGGAGCATCAAATGCACGGGATGCGGATTGATGCCGTTGTTGTCGGCTTGCGCGGATTGTTCGATGAAGGCGTAGCCGGTGGCGCAGCTCAGTGCGCCGAGGGCACATAGGGCAAGCTTGAACAAATAATGGCGCTTGCTCTGCATAGGTTTGTTCGATGGCATGACGTTGTTGTTGTAGGTTGGGGTGAGGCAACGCCGAACCCCAACATGGCGCGCGAATACCTGCCGTATAGAAATTTCCTCAAACATCGTCGCCCCGGCGAACGCCGGGGCCCAGTGCCTTTGAAAAGCTAAAAGTCGCTGGGTCCCGGCTTTCGCCGGGACGACGAACTAAGAGACAGCCTTACCTGGCAATCAAGAACGCCACGGCTTGTGCGACACCGTGCCCTGATCCGGATCCAGGAACAAGCGCCGCGCATTTTCCTCATGCACGCGGCGATTGAAATCGAACAGGCTCATGATGTCGCCGCTGCTGGCATCGTTCGAACCCTGGCCGATGCGTTCGCCGTGCAGCCAGTTGTCTTCGATGAAGCGCACCACCGAAGCCTGCGTGAGGCGCACGTCGGACACGTAGTTCTCGCGTGCATACGGCGAAATCACCAGGAACGGAATGCGCGTGCCAGGGCCGCAACGGCCATTGACCTTGCCCCCATTCACGCCCACACCTTGCTTGGCGCCCGGTGCGTTGCAGATGCCTGGGCCATTGAGCTGGTCGGCGCCCACCACCGAGCCTTCCGGCGTGGTGCTGTCGAAGGAGGACGTGGTCGGCGACGCGTAACGGTGGTCGTACCAGCCGTCGGAGTCATCGTAGGTGATGATGACGGCGGTGTTCTTCCAATCGGGCTGCTTCTGCAGGAAGTTGAGCAACTTCACCACGAACGTCTGTTCGTCGAGCGGATCGGAATTGCCTGGGTGCGCATCGCCGACGGCCGGTGCCTTGATGTAGCTCACCGACGGGAAGTTGCCCGCCTGCACGGACTTGTAGAAATCCTGCACGTCGTATTCGTGGTGTACCGGCGTTGCGCCGGCGTCTTTGTCGTCCGTGTAGCCGATCTCATTGACCGAGGTCGGGCGTGCATGCGTCGGGTTGGCGGTGCTGGCGTAATACTGGAACCAGTTGTGATGCGGTATGTAGTCGGTCTTGGCAGCACCGAGCACGTTGGAGTAGGTGCTGCGCGCGCAGCCAGTGGTGCCGTTGGCATTGGTTGCGCTCAGGTCGAAGCCGCCCATGAAACCACCCCAGGTGATGTGGTGGGCGTTGAGCAGGTCGCCGATGTTCTTGGAGGTCATCATGACCGTGTTGGACGTCGACGAGCACATGTCATACGCCGGATCCGTATCGCCAATCAGGCTCAGGCTGCCCTGACCATCGGGCACGGTCGCCGCCGAACCCAGCACCACCTTGGCGCCGTTGTTGGTGCCTGACACCACTGCGATCGCACCAGGCGTCGACGGGCCAAACGTATCGGTGTATGCGTTGTCGTCCATGGCGAAGTGCTGCGCGTAATTCCACAGCGCCGTCACGGTGTTGCCATCGAAGTAGCCCATCACCAGACCGTGCGTGCCGAACGCGCCAGTGCTGCTGACGGTGTTGTTGCCGGTGTATTTGGGAAAGAGATCGGCCTTGCCGTTGTCGTAGGCCAGCTGTTCCGGCGTGTAGCTGTGGTTCTGGCCTTCGGTGTTGGCCTGGGTGCGATCAAGGCGGAACGGGTTGACTGCATTGACGCCATTGCCGGGGTTCAGCGCGTTGGGGTTCTGCGTCAACAAATCGGGTGTCAGTCCATCGACTTGCGGTGTCCACGGCTTGGCCTTGAACTGCGGTTCGCCCGCCGGGTTGGCGGCCACGGGGTAGGTGCCAAAGTAATGATCGAACGAGCGGTTCTCGCCGAAGATCACCACCAGGTGCTTGATCGGCGTTGCGGTGGGCAGCGCATCCTGCGGCGAGCGCCAAGAACCGGGCCAGGGGAAATGCTGCGAAAACGCCTGCTGGTTCGACGACGAATCCACCTGGGCAGAGGCGCCGAACGCGATGCTCATGGCAGCGATCGAGGCCGGCAGCCATGCCTTGCGTAACGTGCGAAGACTGAACATGTAAACACTCCTGATATAGGTACAACGACACAGGGCTGATATCAGACCAACTTCTGTGGATTCCCCCTTCCATGCCGAAGGCCGCGGCCCAGGCACCGCGGCTATTGAACTACTCGTATATGAAGGTTCCGGGACAATCGCCGGTTCGATTGCATGGTCGCAGGCGATACCGGCGAGATGGGCGCAGCAGAATCGTGGCAAACGGCCGTCTGCCTGGCTGCCCGCTATTTTTTACGATGACGCGGCAAGCCTACGGGTTGGGCGTCAGTGCTTCCACGTGCCGCACGATGTCGTTCTTGCGGACTTCGTCAATCACGAATTCAACAAACGCCGAGACACGGCGGGGCAGGTTTTTTCTCGCCGCGTAATAAATGCAGATATCACTGCGGCGTGCAGAAAGATTCGGCAGCACCTGCTTCAATTTGCCGGATGCAATCAGCGGATAGGCGTGATGCGCCCCGATCAAGGTGATGCCGCAGCCGGTGCTGGCAAGCTCGGCTTGCGCTTCGGTATCCGTCACGATCAATCGCGAGCGCGGCTGAATGATGTGCTCCTTGCCTTGCTCGCGCAGTTTCCAGGTCTCAATCCTGCCCGTGGTGGGCGAGCGGAAGACGATCAGTTGATGATCCTCCAGGTGTTCCAGGGAAGTCACTTTGCCATGCCGTTTGAGATAGGGCGGCGATGCGCACAGGATAAGCGTCAGCGGCGCGAGGCGGCGCGCGATGATGCTGGATTCCGTTTCATGCTGCTGGCCGATCGCGCAATCGAAGCCTTCGGAAATAAGGTCGACATGCCGATTCTCGAAATGCAGATCGAGCGTGATTTCTGGATAACGCTCACGAAAGCGGCCGAGTGAAGGAAGGATCACGGTGCGGCTGAAGGCAATCGGCAGCGACACTTTCACGGCGCCCTTGGGCCGGCCCTCGTCGGAAGAGAGCGTGGCGATGGCATCTTCGATCTGTTGCGCGGGCTGCTGGATCAACGCGTACAGGCGATGCCCTTCTTCGGTGATCGACAAATGGCGTGTGGTGCGTTGAAACAGCCGGCAGCCAAGCGTGTCTTCGAGTGAACTCACCTGCTTGCTCACCGCGCCAGGCGTAATGCTCAACACGCGCGCGGCAGCGGAAAAATTGCCGAGTTCATAGACGAGCGTAAATACCTTCAAGACCTTGAACAGGTCGATGGCGTCATGGTGGGCGGTATGCATTTGTTCCTATCACTCACAACTGTTTCGCCGTTGGCCAACATAGACCCATGCATGGCTGACGGTAAGAATGGACCCGACGCGAGTATGGCCGAAAAACAAGGTGCTTTCGCCCGATGCCGCTTGTTGGTGAAGGAATTTTCCCGACGCATGTTCGGTCCATCTATGCGTGGACAAAACTAACCCGTTGTAAGGAACCTCAATCGATGATGGCTGCCAACGATCATGATCTGGAGGCCTGGTTGCTTGCATTGCCGGCCTACCTGCTGGCGGTGAATGGCGTCGGTACGCCTGCCAATGAGGATTTGAAAGAACGCTGCCGACGCATCTTGGCCCTGGCCTGCCGCATTGAACCGGACGCGGCGTGCATCCTGGATTGGTGGCACAACGATGAACTGGTGGCGCTAGAGGGGCTTACGCCGCGGGAGGCGCTGGAGATGGGGCAGGGGGAGCGGCTTGAGGAATATTTGAGTGACATCCTTGCGGATGGCTGATTGCTTATTGGCCTTGCTTGCCTATGACGTAGGCTGGGTTAGCGCAGCGTAACCCAGCCATTGGCGGGCAATTATTCTGCTTCGTTGTGAAGCGGTTTGCGTGCTTTTTTTAAAGCAGGCTGCGGCGGAAATTGACTGCGCGGTCGGGTGAGATAGTGCCTGCGGGACCGCGCGCCAGCCCACATCCCAATGATCCACACGAATAAACGCACCCACGCCCCCGTTGCGGGCCCACCCAACAACTTCAGAACACCGCCACCCCCGCCGATATTCCTGACATATGAGCCAAGCCACCCGCATGCCCCTTCCATCCAACCTCCTTGGTGCCTTGGCCACCACGGTGGCCCATGCGCACACGTTGGAGGCTCTGACGCGGCCATTGCTGGAGCTTTTGCAGACAATCACGGGGATGGAGTCGGCGTATCTGACCCGGTTGGATGAGCCGGCGGGCATCCTGCAGGTGGTGTATGCCCGCAACACCCATCGGCTCACGATTCCGGAGGGCTTGTCGACGCCCTGGACGGATACCCTCAGCAAGCGCGCCTTGGATCAACGGCGGTTCCATATCGATGACATAGCGAATCATTGGGGCGACTGCGGCATTGCCCGTTCGCTGGGCATCGTTACCTATGCGAATGCGCCGGTGCGGGAAAAGGGCGGGGAGCTTTTCGGCACGCTGTGCGCGGTGAGCAACGAGCGTAGGCCGCTTTCGGAAACGTCGATGCATGCGCTGACGCTGTTCGCCCAATTGATCAGCCAGCAAGTCGATCGGGAGCGATTGGCGGCAGCGTTGCAACAAGCCAACCATGCGCTGGCGGCGATGGCGTTGACCGATGCCGTCACGCAGCTGCCCAATCGGCGTGCTTTGCTGGAAGAAATGCAGCGGCGTCTTGCAGCCCATGCGGAAGGCGAGGCTTTGATCGTGGCGTTTATTGATCTGGATGATTTCAAGCCGATCAACGACCGCTATGGGCATGAGGTGGGCGATCAGTTCTTGCAGACCGTAGCGAAGCGGCTGCGGCGGATGCTGCGCGATGGCGATGTGGCCGCGCGAGTCGGTAGCGATGAATTCGTGATATTGGCCGCCGAGCAGCGTGCAAGGGCAAGCCAGGCGGCCGGCGCGCTGGCGCAACGGCTGGAAGGCGCCGTGCGGGGGCACTTCAAACTGGATGCGGCATTGATCGAATATGACGGCGCGAGCGTGGGTGTCGCCGTCGCCGAGCCGGGCTGTGCCAATGCGCAGGCGCTGTTGAACAAGGCCGACGCCGCCATGGATGCGGTCAAGCGCGCACGTAAACAGCATGTCGCGTTGCCGGTGCCAAGTAGAAAAACCATTGCGCGCTACGAATGGCCGGTTATCGATTGAGTAGGCTGCTTTTCAAACACCATGCATGCACGCAAGCGAAGCAGGTTGGGTGAGCGGAACGCAAACCCCAACATTCCGCATGCTTGCGGCCATGTTGGGGTTCGGCTGCACCTGACTCCAACCTACATTGCGCGCGGGATGCAGGTTAATGCGTAAGCACTGACGCATCGCGCGACTGATAGCTGTGTCTCATCTGTAACTGTCCTGAAATAACTCGTATTTGTCCTGTTCTGCTATGCTTATTTCACTTCCGTTCCAACATCCTTTGCATGGGGCAAAAGCTTCGGGCGTTGTCCGCCATGGCGGAGCGGGAGTGCGCGGCCGGTTGCCCGTCGAAACGAGGTCGCAAAGCTTGCGCGGAAACACATCATGTCGATGCCCTGGGCGGCAGTCCAAGCGGCATCAACCGGCCTGCGGTGCCGGGCGTTATTCAGGGGGAAATGTGGATGTTTAAAGATTCATTGCGGGCTCGTTTGTTGTTGCCCGTGCTGGCCTTGGTTCTGGCCGCAGTCGTTGCAACCGTGGTTACCTTGGCCTGGGTGGAAGCCAACCGCGTGCGCGTGCAGGCGCAGAACGCCATCGAAAACCAGAGCCGCGGCTTGCTGAGTATTTTCAGCGTTACGCATTCGATCATGCTCGATCGCGTGCGCAGCTCCATGCACTTGCTGCGCCAGGAAACCGATGAACTCGGTGCGCCGAGCGTGGGCCAGCCCATTACCGTGGGCGGTCGCCAGGTCAATGATCTGCAATTCGGCGGAAAGCCGCAGGGTAACCAGTTCCAGGTGGTGGATAGCGTCACGGCCATCATGGGCGGCACGGCCACGTTGTTTACCGCTGCCGGCGATGATTTTGTTCGCGTCACCACCAACGTCAAAAAGGACAACGGTGACCGCGCCGTAGGCACCATGCTCGATCCGCATGGCCAGGTCATTGGGGAAATGCACAAGGGCCTGAGCTTTTACGGCGTGGTGGATATTCTTGGTTCGCCCTATGTGACCGGTTACGAGCCCATCTACGATGGCAAGGGCAGCAAGCCCATCGGCTTGTGGTACGTGGGTTACAAGACCGACCTGGAAGCGCTCGACAAAGTCATCAGCAACAGTAGCGTGCTGGATTCCGGCTTTATCGCCTTGCTCGACAGCAAGGGCAAGCTGCGCTTCCACTCCAACTCGGGCGCCGCCGCCGATCCGGCTTTCGTCAATAAAATCATTCAGGAGCAGCCTTCCGATTGGACGGTGCAAAAGCGCGACGTGCCCGACTGGGGCTTCACCTTGGTGGCGGCGTATCCTAATAGCGACATCAGCGATGCCATCATCCGGCAAACCATCTGGATCAGTCTTGCCGGCCTGGTCATCTGCGCCTTGTTGCTCGGCCTGCAATATTTCCTGATCCAGAGCCGCGTGCTGCAGCCGATCAAGCGCTTGACCGAAGTGGCGGATGCGTTGAGCATGGGCAAAATGAACAACGTCATCGAAGAAGTAAAACTCAAGGACGAGATCGGCACCTTGGCCAAGGCCATTGCGCGCCTGTCCAACAGTGTTCGATTGGCTATGGAACGACTTAGTAAACGCTAAGCCTTAGCTTAGGCAGGAAACGAACATGGTTAGCGAATTTCGGCCGTTGATCGAAGTGTTGCGCGAGTTGCAGGTGCTCGTGCAGAAGAAAATGTCGGGTCATTTCTTCATCGCCACCGAAAGCAATCATTCGTCCATGATTCTGTTGCGCAACGGCCACGTAGACGAAGTCACGTTCAGCCGCTACCGCAGCGACGAGGCCGTCAAGCAACTGGCGAATGTCTCCGGCGCCCGTGCCCGGTTTCAGCCGGGCAAGGTGGATACGTCCGCCAGCCGGACGCCGCTGGGCGAGGCCGCCTTGCAATGGCTGCTTGGCGGTTTCGAACGGGATGCGGCCGTATCGCCGCGCGCTGCGCCAGCTGCTGCGCCGGCGCCCCGTGCGGTCAACCCGCGCGAGGTCGTGGAAAAGGTCACGGTGACGTATCTGGGGCCCATCGGCACGCTGATCTGTGATGAAGCCTTTGCCAGCACGGACAACCTGGATCAGGTGCTGCAGCAGATCAGCTCGAATCTTTCCACGCCCGAGGAATCCAAGCGCTTCCTGGCAGAGGCACGCGCCGCGCTGGGAAACGGCTGATGTAGGTTGGAGTGAGCGGAACGCGAACTCCAACATCCAGGTCTCGCGTCTGGCTAGGATTGGCCCATCGTCTTTAACGGAGCGCGGCCGTGGCATCTCCCGAGGTCCAGGTTTTCTTTGACGCGGCCAGCAATACCTTCAGTTACGTCGCCTGGGATGCCGCAACACACGAAGCGGCCATCATCGATAGCGTGCTCGATTTCGACCCCGCATCCGGGCGCACGGGCCATGCCTCGGCGGATGCCATCGCCGCCTTCGTGCAAGACACGCGCCTATCGGTGACATGGCTGATCGAAACGCATGTGCACGCCGATCACCTTTCCGCCGCACCGTATTTGCAAAAGCGGCTGGGCGGAACCATCGCCATCGGCGAGCACGTGGTGGCTGTGCAGAAGGTATTCGGCGACCTGTTCAATACGGGTGCTGCGTTCCACCGCGACGGCAGTCAATTCGGCCATTTATTCAAGGATGGCGAACGCTATCGCCTTGGCAACATCGAGGCCATCGCGTTGCATACACCGGGCCATACACCGGCCTGCATGACGCACGTGATCGGTGATGCGGCGTTCGTCGGCGATACGTTATTTATGCCGGACTATGGTTCTGCACGCTGCGATTTTCCGGGCGGCGATGCGGCTGCGCTGTATCGTTCTTCCCGCCGATTATTCGAATTGCCGGACGCTACCCGCGTTTTTCTGTGTCACGACTACAAGCCACCAGGGCGCGAAACGTATCAGCACGTCACGACCATAGGCGAGCAGAAGCGTAGCAATATCCATCTGCACCTGGGCGTGAGCGAGCAAGAGTTCGTGCAGCTGCGCACGGCGCGCGATGCCACCCTGGCCATGCCGCGCCTGCTGCTTCCCTCGGTGCAGGTGAACATGCGCGCGGGGCATTTGCCGCATCCTGAAGAAAACGGCATTCGCTACCTCAAGCTACCGCTCGACGCGTTCTAATATTGGTTGCCATGAAAGGGCATGCCACTCTCTGATCCATCGCCCCGGCGTTCGCCCGCTGCTGTGCGGGGAGGTTTGCGAACGAACCAACGGATGCTTGCATGGCAGTGGCTCGTCCGAATCCCGGCTACAGATCGAGGCCGGTGTGATCCCCGCGAACGACTCCCTCCCCTGCTTGCAGGGGAGGGTTGGGGTGGGGTAAGTACTTGCCGAAAGCCTTCCCGCAAGGGTTCACCCCCTCCCAACCTCCCCCTGCAAGCAGGGAAGGGGCTGGTTTCGGGCATGATTTTCGCTCTCGCGAACGTTGCGTGATTTTCCTTGGACAACGGTGGGCGTTCACCGGGGTGACGGTGGTGGAAGATGCTTTCATGATGCAGGGTATCGCGGCGCTGCGTGACTGTCGGGATGAGGCATGGCCGAACCTCAACATGGCGCGCAGGTGCAAGGGCGTTGCGAATCGTCGGCACTGCAATAAAAAATCCACGACAGCGGCCGTCGTTCGCCCCAGATGGTGTGCAACATACGCGCACCAACGGGGAGAAACATCGTGAAGCCATGGATCATGATCGTATGCCTGCTGCTTGCATGCACAGGCGCGCAAGCGCATGCCACCGTTTGGCAACCGGCTGCCGGACACACGCAAATACCGTTATGGCCTGGCACGCCGCCCGATGCCAAGCCCATGCCAGGCCCAGAATATGCGCAGACAAGCAAATCGCTGCTCGCCGGCAAACCGGTCACTGCCGTCAGCAATGTGTCACAGCCCACCATGACGGTGTATGCGCCAAAGGGAAAGAACACGGGCGTTGCGGCAGTGGTGTTTCCCGGTGGCGGCTTCCAGATATTGGCGATCGATTTCGAAGGCACCGAAGTCTGCGATTGGCTCACAGAGCAAGGTATTACTTGCGTCTTATTGAAATATCGCGTGCCAAGCGAGCCATATAACTGGCACTGCGATTGCCGTCCGCATAATTACGAAATATCGGTGCAGGCACTGGAAGACGCACAACGCGCGATGAAACTGGTGCGCCTGCATGCCGCCACGTGGGGCGTCGATCCGCACAAGGTTGGCGTGCTTGGGTTTTCAGCCGGCGGCTATCTGGTGGCCGAAGTCAGTGCCCAGTTCAAGCACCGCTTGTATGCGCCCATCGACGACGCCGATAAAGAAAGCAGCCGTCCGGATTTCGCCGTCGCCGTGTATCCCGGGCATCTGACAGCGCCAAACGGCTTCAACCCCAACGTCCCCGTCACGCACGAAACACCACCCACGTTCATAGTGCAGGCCGAGGACGATCACGTGGATGGCATCGACCAGGCGCTGGTCTATTACAACGCCTTGAAAAATGCCGATGTCCCGGTGGAAATGCACCTGTATGCCCAAGGCGGGCATGCATTCGGCCTGCGCTCGACCAAGCTGCCGATTACCGGTTGGCCAAAGCTGGTGGACATATGGTTGCGGACGATCGGCATGGTTGGGAACTGACCGCCTGTCTTGCGTTGTCCTCGGGCCGCACTATGCTGGCTCCACGCGCATGAGCATCGGGGGCTTGATTCATGGCCATGAAGTTCAACCCGGTTTCCATCGATGAACTGAGCAACGCATGCATGCCGGACAAGGCGCTGCCCGGCACGTATTACCGGCAAGGCAAGGACATCGTGCTCGTCGCCTTGAACGTGGCGGAGCAGCACGAGGGACTGAGCTCTACCTACATCTGCTTTTCAGGCGAGCGGGTCGAACACCGAAAGGACATCGCCACCAGCCTGCTGATTCCACTGGACCAGCTGGAGCCGCGCTTTCACATTGAAGGGTCGGCTGAAAAAATCACTTTCGAAACCGGCGTGTCGATCGAGTATTACCAGGAGCCAGCCTTGGTGCTGGTGGATGAGCAGCCACATATTCTGTTGAAGGATTTTCCAGATGAGCCGCGCGGCGATCCCCGGTTCCATCGCTATCGCCTGATGTTGAACCTGACCAACCGGCAGGTGGTGCGTCTATCGCCCGGAAAAACGATGATCGTCTTCGGCCACGTGGTGATGTGGGGATATATGTCGCGCAAGGGCAGGGAGGAGGCGGAGAAGATGGCGGTGTTGAAGCTGCGGTCGGATGATCGGGGGCATTGAGGGTTGCGTGATGAGACGATGGCGTTCGCGTAGGCTGGCGGCATAGGGTCAATCAGGTCAGCGAGTAGGTTGAGGTGAGGCGCAGCCGAACCCCAGCATGGTGTGGAGGCATCCGGAAATGTTGGGGTTCGCGTTCCGCTCACCCCAGCCTACGCGACAACAAGTCCATCAGATGCGCACGCCTCTGCGCTTGATCACCGCATGCTGCACATACCGCGCCATGCACAGCGCCGACTGCATTATCCCCAGCTTGGCGACGCTTCGATAAATCTCCCATTGCCACGATGCGGCCCGCAGCTTGTTGGCCGACAGCGACCGCTCGCGCACCAGGTACCAGGCCAGCGGTTCGGGCGATTCCACGCATACGGCGTAGCCGGCACGCCGTACCTGTTCCAACCAGAACACGTAATCCTCATGGCCGATGCGCTGGAACGGTATGTCGCCCAGGCGTCGCGCATACATGCCGGTGAGGTTGCCGATGAAATTGCTGGCTAGCATGTCCTGCCAGGTTACCTGCCGCGGTGGCGTTACTTTGCTCAGCACGCGACCGTCTTCGGCGACGCGCCAATAGGCGGTGTAGCTGATCAAGGCGCCGTTGTTGCGCATGCTGGCCAATTGGCGTTGCAGTTTGGCTGGGTGCCACCAGTCGTCGGCGTCGAGAAAGGCGATGTAGTCGCCGCGCGCGGCAGCGATGCCGGCGTTGCGTGCCGCGGCGACGCCGCCGTTGGATGGTTGGCGCAGCACGCGCACGCGTGCATCGGTGGCGGCATAAGTATCGAGCATGGCCGGTGAGCGATCGCTTGAACCATCGTCGACGGCGATCAACTCCCATTGGGTATGGCTTTGCGCGAGCACCGAATCTATCGCGCGCTGCAGCCATGCCTCGGCGTTGTACACCGGCATGATGACGCTGACCAGATCGCCGCTCATGTCACGCCCGTTAGTGCTTCGGAGCCGATCCGCACGCCGGGTGGCGGCAGCTCGTAATCGCGATAGCCGTGCGGATTGCCGGTCAAGCCTGCTTCGGCTGCCTTGATGATGTTGTAGACCTCGCGCGCGGTCACGTAATGCAGCACGTAGCGCTTGCCGTCGTTGTAGTGGTCTTCCAGATAGCGGTGCATGCGGTCGGTGGCGTTGCCGAGCAGCGTATCCATATCGCGTTCTTGCGTGCCGTGCGTGTGGATCTTTACGAACACCCACTCGAGACGGCCTTCCACGTGCACGCCGGTGTTGATCCATGCGTCGACGCGGTCTGGCGTTGGCGGGCAGGCGTGGCGTACGTCGGCATTCTCGATGCGCGGGATGATGCCGAAGCGCCGGCTGCGCCAGTTCAAGCCCAGCGGTCCTTGCACGATCATCAGATCACCGCTCGGCTTGCCGCCAACGCGAACTGGCTCGCCGGTGTCGTGCGATTTGGGCTGCGCAGGATCGTCCGTCGCGTAATAAATGGCGTTGACCATGCGCGTCTGCGTTTCGCTGGGGGCGGAGGGCAGGGTGAAGTCGGCGTAGCAACCCAGTTCGCGCAACAGGATCAGTTCGTTGTTGATGCCGCACCAGCGGCCGTCCGCGCGTGAGTTGTCCAGGCACCAATTGCCGTGGATGAAGCCGAAGCGCAATTGGCCGGTTTTGGGATCGCGTGGCAAGGCGTGGTGCCGTTCGTGCAGCACCTTGTTGAAACGGTCGATGGTGGTGCGGAAGTTGTCGGGCGTGTCGTTGTCGTGATGCAGATGGACTTCGATTTCACCATAGCCCTCCGCGCACAACGATGCCAACTTGCGCAGATGTTCCTCGAGATATTCCTCTTCCGGATAAAAGAAGGTGTGCTGTGGTGGCCGCCCGTCGGCATCCCGGTGTGCGCTGGCGAGCTTGCGGTAGTCGTGGCACCAACGGTCAACGCGCGCACGTTGCGTGGGCAGATCGGCCTTGCCCCAGGCCGGCTCAAAGTGATCGACGAAACAGAACATCACGTGGATGGGTTTATCCGTCACGCGCGGCCGCTTGCGCCGGATGTAGCTACCCAGCCAGATCTGCATCTGGCGCGCGCGTATCGCCAGCGTGATGGCGACTGCCAGCATTAGCAGCAGCGCAAGTAGAACCCACAGCGCGATCGTCCACATCAGTGCGCTCCTTCAAGCATGCTTTCTTCACCGATCACGGCATGATGGCCCGGTATCAGGGTCAGCAACTGCTCGGCGTTGTTGCGCCATTGACGCTCACGCTGGATATAGCGGCGCGCAGCGTCGCCGACCCTGCGGTGTTCGTCACCTTGCGTGGCCAGGTCCAGCACACGTTGTACGCATGCATCGATCTCGCCACGCGGAAACAGCCAGCCGGTATCGCCATCGCGGATCACCTCGGCCACCGGCGCGTAATCGGGTGCGACTACCGCAACGCCCATGCCCATCAGCTCGAATAGCTTCATCGGCGAGCCGTAGTGATTGGAGTTGGGCAGCACGGCGTAATCCATGCAGGCGATCCAGCTGGCGATGTCGTCGTGTGCCACGCGGCCGGGCAGCAGTACGCGATCGGATAAGCCGCGTGCGGCAACCAGTTCGCGCACGGCCGGCAGGGTCTTGCCGTCCCCAACGAACACCAATGCCAGTTGCGGCGCTTCATCCAGTCGTGCGGCAATGGCTTCGACAAACGCATCGACCCCATGCCAATGCGCGAACACGCCGATATGCCCGCAGACGATGCGGCCGACCAAGCCGCGTTCGGTGCGCAATGCCGCAGCATTAAAACGGGATGGATCGAAGCGGGATAGATCGACCGCGTTGGGCGAGATCATCGATGGCGCGATGCGGCCATACGCCGCTTGCGCCTGATCGCGGAAATAACTCGATATGAACACGAGTCCAGTGCAGTGACGCAGGCACCAGCCTTCGATACGCCGCGCCAAGCCTTTCAAGCGCAATGGCCGCACGCGTTCGACCAGCGCCGAATCGTTGATCTCCAAGACCAACGGAATCCCGCGCCGGCGCGCCAGCCACACCGTCGCGCACAGAAACAGCGAATAGCGTTCGTAGATCAGCTGCGGGCGTTGCCGGCGTATCGCCGCGCCCACACGAAACAGCGTGACGAGGTTGTAGCCAAGCTCAAGGCATTCGAACAACACGCCCGGCAAGCGCGTGATGGCGGCGGCGATGCGGCTGCGTTTGGAGTTGCCTTGCGTGGTTGACTCATGTTCGGGATCGGCACCGGGAAACGACAGGATCGACACGGTATGGCCCAACGCGCGCAAGGCATGCACGATGCCGCGAATATGCACGCCTTCGACGTGGCGCCCGCGCGTGCGATGGTGATACAGGATGTTCATCGCGCATCCTGCGCGAGCGCGCGAAACGCGAATCCGACGGAACGCCATTCCGGCAGCATGATGGCTAGCGCGTCGTGAGCGCGATCACTGTCGTCGTGCATCAATACGATGTCGCCGGGTAAGGGCGGGTCTGCGCGCAACCGGTCGACCATCACGCGAGTGGGCCGCTCCTGGTAATCAAGGCTGTCATACGACCAATAGACAAAGCTGCGCCGATGCACGGCGAAGTAGCACAACAGATCCGCACCGATATATCCATGCGGCGGCCGCATGCGATGGTGAAGGCGGCCATCGAAGGCGCTCAGCAATGCATCGGTGCTGTGGATTTCATCGAGTTTCTTGCGCGTGGTCATGCGCTTGAACGACCAATGGCTATAGGAGTGATTGCCCACCATGTGCCCTTCGGCGACGATGCGTTCCACCAGTTTGGGGTGGCGCTCGATCTTCTGGCCGACCAGGAAAAAGCTCGCTTTCACGTCGTACCTGGCGAGCAGGTCCAACAACGGTGGCGTATAGGTCGGGTCGGGGCCGTCATCGAACGTGAGGTAGCGGACATTGTCGTGAGACGAACCCTTGGTCTGCACCAATGCATCCGGCAGCAGGCCCAGCCACTGGTGTTTTCTTGGCCTCATGTTCATGCGGACACACCGGCGGTGGCGGAGGATTCGACGGCGGCGTGCAGGATGGCATCCAACTGGCGAATGTTGTCCTCCCAGCGAAAGCCGCGTGCATGTGTCGCGATGCGCTTGTGGTTCCAGCGTCGCGCGCTGGCTTCGATCAATGCGGTGGACAGCGCTTGCCGTACGCGCGGTGGCACCAGGATGCCGGCGTAAAGCGGCACCACTTCCGGAATGCCGCCCACGTGAGTGGCGACGATAGGCGTGCCGCACGCCATCGCTTCCAGCACGACATTCGGCACGCCTTCGTTGTGGCTGGGCAGGCACAGCAGGTCGGCGGAGCGGAACCAGTCGCCCAGTTCGTCATGGGCGACGGCGCCGGCGAACTCGACGTGGTCAAGACAACCGAGCGCCTTGGCGCGCTCGATCAATGCAGTACGCGCCGGGCCGGTGCCGACGTAGAACAAGCGCGCCAGGGGCTGCACAGCAAGCAGCGCAGGAAAGGCTTCGAGCAGGTCGAGGCAACCCTTGGATGGTTTCAGGTTGCCAACGAACAACAACAGCGGCGAATACGTGGAAAGCCCAAGTTTGGCCCGCGATTCGGCGCGCTCTTCGGCATGGAAAATGGACGTGTCCACGCCGTTGTAAAGCACGTGCACGTGCGATGCCGGCGTGCCAAGGCCGACGGCTTTCGTCGCCAAGGCCTTGCTTACCGCCACCACGCCCGCCGCACCTTTCAGTGCTGAACGAATCTGCGGACGCTGCAAGAGATGATTGGCCTGCACGTTGAGGTCACTGCCATGCACCTTCACCACATAGGGAATGCGCAGCCAGCGCGCCAACCAGCCGACGGCGGCGCCATCGGGATAGGCCCAGCTGACCAGCATGCAATCGTAGTGGGCGCGTCGTATCTGACGGCCGCGTTGCCATAGCAGCGATAAAAGCCAACAGAGTGCATGCAGCGAACGGCCGATGCGCGGCGGAAACAGGAAAGTGAAATGATCGGTGCGCAGATGGCGCGCATTCACCTCGCCACGGCGGTCGCCAAACCGCTCGCGAAAATCGATGGCGGTAATCACGTCCACGTCGTGCAGTTGCCCCAGGCGCTCGAACTGCTGGCGATTGAAGGCACCGCGCAGCGGGTCCCAGGGGGTAGGAAACAGATTGGTGAGGATCAACACTTTCATTAGGACACTTCTATCAATTGGCAGCGGTTCATCTGACGGCGCAACACAACTTGGCCTTGGTCGACCTGCTCCCTCCCCTGCGGCAGCAGGGGAGGGTTGGGGTGGGGTTGCTTGGGCTTTAGCGCAATGCTGAATTTCAATGAGAAAGGGCCTCGCCGCCATGCTCGGCTCCCGCCGCTCGCTGCGCTCGCACCCCACCCTAACCCTCCCCTGCAAGCAGGGGAGGGAACTGTCTTTCGCGATGACTGGGACGCCCGCACTACGTGAAGGCAATTTATAGAAGCACTCATCAGATTTGACCGTCCCTTGTGCCGGTATAAAGTCGGGCGTAATGCATCGCCATCGTTTCCAGCGAGCCATAACGTTCGACCCACGTGCGTGCGGCATGCCCCAACGTCAGCGCGCGTTGCGGATCGCGCAAAAAGGCCAGCATCGCGTCGGCCAGTGCTGCCGGATTTCCCGCGGGCACCAGGCTGCCGGTGATACCGTCACGCACGATCTCGCCATTGCCGCCGACGTCGGTGGCAACGATAGGCAACGCGACGGCGCTTGCTTCCAGCAAGGCCATCGAATAGCCCTCGCTCAGCGACGACAACACGAACAGGTCCATGCCTTGCAGCCATTCGCGCACATCGTTGCGGTCGCCAAAAAAGTGCACGCTATCGGCCACGCCTTCGTCGATGGCGCTTTGTTGCAGCGCTGCGCGCAATTCACCGTCGCCGATCAATACCAGGGCTGTATCGGGCTGCTGTTCGTGCACATGCTTGAATGCGCGGATAAGGCTGAGTTGATCCTTGGTCCAGTTCAAGCGCCCAACCGTGCCGATAATGCGCGTGTGCTCCGGCAGGTTCAGCAATCGCGCCACGCGCCCATGCGTCGATGGCGAGGCGGTATCAAACGCATCCACCCGAATGCCATTGGGGACCACGCACGCCTTGGAGGAGGGAATGATGCCGCGCCGGACCGCATCGCTGCGCGCCGCTTCGCATACCGTCGCCACGGTATCGGTGCGCATCAGTGCGCGCCGATACAACCATTCGCGCCGCCGTGAACGGCGATTCACGCCCATGCCATGGCGCGTGTTGATCACCCGCTGCATCGGCAGGCCGCACGTCGCCAACACGGCCTGGTAATGCGCGACGGCATTGTGGGTGTGCAACACCTCGGTGGCGTGCGCGCTCACCATGCGGCGCGCGCGTGCGAGTGCCTTCATATCCAGGCCTCGCTGTTTGCCGCACACCTTCACGGCAATGCCAAGCTCATCCAGTTCATGCGCCAGCGAGCCGGGCGAATACAGACATACCACCTGGCAACGATGCCCTTGCCGATGCTGGTACTTCACCAGCTCCAGCACCATGCGCTCCAGGCCGCCGCGATCCAGGCTTTCGACGAAGTGGGTGATGTTCACGGCGTCAGCTCCGAGACCGTGACACGCATTTTCCCGCTGCGCGTGAGCGGAATCTCGTCGACGAAGTGACAATGCAACTGCACGCTGTCGCCCAGCACTTTGTCGACTTCGCGGTGGATGTATTCGAGCGAGGCGTCGTCAAAACCCGCGCCGCGCACGATGGAAAGATCGAGGCGGTCGAGCCGCCGTTGCACTAGTTGGAAGCGCTGCAAGCCGGGTACGTCCTTGAGCATGTGCGGGAAAAATTCGCCGGGTAGCACGTGTCCGCCCGGCGTGCGAATCGCATCCAGAACGCGCCCCTCAACCCGCGCCAGCAGCGGCAAGCCGCGTCCACAGCGGCAACGTTCGGTGGATGCCGTCGCCATGTCGCCATTGGCGTAGCGCACGAACGGCATGCCGTAGTTGAAAAGATCGGTGATGACGACGTCGCCGGTATGGCCATCGCTGGCGGCGCCGCGCGAAGTGCGCAGTTCCACCACGAGGTGATCGCTGTTGATGTGCAGGCCATGACGCTGCCCGCATTCGGCGGCGATCAGCATGAATTCGCGGCAGCCATAGGTGTTGAACGCGGGCGCCACGAAAGCCTGTTCGATCGCCTCGCGCTGAAAATCATGCATGGCTTCAGCACCGCCGATGATGGCTTGCGGCTGCCAGATCTTGCGGCCGCAGGCGGTGAGCCATTCCGCCAACTGCACCAGCGGCCCGACATAGGCGACGATGATGTCCGGCCGATAGCGGTCGATCGCGTCGGCGTAGTCGGCCATATTCGCTTCGGTCATCTTGAAACTGTTGAGCACGCGGCGCGCGAACACGGTGTTGTAGAGGCGATCCTTGAATTGATGCGCGCGCGTTGGATCGCCCACCGGGCCGCCCCACAGGAACAGCGTGCGGCGTCCCATGCGCGAGCCAGCCCATTCGTAGCCGCGCCACATCACGGCGGTGCGGCGGTCATTGCTTTCGCGCGTAAAGCCGAAGCGCATCGGCTCGCCGGTCGAGCCGCCGGTCGCCTTGTACAGCAGGCGATCGCGCCAGCTATCGGCCTTGAGTTCGTCGAAATGCTCGCGGATATCGGCCTTGGTCAAGACGGGCAGGGCGGCATAGTCGTCGAGGTTGCGGATGTCCTTGAGCGTAATCCCCAGTTCGCGCCAGCGCCGGCGGTAGTAGGGCACGTCGCGGTAGCAATGTTCCAGCAGACGTTGCAGCCGTTGCCATTGCAAGGCGGCGATCTGCTCGGGCGCCAGCCACTGATCGCGCTGGTAACCATCCAGATAGGCCAGCGTGCGGCGCCGCCGCAGCCCCGTCTCGTAGGCGGGAAACAGCACGCGCCGAAAAGCCGCTTCGTATATGCCGCTCATGACGCAACCCGCAGCAGCACGGCAACCAGCACGAAGAAACCCGCGATGCTGCCGGTGGACGCCTTGAACCAGAACCAGACGTTGCTACCCAGCGAGAACAGGCGCAAGCCAGGAAAGCGTTGCCGCGCGCTGACGTAGTAGCCCACCACCATCGCCGCCAGCAGATACATCACCACCGTATAGCTGCGGCTCAAGAAAAAGGCCGCCGAAAACAGGCCGAACAGCGACAACAGCAAGGTCAGCGCCATGCGTTGCTCGGCCTGCCACGCCTTGGCGCGCGCCGGATCATCAAGGCCCTCTGGTTTGTAGCGCAGCACCGTCAGCATCATCCAGAAGCTGTAGCCGACAAAGGCCAGCCACAGCAGGTAGCCGACAAAACCCGTCTCGGCCAACACCAGCACGAACGAGTTGTGCGCCGTGAGCGTGTTGTACTCGGTGAAGTTGCCGGCACCGACGCCGAACACCGGATGAGACAGAAACATGTGCAGGCCTTCGTACCACGCATCGACGCGGCCTGACGCCGATTCTTCATCCGGGTCAAGATCCTGCATGCGCGAGGAAAGCAGCTTCATGCACGCCAGTCCAACCACGCCCAGCGTGCCGGCGGTGACGAATCCGCGCTTGTGCCATACATACACGCCCGCCACGATCAGCACGGCAAGCAGCGCCCCGCGCGAATTGGTGAGATAGGTGCCGTAGAACAACAGCCCCGCGCATGCCAGCCAGAACAGGCGCAGCATCAATCCGCGCAGCGTGCTGAGGTAAACCGACATGGGAATGGCGGTGGCGAACAATAGGCCCAGGTCGTTCGGATCGTTGAAAATGCCCACGTATTGAATGCGCCCGTCTTCGCCAATCGGCACACCCGTCCAACCCACGCCGTCCCGAGCTTGTTGCACGCCGTGCACGGCCAGCACCACCGAGCAAAGCACGAATACCGCCATCGCCATCATCACGCGGCGTTGCGTATTGCATGCCGCGGCAAACACAAAGAAAGCGATGGCGATCGGCCCGAATTTCTCGAATTGATCCAGCGCGCCGCCGACCCAGCCGTTCACCACCACGGAGATCATCAACACCAGCAGAAAGACGGGAAGAATGATGAATTGCGGCGCCGCAAAGGTTTTGGCATTCGATGCCAGCCAGCACGCAAAGGCGGCGACCAGCACGATCGGCAAGATCGGCACGCCGGTAAACGCCGCCATGTATTCCTGCGGGCGGATGATGGTCAACACCAGATAGAGCAGGATCAGCGGAAACATCAGGCGTGCACCGGTGCGCGTGCCGGCTCGTGGTTGGCGGTCGGGTAGCTGACCAGGCTCGGCAACGCCAGCATCGCCGCAAACCAGCCCGGACCCATCATGCGTTCGACCGGCAGGCGGAACAGTGCGTATCGGTTGGATGCCGGCCGCGGATTGGTGCCGCAGATGTAGCAGACGGCAAGATCGAAACCGGCATCGCGCGTGGCGTTCATCACAGCCTCGTCGTAGGCGCGATCGCCGCCGACCGGGTAGGACATCAAGGTGGCGGGCGCACCAAGCTCGCGGTCCAAGGTTGCCTTGGATTGCCGCACTTCGTTTGCCATCAGCTCCGGCGACAGCTTGGCCAGCATGCGGTGATAGACGCCATGCGAGCCGATGTCGAAGCCGGCAGTGTGCATCTCGCGCACCTGGTCCCAGGTCATCGGGCGGCAATCGTCCGGGCGCACGTTGCTTGGCATCCGCCATTCCTGTTCCAGTCGCTCGATCATCGCTTCCTGCTTCATCGCGTCGATGCTTTTCATGTTCTTCAACACGGTGCCCGCCAGCGAACGCCGCAGGTTGCGATCGTGCGGGATCGGCACGTCCATGCCGATTTCCGGCAGCACCAGCCGCGGCGCGTGGGTCAGCAGGATCATATGCACCAGCCAGTCGTAGCCGAACGGCTTGCCGGTATCGATGTGGCCGGTGGAGACAAAGAACGTCGCGGGAATATCCAGTTCGCGCAGGATGGGGTAGGCGATGCGGTAGTTGTCGTCGTAGCCGTCGTCGAAGGTGATCGCCACCGCATCCGGCGGCAGCGCATCGCCTTTGTTCAAGGCGGCGGCGACATCGCTCAGGCTCACGGGCGTGAAGTGCTGCTTGACGTGTTGCATCTGTGCGCGGAAGCGGTCCGGCGTGGTGCTGATCAATTCCAGGTCGAAATCGAACGTGGCCGGATCGGGCAGCCGCATCACCCGGTGATAGGCCAGGATGTGCAAATCCCGCTGCCACCATGAGCGCACGCGCTGCAAGGAACGCAATGCGCCGGTGCTGTAGCACAATTCCGCGACGCGTCCGCGGATGCCGGATGCTCTGCCGTAACCTTCTGCCTGAGTCAGCATGGAGGAGTCCTCAGTGGTGGGTGTGGCGTGCGGCGAAAACCCTTGCTCGTCATTCCAGCGAGTCTTGGGCGAAAGGCACTGGATTCCAGCTTTCGCTGGAATGACGGGTTGGGGGCTGCGGTGGTTGAAGAAGCGTTTCGTATTCGCCATTCCTTCCACCCTTCGCCGGAATGACGGTAGCGCGTGGATGCACTCCCTCCCCTGCAAGCAGGGAAGGGAACTGGGCTTTGACGTGTTGCCGATGCGTACATATCACCGCCGCCCAAACAAACGACCCAGCCGCGAGCCAAGTTTTGCAGGCGGCGGTGCCGCAGGCGCGCTTTCCGACATCCCCGCCGCCAACGTGCCCAACGTGCCGTTGGCGATATCCAGCAAGTGCAACGACATACCGGTCTGCCGTTGCACGCGCGCCGCCATGTCCACCGCCATCAACGAATGGCCGCCGATGTCGAAGAAGTTGTCGCTGGTGCGAACGCGCGCAAGGCCAAGCAACTCCTTCCACAGTGCGGCGAGCAATTGCTCATTGGCGGTCTTCGGTTGCGTGGTGTCATCAATGTCGTCGTCGACGGCGGATTCGGCCGGTAGCGGCAGTGCCGCGATATCCACCTGGCCGTTCGCCATCAAGGGCAACGCATCGAGGGCCACCAAGTGCTGCGGTACTTCGTGTACCGGCAAGGCCGCGGCCAGCGACGCAATCAGCTGATGCGTGTCGAGTGTGTGCTGGGGCGCGGTCACGACATAGGCGTCGATATGCGTGTTGCCGGCCTGATTCATGCGCGCCACGGCAACCGCGCGTATCACGCCGGGTTGGCTGAGCAGTTCGGCTTCGACCGTTCCCAGGTCAACATCGCGACCATGGACACGCTCACGGCGATCGGTGCGGCCCATTTCCTGCACGTTGCCGCTGACCAGCCAGCGTCCGCGGCAATGGGTGCGTTGCAGGCGCAGGCCTGGCGATGCTGGCGCTATCACGCCATCGTTTTGCGATGTGGCGTGCATGCCGAACGGTTGGCTTAGCGATGCCCCGCCGACGTACATCTCGCCGATGGCGCCAATGGGGCAGGGTTGTTGTTGGTCATCCAGAATCCACACCGCCGTGTTGCCGAGCGGCTGGCCACTGTGCAGGCTCTCTTCCGGCCGTTCGATACGGCCACAGGTAGCAGCCGGTGCGGCGTCGGCGCAGCCGGATACGTTCCAGAAGCCGGCGCAGCGTTCGGTCAGTTTTACGGCCAATTCGGGCGTGGGCATGCCGCCGATGCAAACGGCTTTCATCGCCGCGCGGCCGGACCAATTGGCGGCAATCATCGCCTGCCATGCGCCGGGTGCGGCGAACATCACGCTGGCTTGATGGTTCTGCGCCAAGGCGATCAACGCGTCGCCATCGTGCGCTTCGCGCGGGTTGGCGAGAATCAGTTCGGCGCCGAGCGCGATCGGCAACAGGTTCTCGATGACGGCCTCACTCGTTGATGCCGAGGCAGTCGCCAGGATGCGATCGTCCGCCGACAAGCCGAGCGATGTCTGCAAGCCTTGCAACGCGTTGGCGATGGCACGATGCGTGAACGCCGCGCCGCGTGGCCGACCGTCAATGCCGGGCAGGTAGACGACGATCGCGATGTTGTCGCTGATGCCTTCGCCAACCAGGCGGCTGCGATCGCTGGCGGCGCCGATGATTTCGACGGTATCCGCATCGAGCCACAAGGCTTGCGCACGCGGCCATTGCAGTGCGCTCTCCAATGCGCTGTCGCCCACCAGCAGGCTGATGGAGGCATCGGTAATGATTTCTCTCAGGCGCGCGGCTGGATCGGTGGGATCGAGCAGCACGCACACGCCGCCAGCCTTGAGAATGCCCAGCATGCCGGCCAATCGGTTGATCCCCGGTTCTGCTGCCAAGCCAATGGCCGTGCCGCTGCCCGCGCCGCGCGTGCGCAAGCAATGCGCGATGCGGTTGGCGCGCTGTTCGATATCGCTGTAGCGCGTACCCCAGCTGCCGAACGTCAATGCCGTTTTATCGGGTGTGCGATCGGCGTGTCGTTCGAACATGGCGGGCACGCTATTCGGTAACGTGACGTCGATGGCTGTCGCATTCCAGGCTTGCTGCTGCGCCAATTCGGCATCGCCGATGGCGGTGAGTGTGCTGATGCGTTGCCGCGGATCCTCGCTGACGCGCGCCATCATCGCCAGGTAACGATCGCGCAACAGGCGCGCGGTTTCGGCTTGCAGTATGTCGGCGTTATAGGTGACACCGCCGACCATGCCCTTGTTGCTTTCTAGGAACCACAGGCCAAGGTCTTCCGTGGCGCCGCTCTGGAACAGCAGGATCTGTTCATGCGCCAGGCCGCCCCAGTCCACCACGCGCTGACGTGCATCCTGGAACGAAAACAGTGCCTGATAGAGCACGGCGCCGCTGCCCGCGCCCACACGCAATTCGCGTTGCAGGTATTCGAGCGGCACGTCGGGATGGCCGAAGCTTTCGATCGCTGCGCATTTCACGTAACGAACGAAATCGATGAACGACAGCGACGCATCGACATTGATGTGCAGCGGCAACAGGTTATTGAAATAACCCATCACCGATTCGACCTCGGTCTGGTTGCGTGCACGCACGGGCGTGCCGACTACCAGGTCGCGTTCGCCGGCCATGCCGCTGAGCAAGACGTAATACAGCGCCAGCAGGGTCATGTTGAGCGTGGCGTCGGCCGCGCGCGCGACCTCATGCATGGCATCGACCGTCGCGCGGGGTACGCGTATCCACTCGGTGCGGCCGATACCGGACATGCCCGGCCGCCGCGGCTGGTCGGTGGGCAGGGCGCGGATGTCCGCCATCTGCGCCAGCCGCTCGCGCCAGAAGGCAAGCTGCGCCTGGAACTGCGACCCTTCCAGCCATTGCGTATGCCAGGCGGCGAAGTCGCCGTAGCTGACGGGCAAAGGTGGTAATGGCGATAGTGCATCCGACATAAAGGCGCGATACAGCGCGGACAGCTCGGCATACAGAATGTCGAACGACCAGCCATCCCAGATGATGTGATGGGGCATGAAGAAGAACACATGATCGTCGTCGGCAAGACGGAACATGCGGGCGCTGAACAGCGGTGCCTGGGTGAGATCGAACGGCGTATCGGTAAGCGTCTGCAGGCGCGCCATCAGCGCGGATTGCTGCTCGTTTTCTGGCAACGCGGAAAGATCTTCGGCAGGAAATAGGCGCACCTCCAGATCCGGAACGACGATCTGCATCACCTCATGGCCGTCGCGGCGGAACGCCGTGCGCAGAATCGGCTGGCGCTGGATCAAAGCCTGCATCGCCAGCTGGAAGGCGGTCTCGTCGAGATGGCCGCGCAGCCGATGCGCGGAGGGTGCGTTGTACGTCACGCGGCCGGGCTGCAGTTCTTCCAGCGACCACAGGCGCTGTTGCATCAACGACAGCGGTGCGCGGCTCTGGTCGGCGCGCCGCGCAATGGGCTGTATCGCCGGCGCGGCGCCACTATCCAGCTGCGTGCGGATGGCCGCGGCAAGCTCCTCGATGGTCGGCGCATCGAACAAGGTGCGGAACGACAAGGCGATGCCGAACTCGCGATTCAATCGCGCGGTCAGCTGCGCCGCCAACAAGGAATGCCCGCCGAGGGCGAAGAAATCATCGCGCACGTCCAGGCCCGGCAGCGACAACACGCTTTCCATCGCCGCCGCGACGCGACGCTCATCGTCGTTGCGTGGCGCGATGCGCGCCGTTGCCGATGCCACGGAATGGATCTGCGGCGCCGGCAGCGCCTTGCGATCGGTTTTGCCGTTCGGCAGCAGTGGAATCGCGTTCAGTTGAATAATGTGCTGCGGCAGCATGTACTCGGGCAGGCGCTGTTTGAGCGGTTCGCGCAATGCCGCTTCATTCAGGCTGGCCTGCTCGCGCAGCACCACGTACGCCACCAGGCGCACGTCGCCGGGGTGATCCTCGCGCGCCATCACTACCGCGCGATCGACCCCCGGCACGTCGGTGAGCACTGCTTCGATTTCGCCCAGCTCGATGCGATAGCCGCGCACCTTGACCTGAAAATCCAATCGGCCCAGATGCTCGAGCATGCCGTTGGCCAACCAGCGTCCACGATCGCCGGTGCGATACATGCGCGCACCGTCCTGGCCCGCGAACGGATCGGGCAGGAAGCGTTCGGCAGTAAGTTCCGGGCGATTCAAATAGCCCAGCGTGACGCCGGCACCGCCAATGTAGATTTCACCCGGCACGCCAAGCGGGCAGGGTGCGCCGCGCTCATCCAGGATATGCACGGTGGTATTGGCGATCGGGCGGCCGATGAAAATGCCGGCGCGCGGATGCTCGACGCGCCAGTAGGTCGAATAGACCGTGGTTTCGGTCGGGCCATAGCCGTTCCACACTTCGCTGCAGCGTTGCAGCAACGCCTCGGCCAGATCGATCGCCAACGGCTCACCGCCGGATACTGCGCGAAAACGTTCGCGTCCTTGCCAGCCTGCCTCGATCAGGATGCGCCAACCGGACGGCGTGGCTTGCATCATGGTCGCGTCGCTTTGTTCCACCAGTTTGCGCAAGGCGGCGCCGTCGCGCACGTCGTCGCGATCGGCAATGATGACTTCGGCGCCGACGCTCAACGGCAGCATCAGTTCCATAAAGGCGATATCGAACGACAGCGTGGTCACCGCCACCAGCCGATCGTCTTCCGCGATGCCCGGCACGCCTTGCATGCTGGTCAGGAAATTCGAGGTCGTGCGATGTGGAACGCGCACACCCTTGGGCCTGCCAGTGGAGCCGGAGGTAAAGATCACGTACGCAACGGAGTCGGGTGTGGCCGCCAGATCGTCGCGCGGCAGGCGCGTGGCAAACGCCAGTTCGATCACCGCGGCGTCATGTTTCAGCGACAGTACGCGCGCGGCCGGAAATTCAAAAGCGGATGGCGGGGTGTCGTCGACGATAAGCATTGCCAGCGCGGCATCCTCGGCCATGAACGCCAGGCGGTCGGCGGGGAATTGCGGATCGAGCGGCACATAGCCGGCGCCGGCCTTCAGCACCGCAAGTACGGCCACCAGCATGTCCACCTTGCGCGCCAGTGCAATGCCCACCAGTTTGCCGCGGGCTACGCCGCGCTCGCGCAAAACGCGCGCGAGTTGATTGGCACGCGCGTCCAATTTGGCATAGCTCAATTGCAGTGTGCCGTGGCGTACCGCCGCGTTATGCGGTACGCGGTCGGCCTGTTGTTCGAAGTATTCGTGAGCAAGCTGTTGCGCGGGATAGGGCGTGCTGGCCGGCTGCAACGCGGCGAGTTCGCGTTGCGCCGTTTCCGAAAGCAGGCCCAGGTCCTGCACGGCGGTCTCAGGTGTTGAGACCGCATGGCGCAGCAGGGTTTCGTAGGCGTCGAGCCAGCAGCGGATGGTTTCACCACGAAACAGGTCGCTGTTGTATTGGCATTCCAGGCGCAGGCCATCGCCGACTTGCACCGCATTGAAGAACAGCTCGAAATTTTCGAACACCCGCGCGTTGCCCGCGAATTCAAAGCGCAGCCCAGGGAAGGAGACGGTGCGCTCATCCAGCGCCTGATCCAGATTGAACAGCACGCTGACCAGCGGCAGCCGGCTGGGATCACGCGGCATCGCCAAGCGTGCGAGCAGGCTGCCGAGGGTGTATTGCCGATGTTCAAAGGCATCGAGCAGATCGTGACGCACCTGATCGAGCACGGTGGCGAACGTCGCCTGCGCATCCATCGCGGTGCGCAATGGCAGGACGTTGACGCAATGGCCGACCAGGTTGTCCTGACCATCGACTGCTTGTCCGGCGCTGGGAATGCCGACTACGACATCGTCCTGGCCGGTCAATCGATACAGCAGGGCGCTGAAGGCGGTGAGCAGGGTCGCGTAAAAACTGGCGCCGCGCCGTGCGCCCATGCGCTTGATGTCGGCAACCAGGGCGGCATCCAGCGTGCGGTCTTCGCGTTGCGAGGCAAAGCTACGATGACGGCGACGTGGGCTGTCGGTGGGCAGGTCCAGGGACGGAAGCGCGCCGCTGAAGCGGCTCAGCCAGTACTGCTCGTCGGCGCGGCCACATTCGGTTTCCGCACGTGCCGTTTCGGCGATGGCGTAATTGGTAAAGGCGTCCGCCGGGGCGGGGCCTTCGCCCTGGCCCAGCTGTTGCGCGTAGAGCGCGGCGAGATCGCGCAAGATGACGCCGAACGACCAGCCGTCGCAAACGATGTGATGCGCGGTAAAGATCAGCAGATGCTCTTGCGCGGCAAGCCGTAGCAGGCGGGTGTGCACCAGCGGCCCATGTTCCAGGTCGAACGGCATGCTGACGGCGAGGTGGAGTGCCGCGGCTATTTTTCCGTTGCGTTCGGTTTCGCTCAACGCCGCTAGATCATCGGCGGCGTAGTCCAGCGCCACGTGGGTGGCGATGCATAGCTCGTTGCCGTCCGCGCTGAAGGTGGCGCGTAGCGCTTCATGCCGATCGAGCACGCCTTGCAATGCCGTCTGCAAGGCGGCGACGTCAAGCTCGCCGGACAGCCGTATCGATACCGATTCGTTATAGGCCAGCGAGGCTTGCTGTTCGAGTTTCGCGGCCAGCCATATCTCGCGCTGCGAAGCCGTGGCAGGCACGACGCGCGCCAGCGTGGCATCGGCAAAGGGATCGTAGTCGACTGCGGTGGAAATGACGTTTACATCATGGGTATTCATGGCGCCGTCCCTTATGCACTCAGCTTCATGTATTTGCCCGGCACATCCGGATTGGGCACGAACCAGGTCGGCTTGCCTTCCTCATCCTTGCCCAGGCGAGCGCCGGCAACCGGTGGCCGGGCTGCGTCCAGCGGCAGCACGTCGATTTTTTTGCGGCGTGGCAGGAATTCGGCTTCCTGCAGTTCCAGTACGGAATCCTTGAACGCCTTGGCGATCGCCGCGAAATCTTCTTCCGCGTGCGCGGTGGTGAAGAAGCACGGGAAGTTGTCGAGAATATGGATGCCACGGCTACGCATCATCGCGAACAGCAGATCCTGCAGTGGATGGTCTTCCAGGAAGTTGGTCTTCCACACAGAGGCAAAATGCGTCACCTTGATCGGTGCGCCTACCTCGGCGCAGAACGCATTCAACTCATCGGCCAATGCCGTCGTGCGTGCATTGAGCGCTTCCTGCAACGTGGCGCCCGACGTCTTCAAGTGATCGAGCACCGCATGCGCGGCAGCCAGCGCGAGCGGATGGCGCACGAAGGTGCCGGCGAAATAGGTGACGCCGACCGTCGGAATCGACGCATCGCCGAACTGCCAGCCGCCGCCGTCGAGCGCATCCATGTATTTGCGCTTGCCCGCGATCACGCCGATCGGGAAGCCGCCACCAACCACTTTGCCGTAGGAAGCAAGGTCCGCATCGATACCCAGCACCGCCTGCGCGCCACGCGGATGCGAGCGGAAGCCGGTGACCACTTCATCGAAGATCAACAGAGCGCCGGCATCGCTGGTGATGGCGCGCAGTTCCTGCAGAAATTCGCGCGGCTGGAAATCCGGGCGCCGACTCTGCACCGGCTCGACCAGCACCGCCGCGATCGATGACGCACGCTCGCGGATGATGGCCAGCGATTCGGGCGTGCCGTAATCCAGCACCAGCACGTGCTCGGCGGTGTTGCGCAGAATGCCCGGCGCGGCGGGCACCGAGCGCAGCTTCTTGGTGCCGCGCACGATCACTTCATCGAAGATGCCGTGATACGACCCGGTAAAGATCACCAGCGTATCGCGGCCGGTCACGGTGCGCGCCACGCGCACGGTGCCCATCACCGCTTCGGAACCGGTATTGCACAGCGCGGCGCGGTCGAAGCCGGTGAGCTCGCAGATCTGTTTGGCGACGACGCCGGCGAGCGGATGTTGCGGGCCGATTTCATAACCGAGTTCCAGCTGCTTGCGCACCGCGTCCAGCACAAAGTCCGGCTGCCAGCCGAACAGGTTCATGCCGAAGCCATTCAAGGCATCGACGTATTCGTTGCCATCCAGATCCCAAACTTTCGAACCTTTGGAGCGTTCGATCACGATCTGGTAGATGATTTCTTTCAACAGCGGCCGGAATCCATTGACCACGCGCGGATCGGCCAGATGCGGACGATGTTCCTGCGTATAGGTCTTCGATTGCTGCGTGCGCGCGATGTAGCGGCGCATGAACGCGTCCAGGCGGGCGCGCTGGCGGCTGGTCAATTCCGTCGAGCCGGAATGGATGCGCGCGATGGCGCCGAATGCTTTCTTGACGTCGTAGGTCGTGTGCGCGAGTGCCGCTTCTTCGTCGGTAGGCGTGTCGGTGGCGGGCGTGGCCGGCGCGGCTGCAACGGGCGCTGCCGCAATGATCGGTGCTGGCGGTGCAACGGCAGGTGCCGCCGGCACGGTTGTCTGCATCGGTTGGCCTGCATTCGCCAGCAACGCCAATTGCTGCTGCATGATCAGCATCTGCTGCTGGATCACGTCCTGGATCAATCCACCATTTGCGGGAAGGGACATGACGGACACCTGGCTGGTCGTGGCGACGGCTGCGGCGGGTGCTGCGGCGACGGCCGGTTCGGTCGCGGGAACGGGTGCGGCTTCGGGCGGCAGCAAGCGGTCGATATGCTGGGCGAGGCTGGCGAACGAGGAGTGCGATTCCATCAGTTCGCGGAAGGTGATCTTCAGCGCAAAGGTTTTCTGCAACTGCAACGCCACTTGAGTGAGCGACAGCGAATCGAGGCCGAGTTCGACGAAATGCGTGGCTGGGTCGACGTCGTCGAATTCCGTACCGGCAACATCTTCGAACAGCGTGCGCAGTTGCGTGACCAGACGTGCACTGCGGGCGGGCGTGGCAGATAGGGTAGGGGCCATGGTGGCCTCCGGAAGAGAGTTGATAGGCGTGGCGGTTGCCACGACGGGTTCGGCACGCACGGGCAGCGTGACGACGTTCGATGGCGTTGTTGCCGGTGGCGCGTCGGATGCGCGTGGCGCATCGATCCAATGACGTTTGCGTTCGAACGGATACGTCGGCAGGCGCACGCGTTGCTTGCGTTGCCGGTGATCCAACTGGTCGACGGCGATATCGATGCCACACGACCAGCATTGGCCCACCGCATCGAGCCAGGTGGCGCGTTCGTTCGATGGGCTATCGGCCAGCGACGCCAGCACGATCCTGCCGCGGCTTTGCGCATGCTGGCGCGTCAACAGGCTGAGCGTGGTGCGTGGACCTACTTCCAGCAGGGCGTGTTGCGGTTCGGCCAGCAGGGTTTGCAGTGCGGTCGAAAAACGCACGGTGCCGCGCAGATGGCGTGTCCAGTAATCGGCCGATGTCGCTTCGTCATCGCTCAACAGGTTGCCGGTCAAGGTCGACGCAATCGGTATGCGTGGTGCGGACAGCGCGACCTGTTCGACGGTCTGCCGGAATGGCGCGAGCGCCGGATCCATCATGGAAGAGTGGAACGCGTGCGAGGTGTGCAGCAGCCGGCAAGCGACACCGGCTTGTTCGAGTTCCGTCTGGAACGCTTGGACCAGCGCTGTTTCACCCGAAACCACGCAGGCATTGGGTGCGTTTTCGGCGGCGAGCGACAGCGTGGCCGGCAAGCGTGTTGCCAGCTGCGCGGCATCCACGCGCACGGACAGCATCGAGCCGGCGGGCAGGGGCTGCATCAGGCGTCCGCGCCGCGCGACCAGGCGTGCGCCGTATGCAAGGCTCATCACGCCTGCGATCACCGCCGCCACGAATTCGCCGACGCTGTGGCCGATCATCGCCACCGGCATGACGCCGTAGCTCATCCAAAGGCGTGCGAGTGCATATTCGATGGCGAAGATGGCCGGTTGTGTGAGTGCGGTGGCGCGCAGCGCTTCGGCATCGTCGGCGAACAGTCGCTCGCGCAAATCGAAACCGAGTTCATCGCGCAGGATCTCCGCGCATGCGTCGATTGCTGCGGCGAAGACGGGTTCCGTTCCATACAACCCGCGCCCCATGCCGGCGTATTGCGAGCCCTGACCGGGGAACATGAAGACGATGCCCGGCGCCGGATTCAATGCGGCCTTGGCGGGCGATAAGGTCAGGTCCAGCAAGCGCTTGGCGGCATCGTCGGCGTTGTCGGCAACGACGTACGCGCGGTGCGCAAACAGCTTGCGACCTTTGCACAGGGTCCACGCCGTATCGGCAAGCTGGGCTTGCGGCTGCGTGGCGAGATGCGCGCTCAATTGTTCTGCTGCGCGGCGCACCGCCGCATCGCTGCGCGCGGAAAGCAGCAATAGCTGCGGACCATCGGCGGCGTCGGAAGGCTCGCGTTCGGGCGGCTCCTCCAGCACGACGTGCGCGTTGGTGCCGCCGACGCCGAAGGAGCTCACGCCCGCGCGCAACGGGCCGCCGGCGAATGTCCAGGTGCGCAGACTGTCGTTGACGAAGAATGGCGAGTTGTCGAGATCAAGCTTCGGGTTGCTGGCATGGAAGTGCAGCGATGGTGGCAAGCGGCGTTCGGCCAGCGACAGCGCTGTCTTGATGACGCCGGCTGCACCGGCTGCCATCACCAGATGCCCGACGTTGCTCTTGACCGAACCGATCGCACAGACGCCGTGCTGGTTCGTGCTCTGGCGGAAGACGTGCGTCAGTCCTTCGATCTCGATCGGATCGCCCAGCGGCGTGGCGGTGCCGTGGGTTTCCACGTAGGAAATCGAACTCGCCTCCACGCCGGCGTTGTCCAGCGCCATGGTGATCACGGCGGCTTGCCCTGCGCTGCTGGGCGCGGTGAAGCTCGCCTTGGCGCCGCCGTCGTTGTTGACCGCGACGCCGCGAATCACGGCATAGATCGGGTCGCCATCGCGCAGCGCGTCCGATAGCCGCTTCAGCAGCACCACGGCGGCGCCATCACTGAACACCGTGCCGCGCGCATCGGCATCGAAACTGCGCGTGTGTCCATCGGGCGACAGCATCGAACCTTCCTGCGCGATGTAGCCGCTGCGCGGCGGGCACGTGATCGACGAACCACCGGCCAGCGCCATGTCGCAATGGCCCGCGCGCAACGCATCGAACGCCTGGCAAAGCGCGACCAGCGACGTGGAGCATGCGGTGTTCATGCTGATCGCAGGCCCGGTGAGGTTGAGCTTGTGCGCGACGCGCGTGGCGAGATAATCCTTCTCGTTGGCCAGCATCACCTGGAACGCGCCGAGCTTGTCGACCAGGTCCGGCCGCGTGCTGATATGCCGTTGGAAATACGTGGCGTTGTGCATGCCGCCGAACACGCCCACCGGTACGTTTTGCTCGTCCGGCACGTAGCCGCCGCGTTCCAGGCATTCCCAGCATAGCTCAAGAAAGATGCGCTGCTGCGGATCCATCAACTCCGCTTCGCGCGGCGAGATGCCAAAAAACGCGGCGTCGAAATGTTCGACGCCATCGATGACGCCGCGTGCGGCCACGTACGCCGGATCGTTGCGTTGTTCGGCCGGAATGCTCGCATCCAGCTCGCCTGCGCCAAAGAAGGTGATCGACTCGCGGCCCGCGCAGAGATTGTCCCAGAACGTCTCGACGTCGTTCGCGCCAGGAAAGCGGCCGGCCATGGCGATGATGGCAACGGGCTCGTCGGCGCTGGATGGACGATGATGCGAAAGACGTGCGGCAAGCGCGGCGCGCGCATCACCGTGTTCGATCATCGCGGCGAGTGCGGCGGGCGTGGGCGTACCGAAGAACGCCGCAATGGTGGGCGTGCTCGTCGCCAGTTCGGCGTGAATGCGCGTTACCGTGCGCACGGCCAGCAGCGAGTTTCCGCCCAGCTCGAAGAAATGATCGTTGCGCCCGATCTGGTCCAGGCCGAGCGCGTCGGCGAACAGTTCGCACAGCCGTTGTTCGGTTTTGCCGATGGGCGGCACGTACACGCCGGCCAGTTCGGGGCGGCGGTTGTCCGGCGCGGGCAGGGCGCGGCGATCGAGCTTTCCATTCGCTGTCACCGGCAATGCATCCATCGCGATATAGATGGACGGCACCATGAAGTCCGGTAGCGCCTGCGCCAGGTGATCATGCAGCGTGCGTGCATCGATCGATGCATCATCGGACACGTAGTAGGCCACCAGCCGTTTCTGCCCCGGCCGGTCCTCGCGCGCCAGCACGGCGCAGGCGCGCAGGCCAGGTTGGCGTTGCAGGGCTGCTTCGATTTCGCCGATCTCGATGCGGTAGCCGCGAATCTTGATCTGCCCATCCGCACGGCCGATGAATTCGATCACGCCTTCCGGCAACCAGCGCACCAGATCACCGGTGCGATACACGCGCTCGCCAGCTTCAAACGGATGCGCAACAAAGCGCTCGGCAGTCAGCTCTGGCCGCGCCAGATAACCGCGCGCCAGGCCGGCGCCGCCGATATGCAACTCGCCGATCACGCCGACGGGCACCGGTTCGCCGTGGTTGTTCAACACGTACAGCGTGGTGTCGGCGATCGGGCGGCCGATCGGGATCGAGTGCGCATGCGCGTCGATGTCGCGCGGAATGCGGTACGTGGCCGCAAACGTGGTGCATTCGGTCGGGCCGTAGCCGTTGATGATGGTGGCGTTGGGCAATGCCGCGTAAGCCTTGCGCACGTGTGCGACCGACAAGGCCTCGCCGCCGATCAGCAATTGTTGGAGCCCACGCAACTTCTGCGCATTCTCATCGACGATCGCGTTGAACAATGCCGTCGTCAGCCATGCGATGCGCGCGCCGTGGCGCTCGATCGTGTCTTCCAAGCCGCAGCCGGTGGGAATGCGTTCGCCATGCACGATGCAGGTGCCGCCATTGAGCAGGGCGCCCCAGATTTCCAGGGTGGATGCATCGAAACCGAGCGGCGCGGCATGCAACAGGCGTGGTTGGTTGCTGAGATCGACATACGTAACGTCGCGCACCAGGCGGATGATGGACCGATGCGTGATCTCGACACCTTTGGGCGTACCGGTGGAGCCGGAGGTGTACATCACGTAGGCGAGGGCGCTGCTATCGACCGTGGGTGGTTGATAGGCCGATGTGTCGCGTTCCAGCGATTCGAGCGATATGACTGGCAACGCTATGCCAGGTATCGCCGGCGTTTCCGCGCCGGCAATGATCAGCGCAGCCTGCGCGTCGTTGATGACGAAGGCGAGCCGTTCGGCTGGATAACTCGGGTCCAACGGCAGATACGCCGCGCCCGCCTTGAGAATGCCCAGGATGACGATCAATGCTTCCGGCGAACGCTCAAGCAATAACGCAACCGGTGCGCCGACTTTGACGCCCGCAGTGATCAAACCTGCGGCAACACGATCGGAACGCGCGTCGAGTTCGGCGTAGGAAAGCTTAAAGGCACATCCATAAATTGCCCGCTCGCCGCGATTCACTCCCTCCCTTGCGGCAGCAGGGGAGGGCTGGGGTGGGGTTGCTTGGGCTTTAGCGTACGGTTGAACTTCCCGAGAAAAATCTGGGGTGGCGATCTTCGGTTCCTGCGGCTCGCTGCGCTCGCACCCCACCCCAACCCTCCCCTGCAAGCAGGGGAGGGAGCCGCTCTTCGCGATAATTGAGATATCTGCTTCACCTGAGAGGCAATTTATAAATGCGCCCTTAAAATCCTCCACTTCGATCGCCGATGCATCACCATGCAGGCGGGCTTGTTCCTTGAACAAACCATGCACTGTATCCGTCGCGCGGCGCGATACGGCCGTAGCATTCCATTCGACCAGCATGCGCTGGCGTTCGTCCGGATCGCACACATCGAACGACGACAAATCATCATTGCCAGATGCACACAGCCATGTCAGCGCACGCATGGCGCCAGCAAAGAGCAAGTCGATCGCGGCGGCACTCAACGGCGCACGAAACGCCACCTCGATCCGTGCCGGGGATGTCTGCAGGCACCAGTGGCTGTCGGCATCGCTGCCATCGCATGCGGGCTGTGTATCGAGCGAAGGAAGCTCGCCACCGACGATCCACGCCGTACGGCAACTGGTTGGCGCCGCCTTGCCCAATGACAAACAGAACGCCTGCAACCAGGCATCACGCGCACCGGCGCGCGGCACCTCCATCGATCGCTGTCTTGCGACACCTCCCTCGGCGTAACTGGCTGCAACGGCTTGCGCACCGGTGAAGCGTGATTCAACCAATAGCAACGCCGCGCAAAGCATCCGCGCATCGCTCATACCATGCCGCTGTGTGGCGTCGTTGAGCGCGGTGACGAATGCGCTATCGAGCACGTGTTCGCGCCGCGTCCAGCCGCTTGCGCAAACGGCGGTTTGGGCAGGCAGTACGTCCCATAGCGCGCTGCCTTCAGCCGTACCGTCCTGAGGTGTGGCGATGCATGTGTTCATGAGGTTTCCGTCCTCCTTGCAGCAGCTGGGGATACCAGCTTGCGTTACGTGTTCATTCGTTCAGTCGGCCAAGGCATAGGCGCTTTGATGCGCCAGCGATGGGCAGGCCGGCAGATGGCTGCCGGTACCGTGTGCCGCGACCATCACGGACGCGGCGGCATAGGTAATCGTGTCGACCAGCGGCAGCTTGCCCACCGGTACCGGCTTGATGCCTTTGCGATAGAGCAGGTCGTTCACGACATGGCGCATGGCGTTGCGCCGTGTCTCTGCGGTGCTGTAGGTGAAGCTGATGGTGATGGATGGCTCGTCACCCGTTTCCACCATGTGCGGGCAGGTGATGGGCATGTAGACGCCCATGCCGGGGCCGACCGTGAAGACGTGCGCGCGCTCGCGGAATGCTTCGTTCCACTTCACCAGGCTGAGATCGTGCCGTGCGTGGAATACATCGCGCGCGTGCTCGCTGCACACCTCGGTGTCTTCGGCATCCCACACGTACACGTTCTTGGTGCCGCGAACCTGCAGCAGGATGCCGTGATTGCGGTCGATGTGGAACGGCGTGGTGGTGTGCGGCGAGGCGACGAAAATCCAGCCGGCGCGGTAATGCATGCCGGGATCCTTGCGTTCGATCAATGGCTGGATCGGATCCATCGCCAGGTCGACCAGGCCGCGGTAGGTTGGGTCATCCTGCACGTGGCGCAGCAGCATCCATGCCTTGGCTTCGTTGATGCCCTGCAAGGTATCGGCCGCGGATTTTCGATTGGGATACAAGCGGCCCACGTCATCGAAGTTGGCATCGGCGCCGGCTTCGTTGTTGAAGGTAAACAGCCGCGTGCTGCCCTGGAAACGCTTGCCCAGCGCGACCAGCTGATCGGGTTGCAATAGGGGGTGGTCCGACAGGCGATGGCGCACGGCCTGGATGCGCCATGGGTTGAAGGTATCCCAATCAAGATCGATAAGTGCCGCCGCGCGGTTGTTCATGATTGAGCCCTCCCGTCATACGAAAAGTTGGTGCAGGGCGTAAACATGCATTTGCGCCGACACATCACTCGCGTCGCGTTCGCGACAACGCCTTGCTGACTTCAAACGGTTTTGTTGCAACCACTGACGTGGATACGTCAGCCCCCAAGGCTTCCCCGCTTTGTTGCATGTGGATCAATTTGCCGATGCGTCGCCCCTAACGACGCATCGCACCGCACTTCATTTCGACTGGTTCGACTGGAATGCCAGCAACCACAAAATGGCGCCTTGGGCCGGGGCGCCTTGCCAGCTGACGTTGTAACGGCCTGCAGCCGTGATCTGTTTGTAGGCCACCGCGCATTGCACGCCGCTGTTATCGGGCAGCTTCAGGTAGCTATCGATAACCGTGAATCCGTTATTGGGTACGGCTGTCATGCGCTTGATGCCGCCATCGCCCCACCACACGGCAATCAGCGTGGCCGGGCCGTTCGTGGTGACGGTGCCGCTGGTCATGGTGGTGCCGGTGGGGGCGTAGGTCTGGCTGACGTCGCGCAGGACGCCCGCATCTTTGATCTCGATGAACGGCACGGAGATTTCGCCTGCCGCATTGCCGTTCTTGATGAAGCTGACGGTGTGGCCGGGGCCGCCTTTGGCCGCGAGCGCCACATACGCCTTGACGTTGAAGCGATCGCCATAGCCGTTGCCGAAGGGTACGTCGTTGCCCAGCTGCTTCCAGCGATTGCCGTAGTTGTCGACCGGATCCAGCGCGTTGCTGGAATAGCCGCCGTTGAAGACGATCAACGAACTGCCATGTTGCTGTGTTGTGATCGGATCGGTAATGACCGGATTGGTGCCAAGACCCTCGGATTGGGTCTGCAGGGTATGTGCACCCAATGAGACGATTGTTGCGCCGGGGGCTCCCTCGGCTGGCACGCAACCTGCAACAGCGACCAAAAGCACGCCGACCGCGGTACAGCGGCAACAGGCGGCAACATAGTCGCGACAGCCTTGCACGGGATTTTCCCTCCCCTAGGGCGTGTGTCAGATTTTGAGAACTACGTCACACCAAGTCAAGCTCAAAATGTGCTTGCGAAGTCCCTCGCGCTGCGCGAGGCTAGCGTTGTTCCTCCGCAAATGCCCGGGTGGCCAGGCGTGCGGCAGCGGCACCATGCAACAGGGGAAAAAGCATGGCGAATGAGATCGATTTTCTTGAGTTGTATCGGCAGCTCAGGGTGAGCCCCGACTGCAGCGTGGACGAATTCAAGCGCGCTTACCGCCGCTGCGTATCCACGCTGCATCCGGACCGTACGTTGCCGGGGCGCGAGGGGTACAGGAATTCGCGCAGCGCGCAGCGCCTGCAGCAGCTCAACGTCCAATACGAAGCCGCGATGGAATTTCTGCGCCTTCATGGGCGCCTTCCGGGTGCGCCGCCGCCGGCTGCCGCGCCGCAAATCGCCACGCCGCATAGAGCCGGCCCGCCACCGCGCCCGGAACGAGCACCTTCGCGTGCGCCGCGCCGCACGCATGTGAAGTGGCTGATTCCGGTTGCCCTGCTCGCCATCGGTATTTTGTTTTGGGGCGCATCCGCAGTCCCGCCGCAATCGGACAGCGCCAGCGACATCGCCACCCACGACAACGATGCTGCGCCAGCAGAAACACCGGCGGCGCCGACGTTGAGATTGGGCATGTCGCAGGAAAATGTACGCGCCATTGAAGGCAAACCTGTCGAGATTCGTGACGATCTATGGGAATACGGACCGTCGTGGGTGCGGTTCGACCATGGCTCGGTGGTCGATTGGTATAGCTCGCCATTGCATTCGCTGAAAACGGCGCAAATGGGGCCGGCGCAAACCCAGCCGCCTGCTGCGCGCCACTGATTGGATGCCAAGCCGTCTGCGTAATCCCTCATGACTGCAACCGCGCCCAATACCCCATCTTGCGGGGCCGTCATTCCCGCGTAAGCGGGAATCCCTTTTTACTGGTGCATCAGAGCACCATGGGTGATTCGCTTCGCTCACCCCTTCGGGGCCGTCCATTTGGACGTTCTCCGCGCTTCGCGCTACGTCCTGCTTTCGCGGTAATGACGTCAAGGAAAAATGTAGCGCCTCGTCAAGTCGCTTGCCGACTACCGAGCACCGCGGCTAAACAGCACCACCTCCACGGTTTCGATCAGGATCAGCATGTCGAACAGCAAGTTGTGGTTTTTGACGTAAAACAGGTCGTATTTGAGTTTTTCGGCGGCATCTTCGACCGACGCGCCATACGGATAACTCAGTTGCGCCCAGCCGGCGAGACCCGGTTTCAAACAATGGCGCAAGCTGTAGAACGGAATTTGGGTAGCGAGGTCGGCCACGAACTGCGGCCGTTCCGGACGCGGACCGACGATGCTCATGTCGCTCTTGAGCACGTTCCACAGCTGCGGCAATTCATCGAAACGCAACTTGCGGCAAATGCGGCCGACGTGCGTGACGCGATCATCTTGCCGGCTGGCCCAGCGCGCAACGCCGTCGCGTTCGGCATCGGTGCGCATGCTGCGGAATTTAAGCAACCAGAACGTCTGGCCGTTTTCGCCGACACGTTCCTGCCGATACAGAATGGGCTGGCCAGGACCGGATTCGAGACGGATGGCCAGCGCCACCAGCAGCATCAACGGCCAGCACAGCAGCAATAATGCGGCAGCCGCCATCACGTCGAAACAGCGCTTGGTCAAGCGGCGCAGCGGCGTGGCGTGGAAACCACCGGAAAACACCAGCCACGACGGTTCCAGCGACAGCAATTGCACGCGGCCGGATTCGCGTTCGAAGAAGGTGGTGAGGTCGGTGATCATCACGCCGGCCTGCCGGCACGCCAGCAGGCTATCCATCGGTAGCCTGCCGCGGCGATCGTCGACGCCGACGACGATCTCGTCGATTTGCTCGCGCTTGGCCAGCACCGGTAAAGGATCGTCCGACGTCAGCAACTTGTCTGCCGGGATGGCGATGTTTTCGCCAGGGCAGGGCAGGTAGCCGACTACGGTAAAACCGCGCCGATCCGAACGCCGGCGCATGCGGTTATGAATCTGCGCCGCGCGTTGACCGGTGCCGAGAATCAACACGCGCGGCTTGAGCGATTCGATGTCCACCACGCGCATGAATAGCAGGCGGAACACCATGACCGCCAGGAAACCCATCACCAGAGCCATGCTCAGCACGCCACGGCCGACATACGCCTGCGGCACCAGGTAATAACCGACGATAAGCAGCAGCCCGCCGATAACGAAGGCAACCGCCTGGCGCGCCACGGTACCTTGCCAGGTGGTGCGCAGGTGCGTGCGGTATTCACCGAGCGCCGCCATGCCGAACATGATGACCACCGCAAAGATCACGGACCGCAACAGCAAGTGATGCGATACGTCGACCAGGTCCTCGGCGTTGCGCAAATAGCGAAGCTGCATGGCCAGGTACAGCGATGACGCAAGCAGCGCCAATTCGGCTATGCCGAACAGCACCAGCCAGCGCACCGTTTGACGGCGAAGAAAGCGAAGCATCCCAGCTACCCCTAAACACTATTTCCCCTCGAGGAAGCCGAAACTACGCCATTTTTTTATCGGTGTCGATGTCGATGTTTAGCCGTCTAAAAGGTGTTGCATGCGCGATACATCGGGCGCGTTTCATGGGTGATACATGGGTGAGAAAGTGCTTGAAGAGAGACGCGCGGGTACAGTTATTGAACTCTGCGCAACGCATTTGTTTTTGTAGGCTGGGATGAAATCCCAGCATGGATAGGCATGGCGATGCTGGGATTTCATCCCAGCCTACGAGGCTGCACGCGCCGTCGGATGACGAGAAAAAACGTGCTTACACCGCCTCCGGCAACGCGGCAGCCCGCATCACCACCCGCAACTGATCGGCGAGCCGCAAGGCAAGCGCAACCACCGTCAAGGTCGGAAACGCCCATCCGCCGGTGGGAAATACAGAACTCCCGGCGATATGCAGGTTATCTACCCCATGCACGCGGCACTGGGTGTTGACCACGCCGCGCCGCGGATCGCTGGACATGCGCGTCGTGCCGATGTGATGCGCAGTGGTGTGGACTTGCGCGATGGTGTTGTCGTCGCTCAACCATTCGGCAGGCTGATAGGTGCCGCCGCATGCACGGGCAAGCTCGGTGCCAAACAAGGCCGCCGCGGTGCGGTACGTATGGCGATCGAGCGCGGTAAGCCGCCAGTCGACACAGGCTTTCGGCAGACCCAAGGCATCGCACTCATGGGCGAGGGTGATGCGACTATCGGGATTGGGGGCTTGCTCGAAATACCCCATCAGCTCCACCCAATTGCTGCGCACGACTGGCTTGTTGCGCAGCTTTCGCAGGAACGCCTTGACGATATCGGTGGAACCTAGACCTACGCGCAGCGCCAGCATCGCAATATGGTCGTTACGTGCGCTCACATCCTCATCGTTGGCCGGCGCGTTTCGCAATGCTGCGCACAGGCGTGCTTCCAGCAGTGCATTTTCATCCTGCGCGGGCGGCCGCAATGCCGCGCGGAAATCGCGCAAGGATCGGATGCCTGGTGGGACCGGCCCTTCCACGGCAAACGGATGCACGCGCCCGTTCAAGATGCGCTGCGCTTTCTGGAATGCGTGGGATAAACCAATTTCCGGAAGCGCGGGGGAGAGGCTTTTGCCAAGATGGCGATCGTAGGGCCGCGTCAGGCGCTCTGGCGTATCGGTAATGACCGTACCCATGCTGCCGCAGGGATGGTCCATGAAATAACGGCCGACGAGGTCGTGTTCGTTTCCCAGCCCGCGCGGCAACATCGAGGTGGACAACAGCAGCATGCGCGCATTTTCGATACCGCCGCAGGCGAGTACGTAATGCTTGGCCCGAACGACACCTTTGCGTCCATGGACGGTGCCGATACGCGCGTGGCGAACGGAAGCACCGTTGGCCGAGGCACGTAGTTCAAGCAGGTTGGCATGCAGCACGACGGTAATGTTGGCAGCTTTTTTCAGCTCGTTCCGATAAGCCTCGCCGAACAGAATAGGGCTGCGCGCAAAGACCTGATTGACCAGCTTGTCAGCGTCGAACAGGAGTGGGGCGCGGGCGAGCGGCGTCAGAAAAGCGCCATCAGTAAGGTAGTGCGCCTCGATCTGGCAATAGGCTTGCGCGCGTTCGTAGTACGGCTTCAACTCGCCATAAGCGATAGGCCAGCCGCTGTGCGGCACCCAGTCGCGTTCGGCCAGATCATGGCTGCTTAGCGGGATGCAGCCGCCACCCCACAGATTGCAGCTGCCGCCAAAGACGCGCATGCGCGATGTGCCGGCATCGAAGGGAAGGGGGCCGATGGACAAGCCTTCGTACAGCGCCTGGCTTTGTTCTTCGCCGTTGGCGCCGCCACCCTCGATCAGACATACGCTGATGCGCGTGCCGATGAAATGCCTCGCCATGGCGATGCCAGCTGCGCCGGCACCGACGATGCACAGATCCGCATCAAAGTCGGATGCGGTCGAACTATCCATGTAATCAATGATCACGTCGCCCCCAAGGCTCTTGCGTGCCCATGTCGCGGCTAGATGCCTAAGCTACTCGCAGTAGTACTCCCTATACCAGCTTACGAAGTTTGCGATGCCTGTGGCTACCGATATTTTTGGCGCGTAGCCAACGGACTGTATCAGTTCTGTTACATCCGCTTCGGTGTCGGGCACATCGCCGGCCTGCAAGGGGAGCATTTCCATCTTGGCTTTGCATCCCAGGCATTGCTCGAGCACTTCGATGTAGTGCAACAGTTCCACCGGTTGCTCATTGCCGATGTTGTACAGTCGATAGGGTGCTACACCGCTGCTGGCGGGATCCGGCGCGGCGCTGTTCCAATCGGTATTTTTGCCGGGTACGCGATCCAGGGTACGGATGACGCCTTCGACAATATCGTCCACGTAGGTAAAGCTGCGTTTGTGCTTGCCGTGGTTGAACACCTTGATGGGTTCGCCGGCAAGCATCGCCTTGGTGAAAAGGAACAGCGCCATGTCAGGGCGCCCCCACGGCCCGTAAACCGTAAAGAAGCGCAAGCCGGTGCTGGGAATCCCGTACAAGTGCGCATAGCTATGCGCCATCTGCTCGTTGGCTTTCTTGGTGGCCGCGTAAAGCGTAAGCGGATGTTCGGCCGATTGATGTTCGGAGAAGGGCATGGCGGTGTTGGCGCCGTAGACCGAACTTGTCGATGCAAATACCAGATGTTCGACGGGATGCTGGCGGCAGCCTTCGAGAATATGCAAAAAACCTGTGACGTTGCTGGAGACGTACACGTAGGGATTTTCCGCGGCGTAACGCACGCCTGCCTGCGCGGCCAGATTGATCACGCGCTGTGGCTTATGCGTTGCGAAGGTTTGTTCCACCGCGGCGCGATCGGCAAGGTCGGCCTGCACGTGCGTGTAGCGTGGATGATCGATGAATCGCGCCAGGCGCGCCTTTTTCAAGTTGACGTCGTAATAATCGTTGAGGTTGTCCAGGCCGATGACGTCGTCGCCGCGTTCAAGCAGCTTGAGTGCGACATGGGAACCGATAAAGCCGGCTGTGCCGGTGACTAGCACTTTCATGGCAGACATCCTGTTAGGGGCAACGGCAGGGCTTAGTCGATACGTCAAGCCTCCCGCTCGTCATTCCGGCGAAAGCCGGAATCCAGCCAAAAATGGCGTGCGCAGCACACGACATAAAGGTTTTGAGTGCTTCGCACGACGCTTTTAACTGGATTCCGGCCTTCGCCGGAATGACGGGCGGAGAGTTCGTGGTCATTGCCATCCAATGCCGTATTAAAGCCGTCCATCCACCGCTTCACGCGGCAGTACATACTTCACGTCATAAATCACCGACGTCGGCTTGCCAAACGCACGTATGCCATCGGCGCCCATCGCCACGAATTCCCGATGCCCAACCGCGATGATCACCGCATCGTAATCACCGTTCTGTGGCTGCTCCACCGGCTTGATCGCATATTCATGCTCGGCTTCGGCGGCGCTCACCCACGGGTCATGCACGTCGACCTTTGCGTTGTAACCACACAGCGCCTTGAGGATGTCCACCACGCGCGTGTTACGCAGGTCGGGGCAGTTTTCCTTGAACGCCAGACCCAGCACCAGAATGCGCGCGTTCACCGGATTGATGCCTTTGCGCACCATCAAACGGATCACCTCGCTGGCGACATACGGGCCCATGCTGTCGTTGGTTCGACGTCCAGCCAAAATGACATCCGGGTGATGCCCGACTTCCTGCGCCTTGTGCGTGAGGTAATACGGATCGACGCTGATGCAATGCCCACCGACAAGGCCGGGCCGAAAGGGCAGGAAATTCCACTTCGTGCCGGCCGCCTGCAGCACTTCCAGCGTGTCGATGCCAAGCTTGTTGAACAGAATCGCAAGATCGTTGACCAACGCAATGTTGAGATCGCGCTGCGTGTTCTCGATCACCTTGGCCGCCTCGGCCACTTTCAGCGAACTCACTTTGTGCGTGCCAGCGGTGATCACCGAGCCGTACAGGCTGTCGACAAAATCCGCGACTTCCGGCGTCGAGCCGGACGTGACTTTAAGAATGCTGGTAACGCGATGTTGCTTGTCGCCTGGATTGATACGTTCGGGGCTGTAGCCGGCAAAGAAATCGCGGTTGTAAACCAGGCCCGATTCCCGTTCGAGAATGGGAACGCAAATTTCCTCGGTGCAACCCGGATACACGGTTGATTCGTAAATCACGACATCGCCCACTGACAGCACTTTGCCCAATGCTTCGCTTGCCTTGATCAAGGGCGTCAGGTCAGGGCGCTTGGCGTTGTCGATCGGCGTCGGCACGGTAACGATGTACGTGTTGCGATCGGCCAGGTCGGCGATATCCGCACTGAAATGCAACCGCGTGGCCTCCGCCAGTTCCGCGGCGCTGACTTCCAGCGTGCTGTCCTGCCCGGCGCGCAACTCGTCGATGCGCCCCTTCTTAATATCGAAACCGATCGTGTCGTAGTGCTTGCCAAACTCCACGGCCAACGGCAGGCCCACATAGCCAAGCCCGACGATGGCAAGCCTGGTGTTCTCCAGCTTCCGCATACGAATCCCCTGATTGATGCTCCTTGTCGACATGCGCAGTTGACACCAGCGGCGAACGGCCCGCAACTGCTACTGGGGAGTTTTATAAATGTGCCTGGGATGCGTTATGAGCCGGGTGTAACACGGTTGATACAGTTGAGGGGTGAGGGCGCCTTGCTTTCGGTGGGCAGTCCTGAGCGCCTTTGGCCTAGCCGTCCTTGCAGTAACTCGACGCGATGCGCTCCAGGGCAACCACGGCATCGGCCACGCCGTTTTCTTCGCGCATCGCCTCGCCCAGCGCTTGGGCGCGCTTTTGTACGCGAGCGGTGAGTGCAAAGTGGAGCGCACTGATGAATGCATCCGCCTTGGGCTGTCGGGCATCCACGGCTGCTGGGGCAACACCGGCCGATCGCAGGCGTTCGGCCCAGAAGAACTGGTCGCCGGCGAACGGAGTGACGATGGAAGGTACGCCTGCGCGCGCGGCGGAATGCGAAGTGCCGGAGCCACCGTGATGGATAACCGCTGCGGTGCGGGGAAACAACCAATCGTGCGGTGTATCGCCGACGGCGAAGAAGTTGCTCGGAAGTGTTTTCGGGTCGATGCCGCTCCAGCCGGGGTGAAACAGCACACGCAGGCCGGCTGTCGCTTTCATCAGTGCATCCAGTAGCCGAGCGCTGTCAAAGCCGGTCATGCTGCCGAAACCGATGTAAATCGGCGCTGCGCCCTCGGCGAGAAAATTTGTCAGTGCCGGTGGCGGTGTCCAGGCGGGATTGCGCACAAACCATTGTCCGCACAGGTGCGCGTTGGCTGGCCAATCAGCAGGCGAGGGCAGTAGGCGAGGTGATACGCCATAAACCATGGGGTGTCCTGTCCATAATGCCTTGCGTGCTGGCAGCTTGAACGTGGCGCGCGCCGCATTGGTGCTGTTTCGGAATGCTTTCCATAGCATGGCATTGACAAAGCTGTGGCTAGGGCGATTGAGCAGGCGTGGCACCCATTTAGGTGGCAGAAACGGCGAAGGGAATGCGGCGGTCGGTGTGATCGGAATCATGCCTGAGCCGATCGCTTGAACCGCCAGATATTCGGCAGCAGAAAGGCCGACAAACGCAGCCAAGCCAGCCACCAAAATGGCATCGCAGCCTTCGCCTGCCGCGATGATGGTGCGCAACCAGGATTCGGCATTTTCGTTGGCAATCTTCGCCAGCGCGCGTGCGGTGTCGTTGAAGCCACCGCCTTTGGCGACGACGCCCGCAATGGCATGGTCCGGACTGAGTGTCCCGCGAATATCGCCGGCTAGCGCGGTAGTTGGCACACCAAGCGCTTGGGCGCTGCCGAGTGTGGTCGCATCGGCAAGGAGTCGCGCTTCGTGTCCAGCGTCTATCAAGCCGCGGCACAACGCTGCGAACGGACGCGCATCACCTTCGGTGCCATAGGTCGCAACAATGAACTTCATGAGCTCTTCTTCTTGGATTTGGAAAACGTCTTGAGGGGTGCCTTGAGTGGAACCGCCGCGCCATGCAGAAACAATTCGACGACTGCCGCGAATTCCTTACGCAGCTTCAGGCGTGGATCGGCGAGCCAGCGCAGCATGGCGCCGAGGTGAAGATGGTGGAAAGCAATGGCGAGCTGCTCAGGGTCGAGATCGTTGCGGAGCTCGCCTGATTTCTGTCCGCGCCGGATCAGCCAAGCGAAGGTATCGACGATGTCGCTAAGTTGTTCGCTGTCGCGCGACGGTGAGGGCTCTGTGCCAATACCGAGGAAACGGAAACGCAGGTACGGTGCGAGATAGTGCGGGTACGTTTCGCACCAGTCGGCCGAATGATTGAGCACGTGCAATGCGCCTTTGGCGAAGCCGGGTCTGGCCTTTAGCTGCTCGTGCAGCACCGCCAGATTCGTCGCCATCTCCAGGTGCAGCCAATGCGCGAGCACCGCCTCCTTTACCGGGAAATGATTGTACAGAGTGCCCTTGGCCACGTCGGCCGCAGCAGCGATTTGTTCCATGGTCACTGCTTCGTAACCGTGGGTTTCAAACAGTGCGGCACCAGTGCGAGCGAGGTGCTCAAGGGTTTGCAGGCGTCTGCGATCACGACGGCCGGGTGGCTTGGATGAGGGCATGTTGTCGGCATGTTTGAGCGACGTTCAATATTGTTCATCGTTCATGAGATGCTGGCAAGTGGATTTCAGGAAAATCCTGCATGGCTGATCGACGGTCCCATATCAGCGCCGGCGAAACTGCCGTTTGTGCAGAGGGCTCATCTGGCCGGAATCAATGCCAACGCCGAACCCCGGAGCAAAAGGGTCTGATCATCGCCCTGGATGGAGAAAGGCGGATGCCGGGCGGGCTGTCCATGTGCCGCAACGATCGCTCAACCGCTATGCGAAGTGCGCAGCAGCTTGCAGAACACTCTTGCGACCCGGTAGTGAATAGGAACGCTCTTTTTGCCTGCTGGGACCGTTCACTCTACCGAATGTCGTGCGAAGTCGATCACCAGGCTACGTCCCGACGGCGAACGCACCGTAAAGCGCTGCCGATTCTCGTCGGATTCTAAGAATGGGCTGGCGAATTCGCGTTTGTTTGGCCATGCCAGCGGCCGGCTTCCGATCTGTGGAATCTTGCCGTTTTGGTAAAGGGTCAATTCGGCGGTGCCATCAATGGGCTGATACGTTATACCCGGCGTCGCCGCCGACACGCTGATGCGCCCCGGTTTCACGATCTTGCGAACAAAATCGGCATAGGTGCCTTCCTCCGCCGAACCCGATTCAACGATCACAAACGATTGCGGACTGGGGGCTATGTAAAAGTGTCCCGCGATGGTTGCGCCGGGGATTGTCGTGCCCCAGTTCGATTCAACGGGCGCGGTCTGCGTGAGGGTATTGCCGGCAACGGCGACCGTTTTCAGCGCAAACCATGCACGGTCGTCGCCGCTTTTCGCGAACAGCCAGCCACCCTGGTTTTCCAGCTGAAAGTCCGCGGAAAAGAAGATCCGGAGCGGGCCGTTACCTTGCGCGTGGACGCCACGCCGGACAATCATCACCCGCGACTGACCGACCGCCTGCAAGTCGTGGTAGCTGGTGCGGCCATCCGTGCTGGTCGGCGTGCCAGTGATCGCCAGTCGGCCGTTGTCTGCCGACGTGATCGCGCCCATCCATTCGTTCTGGTCGTGTATGAGCAGCGCGGGTTGGCTCTCGTCAATCGTGAACCAGCCCAACGTATAAGCCGGCGTGATGAAGGTGCTGCGGACAAAACGCGAAGGGATCACTGGTACATAGATCGGATAGCTGACACCGCGTATGGCGGCATTAAAACTCGTGCCGATCGCGGGTCGCTGCGAATCGAATTGGAAGTTTTTCATTTCCTCGCGTTTATTGAACAACTCCAGCACAGTGCCGGGTAGACGGTATCCGGTATCGAGAATGCCGAAGCAGTCACGTGGCGGAATGAATCCGGGCCGCAACGGATAAAGTGCGCCGGACGCGGGCTGACCAGTCAGCACATAGAGCGGCATGACCAGCGTGTCCGCACGTCCATCGTAAGCGTTGGCGTCTTTGTACGCCCGGCTGCGTGCGCCGCCGCGCATGCCGTTCAAGGTTTCCTGGGCGGCATCGGCAAAGGTTAAGTCGAGAAAACTGATCGCCAATGCGCGCACCTCGGGGTCGGCGGCATAGTCGGCAAATAAGAGAATCGATTGCAGATAAACCCCGGCATAGCCGGGGGAGGCAATTTCAGCCACCATTCCTGCAGATGCCCGTTGCCGGAAATAAATTTTGAGATTGGCGCTCCAGCGCAAGTAAAGCGTGGCTGGCGTCATACCGCCAGGGAGGGCTTTGTCCGCAAATGCGGGATCGTCCTTGAGTAACTGGCAGGCAAAGAAAAAGAAACCGTGCTTGATGATGTCGTGGTTGTCGCTCTCGTGGATCCATGCCACCTTGGTTGGGTCCGTGCTGGCGAAATCGTCATGGATGTAGGTGCTGGCAAAACCTTGGACAAAATTCCAGAGCAATTGCTTGATCAAGGCATGGTTTTCCGGCGACAGGCGATCACGCGTCCTGGGGTCGAGCAGCAGCTTGATCAGCATGGTTTGCTGCCAGTAAAGACGCAAATCGTTTTCTGGCGTGGTGATCCAGTAACCTTCCTGCACGAACGGCTTGAGCATGGCTGCGAGTCGCTCGTTGGTATCGGAAATTTCCGCAGCATTGCGATGCAGGGCCAGTGATACGAACGCCTGGTTCGCTCCCATCGCCGCCGCGCTGGTCGAACCGTTCGGATAGATGCTGTCAAGGTAACGCTGCATGATCTGCTCGCCGCGTTGTGCCGTGGCATCGTCAGGCGCACCACGAGGACGTGCTGCAGGTGGCGTCTCGCGCGCTGCCGAAGTCCAGGCCGAGGATGGGATATCAGCAAGTGGCCTCGCTGATGCCGTTGCAGCGCGCACAGAACTCGCAGATGCGCTCAATGCCGCGAGGCCGAGCACGACAGCGGCAAATATCCATAATCGCGCTGGAAGAAAATTCATTGGCATCTTCGTGACCCGAGAGCTATCAATCATTCGTGTGCTGCCTTCGCACTGGATGTTTGTCTTATGGCGCGCAAACGATGTACTAAATTTGACACATGGCCAAGCACGCCCGCATCGCGCGCATGGCGGATCGATCAATGGGAGGACGGCTTCGCGACCAGGCGGTTCACGGAAAAAGGTGGCAACACGAAGCGGTGGCCGTCGAAGGCATGCGTCTCATGAGTCAACGCATGCTCGGAGGTCACCAGGGTCGTCAACGAAGGCGCGCGAAGACTTTCCATCGTGCCTTGCCCCATCCGGGGATAGGTCAGCGTGATCGGTCGAGGCGAAAGATTGAGGAGGAGCCATTGGTTCGTTGCCCCGGTCAGGGCGATGCCGGTGATCGCCGGATAAGATGCCGCTGACTTCGGATGCACCACGGGCGCCTCGGGAAAGGTGACCGCATAGGCGGCTTTCGCTTGTTTCAAGGCATCCCCGATGAGCGCGTACGCCTGGCCGGTAGCGGTCAATTCACCTGCCGTCGCGTGGAAGGTCATGCTTTTGTTCTGACAGGCATTCCAATACGACGATGTGTTTTGGAACATCAATGAACTGGTGCTTCCCGCGATGTTGTAAAGCTCGATCTGCTCGATGGCGGGCGTCGAGAGAAACTGGATGGCCATTTGCGATTGATAGAGCCCTTCGAGCCACGTGCCCGTCAAGCGCGCATGGCTGGTGCAATCCTTCAATCCGCCAAACTCCGTCACCCAGATGCGCAGCTTGGCTTTCTCGATGGGGCGGACTTCATCCGATCGAATCTTGTCCCAATCGGTGAACACATGGCTCAACGCGGCCTCCGGGGCCGTGCCATCCCAGACCCCACCATCGAGGATGCTGTCGTAGCGATGCAACGTGACCGCTGCCACGTCATGGATCTTGCCAATGACCGCGTCGTTCCAGTGCTGGGTCCGTGCGTCGCCTGAGGACGGGATAGCGCCGACTGAGGCGATGCGTGCGTGGGGATAGGCTTGCTTCAAGCGCGTAGTCCATTCGCCCATGGCCGTCGCATAGTCGCTTGCGGTGGGAAAGGCCTGATCGTGATCCGACGAACTCCAAAAGAATTCGTTACCCAGTTCCAAATCCCCAACGGGAAGCTTCATGCCACGAGCCGTATCCAACATGCGAAGCTGGCTGGTGATGGCTGACGTCAGGTTGGCGCGATGCACGATGGCATTGTCCAGCGTCATGACGTTCAAGTTATAGAGGGGATAGGTCCCGGTGGCGCGCGTGAGATCGAGAAGGGCGCTCAATGTGTCCTGCGTCCGACTGGCCTTGCCGATCGGATAGACGGTGCCTTGTTGCCAATCCCAATCATTGCCGACGTCACCGCCGGGAAAGCGGATCGCTTGGATGCCCACTTTCTTGATCGTCCGTTCCAGCGCGGGGTCGGTCCACGACAGGACCGGCGTGCTCATATAGCTGTTTTCGATGTTGACGCCGAAGAAGTATGGTGAGATCGGATGCGGGGCCGAGGTTGGCTTAGGTAGATCAGCGCCTAAGGCGTTCACCGCGGTACATGTACCCAGCAGTGCGTACCCGGCTGCAAGCCCGCGGAAAAGGACCGTGAGCTGACGTGTGCGGTTTTTGTGATCCATGGCTTCCCCTGTTGACAGTCGATCCAAAAGAAAAGGCAAAAACAGCTTTTCGCTTTGAAGTGGTGCTTAGCGCCCATCAGCATGCGCCACAAAGATGGACAATATCTTTCAGCTGACGACATGGAGGCCAGAACGGGTGTGGGTGAGGACGCGTTGACGCGACTATTTACCTCGCTTCTCATACTGGATCTGCTGCGGCATTCGCCCATCTGCGGGCGTTAACAGCGGAGATCTATTCTGGCTTGTCTTGGTTTCTGCCAATAAGGAGTAGGTTGTGGGTAAGTTTCTTTTCGTCGCAGGCTTGGTCTGCGTCTCGACTCTGGCGAACGCAGGGGGTGTTGGAGCAACGACGTCGGATGACTGGCGCCATGCTCGGCCGAAAATCGAGCTTCAAGTTCAGCGCACGCTGGCCGCAGACACCTATGCGGTGAAGGCCACTATCTCGGATCTCAAATCGGGAAAGGTCTTGGCAGAACCCGAGCTCATTATTCACGCCTCCGGCCGCACATGTGCAGAATCTGTTGAGAGCGCGTCAAGGGATGTGGAGAAATGGTTGAATTTCAGACCAGTTAGCTCTCATCGATAATCCAAGCGAACGGCAAGCGTGGCTGAGCTTCCCCTGCTTTCCATGTTAGGTCGGTGACTTTGAGCCGTGCCGGTCGACGTGCAAACGACTGAGGCGGATCGCTCTCCCAGCGCATCACAATAAGACCTGTTGAGATGTCGCCCTCCCATTGCCACACGTTTTCGCGTCGCCCCATGTCCAGGACATCCTCAAAAGAAAGGCGTGCAAAGGGAGGTAGCTTCTTTAAGCGATTCTCGAAAATGGTGTGGGCCAGCGCGGTAGAAATGATCATGCCGCGCTTGGAAAACGAGTAATCCGCATACGCAGTGAAGAGGTACGCCGTCTGGCGAACCAGGTAGTCCAAACGCATGAGAGCGTCTCCCTCGGAAGCCTACGGTGTCGGCCATACGCCCAAGGGCTAGCAGCCCTCGCGCGATGGGGTATGCCCGGCGTCGAAGTGGATTGCGGCTGTGAGCCCAGAGAGAGCGTCCCCAAGCAGGAGCTTGGATGGTTTTCGGAGAGATCAGCGCGTCAGCCTGACGAGCGCATGCACTCTATCATCACCATGCGTGCCATATGTAACGATATCGTTGTCGATTGAACGGCAGAACTTATAACTTTGCCAGAAGCTCTGCCATCTCTTCCATTCGATAGGGCTTTTGAAGACAGGCATCGTAGCGAGCACGAGGGTTTAGATAATCCCGCTCAAAAGCAGCACTGCATACGATGATCGAACCCTCGTAATTGGCTTTGCGTGCTCTTTCGATCATCTCCAGGCCGGACATCCCTGGCATCATCACGTCGGTGATCACAACGTCTGGTTGCTCGGCGTGGATGAGCTCCAACCCCTGGAACCCGTTGGTCGCGGTGATGACGACGTGACCCAGGTGTTCAAGCACCGCTTTAGAAGTCGCCGCGACCTCGGGGTCATCTTCAACAAGAAGCACTCTCAACATAACTCTGCCTTGTCGCTTGGATTCCGATCCGCTGAATTTCCCCGTCCCTTGTCTTTCACCGATTTTTTTTGGATCGGAAAACCTGCGCTTTGCGGCTCAACGGCAATGACGTAACTGGCCTCGTACGGGTGCGCTCCGCTTTTGGATTGCACGCAGCGCTTTCAGGACAATGCTCCGCTCAAACCGTTTGATCGAGGACATCGCCAAGCCCCGCAGAACGATAGAGACGATCGCGCACCGCCCGAGCGAGGCCGCTCCCCGCGGGCGGGACAGCCACAAGCACGTCCAACCCGCAGGCATCGGCTTCGCGGAGGTGGCTGTACAGTTGCTGTGCTTGCAGTTCTAAACGTTCATCAATGCATAGCCAGTGAACTTCAGCGGGACAGCCCTCGGGAATGAGTGAGGCAAGCAGTCCCACCCTGACGTTTCGCTCATGCCACTTCAGCACTTCGCCCAATGCATCCTCGGCATGGACGATCCGAACCTGAGCGCGGGGCGCGTAATGGGAGGCTTTTAGTCCTGGGCTTCGGACATGCTGGGGAGGGCGATCTTCCAGGACGCGGCCGGTAACCTGTTCAATCTCATCCAAGGTAATGAAGCCCGGCCGAAGAATGGTGGGCTTTCCATCGGACACATCAACAATGGTCGATTCGATGCCGATGCGACAGCTGCCGCCATCGAGAATGAAATCAACGACGGCGCCCAGTTCGTTTTCGACATGGGACGCGCAGGTGGGACTGACTTTGCCGTAACGGTTGGCGGAAGGTGCTGCCAAGCCACCGGCGAATTCGGTCAGGACGGCAAGCGCCAGCGGGTGATCAGGAACGCGCAACGCAATGGTGTCCATGCCGCCTGTCACCGCGTCCAGAACGCCCGGGCGTCGGCGCAAGACCAACGTAAGCGGACCTGGCCAAAACGCATGCGCCAAATCCCGTGCCACCGTGGGAATGTCGCGAGCCCAATCGTCCATCGCCGAGCCTGTTGCGAGATGAACGATCAAAGGGTGGTCTGCGGGACGTGCTTTCGCGCTGAACACTTTTTGGACGGCCATCGCGTTTCGTGCATCAGCCGCCAACCCATACACCGTTTCGGTGGGCAGGGCGACCAGGCCGCCCTGCCGCAGGATGGTGACTGCTTGGTTGATCGCGGAGTTCATGGGTGCATAGGTTGAATCAATCCGTTACGTCGCAGTGACATGCGTTATTCCCCTTGTGCAGCGGAATACCCGCGTTGCCCATCGAAGCGGTAAAGGTTTTCCGTTTTGACCACGTCAAGGTCGTGTTGGTCCAATCGTTGAAGCAGTTCGCCGATGCGTGGGCGGCTCATCGCCCCATCACTCGCCAGAAAGCGGCAGCGCCAGTGATCCGTGCAGAAAGTGTTCGGGTGACCGTCAGGCCAAACTTTCACGCCGCGATTGGTGATGACGGCCAGTCGCATATCTTCAGGCGCTGCAGCTTTCAGGATCTCGGCAAGTTCCTCGGGATGGCGCCCATCCTTGTGCCAGTCGAGAAACACGTCGACCCCGTCGAGGGTTTTGGATTGCCGCACATGCGACGACGGGGGCAATGCTGTGGTCGGCGCCGTCGGGATCTTCGCCTCATAACTCACCGGCGGCATGCGTTCTGGAAGCTGACCCAAGCGCTCGGTGACGGCGTGCGCGAATTCGCGCGTGCCGACGCATCGCTTGCTGGACACTTCATTGAACATGTCGCGCGTGTGTAGCCCGTCTTCGAGCGTGCGCAGCCATGCGTTGTGGATGGTTTGCGCGGCCTCGACCTGACCCATGTGCACCAGCATGAGCACACTTGCCAGCAACAGACCTGAAGGATTGGCAATGTTCTTGCCGGCGATGTCGGGGGCCGAGCCGTGAACCGCTTCGAACATGGCGCCATGCAGGCCGATGTTCGAAGAAGGAGCAAGGCCAATCGATCCCGTGATTTCCGCGGCAATGTCCGAAATGATGTCGCCGTAGAGATTGGGCGTTACGATGACATCGAAGTCGGTGGGGCGTGTGGCGAGGCGAGCGGCGCCGATGTCGATGATGCGGTGATCACTTTCGATCTTTGGATATTCCGCGGCGATCTCGTTGAAGACGGTGTGGAACAGGCCATCCGTCATCTTCATGATGTTGTCTTTGGTCATGCAGGTGACCTTGCGCCGCTTGTTGGCGACGGCATAGTCGAACGCATATCGAACGATCCGCTCGCAGCCCGGGCGCGTAATCAGCTTCAAGCACTGCACCACTTCATCAGTCTGGCGGTGTTCGATGCCCCCGTAGGTGTCCTCTTCGTTTTCGCGCACGATCACGACGTTCATGCCAGGATGCGCAGAGGTGATGAAAGGGTGGTAAGCGACGCAAGGGCGCACGTTGGCATATAAGCCAAGTGTCTTTCGCAAGGTGACATTCACGCTCTTGTAGCCGCCGCCCTGAGGCGTGGTCATGGGGCTTTTCAGCAAAATCGGGCGTTCGGCGAGGGCAGCCCAGGTCTCCGGGGGGATGCCGGCCTGGTGTCCATCCTGATAAGCGCGCTCGCCCATCGTGACGGGCAGGATGTCCAACTCCGGCGCGACGTTTCGCAGTACATGCAGGACTGCATCCATGATTTCGGGCCCAATCCCGTCGCCATGAGCCACGGCCAGTGATTTATTGAGTGAACCGGTGATGGGTTCCAGGGACGAGGCCTTCATCTTAATATTCATCATTCACCTTTCGCGACGTTGGAAACACGAAATTGATTTCGCGTATTAGAGAGCGCAAGAAGGCGCCTGTCAAGGCGCGGGTATCCAAACCTGCCGCTATACCGGCGCCGGCAGCGGGCGGTTGGACGTTTTTCAGCAACCACGCCCACGTGTTGTTCTGCCTGTCCGCCCAACCGGACAGGCGACTGCGCGATGTCGCTTTGGAAGTGGGCATCACCGAGCGGGCCGTCCAGCGCATCATTGCCGAGCTGGAAGAGGCGGATGTGCTCACGAAGGAGAAAGAAGGGCGGCGAAACCGTTACCTGATCAACCCCGATGCACCGCTACGTCACCCGGTGGAAGCGCATTGCACGGTGGGGACGTTGATCACTGCGATTCAACGTTAACGAAGGTCACTGTTTTTACGGTGCGTAGCGCCGCTTGCCTCATCGGAAGGTGAGCTTTCTCATACCTGCAAAAAGACGTCTTCGATGCCGACGTCTTTGGCTTGCGGCCATCGCGCAGCTTTTTTTTGCAACGTCGTCCTTTCGATGTCCGCCTGCAATGCTGAGTCCCTGACAGCCGAGATCTCTCACTTGTCTGGCTGAGCCATCAGGGCCCTCACCGCAGTCAGGGTGTTCTTGACGTGCTCGTCCGGATGCAGGCTTGAGTACTCGAACGTGATGACACGTTTGGGCGAGATCACGTATGACGTTCTGTTCGACCAACCCGGCCGAAGAAACAATGTCGCGTCGTACTGTTTGGCGATTTTCGCCCCCTCATCGGCGGCGACCGCAAATTTCCCACCGCAATGGTCGGTCTCACGAGAAAAGTTCGCCAGCTCGTCAATGTGCCCGGCGGTGACGCCGATCACCGTGGCGTGCAGCGCTTGAAAGCGATCCATCGCTTGCGAAAACAGATGCGCTTCGATGTTGCAACCTTCCGTATGGGCGGCGGGAAAGAAATACACCACGACGGGCCCTTTCTTCAGTGCTTCGGAAAGCTTGAACGTAAAAGGTTTTCCGTCAAGGTAGGCCGGTGCCGAGAAGTCAGGCGCGATCGTGCCAGGCTTCAGGGCGGCCGATGCCGAGGTGCACATGATCAGCATGCAAAGTGTGGTCAATAGCTTTAAATGTTTCATGGATGATCTCCAAGCCAGAGCGACGCCAGGCGTTGACGTCGAACACGTTGGGGAGGAACCGTGTGCTGTGCCGTCGCCGGACAGCGGCACGGATCACCTATCGCACAAGGGGGCGGATTGCTGTGAACCCTCCATCGACCGGAATGATTTGGCCGGTGATGCGACTTGCCTCATCGGACAGCAACCAGGCGGCGACGGCGGCGATGTCCTTCGGCATTTGAATGCCTCCGAGCGGATATTGCCTGCCAGCGCTTTCGCGTTGAGCCTCTAGCCGCAGCATGCTGGCGGTCATCGGCGTGTCCGTCATGCCAGGTGACACGGCGTTGATGCGGAGGCCCTGAGCGGCATAACTGGATGCCGCACTTCGCACCAGAGCATCGATGCCTCCCTTGGCAGCAGCGATCACCTCATGATTGGCGACGCCGATTTGCGCCACCACCGAGCTTGCAAGCACCGCGGCACCCGGAAGGTTCACTTCACGCCGAGACCTTATCCATGCTTGGAGCATTGCAATGGCGCTGATCAGATTGACCCGCAGCGCCTCCTCCCATTGCAGGAACACGGTCTTGTGGAAGGGGGCCGCGAGGGTGCTGCCCATCATGTGCGCGAGGTGCGAGGGTGCTCCGATAAGCTCTGTGCAGGCGTTAATGGCTTCCTGAGCTTCGCCGGGTTCGGTGAGGTCCGCGACGATCCGTGCATCGGCTTGCAAGGGAGCGAGGGTGTCGGCATCACGACCGACCGCCGCAATCCTCCAGTCACGCAAGCGCAACTGCTGAGCTAAAGCGCGACCGATGCCACCAGAGGCACCGGTGATGAGAACAATCGGTGAGGGTGACATCATCGTCCTCGTTGGTGGTGATTCGACGATCAAGATGGGCAACGCAAGCGCCTGGTTCGGTTGGCTTGATTTGTGAAGTGGCCGGCGCGCAATACCACGGCGTGACTCATGACGGATCGGCCCTTGTTCTCATCGCCGAGCGTCGCCATTCGTGACGGCAAGCGGCGGAGCAGTAGCGAACGGAATCCCAATCGTTTGCCCAGGCTTTGCGCCACGTCATCGGTCGTCCACAAACGACGCAGGGCTTGCTGGGAAGGTAGGATTTATTGCCTGGATGAGACACCTTTTTTTGATCGTGCATGAGCCACCTGCATAGTTCAGAAAAGGTCGGGCTGTGTCGGCTGTTTCGTTGTCGACGTGCTGCTTGCCTTCCGAGCACGATGCTTGCGTGATCCATGCCGGTTCTGAATGTCGAGCGCTTCCTCTCGCGCACGGTCGCTCAAGCGCACGGCGAGCAGCTTTTGTTTGGCAGCGCGCATCGCCAGTCGTTCGTCGACCATCGGGCGCGGGTATTTGGAGGTTCCAAATTCAGGTATCCAGCGCCGGATGAACTCGCATCGTGGATCCTGGTCGCTCTGTTGCTTGGTGGGCGAATAGACACGGAACGCATTGATGCCGGTGGTTCCCGATTGCATTTGCATCTGGCACCAGTGGATACCCGGCTCAAAGTCGAGAAACTGTCTGGCCAAATGAAGGCCGGGTTCACGCCAATGCAACCACAGGTGATGTGCGGCGAAGCTGACGAGCATCGCGCGCATGCGAAAATTCAACCAGCCGGTGGCGTTCAAACTTCTCATGCACGCGTCGACCATGGGATACCCGGTGTAGCCGTGTTTCCATGCTTCGAAGCGTGTGAAGTCAAAGTTATCCTCCCGCAAGCCATCGTAACTTCGAGATGCATTGCGCCATTCGAGGGAGGGCTGGGATTCCAATCGTTGAATAAAGTGACAATGCCAATGCAGGCGCCCGACAAAGCCATGCAGATGCCTGGCGAACCGATGTGCGTCAGCGTCGTTCTGGCTTGTTAATGCCTGGATGCGCTTGTCCGTTTCTTGATACACCTGGCGCAAGGAAATCACGCCAAAGGCCAAGTAGCTGCTCAATCTGGAGCAACCTGCGGGTGCTGACCGCGGGCTGGACAATGTCTCCAGATAGCGTGCGCCGCGCCACTCCAAAAAGCTCCGCAACGTACGATGGGCAGACAGTTCCCCCGCGGCTGGCAGTGGGCGCGCATCGCCTGATATCACGCGATCAATTTCCACGGAAGGCCATTGACCTGCTTCAAGCCCCTTGGCACCTGACCACCGAGATGGCGTCGGCAGAATGGGCGCGTTCATGCGCCGCTGCCATTGCGACGCCCAACCGTTTCGTCCTTTCAGTCGCCGGACAACGCCATTCTGTGGCCATTCCCGCCATGTGACGCCGATCTGTTTGCACCAACTCGCCACGTCCCTGTCGCGCTTGTACGACCAGCCGGGCCCGGTCTCTTCGTGACTCAGCAAAACATGGAAGGGAAGTTCACGCCTCAGCGCGCTGAAAACCTGAATGATGCTGCCGTATCGGATCAAAAGCGGCATTCCACGCGCGAGCAACGTTTCCCGCAGCACGGCCACCTGCGCTTTAGCAAATGCCACGTGCTGCGCATCACATTCCCGACTGCTCAGCCATTCGGGCTCAACGACGTAAATGGCGGCAGCCGAGTCGAAAGTTGCGGCGGCCACCAATGGGGCATGATCCGCGCTGCGCAGATCACGCTTGAGCCAAACCAGTGCGCATGACCCGCCCATCGTGCTAAGAGTGCATAACGGAGAGCGCAAGCGCGGCCAGCGAACAGCCCAGTGCGAGGACGCTGACCACCAACGCCCATCGCGCGGTGCGTGCGCCATCCCATCGTTGCTGGCTGACAAGATCCGACGCGCCGGTCGGCAGTGCATGGTTGGAAGGGGACACATCAGGCCCTTCCCGAAGCAGCAGGACCATCCGTTCCGTTTGTTGTGGGTCAAACCGATACGGGTCAAATTGCTGATGACCGAATTCCCTGAGCAGCTTTTTCACTTCAACCGCAGCGGGCACATACTTCATCGACCAACCTGAGAAGCTCGGTTGAGCGATCGCCGACCGTGACAGGATTCGAATATCCGTATGACGCGGATCCTTAGAAAGATCGGCCAATAGCCGGTCCAACGCGTCCGCGGTGCCCTCCAGGCACTGAAAGAAATGCCTGTCGGCGTAATACAGTGCGCCGACGAGATTCCGCAGGGGATTGTTGCGCCGTGACTGCACCAGAATGCGTCCCACTTCAGGCTCGACGAACGCTCCGCTCCCGCCGGTCGAAAACGTTGCTTTGCTTACATAGATGATGCGCTGCCAGTCGGACATGAGCTCGATCGCCAACAAAACGGTTAACCGTTTTACGTTGGCATTCGCCATTTGGATTCGTGGCGGGGCGTTTCGCTCACCCTCGTGCGTTGTTGCCCGGCTGGGGTTCGTCCTGACTTTCGGACGAGGGTCCACCACCCTGGGGAGGCCGCGGTGTCAGCGAATCAGCAGCTGAAAATCCTTTTTGCGATAGGCACCAGGCGACAGGCCCGTGGCGCGCCGAAACGCCGTACTGAATGCACTGATCGACTGGTAGCCAACCAGTTCAGCAATTTGAGCGATGGGTGCATCGGAACTCAAAAGGGCATCCTGCGCCTGTGCCATTCGCCAGCTCATCACATAGTCGATGGGCGCCATGCCAAGCACCTCGGAGAAGCGAGCAGCGAAGGAGGAGCGCGACATGAATGCTCGCCGCGCCAGTTCGACCACCGTCCAAGGATGGGCGGGTTGTTCGTGGATGGCACGCAGTACAGCTCCCAGCTGAGGGTCTCTCAATCCAGCCAAAAGCCTTGACTGGGTGCCCCCGAGGTCGACGTGATATCGAAGCGCCTCCACCAAAAGTACATCGAGCAGGCGATTGGAAACCAAGGTTCGACCGGGCCGATCCGCCAACGCTTCGTCGCCCAGCAACGTGAGCAATAAGCCCAGGCGATTCGTCGAGACGTCTTGACGCCGAATGTGGATGAGCGGGACGACAAGGCGCGACAAAAAATCTGCGTGAGGAAATGCGAAGCTAAATCTTCCAGCTATAAACTGAGTGATCCGATCTGGATGACCGTTTCGACATAGCGTCGCATGGTTTGAAAATGGGAGCCGAAACTCAACCGGAACACCGCCCTTGCCGCCAATCATCTGCCAGGCGGGAGGAGCGGCCATAAGCAGGAAATCGCCTTCATCAAGATCCAGCTTGATGTTGTCCGATCGTTCAATGCGAAAGCTGCCCTCGATCACTTGGCCGAAGATGACGATCTTGGACGCAGGCATTTGTAACGTCCAATCATCGTCAGCACGAATGACTTGCCATTCCCCTGCACGCGGCTTGAGCAATTCGACGACCTGGGAGAGGGGATCCATGTTGGACGCTCGCGAAAGAAATTCGGCGCGCGGAGTATAGCGAGCGCCGCGATGCCTCTCTAAGGTGAGCGCCAGTGCGGTGAGCCGTGACGGCGCCGTCCAACATCAAGGATCAAATCATGCGTGTTTTTGTGACCGGAGCCCACGGGTTCATTGGTAGGGCGGTTGTGCAGGAACTTCAACGAGCGGGTCATTCCGTGGTGGGACTGGCGCGATCAAGCCAAGCCGAAAAGCTATTGCGTCACATGCATGTCGAACCTCGCCGAGGCGATCTCGAAGACGGGCAGGTCTTGAGGAAGGCGGCCGAAGAGTCGGACGGCGTTATCCATCTGGCCTTCATGCACGGGTTGTCAAAAGCGAGTCTAAGCAAACGGATTTATGTTCTGTGTGGGGGTGCCCCCGCTGACATTGTGAAACGCTTTCTGGCGATCACGACCGAGATTGATCGCCATGCCATCGATGCCATGGCAACAGGGCTGGAAGGGTCGGGGCGACCGTTGATCACCACGTTCGGAACGCTCGGCCTCGCCAATACCAGTCTTGATCGCCAACAGCCATTCAGGGAAGAGGATCGTCCTGATCCTCTTTCGCCAGGGTTCGGACGTGCCGCCACGGAGTCGATCGTTGACGGATGGGCACAACGAGGTGTCCGCGCCATGATCATACGACTTCCACCCACGGTGCACGGCGATGGCGATTCGGGTTTCGTTCCACAACTGATCGCCATCGCTCGAAAGAAGAAGTGTTCGGCTTATATCGGCGAGGGCTGCAACCGTTGGCCTGCCGTCCATCGTCGCGATGCTGCCGCGCTTTTCCGATTGGCCTTGGAAAAAGGGCTCGCTGGCGCTCATTACCATGGCGTGGCAGAGGAGGGTGTTGCCTTCAGAGACATCGCCCAGACCATTGGCGCACGGTTAGGTGTGCCTGTGGTGTCTCGTGTGAGGGATGAGGCGGCCAGGCAATTTGGTTGGCTTGGGCCATTCGTTTGTCTCGACAACCCAACGTCTAGCCATGGGACTCGTGAACAACTCGGCTGGCGCCCCCGCGAGGCAACTCTCATTGCCGATATCGATAGCGAACAGTATTTTGGCAGCTGATTGGCTTGTCCAGCTTTTACAATGACGATCTTCCAAGCCAATGACTGCAGCGGCGTATCGGCCGCGAGCTCAGTTGCTTCCACTTGCACAAGCGTGCAAACAAGAAAGCCGCCTCCTGCCACACAGGAGGCGGGCGAGAAGTGCCGCGATACGGCGGGAGGGTACTATCGCGGCATCTCTAGCTGGTGATGACAACTGCCGTCAGAAGAAGCTTGGATTGTAAATATCCGCATCGACAGACGCCGTGCCAATGGGAATGCCTGCGGCGAACGCCGATACATTGAAGGCGTGATTCAGCGCTGTTGCCGCTTGCGCAGTCAGCGTCAGGTTCGCGCCATGAATGCAGAGCCGCCCGATGTAACCGTCGAAATGCACCTGTGGCCCTTGAGTCAGCGAAATATTGAAAAGCGGAACACGGCCAATAACGCTGCCGTTTGCCAGCACAAGTCCTGTCAGCACCGGCTGCGTTCCGGTGGTATCAACCACGAAATCCGAAAGTGTCACGGTGGTCTTCCCGGCTGTCAGGTTGAGGCCACCTTCGTGATTGATTTCTCCATGTGCATTGGCAAGGTCGATCTGGCCATTGGGAATGGGAAAGCGAGCGGTGCTGCCGCTCAGCTGGGCAGGAAACTCACGGCTGGCGTTGACGTGTAACGATTGCAGAGCCGAGATCAGGGTAGGCGACAGAGCGACGGTCGTATTGCCGGTGAAAGTGGTCACCGATGGAGCCGCCGATACCGGTGTGGCGAAAGCGGCAAGTGATGTCGTCAGCACAAAGGCCAAAGGCAATGCATAACGAGTGAGTTTCATGTCGGATCTCCAAGGAAAGGGTTTATGGGTGAAACTTTCTTATTGGAGTGAACGGCGCATGTCCCGAGCATGCAATGAACATGCGCGAATGGTGTCTGCAGGATGCACACCATAAATCGAGTTGACTGTTCGATACTGTTTGACATCGTGTACGGCTGTCGAGCCGCTTTGGATCCTCTGAAGTCGAAAAAAATTTGACCGCATCCAAGGACTCCAGCAGAGGTTTATGGGTTGCAGCGCAAGGTGCTGGCCGCTATAAGTCATTAAATTTAAAAAAATCAATAGTTGGAATGCCAAGAATTTTCGCGTTTGCCGCTGGAGAAAACTCTGGGCCATGGCCTTCGTAAATCGAATGAATCTAGGCCGGGATTGGAATACAGCGAAAATATTCGTGTCGGTATTCAAAAGCTCCTGAAAACTCTGGGCCGGTAGTCGCCTTGGTCGCAGGCCAAATTGAAATCTGATTTCCGATAGCTCGAGCGGAGCTAGTCGTTGGTACTGCCAATTAGGCGGGGTGTTGCGAGGGGCGATGACGAGCGTACTTCGCGCGGTGAATACCGACGAGATCGGGTGGTTACTTCAAAGGGCAGGTCAGGTTACACATAGAACCGCCAGCCCCGGTTTTCCCCATGCGGGCATGCGATACCGCCCCTTGTCGCAGGAATATTCTCACTCGTTGTCGGCTGGATAAGCGGGCGCAAGCGGAAAGCGTTATCAGCTAGTGATCAGTACAGGCGGTAGCCGGGCATATAGATCATGGCGGTCTTCAAACGGACTGCCCGAGACGCCATACCTCGTGTCCAAACTTTACCGGGCGGCGACCGCTTAACGTGGCGTTCGCCCCGGTGGGGTGCCGTTTCGCAACATCGTTGATCCACTTCCGATCATTTCGGTTGGCAACCGCGGTGTCGCAAATAAGATATTTCCTAATATCTGATTAGGCGAGAGTAAGAACACATGTCAATGCTATCCAATTACGCCAGTCGGGCGATGGCGCTCTATTGGCCGCGAAGCGCGTTATTTTTTGCTTCCATCATCGGGCTCTCGCAGCCCGTGCTTGCGTTCGAATTAACCCATGTCCCGATGACGCCGGCGCGTTGGCAAACGGAAGGGGACGTGTCGTTTCAACACGATCCGTCCAGGCAAGACATTCTCGTTGTCAACAAGGGTTATGCGGAGCTGAAGAACACTAACTTCAGCAATGGCACGATTGAATTCGACACAAAATTTGTCGGTGAGCGAATTACCGGCATCACCTTTCGCCAGCACGGCGATGAAGCAGACGCATTGTATTTTCGACCCAGCGCGGACTGTGCCGTCTCGGACGAATGCATCCAGTACATGCCCACTGCGCATCATGTTTTCGAATGGGACTTGTATGGGCAGTATCAAACGCATGCGCCCATTAACCCCAATGGTTGGAACCACATCAAGCTGGTACTTTCCGGTGCACGCATGAATGTTTTCATCAATGGAGATCGCTCACCCACGTTGGCCGTCGGCGCACTGGTTGGCGGATTCTCTGGCGGTTCGATACGGCTACATGGGCCGGCATCGTATGCGCACCTGAGCATCGAGCCCAACGTCGTGGATGGCTTGCCTGCCTCGGCCGCCAACGACGCCGCGAAGAGTGACCTCCGATACGTTCGCCATTGGCTCGCTTCGATGCCGTTCGTCATGCCAAGTCGCATGGATGCCACGCTTCAAGAAAACACCGGCATCGATCCAAAGTATTCGTCGATGCCAAAAGCGACGGCGTTGTGGAAGCCGATTGCGCTCGATCCGGGTGGCCTGATCAATTTGACCCGATGGTATGGCGATGCGCAAACGGGGCAAGCCATAACCGGCATTTGGTTGAAAACCACGATCAACGCCGATCGTGACCAAATCAAGCATGTGGATATTGGGTGGACCCGGGAAGTTTGGGTCTTCGTGAACGGTAAGCTCGCGTTCCAAAGCAAAAATCTGTACGGCATTAAAGGTGTCAGCAAAGAACCGGGCGGGCGCCTTTCTCTTACTAATGGGTCATTCGACCTACCGCTTAAAAAAGGCACCAACCAGGTGGCTGTTGCTATCGACGATAACTTCGCCGGTGGTCAGCAACATTGGGGATGGGGTTTAGCGATGCGTTTGGCAAATACCGATGGTATTCGTCAGAATGGCGGTGCTGTCGCGACAGCAAACTACGAAAGTCGTTGAGAGGGTCGTCTTGAATGAGCGGAAGACGTGTCGTGCTCCAACCGTGCAACGGCACAGCCATCCCGACAGCTAAGACAGAGCGAGATCGAATGGGAATGCTCAACGAAATGACGGTGTCGCACAGGTAGTCACGAAAGGAGGCTTATCCGCGGCTACGCGATCGCTCGGCCTCGAAGCTTCGTCGATCAGTCGCAGCATCCGCTCGTCTCGAGAAATATGATCGCGTCGCCCTCGTATCTTGCATGTTACGGCGCGCCGGCAGCGCTGACCGATTTGGAACGCCATCATCGCCTTCATCTTGGTCACGGTGCATTCGGGACAACCTGGACAATGTACAAAGACGAGCAGTGAACGACGCTGACTGTGTCTCCGCGTTACGCGCTCAACAACAGCATTGCGATCGCTATGATCGCTGGGGCGGGCAGTGTCCTACATGCAACGGAGCTTTGAGCTTCGCGGGAGTTCTGACCCGTAATCTGCTTTGTCAGTATTCGCACTCAGATCGCACCTGCCATGTCGACCGTAACTAGAGAGAACATGCGTGAAACGCTTGATGACAACCATGCCGCTGGTGATGTCGCTCGTCGCGGCCGACCGCCTTCGCCACGACGTGGACGCCACCGATGCCATGCGTAGCATCACAGCATTCAGAAAACCATTCGCTATCGGCGACCTGTTCAACCTTAGCCGACATCAACGTGCAGCTCGACCGGTATCCACAGTGGAGGGAGCGGTGCGCAAAGTGCGGTCAAGCTAATGCCATGCCAAGTTCTTCTTATGGGTGATTGAAAATACGTGCTACCTCTGTGTAATTCCTTCATCCTGATCCATGCGCATGATGAAACCCCAGCCATAACGTCCTCTCATGTCGGGTGTATTGCCATCGATAGCCACAACAATCTCGTTCATGCCTTGATGCAAGCGGAGGTCGAAGCTGCCATTTTCGAGTGAAAGGCGTCCGTCGGGCGGCTTTCGACCACCTTTTACGTTGTAGAGATTTTTGCCGGTAAACACGGGCTTGCCGTTCGCGAATACCCACATCTCGCGCAACCAGCCAACGGCCACATGTCGAACCTGATCGCGATTGGATTGCAGTGTGGTGCGAAGCCAAATCACTTGACGAGGCGCTTGCTTTGGCGTCGGCGCGTGATATCGGCTCAAGTTGATGAGACCGCCATAGTCGACCGTCACCGGCGACCAACGCGATGCGGACGAGAGCATATCCGAAACGTCGAGATGATCCGTGTCCATTATCGGCAGGGGATTGGTCGCTAGCCACCGGACGAGGTAACGATGATCGCCCGCGACAGGGTCTGCCGGGGCTTTCGGATCCAAGCCGTCGGTTACACCCGGTGCAAGCGTGAGGTTGGCGTAATAAGCGGTACCTTCGAAAGCAATAGTCCCGGTGGTTGCATCGCCTTCCAGGTGCGCGACGCGTAGCGAGGGTTCCGTTCGTCCATTTACGTATACATTCATCCGCTTGCCGGAAACGACAAGTCGAATGTGATTCCATTCGTTTTCGCGGAACGGTGCAGGCGCTTGATACTGCGGATAAACGTCCCACAGCACGCGGCCTTTGATAATTGGGACGTACTGCAGGCAATCCTGTGATGCTGGACAGTCGGGGCTGACTCGGATGTAGAGCATGTCGGCAGTGTCGGTGTCCTTTTGATGAAAGCGAATACCCGGCATTTCTTCGCCTACGGGCTTGATGTCGAAATCGATGGTGCCGTTGTCGAAGTGTCCGTTTTTAAGCGCGACAAAACCTTGCTCGCTTTCGGATGTCACTTCAAGTATGCCGTCTGGAAAAGCTTCACGAGTAAGGAACGTCGCGTTGCTTCTTGACTGCCAGGTTTCGGCCATCAACGGAATCTGCAGCGGTGTGGATGTCGAGGCAAAGGCGGATGTGCCGCTCGGCAGACCTAGTGCCAAGACTAAGCAAATAAATCGTTTTTTCACGACTGTCATGCCAAAGGGTGAATACATGCAACCTAACGACATGTCTCGCCGTCGTCTTGCGAAATGATGCGAAATGGATCAGGAGTGTGGCGAGATGGTGAAGCCATGCCCTTAGGAATGTTGCCGCTTACACACCGAGCCCCCTGACGTCCAAAGTCGCCCGCGATACGCGATTTCCGTCCTGTACGGCTCCCCGGCCGTTTGATGGTGTGCCGAGGTCGATTCGCATCAATTGCGCTCCCACCACGCACCGTAAAACCTATCTTTGCGGCGTTTCCGGAGATATCAAACGGTTGAGGCACGTATGAAAAAGATATTCTTTATTGGAGCAAGCTTTCTGATGTTGGGTGGCGGCGTTGCCGCCATGGATGCAACCGATGGCGCTACTCTCGCGACGCCGCAAGATGCGGCGGACATCCGACATGTCATGGAGACCTATCATCATGCCGTAGTCACCCATGATGGCAAAGCCGTTTCCGCGCTGTTTCTCGATCAGGGCAGTACTTGGGTAACCGTCTTGTCCGACAAGGGGTTCGCTGGCATGAAGGCAAGGAATGCCTCGGTACAGAAGGTCAAAGTGGGCAGTTATCAACGTTTTGCCAAGTTCGTATCGAGTACGAAATCGGTACTCGACCCTCGCCATACCGACGTTCGGATCATGAGCGACGGCGCGGTGGCCTCGGTCTATTTTCATTTTGACTTCATGACCGATGGCAAAGTGGAAAATCGCGGCGACGAAACCTGGCAACTGGTGAAGACCGTCAACGGCTGGCGCATCGTTGCCATCTCCTATTCGTCAAACCCTTGGGCGGCATAAGTCGATCCGAGCCGTCGTGGCTCGCCCGATACGCCCATGTAAGATGACATGAGCGTTCGGCGAGATAATGTGGACCATGCAGCACCCGATTCGTAACCCCAATCAGCGCTTGGAAAACGGCTCGTACTCCAGCTTGCGCTTGATACTTCTATCGCTGATGGTCTGGACGGCCATTGGCGTCCTTTTCGCGGCGCCGCGGTTTGCTTCGAGCACGCCGTGGTGGTTCGTCCTGCGTGGCTCGCTGGCGGAGTGGTGGGCGTGGGGGTTGCTGGTCCCATTGATTGTCGCGGTGGACAGCCGCCTACCTATCAGGGTAGGTAGCCTGGGAATGCGGCTCACCGCTCACATTATTATCGGTATTCCGATTACCTTGGTTTACAGCTACGTCGTTGCAGTGCTTCAGGTGATCGTGCATGTCAAAGCTCGGTCATACGCAGTCGGACCAGATCCTTTGCATGAGGCCTTGAAGGGCGGATTTTTGTGGAGTCTCCTCGTTTATCTGCTTGTGGTCGGCGGTTGGCAAGCGGTGCAGTACAGTCAACATTATCTTGCTGCGCAGCTGAGGCTTGAGCGGCTGGAACGCAATTTTTCCGAGGCACGCTTGAATGTGCTGCGCATGCAATTGGATCCGCATTTCCTTTTCAACGCACTCAACACCATTTCTTCCTTGATCACGAGCCAACCCAGGCTGGCGCGGGGAATGATCGAGCAGTTGGGCGATCTGTTGCGGCTGTCTTTGGAGTCTGGACGTCGGCAGCAGGTGCGCCTCGGCGAAGAGCTGGAATTCCTTAGTCATTACCTTGCCATCCAGAAGACGCGCTTTGGCGATAGCTTGCACGTCGTCATCGATGTACCCGCATCCGCCCGCGACATCATGGTGCCTAGCCTTATCTTGCAGCCGCTGGTCGAGAACGCGGTTCGCCACGGGCTATCGCCGAGACCGGGTGGGGGTACCGTTTGGGTACGAGCGACAGTTGAGGGCGCCGTTTTGCGCATCGACGTCGAGGATAATGGCGTCGGGCTCGGCGAGAGCTGGACGAACGATCGTATCGGATTGGGACTGGGCGTTACACGCGAACGCATCGCCATGCTGCATGGTGCGCAACGGGCCGATCTACAGATCGGCCTTCGTCAAAACGGCGGCACGTATGTTCGCATCTCGATGCCCGCAAGGCTTGCTGAGGCGCAAGACGATGAATGAGAAAAACACGTATCGGATTCTTATCGTCGACGACGAGCAGCCGGCGCGTCGGCGTCTGCGTGAGCTGATGGACAACGATCCCGACGTCGGCGAAGTCATGGAGGCCGAGAATGGATTCGACGCCGTCGAGGCGATCCTGCAAAAGCAACCCGACATCGTTCTTCTGGATGTTCAAATGCCGGGACTCGACGGCCTTGGAGTCATCGATTCGATCGGGATCGAACGCATGCCCGTCACGATATTTGTGACGGCCTTTGATCAGCATGCCGTGCGCGCCTTTGAATCAGCCGCCATCGACTACGTGCTTAAGCCGTTCGGCGACGAGCGCATGGAAGCTGCTTTTGTGCGGGCAAAAGCGCGCATCGACGACAAGTACGTGCGCGATTTTGGCCGGAGCGTATTGAAGCTGCTTGACCGTCGTCATCTGGAGAAGGCATTTCTCGATCGCATAGTGATTCGCGAGCGCGACAAGACCGAGCTGGTCCGGGTCGAATCGATAGACTGCATCGAAAGTGCGGGTGTCTACGTCGCCTTGCATGTGGGGCCGCAGCGCATTATTCATCGCGCTGCCATCGGCGAACTCGTCGGACGGCTCGATCCGCGCCGCTTCGTTCGCATTCATCGCTCCACGGTCGTCAATATCGACAGCATTCAGCATTTGGAGCCGGCTACGCACGGCGAATTCGATCTCGTTTTGCGTGGTGGCCAACGCGTACGCGTCAGCCGTACGTTTCGATCGCTGCTTGAAGCAAGGCTAGGACAGTCCTTGTAACGTATTGTGCCCGTATTCAACGGTTCGACCGATGTTAATGATATGGGCGCGTTCTACGCGGTGGTTTTTTCGATGCTACCCGCATCAGGTAACCGCCAGAGTGAACGACCTATGCCAAGGTTGCTAATTTGCTCGGTGAGCTTGCTTGGTACGACCATGCCGAAGAGGATGAGTTGTTTATATCGCGCTATCTTGATTGTCTGCTGAGACGAAGACACGCCGCTGTTACTGCCTAAAACGGCCGACTGATCGTTTTTCAAGCGTGGCCGTTGGGGGCTGCGACGGGATGAATCTACCAGCGGCCATAGTCGAAGAAACAAGCTGAGGTTATCGATCCATAGATTTAGGGGCACGCTCGTTTACTAGCTTCTGATCGAGGCACTTGAACTTGGCAAGCATGAAGGCTACAGGATTTGCTCTCGCGACCCATAACTCCTGATCGCAAATTAAAACGAATGGCCCAATGCTTTACGCATTAAAAACTTATCCTGACAGGCCGTGATTTCGTTACAACCGTCTATTCGAGGAACCTTGATCAACACGGCAGGTCTACTGGGCTGGCTGCAATACACGTGTGGATATCAGCGTTAGTGTTGCGTGAGCAATTAGCTTGAATGAGGCAGGATTATCGAAGCTCACGGACAGGATCACGATCAAGTACATGCGCAGGACGGTGCGCGTTGCAAGATTGACGCTTACAAAAATCAGGCATCCTGGTCTCCGCAGTCCTTGAATCTGCGGGGGAGGGTGCTGGTGCTGGCCGTAGTGCTGGCTCTACACGCGCTTTTCGTCCTGATGGTCTGGAAGGCGATGCGACCGCCCCAGCCGGATAGAGAGCGACCGCTAAGCGTGCGTTTGATCCACACGGCAGCTCCAGCGAAACAGTTGCCATCGCCCGCGCCACCCGTCATGGTGTCGCGGGCATCGACGCCACCCGTGAAACCCAAGCCAACTGAAAAGCCACATAAAGCGTCGATCGACATTTCGGCTACAAAACCCGCGCCAACGCCAGCTCCGCCTGGCAACAAACCGGACGCCAGCGAGATATTTTCCACCAGCGGCTCGATCCGCCTGCCGCCCGAACATATTCAGTACTCGGCCGATACACCATCCGAGGTAAAGACGAGCAAGCCGAAGGACGATCGCCAGATCATGGAGCATACCGACTTCACGCATTACCAGCCGACGCGTTTCAACAAGTATTTCCCGCCACCGAACGAAACCCTTGGTGGCGCGGCAGGCCGGCATATCGATGATGCGATCAAGGAAATAGCCAAGACCATGTGCGACCCGGAAAAGCGCAGCACGGCTACTAATCTGCTGTATGGCGCGCCGCCGCTCCCACCTGACCCGAAGGACACCGACGAGCGCCTCAATATGCCGCCACCGGCGCTGGCTGGAGGCGGCACGCCAGCCAAGCCGATACCGCTTTCAACCTGCATCGATGAGTACAGCCAAGGCAAGGGCCTGTCGCAAGGCTGTCCGGTCAATACGCCTGAAATTATTTTCCAGGCTCAAATGCGCGAGTGCATCGATCTCTATCGGGCTGGCAAGCGCCTCAAGAGCTGGTGTCCGATCGATACCCCCAAGCGTGCCGCGGCGGAGGCGCCGGCAAGCGTCGATTCGCATTGATAACCCGAAGCTCGGAACGCAAGAGTGAGGCCCCGCTTCCGCCCCGTAGCCAACCATCAGGGCAGGGCCATTAGCCCATGTTATCGAGAGTAGTTGTGCCACGTTTCGAAAAGGCAATTAGCGGGGCCGCACGTCACGGCGAAATCGCCCGGAACAGTCCATCCGTGTCGAGCAGAAATTCTGCGATGACCTCATTCGGCGAACGCGGATGGATCACGATTTCGCCATCGACCAGTTCATTGCAGAAGCGTCCGCCTTGAGGAGGCTCGATGGCATAGCGACTGGGTACGGATCGCCGTGTACAAGGTGTGCACGCAACACGCACTGGTGATGCTGATGTACGCGCGCGACTAGACGGTGCGGCGCAAACGCGATCTCGGTATAGACCCCATGCGGGCGCATCAAGGCCGAAATGCTCCACCGGATCGGCCTCTCCGATCTGCTCAAGCCCGCGAAACGAGCCTGATCGCAAGGCGACGGGGCCATTTGCACGCATGGCCCCATGCGGTCAACGCGATGCAAATCGACGCTTTGCTTCCTCAGTCACAGGCGTGTAAAGGGCTACAAGATTACCCTCTGGATCACGGAACTGGGCCGTGATGTTCCCCCACGACATCATCTTGGGCTCCAGAACGACATCCACCTGGTCTTTCAACCGGTCGTACTCAGCTTGCAGATCGTCCACCTGAAACTCGATGACAGCAGTCTGGTTGGCGCCGGGGCGAAGCGTGCCTTCCTTGAACAGCCGGACGGTCTCTGCGCTACCGATGGCCAGGGTGCCGGCCGGAGTAACGATCTCGGCGAAGACGGGGGCAGGCCATTCGGCAGTCCGCAAGGTCACCTTCTCGTAGAAGGCCACGACAGCGCGGATGTCCTGGGCGATGAGCCGAATCGAGGCGAGTTTCATGTGTATCTGCTCTAGTGGGCGTCAGCGGTTATGGATCTGCCGCGAAGCGTACAGAACCACTGCTGACAATTTTTGTCAGCAGCCTGGCGACGGTTTCACCGATATGACCAACACGGAAGGATGCACCTAGGCCTAGCGTGCGCTCAGCAAAGTTCCTGCAGGATCTCAAACAACCAATCTCCGAAGGCTCGAACCCGGTGAGGTACGTGTTTGCGCTGCGGGTAAAGCAGATTCACGGGCAGGGGAGAGGGGCGGAACAGAGGCATCACCTCGACCAAGCTGCCAGCCAACTCCTCTCGAGAAAGTGCCAACGTGGGCAACTGCGCGATCCCCAGTCCTGCCAAGCAAGCTGCACGATATGACTCACTGTTATTGACGGTCTTTGCCATGACTTGCTTCACTGCAAGCGTGGTAGCGATGGCCTACATCATGGGCCGCCTGCGGCTACGTTCGGGCAGCATCTGGCCTTGTATTCTTATCCAGGCAAGCCACAACACCTTCGTTCAAGGTATCTACGATCAACTGACAGCCTCGATCGGTGTGGCGAAGTGCGTTACCTCCGAGTTTGGCGCCGGCTTAGTACTCTCCATCGCGATCGCCGCGGTAGTCGTTGTCTCTAAGGGCTCAGTTCACGATCGGTCCGATGCGTCATTCAGCGTCGATCGGCCCGCATAAGCAACAGTTTGGTTCGTACCTCGCCGGCATGGAGAGATATCGCGAAACGCTTCGGCACCGCTCACGAAGTGGGTCAATCCGAACGGTGATGAAACTGAAATCGAAGGAGGCTAACGGACAACCTGCTGTCGCAGAAGCGGTTATGGAGCTCACTTCAGAAACTGCAAAAAATTCTTAGTGTGTTTTTTAGATCAATAGAGCTAAGGACCAGTCTCTCTCAAAGCCGACACCGGAGCGGGGCGATTAGGCAAAGTTATCGAGGGTAGGGCAGGTCGGTACGGGTACCCTCAACGAAATACTCGCCATTGGCCACTTCAACATCCATGCCTCGAGTTGGCGCGAACGGCGCTGGCTTCGACGCGAAGATCCAGCGCCAAATCGTGAGGGGGAAACGCATCGATAGCGGGAAAATGAGTCTGTTGGGAACGTTTGGTGTGGCCGAGGCTGCCACGCCATATTTGAAATAGGCATACAGGGCTTGCACATCCCCAGGCCTGAGGATCGAATACGATGGATAGGGCATCGCCGGGTATAGCGCGTGGCCATGTGACACACCAAAACGAAGCGCGCGATCAAAATCCGAAAGCGAGTAGCTTCCAATCCCGTCTTTCTTGTCGAAGGTGATGTTGGTGGTGTAGATCGTGCCAACTGGGATGGTCATAGCCAGCCCACCTGTAAACGGAGGCCGCCTTGGCACGCTATGGCAGGCCGCACAGTCGCCAAGATGCGCAAGATATGCGCCTCGTTGCATCAAATCGGGTGAAGGCGTGGGAGCGCTTAGGTTTTTCTCTCCCACGACGTGGTCCGATGGCCTCGTCGCTTCTATCATCGATGTGGACACAGATCAGACCTATCCCCTGATTGGGGGAACCTCAGCTTGCGATCACATCAAGACGCTGCAAGGGCGTTCGGTGCCTTTGTTCGTCCGTCGGTCAGGTGAACGAAACATACATTGCTGGTGAGGCAATCAAGTCAACTGCTTCGCAGGGCATCCGTTCTCGGCTCTTTCCCCCAAACAGGGGAGGTCCATCGTGAGCGAAAGCGTGGAGACTTGTAAGCCGGTGACCCATTGCTCATGGGTTTTTCGATATAGAGAGACAGTCGTGAACAATACTCCTGACCAACCTTGGACCGAGATATACGAAGGCGGTTCACGGGAAGCCGAATTGCGCGGCTTCAAGTTGCTGGCGCAGACGATGCTGAAGATCCAGGAAAAGAATCGAGAAAGTGCGGCTTTGACGCGGCCTATGCGCACATTGCATTCGAAGATGATTGTGGGTGTTTCGCGGGCACAACTGCACATCGACCCTGAGCTTCCAGTTCGTTTTCAAGTCGACTATTTCCGCGCGGGGACGCGCAGGCAGGCTGCGGTGCGATTCTCAAATGCAAGCGGCATACCTCGAGCCGATCATCTTCCTGATATGCGCGGAGTCGCGATCAAAGTGGCGCTTCCAAACGGTGGGGAGCACGATCTACTCATGACGAATTACCCCGTATCTCATGCTCGGGACGCGAAGCAGTTTGTGGATTTCGCAGTCATCGCCATGGGGGATGCTGCGACGTTCAAGGCGCGGCTGGAGGAGCATTTTGGCGTTGATGAAGCCGCGCGCATGCTCACGACGGTGGCACGAGGCATGCGTCCTAGTAAGGGCTTGGATAAGGAGACTTTTTGGAGCCGCGGCGCGCTGCTTTGGGGTGAGCGCCCCGTCCGCCTCGTGCTACGGCCGATGGCGGAAGATCTAGCGACTCAGGATGTCCCAGCCACCCAGGACGGCCTGCGTGAAGCTTTTGCTGAACACTTGAAGCAACGGACCATCGGATACCGCCTGGCGGTTCAGCCTTTTGTCAACGAAAGACTTACTCCTATCGAAGATGCCGCGATCGAATGGCGCGAGGAAGTCTCGGAGCCTGTAGAGATCGCGACGTTGTTGCTTCCCTCTCAGGACCTCCTATGTGAGCGAGGCCAGCAGCAGATGGATGCGGTGAACGATATGGTATTCAATCCCTGGAATGCTCCGGCTGATTTTCGACCACTAGGAAATATCAACCGGGCACGTGCAGAAGTGTACGGCGCAAGCGCGCGACAATGGGTTACTGAGCCACGGTGTTAAGGCGCGAAGCTCCGCCAGATGCGTGGCACCGGTGCCTGCAAGCAGTCGTTCGACTTCGTCATCTAGACCGGGTTTGCAAGTTTTACGCGACTTCATCACTCAGGCACGGGCAGTGAGCAACGTATTATCCGATGACGTTCGCCGCAATGCGGACGTTGCTCGCGTGTGACCTTCGGCGTTGAACGTTCCCCGCACCTTAGGCAGTCGGAGACATCCCCCCACTTGGGGGATTTCTGCCCTGGTTTACCTCCCTCAAGATTTCAGTATCGAAGCATTGGTTCTGATGAGAGGGTTGTCCTTTGCTTAAGAATTTCCAATACGACCCGAAGGCCGTTTCACGCGGCATGTCTGCTCTTCGTCGCTTAAAGAAATGGGGGCCATTGGCGCTTTTGCCGGTTCTGGCGGGATGCTCGGAAGGTATCTTGGCAGCGCATGGTCCCGTCGCTGCCGAGGAGCGCCAACTCCTGTTTGAGGCACTGGCGTGCATGCTGCTGGTCGTTGTGCCCGTAATCCTGCTCACTTTGACCTTAGCATGGTGGTTTCGCGCATCGAACCGCTCGGCAACCTACCGACCGACGTGGAGTTACTCCGGCCGCATCGAGTTCATCATTTGGATCATCCCGCTGCTCGTCGTGTTGTTTCTTGCAGGCTTGTCCTGGTCGGGCTCGCATGAGCTTGATCCGTACAAAGCCATTCAGTCCAACAAAAAACCGCTGGCAGTAGAGGTGGTTTCGATGGACTGGAAATGGTTGTTCATCTATCCCGAGCAGGGGATCGCGACCGTCAACGAATTAGTCATCCCAACTGGGAGACCGGTGAATTTCAAGCTGACGTCGGCCACCGTCATGAATTCGTTTTTCATTCCAGGTCTCGCGGGACAGATTTACACGATGGCAGGCATGCAAACCCGGCTTTCTGTCGAAGCTGACGACGCTGGCGCGTATCGTGGCATGTCAGCCCAGTTCAGCGGCGACGGATTTTCGGATATGCGGTTTAACGCCATAGCCATGAATGATGGTCAGTTTGATGCTTGGGTCGAGCACGTCCGATCAAATGCTATTGGATCCTTGAACAATGATGTTTTCGACTTGCTTGCCAGAACGCACAACGTGCAGAGCAAGGTTTACTACTCGCAAGTAGAGGGCAATGTCTTTGAGCACGCGTTATCCATGCACAGGGCGCATCCTGCCGGCAGTGCGATGCCAGGCATGGCGATGTCCAACTTACGGGAAAAGGTGGGCCCATAAATGTTTGGAAAACTGACTCTGCACGATATTCCTTTTGATCAACCCATCATTATGGGCACGTGCCTGGTGCTCATCATAGCTATCGCGGGCATCGTTGCGTACCTTACGGTTGCACGTAAGTGGGCATGGTTGTGGAAAGAGTGGCTCACAACGGTTGATCACAAACGCGTAGGCATCATGTATTGTCTGTTGGCGGCTGTGATGCTACTTAGGGGGTTTAGCGACGCGATCATGATGCGTTCGCAGCTTGCACTCGCCAGTCACGATCATCCAGGATTTTTGCCACCCGAGCACTACGATCAAGTGTTCTCGGCACACGGCACCATCATGATTTTTTTCATGGCGATGCCATTCGTGGTGGGTCTTATGAACTTTGTGGTTCCGCTACAGATCGGCGCTCGTGACGTTGCCTTTCCGGTCATGAACGCGGTCAGTTTTTGGCTGACCGCTGCGGGTGCATTGTTGATCAACCTGTCGCTAGGTATTGGCGAATTTGCACGCACTGGCTGGTTGGCGTATCCACCCCTGTCCGAATTGGCCTATAGCCCTGGGGTGGGCGTTGATTACTACTTGTGGGCGCTGCAGATCTCGGGAGTTGGGACGCTGCTCTCCGGTATCAACCTGGTTACCACCATTCTAAAAAAGCGTGCACCTGGCATGCGCATGATGACAATGCCGGTATTTACCTGGACAGCCTTGGCGTCGAATATCCTGATCATTGCATCTTTCCCGGTTCTGACGGCGACGCTTGGTATGCTCATTCTGGACCGGTACCTAGGTGGTCATTTTTTTACAAATGATGGCGGCGGCAATCCAATGATGTTCATCAACCTCATTTGGACGTGGGGACATCCAGAGGTGTACATCCTCGTTCTGCCGCCATTCGGCGTTTTCTCAGAAGTGATGGCCACGTTTTCGGGTAAGCCGCTGTTTGGCTACCGTTCCATGGTCGTTGCCACCATGGTTATTACGCTTATGGCGTTCACCACCTGGGTGCATCACTTTTTTACGATGGGTTCTGGCGCAGACGTCAATGCGTTCTTTGGAATCACCACGATGTTGATTGCGATCCCAACAGGCGTGAAGGTGTTTAACTGGCTCTTCACCATGTATGGCGGCCGCCTCGTGTACTCATCTCCCGTGCTGTGGACGATCGGGTTCATGGTTACGTTTACGATTGGCGGTATGACGGGTGTGTTGATGGCCGTCCCTCCAGTCGACTTCGCGCTCCACAACAGCCTCTTCTTGATCGCACACTTCCACAATGTGGTGATTGGTGCGGTGGTCTTCGGCTGCTTTGCGGGATTCACGTATTGGTTCCCCAAAGCCTTTGGGTTCTCGTTGGATGAAAGGCTCGGTAAAAGCGCATTCTGGTGCTGGTTCGCCGGGTTCTACCTGGCGTTCATGCCACTTTATGCCCTTGGTTTAATGGGTATGACACGCCGTCTGAACCATTATGATAATCCTGCATGGACACCATATTTGTTGGTAGCGTGGTCCGGGGCCATGCTTATTCTGGTTGGGATCATTCTGCAGATTGCCCAGCTGATAATCAGCATTCGCACGCGCAGCCGTCGCCGCGTCAAAGCTGATCCCTGGAATGGCCGTACTCTTGAGTGGGCTATCAGCTCCCCGCCGCCCGTCTACAACTTTGCCACTTTACCCATGGTTGACCGAATCGATCCCTATTGGTCGGCCAAAGTCAATGGCACGCCGTTGATGTCCTATGCCAGCGAGGAAATTGAATTGCCCAAGAATTCGAGTTTGGGATTCCTTATGGCTTTCTTCGCCGTGCTAGGTGGCTTCGGCATGATCTGGCACGCCTGGTGGGCGGCAGTGGTGTCGTTAATTGCCATCACCGCCTTGATGGCCCGGGAATCATGGGATGAAGACGACAGTTATACGGTCTCCCCCGAGCCCGCTCGATCCACTCGTTAACTGACTGAGCCTCCATGAATACGATGCTGACCGAAGAAGGCACGTTCTCTGACGCCCATCCGCTGCTACCGACGCGGCAGCAAGTAGCGGGATTTGGGTTCTATCTTTATTTGCTGAGCGACGGGATTTTGTTTGCTTCGCTGTTCGCCGCGTTTGCGGTGCTGCGAGGCGCTACCGACGGCGGACCGCAAATCCAATCGTTATTCGAACTTAAAAACGCCTACATCGAAACCGTAGCTTTGCTCACGAGTAGCTTTACGTGCGGCATGGCGATGATTGCTGCAGACCGCCGGCGTCGAATAAAAGCTCAGCTGTTGTTTCTTGCCACTGTCCTTCTGGGTTTGGCGTTCTTGAACATTGAGGTGCATGAACTCTTCAAGCTCTCAGCATCGGGAGCGACGTTCTCTAGCAGCGCGGCGATGACGGCGTTCTTCACGCTGGTAGGAACCCATGGACTGCACGTCACCGTCGGACTGATCTGGCTGCTTATCTCTATGGCTCAGATTCATTTCAAGGGTATTACCGATGGGGTCTTTCGCCGCCTCATTTGTTTCAGCCTCTTTTGGCACGTTCTCGACATTGTTTGGATTGCGGTGTTTACGTTCGTCTACCTAGTTGGAGCGGCCCCATGAGCGCAACCTCAACAGTCATTCAACCTGGAAGCGAACGCACGCCTGGTTTGCGTCGATCCGGCAGTCATGGCAGCTGGCAGAGTTATGTCATCGGCTATGTGTCGGCGATGGTTTTGACAGCGGCATCTTTTTGGCTTGCCAAGTCGCCGTTAATCACACCATCCAGTGCGACTGCCGCGGTGGCGGTGTTGGCGATTGCGCAAATGCTCGTTCACTTGATCTTTTTCTTGCACATCAATACTTCGCCCGAACATAAGACCAACATCTGGGCTTTCATCTTGACGATGGTGATCATCGTCCTCGTCGTGGTTGGATCCATGTGGATCATGGAGCACCTCAATGACAACATGATGCCGATGGATAAGGTCATCGATGCACAGCGTTAGTAGAACAAGGTGTTGCCAATATTGATTTGCACATTAAGCAATGCTGTTTTTAATTAGCCACTAGTCACTAAAGAGTGTTGGGAGAATGCGATATGAGCATGTCATCAGCTGATTACCTAACAAGTGTTCTTGAAAGCGCAGGTGTCGGCCACGTCTATGGCGTCGTGGGCGATTCGCTCAATGGCATTACCGACGCATTCCGCCGCAAGGGAACCATCGAGTGGGTGCATATGCGGCACGAAGAAGCCGCGGCCTTTGCGGCTGGCGCCGAGGCGCACTTGACGGGAAAACTTGCCGTTTGCGCGGGAAGCTGTGGCCCGGGCAACCTCCATTTGATCAATGGTCTGTTTGACTGCCATCGAAGCGGGGTGCCTGTGCTGGCCATTGCTTCGCACATCCCAAGTTCTGAAATCGGCATCGACTACTTTCAGGCTACCCACCCCGAGGCGCTCTTTCGAGAATGCAGCCATTATGTCGAGCTGGTATCCAATCCAAAGCAGTTGCCACAGGTTTTGGGGCGCGCCATCCGTGCGGCTGTTGGTAGGAGAGGGGTGGGTGTGGTCGTGATTCCTGGGGACGTATCCCTGGAGGCTGCGGTGGCGGAAGCGCCGTCCTGGGTGTTTCCCACCAAGCCGGTTACGGTTCCTGCCGCTCACGAGCTAGAAGCACTTGCGCAATTGTTGAGAGACGCCAACAAGGTCACGCTCTTCTGCGGCGCCGGCTGCTCGCAGGCGCACGACGAAGTTGTTGAACTGGCCAGGCTTTTGAAAGCGCCTATCGTTCATACGCTGCGCGGTAAGGAGTACATCGAATACGACAATCCGTTCGACGTTGGCATGACGGGATTAGTCGGCTTCTCCTCGGGATACGCAGCGATGAAAGACTGCGACGCGCTGCTGCTTCTTGGAACAGATTTTCCCTATCGCCAGTTTTTTCCTAGGCACGCCAAGGTCGCGCAGATTGACTTGCGGCCCGAGGCTTTGGGAAATCGTTGTCCGATCGATATCGGCCTTCTCGGCGATGTGAAACAGACGTTGCAACTGTTGAATCCCAAGATTGACGAAAAAACAGACTCGGCATTCCTGGATTCCGCATTGGCCCATTACAAGCGGGCACGCGAAGGGCTCGATGAGTTGGCCGAGCCCCGTCGCGGCAGCGATCTGATCCATCCCCAGTTTGTGATGAAGTTGATGAGCGAGCTGGCCGCAGATGACGCCATCTTTACCTGCGACGTCGGCAGTCCCATTCTCTGGACGGCGCGTTATCTCAGGATAAACGGCAAGCGGCGCATCGTGGGTTCGTTCAACCATGGGTCGATGGCGAATGCGATGCTGCACGCCATTGGCGCGCAGGTGGCTTTTCCTGGACGCCAGGTGATTTCAATGTCCGGCGATGGTGGTTTTTCCATGATGATGGGCGACTTTCTCTCGCTCGTGCAGCTCGGCTTGCCGGTCAAGATCGTTCTTCTGAACAACGGTACCTTGGGCTTCGTGGAAATGGAAATGAAGGCTGGCGGTTTCCCGGATTTTGCCTGCGATTTGAAAAACCCCAACTTTGCGAAGATGGCCGATGCTGTGGGCGTAAAGGGGTGGCGCGTTGAACACCCTGACCAACTCAAGATCGCATTGACCGAGGCGTTTGCTCACGATGGTCCCGCGTTGGTGGATGTGGTGAGCGTACGCCAGGAGTTGGCAATGCCACCCAAGGTCACGCTCGATGAGGTCCAAAAATTCGGCCTCTTCATGATGCGAGCGGTACTGGATGGCCGAGGTCGTGAGCTTGTCGATCTCGCCAAGGTCAACCTTTTGCGTTAAGAACGCTCGCGCAAGCTATACGTCATACCAGTGCGTTTCAGGGAATCGACAATTGTCTGCGTGCATCTACCCAATTCTTAAGATGTTCATTCGCATTCTTGGCGATGTTTTTCTGGTGGCTGTGATGCTGCTAGGGCTTTTGTTCGTACTTTTTAGTGGACTTTATGTTGCTTTAGAGCAGTGAGCCAATATGTTGATGCGGCCCTATGCATTTCTGAGAAAGTTCATCCGTATTCTGGGCGAAGTTTCTTTGGTTATGCTTCTGCTTCTGATGGTTTTTCTCGCGCTTGCCACCGGGCTTTACTTTGCAGAGCGCACCCAGAATTTTTTGAATTCGCCGCACAATTATCAGGATAGCCTTTATTTAAGCGCCGTTACCGCGCTTACCATTGGATATGGTGATTACGTTCCTCACTCAACCATGGGGCGATGTATTGCTTTGATGTTGGCGCTCACCGGGGTGACGCTCATCGGTATTGTTGCCGGCGCGGCGATCAAGGCGCTGGAACTCCAATTTCGCGAACACGAACTGCGAGAGCCACCATGACCGCAGCACGCGTAGAAGTTCAAAGCCAGGTGCCGGGCCCGACCCAGGGCGACCCTGCATCCACCGCTCACGAAGCGCAGTACCGAGATCGGGTTTTTCGCCTGGCGCTCATGATCGACAGTGACATCGAGCTCGTGCGGCAATGGTATTGCGACGAAACCATCGAGGAATTGGGTCGCCTGACACCCCGCGAACTTTGCCAGACTGGCTCTGGCGGCCTACTCGTGGCCTTTCTTCAAGAGGTTCGGCACGGGCAACGTGGCTAAGCGGACCGGCAGGATGTCAGTACGTTGTCTGTTGGCCGATGGCTAACGCGATGGCTGCTTCTGCGATGAATACATCCGCGTCGGCGTCGTCTTGGTTGGCCTGCGCCTGTGCCAGAGCTGCCTCATCATTGGTCAGATCCGTCACGCCCGCCAATCCGTGCCGATAAGAGTCCAGGGAGGCTTCATAAGCGAGTTGTGCGGCATGTGTGTAATCCATGGCTTGCTTGCGATTGTCCAAGCTCGTTTTTAAGTCGTTATAGCTCTCTACCACCTGTTGAGCGGCTTGATGTTTTACATCCTCAAGTGCGTCCTGGGCTTGCGCGGTTTCAGACGTCGCGATGGAAACATTTGTGGCGCGAGCGCCTCCGTCGAACAGTGGTAGCTCGAAAGCCACGAATAAACTGTTTCCAGTCAAGTTAATAGTGGAGTAAGGGCTGCCATCACTGCTGGTTTTTCCGATGTTTTGAAAAATCTGGGCTTGGAGACTGATGGTGGGGCGATAGGCTGCCCGGGCTACGTCGGCTTTCGCCTCGGCGGCAGCCACCTTGTTTTGAGCTGCCTGGATATCTGGCCGCGACTGCATAGCCACTTGGATCAGGCTGCCAAGGGGGCGCAATGGAGCGTTTTGAGGGTCGATGTCCTTCGGTTGAGCGAGATCAAATTCAGATTGGGGCGGCAAACCCACCGCCGCCACCAGGGTTGCGAAGGCGCTTGACGCGTCTCCGCGCGATTTGGTGAGCGCCACCTTCATCGCTGCTGTCTGGCGACGCGCCTGGGCGACTTCCACGACCGTCGCTCGGCCGTGGTTACGCTGGTCGGTAATCGCTTCTTCTACGAGTTGAGCAGCATGCAGGGCTTTTTGCGCTGCTTCAATTTTTCCCAGTGCGGAAGTGGCTTGGAAATAGGCTTTTGACACATCGAATACGAGTTTCTGCTGTTCCCCCACCAGGCCCGAATCGGCCGCCATCGCATTTTGCGTGGCCTCGTCGACCTGGCCCTTGCGGCGTCCAAAATCGAACAGCAGCCACTTCAATTGCAAGGAAGGAATCACTTCACGCGAGGATGATACGATATAGCCACGTCGCGACACGTTTCGCGTAATTGCCAGTGGCGTATGTTCGTTGCCACCCAACGCTTTCAAGTTGAGTTGCGGTGCGTATTGGCTTTTGATCAACGTTGTTGCCAAATGCGCCTGCAGGGCCTCCTCTCTTGCTTGGGCGTATTTAGGATTGTTGGCCAGCGCAATCTGGATCAGTTGTTGAAGCGAGTACTCACGGCGTCCGACGACGCCCGGATCCGCAGGTGGTGCGCTCACCCAATTGGTTTGGGCCTGTAGCGGCCCCATTGCCAAGGTGAACGCCAGCACCGTCGCCATGGTCCGCACATAAGGGGAAATGCATGAGCCCTCAAACCATGCGCGCGGCATGACCGATCTCCTCTTCAAGTTGTCGACGTGCTTGGTTCAAAGCCTCTGGCGCGCCAGATTCATCAAGCATTCCCGAGCGGGGTATGGCTTGGTGGTTGGGCCATGCATCAAGTTGCTGGGCCAGTTGCACGTCGACCTGATGCGACAGGGTTGGACCCGTGCAGGTCGCTCGAATCCGCATCAATGCCAACGCGCGCGAGGCGACAAGGTCAGGCGCCGGTACGTCTGCCTCGGGTAGACGTGCAGTATCGATGGGACGCCACTCGAATGCGGATCGGCCTCGCAGTAGGGCAAGATGGCCAAGCTTTTTCCCGACATCCATCTTTTCTGTTGCAGTAGCAGCTGTGTTTTCTTTGCGTAGGAATTGGCCGAGCTCATGAAACAGGGCGGTCTGCAACTTGCGGAATTCAGTCTTAGCACTAACGGGCCATAGCGTGGCGAAGATCACCGTTACCCAGACGTTGCCAATCAAAATGCCGGCGACACGATCGCGAAGCTCAGTGAGATCCGTGTTAGGCCCATAACCCTGCAAAACACCTAAGAAGAAGGCGAAGGCAATCTGAAGTCCTGCATATGAGATCGTTTCGCTGCCGGTGGCAATCCAGGCACCAAACATCGAGATCAACGCAATGACAAGACAAAGCTGGCCGATATCCGTCAGCATGGGAAGCACGAACACAAGGCAGAGCCCGCCCAAGCTACCGCCAATCAACGCCCCAGAGGCGCGCAAGGTGAACTTGTGCATGCTTTCCCCAAACGTCGTCAGGGTAACAAAGAAGCACGTGGTGACCGCTGTCCGAATTCCAGGCCAATCCAACAGCGTGTAGGTGGCATAGGAGGCCAGGACGGCGAGCGCCACTTTGATGGCAAACCGCACATACGCGCGATTGGAAAATGCATCCGGTACGAAAAACGAGCGAGCCGTTGGCTGCTGTGGTGCGGACGGTGCAATGCCACGACCTTGCGAGCGTTCTGTCAATTCGTCCAGAGCCAAATGCACGGCCAATGCCGCCGGCTCCCTGGGCGCCACTGCCTCTGATGCGCCTGCATCTGCGTCCGTTGTGTTGGCATGCATGCGGCGTTTCAACAAGGATTCCCCCGCTCGTCGCACGGACACAGCAAAACGGCAACGGAGTTGTAGGGCCGTGCTGTTAGGCAATGAACGCGCGATTTCCAGAATTTCCACGAGCAAGGCGAGTACGGTGGCGTCTTCTTGCGCGAAGACTTTCAGGTCTTTGTTCCAAAGCATTGCCTTTTTTTTCAAGCCATCGAGCGCGAGCAGCTGCTCGCGGATTTTTGCAGGATTTTGGGTGTGCGGAGCTTCCAAATAGCTTGATAGTGCGTCGATGGCGAGCGTGGCCTTCTTGCGAGCCAATGACACGGGGCTCTCCCCCGTAAGCAACGCCATTGCCACGGTGACTGCCACGGGGGCGCACACCACCACCCACAGCCATAAAACGCCATGCACCACCGGTTCAGTGGCGTGGCTCTCATCCAGCAAGGTTTGGGTTAGCACCAGGATGTAGCCTGCAAGAAACGCCACCGGGCCAAGTGAACTGGTGCGAGAAAGAAACGAACCCAAGAAGGCGCTCAGTGCCATGAGCGGGATGCGCAATGCAGGTTCGGATGCATCGAATACATAAAGCAAAATGGACAGCGTCACGGCGATGCTGATGGCCAAGATGCCGCCCACGGCAGTTATCAATGTGGAGGCAGCATCTTCCTGGCTGACCACAAACACCAAGTATGCGACATAGGCAGGCAGCGGAATTTGGAATGTCATGGCGACGGCGACCATCACAGCCGTGCACACGCTAGTGCGAACCATGGCGTGCCATCGCGTCCTGGTGAGCGTTAGTTCGCTGCGGAGGAAGCGGGAAATCGGATCCAGCCGCGGCAGTTCAGTCGAGATCTGCATCGCGCACCCGGACTGATGCAGTGGCGCCAACACGCAGGAAGGGAACGCTTCCCTGATCCAAATGGATCCACACAGGAAAGCGCTGCGCAACCACGACCCAATTCAAATTGCGGTCAACCTGAGGTAAGCCCGGGCCCACCGCGCCCTCAGGTTGAACCCCAGCACCCAGACTTTCGACGACGCCGTGAAGCGGTTGGTCGTTGTGTCCCATCATCCAAACCGTGGCGTGTTCGCCAGGCTTCAAATGGGCGAGGTCGGTTTCCCGAAAGTTGGCCACCGCATACCAGTTGGCGTTATCGATGACCGTAAAGAGCGGATGGCCCTCGGCCGCAAACGACCCGAGCGCCAAATTGAACCCCACGATGCGCCCATCGACCGGCGCGATGATGGTGGTTTCACGCAGGTTGCGCGCAGCGAGCGCTTGCGTTGCCTGAGCCCCCATGAGCTGGGCCTTGAGACTTTCGACATCACCAATAGCCTTCTTGGCTTGAGATGCCTGTTGAGTGGCCGCCGCCAGCTGGGCCTCGGCTGCACGCTCATCGGTGCGCGCCTGATCCATCTGCTGCGCAGTTACGAAGCCTTTGGCCAAAAGCGGCTCCATGCGTGCACGTGTATCCCGTGCGAGCATCAACTGTTGGCGTGCGCGATCCGCTTCGTGTGCGGCGGCTTCGGCGCCTGACCCTTGAGCCGCCACCTGTCGGCCAGTCAAATCAATCTCGGCTTGTAACGCCGCCACCTGGGCGTTGGCTTGGTGCAGCCTCATTTCAAAGGGTTCAGGGTCAATCTTTAAAAGGATGTCGCCCTTGTGAACCCATTGGCCGTTCCGGATGCCAGCCCACACCACTCGCCCACTGACTTCCGGGGTGATGCCGGCGCTGTAGGCATAAATGTATGCATCGTGGGTACGAGGACGGCGGTCGACGACGATCATTGAGATCACGATAAGCACAACGGTGCTCGCTATGGCGACGAGTGCAACCGCTTTTCCCAATGCTGGATGGACAGTCACTGATGTTTGCTCCACTTACGCCAACCACGCCAGCCAAATGGCCAAGGTCACGGTGACCCAAAAGCACAGGTAAACGAGCACGGGGATGGGTAGAACTGCATCTACACCGGTCTTTATCAAGACCCATCGGAGCAGGGTGGTGCCAGCAATCCCAAGTACGGCGCATATCATCCAGGTTGGGAAATAGGAGCCCAGGATGTTGCGTGATGGCGATTCACTGCAGGCGCTCAGCAATAATGAGGACAGTGCGAAGAAAGCCACGTATGACCATCGAACGCGGTGAAATCTTGAACCTGCGCACATACGGATCGCCTTGAACGGTAGAAGGGCACGCGTTCACTCCGGAAAAGCTATGACATCCTCGACCGCGATGGAACGCAGTCTTCAGAGATGACGCAACGTGTTGACGGTTAAGTTTGCGTCGAGGGTTTGGTTGAGCTGTATCCCCCTGATGGGGGTGTGCAATACCGACCATGTACTAAAAAAACGGGCCGCTGCATGCGGCCCGCCGATGACAGCAAACGACTAGCTCGCGTCCTCAAATGTTTTCGCGAATCATCTCGAGCACGTCTGCACCGCGCCCTGCGAGGATGGCCCGCACCGAATAAAGTCCCATGCCGATGATTGGCTTGGCCTCGATCATAGGGGGGCGGACCAGTTCGAGTTGGTTGACCTTGACGTTGAGCAATGCCGGACCCGGCTGCGTCAGCCATTCCTGGATGCTGTCATCGAGATCGGCTGCCTTGGTGACGGTCTTGCCCCATAAGCCGATGGCCTGTGCCACTTTGCCGAAGTCCGGGTTTTTAAGCTTGGTAAAGGTGTCGAGAATGCCTTCGGCTTTTTGCTCGATTTCGACGAAACCCAATTTTTCGTTATCAAAGACGACAATTTTGACCGGGACATTGTCCTGGACTGTCGTAATGAGTTCCCCGAACAACATGGTCAGGCCGCCATCTCCGCAACACGCAATGACTTGGCGATCGGGGGCTGCTTTTTTTAGGCCTAATGCACTGGGCAAGCCGGAGGCCATCGTGCCGTGCAAAAGACTGCCGAAAATGCGCCGTTTGCCGTTCGTCTCGAATACGCGAAGCGCCCACACAATTGGCGAGCCGTCGTCGCCCACCAGCAAGCAGTCGTCGTCCGCGTACTTGTCGATCACGGACATCAAGTAGGAAGCAGGAATGGTGTCGTCATGACCCGGCTTGAGGTGCTTCTTCCACTCTTCTTTCGCCTTTGCATAGCGATGGACGAATTCCTGTTGGAACGACGCATCCGGATTGGCGTCCAGGTGCGGCAGCAATGCCTGGAGGGTGGGCTTGATGTCGCCCACGGCGCCGAAGGTGACGTGATGGCGCCTGCCAATATGGCCGGGCTTGATGTCGATCTGGACGATTTTCGCGTGATCGGGATAGAACTGGCGCCACGCAAAATCAACGCCCAGGCACAGCAGCGTGTCACATTCGAGCACCGCGTGGTAACCGGCTTCATTACCCAGGATGCCGGTCATGCCGACGTTGTAAGGGTTATTGCTTTCCAGGTCCGATTTGCCGCGCGAGCTGTGCGCGATGGGCGCTTTCAATCGCTCGGCGACGGCTTTGATTTCGTCGAGTGCGCCCTCGCAGCCTGCGCCGGCGTAGATGGTGATCTTGCTGCCCGCATTGAGGATCTTGGCAATCTCGGCAATCTCGTCATCATTGGGCCGGATGGTTGGGCGCGCATGGTGCACACGATACGGATAGTCGTGCTGAACTTCGCCATGGGACATGTCGACGGGAACGATCAAGACGGCGACACCTTTTTGCGTCAGCGCCGCCTGGCAGGCCGCCACGGCTTTCTTTCGCGCTTGCTCCGGGGTCAGGATCATCTCGCAATAGACGGTGCATTCCTGAAAGACGGACTTGAAATCCACCTCCTGGATGAACTCAAAGCCCATCTCGTTCATCATGACCTGGCTGGCGATCACGACGACCGGCGCGCCGTTGCGGTTGGCTTCGTAGAGACCGTTGATGAAGTGCAGGCTGCCCGGACCGCAGGAGCCGGCACATGCCGTGAGGTTTCCCGTCAACTGAGCCTCTGCGCCGGCAGCGAACGCGCCGGCTTCTTCATGCCGAACGCTGACCCACTCGATGGAGCTTTTGTCCAGATTTTCGGCAATCAGGTTCAAGGTGTCGCCGACGATGCCATAGCAGCGCTTGACGCCCGCTTGTTCAAGCACTTCAACCACGATTTCTGCGACTTTCTTGCCCATGGGGAACTCCAAAGAGGGGAGGGAAGCTCGGTGCATGAGGGACAAACGGTTCTGCCGCACGCGGCATGAACATCAGGCCACCGGATTGTCACAGTGTGCAACGACGCTTCATGCGGCCCTATCCCCCCAATGGGGGCGTGATGGTTACGCGCGCAGCCTGGTAAGTCCAAGATCACTCAACACCGAGAAACAACCGAGAAACAACCAAGTCGAGACCTCGATTTCACGACAAACAACGTGGATTCCACTAAGGTTTTTCCAAGCCACGCAGCCGACCACCGCAGCATCCCGCTGTTTTTGGCTGCGCGCGCGCCATCTGCGAGTACGACGGGTTGCGCTCCCCTCAATGTCTTCGGTGCGAGAAGTGGAAATGAATCTATCGACTTCTCCGGGCACCTTGGGTTTTGAGCAGGTAACCGATGACATCGATAGCATTCCCGGGGCACGCTGGCTGGTCGTGGATGCCGGGGTTCGGCACGTAACGCTGCGACAAGTGCTGGACGAAGCGTGGGCTGCGCTACGTCGCCTGGATGGCGGCGAGATCAGGCGCATGACCCTGCTGCTCGAACCCTTCGCTTGCCCCCAGCCTTCGGTCGGCCCTTCTTCCGAGCAGCGCGAGATCCAAACGCTCGTGGCAGTGGGATTGCTATGGCGAGATGAGCCTCATCGTGCGATTGCTCTTGCCGAAGCGCTGATGGCGCGCACCGGCACCGTTCGCTTTTATTCGATGTTGTTGACCGTGTTGCGTTTTGGCTTTTGGCGAACGCGGCAATTCCAGGCTTTTTACGCTCTTTCGCGCCCGCGGTTTTTTCCTTCCAGCCGCCTATCGACGTTGGCCCATATTGCCAACCTGTCGGTCGAGGCTGTCGCGGAAGCCGAGCAGTTGCGCTTCAAGCTGTCTGAGCGGCTGGCCAGGGATGCGATCGAGCTATCCAACAAGGCCTTGGGCCTGGACGCGAACACGTCGCTGCTGCCGACGTGCGTATTGGCGCAACTGGCCTACGAATCGGGGGCCATCGAGGAAGCCGATCAATTGATCCGCCGGCGAATGGCGATGATCGAACAGTGCGGAAGCGTTGACACTGCGCTATTGGGCTTTTGTGTATCGGCAAGTGTCGCCGAGGCGCGCGGCAACCGGGACGTCGCTCTTCTGATTCTTCGGCGCGGCGAAGAGACAGGGCGTCACCGTGGATGGTTTCGGTTGGCAGTTCGGTGCGTGGCCGAGCAGGCTTTTCTTCACGTTTTGTCCGGGCGGCTGGATGCGGCTGAGGATGCGCTGACTCATTTGGACGAATGGATGAAACCGGCGTATCGACCTGGAGAGAATCTTTTGGATGATCTGTGGCCGATCGAGGTTGCGTGTTGCCGGATCGAATTCGCCAAGCACCGGTATGAAAGCGCAGCCAAAGGTTTTCGGCGATTACGCGATAGCGCACTCAATCGCAACTATCCCACGTTGGTCGTGCGCATGACCGCGCTGATCGCCGCGTGCTTGTACCAGACAGGCGACAAAGCACGTGCGCAAAAAGAACTGCTTGATGCATTGAGGCTGGGTGCCGACACGGGATTATTCAGAACGTTTGTGGAAGAGATGCCATGGATCGAAACCTGTCTGCGCGAAGTACGGCGCTCGTTGGGCCCTCAATGGGCGCCACTTAATGCATATGTCATCAGCTTGCTTTCGGCGGCCGCATCGGGTGGCGTCAAGCATGGGAAAAAACATAAAAATCATGGCGTTGTTGATTTGCTAAGCGCCAAGGAGACCGTTATCTTACGGTTGATCAGTTCGGGCCTTTCCAACAAGAGCATCGCGCGTGAGCTCTGTATCGCTCCGGAAACCGTCAAATCCCATGCCAAGCGAATTTTCACCAAGCTCTCCGCCAAAACGCGCGCGGAAGCGGTCGCTCGGGCAGCTGACCTCCATCTCATTTGATCGGGTCCTCATGATCCTTTGTTCGCCGAGGTGGCGATGAAAGAGTTCAAGCCCTTTCGTCTCGATCCCCTCAATCATGTCTTGCTGCGCGTCGCCGAAGATGGTGGCACTACCCAAGTGGCCATCACCGCCAAGGCATTCGAGTTGCTGCGCTATTTTGTTGATCATCCTGGACGCTTGGTCACGCATGAGGAACTGCTCGAGGCGGTTTGGCCGGGACGTGTGGTTCATCCCGAAGTGCTCAAAGGCCACGTGCTGGCTATCCGCACGGCGCTCAACGACGACGCCAAAAAACCTGCTTACCTGGAAACGCAGCGCGGGCACGGCTATCGGTTTATCGCCCTCGTTGAGGGAGCTACGCGAAACGGGCATGTGGAACCCGCGGGCACGCCTTTGATCGGTCGCGAGGAGCCTTGCGCGCTGTTACGGCAGGCATTCGACGATGCCGTACGAGGCAAGACGCGTGTTGTGTTCGTTCGCGGCGAGGCCGGAATCGGCAAGACGGCTTTGGTTGAGAATTTTTACAGGGACATGGGGCATCGATCGGTGTTGATGTCCTTTGGCCGATGCATTGAAGGCTTTGGGGGTGTGGAACCTTTCTACCCGGTGATCGAAGCGCTCGAACGCTGGGTCAAAGGCGGCGATGCAGCCATCTTCCAGGACGCGCTCTTGTCGCACGCGCCGGCCTGGGCCAGCTTGCTGTCGAGCCTCATGACCCGTGAGCGGCGTGCGCTTTTGCAACGGTCTGCTCAGATCTCGACTCGGGGCAGGGTGCTGGGCGAATTTTGCGAGCTGTTGGAGGCACTTGCGGAAAGGAGCCCGATACTGCTTTGGATCGAGGACGCCCATTGGGCGGATTACTCCACGCTCGATTTGGTCTCAACTCTGGCGCGGCGGCAAGCGCAAAAGCCGATTTTGCTGATATGCACATTACGGTCGGATGAGGACTCCGAACGCTCGCGTGCGCTCAAGCAACTCATGGATGACTTGCATCTGCACGCGCTAGGTACGGTCATGAACCTGCAGGCGCTGAACGTTAATGACGTTGCGCGCTGCCTGGAGGATGAGCCCTCGCCGGAGGGCATGACACTCGCGGCTTCGCTACACCACCTGTCAGGGGGGAATCCGCTCTTTCTGGGATCCATTTTGGATCACTTGCGAAACAGCGGAGCGTTGACACGCGTACAAGGGCAGTGGAAATGCCGGGTACCTCCATCCACGTTGGCCACGGAAATCCCGCCTACGATCAACGAGCTGGTCGAGTCCAGGATCGCAGCCATCGACGATGAAACACGCGGTGCGCTGGAGGCAGCCAGTGCCGTGGGGGATTCGTTCAACGCTATCGTCCCCGCCGCGGCGGCCGGCTTGAGCGCGCGCCGCTTTGAAGAGATTTGCGAGCAACTACATCGCGCAGGCATGTTTATTCGCCATGCGCGTTTGGATTTATCTGCGACGGGTGAGCAGATTCGTGTGTATGCCTTCAAGCACGCCCTCTATCGTGAAGTGTTGCTTGCCCGGCAGGGGCCGCTGCGCCTCGCTCAACGTCACGCCCTGATCGCCTCAGCGCTTGAGCGCGGGTATATGCATGACCGTTCGCCGCACGCGCCCTTCGAACTTGCTGCGCAGTTCGCCAATGCCCACGAATGGTCCAAGGCCATTTCCTATTTGAAGATGGCGTTGCAAACGGCCAAACGCCGTTTTGCGCATCGTGACGCGCTGGCCATCCTGGATCAGGCCGATCATGTGGCGCTCAATATCCCAGAGCACACGCAAGCCTACGTGCAGGTGGAGCTGATGGAAGATCGCGCTTCCATTTATGCCGCCAGCCATGATCGTCGCGCTCTGGATGTTTTCAGGGACTTGGCACGGCGGGCCGCTGAGCTCAAGCGCACGGATATTCAAGCTCGCGCGGAACTCGGGCTGGGGTTTGCATCCAGCTGGACGGATGCAACGGCCAGCGTCAGACATCTTGAAGCGGCCTACCGGTTGAGCGATAGCCAGGCCAATCCGCAGCTGAGGGCGCGGCTGAGGTTTTCCAGCGCGGCATGGCGCATCTGGATTGCTGGCTGGAACCAGGCGCTGGCGGACATCTGCGAAGCTAACTTGCGGCCGCTGCGAAACGGCGAGGATCGGCAGATCGCCGCATGGGGCCTGATCGAGTATTGCCTGGTTTGCCTAGTGTCCAGCCGCTATCGCGAGGCGCTGGAAACCATGGCGGAGAACGCCGACATCCTCATGCGCCACGCCATCGATCGCCCTGAATTCAATGTGTTTCGTGCGATCTGGATGATGCATCTTGGCCGGCCCTGGCTCTACATTCTGCTGGGCGGGTGGGGGCGCGCGCTTTCAGAATTCGACGCCAGCGAGGCGCTTTTCGTCGCCAACGGCAATCGTTACAGCATTTGCACGCTCGAAACACTGCGTGGCTTTCTTTGTATCTTGGCCGGCGATCACCAGGGCGTTCGCGACATCTGCGTCAAGTTGGGCTTCTACAAAGACACAACGCGAGAGGAGCATCCGGCCCTCTATACCCTGATGCTGCCCAACGAAAAGCGCCACTGCGCGCTGCTAGCCGGGGCGGCGGATGCAGGGCTTGGGCGCGAGGAGGCCAGCATCGACCTGCTCACCCGGCTCCATCACGAGATGACCGCGCAGCCAGTCGTGATGGACTGGTATTGGCAGTTTCTGCTTCTGTGGATTTTGGCCGACACGTTGGCCCGGTTGGGGCGAATGGATGAAGCCAGGCCGTTCGCCGATAAATTGATTCAATTGCTGGAACCGACCGAAGAGAGCACCTGGCAAACCATGGCCTATGAGCTGCGCACCCGCATTGCCATGCGGGAGGGTGATCTGGATAACGCAGAACATTTCCTGGAGCGTGGCCTGGAGCTTGCCCAGAGCATCGGGGCGCCCGTCGCGGAGTGGCGGATTCATCGCGTGGCGAGTGAACTCTACCGGTTAAAAGGGCAGGGGGAACTTGCGCACCGACATCATCAGGCGTTCCATGTGGCGGCTCAGCGCTTGCTGGACGGCCTGCCTAAGGGCCACCGCCTGGCCAAAACGTTTCAGCGCCTGGTTGAATAGTTTTGAACGTGCTGGTCGCGAACCTTTTCCAAGCACCGGCGAGACTCGTGAGCGACACGAATAGAGGCGATATTTGCTATCCCTCACCGCCATCCTAGCGAAAGCTCACTGCTGTCTGGCAAGAAATTGGCGTGTCCCCACATGGCCGTCACTCCCGCGAAAGCGGAGGTGCTTTTCAACAGCGGAGCTGGTCAATCCATCTTGCTCTGATGCATCCTGAAAAATGGATCCTGCTTTCGCGGGAATGACGGCCTTAAGGGATGCGACGATTTTTGAGTCTTGCCCTCGGTAGATGAACACTAAACGGCGTCAGATCCACATCTTGCTGCGGGGTCGCAAGACCCGTGCCGGACAGCAGTGAGCGCTCGCTGGGATGATGAGCAAACGTTGAGGGTCTGGTTTTTATGAGCTTGTACAAAAAATGCGCCAGACAGCTGTGCAAAAGCTGGGATGATAATCGCGCTCGAACACCCCGTTTGGGGGATTTCCTCGTGAGCGCTTTGCACGCATGGTGTAACCGTGTCACCTCAGAGTGACGCGCGATCAGCAAGCAGGCCGAGGCTTTATGAGCAATTCAATGAGCAATTGGGTCATCTTTCTCACCATAGTGCATACAGTCTTGAGCATGACCGCATTGTTGCTCGGGTTGTGGGCCGTATGTCAGCGCGCGTTTGGTGAGCGCCGTGACGCCAGGGAAACGGCCTTTCTGGATACCGCGGCGGCGGCCACTATCAGTGGTTTCCTGTTGCCCTTTCATGGCGTCACGCCAGCCATTGCCGTAGGCATGGTGTCCTGCTCGGTGTTGATCGCGACCCTTGTTGCCAGGGCGAACTTGGCAAAGCCGACGCGGGGGTGGTGGGTGACGTTCGTGGTGGGGGTGGTTCTGAGTGAATATCTCCTTTGCTTTGTGGCCGTTGCGCAAGCATTTGGAAAAATCCCTGCTTTGCATCGCCTGGCACCCACCCTCAAGGAGCCGCCTTTTGGGATGGCACAAGCGATTGTGCTGATAATTTTCCTCATCCTCGCCGCGAGCAGCGTCCGGCGATCTTCCTTGGATAAGCCCGTATCGAATGCCTGAGATGGTGATGTTGGCTTGCAGCCCATCCGCAACTTGCAACACCGATCACGACAACGCCTGACCGAAGCATTCGAAGCTTCACCGCTCGACTGAACATTTTTCTATCATCGAATGATGCCAACGCATACCCTTTTGGGTGGCGACTTCCACCGCGGGCGTTTCTATGATCGGTCGTAAACCAATCCCTCGGCTGGGAACACGATAAGCATCTTGTGTTGCTCAGAGGCAGAGGGCTGCGATCTTCGAGCCGAGCAGATGCACCCATGAGCGCGTGTTTTGATGATGTCTCGAACGAGCTGGATCCGCCGGCGCCATGTCATATCCGAACCGGCCCATCGTTCGAGCAGCAAGCCTTTCGGTCTGCGTGCGATCGCGCTTGGCAAGCGCTCACCCGCTTTCGGGGAGGGGACTTGTTGGATGCCGCGCAAGAAATGGAGCCTTTTCTAAGCCATCCAAATCTTCGTAACGATTCGCATCGACAAGCCGAACTCGAAACACTTCTGGCTGTGGCGAACATTTGGAGGGACGATGTGGACCGGGCATTGTTCTTTGCACATTGCGCGTTGGGGCATGGAAGCTCGGCGCGCTTCCACTCTGTACTGTTGACGGTGCTCCGCTATGGTTGTTGGCGTGGCCATCAATTTTCATCCTTTTATGGATTTTCTCGCGCCAGGTTGCATCGGCAACATCCGTTGATGGCGATGACACAGGTGGCGCATCTGTCCATGGAAGCGGTGACCGAGGTCGAGCAGTTGCGCCTGAAGTTCGGTGAGCGCCTGGCGAACGAAGCGATAGAACTTGCCGACCGCCTTACGGCAAACGACTCCAGCGTATCGCTGCTCGCGACGTGCGTGCTCGCGAGTGTGGCCTTTGAAGTCGGCGCCATTGAAGAGGCAGACTTGCTTTGTCGCGGTAAAGCAGTAGCCATTGAGCAGCATGGCACGCCGGACAGCGCTCTTTGGGGATTTACCGTGATGGCCAAAGTTGCGTTGGCTAAAGACGTCGACAACGTCGGACTCTGGATGCTGCGCAAAGGGCAGGAATTAGGCGTCCAGCGTGGATGGGCACGTCTCGTCGCGCGTTGTGCGGCCGAGGAAGTGGCGTTGCACCTGGCGAAAGGGAAGTCTCATCTGGCTCAAGAGGCTCTGGATACAGCCGAGCGTCGCGTGGCCTCGATGGGTTGCTCCTTGTCGCATTCTCCCCACGATTGGGACCTTGATCTGGCACGTCATCGAATCGCGCTGGCGCACGGTGATGGTGATTCGGCGGTGTCTGGATTCACGCGGCTGCGTGACATCGCGCACCGGGCAGGGCGGATGCTTTGGGTGGTTCGATTCAAATTGCTGCTCGCGGCCAGTCTGTTTCGAATGGATAAGACCGAACAAGCCGAGGAGGAATTACGCGATGCCCTGCAGATGGGGGTCGAAGGCGGACTATACCGGACCCTCGTGGATGAGCTGCCGTTGATCGAGCCATGCTTGAGATCGATACGGACGTCGCGGCAGCAGCGGCTCGGCCATCTGGCCCCTTACATCGACAGCTTTTTGGCGGTAACGAGCGGGTCGTTGCTGAGTCGCCGAAAGATGGCCGGGCAGCCCCGCGCGAGCGAGATACTAAGCACCAAGGAGACGATTATTCTGCGGTTGATCAGCGTGGGCCAATCCAATAAAGAAATCGCACGCGAACTGCATATCGCGCCTGAAACCGTCAAATCGCACGCCAAGCGCATTTTTATCAAACTGTCCACCAAGACCCGTGCGGAGGCTGTGGCGCGTGGCGCTGAAATGGGCATCCTCTGAGACGTTGCAGGTTGCAGGCTGCTTGCCGATCACCGTCGGGGAGGGCGGTTCACTTCCGACACTGCAACGTTCGATGGTGATTTGAAGGTGCGGTTTATCACCCGTGCCATAGCCAACGAGAGTCAGCGCTAAGGCGCTTCTTTCGAGCCTTGAATTGAACACAGGTGCCCGATGCGGCAGGGAGGAATTCAACCCGACCACCCAGTCGTGCAGCGCGTTCAAGCACGCCACGAATGCCCCAGTGCCCTTCAAGGCCAAGGCCTTTCATGGCGTCCTTGGCAAGCCCGATGCCGTCGTCGCAAACGGTGGCAAGGAAGAACCAGTGCCCATATTTCAGGTTCAATGAAACCGTCTTTGCGTTGGAATGATAAAAGGCATTGCGCAGCAGCTCCCGCAACAGCGGCTCAAGATCGTCGATGACTTCCGGCTTGAAAAGGTAAGGCATCCCGACAGCTTCAACATGAAAGCGGACATTGCTTTCAAAGGCCATGGACGAAGCCTCCTCCAACATATCGGCAAACGGATTTTTGGATGTATCAGCGGAGGCTCGTAGCACCGAAACCTTGTCCCTGCCATCCGCTGCCGCCTGTCGTGCCGTGAGCGACAGTTTATTCAGGCGATCTGACAGCGCGAGATTGCCCGCATCCTTGGATAGCGCCTCCAATTGCAAGGCCAGCCCTTGCGCATGCTGAAGCAAAGTATCGTGAATGTCCCTGGCGACGGCTTCGCGCTCGTCGGCGCGAATTTGCACTTGCCGTCTAATGGCACGCGTCGCCGCGCGCACGCGAAGTCGCAGGATCAACCACAGCACAGCGCACAGCACAACGGCGGCCAAGACCTTGGCTGAAGCGGTTTCAGCAAACGTTGGAGCAATCGAGAACGAGAGTTTGGTCGGGACGTCGGTCCAGTCCGTGCCGTCTGTGGAAGACTGCACTTCAAATTGGTAATTGCCGGCCGGGAGGTGCTGGTAGATGGCTTCCCGGCGTGGCCCCGCATCCTGCCAGTGTTCGTCAAAACCCTGGAGCCGATATTGGTAGCGCACCTTCAAGGCGTTGCTCAGGTCGGGAGTGGCGTAAGTGATGACCAGATTGCGCGCATCTTTGGCCAGACGAAGGCTGCCTTGTGTCAGGTCGACATCGTGTTTTCCATCATTGAGGCGCTCGATGACAGGTGCGCTCGCAGGTGGCGTGGCAGGGATGTCATCGGGATCGAACCAGGCTGCCGCGTTTTGTCCCGATATCCATAGCCGACCGTCACTGGCCCGGACGAGGCTTGGAAGGGTATGGGTTTGCGCAGGCACGCCGGGCACGCCGTCTTCGCTGCTGAAACGCCGGAACGGCAAGGGTGTGTCGTCGCCGGCAAGAAAGCGATCGATGGCATGGGCAGAGATCGCATAAAGACCATCTAGGGTATGAATCCACAAACTGCCGTGTTGATCGAAGGCAAGACCGCTGACGTCCGTCAGGCTGCGTTCGCCAGCAAGGTGCAAAACGTGAAAGATCTTGCCGTCGAAGACCTGTACGCCATGATCGCCGCCAAGCCACAAGCCGTCGTGATTGCGCGCAAACACCTTGATAGATCCGACTGATACGCCTTGTTTGGCGTCATATGTCGTCCATGCTCCGTAGCGATACACCGTGGCGCGATTGTCGTCGAAGCCGATCCAGATATCCGGACCATCGGCGAACACATGGCGCCCGCTGGTCACGGCTGTTTGCGGAAGCCAGGACCCATCCTTGAGAGTGGCAATGATTCCTGTATTGGACACATAAGCAATCCATGGCGTTCCCATCGCATCCTGCGTCACGGATAGAACGACGCCAATGCCGGACTCCGGCAGCTTCGCCAAACTGTGCGGTGTTCCTGGTGCGAGCTGCCACAGTTCGTCAGCCGTCGCAGCAAGGACTTCATGCGTTGCCGGGTTTGTGTGCATGCTCATCGCGGCACGCGGTGCGGCGGTGTCCACGGGGACATCATTCACGTAGTGGATGACGTTGTGCGCCTCGCTACCGACCCACATGTCGCCATCGGCACCGGGCGCGAGCGTCAATTCGTTGATACCCTTCGGCAAGTCGAGCGTCGAGAAGGCGGAAGGAGAAAATCGATCGAGCCCACCCTCCGTCGCCACCCAGACGTTGCCGTCGCGGTCCAGAAAGGGGGCGGCAAAATTGCCGGTCAGCCCATGGTCCGTATCGATCTTGACTCCAGTGGGAAAAGGGGTGACTTCCGCGGGAAGGTTCGTGATGTTGCCTAAAAAATGGATGCCTTCGTCGGTCGTGCCGATCCAAAGATTGTGGTGCCGATCCAACACGATCCGCTGGCCATAGATAGGAATCGGACTCCCCACTTCCTTGACCGATCCGGGCGTCGTGCGCAGGCGATGGATTTTGTTGTCACGGCTGAACACGAACAAGTTATCTGAACCGATCGCCTTGATACGGAATGCGCCTGGAAACCGAAGGCCTGTACTTTTAAAGTTTCTGGCACCGTCGGGCCGCACAAGGAGGTCTCCGTTGGAGGTCGTCGCCCAGAAATTGAATGCTTCGTCCTGTGTCACGCTATCGATCTCGACGTCTGCGGTTTCGTCATCGATGCGAACCCATTTCCCCTGGACCAGCTTCATCAAATTGGGATAGTCGAAAGCTACGATGTCTCTGTTGCGGTCCTCAAAAAATTCGGCGGTGCCACCTGGCCATCCGTCATTCTTTACGTAATTCTTGATGTGACCGTCTTTGATGAAGCTGATACCGGGCGCGTCGTAGGCAACCCAGAGGCCGCCTGTCTTAGGGCCAAACAGCACAGTGATTTCGTCGCTCAGAAGTTGCTCGCCATGGCGCGCCACAAACGGTTGAAAATGGAGCCCGTCGAAACGGACGATGCCCTTGATGCCCACCATCCAGAGGTAGCCATCAGAGGTCTGTCCGATGGCTACCCCGTTGAGCAATGGGGCGCCATCCTTCTGATTAAAGGTAGTGTGCTGGTAATGCCGAATGGACCAGGGGCGTTCGGCACCGCATGCCGGAAGACTTGATACAAGAACCCATGCCGTGGCAATCGCTACCAGCACGGTCTGATAGAAGCGTTGCACTGCGTTTCCCCTTGGCGTTCGCTTGGAGCCCATGGCGCCCACAATTTAGCGTACGGCGGATGCCAAGCCATGGCGAGTCCCCGCTGGCCTCGTTGCAGGCACGACTCGTTCTTTCCCTGGTTTTATGGTGGCCATGGCGATCGGCTTTGCCGCGTGGCGCCGGCAGCGGCTGTTCTTCGATCGTCGACGGGAAAGGACCTATCGCGGGATAATCGAGCAAGACTCAATTGATCGAATCAAAGAACCCCCGCCGCATGGCAATGATGACGGCGTGGGTGCGGTCCTCCGCGCCGAGTTTGCCCAGGATGGTCTTCATTCGGGCCTTTACGGTGTCTTCCGAAATAAACAAGGCGTCGGCGATTTCGCGGTTGCTTCGCCCTTCGGCTACTTTGCGCAGAACAGCAATTTCGCGTTCGGTCAATGTTTCGTGCTCTGGATGCTGGGCCACTTGCTTCGCCACTTGTGATGTGACTGTGTGGCGCCCATCCAACGCGTTGCGGATCGCCCGAATAATCTCCTGTCCACTGGCTGTTTTCAGCAAATATGATGTTGCGCCCAGCGCGAAGGCCCGCCGCACGCGCGCATCGCCAGGGTAGGTAGTAAGCACGATGATGATGGCATCAGGCGAGGTTTCACGAATGACTTCGATGGCGTGCAGACCATCCACCTCGGGCATCTGCAGATCGATCAGCATCAAGTCCGGTCGCAATCGCAGAAAGGCTTCAATGGCTTCTTTTCCATTTCCAGCCTCGCCTACGACGTCCAGGTCACTCTCTTGGCGAATGACCGCCCGAAGACCATCCCTCATCACCGGGTGATCATCGACGACCAGGATGCTGAAACGCTTTGTGTTCTCGTTCAAGAGCTCACCTTTGTGCCATGTCTGGACAGCGCGCTTGCGGCGGCGGAGCGAGTTTGCACCCACTCGAATGAGGTGGCTATGCTCGAAAGGGTATACCCGGCGAAAAATATTGCCAGCCTTAGGGATGTTCAAGACGCTAGTTGGCCACACGAATACCCTTTGCCGACTCTCCAAGCCGCGGCCCATGAGCAGGCGCCACGGTTTCTGATCTAAAGCCCGCGATAACAGTCATGACAGCGTTGAAATCATCGGCATTAAGTAACGTCCATGAAGGCTCCGTCTCCTGCGGCACGACAGCCTCAGCCGACCGCTGGGTTCGAATTTGGTCCACTTTTCCATTGGGAACGATTAGGACAAAGTTATCGAGGGTAGAGCAGGTCGGTACGGGTGGTGGAGCTGAATGCCAGCCGCAGTCGACACCGTCTACACCGGTCATCGCGATGCTCTGTTGGTTTGCATAATCAAGATTAACAACGCCCAGTCGATACAAGCACAGCGGGGACTATCCATGCGCCGACGCTATACAAGTTAAGAGGTTCGCATGTGCAAGGCTCAAGCCGAAACGTTGGATGTTGCTTGGCCATGGATGGGAGAGCTATTGATGCACTCGACCTTACGCTATGGGCCAGATGACAATTCGCCTTCATTGCGGTGACCGTTTGTGGAATGGATTGCAAAGCTGGCTCATGCCGGCACGCTGTTAATCGTCAATGCACTGCTGGCGACCCTGTCGTCAGCGTTCTTTTTTGCCCTCTATGTGGCTCATCCTCATGCCAAGCGTTTGACAGGGGTGCTGCTGTGGGCGGTGGGCTATGCAGCCTTCGCCACGGGCTTCGGCGTGCTGATCCTGCCGGCTTTCCACATTTTCTTTCCCCTGCTGGGGCTTGTGGGCAACTTTGCGATCGACGCCGGCGCTGTTCTGACGTTGCTTGCTGTGAACACCTATCTGGAACTGCCCAGAGGCAAGCTGTGGGTGTTACTCCCGGTGGCCCTGATCGCTCTGATCGAGCTCTACGTTGTTTTGCAGGACGGTGAAAACCTGCGGATGATGGTGATCTTGGGTGGTGCACTGACCGGGTTGCTCACCCTCGTGACCGGTGCGGCCTTCTGGCAATGCGAAGACGACGCACAACGCCCTATAGCGCGCCTGGCGGGTTCCTTTCATTTTCTTTGGGCGGCCATGTTGCTGGCGAGGATGGGATGGTGGGTCATGCATCCGGGCACCGATCCCATTAAAGACCCGACATCAACCTTCGGCCTGCTTTCTCGCATCGTGCTGACTTGGGTCGTGACGCCCAGCGTCCTGTGGATGCTGACTCGACAGCTTGACGCGGAATTGATCCGCTACGCCAGCCAGGATCCGCTGACGGGAGTGGCCAACCGTCGTGTAATGTGGGAGCAAGGGCAGTATCGCGTCGCCGAGTTGAAGCGGGCGAATACTGCGTTGGCTGTGCTGATGATTGATGTGGACCACTTCAAGACGATCAATGACCGCTGGGGGCACGACGGTGGCGACCATGTCTTGGTGTCCATCGCGGAGATCCTCAAGTCGAATATCCGCGACGAGGACTTGCTGGCCCGCGTCGGCGGTGAAGAGTTCATGGTGTTGATCCGGCATGCCGACGAAAGGGTGGCAGAGGAAGCCGCGGAACGGCTCAGAGCAGCCATTGATCGCGAGCGAATCCTTCTGCCCTCGGGGGATGTTTGGCATTGCACCGCAAGCATCGGGTATTGCATCACGACAGACAGCCAAACGAGCTGGAAGGATGTGGTGATCACCGCCGATCAGGCGCTGTATGCCGCCAAGCGTACAGGGCGCAATCGCGTCATGGGCGGCTCGTTCGCTGCTGAACCGAACAAGTGACGACGGGCATCGTCGTTCAGGTGTGGGCTGATTTCATAGCCGACACTGTTGAACAGTTTAACCGCTGCCATCGTCCTTGAATTTTTGAACGAGAATGTTCAACCGGGCATCGGCACCCGCGGCTGGGATACGCTTCGATTGCATAAGGACGACCAGTCCGTGCAACGCGCTCCACAGCACCTCGGCTAGAAACACCGGGTCTTGCCGATCTGGCCCAAGCGCGGTGACCAGCGCCTGAAATGCAGTGCGAAGAGCGGCCGGCGTTTCTTCGCTGGCAAACTTGATCTGCGTGGGCAGTACGAACATCGCCTCGTAGACAACGGGTCGCGAACTCGCAAAATCAAGATAGGCGGCACAGACGTTACGCAATACGTCGCCGGTGCCAGCGACATTCCGGGTTTCCGCCTCCATTCGCGTCGCCAGCTCCTCGAATCCTCTTGTGGCGACTGCGGCCATGATGTCGGCTTTGCTCTTGAAATGGCTGTAGAGAACCGGTTGGCTGTAAGAAGTGCAGAACCGACTGTTTGCCGGCTGCAAATCTAATTTTACATAATATACATTATGCGCAATCGAGGACGGGGCCGATGCCGAACCACGACCCCGATCGGACGCTGTCGCAGTCCCTTTAATTCTGTCGTCTGTCCCGTTAACCATGTCATGTCCCGCTTATTCGGTCATCTTTCGACACGACGCCCTTAGAGTTCCGGTCAATGACGTTGGATCGTTGCTCTCATGCCAATAAACCCAGGCACGACAAGGTTTAGATCAGCTTTGACCCTTAACTCTGAAGCGTCGGCGGCTCCCAACATGACCTTATTTGGCTAACGAAGAGTGCTTCCAGGCGCTAGTCAGCCAATCAATCAGGGTGTGGATACCCGCCAGCGCAACCAGCAACGACAAAACAGCCACGACCAAAGTTAGGACGGTCAACATCTGGATTCGGCGTTGCACCTTGACGTTCTCGTGGATGCTCAGAATCGAGGAGAGCTGTTCGAAGTGTCCGCGCATGACGCCCTCTTCCTCAGCCAGGCGTGATGCCATGACCTGGGTGGTCGATCGAAAGATATCCGACAACTTTGGCGCGGGGTCGTCCGATCTCAAATCTGTCGTGCTTAACGCCGCCAACTCGCGTTCGTATCGCCCTCGTTGGTTAGCCCTTCTCGTCAATTCACCAGCCAGAGCGGGAACCCCCAGCGTCCGATCAAAGAAATGAGTGATCGTACGCAACGTGCGATCGAGGTTGCCTCGACCGGATCGAGCGATCTTGAGTTGCTCCCGACTGAGATTCAGATACCGCGTCTGTTCCTTCAAATACTCCAAAATCGCGGCGTTCGGCAGAACGTATTGCAACTCCTGGCTACATAGATAGATGAGGGCATCGAGCGACCTTCCCCCAAGGAACTTAAAGTTCTCTTCGGGAAATCGAGACTCGTCCGCCGCGACGGTGATGATGCTCCCATAGGTCCCTTCACTGTCGTCAGCCAAGAGAAGCTGGAGCCCATCGTGCTCTCGGGACCTCCACACATACGGCGAGAATCTGCCGTTACGGAGAAGCCAGCGCCAATTGATACGCCCTATCCGCGGTACAGTGGGCGGGTCATGAAGCACCGGGCCTTCTTTGACCGATAGCAGTTCCATGATTGGGAAAGCTACTTTCCGATCTAGACTAGAAAAGTATCCAGGCAGGTTTCGCTTGTACCAATCCGTGACCAAGGATCGAAGGCTCGATCGCACTGAGGCTATCGCCTCTTTTTTTTGATTCTCTGGTCCGATGATCGAGATAGCTCTCGATCCGCGTATCCGTCGGCGATAGGTCCTCCGGTCCCGATTGATCTCGATCTCGTAGCGCTGCGCAACCGTGTCATCCAAACGAAAGCCGATAAGCACTCCCGTCAAGGACGGCGACAACTGGAACACTTGCACGTCTAAGTACGAAACGCCTTCGGGGAGCGATGCGAAGTTGTAGGTAGCGAGGTACTTGCCTCGCTCGTTGGGGGCTACGATGCGCCCTCCGTTGAGCCATGCGTCTTGTTGCCCGTACGCGCGACTCTCCCTAATCCACTTCGCGATGCCGTCCTGGTCGCCTAAGCGGCCGACAACGCCCCACTCCAATTTCTCCAGTCCTTTGTACAAGCCATCGATTTCCGCTGGTCCGTAGAGTTCGCATCCCCAGACCATCGGGACGCGAAGCTCCAATTCGGGAGGAACACGCGTTTCCTCGTTTTCCTCGACATCGTGTGCTTGCTCATAAACGAGATCGGCTCTGTTGACGGCACCCCAGTTGGGGAATATCCATAACACCCATCGTTGAAGCCGTCGCCAACGCTTCACGATAAAGGTTACTAGCGGTGTCGGCTTTGCCGGTTCCGACGGTGAAGTCGGTGTGCTATCCCCGAGCACCTGCTCGGCGTCCTGTTTTGCCGGTTCACTTGTTGCATCCGCGCCCATGATCCCCCCTGTTCAACTCGCACGACAATTTTGCCAAGAACTTCTACAGGTCAACGACCAATGGGCGTCATCCCTCGCCGTCGTTCGTGGGGCGGTGTCGATCGATCGTCAAGATACCGTAGGATCGGTGGGTGGCGACGTTACTTTGGGGGCTTCTTTTTGCGGGGTGTCGCGACTCCTCGTTTGGCGGGCATCGCGACACGGCGCGGCGCCTTGCGGGCTGTGGCCGAGGAGGCGACTCGCTGACTGTGCGCAAGGGTAGCCTCGAGGGCTTCGACACGGCCGGCGCGCCGCGCGGCGAGCTGCTCGGCCGTATGTAACGCCGTTCGCAGCTGGCCCTCTTGGGCGACTAAGCGGGCCGTGACCTTGGCATGCTCGCGTTGCGCGCGTTCCAATTGCTGCTGCGCGGCCTTGAGTTCCTGCCGTGCATGATCGACTTGTTGATGCGCGCGGTCTTCGATCGTACGGATGTGTTGCTGGGCACTAAGACGCTCGGACCGCAAGACCTCGAGATCACGTTGCTGCTGATCGAATTGTGACTGCAGGCGATCCCGTTGCTGCGTGAGGTCGCCAACTTGGGCGACGAGTTGGTCTACCAAGAGCTGACGCTCGTCGAGATGACGTTCGGCTTGGATCCGCTGGGTTGCGTGGTCGGCGACACTCGCTTGGGCTTCGGCGAGGGCGATTTCCCACACCTTGCGTTCTTGGGCGAGGCTCATTTGCTCGGCAAACAGCGCGTTCTGTTCGGCTACCAGGGCTGACCGCGCGCTAGCCTCGCCTTGGGCGAGTGCCAGGCGCCAGGCTTCGGCAAAGGCCTGCGCGACCTCGCCCGGCAAGTCGGGCAACAGCGTATGGCCCTTCAACCGCTGTGCCAACTGCTCCCACCATTGGTCCAGTAATTGACCTACGCGTGCGGGACTGCCGCGCCCGAGTTCCGAGCGTACGCGTTCGACCGTGGGTCGTTCGCCGCGTGTCAGCACCGCATCCGCGGCCTGGAAAACCTCGGTTTCGGGTACCCCATTTGCCATGCCCTGCCCCTCCTGTTATTAGGTATGATAATGAAACGTTATCCGACCTAATTGGCCAGAAAGCGCCATTTCCATACGGTGCACGTAATGAATCATACGCCCATTCCTGTCGATGTGATGCCTGCCTTACTGGATGTGGCCATGTTCGATACGGCCAGCCAAGCCGCTGTTGCCGCGTTCGTCGCCGCCGGCACTGCAGCGAACACCGTGCGCAGCTACCGTAGTGCCCTCACCTACTGGACCGCGTGGTTGCACGGCCGCTACGGGCACTCGTTGGGCGGCGCGCCGGTGCCGGTATCGGTTGTCGTGCAGTTCGTGCTCGATCATCTGGCGTGCCCGCAGGACGACGGCAGTTGGGTACACACATTGCCTCCGGCGCTCGATGCGGCCTTGGTCGCTGCCGCCATCAAGGGCCATCCGGGTCCTCTGGCCTATAACACTGTCAGCCATCGGCTTGCCGTGCTCGCGACTTGGCATCGCGTGCACAGCTGGGAGTCGCCGACCGAGGATGCCGTAGTCAAAACCCTGCTGCGCCAGGCGCGCAAGGCTCAGGCCCGAAACGGGATCACCGTGCGCAAGAAAACGGCGGCTGTGGCCGAGCCGTTGCAGGAGTTGTTGGCGACGTGCACCGATGGGCTGCGCGGTGTGCGCGATCGCGCCCTGCTGCTCCTCGCGTGGAGCGGCGGCGGTCGTCGCCGCTCCGAAGTGGTCGGCTTGCAGATCACCGACGTGCGGCGCTTGGACGCCAACACCTGGGTCTATGCGCTGGGCACCACCAAAACCAACACCACAGGCGTACGGCGCGAAAAACCCTTAAAGGGGGCGGCCGCGCAGGCTCTGTCGGCGTGGCTGGCCGTCGCACCGGCCACGACCGGCCCCCTCTTCCGCCGGTTGCATCGGGGTGGCACCGTCGGCACTACCGCACTGACTGCCGATCACATCGCCCGAATGGTGCAACGACGCGCCAAGTTGGCCGGTTTGGACGGTGATTGGGCCGCGCATAGCCTGCGCTCGGGCTTCGTCACCGAAGCGGGCCGCCAAGGCGTGCCCCTCGGCGAGGTGATGGCGATGACCGAGCACCGCGGGGTCGGCACCGTGATGGGGTATTTCCAGGCCGGCAGCCTGATGACCAGTCGTGCCACGACGCTGCTCGCGTCCCCGAGCCTCGATATCGACGCGACGTCCCCATCGCCCGGCTGTACTTTGCGCGACTCCGGTTGACGGTCGCGATATGCCGGACCTTGCCGAGCTGTCCCTCGGCGACAGTGCATGGTGTGCGTATCATCGGCCACGAAGGATTCGCACACGAACATACTACCTCGCCCTTCACCCTCGGCGTTTGATGTCGCTAGAGTGACTCAGGCCGTGATCTCACCTTTCTTCCCATGACGACTACCAATCTTGTTCGCCCCAGTCGCGACGGTGATCAATTCCACTACCTTTGGGCGGCTCGACGCTGTCTGAAGTTACTTGCTGGTAAGCATGATTTAGTCGCTATTAGCATCGAAGGACCATCGAAAGGCGAGCAGCCTGGCGCCGATCCGATCGAGGCGGGTGAAGAGTTGATCGACATCGCGGAGTATTTTGGCAGCGAGGACATAGGACAAGCGCGCCTAGTGCGTTACATGCAACTTAAGCACTCGACGCGTCGAGCCGCCGAGCCGTGGACGGCCAGCGGTCTTGAAAAGACGCTAAAAGGTTTCGCAAAGCGTTACGCCAAAGTGCAAGAAACATACGCCGAGCCCGAATTGGCGAAAAAACTTCAGTTCTGGTTTGTCTCGAACCGACCGATCAGTCAGGACGTTGTCGAAGCTGTAATCGATGCGGCGGCCGAAGCAACTGCACGTCATCCCGCTGAGTTAACCAAGCTTCAAACCATGACTGGGCTCATCGGAAGCGCGCTTGCTGCCTTCTGTAAGCTGCTCCACTTCGAAGATCGCCAGGATGGTTATTGGGATCAACGCAACCTCTTGTCTCAGGAAGTTAGCGGCTATCTTCCCGATGCCGACGTGGATGCGCCGATGCAACTGAAGGAGCTTGTGACTCGCCGCGCGCTTTCCGAAGGGGAACAAGACCCTACCATTACGAAAATCGATGTTCTACGTGCGCTAAAAACCGATGAAAGCCGGCTATTCCCGGCGCCGTGCCTTATTGGACATGTAGACGACGCCGTTGCGCGCGAACAAGAAATCGACATTGTCGATCAAATCATCCGTGCCGGCGCCCCAGTGATCGTTCACGCGCCTGGTGGAGTAGGTAAATCGGTATTTGCAACGCACGTAGGCAACCTTCTACCTAGCGGGTCGGTCAGCATCCTCTACGACTGTTTTGGGAATGGGCAGTATCGAAGCGTAACGGGCTATCGCCATCGTCATAAGGACGCACTCGTCCAGATGGCCAATGAGTTGGCGGCAAAAGGCGTTTGCCACCCGTTGGTCCCCACAACGAACGCCGATGCCGGCGCGTATGTGCGCGCGTTCGTGTATCGATTGGGCCAGGCGGTAAGAATCCTACGTGCATCGAGTCCCACAGCCCTCGTATGTGTCGTTGTGGATGCGGCAGACAACGCGCAGATGGCCGCGACGGAGATTGGCGAAGCGCGGTCCTTCGTGCGTGATCTGATTCGCGCAGGCCTTCCCGAAGGCGTCCGCCTTGTCTTACTGTGCCGCTCGCATCGTCAAGACCTCCTGGAGCCACCACCCGAAGCGCTATCCATCGAGCTACGCCCTTTCAGTCGTCATGAGACGGCAGCGGTCTTGCGTCACACCTTTCCCGATGCAAGCGAACACGACGTCGATGAGTTTCACCGCCTCAGCTCACACAATCCGCGAGTGCAAGCTTTGGCCCTGTCGCGCGCTTTGCCGTTGCAGCAGACACTACGCTTGCTCGGACCCAATCCCACAAGCGTGGAAGACGCGATTGCTTCTCTGTTGGATGACGCCATAAAAAATTTAAAGGACGCGTCAGGGCCGGTTGAGAGGCAGTGCGTTGAAAAAATCTGCGAGGGCCTGGCGGCGCTGAGGCCGCTCATTCCGATTTCGATCCTTTCGACCATATCGGGCGTCGAGCCGGGCGCAATTAAAAGCTTTGCATACGATATCGGCCGTCCACTGCTTGTGACCGGCGATTCGATTCAGTTTCTAGACGAACCTGCTGAAACTTGGTTTCGCGACAAATTCAAACCCACGGCGCAACGGTTGGCGGATTTCATTACCGGTTTGCGACCTTTGGCCAGTCGGAGCGCTTACGTCGCCTCGACGCTACCCCAATTGATGCTGGAGGCGGGGCAATTCTCCGAACTCGTTCAAGTGGCGCTTTCGTCTGCTGCCCTTCCGGAGACCAGTCCCCTCGAAAGGCGTGATATCGAATTGCAACGTCTGCAATTTGCATTGAAAGCGACCCTTCGCTTGGGGCGCCACCTAGACGCCGCGAAGCTTGTGATGAAAGCGGGAGGCGAGACGGCCGGTGATGAACGGCAGCGAAAGCTGCTCCAAACCAATACCGATCTTGCCTCGGTTTTTCTCGAACTCGATCTAGTTCAGGAAATTGTTTCCCGTCGCACCTTTGGCTCACGCTGGCTTGGCTCGCACCACGCGTACGAAGCGGCCCTGCTTTCAGGTCGCAAGGAATTGGTGGGCGATGCACGCAGCCGCGTACGTATGGCACACGAATGGTTGCAAAATTGGGGGCGCTTACCGACCGAAGAGCAAGAACACGAACCAATTTCCGATCAAGATATTCTCGAGCTTACTCAGGCGCATTTAAATATTTATGGCCCAGCGGATGCGGTGGAATACCTGGGACGCTGGCGACCAGGGGAAGTCTCTTATCGCGTCGGTAGCAGGCTTATCCATCGCCTGATCGATCACGGTCGCTGGTCAGATATCGACGAGATGGCGAGTGTAGCCCACAACAATCTTCGCCTGATCATTGCGATCATCGTTGAATTGAGAGAAGTAAATAAGATCCCGCCACGCGATGTCATTAGCAAAGCCTTTCAGCAACTTTTGAAGCGCCGAATTCCACTTCGCCAGCGCGGGCAATGGAATGAAACGGAAGTAGCGCTCGATGCTGTCACGGCCGTGGTGGAGGCAGCGCTAAAGACCGGCATCTGCACGCATGATGAAGCGGCTTCGGTCCTAGCGAGGCATTTGCCCACTGAGCCGCCTCGGGGACTTGCATCGCGCTTTTCCATCTCTCGCTCTCCCCTATTGCGTGGTTACTGCCTGCATGCCGCCCTGGAAGAGCGGTCGCTCGAGCTGATCGATCTTGCTTATGCCGAGCTGAAAGTGGAGATCGAAAAAGCGAACCAACACACAACGTCGAACGACCTTCGAGAATTCCAAGAAGACGTCGGCGCACTGCTTCCCTGGCATCAGCTTTGGGCATCCAACCTGCTTGGAAAAGTCAAAAAAGAATATTTTGCAGAGGAAATAACGAAGGCGGCCAAAATGTCTGCGTCGGCGGAGCGAAATCGTTATCGCGAAGGAGGCTACGTCGCCAATGAGATTGCCTCGCTTCGAATGAGTATTTTGCATCAGCACGAAGCGCCGGATGCGAATTCCCTGGAGGCATTCGATCAGTGGAAGCACCAACTTAAGCAACCTCTATCTACCCTAACGCTCAATGCCCTCTGCAGGCTATGCGCACAACGGCCCGAAACGAAAGCGAATGCCATGGCGTTCGCAACGGAGTCTTATGCATTAACTCGCGAAGATCGGTCCGACGCGGAGAATAAGTCCGACGGATACGTTGGGGTCGCCCGCGCGATCTTGACGACAAGCAAGGCGGATGCGAAAGCCTACTTCAATGCGGCGGTTGAGGTTGCGGGGAAAATTGGCGACGAAAATATCGCCCGATGGGAGGCTATCCTGGACCTCGCAGATCGCGCTTCACGAAGTGACAGAGTCACCCCTACCGTGGCCTACCAATTTTCACGCTGTGCAGAGTTGACTTACACCTACGTCGTGCGCGACAAGCACTTCCCTTGGAGGGGGACGATGGTTGCCCTGTGTGGGTTATGTCCGTCGTCCGCCGTCGCCATATTGAGTCGCTGGCGCGATCGAGGGTTTTGCTCACACGAACGATTGTTGCCGGTTGCCGTTGGCAATTTGATCGAACGAGGTCTCATTGATCCCCACGATGCGGTGCCGTTGATTGGTTTTCGAGCGCAGTGGGACTATGACGAGCTGCTCGACGCTTCGCTCACTACCGCGAAGAATGCAGAAGAGAAGACCTTGGTAACTCGGACGGTGCATCGCTATGCTCAATTCTCGGCCCTGGATTCCTCCGATCTAATTCGCCTCAAGCAGGTCGCTGCGAAACACGACATAACCATTGTGGGTTTAGCTGACGACATTGCCTCGATTGAACGAAGAGAGGCGATATGCAAGGCGAAAACGTCCCACCAGCCACTGCAGCCTGCTCACGGCGAAACCCGTAAAACTCCATGGGACGACATTTTTGCGAACAAAGATGTAGCGACGACGGAAGGCCTATCTCAGGCCTATCTCTCGTTCAAGGGAACGAAGCCCCCCTGGTCCCACGAAACGTTCTTCACGCAAGCCATGCGGCGCGTCGAGGTGGGATCAGAAACCCAATTTATCAGCGCCATCGCGAACACGCCTGAGTTCGATTTGTATAGCTTTAAAGTTTGGTTGGCGCAGATACCGGAGAGTTGGAAGGCGCGACCGGCCATTTCTCAGGCACTTGCAAACACCATACGGGTTCTTTGCCGCCGCTTTTGCATGAAGGTGAGAAAGTACCGCTACTACGAGGTCTTTCCTTTCGAAGTGGCCTGTTCGTTGGCAGGCATCAGCGAAGCCGACGTTGTCGATGTTGTGTTGACGGCCACGGGTGAAACGCTTGACTTCCTTGAGGCGAATGAACTGTTTTCTCTCATTGGGCTGCTCATGACCAAGCTGTCGCCCGATGAGGCACTCGATGCGCTGACGTATGCACTTGATCTATTCAATCCGGCGCTGGAAGACAACGATGGGGATGGACCTTGGAATGATCACTTGTCACCGCCTAGCGATCTTAGGGGATCGATTGCTGGTTACATCTGGTCTGCGGCAGCAGCGCCAGAGGCCGTACTGCGATGGGAAGCTGCGCATGCCATCCTCGAATGCTGCCGTCTTGGACGCAAAGAAGTCATGGATCACTTGGTGGAGATGGCCATCAACGGGCATGGCGGCTCCTTTGTGGACGCACGCCTCCCGTTTTATGAACTTCACGCCTTGCAATGGCTCCTAATCGGTATGGCGAGAGCATCTCAAGAAGCACCGTGTGTGGTAGCTCCGTATGCGCAACAACTTCTCGATTGGAGTCTATCCGGCCAGTCACACGTATTGATCCGGCTATTCGCGGCACGTGCCGCACGTGCGCTTATTTCAAGTGGCCATCTTGTTGATGACGGTAACCTTGCGATGCGCCTTGAACGTATCAATATGTCGCCGCTGGTAGTTGTCGAGTCCGATAGAGATGAAGAACAAACTCAGCGTAAATCGAGTCGTAGTAAGGATGAAGAAGACCAATTTTATTTTGGCATCGACATCGGCCCTTATTGGTATGCCCCGCTCGGTCGAAGATTTGCGTGGTCGCAGGCGGCGATTGAGACGGAAGCCTTGGATGTTATTCGAAAGGACTTTGGCTATACCGGGACAAGTCGTTGGAACGATGACCCGCGGGTTCGACGCCATCTTTACGAAGAACGACATACTGATCATTCCCACGGCTCCTACCCGCGTGCCGATAGCCTCCATTTTTACTACGCGTACCACGCGATGATGATCGTTGCAGGGCGATTGCTTGCCACTACGCCACTCCATCGTCACCCTCGCTATGACGAAGGGGACACGTTTGCGGAATGGTTGGATGGGCATGACCTTACACGTTCGGACGGCCGCTGGCTTTGGGATCGACGCGATCCCACGCCGCTTGAAAAGGGGACGTGGTTGGAACGCGAGAAGGAGCATACGGACTACCGGCGAGTAACCGACATGGATTTTCAAGAAGCACTGGGTAACGGTGACCGGCTTAATCTGTGGGGCTATTGGACAGAAGCTGACCACCGCCGTGAGCAATCGACGTCAATCCATAGCGCCCTGGTTTCGCCGGACAAGTCCGAAGCGCTCTTACGTGCGCTCGCTAGCACCAGAAATGTTCACGACTACGCGATACCAAGTGCCGGCAGCGACATGGAAATCGATGAGGCAAGCTTCGAGTTGAAAGGCTGGGTAGCCGATCGCGACGGCGAGCGGGAATTGGACAGATTCGATCGCTGGGCGGGAGGTATCACTTTTCCACCGCCGAGGCCAGCACAGTTTATTGTGGATGGTATGCGGCTACACACCGACTCGGACCTGCGGGTGTGGAACGATCAAAGCGAATCCTGGGTGATGGAGAGCCAGGTTTGGGGTCACTTCGACGAAGCAAGACGCCATGAAGGCGGCAATCCTGAAAGGGGGAGCCGCCTTCAAGTATCCACCGCATTTGCAGCATCTATGCTGAGTGAATTGGATCGCGACCTTATTATCGAGGTGCAAATTGAGCGGCATCGCCGCCATCAGCCCTATGAAAGTGGAGACAGCGATGACGACGAACGAATCAAAACAACCGCCAAACTCTATCTCCTCCGGCGAGATGGAAAATGTCGAAGCCTCTGACAAGATCTTTGCGCTCGGCCGGCAACTTGTCGAACAACTTGGGCTAGACGATTCAGTCGATACGCTTGGGCGTTGGATGGCGCATTACATTTCCGAGCTGATAACGAAAGTCGAGCACGCGTCGGGGGAAGCCAAGGCCCCGGCGCAACGTGAATGCTTTGACGCAATCTTGACCTTGTGGAAGCATCGATCTGAACTGCCGAACGGAAAACGTCCCTTCGAGGACCTCGAGCCGATTATGCGATCGATCGAAAGTCTCGATCCAGAGAGCCACGGGCTTCGCTATTACCGCAGCGCCCGTCCGCCAAAGGGCGAAGCGGCGGAAACTCCAGACCAAGAGAAATGGCTGGAGCTTATCGATGGCTTGGATTATACGGCCCGAGTGCTAATTGGCTGCTGCCTTGCCGAAGCTGCGGAGGCAGCGCTCGACAAATCGAAAGTATGGGTGCAGCACGCGATGGCTATCGATGATGGCGCCCCGGAACGCGCGATCCGGTTCGTCTCCGCCGCTTATAAGGTGAACAAAGCGCCGGATCCGAATGAAGGTGTCCGCTTGCTTCTTCAAGACCGGATCAATCGATTGCGCAGCTTTCTCAGTATCGCCAGTCACATGACCGACACGCTCAAGAACCGGCTTGAGTCGCTGCCGCCTGTAGAAAACGTACCTGAAGAGGGAGAGCGGCTGGTCATATTTACTCCCCCTACTCTGCCCGATGAGATGCCCTAGTGGGTCGCCGGCCCGATGGAGTTAACCGCAATGATGGAAAAGTTAGCGCTTAAACGTGGCGTGTTCTATGAGGGAGACACGCAGGATCTCCGGATAGTCAGTCCGACCCCAGTCGTGAGCGAAGCTCATTGCGGATTTATCGAGATGCCTGGCGGGATGAAGGTGGTCTTTCGCGAGGACAGTTTCGATCCTGTAACGCGTATCAAACGTGGGCGCCTATATGTCGGCGGACCGCTCGGAAACAGTTGGCCGCCCGGCCGGGTGGACCATGGCCCGTATCATCCCTATTTGTCGAACGCTGGAAAAGCATCGCTTGGGGTCCAGTGGACTCCTGAGCAGTCGTTCGAAGCATGGAGTCCGTCCGTCCCACCCGACAAAATCCTCAATCAGGCCATGGAATTAGGGAGTGCTGGCTTCCAGACACGCTGGCGTGTCGTGGGGCTGGAGCGAATGGCGGTTGGCCATATCTTGTTCACACTTCGCGCCATGTCGCTCATCGGTGTCGTGCCCGAACTCAGCGTGGACATTGAAAATAAGGACCACAGCGCAGTCAACGAAGCCTCCGTCCAACAAGCGTTGGATGCATTAGTGGATGCTCTGCATAAGCAGCAGCCCACGCCTATCGTTGACGTAGCGAGAGAAACCGCAAAGGTCATCTTGACAGCATGGATTGGGCCAGTCGCCCATGGGAAGGACTTGGCTGAAGTGATTGATGAAATCCCATCGCACTACAGAATCGTCCAATGGGCGGCATCCATTGTGAATCGCTTCCATACACGTGGAAAATCGGCTGCCCAAGAAAAGCACTCAAAAAAGGGACTGTTTTTGCGTGATATCGTGGAGGACGATGCTGAATCGAGCGTACATCTCGTCGCGCTACTCATGCGCGAGTTGGGTTGGGCCGCCTCGTAATGTTGGTGCACGTCTAGAGAGAAGAGTGAGTCAAACATCACAAAAAAATCTTCGCCATCGTGGCGATGACGCTCATCTGCTTCAAGTTCTGACTACAACACATGGTTATCTAGCACTTTGTGTATGCTCTAATACGTTGATACTCCGGGGGGAGCATGGACTGGGAACGAGTTAACGTTTGGACGAGCACGCTATATACACTGATTCATTCGTTGCACATAGCGCGCGAACAACAATTTGGCGATCTTGCTAGCTTAGACAAGCGCGCTCGGGATGCGCAGACCTGGGTGGCACCGGACTGCTCCTACGGCTCGGTGTTGCTCGCACATCCGGGCGGGAACAACGTACTTACTTTCAGGCGCGATCCATCCAAACACTTCAAAGACACGTCTAAACAAGTTATCAAGATGTTGGTCCAGGACTTAGTCGTGATCCTTGATGAAATGATGGATGAAGCTTTGGTCGATCGGCACGAAACGGCCGGCAAGTATCCGCAATCGAAAATCGAGAAACTGAAAAAGGCGCTCGATCCGCGATATCACTGGTCGGCTCACGGCTGCCTGGAATTGGTAGCTGTGCGCAATGTCCTCACGCATAACAGTGGCCAGTGGAACGAACCATCGATACGAATTATTCAATCCTTTGCGTCACCAGTGCCATGCGTCGGCGAGCCTCTGAATGTCGGGTTCTCAATGCTTTTTCGATATCGGAAAGCGATGCGCACAATGCTCAACCAGATATCGCACGCCTAGTTTTCTTGGGAATTTCGGTACAGGCCCGCCTGTGGCGGCAACTGCGATTCGCGCAACTATTTACTATATGTCGCTAGAGTTTGCTGGATTGGTCATTGGCGATCGATATGGTTTGGTCAGTTGCGTCGATCATGATTTCGGACTGGTCAAACTGGATGTAATGATCGGAGCGCGGCACGACGTCATTGACACCGGGGCGTTGACATGGCAACGACCTCATCGTGCAGGCTTCCCATATCCGCGCATGGCGGTCTAGCAGCGCCTGCGTCCAATCTTCTGGGCCCTGGATGTGGCGCGTGCGTTAGATCAATGATCGGCTTGTTTTTGAAACCCTTGCGGATAGCTCCTCTCGTTCACGCTGGCTCGAAAGATGCTCCTGTAGTCGAACACAAGATGGAACGTCCCCCGGAGCAAGAGGATTTATTATCAACGGCCTGTCCGATGAAATGACGGGCATGCGTGCATCGCAGGTTGGTGGAAAGGTTATTTTCCTTGCCACTTCCCGGATTTCGATTGACTGGCGCGTGCCATCATCCATTTGGATGATGCGCGCAAGTTTGGGTTATGGCAGTGTTTTGCAACAAGCGAGGAATGCTTCGCGCGTGGAGGTCACGGGATGAAGAAGGTAATAGTGATACTCATGACGGCGTTGGCGTTTGCCGGGATCTGCCTTGCAACTCCGATAAACAAAAAAGCACAATCCAAGTCCACCGCTGCGGCTTCGAGTAGTGACGCTTGCACACCAGTAGAAAATGCAATGGGCAATGGCATTGCCTTCCGGAATCCTACAAGTGGCCATACAAGTCAGTTCTATCCTACGGAAGGCTCTGGCCGACAAGGCTCCTGGAGGGTATCCAGTGCACAAAGAACATGGATTAACAGTTACCAAATTCAGAACATTAACTATAAAAATGTTAACAATGAATCAGAAAGTGGATGTATTTTGACAGAATTATTAAGAACAGGTGATTGCGCAGGAAGCGTCTTTAATTTCTGGATTTACTCTATCGGTGATAGCCTTGTTATTAAAGATAACGTCATAGATGGCCCTAATGATACATTCTTACGTCCATCCAACAGAAACTCCTATATTGGTGATTGCGATAATTCAGACGCGACCGATTTTACACTTATTAGAATTTAACGATATCTTTCTTGAGTTCTTCACCAACTATCAAGTGGCGCGGTAGCATGGAATCCATTTCCAATATTCGCATTACATGTCAGGATGGAAATTCATGGAATTTCAACTCGTAAAAATCTACGTACTGGTGCCCTTCCGATGCCTTGCACCTGAGTTTGTCGCAACTTAACTTCTATCGACATGCCAATGGTTAAGTCGGTTATGAATTTGAACTTGTCCATCGCATTATTTGCTGCGTTTCTAATATCGACCGCAGCAATTGCGGCAGGCATAGCCATGGGCCATGGCACGGCTTCGAATCGTGAAGCAGCATGCGCCGGCGCGATTCAATCGGCGCAGACAGCGGCGTTTGCACGGGGCGCAAAAACGATTACGTCAATAAATGATTGTGAGTGCAGCGCGGCCGTGGGTGGAACCATCTGGAGCTGCATCGCCCGCGTTCAATACCAGTAGGCTATAGACTTAGCGCGGTTCTAGTACAAGCATCCGGACCAGATCGGACTGGCGACGCGCTCCGGTCTTCATAAACAAAGCACGTAACTGCGTGCGCACCGTGTTGCGGGTCACGCCCATCATCTCGGCGGTTTCCGTCAGTGAACACCCCGCTGCGAGATGAAGGGCCAACGTGGTTTCTGCCCTGGTAAACCCCCAACGCTCCTTCCACCGCACCGATTGCCCCCCTACAATCTCGGTGTGCGGCGATGTAAAGAAGAGAATCACCGCCCAATCAGATTCGCCCCAATGCGGATGAGCGACGGCCTGCACTGGGCAAGCTCTGAGCATACCAGTTGCCACTCCAGCTCCGTCTGTCAGCTGCAACGACAGAATATCAGGCCGTGAGTCGGCGATCGAAAGAAATGCCTCCAGCTGACGGGACTGCAGGACATTCGGTAATGCAATCCCACCATCCGGCCTACGACGAAACATCCCCATTGACGCCATGTGCTCGGCGCGGGTGTTGGTGAAGCGGATCTTGCAGCGCAGGTCCAACAATACGACTCCATCGTTCAGCCGATCAAGCGCGCAGCGGAACGCACGCGCTTCCGTCTCCATCCAGCCCAAGCGCTGTTGAAGGAGGTAGGCGTTGCGCAGATGAGGCAGGAGGGTCAGCGCACGGCGGTGGTCGCTAGATGTATAGAAGCCTTCCTTGCTGGAACGATTGATGCTGATCGCGGCCAGGTTGGAGGGGCCGTCGTGGTGAAGCAATAGAGCCATACCGTGGAACACATTCATGGGATCAAGAACCTCGCCATAGAAGCGAGAGTCCCGAAACTCGCGCTCCGGGAGAAGCCCTCGATCATCCGCGATGCTCTCACGGAACAGTTTTTCGCCACCGTGGACCCACCACGGATGCTCATGAGACAGCTCACGAAACCGCTGAGAGATAGAATCTTGGACACCAATGCTGGTATCGAGCACACCGTGCTGGTGGAGCACGTCGTGCGCGTGGAACGCGACGACGTGCGCACGAAACGCATCTCCAAGGGCGTTGAGAAACGGGCTCCAGTCCGTGCCCACCTGGGGCATGGAGTAGAGCGATTCGAGCAATCGTCCGAGAACACGGTGGTCCATGATGGGCTCCCCTATGTCCTTGCGCCAAAACAGTATTTCCACAGTTGCAACGAGTTGCAAGTCAAACATCCAAGAGGCGTGCTATGGCCGCGGCCCAAGTGGCCGCAATGCCCTCCGTTGCACGCCACCGACAGGTATGTGTCAGGAAGCACTCCAGTGAGGAGGTTTACTGCCGCCCACGCACGAGCTCCGTGAATGCGTGCAGATCGTACAGCCACGTCTGCTGTGGGACGTGTAAGCTGAATGCAATGGTTTCGGGGGGCAGCAGTTGCAAGTTCTTGTCTTGCATTTCGATGGTCTGGTTTGTGCTGATACCGATCTCCAGCGTCAGCAAATGCTTGTTGTCGATCCTATCGGCCTCGGCCAGTACTTGACGCCAACCATCCCTGCATGTGCTTTTAACGGCCAGCATCAACAGCTGCTCCGCTGGGAATGTGGCGTCGCGGTATTCCTACTGACCGGGGAACAGAAATTCGGGCGTCCTCTTGTTCTCCGCGGTCGCTGTGCGCTTGTTCCCGTCGACTATGCGGAGCGACTGGGACAAGGCACCTTGCGGGACATGATCATTGAGGAAGCAGGCCAGATTGCCCAAAGGCGCTTGTCAGAGCAGCGATACCTGCGAATCGTATCGCGCAGGTTCTGGCCGATCAGGTGGAGGCAGAGCGATCCGCACCGCACTGAGATAGGACTGCGCGAAGTCAATCGCTTATCTCGCGTCATGAATCGTTTTGGAAAGCGATCACCGCAACAGAAAACTTTGGTCCATAATTGGAGCAAGCCCCGCTTCGGCGGGGCTCTTGTTCTTGTGAAAAGGAGGAAGACCGCTTTTCCAACGTTGTACGACTACTAGCGAAAGTGGGTTCGCCCACGGCGACAGACCCGATACCAATGTTGGATTTCGCGATACAAGCACTAGCCATGGTGCTAACCGTTCTGGCTCTTTGTAAAGGCGCGAGTTATGCCTTGCAAAGCGCGCCGGTAACGCTGCACCCGCTGGAGTTCCTTTACAACAAAGGGATCGTTCCATTGTGCATCAAGCGCTGCAAATGGCTCGAAAGGAAGTCCCTCTGGCCACGGTGGTCTCCCAGGTGAGGAAATGACATAACATGCAGTTATCCAAAGTGCTGCTCGCCGCCAACTGGGAGGCCCTAAGGCCCGCACACGCTCCCACGGGCATACTTGCAATGGCTTCTCACGCCATGGAGGAGTCCCAATGAAAGACGATAGCTCCGGTGGACAACCAATGCTCGCAAATGGCGGATGTTCAGGGACTCGCCCGAGATTGACTACGGCGCGCATAAGTAATGCACGTGCCATATACGCATCACCTCGCCACTTCGCAGGCCATGCAGTCCTTCCCTCCAAGCTATCCTGCATGATGAGAGCAAAGCGACTGATCGTCCGAAGCAAGCTGCGGCCCTTAGGGGTCGAAGGCCATGCGGGCATTCGATTCACTTGCAACGCATCTAGTGCTATTTGCGTGGACGCCCAATGCAGTGGCCTGCCATGGTTCGAGCAATTTAGCGTAAAAACCCCCGTCCATGCCCGTCGGAAGGATGGCGGATGGCCCGCCCGCGCATCCTCCTGCCAGCACGACGGACAATATGCCCGCCGCTGATCCTCTTGCAAAAGCATTGGGTGATCCGGAAGACGATGCTTAAACAATTCTCGCGGCGGCACACCGATCGCGCGCGCCAACGCGCAGACCTCCTTCGCAGAAAGCCCATCAAGACCGACTTCCTCACCAGGTAGCACTGTGGCGCGAGGCCATACGCGCCTCCGTAACGTATGGCCGTCTGCACCGTAACACCGCCAAGCGCGCTCGGTGACAGAATGCAGTGTTTCATCGTTAGTCGGCCCATGGATCCACCACCGCTCTCCCTGAGGCTGAACAGGTTGCCTACTCATCGGATACTCCTTCAGCCGCACGCTCGACTGGCCGAAGCTCAGGAAACTCGTGATGGGCACGCTCAAGTAGAGAGTGCGTAATACGCTCGCTCCCCGACTCGACGGCAAGTGACGCCGCGTTGGCAATCAGGGTAACGATCCCGTCTGTTTGACCTTTAGTGAGACGAACGATGAGCTTCATGGTTCCTTCGGCGTGCAATCGCGAGGGATGCCGAAGCGGAAGACTTGACTCAAACGCGCTAAGGAAATTCTCCAAATACCCATCGACTTCCCATTTCGGCAGGTACTTCAGCTTGAGCCTCGAACTCAAATGCGCATCCATACTGATGGCCATTTCAGCTTCCTCGGAACCCGCCACAATCAAGACAACGCGGAGCTCATTCATCAAGAAGCGTAACGTTTCCAGCGCCGCCGTTTGCTGAGCGCGCGTTCTCTTGAGGATGTCCTGAATCTCATCAATTAGCAGCATTTTTAGTTCACAGGATCGCGCCGCTGTAAGCACTAATTGTTCGCGCGCTCGGCCTGTGAAACTTGCTGCATCCGGATGACCTAGCGCCGCCAACATGCGGACATACAGCTCTCTCGCTTCCCGCACGCCGCACATGGAAAAGAGCAGAGTGGGCCGGGTAGCAATTTGTCCTCGCCGAGCCGAGCCTGCCGGATAGCGGTCTCGTAGTTGTTCCAGCAAATCCGATTTGCCTGCACCTGGCTCACCGACCACTACCATGCCGGCTGCACGAGAGCGCACTGGACGGAACATCAGGTAATCAGCGTACTTGAAAATGTCGTTGATGCGTTCATGATTTATGAAGCGACGCTCCAAAATGTCACGAACGCGAAGATTTTTCGGCATATCTAGAGCTTCGACTGCTTGCGGAAGAAGGTGGCTGTAGTTCGTACTCATCACACGAACCTCTTCACTTGGACGCTTGATCGATCCAAGGGAACGTCAGGCGACGAATTATCTGAGCGCAAGTCCTTGTCACGCGCCTGACGCAAAAAGGATCTTCTGTCCTTCGTAGCGTTCCTGGGATTGCGACGATTCCGCGCACGTGTCTCGGAAGCAGCCATGTTTTCGATGCGATCACACTTAGCGAATCCGGTGTCGCACTGCGTTTCAACCCGCTCTCGCTCCGCAGCATTCATTGCCCTCATCCTGGGCCGTCCCGCGGCAGGCCCGGCAACTGCATGAGCTTCGACAACGCGGCCATCAGGGGTGCGAACCCATACGCGTCCAAGCTCGTGTGGATGGTAGTGAACCTGCACAACGCAATCGGGATGCGCTATGCACGCGAGTGGTTCGGACCAATAGCGGCTTTGCCATAGTTGAATGCCGGTACGCTGGAGCCGTCGAAGTTGGAACGGCAAAAAGTCCAGTCGAAATTCCTCTCGTCGAGAGATGAGAGGCGGCAGCATTACCTCTCCTGCTTCCGTTCGCCATGCGCGCTCCCAGGCGACGAGAGGGGCCACACCCAGCATGCGATGAACGCGCGTGTGGTAGGACCGTCCAATTTTCTGAAGCATCCATTCATGGAGCTCCATCAAGGTCAGCGTTGCTTTGCGCTCGCTGTCGTAGTCGCCCTTTTTTCTCACGTTTGAGAAAGTTGTACCTGGTAGCCCATGCACCATCTTCATCAAGGTACCCATTAAGCGTTCGATATGCCCGCCGTAATAAGGTTTTCCGATTGGACGCGTGTCCAGCACGATGCCATGTTCTTCGCATCCACGTTGAATGGCTGCGCTCACCAGGTCTTTTCCATTGTCGACATGAATGAGCTTCATCTTGCCAAACATTGGCCAAAGCCCATGATCCCGTGCATCTTCTGGCTTGGGTAAAACTGCATGCGCGATACATAAGCCCACGGACACCGCAGAGGGTGGATCCATCGAAAGATAAAACCCAAGCACCACGCGCGTTGCCACATCGATAGCAACGGTCAGCCAAGGACGTCCAAGAACCTCACTTCGATCATCGCTCAGCACCATAATGTCGACGAGCGTATGATCTATTTGGACGACATCCAGCGCTCGCTCGACGAAGAATGATCCCGTACGAGGCTCCCAGCGTTGTTTGGCTTGTTTTGAGCCAGAGCGTCGCATATCACTGACATAGTCGTTGTATTGCGCAATACGCCGACGAATCGCCCCTCGGGATGGAGCTGGGAGGCCGCGGCGACGGCAGACAGATCGTGTTCGCGCAACGACTTCTTCCTGGCTCACATGCTCGCGTTTTAAGTAATGCTTCTGAATAACGTGAGCAATGACTTCCTCCACAGCGGATGGCAATAAGCGCGTTGCAGTCGGCCGACCGACTTTTGCTTTAGCTAACGTGGACGTCCTAGGATTTAGGCGGAATTTTGACAATAAACGCTGCACGTGGCGCTCACTAATGCAGTGTGCATTTGCCACTTTGACTAAAAGCTCACGCGGAACTCGATCGTGAGCAACCAAGTGACCAATGTCTCGGGCGAGTACCGTAATACGACCCCATTCATCAGATGATATTGAATGGGGATCCCGTTGCTGAGGTTTCCCCACGTTTTTTCATGTTTGGAAACTCATCTGATGCAGCACATCGTCAGGCGGCGATCTCAAGGCTTCAATCCATTGCGAGACATGGCCGATAGGCCATTGCCTAACGAGTGCTTCG